>ENA-ORCS01000100-ORCS01000100.1-marine-metagenome-genome-assembly--contig:-NODE-100-length-95964-cov-11.144284_pt1 | contig 95964 bp, 96 predicted proteins | sample MGYA00237781_ERZ508513 | MGnify/ENA primary metagenome ERZ508513 (study PRJEB26184, sample SAMN06268793) | marine metagenome | isolation source: Eden Landing Ponds, San Francisco, CA, USA | place...
ATCGCCGCGACCAGCACCATCGCGATGAACACGATGAGCGTGCCGATCCCGACCTGACCGCGCTCGTCCTCGTCGGTGATGAATTCGAACATTGTTTCGGTTGTTGTCTGCCCCCACCCGGTCCGGGTATCTGGGGCTTACCACCACAAATCCGGCTTCTCTACAAAAAGGTAGGGGTGCGGTTATCACCAGTGAAAACCACGAAATCGGCGCGTACCGAACCGTTAAGCGGCTGTTGGTGTTTCGGGAAGGTATGCAGGATGTGGATTTCGAGTCGGTGCGCCACAGAGTGAAGCTACTCGAGGACACTGGTGGGTCGCGGCTGTTCGACAATCGCGACGGCGTCGAGTGTCCGGTCTGTGGTGAGCCCTTCGACGAGGCACTCGAGTCCGAGCGGCGAACAGAGCAGCTGACTCCTCGAAGCGGACTGTCGTTTTGCCTCGTCAACGAAACAACCAGAATCGTCTTGTTCACGCACACGCCCGATTCTTAGAGATGATACCGGGTGGGAAACATTTTATACGTGGTTGCTGCCAACTACCGACGAATGTTGAGCATCCTTCGCAAATTGCTTCGCCGGCAGTCCACGACGCCGGCAACGGACGGCGGCACCGAAGTCGGTGCCGTGTCCATCGACGAACCTGGTCATGGGGGGGCGGCACTGCGGGAGCGCTACGACCTCGACCCAGCACACCTCGACCCGGAACTACCCGAGGAAGCGAACGCCCACCTCGGGTCACTGTTCGCAGAACAGCGGCCAGCCACCGAATCGTACGTCCCAGCCTACCAGGGTGCAGACGTCTCGGCGAGTGCGTTCGTGGCTGCCCACGGTGCGGCCGTCGACGGCGTCGTCGACGCGGCGTTCGACCAGCTTCGGGAGGAGGGCGTCGATGAGGCGGCGATTGCTCGCGCCGAGAGCCAGATTCGGTCCGGGATGCACGCGGTCGTCGAGGACGCTGCGGACGGCGTCGCAGCGTTCGACACGAGTGCGGAGGAAGACGAGGAGGAACTGAACGTCGAGGACGACGAGCTCCTCGACGGCGTCGGGATGCCAGTGTTCATGCTGGACGCTGACGGCGAAGTGGTGGCGTGGAACGAGGCTCTCGCGGAGCTGACGCAGTGTCCGACCGAGGAGGCTCTCGGCCTGCAGAACGCGAGCGAGGGGTTCTACCCGGACGGCCGCCGGACCAAGACGCTCGCGGACAAAGTCATCGAGGCACCGAAGACCGCCGAGGCCGAGTTCGACATCGAACGTGACGACGCGACGACGACGCTGTACGTGGACTCGAGTGAGATGGTGACCGCAGACGGGGAAGAGCGCGATATTCGATTCAAGGCGAGCCCGATTTTCGACGACGATGGTGAGCTGCTGGCAGTCGTCGAGACTGTCGAGGACCGGACCGAAGACATTCGCCGGGAGGACGCGGTCAAAGGGCTCGTCAGTGAGCTGAGCTCGACTATCGACGCGCTGTCCACGGGGCACCTCGAGCGTCGGGCGTCGTTCGAACATCAGGGCATCATCGACGAGCGGCTCGTGAGCGTCGTCGACGACCTGAACGGGATGGCCGACCAGTTCGAGCGGCTTGTCGGGCAGGTCGATGGTCAGACTCAGGAGCTCGCAGAGTCTATCCGGCGCGCGACAGAGGACGCCAACGAAATCGCGGAGACCGTCAACAAGCAAAACGACATGCTCTCTGGCGCGGCAAGCGAGATGCAGAACTTCTCGGCGAGCATGGAGGAGGTCGCGGCGAGCTCTGACCAAGTGGCGTCCGCAGCCGAGCAGGCGCAGGCTGCCGCGGAGAGTGGCCTGGACGCCAGCGAGGGCGCGAGCCGGGCGACAGACGAAGTCATCGACATCAGCGACGACCTCGTGGACAGTGTTTCCGAACTGGAGGCGAAGATGGACGAGATCGAGGGCGTCGTCGAGGTCATCGCGGAGGTCGCTGACCAGACGAACCTCCTCGCGCTCAACGCAAATATCGAGGCCGCGCGTGCGGGAGAAGCCGGTAGCGGATTCGCCGTGGTCGCCGACGAAGTGAAGGAGCTCGCGAACGAAACTCGTGAGAACACGGAACGTATCGCCGAACGCATCGACGACGTCCAGCAGCAGGCCAACGAGACCGTGGTGGCCGTCGAGGAATCCCACGAACAGATTCACCGGGCTGGCGACGAGATCGACGACGCGTTGACTGCACTCGAGGAGATCGCGGAGTCAGTCGACGAGGCGGCGACCGGTATCACCGAGGTCGCGCGGGCGAACGACGAGCAGGCGTCGACAGTCGAAGACGTCATCGTCACCATCGAAGAAGTCCAGGGCCAGGCCCGTGAAGCGGCAGACGCCTCCGAGCGTATTGTCACCGCGACGAAAGGGCAGTCGGAGGCGGTCGCGGAGTTGAGCGATCGCGTCGACAGACTCACCAACGATAGCTAATGACCCTGAACCCACGCGAGTACGACCCCGAGGAGTTGCGCAGTGCGGCCAGAGCCGGCGGCGACGAGAACATCCGGGAACTGAAAGAACGCCTCAAAGAGCACGAACAGACTACCGAGGATTCGGTGCGCTCGGACCAGCTGAAGCAGCTGTTGTTCATGCACTCGAGCGCCTCCGAGGCGGAACTCGAACGTCCGTACCTGGAGTCGATGCCGGGGAAGTACGCGGCCGAAATCACGCTGTTCGAGTGGCTGGACTTCCTGCTCGAGCGTGGCGGCGTGAAGCGGGCGCTGAACGCCATCGAGTACTACGAGACCATCGGATGGGTGAGCGAGAACGCTGCAGAGCGTCTGCAGAGCCACGTACGTGGGTTTTCGGGGCCCGCGGACGCCGATGCACACACGGACTTGGGGATGGCGGATCACGTGCTGAGTCTGGTGTACATCGCTCGGCTGTCGTCGATGGAGTGAGCAGGCGCCGTTTACGTTCGCTTAATCTCGGCCTGCCCGATTCATCTGTCTGAGAACTGGGGGAGAACATTAATTACGTGGGCCTCTCGTTATATCACCCGATGACGATTATCGACCTCACCCCGACTGCGGCTGTCTTCCTGCAGTTCGGGGCACTGGCCGTCGGGATGGCCAGTTGGCTCGACGACGAGGGGTCAGGGGACTCCGGCGGTGGCGGTGAGGGCGACGACTTCGACGTTGATGACGACTTCGACGACGACTTCGACGACGACTTCGGGTCGTTCGACGATATGGACGGCGGTGGCGGCGATGGCGGGGGTGGCGCCGACTCCTCTGTCAACGAACTCGAGAACCGCATCGAGGAACTCGAGACCGAAGTGTCGAACGTCGCGTCGAAGGCGAACACCGTCCGGAGCGAGAACGAACAGATAAGCGAGAGCGTCGAAGACGTCGAGGAGAACGTCCGGAAGCTCTTGGAGATCTACGAGATGGTCACGCGCGGCGTGAATCCGTTCGTCGACGACGTCGACCCGAACGCGGGCGGCGGCGGCCCGGGTGCGGGCGACCAGAGCTTCGGGCTGTTCGACGAGGACGAGGGCGACGATGCGGCAGGGGACGACCTCGACGACGATGTCGCAGACGCGGAAGCCGAGGAGTTCTTCGAGGACGACGCCTTCGACGACGACTTCGAGGAAGAGGATGACGACATGGACGGTTTCGACGACGACTTCGAGGAGGACGACGACGATATGGACGGTTTCGACGACTTCGACGACGAGCCGGAGCTCGGAGAAGACGACGGGATGATGGACGACGGTTTCGATGACTTCGACGACGGGTCGGAGCTCGAGGAGGACGACGAGGGAATGATGGACGACGACCTGGGCGACGAGAGCGAGGAAGCCGCCGGAGACGGTGGCGGAACGTCCTTCGAGGAACTCAAAGAAGAGTACGAGTCCGGAGACGCCGACTGGGCCGAGGGTGAAGAGCCGGAAGACGAGGGAATCGAGGCAGAGGACAAGCCCGACATCGGGTTCGACGATTCCGACTTGGAGGCCGACGCAGACGACGATGCGGGCGTGGACGCGGACCCGTCCGACATCGAGCCGGAACCCGAACCAGAGCCGGAGTCGGAACCCGAACCCGAGCCCGAACCCGAACCGTCCATCGACGAGGCGGCCGGCGCGGCTCCAGGTCCCGGACTGGCGCTTGGCGGAGACGACGGCCCGCACCTGGCGGAACCGCCGAAGGGATACCTCGCCGACGTAATCTGCCTGGAGTGGCTCGACCACTTACTGACGGAGTTCGGACCGAAGAACACCGTCCGCACCATCAACTACTACGAGCGCATCGGCTGGATCGGGGAGCCAGTGCGTGACCAGCTCTTCGACTTCCTGGAGGGGCTGACCGACTCGGACTACCTCTACCGCGAGGAGTTCGGGAGCACGGAGTTGACGATGGACGACCACCTGAAGAGCCTCGACTACATCGAGGAGTTGACCAGCGAAGACATCGAGCGAGTCATCGTCGACCGGTGCGAGGACCTCCACAGGCATGGGATTCAGCGTTAGTGGCTCCGCGGCGATTCTGTTCATCGCCGCATTCGTCAGTGCCGGAATCCTGTACTCGGCAGCGTTCAACGGCTACGAGCAAGTGCAGGACGCGGAGAACGTTCGCAACGACAGGGTCTTGGAAGCGAAGAACACGGCTATCGAGGTCTCGAATGTCAGCTACAACGCAACCAGTACTGAGAGGCTGACGGTGAACGTGACGAACAACGGGTCGACGACGCTGTCCGTGTCGGGTACGAACCTGCTCACGGACGGGACCTACGTCGGTGACGACGCCTACCTGAACACGTCCGTGGACGGGAACAACGAGACTGACCTCTGGTTACCCGGCGAAACGTACACGATGACCGTCTACCAGGAGCCAGAGCCGAACCGAGTCAAGGTCGTCACGTCGAACGGCGTGGCGGCGACGGAGGTGGTGTGAGTGGCGAGTGTGTCGTCGTCGACGCTGATTATCTTCATCGCGTCGATCTTGGTGGCCGCGTCAGTCGCGGGGACGATGACGAGCGGCGTGCAGCGGCTGAGTGGGGCGTTGGGCGACCGCAGTATCGACGTCAGTCACGAGATACAGACAGACGTCGAGATTATCAGTGATCCGGGGAGTCCGGCGTCCGTGTACAACGGTACCAAGTCCGAACTGACGCTGTTGGTGAAGAACACGGGGTCGAAGTCCCTGCCGGCGGCGCCGGGGACCTTCGACATCATCGTCGACGGCGAGTACGCGACGAGCCTGACGGTGACGGTGGTCGACGGGTCTGGTTGGGACCCCGGCAACGTCGTGCGAGTGAACGCGTCGGGCGTGAGCCTGTCGAGTGGCGACCACCGCGTGGTGGTCATCGTGAACGGAGACCGCGAGGTGTTGGAGTTGAGAACATGAGTACTCGTACGCTCTACTCGCTCGGACTGGACGAGCACGACCGGTTGAACAACGAGCTAGGTGGCGGCGTTCCCGGCGGTAGTATCGTCCTCATCGAGGGCGACTACGGCGCGGGGAAGTCCGCGATGAGTCAACGGTTGTCCTACGGACTCTGTGAGGAGGACAACTCCGTGACCCTGGTGTCGACGGAGCTGACAGTCAGGGGGTTCATAGACCAGATGCACTCGCTGAGTTACGACGTGGAGGAACACCTCCTGAACGAGGAACTGCTGTTCCTGGAGGCCGACGTCGACACGGGGAAGAGTGCGCTCCGCGGCGGTGGCGCCAGCACCGACGAAGACGGCAGTCGGCGGCAGCTGTTGAAGCGTCTGATGGAGGCGGACGAGATGTGGGACGCGGACGTGGTAATTGTCGACACGTTCGACGCCATCCTCCGGAACGACCCGAACTTCGAGGCGCTGGTCCGCCAGAACGAGGAGCGCCAGGCCGCCCTCGAAATCATATCCTTCTTTAGGGATCTGGTGTCGCAAGGAAAGGTCATCGTTTTGACCGTGGACCCCTCTACTGTAGACGAGGAGGCAATCGGGCCGTTCCGGTCGATTGCCGACGTCTACCTGGAGTTACAGATGGTGGAAGTCGGGAACGACGTCCGCCGGTCCATCGCAGTCCGGCGGTTCGCTGGGATGGGCGAGCAGGTCGGTGACACGATCGGGTACTCGGTTCGGTCCGGTACAGGTATCGTCATCGAGAGCCGTAGTGTGGCGTAAGGAGAACCTACCATGGCAGACCACGGGAGTCGGCAGATCGGCCACGAGCTCCGGGAGACAGCGTCCCGCTACACGCACCTCCGGGAGTACCTCCAGCGGTTCAAGCAGTTCACGGGCGAGTTCCCGGAGCTGATCGACGAGCCGACCGACGACTGGGAGGCTGACAAGCCGAACGTCGTCTACCCTGTGGGCGGCCCGATTTACTGTCACGTGTACGGCGACCTGGGCAAGGACACGAAGTACTACACCATCGAGCCGGAGCTCTCCGGCCCGGAGGCGACCGTGTTCAAGAACGTCCAGGAGCGCATCCTGGAGAAGTCTGTGAACAAGCCGGCCCCGGAGGCCGAGGCCGAGTACGACGACCGCATCGAGGAGCTTCTGGAGGAGACAGTGCGCGTTTCGGACGACCAGTCAGAGGACATCTTCCACCGCGTCCGGCAGTTACCGAGCAACCTCGGGTCGCTGGTGCGGAACTTCGACGCGTCGTCGGTCGCCGACCAGATGGTCGGGACGGACGACGACCGGGGACAGATGTCCCTGGATTCGGGAGACCTCTCCACCGAGCAGGTGGCCGCCGGCGCGCGGAAGGTCGCGTCGAAGCCGCGGAACTTCGCGAACCAGTTCCGGGCGGCGGTGCCGATGATGCGGGAGGCTCTCGAGGAGGCGTTCGGGTTCGGCCGCATCCCGGTGTCGGAGACGACCTACGAGAACATCCGGTACCAGTTGAACCGGGACATCGTCGGCTTCGGACCGCTGGAGCCGGTGATGCGTGACCCGTACAACGAGGACATTCACGTCATCGGACCGAACGGCTGTTACGTGGATCACGGGACGTACGGGATGCTGGAGACGACCGTCGACTTCGGCACGCCTCAGGAGTTCGACGGGTGGCTGCGGAACATGGGCGAACGGATGGGCGACCCCGTCTCCGACAGCGACCCCATCGTGGACTCGACGCTGCCGGACGGGTCCCGTATCAACATCATCTACAGCGACGACGTGTCGCTGAAGGGGCCGTCGCTCACCATCCGTCAGGGAGACGACGTGCCGCTGTCGGTCGGCCAGATTACGAAGTGGGGGACGCTCTCGCCCGAGCTGTCGGCGTACCTCTGGCTCTGTCTGGAGAACGAGCAGACGGTGTTCGTGGTCGGGGAGACGGCGTCCGGAAAGACGACGACGCTGAACTCCATCATGGCGTTCATCCCCCGGGACTCGAAGATCTATACCGCGGAGGACACCGCGGAGGTCATTCCGCCCCACGACACCTGGCAGCAGCTACTCACTCGGGAGGGGCAGGGCGAGAACTCCGCGGACGTGGACATGTTCGACCTGGTCGCGGCCGCGCTGCGTTCGCGTCCCGACTACATCATCGTCGGTGAGGTGCGCGGCGAGGAGGGCCGGATGGCGTTCCAGGCGGCCCAGACCGGCCACCCGGTGATGCTGACGTTCCACGCCAGCGACATCGTCTCGATGATACAGCGCTTCACCGGTGAGCCGATCAACGTCCCGGAGACGTTCATGGACAACGCCGACGTGGCGCTGTTCCAGAACCGCGTGAAGCAGGGCGACGACGTCCTGCGTCGTGTCACGTCCGTCCAGGAAATCGAGGGGTACTCGAAGGAGATGGGTGGGGTCGTCACTCGGCAGGCGTTCTACTGGGACCCCGTCGAGGACGAGATCGTCTTCCAGGGTCGGAACAACTCCTACGTTCTCGAGGAGCAGATTGCGACGCTGCTGGGGTACGCGGACACGCGGGAGATCTACGACGAGATGGACTTCCGCGCGGAGATAATCGAGCGCATCATCCAGGAGGACCTCATCGGGTACCACGACTTCAACGACACCATCGCGGCGTTCCAGCGTGACGGGGTCGAAGGCCTCCCGTTCACCATCTCGCGCGGGTTCTGACCATGGCGGCCGAAGCCGAGACGGAGGCCGTCGAGGCCGAGGGGTCGTTCAGCGACATCGACTGGGGGGAGTTCATCGACTCCGTCGTGGACTCCTACCGGGCGATGCCGATGCCGACGTTCAAGTACATCATCTTCGCAGTAGTGCCGTCGGTGCTGTTCTTCTTCGCGACCGTCGTCACGGTGGTCGTCTTCGAGTTGCCGACGTTCCTCGTGGTGCCGATTCCGATGCTGGGGCTGCTGGCGCTGGTCGCGGCCGTGCTCTACCCGAAGGTGCGACAGGACCAGCGACGGACGCGGATGGAGAATCGGTTCCACTTGTTCATCACGCACATGACGGTGCTGTCGACGACGAACATCGACCGCGTGGAGGTGTTCCGCCGTATCGGCGCCGAGGAGGAGTACGGACCACTCGCCGAGGAGGCCCGCCGCATCGTCCAGCTCATCGACGCGTGGAATCAGAGCCTCGACGACGCGTGCCGGATGCGCGCGAACCGGGTGCCCAGCGACCTGGTGGCGGACTTCCTCGACCGGCTGGCCTACACCATCAACTCCGGTGAGAGCCTGGAGTCGTACCTGGTGAGCGAGCAGGAAGCCATCATCCGGAACTACGCGACGACCTACGAGGGCCAACTGGAGAACATCGAGGTCATGAAGGACCTCTACCTGTCGATGGTCCTGTCCGTGACGTTCGCGCTGGTGTTCGCGACCGTGCTCCCGATCCTGTCCGGGACGGACCCGACGATGACGGTCTCCGCGGTCGTCGTGCTGTACACCTTCATCCAGATCGGGTTCCTGTACACGATGTACACGCTCGCACCGAGTGACCCGCTGTGGTACTTCCCGGAGGACAGGACGACCGCCGCGGAGTGGCGGTTGCGCATTGCGACGGCCGTCGGCGGCGGGCTGGCGGTAATGCTGGCGCTGGTCGTGGCCGCTATCCAGATGGGGTGGACGCCGCTGGCGACCGACGTGCTGCCGCTGCCGATGTACGCGGCAATCCCGACGACACCACTGCTCATCCCGGGGCTAGTGGCCCACGCCGAGGAGGAGCGCGTGAAGGACCGCGACGACGCGTTCACGAGCTTCATCCGTGCGCTGGGGTCCAGCGAGACGGCCCGCCAGACGACGACGACGCGCGTGCTGCAGTCGCTGCGTGACAAGAACTTCGGGCCGCTGACGGAGCTCGTGGACGACCTCTACAAGCGCCTGAATCTCCGGCTGGACGCGGCGCGGGCGTGGCGGCACTTCACGGCGGACGCGCACTCCTACCTCATCCAGAAGTTCTCGGAGATGTACCTCATCGGCCGCCAGATGGGTGGCGCGCCGAAACACCTCGGGGAACTCATCTCGGAGAACATGAGCGAGGTGCTGCAGCTCCGGCAGAAACGCAGTCAGTCGGCCTCGACGCTCGTCGGCGTGCTGTACGGAATCACGGCGGCGGCGACGTTCGCGTTCTTCATCGGCCTCGGTATCGTCGACGTCATCTCCGGGCTCGGCCTGGACTTCTCGAACCCGGCGTTCGACGTCGGCACCATCATCAACACCGAGGTGTACGACATCCAGCTCATCCAGTACCTGCTGGTGTTGACCCTGATAATCAACGGCGTGCTGTCGTCGCTGATGGTCCGTGTGGTCGACGGCGGTCACAAGGTGAACGCGTACATTCACTTCGTCGTGTTGACGTGGGTCTCGTGTGCCATCGGGTCGCTGACACTCGGACTCGTGGAGTCACTGCTGTCGGTGTGACCCGGGAGCCACACTTATGTGCTGGTGCCCGCAAGGACGACTACGATGAGTGAGGCCGGCGGTGAGGGGTACGTGTTCGCCGTCGCCAGCGGCAAGGGCGGCGTGGGGAAGTCCACGACGACGGCGAACCTCGGGGTCGCACTCGCCGACGACGGCTTCGACGTGGCTATCGTCGACGTCGACTTGGGGATGGCGAACCTCGCCGGACTGTTCGGCGTCGACGAGCGCGTGACGCTGCACGACGTGCTCGCGGGTGACGCGTCGCCGAGCGACGCGACCTACGACGCATACGGCGTGACTCTCGTCCCGGGTTCGACCGACCTCGAGCAGTTCGCGGAGGCGGATGCGAAGTCCCTCCACCGGATGGTCTCTCACTTGCGCCGCGACCACGACGTCGTCCTGCTGGACGCGGGTGCGGGGTTGAGCTACGACATCGCGATGGCGATGAGCGTGGCGGACGGCGTCCTGCTGGTGACGACGGCCGAGCTGAACTCACTGACTGACGCGACGAAGACCGGCCAACTGGTGGCGAAACTGGAAAAGCCGGTGGTCGGCGCGGTGTTCACGCGGACCGGCGACGGTGGCTTCGACGACGTCGAGGGTATCGCCGCCGCTCTCGGGACGACCGACGCGGTGACCGTCAGCGTCCCCCACGACGACGCCGTCAAACTCGCGGTGCGGAAGAGCCGCCCAGTCGTCGACTTGCAGCCCGAGAGTCCGGCTGCGAGAGCGTACAGCCGGCTCGCGGCGAGCCTGGCGGACAGCGTCGGTCTGGAGCCGCCGGCGGACGACGAGGACGCCTTCGAGTGGGTGGACCCCGACACCGGGGAGAGCGAGGAGAGCGAGAGCGACCCGTCGGCGGACGCCGAGGACGGGCCGGTCTACGAGATCTCTATCGAGGAGCTGATGGCAGAAGCCGGCGTCGACGACGACGACGAGGCGGCAGACCGCCGCGTCAAACTGTTCGACCGCGTGAAGTCCCGGTTTTCCTGAAGGGCGACGGCGGCTAGCTGGACTCGAAGATACTGTACATCACGAAGATGTAGCCCCCCGTCGAGACCAAGTAGTTGACCGTGAGCAGCGTCCGAGTGTGCTCGAATCCAGTGAGGAAGGCGAGAACGGTCGTTCCGACGGCGGCGGTGACGACCAGTCCGAACCCCGCAGAGAGGTGCATCATCGACGACCGGCCGGTGTCCTGGTACGCGCGGACCGCGAACCAGACCATGCTGAGGCCGGCGACGGCGAGGGTCGCGCTGAACAACAGGTAGAGTGATTCGATGAGACGCATACCGGGCTTGCTTAGGACCACCCGTAGCTTCCCTAAAAGTGTACGGGCGCAATTACCAGTGCCGAGAATTACTGCCGGCCGTCCGAGCCGAGGTCGCTCCAGACGTCGACGAGGGCGTTCTTCGCTTCAGTGCGTTCTTTCGTGTCGACGGTGGTCTCGTCGACGCCGAACTTCACACTGATCTCGTCGACCTGCCGCCGGTAGACTTTCGTGCGCCGGCCCTCGTCTGAGAGCTCTTTGCCTTCCAGTTTGAGGAGGTCGTGTTCGCTGAGCTCCTCGATGCGACGGTAGCTGGTGGCAATCGGGATGTCCAGTTCCTCGCTGAGGTCCTGCGCGGACTTCGGCGTGTGTGTCGCTTCGAGTATCTCGGCGTTGTACTTGTTGCCGAGTACCCGCAACACGTCCACCGGGTCCATCGAGATGGAAATGGAACCCCCGAGAAAAAAGAGTGTCGGGGTTGGCGCCATCCAAACGCTTAATCCGGCAGCCCGCCGAGTCGGCCGTATGGCCGACGACGAAACCGACGTGTTAGAGTTCTCTCTGGGCGACGGCAGGTACTGCATCGACATCGGGCACGTCGACGAAATCGTCGACGCGAACGAGGACGTGACGGCGATTCCGAACTCCGAGCGCCACGTCGTGGGGGTCGTCGACCTCCGTGGCCAGACGACCACGGTCGTCGACCCGCGCGTGAAACTCGGCGAGGCTGGCGAGACCGAGGGCAGCCGCATCGTCGTGCTCTCGGAGCACGACGCGACCGGGCTGCTCGTGGACGACGTCCACGAGGTCGAAGCCATCGCCGAAGCGGACCTCGACGAGTCGGGCGCGTCGGAGACCACCCGCGGTGTCGTTCGGCGCGACGACCGGTTCGTCGTCTGGGTCGACCCGGACGCTCTGGTGTAGCGACCCGGCGTCTAGCCGAGCAGTTCGTCGACGTCGGCGTGGTCGTGGAGGAGTCGCTGCATCACGTCGACGGTGTGTTCGTCGCGGACGCGGCCGCCGCGGACGAGGTTCTCGCCGCGTTCGAGCGTCGTGAGCGTGTCTGACTGCACGGACAGCACTGGGACGCCTTCTTCTGTGGCTTTCCCGAGGACGGCGCCCGGCGGCCGGTGGCCGCCCGTGAGTACGAGCGCGCGGATGCCGGGCGCGTCGAGCGCGGCGGTCTGGACGTCCGCTCGGTCGCCGCCCGTGATGACGGCGGCGTCCTTGGTGCGTCGGAAGTGACTGAGCGCGCTCTCGGCGCTCATCGCGCCGACGAGGAAGCGTTCGACGACGGCGTCCTCGCCGGCGTCGTCGGTGAGGACTTCGGCGCCGAGGTCGGCCGCGAGGTCGGCGACGGTGACGCCGGAGAGTTCGCGTTCGGCAGGCAGCACACCCAGGACGGGGATGTCGCGGCCTTCGAGGAACGGCGCGACTTCGGTCTCGACGTCGTCGTAGGCCGCGTCCTCGACGGCGTTGAACACGACGCCGGCACACCGGTCGCCCAGCGACTCGGCGGCCGCGAGCACGTCGTCGACGTCGCCGGGCTCCGCGTACCGGGCGACGACGATGGCGCGCGCGTCGAGCAGTTCGGCGATGTCGGCGTCCGTGAGGTCGACGATGCTGCCGGTCGCGGGGTCGTCAGCGCCTTCCACGACCATGAACTCGCGGTCCGCGGACAGCGAGTCGAAGGCGTCGCGGACGCGGTCGCGGAGGTCGTCGGTGTCCTCGCGGCCGCGGATGGCGCCCTGGACGAACGTCGGCGAGTACACGACCGGTTCGAGGTCGTGCATCTCGGCGTCGATGTCGAGGAGTTCGCGGGCGAGCATCGGGTCCGCGTCGAGCGTCTTCCCGACGTTGCTCTGGAGTCGGGTGCCCTTCGGTTTCATGTAGCCGACCGTCCGGTCGCGCTCGGCGGCGAGTCGCGCGAGCGCGAGCGAGACGGCGGTCTTGCCGGTGCCTGCGTCGGTCGAGGTGACGAGTAGTGTGTCGGTCATAGTTCCTCCGGGTCGATGGTGAGTCGAACGTCGAGTGCCGTGGCGCCGTCGCTCGTGGCGAGCAGCGGGTTGACGTCGAGTTCGAGGATGGCCGGGAAGTCGGTGACGAGTTGGCTGAGCCGCTGGACGCTCTCCGTGATGGCGTCCTCGTCGGCGGGGTCGCGGCCGCGGGCGCCCCGCAGCAGGGGCGCGGAGTCGAGTTCGTCGATCATCTCGCCGGCCTCGCGGTCGGAGACGGGCGCGACGCGGACGCTGGTGTCTTCGAGAATCTCGACGAAGATGCCGCCCAGACCGAACAGCAGCAGCGGACCGAACTGGGGGTCGCGGTTCATGCCGAGAATGGTCTCCGTGCCGGCGTCGACGTCGACCATCTCCTGGACCTGGACGCCGAGGATGGTGGCGTCGGGCTGGTAGTTCTTGGCACGCGTGACGAGGTCCTCGTAGGCGTCGGCGACGTCCTCGTCGGACACGCCGACTTTGACGCCGCCGATGTCGGACTTGTGGAGGATGTCCGGGCTGACAATCTTCATGACGACGTCACCGTCGATGTCGTCGGCGACCCTGCGGGCGTCCGCGGGGTCGTCGACGACGTCGCCGTTCGGCGTCGGGATGCCGTAGGCGTCGAGGAGGTCCATGGCTTCGACGCCGAGCCGGGTGGCGCCGCGGTCGGCGGCGCCCTCCAGAATCTCGCGGGCGGCTTCTCGGTCGACGTCGAACTCGGTGGGCGCCTGGTACTCCCGGGCCTGTATCTCTCGCTGGACGGTGAGCGCGTCGAGGCTGCCGATGGCGCGCGCGGGGTCGAAGTAGTTCGGGATGCCGGCCTCCCGGAGCACGTCCGCGGCGCGCTCGGTGCGTTCGCCACCCATCATGCAGGTGACGACGGGCTTGTCGTGTTTCGCCTGGAGGTCGACGACGGCTTCGCCGAGCTCCTCGTAGTCGATGACGGCCGTGGGTGCGGAGAGCACGAGCGCGCAGCCGACGTTGTCGTCTGCGAGCACGGTGTCGAGCGCCGACTGGAACCGGTCGAGGTCGGCGTCGCCGATGACGTCGACGGGGTTGTAGACGTTGGCCTCGTCGGGCATCGACGAGTGGAGTTCGTCGAGCGTGTCGTCGCCGAACGACGCCATCGACAGCCGCGAGTCGCCGACGGCGTCTGTCGCCATCACGCCGGGGCCGCCGGCGTTCGTGACGACGGCGACGTTCTCGGAGTCCGGCATCGGGAGGCCGTCCAGCGCTCGCGCGAAGTCGAACAGCTCCTGGACGTTCTCTGCGCGCACGACGCCGGCCTGCTGGAAGCCGGCCTCGTAGGCGGCTTCGCTGCCGGCGATGGTGCCGGTGTGCGAGGAGGCGGCCTGCGCGCCGGCCTCCGTGCGGCCGGACTTCACGACGACCGCGGGCGTCTCCTTCGTCACGTCGCGGGCGGCGTCGATGAACTCGCGGCCGTCGTCGATGCCTTCGAGGTAGCCGAGGATGACGTTGGTCTCGGGGTCGTCGCCCCACGCTCGCATGAAGTCCGTCTCGCCGAGGACGGCCTTGTTGCCGAGGCTGGCGACGTCCTTGAAGCCGATACCCTGGTCGTTCGCCCAGTCGAGGACGGCGGTGATGAACGCCCCGGACTGACTCATGAACGAGAGGGTCCCGGGGAGCGCGTTCGACGGGCCGAACGTCGCGTTCAGTCCGGTCGGGGTCGAGAGCACGCCGAGGCTGTTCGGGCCGACGAGGTTGAGGTCGTACTCCTCGGCCACGTCGACGAGGTCGCGTTCGCGCTCGGCGCCCTCGCCGCCGGTCTCGCTGAACCCGGCCGTGATGACGACGACGTTGCGGACGTCGGCCTCGCCGGCGTCGCGGACGGCGTCCACGACGATGCTCGGCGGGACGACGACCACCGCGAGGTCGACCGCGGGCGCCTCGCCGAGGTCCGGGTAGCAGTCGTACCCGAGGACCGACTCGCGGCCGGGGTTGACCGCGACCACGTCGCCGTCGAAGTCGGCGAGGTTCTCGACGATGGCGCGACCGATCGACCCCTCGCGGTCGGTCGCGCCGACCACCGCGACCCGTTCCGGGGCGAACAGTCCACCTGCGTCTGCTTGTGTCTTCACAGGTGGACCGAGAACGGGCGCGGGCTTAAAACTGCGCGACGTTCCCGCGGCCGGAGAACTTCTCTCACACGATGATTCGTGACAGTTCGGGGTTCTCGTCGCGGGTCGGGGCCCGGGCTGCTGGCGTGTCGTCTGTCACTCCCCGGAGCCGGCCGTCCCCGACTCGTCGAGGTGGTCCTCGTACTTCCCGAGGGCGTCGTCGAGAGCGGCGCCGGCGTCGTAGTCGAGTTCGTCGGCGAGCGCGAGCAGGCAGAACAGCGCGTCACCGAGTTCGTCGCGGTCGACGTCGGCGCCGCTCGTGGCGCCGTAGTCGGTGGTCTCGTTGACGTTCTTCGCGAGTTCGCCGACCTCACTGGCGAGGTCGAGGACGCGGTTCTCGGGCGGCGCGCGCGGGTCGTGGGCGTCGAGGAAGGCGGCGACGCGGGCCTGGTCGTCCATGTTGCTGGCGTCGCCCGACCCGGACTTCAACGGCGCGGTTTTAGGCATCCCAAAGACTACTTTCCGATTCGGAAACTGTTTTGCGTGGCCCCGATAACCGACGGGTATGGAGCTGACTGGAGAACTCGCCTTCGTCTTCGTCGCCGGCCTCCTGACGGACCTGGCGACGGGACTGGGCGCGCTACCGTTCTTCTTCGTCGACGACGTCGACGATCGCTGGCGCGTCGCGCTCTGGGGACTGGCGTCCGGCATCATGGTCTCCGCCTCCGGGTTCGGGCTGTTCCGAGAGGCGCTGAACTACGGCGGCCCCGTGGAAATCGCGCTCGGCGCGCTCGTCGGGGTCGCGCTCGTCCTGGTCGCCAGCCGCGTCATCGACGACCACGAGTTCGCGCCCCGAGAGATTGCCGCCGCCGACTTCAAGAAGCTCGTGCTCATCGCGGGCGTCCTCACGGTCCACTCGTTCCCAGAGGGCGTCGCCGTCGGCGTCTCGTTCGCCGACATGGGCCTGGAGGGCGGCGTCCCCATTGCCGGGTTCACCGTGCCCGTCCTCGCGGTCTTCATGACCATCGCCATCTCCATCCACAACGTCCCCGAGGGGCTGGCGGTCTCCATCCCCCTCCACGAGCACGGTGCGCGCCGCTGGACGCTGGTCGGCGTCGCCGTCTTCACGAGCGTCCCCCAGCCCATCGGCGCCGTCATCTCATTCGTCTTCGTCCAGTTCGCCCGGGCGGCGCTCCCGTTCGGCTACGGGTTCGCGGGCGGCGCGATGGTGTTCCTCGTCGTCAGCGAGTTCATCCCCGAAGCCCGCGAGGTCGGCCGCAAGCTCCCGAACGGCGGCACGCGCGAACTCGTGACCGGGCTCGCGGTCGGCGTGCTCGGGATGGTGCCGCTGCTGTTCGCGTAGCGAGCGGGACCGAAAACCGAGGCCGCGGCCTACAGGATGATGGACTTCTCGCGGACGAACTCGTGGATGGTTGCGTCGAGGCCCTCGCGCCCGATACCGGAGGCGTCGTTGCCCCCGAACGGCACGTCGCCGAGACCGTGGCTCGGCGCGCCGTTGATCCGGACGGCGCCGGCGTTCACGCGCTGTGCCACGTCCATCGCGCGGTCGTGGTCGGTCGTGAAGACGGCGGCGTCGAGCGCGAGGTCCGAGCGGTTCGTCAGCGCGACGGCGTCGTCCTCGTCCTCGATCGTCGTGACGGCGCAGACCGGTCCGAACTGTTCCTCGTCGACGATTCGGGCGTCGCGGGGAACGTCGGCGAGCAGCGTCGGTTCGTAGAAGTGGATGCCGTCCTCCTCGTAGCGGTCGCCGCCGCGGACGACGGTCGCGCCGCGCTCGACGGCGTCGTCGACGAGTTCGGCGACCCAGTCGGCCTGGCTCTCGCTGACGAGCGGGCCGAGGTCGGTGTCGTCCGCGAAGAGGTCCCCGACCGTCCAGTCGTCCATCGCGTCGTCGATGCGCGCCACCAGGTCGTCGTGGACGGACTCGTGGGCGAGCACGCGGGAGACGGCCGAGCAGCGCTGTCCGGCGTACTTCAGCGACCCCTTCGCGGCCGCGGTCGCTGCCGCGTCGAGGTCGGCGTCCTCGAAGACGACGGCGGGCGCGTTCCCGCCGAGTTCCATGTGCAGTCGGGTGATGCCGGACTGGCGGGCGACGTGTTCGCCGGCGCCGGAGGAACCGGTCATCGCGATGGCGTCGACGCGGCTGTCCGAGGCCAGCGGGTCGCCGACGACGCCGGACTCGCCGGGGACGAAGTTGAACGTGCCCGCCGGGAGCCCCGCCTCGGCGACAATCTCGGCGAGGACGGCGCCGCTGACCGGCGTCTTGCTCGCGGGCTTCACGACGACGGCGTTGCCGGCGGCGAGCGCGGGCGCGACCTGGAGGGCGGTGGTCGCCAGGGGGTAGTTGTAGGGCGCGATGCAGAGCACCGTCCCGATCGGCTCCGGTTCGACGACGGCGCGCCAGTCGGCGTGGCCGGCGGTGGTCCCGCGCCGGAACTCGCCCTTGAGGTGTCGAATCTCGCCGACCGCGCGCTCGAAGCGCTCGGCCGCGCTCTCGACCTCGCCCCGGGCGCTGGAGACCGGCTTGCCCGCCTCCCGGACGATGACTTCGGCGAGTTCGTCCTCGCGGGCGCGGATGGCTTCGGCGATGGTCTCCAGCCACTCGACGCGCTCCGGAACCGTCGTCTCCCGGAGCGTCTGCTGGGCGTCCTCCGCGGCGGCGAGCGCGCGCTTCGCGTCGTCCGCGCTCGCGGCCTCGACGGACGCGAACGTGCCGCCGTCGGCGAGGTCCGAGACCGACAGCGGGTCCCCGCCGGAGACCCACTCGCCGGCCACGAACGGTCGCTCGCGGCGGTGGATTGCGTTGTGTTCCATGCCCGGGCCTTGGAATGCAGCCGGTAAAGTGTTTACTCACGACTGAAGAAAGATTCTGTTACGGCGTCAGTCCGTCACCTAGACCGCTGAAGCGGCGGGCACGTCGCCCGCATCCCGGGAAGTCATCTTCCTGGCCTCCCTACGTCCCGATGATGTCAGATACCTACGTGGACGCTGAGGTCGAAGTCGAGGTCGACTCGTCAGAGCTGGAAGTCGAGGTCGGCGACGCCGAGACGTTCGAGGCGGAACTGGAGGCGCCGGGCGTCGAAATCGAACTGGAGGCCGAGGTTCACGTCGCGGACGCCGAGGAGTCGGCCGACGACGAGAGCAGTGGCGAGGACGAACAGGCGGACCACGAGCACTCGGACCAGACGTCGGACGAGGAGGCGGAGTAAGGCTGCAGAGTCGCGCCGGCCCGCTCCGGGGAATTGATGGGGGCGGACGACGACGCGTCCGGCGTGCCAACGCCGACCGTCGCCGCCTGCCAGACCGACCTCGCTGACCTCGACCCGGCCGAGAACCTCGCCACCGTCGGCGAGCGCCTCGCGGCCCTCGACGACCGGGTGGACGTCGCCGTCTTCCCGGAGTACGCGCTCACGGGATTCGTCGCCGACGACCGGGTCCACGCCGCCGCGCTCGACCGCGACGGCACCGAACTGGACCGACTGGCGACGTACGCCGTCGACCACGACCTCGACGTGCTCGCGGGGTTCGTCGAGGACGCCGGCGACGAGTCCTACAACACCGTCGTCTACGTGACCGCAGACGGCGAGCGAGCGTTCTACCGGAAGCGCCACCTCTGGGCGGGCGAGCAGGACGTGCTCGCGACGGGTGACGAGGCCGTGACCGTCGACACGCCGGTCGGCGAGGCGGGCCTCGTGACCTGCTACGACCTGAACTTCGTCGAAGTGAGCGCCGCGTTCGCCCGCGACCGCGTCGACGCCCTGTTCGTCGTCGGCGCGTGGCCCGGCGCGTACAGCGAGAACTGGCGGCTCCTCCTCCGGGCGCGAGCGCTCGACGGCGTGCGCTGGGTCGTCGGCTGCGGGCGCACCGGTCGGCGCGACCTGCCGGACGCTCCCGCCGTCGACTACGGCGGTCGGTCTGCGGTCGTCCGGCCGGACGGCGCCGTCAGCCACGCGCTGAACCGCGACGAGCGGACACTGGTCGCCGACCTCGACCCGGCGATTCTCGCCGAGCAGCGCGAGTTCGTCCCGGTGCTGGCCGAGGACTCGTAAGCCGCCGCGGCTGGACCCAGGCTGCGTCCCCGCCGCTCAGGTGTGGACGCGCACGACGTGGCCGCCGCAGCCGCACTGCTCGACGTACTCCCAGTCGACGTCGTCGCCGAACGCGGCGTCCAGTTCGTCGTAGAGGTAGTTCTCGGGGTGGCCGTGGTCCCCGTGCGTGACGAGGTTCACGTGGTTGCCGGCGGCCGTGTGCTCGACGGCCTCGACCGCCTGCCTGAGCACCAGGTCGCGGTCGTCGCCGTGCTCGGGCTTCTCGAGGTTCGCGGACCACGAGTTGTCGTGGACGTGGTCCGTGACCGGTTCGGCGTCGTGGTCGTGTTCGTGGTCGTGCGGTGTACTCGACATGTGTTGTGGGTACGGGTTGTCTGCGGTTACGTGCTCTGCCAGTCCCCAGTAGCTGGGACTCGCCGGTTCGGTCTACGCCGCCCGGACCGCGTCCAGCAGCGCCTCGTAGTCCGGTTCGTTCGTCGGGTCGTCGGCGACCCACGAGTGCGTGACTTCGCCGTCCTCGTCGAGGACGTAGACGGCGCGGTTCGCGGCGCCGTACAGCCCGAGGTCCGGCAGGTCGATTTCGAGGTCGTAGGCGCGGATGGCGTCGCCCGCGGTGTCGCTGACGAGGTCGAAGGTCAGCCCGTGTTCCTCGCGGAACGCGCCCTGGCAGAACGGTGAGTCGGCGCTCACGCCGAAGACGGTCGCACCGGCGTCGTCGAACTCGTCGAGGTGGTCCTGGAGTGCGACCATCTCGTTCGTGCACGGCGGCGTGAACGCCCCCGGGAAGAACGCGAGGACGACGGGGCCGACGCCGAGGTGGTCGTCGAGGTCGAAGTCCTCGTGGTCGCTGGTACCGAGTGTCGCCGTGAACGTCGGTGCGGGGTCACCTGTCGAAGGCATGCCTGTCACTACGGTGTCGGGACTCATAAATCCGGACGCGAACCCGTTCTCAGGCGAGCCGCGCGGTCGATGAACGCCGGCTGGTCGCCGTCCGTGAACTGCTTGACCACGCGCTCCTCGGCGCGGTGGAGGGTCTCGCTGCACGTCGACTTCGCCAGCCCCAGGCGCTCCGCGAGCGCCTCCTGTGTGATCTGGCGGGGCGAGTCGTAGTAGCCGGCGTCGATGGCCGATTCGAGGACCTCCTGCTGGCGCTCAGTCAGCACGTCCTCGAAGCTCGTCTCGTTGCGCACGTGCTCGACCATGTATCCGACCCCCGAGCGGTCGAGCTCCTCGGCGAGCGTCGACAGCCGGTCTCGGGTGGTCGTGACCGCCCAGTCGACCTCGCCGCCCGAGATTTCGAAGGGCATCTCGACGGGGACGCCGGTGCGGTCGAGCACCCGGAGCAGGACGGGGGCGTCGGCCTCGATTTGAACGAGCGCCCGCTCGCCGTCGGCGTGGAACACCTCGACGGTGTGGACGTCGTCGTACCGCCGGATTTCGTCGACGAGCGCGTCCGCGTCGTCGGCGACCAGTTCGACGAAACCGACGCCGAGGCCGTCACAGGACTGTGCGGACCGAACGCGGAACCGTACGTCCGGGTACTGTCGGGACACCGAACCGATCCACGTCCCTTCGGGGAACGTCAGCGTGAGCGACGCCTGAACCATTTTAGGCTATCCGAAAACGCCGGGCGACGTGAGGATGGCCCCGAACCGATTCGGACAACCACGTAAAAGGAGCGGCGGGCGGACGGTCGGCCCGGTCGCTCAGTTCCCGCGGACGACCACCGAGATATCCGACCGTACCGGCGTCGACTCGGGGTGGAGTTCGTCCAGCGCCAGCTGGGTCGACCGGTAGGCGCCCCCGACGGCCGGACACGCGTGGCCGGCGGCCTTCGCCACCTCCGGGAACGTCACCACCAGCGGCTCGCCCTCCGGCACCATCCCGAGGACCTCCGCCAGCGGGTCCCGGACTGCGACGGGGTCGGCGTCCGCGAGCCGCTGCCACGGCGTCGTCGTCTCGCTGTGCGTCGCGTCCGTCGTCGGTGGGCTGTCACTCATGGTGGATTCGCAGGTAGGTCGTGTACTCTGTCCGCACGATGCCGCTGCGCTCGCCCTCGACGCCGAGCAGTTCGTGCGCCGTCTGAGCGGCGAGCTGCGGGTACTCCCGTTTCGCCCGCCGGTCGGTGCTGACGATTTCCAGGACCGCGTCCTCGTCGAGGTCCTCGAGCGCGCGCTGGACGCGCACGATGCCGTTCGCGCAGCCCCGGCCGCGGTTGTCCACGGTCCTGTCCGGCTCGACGTCCCGCGGTATCTCCTGGCTAGTCATCGGTGGGTGAGTGGGGGTCGTCGGCGCCGTCGGGCGCCTCCGCGAGGTCGCAGACGCCGTCGATGGGAGAGCAAGCGCGCCACATCGGACAGAGCTTGAAGATGACGAACAGCACGCCGACGAGCGCGAGCTTCGAGAGCACCGCGAGGCCGAGCAGCGAGTCGAGGTACGTCGCGGGCGACGCGCCGAGGCCGTCGACGGCCTGGTAGAGCCCGGTGACCGCGATGGTCGGGATGACGAACCGGACCGCCAACCGGAACCGCTGGAGCTGCTGGCCGGCCGCGCGCACGACCGGCGGCGTCGGATGCTCTTGACCGGTCGGCACGGCGACGAAGATGTTCCAGACGGCGCCGCCGACCCACACCGAGAACGCGAGCAGGTGCAGCGAGCGCACGCCGGTGGCGGCGGCGCCGCCCGACCGCAGCGCCACCTCGGCGCTCGCGGTCAGCACGACGGCGGCGAGCGCGGCGGCGAGCGCGAGCACGCCGAAGGGGTGCCGGAACTGGGCGTCGACGGGCGGCGACCGCAGGGCCTGTGCGCCGCCGAACGCGGCCAGCGAGACCACGGCGGCGGCGAGGCCGGCGACGAGCCGGACGTCGACGCCGGCGGCGAGGTAGCGCCCGAGGACGACCCCGCTGGCGAGGGCGGTGACGGCCAGCGCGGGGACGGCGATGCGGTCGAAGCGCCCGTACATCCGCGCACAGTACTCGTCCGCGCCCGTCTCGAGGTCCCGGGGGCGGACGAAGCCGTGCTTCCAGAGGAGACCGCCCGTGAGAACGCCGAGCGCGACGAGGTACGCCCAGGTCGCGGCGATCTCGCCCAGCGACCAGACGCCCGACAGCTGGACCGAGACGGCGGTGCCAGCGAGGGACGCGACCAGGATGATGGTCAGTGCCGCTTTCGGGAGTACGTACTTGTCGAAGAGGTCGTCGGCGAGCGCGGTCGAGGTCCGCTGCTCGGATTGTGCCATCTGGGCCTCACCTGTGCTGACGTTGGGCGGACCGACCCAAAGGGGTGGTCGCGTACATATTCGTCAGAGAGCGGGAGCGGGTGGCTCGCGAACCGGACCGTATGCAGACCGTCACCCTCGAGCGAGTCATCGACGCGCAGTTCGACTGGCTGGCGGCAGACGCCGAAGGAGCAGACGGGGTCACCGAGTAGTCTGTGCGTTCGAATCCACGTCGCCAGCGTCTGGACGCGGACTGTTTTGTCGCTCGCGCCCGTCGGCTCTCCCGATGGGCGACCGAGCCTGCGACCGGGCGTACTGCCCGGACTGCGACGCGCCGGTGACCGTCGTCACCGAGGAGTGCCCGGACTGCGGGCGGGCACTCGACGTCGAGTGAGAGACGCCGAGCAGCCCCTCAGAACGGTACTTCGGCGTCCCCGGGGTCGGCGGACTCGGCCTCGGGGTCGGACACCTTCCCGACGAGCACGCGGAACTCTCCGGGGTCTTTCGCGCGGTACTCCCAGTAGAACTCGGGGCCCGCTTCCGACTGGAACTGGTGGTACAGCGGCTTCGGGTCGTGGTCGTTCACGAGCACGAACCCCTCCCCCGCGTCGAGGTCCTCGTACGTCTGGAAGATGGCCTCGTGGCGCTGGGCGGGCGGCCGGTCCCGGACGTCCAGTTCGTGGGCGACGGTGAGGTCCTCGTCGTCGCTGGACCCGTCGCCGGAACCGACCGCGCCGGGCTGTTTCGTGATGCGAACGCGGACCTCGCCCGGCTCGCGGTCCAGGACCGCCCAGCCGAAGTCGTCGTACTGGTCCTCGAACTCTCGCCGCAGCGGCTTCGGCTCGTGGGGCGCGACGATATCGAGAGCGTCACCGGCGTCGAGGCCGCCGTACCGGTGGTGGATGGTCGGGTGGCGGTCCGGCTTCGGAATCTCGCGCACGTCGAAGGTGGCCTCGGCACCGGTGTCCTCGCGCTCGGACTCGCCGGTTCGCGAGATTTCGACGCGCCACTCGCCGGGGTCCTCGCGCTCGTACGACCAGCCGACAACGTCGCCGTGGACGGACTGGAGTTCGTGGAACAGCGGCTCCGGGTCGTGGTCGTTCACGAGCACGAACCCCTCACCGGACTCGAGCAGGTCGAAGGTCTCGGTGAGGACCGTGTGGCGGCGCCGCGGCGGCATGTTCCGGACGTCGAAGCCGGGGCGGCCGTCACCGGCCTCTCCGTCGCGCTTCGTGGCGCGGAGCGTCCACTCCCCGGCGCCCTCCTGCTCGTAGGCGACGTCGACGCTGGCGTCCCGCAGCACGCGGTACTGGCGGAGCGTCGGGTGCGGGTCCCGGTCGGCGGTGACCACGACCGATTCGCCGGCGTCGGCGTCGTCGAGCGCCTCGAAGACGCGCGCCCGTCGCTCGGTACGGTCGGTTCCGGTGACGTCGATGGCAGTCTGCATCACTCGCTCGGAGACGCCCCACGCGCGTAGGCGCTCGGCCGAATACGTTCGCTCGGTCACGTCGCGGGGTTCGCGACGACGAGCAGGCCCGCGTCGGTCTGGCGAATGCGCGGCGGGTCGTCGCGGTGCGGGTCGAAGGCGGCGTACGCGAACGCCTGCCAGAGCGTGCGCTCGGCGAACGGCCGGGCGTCGAGGTCGACACCCAGTGTGCCGGCGAGCGCGGCGTGGTCGAGTTCGCCGTGGGCGGTCGGAACCGCGACCGTCGCCGGGACGGCGGCGAGGTCGAGCCCGAACGACGGAAAGACCGCGGACTCGCCGTCCGGCGGGTGGTACACCGTCCGCTCGCCCGGGAACCGGACGCGGAGCACGGGCCGCACCGACACCGCCTCGGAGCCCGACTCCGGAACGACGGTCTGCTCGGGGAGCTCGACGCTCGCCGTCTCGCCCGCCGCTACAGTTGCCGTCTCGTCGCCGGCCGCGACGACGGCGCCGGTCGCGCCCAGAGACTGCACGGACACCGATGGCGGGGAGTAGTCACGTACTCGCGCAGTCGCGGAGTCCCCGGCGACCGTGCCGTCGACGACGACCTCGTGGACGTCGCCGTCGCCGCTCACGAGCCGCGGGCCGGCGAGCCCGCCGGTGCCCGCACCGAGCAGCCGGAGTCCGTGCGTGGTCGCCCAGAACCCGCTCGGCGCGCCCGACCCCTGCGCGTCGGTGGGGAGCACGGACCGCCAGTAGAACACCCGCGACTCGTCGCCGAGCCGGTAGGGGACGGCGTCGGGGAAGAACCGGCCGTCGGCGTGCGTCGCGTCCAGCCCGGCGTGTTCGAGCGCGAGCTCGAGGTAGGGTGTCCGCGCCACCAGCGGGTCCGGTCGCTCCCCGTCGGCCTGCAGCCACTCGACGCTCACCGTCTCGCTGTTCGTCTCCTGGCCCATCGTCGTTGTCGGAGAGACGGCTCGCGCGTCCTTGTGCTCGGAGCCGGACGTGTTCGGCTCGCGGTGCCGTCAGTCGGCCGCCGGCTCGCAGCGACAGTGCTCCCGGCCGGCCGGTTCGACACCGCAACAGTCGTCGTCGACGAGGTCGCACAGTTCCTCGACGCCGCGTTCGGGGAGGACGTAGCCGAAGCGGTAGCCGTCGCCGGCACTCACGTCGACTCCGAGGACGGTCTCGGCGAACGTCCGGACGACGCACTGCCGCCACGCGAGCTCGCGGGCGACGGCGGCGCCGCGGTCGGTCGGCGCGACGCCGACCCGCTTCTCGTAGTCGACGAGGCCGGCGTCCGCGAGCCGTTCGAACATCTCCGTGACCGTCGCGGGTGCGACGCCGAGGCGGTCGCTGACGGCGCCCGTGCGGACCCGTCCGCGACCGTCGACGAGCCGGTAGACGGCCGTGAGGTACCGACCGACCCGGCGGTCGACGCAGTCCTCGGGGTCCGTGCAGCCACAGCGCGTGCCGCTCCGCGTGCTCGCAGCCATACACAGCCCCACGGCGCGCATCCGCGAAAGCCCACTCCCGAATCCGTTCGACGGCCGTGGTCTCGTCCCCGGTGGCGCCTGTGAAACGGCCGCACACGCCAATCGGCGGGGCTCTCCCCTGCCGTCAACGCCCTACATTTGGGTTACGTAACGTAGGTAGATGTCAGAGACACAGCTGCTGCCGGAGACGGACGCGCTCATCGACGGCCTGCGGAGCCGACGCTCGGGCCACAACTTCGACCCCGAGGCCGACCTCGACGACGAGACCCTGGAGGAGCTCGTGCTGGACGCGACGTACGCGCCCTCGTCGTTCAACCTCCAGCCCTGGGAGTTCGTCGCCGTCCAGGACGACGACCGACTCGACGAGCTCGTCGACATCGCGAACGGCCAGGAGCACGTCGCCGACGCCGGCACCGCCATCCTCGTCGCCGGCCACACCGAACCGAAGACCGCCGACCGCGTCTTCGAGGAGTGGGTCGAGGCCGGGCGCGTCGACGCCGAGACCGCCGAGGGCATGAAGGAAGCGACTGTCGCGGGCTACGAGGGCGAGCGGGCCGGCCGCGACTACGCCATCCGGAACGCCAGCCTCGCCGCGCAGAACCTCCTGCTGGCCGCGCACGCCCGCGGCCTCACCGCGACGCCGATGACCGGCTTCGACTTCGAAGCCGCCGCCGAGTTCGTCGACCTGCCCGAGGACACCATCCCGGTCGTGCTGCTCGCGGTCGGTCCGAGCGCCGGCGAGGAACCCGAGCGACTGCCGCGCCGCGACGTCGAGGAAGTCCTCCACCACGAAACCGTCTAGAACAGACTTTTCTGCGGCTCAGGCTCGTTCGAGGTCGAACCACGCCGACGTCAGCGACTCGTCGGGGAGATGCCAGCGGTGCCGCGCCTCCTCGTCGCCCGCCACTTCGACCACCGCGTCCATCTGCGGGAGCAGCGCTTCGGCGGCCGCGCCGGGCGCGCGCTGGGTGACGTGGACGTGCCCGAAGCCGTCGTTGTCGTCGACGAGTTCGCGGACGTCCGCGACGAACCCGGTGGTGTCGGCGGGGTCCGTGGCGGCGACCATGTCGCCGAGCGAGTCGATACAGATGCGGAGCTGTCCCGCGTCGAACCCGTCTGCTGGTTCGAGCGCAGCCACCGCCTCGCGGGCGTCGGCGGCGAGCCCGTCGACGCCGGCCGCGACCGACGGGCTCGTTCCCGGGTCGGCCTGCCCGGCGTCGGCCGCCGTCGCGGTGCGGCTTGCTGTTCGGAGACGCGCGACGCGTTCGGTCGTTCGGTCGCGCCGGCCCGTCACCGTCAGCCGGGACGAGGTGGCGCCGTCGGTCTGTACGAACAGTCGTCGTCGGTCCGAGACGTCACCGGCGCCGAGCAGCCGGTCACAGCCTTCCTGGGCCGGGGCACCCTCGTCTTCGACGACGAGCACCATGCAGCCGGACTGCTTGAGGTCCTCGAGGGTGTCCGCGAACGTCTCGGGCGACGACGACCACTCGTCACCCGCGAAATGGTCACTCATCCTACTGGTGAGGTCGGCTGGGAACAGTATAAATATTTGGGCCGGTTCGCGCGAATGAAAACCGGAGAGCCGGCAATCGCCCCGGAGTTCATCACCGCTAAACGCCGGCGGCGGATACCAGGCGTCGATGCCAGACGCCTTCTCGCCGCTCGAACTGCGGGAGACGACGATACGGAACCGAATCGCTGTGTCGCCCATGTGCCAGTACTCCTGCGAGGACCGCGACGGCCTCGCGACCGACTGGCACCGCGTCCACCTCGGGTCGCGGGCCGTCGGCGGCGCCGGGGTCGTCATCGCCGAAGCGACCGCCGTCGAGCCCCGCGGCCGCATCTCGCCGGAGGACCTCGGCATCTGGAGCGACGACCACCGAGACGCGCTCGCACCCGTCGCCGAGTTCGTGAAAGAGCAGGGCGCGACGCCCGGCATCCAGCTCGCACACGCCGGCCGGAAGGCGGGCACTCACCGGCCGTTCGACGACGAGCGCGGCCCCGTCCCGACGGACGAGGGTGGCTGGGAACCCGTGGCGCCCAGCGCCGAGCCCTACCCCTACGAGGACGACGACCGCGGGACCCGCAAGCTCTCGAAAGACGGCATCGAGGGCGTCGTCGACTCGTTCCGGCAGGGCGCCCGCCGCGCCCGCGAGGCCGGCTTCGAGGTGGCGGAAGTCCACGCCGCCCACGGCTACCTGCTCCACGAGTTCCTCTCCCCGGTCTCGAACGACCGCGACGACGAGTACGGCGGCAGCTTCGAGAACCGCAGCCGGCTCGTCCGCGAGGTCACCGAGGCCGTCCGCGACGAGTGGCCCGACGGCAAGCCCGTGTTCGTCCGCATCTCCGCGACCGACTGGCTCGACGACCGCGACGCCTGGGACGTCGAGCAGTCCGTCCGGCTCGCCGACGACCTCCACGAGGCGGGCGCCGACCTCGTCGACGTCTCCTCGGGCGGCATCCACCCGGACCAGGACATCGACTGGGTGGGGCCGAACTACCAGCTCCGGTTCGCCGAACGCATCAAGGCGGAGACCGAGTCCGACATCGCCGTCGGCTCGGTCGGCGGCATCCAGACCGGCGAGCAGGCAGACGCCATCGTCCGGAACGGCCGCGCGGACCTCGCCATCGTCGGCCGGAAGTTCCTCCGCGACCCCTACTTCCCGCTGCACGCCGCCCGAGACCTCGGTCGCGAGGACGCAGTCGACGTCCCGCAGCAGTACCGCCGCGGGTTCCAGTGACGCACTCCCGGTAGCTTCAAGCGGCCGTCGGTCCCGGACTATCCCATGCCCGACTTCCGCCCGGTCTCCGACGACGACGTCGGCGCGTTCCGGTCGATGGTCTCGTACGCGTTCACCCCGACTCGGGGGCCGACCGACCCCGACGAGGTCGACGAAGACGACTTCCCGGCGCCGTGGCAGGTCGGCCGCCGGTACGGCCTCTACGACGACAGCGACGACCTCATTACGGTCTGCAAGCACGTCGACTTCGACGTCCACGTCCGCGGCGACACGCACGCGATGCACGGCCTCTCGGCCGTCGCCAGCCCGCCCGAGCACCGACGGCAGGGCTACGTCGGCGAGATGCTCCGCGAGAGCCTCGCCGCCTCGCGCGACGACGGCGTCTACCTCTCCGCGCTCTGGCCGTTCAAGCGGTCGTTCTACGGCCAGTACGGGTGGGCGACCTGCAACCGGATGGTGCGCCACGAACTCCCGCCGGAGCGCCTCGCGTTCGCTCGGGACGCCACCGACGGCGAGTTCGTCCGGCTCAGCGAGGACGACTGGGAGCGCATGGACGCCGTCCACGACGCCGACGGCGCCGACCTCGACCTCACCGTCGACCGCACCGAGGAGTGGTGGCAGAAACGAATCCTCTCCGGCTGGGAGGACGACCCCTTCGTCTACGGCTGGGAGCGCGACGGCGACCTCGATGCCTACCTGACGTACACCGTGGAGTCCAGCGAGGACACGGGAACGCTCCAGGTGCGTGACTGGGCGTGCGCCGACCACGACGCGCTACTGGCCGTGCTGGCGTTCCTCGCCGACCACGACTCCCAGGTCGACGAAGTCGCGTTCTGGACGGGCGAGGACGCGGACGTCCTCGACGTCCTCCCCGGGCTCGAGGACGCCACCGCGGAACTCGCCCTCGGCCCGATGGTCCGGCTCGTCGACGTGCCGCCCGCGCTCGAAGCGCTCTCGTACCCGGCGGCCGCCGCGGCAGACCTCGTCCTCGACGTGACCGACCCGCTCGCGGACTGGAACGACGACACCTACCGGCTGACCGTCGAGGACGGTAGAGCCACCGCGGACCGCACTGACGCCGACGCGGACGCCGAACTCGGCGTCGGCGCGCTCTCGCAGCTGGCCGTCGGCTATCGAAGCGCCGACGAACTGGCGACGGTCGGGGAACTCGACGCCGACGACGAGGCCCTCGACGCGCTCGCGTCGCTGTTCCCAGAGCGCGCGACGCTACTCCGCGAGAACTTCTGACGGCGCCAGACCCGGCAGATTCGGGCCGAGTGCTCGAGTCGAGCCCTCAGACCGGTTCGAACCGGTAGCCGTCCCAGGCCTGGCTCTCGGGCTCCCGGATGCCCGCGCCGGGCTCCCGGAGCTCCGCCTCGTAGACCGGTTCGACCGCAGTGCCGATTTCGACGCCGTCGGCCGTCGTGAGCTGGCCGAGCGCGCGCACCGCCTCGCCCTCCACCTCGAACGCCACGATGGCGAGGTGGTTCGGCTCGCGGACGCCCGGCGGCGTCGCCGTCGACGTGGTCCACGTCACGACCTCGCCCGTGCGGTCGGCGAGGTCGACGGTCTCGGTCTGTTCGGCGCCGCAGTCCGGACACCGCGCGTGCCCGGGGTAGCTCAGGTGACCGTTCTCGCAGCGGTGTGCGTCGAGGGGTGGTTCTGTGTCGTCGTCGCTCATGGCTGTTCGAGGATGGTGGTGGTCACGCAGTTGCCGAACCCGCCGACGTTGCACGCCAGACCGATTTCGGCGTCGACCTGGCGGTCGCCCGCCCGTCCGAGCAACTGCTGGTAGAGTTCGTAGGCCTGTGCGACGCCGCTCGCGCCCAGCGGGTGGCCCTTCGACTTGAGACCACCGGAGGTGTTGATTGGGAGGTCGCCGTCGCGGTCGGTGACGCCGTCCTCGACGGCCTTCCAGCCCTCGCCCTTCTCGAAGAAGCCGAGGTCCTCGCTCTGGAGGAACTCCAGGATGGTGAACATGTCGTGGAGTTCCGCCACATCGACGTCGTCGGGACCGAGACCCGCCATCTCGTAGGCCTGACGCGAGGACTCGACGACGCCGCGCATCGTCGTCGGGTCGTCGCGCTCGTGGACGACGTGGGTGTCCGTCGCGCCGGCGACCCCGGACACCACGACGTAGTCGTCGGTGTACTCCGCGGCGACGGACTCCGGACAGAACACGAGCCCGGCGCTCCCGTCCGTGATGGGGCAGAAGTCGTACAGCCGGAGCGGGTCCGCGACGATGGGCGAGTCGAGGACCGTCTCCAGGTCGACCTCCTTCCGGAACTGCGCGTGGGGGTTGTCGAGGCCGTTCCTGTGGTTCTTCACCGCGACCTTCCCGAGGCTCTCCCTGGGCGCGTCGTACTGGTCGAGGTACTTCCGGGCGGTCAGCCCCGCGAAACTCGGGAGCGTGACGCCGTGCTTGTACTCGACGGGGTGCGTGAGGCTCGCGATGACGTCGGTCGCCTCGCCGGTCGTCCGGTGGGTCATCTTCTCGCCGCCGACGAGCAGCGTCACGTCGCTCGCGCCCGAGGCGACGGACTGCCAGGCGGCGTAGATTCCGGCGCCCCCCGAGGAACTGGTCTGGTCGATTCGGGCGGTGTACGCCGGCATCGCCGCGAGGTCGTGGGCGAGCGCGTTCGGGACGCCCGTCTGTCCCTCGAACTCGCCGCTCGCCATGTTCGAGACGTAGAGGTGGTCGAGGTCGGCGCCGTCCACGCCGGCGTCCGAGAGCGCGGCGTCGCCGGCCTCCGCGAGGAGGTCCAGCAGCCACTCGTCCCGGTCGCCGAACTGCGTCATCGACGCACCGACGATTGCTACGCGGTCCATACCCGTCCCCTGGGAGAGCGGGGTCTTTACCCTTTCACGTTCCGGCACGCGGGTAACCACCCTCACTCAGATATCTGATGAATGGATGTGGGGCCAGGTACGAGATTTTTCGCGGGTTTCGCCCCGTCTGAACGCGGTACCCGTGTATATCCTCCCGCTAGCTATCAGATTCGAAAACTCGCGGCCGAGGCTTATGTACCGGAACCAGAGACACGCCATCATGGCGTTAGAGACACTCGTCGACGCCGACAGGCACACCGTCGAAGAACACACCGAGACCGGGACGCTGGTGTTCCGGTACGACCAGTTCGTCGCGGGAGACGCCCTCCGCGAGGTGGCCGGCGAGTGGGCCGACCTCGTCGAGGAGCGCGGCACCGACCGCTACCTCGTGGACGTGCGGGACATCTCCGCCCACGAGGACGAGGACAAGGCGTGGCTCGCCGAGACCTGGGTGCCGAACAACATCGAGAACGGCGTCCGCTGGGGGGCCGCCGTCCACGCCGACTCCGCGATCGCAAAGATGGACAACGAGAGCATCGAAGCGAAGTTGAGCGGCATCGACTCTCGGTTCGAGTACCGCATCTTCAGTGACGAGGAGACGGCTCTGGACTGGCTCTCGAGCCAGTAGCGAGCCGACTCGGTGTCCCCGTCCAGCTCTTTGTCGCCGTCAGCGGCCGTCCAGGCCGACGCCCTCGGCGAGTAGTTCGTGCGAGCGGAGCGCGTCCTCGTGGTCGGGGACCGCGTGCTGTATCATCACCTCGTCGACGCCGACGCGGTCGGCGAGCTGCTCCAGCAGCCCCGACAGCGTCTCCGGACTGCCGGAGATGGCCCGGGGCCACTCGCCCTCGTCGAGAGTCTCGGGCGTCGGCTCCGGGACGCCGCCGAGTTCGTCGATGGCCGCCTCGACGGACGGCGTGTCGGCGAGCTCGCCGCGTTTCATGCGCTGGAACACGGCCTCAGCGACCGCGCGCAGCCGCGCTGCCTCCTCGTCGGTCTCCGCGCAGACCGCGTTCACGGCCACCATCCCGTCGGGCTCGTCGACGCCGCCGCCCAGTTCGGCGGGCTCGAAGTGCTCGCGGTACTCCTCGAACGCGTGGGCGGCGAACTGCGGGCGGATGAACGCCGCGAAGCAGTACCGCAGCCCGAGCTCGCCCGCGATGGCGGCGCTGGAGGGGCTCGACCCGAGCGTCCACGGCGCGGGCGGGCCCTCGCCCGAGCGCGGAATCTCGATGTCGGCGTACGCGTGCCCCTCGGGGTACTCGTCGTAGAGGTGGGAGACGACCGCCTCGACCTTCTCGCGGTGGTCGCCGTCGGGGTCCCGGGAGTGGCGCTCGGTGCCGAGCGCGCGGTCGACCGCGGGCGACCCGTTCGCGCGCCCGAGGCCGGCGTCGACGCGGCCGGGCGCGAGCCCGTCGAGCGCGCCGAACTGCTCGGCGACCTTCAGCGGGCTGTAGTGGTTCAACAGGACAGCGCCGGAGCCGAGGCGAATCTCGTCGGTCTCGGCGGCGAGGTGGCCGAGCAACACCTCGGGGGTGGTTCCGGCGAGCCGGGACGCCATCCCGTGGTGCTCGGCGACCCAGAACCGCTCGTAGCCGAGTGCTTCGGCCTGCTGTGCCGCTTCGACGGTGTTCGCGTAGGCGTCGGTCGCGGTGCCGCCGTCGGGGACCGGAGAGAGGTCGACGATAGAGAGGTCCACGCGGACACTGGGGTGCTGCGGGAGAAAACGGTTGGGCTACCAGCAGGCGTCCGGCCGACTCACTCGACGACGAGGACGCGGAGGTCGTTGACGTTCGTACCGGTCGCGCCCGTCCGGAGCAGCGCGTTCCGGCCGGCGAGGAAGCCCCCGGCGTCGTTCGCTCCGAGGGCAGCGCGCGCCGCCGCCGAGTCCGCGACGGTCTCGCCGTCGACGACTGCGCCCGCCGCCTCGCTCGCACCGTCGATGCCGTCCGTGTCCACGCACGCGAACGCGGAGTCACTCGGGAGTCCGGAGGCCGCGGCCGCGAGCGTGCACTCCTGGTTCGGGCCGCCGTCGCCGCTACCACGGACTGTCACCGTCAGCTCGCCGCCGGAGAGCACGACAGCCGGTGGCTCGACGGGGTTCCCGGACGCCCGTACCTCTCGGGCGACCGCCGCGTGCACGCCGCCGACCTCGCCGGCTTCGCCCTCGATTTCCGCGGCGAGCAGCGCGGTCTCGTAGCCGCGGTCGCGGGCGACAGCGCTCGCGGCGTCGAGCGCTGTGCGTCCGTTCGCGAGCACGTGCGCGGTCGCGTCGGTGAACACCGGGTCGCCGGGCTTCGGCGTCTCGGGCAGGTCGCCGTTCGCCCCGCGCTGGAGGTGCTCGCGGACGGCGTCCGGCGCGCCGACGTCGTGTTCGGTGAGCACGCCGAGCGCGTCGCCGTACGTCGACGTGTCCGGGACGGTCGGGCCGCTGGCGACCACGTCGAGGTCGTCCCCGACCACGTCGCTGAACGCCAGCGTGACCACCGAGGCGGGGGCGATGGCGCGGGCGAGCCGGCCGCCTTTGACCGCCGAGGCGTGCTTCCGGACGGCGTTCACGTCCTCTATCGGGGCGCCCGACTCCAGCAGGGCGCTCGTCGCGGCCTGGAGGTCGTCGAGCGTGAGGTCGCCGGCGGGCGCTGGCAGCACCGCACTCCCCCCGCCGGTCAGCACGGCGAGAACGAGCGCGTCGGGGCCGCAGTCCCCTGCCGCGGCGAGCAGTCGCTCCGTCGCCGCGACGCCGCGCTCCGAGGGGACCGGGTGGTCGCTCTCCAGCACGTCGACTCCCGGCACCTCGACCGGGTCGTCCGTGACGACCACGCCGCCGTCGAGGCGGTCGCCGAGAACGCCTGCGAGGGCCCGAGCGACCTGCGACGCGGCGTTCCCGCCGCCGAGGACCACCACGTCGTCGCGGGCCGCGAGGTCGTACGACTCGTCGCCGACGCGGAGGTCGTCGCCGTCCAGGGCGACGGAGCTATCGACCACGCGCCCCGGGTGGGCCGCGTCGACCCCGGCGTCGAGGCAAGCCAGCGCCGTCTCGCGGGCGGGCGTCGTCTCGCGAGCGTCCCGGTTCCGAATCGTCACCATGACCGGGACCACGCGGCCGACCACCAAATTCCCCGGGGTCGCGCCGTCCCGGGTCGCGAAGCCAAACGTTCAATGCGGGCGAACGAGAGGGTACGACCGATACGGTCGATGGACACCCAGAGACGAGACGTGGACCGGGAGGCAGTCGCCGAGCTCCAGTCGTCCGTGGACACCGACGACGTCGACGAACTCGCGGCGCGCCTGAGCAGCGACGATTCAGACGAGCGCGCGGGAGCGGCGTGGCGACTCGTGGAGGCCGCGTCCTCGCGACCCGAGCAGGTGCGCGCGAACCTCGACAGCGTCGTGGACAGCATCGACGACGACGACGTCTGGGTGCGGCGCGGCGCGAGCTGGGTGGTCGCGGAGCTCGCCGAACGGGAGCCCGACGTGCTCTCCGTGAAGTTCTCCGAGCTGGTCGACCTGACGACGGCCGACGACCCGCTGGTCAGGCAGAACGGCGCGGTCACGGTGGCGAGTGTCACGAGTCGCTACCCGGGCCGGGCGACGACCGGGCTGTCTCGGCTGGCGGCACTGACGGACGACGACGACGCGCTGCTGGCGCGGTACGCCAGGCAGGCGGTACAGGACGTCACCGAGGCCATCGCGGCGCGCGCCGACGACGCCGGCTACCCGATGCTGGTGCGGTCGACCGAGGCGTACGCCGGGCTGTTCCCGGACGGCGTCGAGGTGGTGACCGTCGGCAACGACGAGGCGCCCGACCACCCCGTATACGTGTCGTTCGGTCAGGACGCGCCGGTTCGGGCCGACGAGGCAGACGACACGCCCCGGGAGCGGCCACCCGAGCGCCTCCCAGAGGCGCCGTCCGTGACAGTGACGCGTGCCGACCTCGACCCGGACCTGCAGCTCGGGAGCACGCCGTTGACGACGGATTTCCGGTCGTCCGTGACGGACGACAGGCTGGAGCACGGCCTGGTGACGTTCCGTCGGCTCGAGGCCACCGACGCCGCCGTCCAGGAGGCGTTCCGTGACGCGCTCGGGAAGTGGGCGGCCATCGACGACCACGACCACGTCGAGAGCGTACTCGGTGCGGGCGAGGACTGGGCGGCGACTCGGTACGACGACGGTGACACGCTCGCCCGCCGGGGCGCGCCGGCGACAGTCGCCGAAGCCGTCTGGCTCGTGGACCGCGTGACGCGCGCTGTCAGTTACGCCCACGCCCGCGGCGTCGTCCACGGCGGTCTCTATCCGGGCGTGATTCGGTTCCTGGAGACGCCCGTCGGTCGCTGGGACGCGCCGCTCGTGGCCGACTGGGGGTTCGCGCACGCGGCGAGCGGATTCCGGACGCCCCCGATTCCCGAGGCGTTCGCGGCGCCCGAGCACTTCGACCCGGAGACGTACGGTCGATTCGACCAGTCCACGGACGTCTACGGGCTGGGCGCGCTGGCGTACTACCTCCTGACGGGCGAGCAGCCGGCGGCGGGCGGCACGGTCATCGACGCCTCGGTTCGGAACCCGGCGCTGCCCGAGTCCGTCGACGGGCTCTTCGACCGGTCGCTGGCAGCCGACAAGCAGGCGAGATTCGATACCGTGCTCGACTTCCAGACGGCGTTCGACGAGCTCGCCGCGGACCTCGGTGAGGAGGTGGCACCGTGACCGCCGACCCGGCTGCGGTCCTCAACGCGGTGGCGTTCACGGCCCACGGCCTCCTCGTGGTGACGGGGCTGGCGTTCACGTTCTACGCGACGCAGAACTACTCGCTGGACCGCCTGGAGGGCCACGAGGACTTCTGGGCGTACCTCACGTACCTCGGGCTGGCGGTGGCACTGGTGGGCGTGTTCGGTGTCGTGGCGGTGCTGGTCGACGGCAACGTGGTGCGGGCGTTCGGCGACCTGGCGTTGCTGTTCGCCATCGCGTTCGTGGCGTTCTCGATGCGGGAGGTGTACTACGCGAGCGCGCTGGCGCCGCCGCCGGAGGAGCGCGAAATACCGCTGTCGACGCTCCGCCTGGTCGAGTTCGGGTTCGTCGTCGTCGTGGCCGTCGAGTGGGTGGTCGTGGTGCTGCTCGGGGAGACGACGGTGACGGTGGTGCTGCGGGGGCTGGGCGCGCTGGCGTTCGCCGTCTACGGAGTCCGGTTCAGCGAGCGGCTGGAAGAGCTGGCGCACGGCACGACGGTGGATTCGCTGCGGCGCCACCTGGTGTTCGTGCTGGTGGCTGCGACGGGGGTCGCGGTGGCCGGGCTGCTCGACCTGCTGGTGCCGGGGGCCGTCGGCGAGAGCGTGCGGTACGTGTTCCTGGTGTTGCTGGGCGGGCTGCTGGTGCCGCCGACCATCCGGCTCCAGCAGTCGGTCGCCAGCATCACGTAGCTCCCGGGCCGGCCGAAGCACCGACACACACTTTAGGCCGGCCTAAATAGTGGGTGGTGTCCGATGAGTCGAGACGTCTGCGTGGTCGTCCCCACCGTCCGCGAGTACGAGTGCGTCCGCGCCTACCTGCGGAACGCCCGCGACCACGGCTTCGACACCGACCGACTGTTCGTCGTCCTCGTCACCGAGGACTTCTGTGACACCCAGGCGATGCGAGCGATGCTCGACGAGGAGGGCGTCGCCGGCGCCGTCTTCGACGAGTCCGACCGCGAGCAGTGGTACGCCGAGCGGGGAATCACGGAGTACGACCACCTCGTCCCGGCAGCCAGCCACGCACAGACCTCCTTCGGGCTGCTGTACATGTGGGCCAACGACGGCTTCGAGTACGGCGTGTTCGTCGACGACGACACGCTCCCCCACGACGAGTGGGACTTCTTCGGGACGCACCTCGAGAACCTCCACCACGAGGGCGAGGTGGCGGAAGTCACCTCCGACGAGCGCTGGGTGAACGTCCTCTACCAGTCCGACGCCGACCTCTACCCCCGGGGCTACCCGTACGCGGCGATGGACGAGACCGTGGAGACGACCAGGACGGAGACCGACCACGTGGTCGCGTCCCAGGGCCTGTGGACGAACGTCCCGGACCTCGACGCCGTCCGCATCCTGATGGACGGCGACCTCCGGGGGCAGGCCCAGACGCGGACGGACTTCGAGGACTTCGACCGCGACTTCGTGGCCGCCGAGGGCGACTACCTCACTGTCTGTTCGATGAACCTCGCGTTCCGCCGGGAGGTGATTCCGGCGTTCTACCAGTTCCCGATGGACGACAACGCCTGGGACGTGGGCCGGTTCGACGACATCTGGAGCGGCGTGCTCCTGAAGCGCGCGGCCGACGTGGTCGGCGCGGAGATATACAACGGCGGGCCGCTGTGCGAGCACAACAAGGCGCCGCGGTCGACGTTCGACGACCTCGCCAACGAGGTGGCGGGCCTCGAACTGAACGAACACTTCTGGAAAGAGGTGGCCGCGGCGGAGCCCCAATCGGCGTCCTACGCGGCCGTCGCGCGTGCGGTGGGCCGCCGGCTCGCCGACGGCGACTACGAGGAGTACACCAACGGCGCGTTCCTCAACGAGTGCGGCGAGTACCTCCTCGACTGGGTGGCGTGCCTGGACGCGCTCGCGGAGCGCGAGGCCGCGGCCACGGCCGGCGACTGACACGCGCTCGCGGACCTGCCGTCTCTCGCCCGGAAGTGGTCCGCTGCCGTCGGGGCTTCGGTCGTTCCCAGTCGCTGGCATCGAACCGGTAGCTATAAACGTTTTAGGTCGGCCTAATTCAGTGTATGAGTGAGCGATCCGGACCGAGCCGCCGCCGATTCCTGGCGGCGGCCGGCGCAGCGACGACGACAGGGCTCGCGGGCTGCAGCGGTATCCTCGGTACCGGGAGCGAATCCGGCGGCGGCACGCCCGGCATCGGCGACTTCCGCGGCTCCGGCGCAATCGTCGAAGACCGCCCCGCGCCCGGCGGCACCAGCATCGAGGACCTCCCGGACCTCGAAGGCGAACTCGCCATCTACCTCGGCGGCGGCGAAGGCGGCCGCTACACCACGCTCATCGACCTCCTCGACCGGTACTACGACGGCTTCGAGGTCTCCCAGCAGACCCAGCCCTCCTCACAGCTCGCGAACATCATCGTCGACGAGTACGACAGCGGAACCACCCAGGCGGACCTCTTCTGGTCCGTCGACGCGGGCTCGCTCGCCTACGTCTCCGACAAGGGCGCGACCGTCGGCCTCTCCAGTGACGCCACCTCGATGGTCGCCGACGACCGCTTCGCGACCGACCAGTGGGTCGGCGTCGCCGGCCGGTCCCGCGCGGTCCCCTACAACACCAACCAGTTCGACGCGTCCGACATCCCCACCAGCATCGACGCGCTCGCGACCCGGGACCGCTTCCAGGGGTCGCTCGGCTGGGCCCCCACGTACGGCGCGTTCCACGGCTTCGTCACCGCGATGCGCCAGCTCCGCGGCGAGGACGGCACCCGCGAGTGGCTGAACGCCATGCTCGACCAGAACCCGGCGCGCTACGACAGCGAGTACGCCACCGTCAAACAGGGCATCACGAACGGCGAGGTCGGCGCCGGCCCGACGAACCACTACTACCCGATGCTCGTGTTCGCACAGCGCCCGGACGTCCCCCTGGACCTCGCGTTTACGGAGAACGACGCCGGCGCGCTCGTCAACACCGCCGGCGCGAGCGTCCTCGACGGCGCCAGCGACCCCGAACTCGCCGACCTGTTCGTCCGCCACCTGCTCTCCGCGGAAGCCCAGGAGTTCCTCGCGACCCGCGGCTTCGCGTTCCCGATGATCGACGGCGTCGAACCGGTCGGGCCGCTGCCAACCATCGAGGAGCTGTCGCCGCCGGACCTCGACCTCCAGTCGCTGTCGGACGTCCAGCCCACCATCGAACTGCTCAAAGACGTCGGCATCCTCTCGTAGCATGGCCGCGAGCGAGCGACTCGCCCGTCTCCGGTCCGCGGTCGTCGGCGGCGACGACGAGCCGGGGCTCTCGCTCGCCGTGCTCGCCGGCGCCGTCGCGGCGTTCGTCTCCCTCCCGCTGGTCGCGCTGCTCGTCCGCGCGTCGAACTACGGCTTCGGCCACCTCGCCGGCCTGCTCTCGGAGACCGGGAGCCTCGACGTCCTCCTCAACAGCCTCTCACTGGTCGTCCTGGTGACGCTGGGCTGCGTGCTCGTCGGCGTGCCGCTGGCCGTCCTGACCGTCCAGACCGACCTCCCCGGCCGCCGGGTCTGGACCGTCGTCGCCGCGCTGCCGCTGGTCGTCCCGAGCTACATCGGCGCGTTCACGTTCGTCTCCGCGTTCGGCCCCCGCGGCGACCTCGCGGACGCGCTCGCCGTCGTCGGCATCGAACGCATCCCCACGATATACGGCCTGCAGGGGACCGCACTCGTCCTCGTCCTGTTCACGTACCCCTACGTCTTCCTCACGACGCGGGCGGCCCTCCTCTCGTTCGACGGCACGCTCGTGGAGGCGGCCCGCACCCTCAACCACTCCCGCTGGGCGGCGTTCAAGCGGGTCACCGTCCCCCAGATTCTCCCCGGCGTCGCGGCGGGCGGGCTGCTCGCCGCGCTGTACGCGCTCTCGGACTTCGGGACGCCCTCTATCATGCGTTACGAGGTGTTCACCCAGCAGATTTACGTCGCGCAGCGCAGCCTCGGCGTCCCCGAGGGCTACCCCGCCTTGCTCTCCATGCAGTTGCTCGTCGTCGTCACCGTCGTGCTCGCCCTGGAGTCCCGCATCGGCGCCGGCGACACCTCCTACGTCTCCCGGGGGTCGCGCCAGCCCGGCCGCATCGAACTCGGCGTCTGGAAGTGGCCGGCGCTCGCGTTCTGTGGCGGCGTCGCGGTGCTCTCGCTCGGCGTCCCCCTGGGCGTGCTCGCGTGGTGGTTCCAGCGCGCCGGCAGCGCGGTCTTCGAGTTCGACCCGACTGTCGCCTGGAACTCGCTGAAGGTGTCGGTCGCCGCCGCGGGCGCTGCCACCGTGCTCGCGCTCCCCGTGGCGGGGTACGCCGCGCGCTCGTCGTCCCGTTTCTCCGAGGTCACCGACCGCCTCACGTACGTCGGCTACGCCGTCCCCGGAGTCGTCATCGCGCTGGCGTTGCTGTACCTCTCCACGGAGTTCGCGCAGTCGCTGTACAAGACCGTCCCGCTGCTCGTGTTCGCGTACGTCGTCCGGTTCCTCCCGCAGGCGGTCGGCTCCGTGCGGTCCTCCGTCCTCCAGGTCGACCCGAAGCTCACGGAGGCCGCGCGCACGCTCGGGCGCTCCTCGACCGGCGCGTTCCGGGAGGTGACGCTGCCGCTCATCGCCCCCGGTGTCGCCGCCGGCGCCGCCCTCGTCTTCCTGACGACGATGAAAGAGCTGCCCGCGACGCTGATGCTGAGTCCGTTAGGCTTTGAAACCCTGGTCTCGTACATCTGGCTGGTCCGAGGAGCCGGCTCGTACGGCGCCGCCGCCGTCCCCGCGCTCGTGCTCGTGGGGGTCTCGGCGCTCTCGATGGTCGTCATCCTCGCGCAGGAACGATACAATGGCTGACCAACTCCAGACGACGAGACGCCGGACGGAGCCCGACGACGCGACCACCGGAGGCGACGTGGTGCTCGAACTGAACGGCGTGACGAAGGCCTACGGCGCCGAGACCGCCGTCACCGACCTCTCGCTGGCCGTGCGGGACGGCGAACTCCTCACACTGCTGGGGCCCTCGGGGTGCGGGAAGACCACGACACTCCGCATGCTCGCGGGCCTCGAACGCCCCACCGAGGGGGCCATCGAGCTCGCCGGCGACACCGTCGCCGGCCCGGAGACGTTCGTCGCCGCGGAGGACCGCGGCGTCGGCATCGTCTTCCAGGACTTCGCGCTGTTCCCGCACCTCAGCGTCCGGGAGAACGTCGCGTTCGGGCTCACCGACCGCGACGGCGACGCGGCAACCGAGCGCGTCGACGAGATGCTCGACCTCGTGGACATGCCCGACATGGGCGACCGCGCGGTCGACCAGCTCTCCGGCGGCCAGCAGCAGCGGGTCGCCCTCGCGCGCAGCCTCGCGCCGGAGCCCGACATCCTGTTGCTCGACGAGCCGTTCTCGAACCTGGACGTTCGGCTGCGCGTCGAGATGCGCGAGGAGGTCCGCCGCATCCTGAAGGCCGCCGGCGTCACCGCCGTCTCCGTCACGCACGACCAGGAGGAGGCGCTGTCCATCTCCGACCGCGTCGCCGTCCTGAACGACGGCCGCCTCGAACAGGTGGGCGACCCCGAGGGCGTCTTCGAACACCCGGAATCCCGGTTCGTCGCGTCGTTCCTCGGGCAGGCCGCGTTCCTCTCCGGGATGGTCAACGAGGCCACCGTCGACACCGCCGTCGGCTCCTACGACCGCGGGCTCCTGAAGGGCCTGACGGACGGCTACACCGGCGCGATGGTGGACGTGCTCGTGCGCCCCGACGACCTCCGCGCGGTCCCGGCGACCGGGGACACCGGCAACGGCACCATCGTCAAGCGGCAGTACACCGGCCCGTCGTTCATCTACCACGTCGAACTCGACAACGGCGACGTGGTCCGGTGCCTCCACAACCACGCCGAGGACATGGACGTCGGCGAGCCGGTGACGGTCGACCTCGTCAGCGACCACTCGCTGGCCTGGTACCCGACCGAGTGATGGCCCGACTCCGCCGCAGCCTCGCGGCGAGCCCCCTCGCGCCAGTCGCGCTCGCGGCCGCCGCGGCCGTGGTCGCCTACGCCGTCTCCGTCCTCGTCTTCCCCTACCACTCCCTGAACCACGACGAGGCCGTCTACCTCCAGCAGGCCGCGATGCTCCTCGACGGCCGACTGTTCCTCCGGCCGCCGGTCGAGGACGCGTTCCGGCCGTGGTTCTTCGTGGAGTCCAGTCGCGGCCTCTACCCGAAGTACGCGCCGCCGACGGCCGCCGTCTACGCGCTCGGGGAACTCGCCGGCAGCTTCCGGTACGCGCTCCCCGCCATCGCGGGCGCGACCGTCGCGTTGTTGTACGGCGTCGTCGCCGAGGCCTGGGACCGCCGGACCGCCGCCGTCGCTGCCGTCGCGATGCTGGCGTCGCCGCTGTTCGTCGTACAGTCGGGCGTCTTCCTCCCGTACGCGCCGACGACGACGCTGAACCTCGCGTTCGCGCTCGCGTACTTCCGCGCCGAACGCACCGCGAGCGCGCGCCTGGCCGCACTCGCGGGGCTCGCCGTCGGCCTCGCGTTCTTCGCGCGACCGTACACCGCCGTCCTGTTCGCGGCGCCGTTCGTCGGCCACGCCGTCTGGACGCTCCGAAGGCCGCTGCGCGAGACACTCGCCGAGCGCTCGGTCGACCCGCTGGTCGTCCGTCGCGCCGCGACTGCGGGCCTCGGACTGGCCGGCGTGGCCGTCGCGCTCGGGTACAACGCCGTCGTCACCGGCGACCCGACGGTGTTCCCCTACCAGGCGTTCGCGCCGCTGGACGGCCTCGGGTTCGGCCACCGGGAGATTCTCGGCTACGAGCAGGACTACACCGTCTGGCTGGCGCTGCGGTCGAACGCGGAGGTCGTCGGCGCCTTCCTGCTGGACTGGGGGCCGTTCGGCGCCGCCGGGAGCCTGCTCGCCGCGGCCGGCCTGGTCGTCAGCCGGCGTCGGGGGTGGACCTGGCGCCAGCGCGTCCTCGCCGGCGTCGCCGGGAGCGTCGTCGTCGGTAACCTCGCGTTCTGGGGGAACCGGAACGTCCTCGGGAGCCTGGCGGACCCCTCCGACGGCCTCGTCACCGCTCTCGGACCGTACTACCACTACGACCTCCTGGTGCCCGCGAGCGCGTTCGCCGCCGTCGGCCTGCTCGCGGTCGCCGACCGCGTTCGACGCACCGCGGACACGACTCTCGACGGTCGGCGGGCGACGGCAGTCCTAGTCGCCGCGCTCCTCGTCGCGAGCGCCGTTCTGGGCGCGAGCGCCGCGACCGGGACTGCGGACAAACTCGGAGAGAACGCCGCGGTGACCGCGGACTACGAGGCCGCCTACGAGCCGTTCGAACCGGCGCCGCCGGGGAACGCGGTCATCCTCCTGCCGGGCCCGTACGGCGACTGGCTGAACCACCCGTTCCAGGCGCTCCGGAACGACCCCGGGTTCGACGGCGAGACGGTGTACGCGCTCGACGACCGCGCGCTCGACGCGGCCGCGGCGTACCCCGACCGCGCGCTCTACCGGTACAGCTACCGGGGGGCGTGGACGCCCGGCACCGGCGACCCGGTCGACCCGGTGCTCCGGCCGGTGGAGGCTGCGTCCGGAGAGACGGTGACGGTCGACGCGAACTTCGGGCTCCCGTCGTGGACGGCGGGCGCCAGCGTCACCGTCGAGTCGGGCGACGGCCGCGCGTTCTACACGCTCGAGGACGCGGCCGGCCGGGACTCGGCCGCCCTCTCGGTGGTCGTCGCCGACGGCCGAGTGCGCGCGGTCGGCCCGGTCACGTCTGCCGGGAACGCCTCAGTGCCCCTCGACGGCGGCGTGACGGTGACTGTACTCGTAGACGGCGGCTACGGCCCGGGCTTCCAGTACCGCCTCGATGTCCCGGTCGCGGCGTCGGCTGAGGGCTACCGGTCGCTGTCGCCGGCGCTGGAGCTCTGCACCGACCTCCGGAACTGCGGAGGCGCGGCGGCGTACGTCGACGGCGTCGGCCCCGAGGGCGCGTGGCTGAACGCGACTGTCGACGGGACGTGACTGCGGAACCTGTGCCGGAGAAGAACTCGGGAGGGACTACGCGAGGACGGGGTCGCGGACGTCTTTGACGGCGCCCGTCACGAGGACGAACGCGAAGAAGGCGAGCACCGCGAAGACGAACAGCCACCCGAACCAGAACCCGATGGCGGCGAGCGCGGCGACCTGCTCGGTGGCAGTGACCTCGTAGACCGCGTACCAGGCTGCCGTCCAGACGAGGAGGGCCAGTAGGGCTCGCGAGAGGAGCGGCGTCCACGACCGGACGCGCGAGGTGAACGAGCGCGTGACGTAGGAGCGGACGGTGGGGGCTGGCGTGCGGGTAGTCGGGTGGTTGACGGTCTTTACCATACGTATATGGACGACCGACAAGAGCTTATAGTTATCGGTGATTTCGGCGTTTTCAGGGGCTAAAACAGCCGTTCTTCGGAACAGACTTTGAGGATGGACCCGAGAATCTCGGCGCCGCCCTCCAGGGGGTCGAGTTTCGTCTCGCCGAGGCGTTCGGCGTACTCGATGGGTTCCTCGACGACGTCGTAGTCGCGACAGAGGGGACGGATGAGGAGTTCGGCCGACAGGCCCGTGTTCTGCGTCCAGCGGACGTTCTCGACGACGTCGCTGTGGTAGGCGCGCATCCCGGTGGTGGTGTCGTGGACGCGCTCGCCGACGAGCAGGGAGGTGATGGCGGCGAAGGCGGCGTTTCCGAGGCGGTTGAACGCGGGCATGGCGTCGGCGCCCCAGTAGAGGCGGTCGCCGCTGACGACGTCGTAGCCCTCGTTGATGCGGTCGAGGAAGTCGGGGATGCGGTCCATCGGGTAGGTGTCGTCGCAGTCCGTGGTCACGACGACGGGCGAGTCGGCGGCGCGCAGCGCGGCCGCGACGGCGACACCGTACCCCCGCGGCTCCTGCTCGATGACGGTGGCGCCGTGGTCGCGAGCGACCGCCGGCGTGCGGTCGCTGGAGCCGTCGACGCAGACCACGCTGGCGCGACCGTCGGTGGCGTCCTCGATGTCGGTGAGTACCGTCTCGATGGCTTCCTCCTCGTTGTAGGTCCCCATCGCGACGGTCACGTCGTCGAGCGTGTACGGTCTGTCGGTCATCGCCGTCGGCTACCCCCGCCGTCTATTTTAGGCTTGCCAAAAGTTCAGCTGTGGCAAACCATAAATAGGTACACGCCAATCATCCGATGAGACACCCCGTCGGCTACAAAAATGAGTGAGGACGACACGGACGCCACGACCGACGAGACCGACGACACCGTACTCGTCGTCGACGACGAGCGCGGCCTCGCCGACCTCTACGCGATCTGGCTGGAAGACGACTACGACGTCCGGACCGCCTACAACGGTTCGGAAGCACTCGACGCCCTCGGGTCTAGCGTCAATGTCGTCCTCCTCGACCGCCAGATGCCGGACGTCTCGGGCGACGACGTCCTCGCGGACGTCCGCGACCGCGGCATCGACTGCCGGGTCGCGATGGTGACCGCGGTCGAACCCGAACTCGACATCATCGACCTCGGGTTCGACGACTACCTCCGGAAGCCGGTGGACCGAGAGACGCTGCTGGCGACAGTCGACCGACTCGTCCGCCGGTCCACGTACGACGCCACGGTCACCGAGTTCTTCTCGACCGCCCGGAAACACGCCCTGCTCTCCGAGTCAGAGGACCCCAGCGTCACGGAATCGGAGGAGTTCGAAGCCCTCGAAGCGGAACTCGACGACCTCCAGAGCGAGCTCGACACCGTCGTCGCGGACTTCGACGGTGCCGACTACGAGGTACTGTTCCGGCGACTCTCGACGTCGACCGACGACACCGATGACGGCTGACCCGACCGGCGGTCGCGGCGAGCTTCTGGAGTACGCCACGGCAGTCGCGACTGCAGAGGACACGGACACCGTCTTCGAGGAGCTCGCGCGAGCGGCCGGACGCGCCTTCGACTTCTCGTCGAGAGTCGTCGAAGCCGAGGACAACGGCCTGCTCTCCGTGCGCTCGTGGAGCGGCGAACCGCCAGACACCTCTGGCATCGACGCCGACGAAGGGCTCGCCGGCCACGCCTTCCAGACCGGCGAGACCGTCTACGTCCCGGACGTGCGCGACGACCCCCGAATCCAGGACGTGCCGGCCGATCCGCCGCGGTCGGTCGTGAGCGTTCCGATGGGGAGCGCGGGCGTCTTCCAGGCCAGTTGCGACGAGCGCGACGGCTTCGACGACGCCGACGTCGCGGTCGTCGAACAGCTCGCCGAACACGCCCGCCGGGCAGTCGAACGAATCCGCTCCCAGCAACGACTGGAGGCCAGCGAACGCCGCTTCCGGTCGCTGTTCGAGGACGCCGACCACCCGGTGGTCCTCTACTCGATGAAGCTGGACCGCCCGGGAACAATCAGGTACGCGAACGAGGCCGCCGAAGAGCTGTTCGACGCCAGCGAGGACACCCTCCGGGACCACGAAATCGGGTCGCTGCTCGCCGCCGACCCTAACGAGTTGGTGCCCGAGGACGGCGCTCACACGGTCGAGACCGAACTCGACGAGCCGGTCTCGATGCGCGTACTGGACGTCACCGTGAAGCCGATGCCGGCGGCAGCGGGCGTCGACGCGTTCGCGGAGTTACGGGACGTCACGGAGCAGACGCAGCGCGAGCGCGTACTCACCAGCCTCCACGACGCCACGCGACGGATGTTCGTCAGCGACGACCGCTCGGAGATCGCGTCCGTGATGGTGGAGGCCGCCCAGGGGCTCGCCGACCTGCCGTTCGCCGGCGTGTTCTTCGAGGAGGGCGGCGACCTCCATCCGGTGTCGGTGTCCGACACCGTCTCCACGGACGGGCCGCCGGTGCTGCGGGCCGACGAGAGCATCGCGTGGGAGGTCTACGAGTCGGGCGAGTCGGAGTGGGTACGGGACGTCAGCGCTCACCCGAAGGCACACGACAAGAACTCACGAGTCGAGGAGGAGTTCCTGTTCCCGCTGGACGGCCACGGCGTACTACTGGTCGGTGCCAGAGACGGAGACGTACTCACGCGCGAGGACCGCGACCTCGCGGGGATACTCGCCGCCAACGGCGAAGCGGCACTGGACCGGGCGGAACACGAACGCCGGCTGCGCGAGCAGGAGACCAAGCTCCGCGGCGAACGCAACCGGCTCGCGGCGCTGTTCGAGAACGTCCCGAACCCCACTGTGGGGTTCACCGTCAAAGACGACGAGCCCGTGGTGCAGTCGGTGAACTCGGCGTTCGAGGAGGTGTTCGGTCACGACGAGTCGGAACTCGTCGGAGAGAACATCGACGAGTACATCGTGCCGCCGGACCGCGAGGGCGAGGCGGAGCTGTACAACCGGAAGCTGCAAGCCGGCAAGAACATCAACGCCGAGGTGCGGCGGATGACGGCCGACGGCCCGCGGGACTTCCTGCTCGACGTGGCACCGTTCAAGCTCGAAGCGCCGAACGTCAAGGGGTACGCGATGTACACGGACATCACGGACCGCAAGGAGCGCGAGCGGGAACTGGAGCGCCAGAACGACCGCCTGGAGGAGTTCGCGAGCATCGTCAGCCACGACCTCCGCAACCCACTGAACGTCGCCCGCGGGTACGTCGAGCTCGCGGAGGAGACGAAGTCCGACGAGCACTTCGAGCGGGTCGACGAGGCCCTGGAGCGCATGGCTGACATCGTCGACGACGTGTTGACGCTCGCGCGCCAGGGCCGCAGCCTGGAGGAGACGGAGCGCGTCTCGCTGGCGGCGGCCGCCGAATCCGCGTGGCGGAACGTCGACACCGAGGACGCCACCCTGGAGCTGGAGGCCCCGCCGACGCTGTCCGCGGACCCGACGCGCATCGGGTCGCTGCTGGAGAACCTCTTCCGGAACGCTGTCGAACACGGTTCGACACGCAACCGGACTGCGCAGCAGTCCGACGACGCCGTGGAGCACGGCTCCGCGAGCCCTGACTCGCAGGCTCGGCAGGACGCTGCCGAACACGGCACGGAGTCCGCGGCGGGAGAGCGGGCGGACGGCGGGGACTCGCTGACGGTGACCGTCGGCAGCCTCGGCGACGGGGAGCGCGCGGGGTTCTACGTGGCGGACGACGGCGTCGGCATCCCGGAGGAGCGCCGGGACGCCGTCTTCGAGTCGGGAGAGACGTTCAGCGTCGACGGGACTGGCTTCGGGCTGTCCATCGTGGAGGACATCGCAGAGGCCCACGGTCTGGACGTGGCGGTGACCGAGAGCGAGTCCGGGGGCGCACGCTTCGAGTTCACCCCCGAAGAGTCGACGGTCGTCTCCGGCTGACCCGGCTGCGAGCGTCGGTCCGCGCCGTCAGGTGACCGTCTGTTCGGTCTCGCGGTAGTTCTCGTGGGCGTCGGTGTCGAGTATCTCTCGGAGTTCGTCGACGGCCGTCCAGACGTCCTCGTGGCTGACGTAGTACGGCGACGGCGCCAGCCGGACGACGTTCGGCGGGCGGTAGTCGACGACGACGCCGCGGTCGCGGAGCGCGCGGCTCAGCGCCCCCGCGTCCGGGTGTTCGACGGCGACGTGGCCGCCCCGGCGGTCCGCCTCGCGGGGCGTTCCGACGGAGCACTCGGGGAGGCGCTCGTCCACCAGCCCGATGAGGTACCAGGTGAGCGAGACGGAGTGGTCGCGGAGTTCGTCGATGCCCGCGGCCGCCACGACGTCAAGCGCGCCGAACAGCGGTGCGGCAGAGAACACGTTCACGGTGCCGATCTGCCAGCCGGCGGCGCCCTCGGCGGGCCGAAAGTGCTGCTCCATCTCGAACTGGGTGGCGTCGTCGTTGCCCCACCAGCCCGCGAGGTGGGGGTCGACGTGGTCGTTGTCCTCGTGGACGAACAGGCCCGCGACCGCCCCCGGGCCCGCGTTCAGGTACTTGTAGCTGCACCAGACCGCGAAGTCGACGCCCGCGCGGTGGAGGTCGTGGTCGACGACGCCGGCGGAGTGCGCGAGGTCGAAGCCAGCGTACGCGCCGTGTTCGTGGGCGATGTCCGTGATGGCGTCGACGTCGAGGAGCTGGCCGCTCCGATAGAGGACGGAGGGCATGAACACCACGGCGGTGTCCTCGCTGACCGCGTCCGCGACGGCGTCGGGGGTGATTGTGCGGCCGTCCTCGCTCTCCGCGACGACGAGGTGGTCGTCGGGGTCGAGGCCGCGGGCGTCGAGTTGTGCGCGGATGGCGTAGTGGTCGGTCGGGAAGTCCAGTTCGTTCACCACCACGTCGGTGCCGTCGGCCGCGTCGAGGAAGCCGCCGACGAGCGTGTGGATGTTCACCGTCGTGGAGTTCGCGGCGACGCACTCGCCGGGCTTCGCGCCGAGGATGCCGGCGAGCCGGTCGCCGAGCAGTTCCCCGTAGTCGAACCACGGCGGGTCGGCCTCCGTCCACGCCTCGATGCCGAGGTCGCGCCACTGGTCGACGGCGCGCTGGAGGGTCTCGGCCGCGTCGTCGCCGTGGAGTCCGAGGCTGTTCCCGTCCAAGTAGGTGGCGTCGCCGGGGGTGTCGAACCGCGCCTGGAGCCCGGTCAGCGCCGACTCCGCGTCCCGCATCCGCGCCGCCGACCGCGACGCGTCGAACTCGTCCATGGTTGTCCGTGGCGGGTCGCCCCATTAAGCGTACTGTCGCGCCAGAACGTTCACGGGCGACGGGGGCCAAGGGCCACCGATGAGCGACCTCGACGCGGAGCTGACGGCTGTCGTCGACGACATCGAGTCGGCTGGCGTGCCGGCGTGGCACCGCCTGTCCGTGGAGTCCGCACGCCGGGTCGAGGACCGCGTGTTCGCCACGGAGGACCCTCGTGAGGTGGCGTTCGTCCGCGACCTCACGTTCGCGGGGCCGCGTGGCGAGGTGCCGGTCCGGGTCTACCACGACGACCCGGCGGAGCCAGCGCCCGTCGTGGTCTTCTACCACGGCGGCGGCTGGACGCTCGGCACGCTGGACTCCGCGGGCGACATCTGCCGGGAGCTGGCCGCGCGCTCGGGCGCCGTGGTCGTCTCCGTGGACTACCGGCTGGCGCCCGAACACCCGTTCCCGGCCGGCCACGACGACGCCTGGGCGGCGCTGAAGTGGGCCAGCGAGACCGCCGGCGCGTTCGGCGGCGACCCGAACCGGCTGGCCGTCGCGGGGACGAGCGCGGGCGGCAACCTCGCCGCGAGCGTCGCGCTGCGCGCTCGCGACCACGAGGGCCCCGACGTCGCCCACCAGGCACTGCTGTACCCGATGACCGACTGGGACACCGACCGGGCGTCCTACGGCGAGCACGGCGACGGCCCGCTGCTGACGGCGGCCGACGTGGAGTGGTTCTGGGCGAACTACTGCCGGAGCCCCGTAGAGGCCGCGAACCCGTACGCGAGCGTGCTCCGCGCCCGGGACCACGGCGGCCTCCCCGACGCGACGGTCGTCACCGGCGGCCACGACCCGCTCCGGGACGAGGGGCGGGCGTACGCCGACGCGCTCCGCGCCGACGGGACGCCCGTCGAACACCACCACTACCCGTCGATGGCTCACGGCTTCCTCAGCCTCACCGACGCCGTCGGGGTCGCGGACGACGCGATGGACGCGCTGGCCGCCGACCTCCGGTCGTCGCTCGCCTGACGGCTCGCCCGCTTCGACGGGTCCATTACGGTCCGCCGTCCACGACGAACCGAATGGGACGCTACCGAACGCCCGGTCTGTTCCTCTTGCTCGCCGCCGTCTGGGGGACGGCGTTCCCCGCCACGGACGCCGGCCTCGCCGACCTCCCGCCCGTGCTGTTCGCGGCCGTGCGCTTCGACGTTGCCGCCGCCCTCCTGTTCGCGTACGTCTTCGTCACGGGCATCGACTGGCGGCCCCGCGGTCGCGAGGACTACGCGTACGTCGCCATCGGCGGGACGCTCTCCATCGCCGCCCACCACGCCTTCCTGTTCGCCGGCCAGCAGTACGTCACCGGCGGCGTCGCCGCCGTCCTCCTCGGCCTCGTCCCCGTCGTCACGCCCGCACTCACCCGAGTCGCGTCGCCCGGCGAGGAGTTCACCGCGCGCACCGCGGTCGGCGTCGCGCTCGGGTTCCTCGGCGTCGTCGTCATCGCCGACCCCGACCCCGCGAACCTCGCGGAGAGCGTCGTCGGCGTCGCGCTCGTGCTCGCCTCCGCCCTCACGTTCGCCATCGGGGCCGTCGGCACGCACGCCAGCGAGCCGGACCTCCCGCTCGCCGCGACGCAGGCGTGGATGATGGCTGTCGGCGCCGTCGTCCTCCACGCCGCCAGTCTCGCCGTTCCGGGCAACGGCTTCGCCGCCGCGGCGTGGACACCGAACGCGCTCGCCGCGCTCGCGTACCTCGGCGCCGTCGCGGGTGCCGCCGGCTTCCTGCTGTACTTCACGCTGCTGGACGAACTCGGCCCCATCGAGGCCAGTTTCATCGAGTACGTCATCCCCGTGTTCGCCGCCCTCGGCGGCTGGCTGCTCCTCGGGCAGGCCGTCACTGGTACTGCCGTCGCCGGGTTCGCGTGCATCTTCGCGGGGTTCGTCGCCGCGAAGTACCCCGCGATTCGCGCGGAGCTCCGTCGACTCGACGCCGCGGCTCGGTGACGGGTCAGAGAAACGTCGCGCTCCCGCTGGTCGGTCTGTCAGTCCGAGGACTCGGTCGATTCGCTCGCGTCGGCCGGTCCGCCGGCTGGCGGAGCGTGCATCTCCTCCTCGTCGAGCTCGATGGGCGAGTGGCCGCCGTCCATCCCGGTCGTCATCAGGAATCTGACTGCCGCGCGCACGCTCATGTCGGACTCGTGGACGCGGCTCTCCGGGACGAGGTTCAGCAGCCCCTGCGTCGGGTTCGGGCTGCCGGGGAGGAAGACGTTCTGTGCGGATTCGCCCGCGATGGCTTCGAGTTCGTCCGGGCTGTCGCCGGTCAGCAGTCCGAGCCGGTAGACGCCGTCCCGGGGGTACTCGACGTAGACCACGGACTCGAAGTCCGAGTCCCGGGAGGTCACGGAGCTCGCCATCCCCCGGACGGTGCCGTAGATGGTGCGGAACACGGGCAGGAAGTCGACAATCTGGCCCGTCCGCCCGAACAGCTTCCGGCCGGCGCTGCGCTGTGCGGCGAACCCGACGGCGGTGACGGCGAGCGCGAACAGCACGAGTGCGAGCACCTGGGCGGCCAGGAGGTTGTTCGCGGTCAGCGTCTCCAGTTGCGTCCCCCGGACGACCGGCAGGAGGACGCCGCCGAGCCAGTTCCCGACCGTCCGCAGCACGAACAGCGTGACGAGCAGCGGCGCAACCAGAATCAGTCCGGCCACGAAGTTGCTCTGCAGCGTCGTCTTGATTCGCATACGCGTATCCCCGTCGGGGCGGGCGAAAAAGCTAGTGCTGTGGCCGCATGCGCCCGCCCCTTGCGGACCGCCGCCACCTACACCTACAACCGTCGGGAGTGCGAAAGGCCACCGTATGCCACAACAACGAGGCGCCAGCACCGAGCCCAGAACCGAGCGGGAGCCGGCCGACGACCGGGCGGCGGCCGTCGACGCGGAGGGGCTCCGGCTCACGTACTCTGACGGGACCGAGGCCGTCCGCGGCGTCGACCTGCGAGTCCCGGAGGGCGAGTTCTTCGGGTTCCTGGGCCCGAACGGTGCCGGCAAGACGACCACGATCAAGGTGCTCGCGACGCTGCTCGCGCCGACCGGCGGCACGGTCAGAATCAACGGCTTTGACGTGACCGAGCGGCCGCGTGCGGTCCGGTCGACCATCGGATACATGGCCCAGGAGACGAGCGTCGACGAGGAACTCACGGCCGCCGAGAACATCTCGTTCGCCTGCGAGGCGTACGGCGTGCCGCGCAGCGAGCGCGCCGACCGCATCGACGACCTCCTCGACCTCGTGGACCTCGCCGACGTCGCCGACAAGGAGGCCAGCGAGTTCTCCGGCGGCATGAAGAAGCGCCTGGACGCCGCGACGGCCCTCGTCCACGAACCGCCGCTGGTCTTCCTCGACGAACCGACGACCGGGCTCGACCCGAAGGCCCGCAACCGCCTCTGGGAGTACTTCCGCCGCATCAACGACGAGGGCACGACCATCTTCCTCACCACCCAGTACCTCGAGGAGGCCGACCAGCTCTGCGAGCAACTCGCGGTCATCCTCGACGGCGCCATCGAGGCTCGGGGGAGTCCCGCCGACCTCAAACGCGAGGTCGGCGGCGAGATTCTGGACGTCGAGCTGGCCGACGACGCCAGGGAGCGCGCCGCCGCAATCGCCCGCGACTTCGAGGCGTTCGCCGACGCGACGGTCGACGTCAGCGACGACGGCATCACTGTCACGTCTCCCGTCGCGCGACAGTACGGCACCGACCTGCTGGTCGCGCTGCGTGACGCCGGGCTCACCGTCACCGGCTTCAACGTCCGTGCGCCCACGCTCGACGACGTCTTCCTCGCCATCACGGGTGAAGAACTCGACCGTGAGACGGAGGGGTCAGCGTGAGCACCCCCACCGACCGGCCGGACAAGGACCTCACCCGCTCCCGGAACAGCTTCCTCGGCGACGCCTGGGTGAACTTCAAGCGCTGGAACCTCAAGGCGGTCCGCAACCCGTTCGTGCTCGTCGTCTCACTCGCCCAGCCGGTCATCTTCCTCGTGTTGTTCACCGAGGTGTTCGGGAACGTGGCCGGCGCAGCCGTCAACCAGGGCATCCCCGGTATCAGCTACGAGACCTACCTCGTCCCCGCCATCACCATCCAGGTGGCGCTCGCCGCCGCCATCACGTCCGGTATCGGACTCGTCAACGACATCGAGAACGGGATGTTCGAGAAGGTCCTGGTCTCCCCGATGAACCGGACCGCGGTGTTCCTCGGGAAGACCGCGGCCGAGATGTTCCGTATCGCGATCCAGGTCAGCATCATCCTCGGCCTCGGCGTCGCCCTCGGCACGGACGTCACCACGGGGCCGGCCGGCGCCATCGGCATCGTCGCCGTCGGCATGCTGTTCTCGCTGTGGTTCCTCGCGCTCTCGAACTCGCTGGCGGTGCTCACCCGCGACCAGGAGTCGACCATCATCGCCGCGAACCTCCTCCAGTTTCCACTACTCTTCCTCTCGACGGCCTTCCTCCCGCTGGATTCGCTGCCTGGCTGGGTGCAGACGTTCGCCACCTACAACCCAGTGACCTACGGCGTCGACGCCGCACGCTCCCTGATGCTCGACCGCGACGTGATGACCGTCCTCGACGTCACGGCGTTCGGCGGGACTCTCGACGGGGTGATTCCGGGCGTCGTCGTGTTGCTCGCGCTGGACCTCCTGCTCGGCGCGGTCGCCGTCTTCCTGCTCTCCCGGGCGTCGAGCTCCCAGGCGCGCTGAGGCCGGCACCGTCGCCTCTGTTGCTGCGAGTCGCCGAAGCGGGGCTGCTCTGTGGAGAACCGCACCCGAGAGTTTCCATATAGCGACATAGAGTTCAATTGCTCGTTCTATGAGCGTTCTCGCTCCCTGGGTTGGGCGGAAAACGACAGAAAGCACGGCGAGTCTCGATGTGGGCAGGAGCCGAACTGCCAGGCCTCATCGAGACGCCAGACGACGAGTCGAGCTCGAGCCACCGGCCGACACGCCCCGGCGTCTCGACAGTGCTCCGAACCGAGAGGCACATACGACGACCGAACCGTGGGCTGCGGGCGCCAGACGGTCGATACACACTGGGCCGGTGTACGACGCCGCCAGACCACCGCCTGTCCGGTTACTCACACGCCCGCCGAGCAAGATACCGAGCGCTGGCTAAACTGGCGTTCTCGGGGCCCCGAGACGACTAGGCGACGGGCGCACGTCCGGTGACCTGCTGAGGGGCGGTCCTGTCGTCCCTGACTGCACTCTCAGTGTCTGTACTGTCACGCCGAGGGCAGCCACCAGCCGCGGCGCCGTCTGTACCGAACCCGGGATTCGGGCGGCCGGAGTTACGGTCCGAAGCGCCTGGGGCGTGTGGTCGCCGGTCGGCCGACGGGGGCTCCCCGATGCAGTGCCCTGTGGTGAGTGTCCCGGCAGCCGCTCGGGCAGTAGCCCCGAGGCCGCGACCTCGAGTCTCGCGCGACGGCCCGCAGCCGCGGGGCGCAAATCGAACTCCGGCGACGGTTCGTCACTTCGAGGGGCACGGCACTCACTTGGCTCGGTACACCGAGATGGGATTCAGTGGGGGGGCCAGTCCGTGGAGACTGAGTCGCGTCACGGTACCGGGGGCGCCTTCCTTCCGGACAGCGATCTCGACACGGGAGACCGAGTTCGTCCGCGTCCGAACGGGCAAACAGCCGAAACGACCGAAGTTTTATATCCATCAGAACAGGACCACAACTGGAATACTATATCATCCCAGAAGGCACGCAGAATACTATTATCTGTTTCTATGGAACTAAAATGCCGCCAATCAGGGTGCTGTTCGAGGTGATAAGGTTGTTTATCCGTCTATGAGGAACATTGAAGGAACAGCAGTGAGTCGCCCCTCGCATGGGCGACGAGGACCGCGCAGTCGTGAAGACGTACGTGCCGCCGGAGCAAAAGGCAGTGTGGCGAGAGCACGCCGACGACCTGGACATGTCCCAGAGCGAGTACCTGCGAACGATGGTCCAGGCCGGGAGACGGGGGTTCCTGGCCGGCCCCGAGGAAGGCGGTTCTGGGGACGCTACCCCTGGGGGTGACGGCCTCGAAGACCGGGTCCTCGACGTACTCGATTCGGCGGGTGTCGTGTCGTGGGACGAACTGGTCGCGGAGCTCTCGGGAGACTTCGAGGACCGCCTCGACGACGCCGTCCAGGCGCTGTCCGAGAACGGGACGATTCGATTCGACCCGCGCAGCGAGGGCTACGTCCGCCAGGAGGGCGAATGAGCGAACGAACGCGGGCGACCCGCGGCGAGGACGGAACGGATATCGAGGACCTCGTCGGGTACTTCGTCGAGGACATGGCCTACCACGGGAAGTCCGAGCGCACCCGGGAGGCCTACGAGCGAGTGCTGCGGCGCTTCGAGTCGTTCCTCGCGGAGTTCGACACGGACCCAGCGAACGCGGATCGACGGGACTGCCTCACGTGGGTCCACGAACTCCGCGGGGAGTACGCCGAGAGCACGGTCGCCACGTACGCGTCGTACCTGAATCGGTTCTACAGCTACATGGGTCAGGTGGGCGCGGTCGACGGGAACCCGATGGCGCTGGTCACTCAGGAGATGGACGAAGCCATCGACACCGACCCGACGCGCCGCGAGGTCTCCGTCGAGGACATGCGGGCGTTCGTCGCCGACGTCTCGCACCCTCTGGAGCGTGCAGTGATTGTGGCGTTACTGAAGACGGGGCTGCGCGTCGGCGAGCTCTGTAACCTCGACGTGCGGGACCTCAATCTGGACGCACGCAGCGTCGAGGACGTCTACGACCTGGGAACGCGCGGCCAGCTGGACGGCCACCCCGATACGCTGTACGTGGACCCGGCGATGAGCCGCGGCGAGACAGTCAACGGCGAGCAACGGAGCGCGTCGAACAAACGCAAACGCGGCACGCTCGTGCCCGTGGACGCCGAGTTGAAGACCGAGCTCGTACGCTGGCTGGCGGTTCGGCCAGACACGTCCTCACCCGCCGAGCCGCTGTTCGTCAGCACCAGGAACTCGTGGGGCGAGCGCCTGACGCCCGAGATGGTCCGGGGAATCGTCCGCGAGCACGCCGAGCCCCGGGGCTGGTACCGCGAGGGCGGGGACGCCGCCGAGAACGTCACTCCCCACTACTTCCGGCACTTCTTCACCACCCACCTGAGGGACCGCACGGGGGACCGCGGGGTCGTGAAGTACCTGCGCGGGGACGTCGCCGACGACATCATCGACACCTACACCCACAACTGGGGCGACCGGGTGCGCGAGGTCTATCTGGGCCACGTCTACTCGCTCACGTAGCGTCGCACAGCACACTCGTAAATTTCATTCCGCTATACCGAATTACCGGGCTCCGACTCAGTGATATCGGCGTTTGGATTTCTACAGACAACCACGAGCCAACAGGTGGTCTGCTGTGGATGTAATCAGAGTCTCAGGACCACAAAACCCAGTGAGAGAGCTGAGAAGCGCTCCATTGTAGGGTGGAAAAGAGGCGTACTCGACAGACGAGCACTGAACTTCCGCTGTCAGGGTCGGTGCTCATGACTCATAGATACTGTGAGTAGTTTCACTCCCGGGATGGTCACATCACCTCGCAACCCGGCGTGATTATGGAGTTCATTCAACTGTATTTTTGTTAATCTATATTAAAGTATAAGTCGGAGGGGTTTCGTGATGGACGTGTTGGATAATGAACGTTCCAGATCAAGTTTTCGCACTTGGGGGAGCGGGGAAGGCGATTGCGCTTGAACTCCTCAGTTCGGATTGGGTCATTGAGGATGTTCTTCGTCCTCGTCCGAGCCCTCACCAAATGACGGTCACCATCTTAGATACGGCTGAAGGCGAAGAGAATCAAGACCGGCAGCGAATTAACGACCTCCGAGACAAAATCCACCAGACCAAAGGCGAACTCCGTGACTCCGATGCTGGACGGGTTGGGGACATCGATATCGAATACAAACTGATCACGGAGGATATCCAGCTCAACGGCAGCATTGACCTAATCGGCGAAGATGCTGTTGATCGGATCACTGCTGGTAATGGGATGGACAGAGAGGATTGGTGGCTCAAAGAGGGCTACATCAATGAGAATCTAGACTTTGCCAAGGGCGTTGTCCGAAAACGTGGCTTAGGAAAGTCCATCTACTACAAGGCCTACGCAGAGGACGACAGCATTTCCACCTACGTGGACTTGCCAGAGAAAGGCAAAGTCTCTATTCTGGCCGGGTTAGGCGGAGGGACCGGTTCTGGAGTGCTTATCGACCTTGCTCAACACCTCCAGCAGAAACAACGAACGGCTGAGATCACGCTGTTTGGAGTGCTTCCAAACCACACTGAAGGCACCAAAGAGAGCACCAACGCGTATGCTGCACTCTCCGAACTTGAATATCTCAGTCTCACCGACGAGAACGTCTTCAAGGACATTGTATTGCTCCCCATTGACCCAACGGGATTCGATGGAAAGACCGGCGACACGATTCAAAGCAGTCGGCTCCTAGACGAACTTGACGAGGCGCTCATATATCTGCTTCTCTCCTACTACAACACACAGAATCTCGAGGACCCATTTGCAGACAGTCCCTCGTATGCGCCGTTCACCATTGGTGTCCCCCAAGTTCTCCGATATAACGTAGAGGCCATAAACGAGGGCCGGTCCGCTCTTCGCGACATTATCAACGAGAAGCGCGAAGCCATCAACGCGGAACGAGAGATCTATTCAGAAGTAGAGCGGCTTCTCGCCAGCCAGTACGGAGCTGATCTTGATGGCAATCTCCGCGACCTGGACGAAGCAGATCTTGAACAGCGTCTTGAAGAGGTCGAAGCTCTGGTTGAACTGGATCTCTTCTCGGAACTCAACTACGAATCGGTTGAGGTTTTTCATGAAATCATCCAAGACGCAAAACGCGAAGCTGACGATATCGAATCCCAAATCGATATTATCAACGGCTCGCTCCGCGCGGTGAACACCAGCTCCGGGGAAAACCGGAATTTCGTAGATGACATTGACCAAGGCTTAGCCGAGATCCTCGAAGACGATCTTCAGCTAATCGCCCGCCGGAAATCCTTCCTCAAGCAGAAACAGGTCGCTAGTGATGCCCAGATTAGGGATGCGATCAAGTACCTGCTTGATGCCGAAGACGGCGCGGTTAATCCCGGTGTGAAACTCAACCAGCTTGAAGCGAAACTCGACGAGTTCCGAGAGCGGCGTGGCAGGCTCGAAGACCGTTTGGACGACGCTCAGGCGGAACTACAGGAGGCACGTGAAGAACAGAGTAATGAGGTTAATCGCGAAGCGTCGCGGCTACGGCAGAGTATCGCGGAGGACGTTCAAACGTTTCAGGAGTTCGACGAGACTGAGATTAAGGCAGCAGTCAGTGACTTAGAGAACGCACTGAACAAGTATCGGACAAATGTCGTCAACGCGGAGTCCGAAACAGAAACACAGAGCATTACCAAGGGGCCAGTCACCTCCGCACTTGATGATGTCGAACAACTGCTTGAACCACTCCACGTGGAGTTCAACAGTGACCGACAAGACATCAACGCGTCTCTTAGTGCGCTCCGCCAGGCACGACAGGCGTTCCTCAAGATGAACGAGGATGAGGGAACGCTTGAGAAGATTACGCCGTGGACGAGTTCGAGCGAGGAAGAGCGTGAGGAGGCATACAAGACGTTCAGAATGCAGAAGACCAAGCTTGATGACAAAGATGTCTACTCACTTGGTCCGGCAGGCTCGAACTTTAGTGCGGAATTAGAGTACGACCCACAGTCCCTGTTACACGAAGTTGGGAGAGAACACAATGCAATCAAATCCGGGATCGTCGACGAGCTCAAGTCCCAAGTTGATGAGGGTCACACCGGCTATGTTGATGACTTCCGATCTGAGTTAGAGCGTGGTGGGTCGCTGCCCCAGCTGATGGACATCGCGAGAGACGCGATCCGCGAGGACTTGGTGGACACTGGAGACATTCAGAACCGTATTGACGAAGCGGAGGAAGAGCTCGCAGACTCGAACACCTCCATTGAGAGATACGAGTCGGTTCTGGACGTGTTCCAAGATATGACTGCTCGGCGGGACGCCTTCGTCGAGCATCTCTCTTCGTTCCGTTCCAAGCGGGAAGGATACGCTGAAGAGGACGACCGATCGGTGGTGACCGAACGTGAAGAGTCGGCATACGTATCAAACATCCAACCATCCGACGTGTTCCGGGCGACTGGAGACGATGATATCGCCGACAGCCAACTGTTGAAAGGCGAGGACGAACGCCGCCGGATCCGTAATGAACTCCAAGATCTCACGGAAAATGCCCGTGAACAGCGGTACACTGGCCTTCGGCGCCGGAAGATTGCCAAGGACCGGTCACGATATGACGAAATGAAAATCCGGGCAGCCGTCTCGAGCCGCGCGATCGATCAAATCCCGCCGGATGCGCTTGACTTCGAAGACGTGTTCAGTGGAGCGTTCGACTTGGGTGGAAGCGGCAAACGTGTCGAAAGCCCATACACTTCTTGGCAAAACGAATTCGGTGACCGCTGGGATATCGGGCTTGGCGTGTTCATTGACGGGGTCTTCCTTGACAACCTCCGGAAAGTCGTCAACGCTGACGGCTACCGTGACGGCTATCAGCGCCGACTTGACGAACTCGGCGACGACATCATCGCACACCACAGCTACGGGCTATCTGAAGGCTGGTACACTCGCCGTGAGGGACTCCTCAATCTCGAGGACCCGGACGAGGTCGGTTTCTATCTCCGCGATGAGGCGGAGGTCGTCGGCGACCTATTGAACGACTACCAAACTGTCTCCCAAGTAGATAGAAAGGCCGCTGAAGAGAACCCCGAGTCCCAGACTTAACAATGGCTGGAGCAAGCGACTACATTCGAGAAAATTGGGAAAAGCTCAAGCTGTTAGGATACTTTATGGGGATTCTCATCCTCGCTGTCCCACTCGCCGATATGATGGGGACAGCTTGGGAACGAGCCCACCTGTCGGCGTCGATACTCCGCCTATGGTTGCTAACCGGTTTCCCTGAACAGGGGATCGCGGTGATTCTATTCGGCTTGTTCTTGGGCCTATTGTTCTTGATGACAATCGACCCAAAGAAACGGTGGCAAGCGGTCCTTCTATGGATCGGTACTGGCACCGCCCTGCTGGGCCTGTCCACTCAGAACCTCTTCATCCCGAACATCGAGTTCATGGATAATGCGGTCTGGCTGGTGGCAGGAGTCGTTATCGGCGTGGCAATCGGAGGAGGAGAAAAGGTTATCCGAAACCGGGCGGCCGAAGCCTTCGAATTCCGGCGAGCCAGTCAACTAATTCTCTACCTACTCACGCTAATTGTGGTAGTTTCGCTGATCGAATACCACATTCAATACCCGAATATTATCACAGTCGCATCAAACGAGGCCACGGTTGACACCGGGGTGACACTCTCTAGCGTCTCAGTCGCCACGTCCGGCCTTCCGGCCAATCTCGTCGTCAGTGCTCTGTTCGTCGTGACTCTTCGACAGTTTGTTCAATACGACGCAGAAGAATCATTCTTCGTTCTCGGCCCACCCGCTTCCGGAAAAAGTCTGTTCCTGATTGGAGCCTACCTAGAGGCACTCGGTAGCACCCCCGACGGCGGGTCAACGCCGATGAACCCGAGCCAGGACCTCATGGAGATGGTCGCACAACTAGACCGACAGGAACAGGAATGGATCGTTCAGGCGACCGGCCGAAATGAACTCAACCAACTCGAGTTCCAATACGTTCATGGCTCTGTCTTCCCGAAGAACATCCTCATAGAGAGCCTTGATTACGCCGGTGAGTACCTCCGCCGACTGCCAGACGCCATCGCGGGATCCATTGCAGACGATGAAGAAATGGATACCACTCTACGACGACTAGCTGACGGTGTCCAGAGCGCCGACACCCTAATCCTGCTCCTCGACGTGGAACGGTTTGTTAATAACGAGGAGCTTGAGATATCGGAGTACTTCTCGATTCTTCAAGCGTCGGATAGCAAGAACGTCCTTCTGGTTGCTACGAAAGCCGATGTGTTAGCTGATTCGTTCCAAGAGGAACGAGGGCTTGAGCCATACCGCCATTTCGACGACTTCCAGGAGTACGTCAATATCCGCCTCCGGGAAAGCGAACAGGTGGACGCGCTCGTTCGAGAACTCGGCGGTTCGGTTATCCAGCCCGTGTATTATCAAACAAGTGAAAACGAGGTCGGTGACCGAGTTCCGATGCGCAACCAAGAGGGGTCCGTGATGACCGTGGGATTCGATAACATGCTTAGCGAGTTCGGGAGGTAAAATCATGGCTAAAATCACCATTTACACGTCAGAAGGACAGCGATACGACGGCTCATCACGACAGCAAAACGAACAGATCCAAGACTACTTCTTTGACGGGGTTCGATTCGCCATGGACAAATCACGTGGTACAACAATTGCGTGCTTTTTCAGGGCGCGCGAGCCTTCAAACCGCGCCGAACAGTATTACGCGGTGTTTGAGGCGTCACAGCGGTCAAGCAGTCCTATCGCGGACTTCGCTAAAGAAGTCCCCCAGTATGTAGAGAACAACTTGGGGCTTGAAATCGATACCTCAGGAGGTGATACCGCAGTATTCGAGGCAGTGCTGAACGGATGGAGTCGAAACGATATTCCAGGAACCGACTTCGAGCGCGCAACCCTTGACACGCTAGTCAAGCGTGGGCAACGAGTACAGGTGGGCGTTCGAGACTCTCAACGGGCGCTCGCACTTGGTGGGTGGCTAGTCAAGGACCGATCTGGTCAGTCATTCGCGATTGCGGATAACGCAAGTGGTGACTCGTTATCCGAGTTCGATTTAGCGGTTGAACCAGGTTCCTATCGTGGCCTTCAGCCACTAGCAGAGACAGTCGAATTGTTTGAGGCAGCGAAACAGGAACAGGAAGAGAGATTCATCTCTTCGAAAGTATCGAATATTCGGTCAGAAATCGAGGACCTCCGGACTGAAACGAGTCTTTCGGCGCATGATATTAGCGACCGACTGAAGCGTGACCTCAACGTGTTAGATGCCCCAGAATCGAGCTCGTTCGATGGCCTGGGATCGGATACGAGTGATGATTCACTGATTCCCTCTCGAGGGAAACTCATTGCCGGCGGTCTCATCGCGGTTCTCCTCATCGCAGGGCTCTGCATTCTTGCGTACATGCTCACGACGGTTCTCGGGGTCGATGTACCAGTAATCAGCGGTCTTGTAGGGGGTGGTAGTGCCGCCCCGACTATCCAGTTAGCTAGTGTCGGCGGGGTCAATGCCAGCGCCGAACCGATTACCGTCGACGAACCGAACCCTGAGTTTGTATTTAATGTTAGTGACGTCAGTAGCGACGCTGAATTGGTAGTGAATCTCACCTCGGAAACAGCGGATAGCCCGGTTAGTACGACTCAGGTAGAGGATGGGCAAGCCAGAATTATATTGGATACGCAGCAGCTGTCTGCGGGTGAGAACGACCTCCAGGTGAGTGTCTCCTCAAGCGGAGTCGCGAAGAGCTACACTGTGGTGTATGATGTGGAGCCATCGATATCAATTACGAGCGGGAATGAGAGTGCCGCTACGGTCCGGGATGGCACTGTACAGATTCACGCTACCAATCACACGCTGTCAATTGAGCCATCTGGGTTCGAAGGAGATCTTGAACTGACCGTCTCCAACGAGAATGCTACGATTCAACAGGCGACTGCTCAATCATCCGCGTCGCCAATTGAATTCTCAGTCAACACGTCACAGCTTGACCCGTCAGCGAGATACCGGTTCCTCGTTAGTTCAGCTGAGGGTGACGCATCTATCGAGAGAACTCTAGCGTATCGTCCACCGGTAGTCACTACTCTCTCCGGCAGTCAAGGTGCGACTGTCAGTGGCAACAATATCACGGTCAGCGAGAACGCGTCGCTCAACATCACGACTGAATACGCTAGAATTGACGTCTTGATCGGTAACGACACGCAACGAATTTCGGGTGGTAGCGGAAAAATAGATCTTGACAAGCAGGTCGCCCCGAATGCTAATGAGTTGGTGATTGAGGTCTCGGGTATCGACATCTCAGAGACCTACCAACTCAAGACAGAGAACTCATCTTGACACGCTAAGGCTCAGTCTCGAGAGGCGCCACCTTCATGTAGGACCTAATACCATACATTTTAAACATTCTCTCTTTGACGAACTGAATATGGGGATTACGTACGACGAGGCACCGGATTCCTTGCGAACTCATATCCAAGAGATTCAGCGCGGCGACGAAGAAGTACTTCTGGCTGATAGCGTCGTTGACAAAGGTATTGTCACACAATACTGGCTCGTACTAACCTCGGAGCGACTCATCACTGTTTCACTGGGGCTCATCGATACAACGTCCCAGTCAATTGACCTCGAGAACATCGAGCACGCGACGGTCAATGAATCCGGGTACCGCCCAAAGCTCACTGTCCAGAAACCAAATGAAACCAGTAAGTTCGAGTTGACGGGTCGTACAAAAGAATTTGCGGAGAAAATCACTCTGCTATACAACGAGGTGAAAGACCAGTCGGAGCGAGCATCTGAAGGTGGCTCTAATGACAACCGGGGAAACGCAAGCCGGCAGGAACTAGTTACAACGCTCCAAACTGCCGAAGAAATGTTTCAAACCGCCATCGATGCTCATCTCCAGGAAAAACGAACGGTCCCACGACAGCGATATCAGCAAGCAGCACAAGTCTTTGAAGAGGCTCAAGGAATCATTAAGACAAGCGATGCGGGTCTTTTTCAGCGGCCGGTCCGGGTAAATGTCGGGGCGCCAACGCTCACACCGAGCAGATCTATTGCCCGCCTTCCACTCTTACCAGACCGCGTTACTAAGAAGATGGAAGAACAGGGAATCAAAACGCTTGGGGATGTTTCCTCAACCGATGAGGACTTGGTGGCGTTCGTCAGCTCTCAGGGAACAGAAGCTCGTACCAAGGTGAGGTTGCACGGTGCCTGGACCGAGTCCGGAACTGTGGTATTTGAAACTCGGGACATGGTAGTTAATCGGTCAAAGTTAATCAATCGCGCCTCTCAATTGGTCTGAGTGCTCATACAACCAGACGGTGATAGAAGCGTCTTGCTGCCCCCGAATGTGTCCGACTGATTAAATTAGTTCTATACTACATTAAAGTGGACACGATTGGTAGATATGACAGACTACCGATTCGGCTATGTAACTTCACGCTGTCGGCGCTGAGAGCGCGAGCCAGCGGTATCGGTCAGTTCTCGCCGTCGACGACGCCACGGACGAGCAAATATTCGACGCGGACGGTGTTGTCCGCGAACCACTCGTCGAGCGTCGCGAGCGCGTCCTCCCGGAGCGCTTCCCGGCTGGCTTCGTCGTCGAGCGCGCGGAGCGCGGGCGAGAGCGGACCGGCTTCGACGGCGAAGTCCCGCCAGAAGTGCTCGGGGGAGACGTACCGGAAGCGGGCGATGCGGCGCTCGAAGGAGAGTTCGCAGGCGTCGCCGAGCCTGTCGCGGACGAAGTCGGTGTCGCCCCAGCGGAGGTGCGACCAGGGGTCGTGGTCCTCGTGCGTCACGTAGTCGTCGAGGACCTCCGTGAGCGCACCGACGAGGCCGTCCGGAGACCACGACGTGAACGCGACGCGGCCGCCGGGCCGGGCGACTCGAACCATCTCGCGGCCGGCCTCGACGGCGGCCGGTGAGAAGACGTGGCCGAAACTGGACAGCACGACGTCGAAGCCGTCGTCGGGGAACGGCAGGGCTTCGGCGTCGCCGGCGACCCAGTTGACGTCGTCGTAGCCGGCGAGTTCGGTGCTGTCCCGGGCGAGCTCCAGCATCGGACGGGTGACGTCGACGCCCGTCACGTCCGCGCCGGCGCGGCGAGCGGTGAGCGCGGCGTTCCCCGTCCCGCAGCCGACGTCGAGCACGCGGTTCCCGGGGTCGACGCCGCAGGCGCTCACGAGGCGCGCGATGGCAGGCAGGAGATTCGGCGCAAGCGACGGGTATCGGCCCGCCGACCACGTGTACGTCGAGCGCTCGCCGGTGGTCTGGGGGTCGCTCATCACCGGAGGAACGGTCCGCCGGCGGAAGAACGCCACGGAAGGCTTATCCGGGGACGGGACGCCACTCGCTGGTATGGACGTCCGGGCGGCAGTCGTGTCGCGGCTCGGCGCGGACACTCGGTCGCTCGCCGTGTTCCGCGTCGGAATCGCGGCCGTCGTGCTCCTCGACCTGTTGTTGCGGTCGCGGTACCTCGGCGCGTTCTACACGGACGCCGGCGTGCTCCCCAGAGCCCTGTTGTTCGCGGTCGAACCGACCCTCGGACCGCTCTCCCTGCACGCGCTCTCCGGGGCGGTCTGGTTCCAGGTCGCGCTGTTCGTCCTCACGGGCGTCGGAGCAGCGGCGATGCTCGTCGGTTACCGGACGACGCTGGCGACGCTGGTCACGGGGCTGCTGGTCGTCTCGCTGCACGTCCGGAACCCCCTGGTGTTGAACGGCGGGGACCTCGTCCTCCAGATGCTGTTCCTCTGGGGGCTGTTCCTGCCGCTCGGTGAGCGCTGGAGCGTCGACGCGCTCCGCGAGGACCCCCGAGACGAGTGGGTGACGTCGGTTGCGACGGCGGGCGTGCTCTGCCAGGTCGTCGTCATCTACGCGACGAACGCGGTCCTGAAGCTGCGCGGTGACGCCTGGCTCTCGGGCGACGCCATTCAGTACGTGTTCAGCCTGGAGATGTTCGTCCACGGCGTCGGCCACTGGCTCGCGAACTACCCCGCGCTGCTCGTCGCGTTCGACAAGGTCTGGCTGGGGATGCTCGTGGGTTCGGGGCTGCTCGTGCTCGCGACCGGGTGGCCGCGTGCGCTGCTCGCGGCCGCGTACGCGGCGATGCACGTCGGCATGGCGGCGACGATGCAACTCGGCGTCTTCCCGTTCGTCGCGGTGGTCGCGCTCGTCCCGTTCGTTCCGAGTGTCGTCTGGAACGCACTCGCCGGCCGCGCGCACAGACCCGTCGCCACGGGGCCGCGGGTCGCTCGCGTCCGAGAGACGCTCCGGGCGAGGCTGCCGCTGGTGTCGACTCCGTCGCTCCCACCGGACGCGCTCCGGTGGGGACGCAAGGCGCTGACCGTCGCGCTGGCTGCGTTCCTCGTCGTCCAGCTGGCGTACAGCGCCGCGTCGGTCGGCCTCTTCCCGGTGCCGGACGCCGGGCCGCTGGACGGCGGGGAACCGGAGGCACGCTGGAACATGTTCGCGCCGGAGCCGCTGTCGACGGACCGCTGGCTGAAAGCACCCGCGACGACCGTAGACGGCGACCGCATTGATGCGTTCCACGGCGGCGCGTTCACGTGGGACAAGCCACCGGACGTCTCGAGGTCGTACCCGTCGGCTCGCTGGCGGAAGTACGCCACGAACGCCGCGGACGCCGACGACCAGTCGGTCCGCGAGGGGTTGAGTGACTACCTCTGTGAGCGGTCGCCGACCGGGCCCGCGGCAGCGGTGCAGAACGTGACGGTATACAGCGTCGAACAGCCGACGCGACTCGGCGGCGAGGAGCCGGTCCGGCGGGTGCGACTCGCGTCGACCAACTGCACCGCAGGCTAGAGGCGGACCGAGTGGGTCCCGTCGGCGTCGCCGAGCCCGGAGACGGTCACGGTGGCTTCGGAGAGGGAGGCGTCTTCCACGTGCACGCGGCCAGTGAACGAGGTCTCCATCCCTTTCACAGTGCTCGAAGTGCCGCTCCCGAAGTCGGCGCTCGTGTCGACCGCGGCGACCCCGATGGCGTCCTCGCGACGGACGTGGTTGAGGAAGTTCGAGTTCAGGAGCCGGTAGACCGCGGTCGTGTCGTCGGCGGCCTCGATGACGGACGAACACAGCAGGAGGCCGGTGCGGAGTCGACTGGCGTCGGCTGACGCCTCCGCGACCGCGGTCGAGAGCTGCATCCCGAGCCCGGTCAAGTCAGTCAGGTCCTCGACGGCGGTCACGGCGTCCCGCCGGTCGGAGCCCTCGACTGCGAGGACACGGGCGCGGTCTCCCGCACCGCGCTCGACGTCGTCGAGGCTGCGGGTGACCGTTCTGCCGGAGCTGTCGGTACTCAGGACGACGCTGTGTTCGCCGTCCCGGGCCGCGACGAGTCGGTAGAACACCGACGCCAGCGCGTCCGCGTCCTCGCCGGTCAGGAGGATGCTCGTGCCGTTCGCGACGGCGGGGAAGCCATCACCGGAGACGTCGAACTCGTCGTTCGTGAGGCTCACGCGTTCACCTCGGGGTTGGCGTCGAGGACGCGCTGTCGCAGTTCGAGCAGCTCCATCGCCTCGTCGGCGAACTGTTGCAGGTCCGCGCGCTGGTCGGCGTCGTAGCTCCGTTGTTCGTGGTCGATGACACACACCTGTCCGATGACCTCGCCGTCGCTCGTGGTCATGTTCGCGCCCGCGTAGGAGACGATACCGAGGTTGTGGAGCTCGTCGTTGGACCGGAACCGCTTGTCGTCGGCGATGTCCTCGACGACCATCACGTCCTCCTGGAGCATGCTGTGCGTGCAGATGGACTCCTCGCGCGTGAGGGAGTCCCAGTCGGCGCCCGTGCAGGCCATGACGTTCTCCTCGTCCGATTCGATGAGACCGATGAACGCGACGGCTGTGTCGAAGTGGCTGGCGATGAGGTCAGTGAGCCGGTCGAAGCTGTCCTCGATGGGGAGGTCGTCGATGTCGTACTCGGCGAGCGCGTCGAGGCGCTCCGCCTCGTTGTCCGGCAGCAGGAAGCCGACTTGCGAGGAGTGCGTGATGACGTCGTTGACGACGACCGAGAGTCTCTCGTGGGCGTCCGGGAGGTGCTTCCCGAGGTACTCGACGATGAGGTCCTCGAAGGCGCTCGTATCGATGTCGCCGGGGCGGGCGTCGGTGAACAGCACACAGGGCGTCTGGGGGGAGACCTCGCGGAGCGTCTCGACGACGTCCATGCCGGAGCCGTCCGGCAGGTCGTGTTCGGTGACGACGGCGTCGACGTCGCGGTCGCGGAGCACCGCTCGTGCGTCGGCGACACTCGTCGTTTCGACTGCGTCCAGCGACCCGTCCTCGGCGACCGCCGAGGCCGTGGTCGGTACGGCGTCCTCCGTATCGACACAGAGGACCGTTCGTTGTGTCATTACGGAGACGACCAACCGAGCGAGACGTAAGTAAGTGGACCCGGGGTTATCAGCCCTGAAACTGCCGTCTATTCGTGCTGGGGTGTTCGTATTCGAGCGAACACAGGAACCGGGTGTGGACCGGACAGACCCCCGGTGTGGCCGTCGCGACTAGCGGGGTCTTCGCCGCGACACGAGCAGTGTACGGTGTGACTACACACCACGCTCGGGGAGTCTCTTCCAGTGGGTAACCGGCAAGCTGCGGTGGGTACACTCGACGTCCTCGCCCCGGGAAAACAGCTACTGCGGCGGAATCGCGGTCTCCGCGGGGTCTGCCGTCAACGCCCGGCGAACCGCCGCCACGTCACCGCCGGTCGCCTCGTGCTGGTTCTCCATCAGGACCGTCTCGCTGGGGAACAGCCGTTCGCCCACCGAGAGGCCGTGGTCGCGGGCGGTCGACCCCGTGACCGTGAGATAGACGCCGACACCGGCGTCGGCGATAGCGCCCTCCTCCTCGTCGTGGTCGTCGCCGGGGTACGTGAAACTCAGGCCGTCGGTCACGTCGGTGCCCAGCACCGCTTCGACGAGGCGCTCGTAGCGGGGGCTGATGCAGACGGGGCCCTCGTAGGCGGCGAGAAAGTCGCGGTTCAGGTCCGTCGCGTCGACGGTTGCCGTCGCGGCCGGCGTCGCGAGCAGCGTGTGGTAGACCGTGTCGCCGAGCCCCGAGACGACCCGCACGTCCGTGTCCACGGGGTCGATGCGTTCGTTGACGTCCGCGATGGACGTCAGGGGCTCGGGCCGCAGCCCGACGACCTCCTCCAGCACGAGGTCGGCGCTGTCGAACCCGAGGGCGAACTCGTGGGTGCGAAGCGCACGGAACGGCTCCTCGCGACCGATTAGCTCCACGGGCGTCCCGTCGACGTCTACGGACAGCGAATCGAAGACGATGCGGCGCGGCTTCCCCGGTCGAGCGTCACGGAGCAGCGTGTAGTCGGGCGCCCGCGGGTCGTCGGGGTCGCTGTACGCGGCGAGCCGCTCGTAGACGCCGCGGTCGTCGACCTGCTCGCCTTTCGCGACGGCCTTCTCGTACCGCAGCGTGGAGGCGACGTCGTCGGCGACCGCTGTCGCGTCGGCGAGCGCGGCGGCCCGGTCGAGCACGGCTTCCAGCGGTCGTCCCTTCCGCGGGACGGCGACGCGAACCGGCGCTGTCATTGTCGAGTAGAGCCCGCGGGCGACGAAAACGGTTGTGATTCCGGGAGTCTACGCGCCGAAGACGTCCGAGAGCTGGCTGCGCCACTCGTCGATGTCCTCGACGATCTCCTCGACGTGGTCGAGGTCGGCTTCGAGGTCCTCGATGTCGTCCTCGACGTCTTCCAGGGCGAGCACGTCGTCTTCGGTGTCGGCGAGGCGCTCGTCGAGCGCGTCCACGTCGCCGCGCAGGCGGTCGAGGGACTCCTCGAGGTCGTCGACCGCACCGAACTTCGACTCGACGCTCTCGACCTCCGCCCAGAGGTCCTCGCGGTCCTCGTCGGCGGCCGCGACGGACTCCTCGACGGTCGCCACGTCCGCGTGGACGTCGGCGAGCTCGTTCTCCAGGTCCTCGATGTCGTCCTCGAAGTCCGCGAGCAGCTCCTGTGCGGCGCCGTTCTCGTCGATGAACGCTTCGAGGGCGTCAGTGTAGGCCTCGAGTTCGGAGACGCGGGACTGGACGTGGTCGATTTCGACCTCCGTCGACTGCGGGACGCCGCCGAGCGCGCCCTGGATGGTCTCGAGGTCGTCGTCGTCGACCTCGTCGTTGCGGATGGCGTCGGCGAGCGCGGCCGCGACTTGGCCCTCGTCGAAGCCGACGGGCTCGGCCGGCTCGGGGTCGACCGGGTCCGGGTCGGCGTCGTGGACCGGGTCGGCGTCGGTGTCCGCGCCTAGTTCCGCCTCGAGGCTCGCCTCGTCGTCGTCGGCGCCGTAGTCGTCAGTGTCTCCGAACGACGACCCGGCGTCGAGCGCGGTGCCGACGCTGTCGTCGCCCTCGGCGTCGAGAGACTCGGTGTCGAAGTCGTCTCCGTCCTCCTCGCCCGCGAGCGGCTCGGTCTCGGAGTCCTCGAACGTCGGCTCGTCCTCGTCGTCGCTCCCGTCGTCGACGAGGCCCGCCTCGTCGCCGAGAATCTCCGCGTCGTCGTCCGGCGTCGACTCGATACCGCCGCTCGCCCCTACGCCCGCCTCGACCTCGACTTCGGCTTCGACTGCCTCGTCGTCCTCGAGGCCGGGGACGGTGTCGCGCTCGCCGCCGGCGAGTTCGCGGACGACGTCCGTCGACTCCGGCGGGACGACCTCGTCGATGTCCTCGCCGTCGACCGCCACGTCGGGCGCGGAGAGGAATGGCGTCTCGTCCTGGCCGTCTCTCATCCGGACGCCGTAGACGGTGGTGAACTCCTCGCCGGCGTCGACCTCGCGCTCGAAGCGGACGACGCCGTCGCCGGTCGCCGTCCAGTGCTCGCTGCCGTACTCGGGGTGGAACCCGATCTGGTCGATGCCGAACTCGTCCGGAATCTCGTCCGTGATGGTCAGCGTGACGTCGGCGTCCCGCGACGAAGAGACCTCGAAGGCGACCGCCGGAACGGGGAAATCCTCTGCGTTGAAGAACTTGCTGACGGTGACGCCGTCCGTCTCGACGACCGTCTCGTCACTCACCGCAATCACCCACGCGTAGGTCGTGCATACAGCCACCTACGGGGAGAAGCCCTTAAATTGCCCGGCGGCTCGCAGCGCGAGCGGTTCGGGACGCCCAGTCCCCGGGCTGAGGCCGGCTACTCGACGTCCACGCGGTCGCCGATTTCGACGACGTCGAGCCGCTCGGGGTACTGGAAGCTTCGGGCGTGGTCGTGGAGCGCCGTCGGGTCCGCCGTCATGCCCTTCCACATGTCCCAGTGCGAGGGCATCAGCCGGTCGACCTGGAGGGCGCGGGCGCACTCGACGATCTGGTTCTCGTCGTTGTACCAGCGTTTCACAGCGGGCTCGCCGGTCTGCTTGTCCGGAATCTGGCCGACCGAGCCGAACGCGAGGATGCCGAGGTCGACGTCGTACTCGTCGCCGACCCGCTCGAAGTCCTCGGTGGGTTTCGTGTCGCCGCCGTGGAACACCGTGCCGGCGTCGTGTTCGAAGACGTACGAGACGGGGTGGGTGGCGTCCGGGTCGTGGGCGACCTCGACGTGGACCGTGAACTCTCCGACTTCGACGGTGTCACCCTCGGCGACCGCCCGGTACTGGTCGGCGGCCACCGCGTAGCGGTCGTGCCACTCCTCGTCGTCGCGGGCCACGGCGACGGAGTCGTCGGGCGCGTACAGCGGGCAGCCGGTCTCCGCGAGAATCGGGGCCTGGCTCGGTCCGTGGACGTGGTCGGTGTGTTCGTGGGTTGCGAAGACGGCGTCCGCCTCGGTGACGTCCCGCGGGTCGAACGGCACGGGAATCATCCGGACGGTCCTGGGTGGGTCGCCGGTCCCGAGGTAGGGGTCGACGAACAGCGTCGTCCCGTCGCTGCCCTTCAACACGAAGCCGTTGCAGCCGAGGTACCAGACCGCGACCCCGTCGGGGTCCGCGTCGGCGACGGCCGTCGGTAGCCAGTCGCCCCAGTCGGAGTGAACCATAGGCGGTCGTACGGACGGCACCCCTAAGCCTCCGGGGGTTCCGTCGTGGCACTTAACAGTCGAGAAACACGTTTTAGGAGAGATGAGCGTCATCGTCGAGTTCTCGCTGTCCTCGCCTCGGTTGAACCTCCACGAGGCCACCACTGCGGTGCCAGACGTGACGGTCGACGTGGAGTCAGTCGACGTGGACGGTGACGGCGACGTGAAGACGATGGCGTGGGCGGTCGACGGCGGCCTCGACGCCTTCGACGACGCGCTCCGGTCAGACCCGACGACTACGGACGTCATCCTCCTCGACGAACTCCCGGAACGCCACCTGTACAGCTACCGGACGTCCGACAGCTCCGAACTCCAGTTGTACACGGACTGGCTGGAGCTCGGCGCCGCACAGCTCCACGTCGAGTGTCGGGACGGCACGTGGTTCCAGCGGGTCCGATTCCCCGACCGGGAGGCGCTCGGCGAGTTCGAGTCGACGTGCGAGGACGAACGCATCTCGTTCACGCTCCACCGCATCTACGGCGAACCGGAGGCCAGCGACCCGGACCCCCTGACCGACGCGCAGCGCGAAGCGCTCCGGCTCGCGCTCGACGCCGGCTACCTCGACGTCCCGCGGACGGGGTCGCTGTCGGCGGTCGCCAGCGAACTCGGAATCTCGGAGCAGTCAGCCAGCGAACGACTGCGGCGAGCCACGCGGAACCTCGCCACGGACGCGGTCGCCGACCGGCGGCAGAACTAGTCCTGACAGCAGGCGCCGGACTCGCCGACGAAGTCGACGTCGAGGGGCTCGCTGATGAGGTCGTTCAGCCCCTCGAAGCGGGCCTCCAGAGCGTCCTGGGCGTCGAGATACTCCGCCATCACGGGGTGGTCGTGGAGTCGCTGCTGGGCGTCCTGGACCTCCTGGAGCGCCTCCTGGTCGGCGTCGCCTGACTGTCGGGCGAGCATGAACTCCTGGCGGAGCTGCTCGAACTCGTCGATACGGGACTGCACCTCGTCGTCGTCCTCGACGGCCTGCTTCGACTCGACGAACCGGCGGTACGCCGGCATGTCGGTGATGGCTTCGCCGAGTTGGCGCGCGAGGTCGTCTGCGGCGTGGTCGTCGTCGGTGGTCGCCGCGTCAGTTTCGACGCTCATGCCACGTACGTTCGGGCCGGCGTCGTTTCAAACTGCCGGAACCCCCACTCGTCCGCCGCTCGTGGGGGAACCGCCGGGGTTAAACGCGCGAACTCTCTATCCGCGTGTAATGAGCAACGAGGAGACCCGTTCCGCCGGAGACCTCCGGAACACGGGGCTGTCGCTGCGGCACGACCGGACCTGGGACTACGAACTCGACCGCATCGTCGAGGAGGTCGAAGCCCAGGACGCCGAGAAGGTGGGCCTCCAGTTCCCCGAAGGCCTGAAACGCCGCGGCCCCGCCGTCGCCGACGACCTGCGGGAGCGCCTCGACGGCGTTCGCATCCTGTTGTCCGGCCAGCCGTGTTACGGCGCCTGCGACCTCGACACCTACCTGATGCGGCGCACGGACGTGTTCGTGCACTTCGGGCACTCGCCGATGAAGGAGTCCGACTCCATCATCTACGTCCCGCTGTTCTCGAACGTCGACGTCGAACCCATCATGGAGCAGTCCCTGGAGGAACTCGACGACGACGACGTGGGTCTGGTGACGACCGCCCAGCACATGAACCAGTTCGAGGAGATGCGGACGTGGTTGGAGGAGCGCGGCTTCACCGTCCACACGCGCCGCGGCGACGACCGGCTCACCCACGAGGGACAGGTACTGGGGTGTAACTACGCGAGCGCGGACATCGACGCCGACCAGGTGCTGTACGTCGGTGGCGGGAAGTTCCACCCGCTCGGCCTCGCGATGGAACACCCGGACAAGCACGTCGTCATCGCCGACCCCGTGAACAACGCCGTCTCGGTCGCCGACGCCGAGCAGTTCCTCAAACAGCGCTACGCCTCCGTCCACAAGGCGATGGACGCCGAGAAGTGGGGCGTCATCTTCTGCACGAAGATCGGCCAGGGCCGGTTCGACCAGGCCGAGGAGATCGTCGAGAACAACGACAACGCCTACCTCATCACGATGGACGAGGTGACGCCCGACCGCCTGATGAACTTCGACATGGACGCGTTCGTGAACACGGGCTGTCCCCGAATCACGACCGACGACGGCCCCCAGTTCCACAAGCCGATGCTGACGCCGGGCGAGTACGAGATTGCGGTCGGCAACGAGCCACTGGAGAACCTCTCGTTCGACACCTTCCACGGCACCTGGTAACGGCGGCTGGTTCCAGGACAACCGCGCCGCGACCGGGGGAGAGCCCGAAGAAGGCACCAGCGGTACGGTGCAGCGTCCGTCCCCGACAAGAACGACGACGGGTTCGGGGCGTGCGCCAAAGTCGAGGGGTACGTCGACGAGGGGGACTGGTGTACCCTCTGGGAATCGCGCGAGGAGTGACGCCGTCTATCGGCGCTCCGTCGACGCGGACTCGACGCCCCGCACCTCGAACCGAGCGCCGCCCGACTCGCTCTCGACCACCTGCACGTCCCAGCCGTGGGCGTCCGCGATCTCGGCGACGATGGTGAGTCCGAAGCCGGTGCCGTCCTCGCTGGTCGTGTAGCCCGACTGGAAGACCTCCGCTCGCTTCTCCGCCGGGATGCCGACGCCGTCGTCCTCGACGTAGAAGCCGTCGGGCAGGTCACCGACTCCGATGGTCACCGCCTCGCCGGCGTGCTCGACCGCGTCCTGACGAGCCTGCGAGTCGGGGTTCGTCGAACCGTGTTCGACGGCATTCCGGTAGAGGTTCTCGAAGACCTGCCGGAGGCGGCTTCGGTCGGCGAGTATCGTCCCGGACGCGCGCACGTCGAGCGCGGCGTCCGAGGCCTCGACGAGCGACCAGCAGTCCGTCGCGACGCCGGCCACGTCGACGGCCTCGAAGTCGGTGACAGTGTCGCCCTCGCGGGCGAGCGTGAGGATGTCCTCGATGAGCGTCCGTATCCGGTCGTGGGCCGCCGCGACGCTGTCCAGGTGGCCGGTGTCGTCGGTCTCCTGGGCCATCTCCAGGTAGCCCTCCGCGACGTTCAGGGGGTTGCGGAGGTCGTGGCTGACGATGCTCGCGAACTCCTCCAGGCGGTCGTTCTGGCGCTGGAGTTCCCGCTCGCGCTGCCTGCGGTCGGTCGTGTCCCGCGCGATGCCGACCAGTTGGGTGATGTCGCCGTCGACGACCACCGGCGATATCTTCACGCTGACGACTCGTTCTCCGGCGGGGAGCGGAAGTTCGACCTCCTCGAAGACGGTCTCTCCGGTGTCCAGGATGGCCTGGTAACTCGACTCGAGTTCGTCGGCGATAGTGTCGGCGAAGACCGCCCCGAGGGTCTTCCCGACTAGGTCGTCGGTGGGGACGCCCGTGAGAGACTCGTGGGCGGGGTTGGTGGTGTCGAAGACGAACGTCGGGCTGTCGCCGTCGTCGTCGACGTCGACGAGGAAGAGCGCGTCCTGGGCGTGCTCGAAGATGGTCTCGTAGCTCTCCCGGAGGCGCCGGAGTTCCTGGTCTCGTGCGACGCGGTCGGAGACGTTCCGACTGAACACCAGAAACTCCTCGCCGCCCTCGGTGTCGAGGCGCGTGAGGTGGGCCTCGGCGGGGAACGTCGACCCGTCGGCGCGCTCGTAGGTGGTCTCGATGCGGCGGAGGTCGCCCGCGTCCGTCTCCTCGCGCATGGCCTCGACGTCGCTCGGTTCGACGTTGGTGTCGACGTCCCAGACGCACTTGCCGATGATTTCGTCCTCGTCGTAGCCGAGCTCCTCGCAGAACCGGCGGTTGGCCTCCACGAACACGCCGTCGGCGTCGTGGATGTTTATCATGTCCGGAGACTGCTCGAACAGGGCCGACTGCCGGGCGTTCCGGCGTTCGAGTTCGCGCTCCCGCTGGACGCGCTCGGTGATGTCGGTGATGAAGCCCTCGATGGCGGCGACTCCGTCGTCGGCTTCGCCGACGCCGCGGCCGCGCTCCCAGGCGTGGCGGATGTCGCCGTCGGCGGTCTCGATGCGGTAGGTGAGCTCGAACGGACGGTCGTCTTCGAGCGCGTCTTGGACGGTCTGCCACGCGAACTCGCGGTCTTCGGGGTGGACGACCTCTTGGCCCCAGACCACGTCCCCGGATTCGAGCGCGTCGGCTGTGTAGCCGACCATCGACTCGACTTCGCCGGCGACGAACTCCATCGGCCAGTCGGTGTCGTTCAGACACCGGTAGGCCATGCCGGGGAGGTTCTGGAAGAGGGTGCTGAGCCGGCGGTCGTGTTCGCCGAGCGCGCGCTTCGAGCGGTCGCGGTCGACGGCGTTGCGCACGCGGTTGGCGAGGACGGTGTACTGGTCGGTGCCGCCCTCCTTCTGGAGGTAGTCCGTGACGCCCGCGGAGATGGCCTCGCTCGCGATGGCTTCGCTGCCCTTCCCGGTGAACAGCACGAACGGGAGGTCGGGGGAGTCCTCACGGACGGCCTCCAGGAACTCCAGGCCGTCCATGCCGGGCATGTCGTAGTCCGAGACGACGCAGTCGATGTCGTAGTCGGCGAGGACGGCGAGGGCTTCGTCCGTGTCGGTCGCCGTGACGACGTCGAGACCGTGGCGTTCGAGGTGCGTGGCGGCGAGTTCGAGGAACGCCGCGTGGTCGTCGACGTGCAGAACCCGAACGCTGTCACCGACGTCACGCGGGGGGCGACCTGGTGACATTAGTTGTGCCGGATTCGGACCGGGCCCTGATATAAGCTGGCGCCGTGACACACCAGGACGATTACTACTGCGCATCTGCAAAGGTTTTTGTATTTCCCTTGTGTATGTGTGTTCAAGATGAGCACGACCCAGGCCACCGGCGCACTCGACGGCTGCCGCCCGACCGACCAGACCCCCGTCGCCGTCGACGCGGACACCATCGCGAACGCCGCCCGCGACGACCTCCGCCGCCTCGCAGACGACCTCGCGAGCGAGGGCTACGTCCCCGCCGAAGTCACGACAGAGGCGTGCTTCCGCGAGGACTGCTCGCTCGCCACGCAGCGCGAAGCCGACCGCCTCCGCGACCTCGTCGACGCCGCCGCGTTCCTCGGCGCGAACCGTCTCACGGTCGACGTCGACGGCGTCGCCGCACCCGAGAAGGCGCGTCCAGCGCTCGAAGCCGTCGCGGAGCGCGCACACCGGGACGGCGTGGCGGTCGACGTGCAGGGACTGGACCTCGACTGACGCCGCCACCACTGCCGGCGGACGCAGGATTCTTCGCGGCCCCGCACCTCCACTGACTCGTGAAGCGCGCGCTGGCCAAGCGGCTCGCGGCCGTCGAGGGGTTCGCCGACCCGGACCCGGGCCTGGAACAGTACCCGACGCCCGCCGACCTCGCCGCGCACGTCCTCCACCTCGCGGACCTCCACGGCGACCTCGCCGGCCGGACTGTCGCCGACCTCGGCGCCGGCACCGGAATGCTCGCGCTCGCCGCCGCCACGCGCTCGCCGGCCCGCGTCCTCGCGGTCGAACTCGACGACGAAGCACTCGCCGTCGGCCGCGAGAACGAGCGTCGGGTCGACCCCGAGACGGCAGTCGACTGGCTCCGCGGCGACGCCACCAGACCGCCGCTCTCGGCGGTCGACACCGTGGTAGCCAACCCCCCGTTCGGCGCGCAGCGCGGCAACGAGCACGCCGACCGCGCGTTCCTCGAGACCGCCGCCGACCTCGCGGGCGTCTCGTACACGGTCCACAACGCCGGTAGCGAGGACTTCGTGGAGTCGTTCGCTGGCGACCGCGGCGGCGAGGTCACGCACGCGTTCGCCGCCGACTTCCCGGTCAGCGCGCAGTTCGACTTCCACACCAGCGACCGCGAGGTGCTGGACGTCGAAGTGTTCCGAATCGAGTGGTAGCGGCGCGCCGACCCGCTACTCGTAGGTCTCCTCGCGGGCGACGGTCACGGTCGTGTTCTCGTGGCGGGCGAGCAGGCGGGTGGCGTTGCGCTCGAACGTGAGCGTGCCGGCGCTCGCGGTCTCGTTCTCGCCCGGAATCCCGGTGGCGCCGACGACGCTGCCGTTCTCCACGACCTCGACGCCGAAGGCGCCGCCGTCGGCGGCGAGCCTGACGCGCTGGCCGTCCAGCACGGGGTCGGCGGTCGCGCTCTCGGAGGCGTAGGCGTGGCGCCAGTCGGCCTCCGGCGGGTCGACGTAGACGTTGTAGACGGCGCCGCCGCCGTCGGTCACCCAGCCGCGGCGGTGGACCCAGACAGTCTCCTTCCAGCCGAGGCCGCCGACGGTGACGGCGGTGTCGCCGTAGAACGCGAGTTCGCCCGCGCTCACCTGCTCCGTCCAGAGGCTGCGCTCGGTGTTCGCGACGACGACGCCGCTGGCGGAGACGTTCGTCGCCTGCTCGAAGTAGGGGACGTCGACGGCGGCGACCCGCTCGTTCGTGACGTTCTCCGCGTACGTCACCTCGTAGCCCTCGACGGAGACCGGGTCGCCCGGGAGGTCGGCGTCCGAGACGGTGGTGAGGTTCACGGGGACGGCGACGACGCACATCGTGAGCACGGGCAACAGGAGCGCGAGAGAGGCGGCCTGGCGGCCCGTGAGATCGCCGACGAAGGAGCGGTCGTCGGCGCCCGCGACGGCGGCGAGCACGACGGCCAGCACGACCACCAGCAGCAGTCCGCCGGCCCGGAACAGGACGTACTCGGCGGACTGGCCGTACCACCAGACCGCCCACAGCGACATCGACGTGGCGAGCACGACGGACCCGACCCAGACGCGTGCGGCGTTGGGTCGCTCGCCTCGTCTGGCGAGCAGGGCGGCGGAGAGGACAGCGCCGACGAGGAAGCCGAAGAGGTGGCCCTGGACGGCGATGCCCGCCCACCACGGCGGGCCGAACGAGGGCGACGCCGACGCGAACGTCACGGGGTCGCCGAGGGTCTGCCACAGCACGGAGATGACGTCGCGGCCGGTGACGGCGACGACGGTCGCCAGCGGGTACTTGACCAGCGCGAACCCCGCGAACGCGTACACGACCCCGGAGAAGCCGATGGTGGCGCCCCAGGAGAATATCCCGGTGAGCTGGGCGACCACGAGGACGCCCAGAGGGAAGAGGAGGAGCGCCCGAACGTAGGGGTTCGAGCGCCAGGACGCGAACGAGGACTCGCCGCGGTCGGTCGGGTAGTGAGAGAACGCGTACTCGGCGACGGGGGCGAGCGCGAGCGTGCCGATGACGTTCCCGGTGACGTGGCCGAGGCCGGCGTGCGCGATGGGAGAGGCGAGCACGCCCAGCGGGTAGAAGTACGACCAGGAGACGAACGGCAGGACGAGCGCGCCACCGCCCCACCCGAACTGCACGAACAGGTAGAACGCGACGACGCCGACCACCACGACGAGTGTCCCCCAGGGCACGCCGAACAGCAGCCGCGACCGGACGGCTCGAACGGCTCGACGGCCGTCGCCGCGCGTGAAGACGGCGACGCCGGTCGCGAGCAGGCCGACGATGGCGACGTCCGCGACGGCGCGCCACGGCCCGAGCGAGCCGAGCCCGGCGGCGACGCCGAAGCCGGCGAACAGGCCGACGACGGCGGCGACGCCGAGCCGGCGCAGCCGCCGGAACCGGGGGACGGCGACAGCGAGGAGGACGGCGGCTGCCGTGGTGGCCGCGACGACGGCGGCCGGCGAGAGGTGCATACGACACTGTGGCGAACCGGGAGACAATAAACCAGCGGCACGGGAGCCGTTCGCCGCCACCGGTCGGGGGTTCGAAACGTTGAAACGACCGACGAGCGAATCCGTTGCCATGGACTTGCGGGTCATCGAGAAGGGCGACGCGGAGCTGACCATCGAGGTCGCTGGCGAGAATCACACGTTCATGAACGTGCTGAAGGGCGCGCTGCTGGAGACCGACGGGGTCACGGCAGCCTCCTACGACATGAACCCCGAGCAGTCCGGCGGCCAGACGGAGCCGCTGCTCACCATCAAGACCGACGAGGGCGTCGACCCCCTGGACGCGCTCCAGGACGCGGCGGGTCACACCGGCGACGAACTGCGGGACTTCGCGGACGCGTTCCAGGCGGCGGTCTAGCCGAGCTGGACGTCCAGAGAGAACTCGCGGCCACCGAACTCGAAACCGTCCGTCTCCGACTGTTCTTCGAGCGCCGTGACGTGTTCGCGGACGTTCACGCGGCGGTCCGAGTGCGTGCGGACGCGCACGGTGTCGACGTCGGGACCGAAGTACGCCAGGCCGTTCTGGAGCTCCGGCAGTGACAACACCTGCGTCCGGTCGATGGTCGCGGTCTCGGCGTCGGCGTCAGAGACCACGAGGTGGACGGGTGTGACGCCGCCAGAGGCCCCGGACACGTCGACGAATCGAGCCGTGTTGCACTCGACCGCCTCGACGACCGAGCGCCCCGGCTCGATGGGGCCGTCAGCTGGACAGGCGGACGGGCGCTGGTCGTCGCCACCAGACCCACTACGATAGGACATGGGAGAACCCACTACAGTTCCAAACATAAGTCATTCGCCGCGTACCGGTCACTCACGTGCAACACGGTCGCGAGCGTGCCCTGGTGACCGAGGGCACGGAACGCGGAGAACTTACAGCCGGATCGGGTAGCCCTGGTCGGCCAGCGCTCGCTTGGTCTCCTCGATGCTGTAGTCGCCGAAGTGGAAGATGGAGGCCGCGAGCGCGGCGTCCGCGCCGGCGTCGTAGGCGTCGGCCATGTCGCCGGGGCTGCCACAGCCCGAGGACGCGATGACCGGCGTGGAGACGTTGTCGCAGACGGCCGCCGTCAGGGGGAGGTCGTAGCCGTCTCTCGTCCCGTCGGCGTCGATGGAGTTCACGAACAGCTCGCCCGCACCCCGGGACTCGACCTCGTTCGCCCACTCCACGACGTCGAGGCCCGTGCCCTCGCGGCCGCCCTTGACTGTACACTCGAACCAGCAGGACTCCCCGTCGACCTGTTCGTAGTGTTCGCCCTGCTCGTCGAATCGGCGTTTCGCGTCCACGCTGATGACGATGCACTGGCTCCCGAACGCCTTCGCGCCCTGGTTCACGAGGGTCGGTTCGGCGATGGCGCCGGAGTTGATGGAGACCTTGTCCGCGCCGGCCCGCAGCGTCTCCTTGATGTCTCCCGTGTCCCGGATGCCGCCGCCGACCGTCAGCGGGATGAACACCTCGTCGGCGACCGCGGAGACCGTGTCTAGCATCGTCTCCCGGCCGTCCGCGCTCGCCGTGATGTCGAGGAAGACGAACTCGTCGGCGCCCGCCTCGTTGTAGCGCTTCGCCATCTCGACGGGGTCGCCCGTGTACTCGAGGTCCTCGAAGTTCACGCCGGTGTAGACGGCGGCGTCGCCGTCGTCGTCGAGCGCCACGTCGATGCAGGGGATGACGCGCTTGGTCAGTGTCATCGGTCAGTTGTCGCCGGCTACGGCCGACGCCGAGAAAAGCCGTCCGGTCCCCGCGTTCGGCCGTCGACCGCCGGACCGCGCGACTCGGCCGACAGCCCCTCCGACCGGGACGCTCCGATACGTTAACGGATGCCGCCTCTCGACGGATAGCCGTAATGACGTACGTCGTCGCCTTCGACAACTCGCCGCTCGCGAAGACCGCGCTCCGGCGCGCGGTCGAGTACGCCGACGCCGTCGGGGAGGACGTCGTCGCCGTCACTGCCATCCAGCGCGACCCCGGGCGCGCCCGAGAGATGGGGTGGCTCGGCGGCGACGAGTCCTTCGACGTCGAGACGGTCGCTGTGAACCTCACGGCGGCCGTGACCGCCATCGACCCCGACGTCGGGTTCGAGTACACCGTCCTCGACTCGTACGCGCCCCGGGGCCGCGTCAGTCGGACCGTCCGCGAGCTCGCCGTCGAGCAGGACGCCTCGGTCGTCTTCGTCGGCAGCGACAACGCCGGGCGGATGGTCGGCGGGCTGGCGTCGGTCGGGCAGACCGTCTCCGCGGACGACCGCTACGACGTCCACATCGTCCGCCACGACGAGTAGCGGCCTTCGACACAGCCAAGTGCCGGCGCCCGGAAACCCCGAGTATGTCCGACGACCACGGCCACGACGACCACGGCGGCGACGAGGGACGAGTCACGTCACCGATGCAGGAGTTCTCGATGGGACAGGTCACGACCGGTTTCGTCGTCCTCCTCGTCGGTCTCGCCGTCGCGTACGCCCTGCCGGCGTTCGTCTGAACGTCGACCGCAGCGACCGAGTTCTCACGTCGCGATCGTCACCGTCTCGTTCTCACCGCTAGCCGTCGCGTCGGCGACGAACGACTTCTCTCCCGCGAACACCACCGTCGTCTCCGGCGCGACGCGGTCGACGCGGACGCTCGCGTTCGGCTCCCGCGCGTCCAGATAGGCGGCGACGCCGTTCTCGAACTCGGTCGCGTTCGCCGCGTCGTCCCACCGCAGCACCCACGCGAAGTCGCTGCGCTCGCCGTCCTCCGGGCTGCCGAAGCCGAGTCTGGTGTCGTTGCCCCAGCCGTCGGCGAGGGCCGCGGCCCCCGGTTCGTCGAGTGCGGTCCCGAACAGCGTGCGGACGGCGAGTTCGCCGTACGGCCCCGACTGCTCGACCCGGCGGTCGGCGTCGGCCGACACCCTGAGCGCGGCCGGCGGCTCCGACCCCGGTTCGAGGCCGTGCAGCAGTTCCTCGGTCGTCCGGGGCGGGCTCTCGTAGACGGCACCGAGTTCGTCCGGCCCGTCGACTGTCGCGTTCACGTATCTCGCGCCGAGGTAGTAGGGCGCGATGAGTCGCTTCGACGTCGACGTCGCGTTCAGGTACTGGGTTCGGGTGCGGTCGCCGTCGAAGCCGAGGTGCCGGCGGGCGTACCTGGTCTCGACGTACTCGGCCGCTCCCTCGATGGTGGCCCTGAACACGGACAACTCGTCGGGAGTCAGCCGCTCGCCGTCCGAGAACGACCTGAGGAGGCCATCGTCGGCTCTCGACCGCAGCTGGACGACGTGGACGTACTCGTGAGCGAGCGTCGCTTCCAGTTGCATCTCGTCGTCGGTCAGCTGTCGGTGGAGTTTGACGATACCGCCGTCCCCAGACTGCGGTGTGGTCCCGGCGAATCCGGGGATGGCCGTCGCCGGGACACCCAGTGCACGCTCGAACGGCGTTCGCGCCGTCGAGGACCCGATTGCGAGGTTCTCCAGACGGATGGTCGACGGCGGGCCGACGCCGGTATCGACCATCGCGGCGACCCGCTCCCAGACGACGTTGGGGTCTACCGGGAGCGTTCCGCCTTCGACGTTGATGCTACGGCCGGGGCGGTCCGTGCTCGGCGTCTGCGTCTCGGCGGCTGCCGTCGTCGGGGCGTCAGTCGACGGCTGGGTCGTGCTGACCTGGCTGTCGTTCCCACCGCCAGCGCCGGGAGCGGCCTGGCAGCCCGCGACGACGAGGAGGACCGCGACGGCCAGCGAGGCCGCGACCGACCGCGCGTCACGCGCGCTGGAAGACTCTGACACGATTACTGACGGTTTCCCGTAGAATAAAAAGACTGCCCCGCGCTGTCAGTCGAGTTCGCGGTCGAGGACGGCGCGTGCCTCGCGAATCGCGTCGGCGTCCCGAGACACCGACTCGTCGCCGACGGACACCGACAGCGTGCCGTCGTCGGTTGCCGTGCCGAGGTCGACGACCGGCGCGTCGACGGCCGCCCGCAGCGCCTCGTGGTCGGTGGTCTCTACGACCGCTCGACCGGGGCACTCCGAGAACAGTTCCGGGAGGCCGGGGACCGCCGCGTCCACGCCGGCGTCTCCGGTCACCATCTCGGCGAGCGTGACCGCCAGCCCGCCGTCGCTGACGTCGTGGACGGCGAGCGTGTCCTCGCGGGTCGCGGCCGTCCGCACGGCGTCGACGGTGGCGGCGTCCGCGTCCGGGAACTGGTCGCTGCCGCCGAGTTCCTGGAGGTAGACCGAGCCGCCGAGGGCGTCGGCGTGCCCGCCGACGAGGACGAGGTCGCCCGTGCCGTCGAGCGCGGTGCCGGGTGTGTCGTAGCCCTCGCGGTGGCCCAGCAGGGCGAGCGTCGGCGTCGGCGGAATCGGGCCGGCGACAGAGTCGTTGTAGAGGCTGACGTTCCCGCCGACGACCGGCGCGTCCATGTCGCGGCAGCCGTCTGCGAGTCCGTCGACCATCGCCGCGAAGCCGCCGTAGACCTCGGGCTTCTCGGGGTTCCCGCCGTTCAGGCAGTCGACCGCAGCCAGCGGCTCGGCGCCCTGCGCGGCGAGGTTCGTCGCGTTCTCGACGGCCGTCGCGTAGGCGCCCTCGTACGGCGCGCAGTCGGTCCAGCCCGGATTGGTGCCCGTCGAGAGCGCGACGGCGGTTTCGGTGTCCTCACCGCTGGCTTCGTGAATCGCGAGTCCGGCGGCGTCTTCGCCGGGACGCTGGAGCGTCCGCAGGCCGACCTCGTGGTCGTACTGGCGGTAGACCCACTCCTTGCTCGCGGTGTTCGGGCTCGCCAGCACGGCGTCGACCGCGGTTTCCAGGTCAGGGTCGGGGAGGTCGGTGTCGGGCTGTGTCGGCTCCTCAATCGGGAGGTCGTTCATCGGCGCGCCGTCGGCGAGGAACTCCGCGGGTGCGTCCACGACCGTCTCGCCGTCGAACTCGCAGACGTAGTTGCCGTCGGTGACCTCGCCGATAACCGAGCAGCCGAGGTCGAAGCGCTCGGCGACCTCGCGGACTGCGTCGACATCGTCGGGGGCGACCTCGTAGCACATCCGCTCCTGGGACTCCGCGAGCAGGATTTCGAGCGCGTTCATGTTCGGCTCGCGCTGGTGGACGGCGTCCAGTTCGATGCGGGCGCCCTTGTCCCCGAGCGCGACCAGCTCCGAGGACGCGCCGCCGAGTCCAGCCGCGCCGAGGTCGCGGGCGGCGGCCACCAGGTCGCGGTCGACGAGGGCCTCGTTGGCTTCGACGAGGAGCTTCTCCGTGTACGGGTCGCCGACCTGAACCGCGGGCCGGTCCTCGGTCTCGGCGTCCTCGGCGAGGTCCTCGCTCGCGAAGCTCGCGCCGCCCAGGCCGTCGCGGCCAGTGGCGTTCCCGACGAGCACGAGCTTGTTCCCGGCCTCCTTCGCGGCGGCGGTCACGAGCCGGTCCTCGTCGAGGCGGCCGACGCAGGCGACGTTCACGAGGGGGTTGCCCTCGTAGCCGTCGTGGAACTGCGTGGAGCCGGCGACGGTCGGCACGCCGATGGCGTTCCCGTAGTCGCCGATGCCCTCCACGACGCCCTCGAGGAGGTACCGCGAGTGCTCGCGGTCGAAGTCACCGAAGTACAGTGAGTCGGCGAGCGCGATGGGGTAGGCGCCCATCGAGAGGGTGTCGCGGACGATGCCGCCGACCCCGGTGGCGGCGCCGTCGTAGGGGTCGACGTAGCTCGGGTGGTTGTGGCTCTCCACGCCGAACGTGAGCAACTGGTCGGTGCCCGGAATCCGGACGACCGCGGCGTCGTCGCCCGGTCCGACCACGACGTCCTCGCTCTCGCTGTCGAACGCGGACAGCAGCGGGCGCGAGGAGCGGTACGCGCAGTGTTCGCTCCAGAGGTTCTCGAAGAGGGCGGCCTCCGCCGGCGTGGGGTCGCGGCCGAGTTCGTCGGCGACGAGCCGTCGGTCCGAGTCGGCGAGTGGCATTCACCTTCTTGGTTCTCGCGGGGCCGTTTAGTCGTTTCCATGCGCACGTTCGTGCATCTCTGGCGGGCCCCGCCCGTATCGGGGCGCTTTTCTCCCCGCCACTGCAACCTCGGGTCGTGCTGTCGGTCGAACTCCACGCGCACTCCGAACTCTCCTACGACGGCCGGGACCCCGTCGAGATGCTTCTAGAGCAGGCACAGGCGGTGGGGATCGACGCGCTCGCGGTGACGGACCACGACGAAATTGACGCGAGCATGCGGGCCGCCGACCTCGCCCCGGAGTACGACCTCGTGGGTATCCCGGGGATGGAGGTGACGAGCGCCGCCGGCCACGTGCTCGCCATCGGCGTCGACTCCGCCGTCCCGGCGGGGCTGCCGTTCGGCGAGACGCTGTCGGAGATCCGGGACCGGGGCGGCATCGCCATCGTCCCCCACCCGTTCCAGTCCTCACGGAGCGGCGTCGAGCCGAACGTCTCCCGGGAGGAACTGGCGTCGGCGGACGCCATCGAGGTGTACAACTCGCGGCTGCTGACCGGGCGCGCGAACCGGAAAGCCGAGAAGTTCGCGCGCCGCAACGACCTGCCGATGACCGCCGGGAGCGACGCCCACATCGCCGAGATGGTCGGCCAAGCGGTCACGCGAGTTGACGCCGAGGAGCGCACCGTCCAGAGCATCCTCGACGCCATCCGGGCGGGGGAGACGAGCGTCGAGGGCAAGCGCACGCCCTGGCACATCAGCTTCCGGCAGGCGGCGGGTGGCGCGAAACGCCGCGTGAAGAACCGGCTGGCGAGTTTCTTCTGATGCGCGGCGCGGCCCCCGACGTTGTCGCCCGAGCCGTCGCCGACCGCGACCCGCTGCCCGGCACCGCCGGATTCGCCGGTGACCTGCCGGACGGCCGTCTCGCCAGGGACGTGCTCGGCCGCGAACCCTGCTACGTCGACGGCGACGACTGGAGCCGCGACCCCAGCGACCTCGCCGACCCGACGCTGCTGCCGGCGGGCCACGTCCGCGGTGGGGGCGACACTGGGGTCGGCGAGCGCGTCTGGGAGCTCCCGGACCCGCCGGTGCGCGGGGAGCGCCCGGTAGACTCGGTTCGGGCGGCGCTCCGGAGCGCGCTCGCCGGGGTTCCGGCGGGCGACGACCTCGCCGTCGCGTTCTCCGGGGGCGTGGACTCCGCGCTCGTGGCCGCCGAACTCGACGCGCCGCTGTACGTCGTCGGCTACGAGGGCAGCAGCGACATCGAGGCGGCCCGCGAGTCGGCGGCGGCGATGGACCGGAGCGCCGACCTCCGGGTCCACGAGGTGAGCCTGGACGACATCGAAGCGGCCGTTCCGGCGGTCGCCGAGGCTATCGGCCGCACGAACGCGATGGACGTCCAGATTGCGCTGCCGCTCTATCTGGTCGCGGAGCGCGCGGCCGCGGACGGCTTCGACCGACTCGCGCTCGGGCAGGGCGCGGACGAACTGTTCGGGGGCTACGCGAAGGTCGCGAAGGCGCCCGACGACCCCCGCACGGACGCCGACACGGTCCGGGGCGCCCGCCGAGAGACGGTGCTGTCGCTGCCGGACCAGCTGGAGCGCGACGTTCGGGCGCTGCGGGCGGCGGGCGTGGGGCCGGTGACGCCGCTGCTCCACGACGGCGTGGTGCGGGCGGCGCTCGAACTGCCCGGTGAGTGGCTCGTCTCCGGGGAGACGCGGAAGCGCGCGCTGCGGGAGGCGGCTCGCGCGTGGCTCCCCGACGCGGTCGCCGACAGGGACAAGAAGGCCGTCCAGTACGGGAGCCTCGTCGCGCGAGAGGTCGACCGGCTCGCCCGGCAGGCGGGGTTCAAGCGCCGGATGGACGACCACGTCACGAAGTACGTGGCGTCCCGCGCGGACGACGCCTAGACTGAAGGTGTCGGTAGGCGTAGGTGTCGGCGTGACCGACTTCCTAGACGACGGCGCGGCGGTCGTGACCGGCGGCAGCTCCGGCATCGGGCGGGAAATCAGCCTCGCGTACGCGAACGCGGGCGCCGACGTGGTGGTCGCGGACCTGCAGCGAGAGCCCCGCGGCCCCGAGACAGACGTCCCGACGACCGAACTCGTCGAGGCGGAGACGGACCGGTCGGCGGTGTTCGTCGAGTGCGACGTGAGCGACCCCGGTGACACCGAGGCCGCCGTCGCGGCGGCCGACGAGTTCGGAGGTGTCACGACGATGGTGAACAACGCCGGCGTGTTCCGCGGCGAGTCGTTCCTCGACGTCTCGGAGGACGACTTCCAGTCGCTGCTGGACGTCAACCTCAAGGGGACGTTCTTCGGCGCGCAGGCCGCCGCCGAGCGCATGGTCGCCGGCGACGGCGGCGCCATCGTGAACCTCTCCAGCGTGGCCGGCCTGGAGGGGTCGGCCGGCTTCGCGACCTACTGCGCGTCGAAGGGCGCGGTCCGGCTGCTGACGTACTCGCTGGCGGCCGAACTCGGCCCGGAGGGCGTGCGCGTGAACGCCATCCACCCGGGGCTGGTCGACACGGCGATGACCAACGAGGACGTCCCCATCGTGGGCAGCGAGTCCGCCGAGCAGTACCTCGCGGGCATCCCGCTGGGGCGGTTCGCCGACACGGGCGACATCGCGGACGCGGCGGTCTACCTGGCGAGCGCGGCCGGCGACTACGTGAACGGCGAGAGCATCACCGTCGACGGCGGCATGACGAACACGAGCTAGCTACTCGGCGGCGTCGATGGCCTCGACGCCGAGTCGGGCCGTGTCGGGGTCGACGTCCTCGCTCGCGCGGAGTTCCGTCGGGGTGTACCAGTCCCAGACCTCGGGCGGCGCCTCGTCCGGACCGGGGTCGACGTCTCGGGACGGGACGGTCGCGAAGTAGACGTGGTCGACGTGCTGGTGGCCGACCGCGCCGTCCTCGTGGACGTTGATGTCGTAGCAGAGCTGGTAGCGCGGCGTCGGCAGCGCGAAGCCGTCGGGCGCGGGGACGTCCGGCGCGTCGCCGAGGATGCTGGGCTCCTGGCCGAGTTCCTCCGTGACCTCGCGCTTGCCGGCCTCGTGGGGGAGCTCGTCCCGGTCGACGTGGCCGCCGGGCGGGATGGTGATGCCGAGCCGGCCGTGTTCGTGGAGGGCGGTCGCGCCGTCGTTGACGACGTAGACGGTGGCGGTGAAGTGCCGCGTGGTCTCCATACGCGCCGGGAGGGCCACCACGGCCAAATCGGTTCGGACTCCGGGCGAACGCGGGAGCCCCGGCCGGGCGAGCGTCCGCTCGGTCGGGCCCGCCGACAAGTACCCTGAAACAAGGCCTTTCCGGCAGTTCTCCGAAGTCGCGGGTATGCAATCGTGTGACCGGCAGGCCAGCGAGGCGCCTCGACTCGCCGCCACCGAACGCGGCCACACCGTCGACACGCGGCCCGACGACGGGGAGGTGGGGCGCCGTGGCGACTAGCCGGGCGACGTTCACCGTGACCGACGCGACGTCGGCGGCCGACGTCGAGACCATCGAGGACGCGCTCCGCGACCACGAGGGCGTCCAGCTCGTCGACGTCGACCCGGAGACCGGCGAGACCGAGGTCCGGCACGGCGAGGCCCTGGTGTCCGGCGAGGAGGTCCGGTCGACCGTCGAGGAGCTCGGCTACGAGGTCGAGCCCGACGGGAAGTCCTAGCCCGGTCGCGCCGACGTCCGTTCTCGCGGGGCAGCGCTCCGTCGCCCGGTCAGTCTTCTCCCTTCGGTGTTGGCTCGTTGTACGCCTGCGCGGACGGCTCCGGCACGCTCAGCGGCGCCCCGTCGAGGTCGAGTTCTCGGAGGAACGAGTACTCGCCCTCCTCGTCGATGGAGGAGCCGGTCGTCCACGGCCGGTCGGTCGCCTCCTGGGGTTCGACGTTCGTGGACATGAACGCGTAGTTGAACTCCTGGTTCTCCACCTCGTCCGGGAAGCTGTCGGGAATCGGATGCACGTCGAAGACCTCCTCGGGGTCGCCGAGCTCCTTCAGGAGGGTGATCCACTGGTTCTGGTGCATGGTGTCCCGCGCGACGAGGTACGCCAGCATGTCTTTCATTCCGGGGTCGTCGGTGACCTCGTAGAGCCGCGTGGCGAGCAGGCGACCCGTCGATTCGGCCATGATGTTGGCGTACATGTCGGCCGCGAGGTTGCCGCTGGCGACGATCCAACTGCCGTCGAAAGCGGCCCCGTTCGCGTCCGTCGGCATCGCGTGCATGCCGGACGAGAGGAACTGCCGGGGGAGCATCTCGGAGACCCCCGAGTCGCCGTCGTCTAGCGACGCGGACGCGCCCCTGAGGTTCTCGTTGACGGCGGCCGCGAGCATCTCGATGTGGCCGAGCTCCTCCGCGGCGGTGTCCCGCAGCATCTCCCGGTACTCGGCGTGCTCGTCCGGGACGGCGGCGGCCTGGAAGAAGTACTGCAGGGCGACCCGCATCTCTCCCTCGACGCCGCCGATGGCCTGCTGGAGCAGCCGCCCGAACTCGGGGTCCGGTTCCTCGACTTCGACCTCGTACTGGAGTCGGTTGTCGTGGTAGAACACGGTTGGAGCCTCGTGACGTACGTCGACGGTGACAGAAAATAGGGTTCGGACCAGTTGGCTGGGGTTGCCTGAGCGAGCCGACGAGTTCGGTGTCCGCTGTCCCGGTGTTCACGACGCGTGTCTCACCAGTCGCCACCAGGTCCCGGCCGACTGGCTACCGGTCGGTTACGGGCTTCGACGAGTGACGTCCGTGAGTCCGGCGGCGTGGCTGGTGGACTCCCTCGAAACGACTTGGCTGCCCGAGAAACGGGGTCAGGCCTCCACGCCGGTCTCGCCGCCGGCCTCCAGAATCTCGTGGTAGCGGTTCCGGATGGTGACCTCGCTGATGCTCGCGACGTCGCTGACTTCGCTCTGCGTGACGCGCTCGTTCGCGAGCAGTGCGGCCGCGTAGACGGCCGCCGCGGCGAGCCCGACCGGGGACTTCCCGGAGGTGATGCCGGCGTCGTCGGCCGCCGACAGCAGCTCGCGGGCCCGGCGCTCGACCTCCTCGGTGAGCTCGAGTTCGGAGCAGAACCGCGGCACGTAGCTCGCGGGGTCGGTGGGGGCGACTTCGAGGCTCAGCTCCCGGGCGACGTACCGGTAGGTCCGGGCGATTTCGTCGCGCTCCACCCGGCTGACGCTCGCCACCTCGTCGAGGCTCCGGGGCGTGTTCGCCTGCCGGGCGGCCGCGTACAGCGCGCTCGTCGCGACGCCCTCGATGCTGCGGCCGGGGAGGAGGTCCTCGGAGAGCGCGCGGCGGTAGATGACGGAGGCGGTCTCCCGGACGTTCTCCGGCAGCCCCATCGCCGAGGCCATGCGTTCGATTTCGCCGAGGGCCTGCTTGAGGTTGCGTTCCTTGCTGTTGCGGGTGCGGAAGCGCTCGTTCCACTTCCGAAGGCGCTGCATCTTCTCGCGCTGGTTGCTGGACAGAGAGTTACCGTATGCGTCCTTGTCGCGCCAGTCGATGTTGGTCGAGAGTCCCTTGTCGTGCATCATGTTCGTGGTGGGTGCACCGACACGGGATTTCTCGTCTTTCTCTTTGGAATCGAACGCGCGCCATTCCGGCCCGCGGTCAATCTCGTCGGCGTCGACAACCAGTCCGCAGTCGTCACAGACTGTCTCGCCACGGGCATCGTCGGCAACGAGGTTCCCTCCACATTCTGGGCAGGTAAGGTCACTCTGTTCGTCGGTTTCCGATTCTACGTCCGATCGTGATCGCGTGCGTGTTGACTCACTCATGGTTCGAGGGCGGGTGCTACCCGGGCAGGAATATCCTGGTAAAACCCGGATGGTAGTCGCTGACCAATCGGTTAGTCTCATCCATATAAATAAGTGTCGGTATATCCAGCTGTAGTAGTGGTAGCGGCCTCGATCGTGTATTGTGGTGGCTCTTAACACACCTGTACAAGTGTGACACAAACAGTCAAGCCAATCGAGGCCGGAGCACGATCCAATGTATGTCGCAATCGGCAGTACGAACCCTGTCAAGCAGCAGGCTGTCGAAGCGGTTCTCGGTGACGCGACAGTCACACCCGTTGCGGTCGATTCAGGGGTGCCGGAGCAGCCACGGAGTCGCGCCGAGACGATCCAGGGTGCGGACACCCGGGCCCGGCGCGCGCTGGCCGCAGCGGACGCGGATATCGCTGTCGGAATCGAGTGCGGAGTCGGGACTGGTCACCAGAATGATAGACTCTACCTGGTGATGTGGGCAGCTGTCACTGACAGAGAGCGCCTCGAACGCGGTGGTGGCCCGTCGATACGCCTGCCCGAGGCCGTCGCGGATCGGATTGACGCGGGCGAGGAGCTCGGCCCAGTGATGGACGATTGGCTGGGCACGTCCGGTGTCGCAACCGGGCAAGGCGCGGCCGGCGTACTCACTGGCGGGACGGTCGACCGTGAATCCGCGCTCGCTCATGCGGTCGCGGGGGCATTGGGTCCGTTTCTAACGTCACACTATGAGTCCTGAGTTGCGGGAACCTCGACCTCGCCGCGGTCACGGCTCTCCTCGACGGCCGTCATCAGTGAGACGTTGAGCCAGGCCATCGAGGTCAGCCCGCCAGCGAGCGTCACAGCGTTCTTCACGGCATGATCGACGACCGCAACGCTGATCGCCAGCGCGCCGCCCAGCGGCGTCAAGCCGACAACAATGATCGCGAATGCCCCCTCATACAGTCCAAGGCCAGCGGGGGTGAGTGGTAATACCTTTGCGAGGTTGCCAACGCTGACCGCAAAGAAAGCGACTCCAACTAGGAATATCGTGAGTTCGACACCAAATGCGACCAATACGACGACAGCAGTGAGTACGTCGACTGTCCAGATCAGCAGGCTCGTCGTCCCGACTAGCGCGAACGCTCGTCGATCGCTGGCGACCGTCTGGATGTCTCCTACGAACCGTTCGACCACGCCGGCAACGTAATCAGCGTAGCTGTCACTGCTGAGTCTGGAAATAGCTGCTCGGGCATAGTTGCGGTCGCTGCGTGCGCTGAGAACGATCACAGCTGTCGCGGCGATTGTGGCCACACCAACGCCAGCGGCGACGGTCATCGCCGTGCGGCCTGCCTGTTCCTGCCCACCAGCTAGCTCCGCACCGACAACCGACGACTGTAGTTCCGCCGGTGACATAGTCGTGACCATCCCCAATGCGACGGCGCCGGCCAGCAATGCGATCGTCAGCAGGTCGAACACCCGCTCAATTGCCAGCGAGGCAAACCCTGATGGGTACGGGACTGACCGGCGAGCCTTCATCACGTACGCACGGACGGCGTCACCCAGTCGCGCGGGAAATACCAGGTTGCCGGTCTGGCTGATAAATATTGCGCCCGTCAGGAATCCCGGGTCGGAGCGATAGCCGAGGCGGTCGAGGATGTCCCGGTAGCGCAGTCCCCGAAGCGGCCAGGAGACGGCATACACCACAGCTGCGAGTCCGACGAGGGCCATATCGGCACGACGCATGTTCGCCAACACCTCGCCGGGATCGAGATACGTCGTCATCAACACCAGCGCGAGGGCGACCAGTACCGTCCCGGCGACGGCGCTCACCCGTCGGTCGATCCGCGGACTGACCGAGACCTGCCAGAAGGTGCGGACAATCTGGCTCCCCATCCCAAGCACATCCCGGACGAGATCGACTTTCGAGTCGCCTTTCGGTGTCCACTCGACAGGGAACTCCGTGACGCTGTACCCCGCTCGCTGGGCCCGAACCAGCACCTCGGTGTCCCAAAACCAGTGGTCGTCTTCGACGTCTTCGAGTACATCAAACAGGGCCGTCCGGTCGAAGGCCTTGAACCCACACTGATGGTCTTGCAACTCTGAGCGCAGTAGCAACTGCACGAGCATGTTGAACCCTTTGCTCGGAATGCCCCGTTTGGCGGGCCGGTCCGCAGTGTTGCCGGGGATCCACCGTGAGCCAGTCGCGAATTCGGAGTCGCCGCTGTGGACGCTCTCGATCAACTCCTCCAGATGGGACATGTCGGTCGCCAGATCGGTGTCGAAATACGCCAGCGTCTCCCCGGACGCGCGCTCGAAGGCGTACTCCAGGGCTTTCCCACGGCCGAGTCGCTGATCGCTGTGGACGTGACGGATACGGTCGTCGTCGGCCAATCTGGCGGCGATTTCGGGTGTGCGGTCCTCACAGCCGTCTTCCGCGATGAGTACCTCGAATGTGCCTTTCGGAAGGAACTCCGCGAGGGTCTCGAGTGTAACCTCGACGGTCCGCTCGATCGTATCTGCCTCGTTGTACGCAGGCAAGACGACACTCACTTCCACCGCACGATCCATTGCTAGTCTCTATCGGTCACGGCCGGCAAGAACCTTCTGATACCGCCGAGAAACCGGCTAGTCCAGTTCGTAGCCGTCTTGGCGGGCCAGTCCTTCGAGAACGTACTCCGCGGACGTCCGGGTGGTTGCAAGCGGCGTGTCGTGAACGTCACAGATCCGCAACAGCGCCGAGATGTCCGGCTCGTGTGGCTGGGCAGTCAGCGGATCGCGCAGAAAAACGACTCCGTCGACTCGGTCATTTGCGGCTTCGGCACCGATCTCCATGTCGCCGCCAAGTGGCCCCGATTGCTTGCGCTCGACCTCCAGACCCGTTGCCTCGGCGATTCGCTGACCTGTCGTCCCGGTGCAGACGATGTCCACGGTCGAGAGATACGACTGGTGACTCTCGACGAAGTCGATCATCTCCGGCTTCTCGTCGTCGTGTGCGATCAATGCGATGCGCGTCATAATTCACTCTCTGGGCGCACCGTGAAACAACTTTCGCGGAAAGCGACGATTACGGAGATACGAAGAGAGCCTCGCGCTTCAGCGCGGGGTGGATATCACGACTCGGAGACCGTGACCGCGCCGTCTCGGTCGACAGTCACGGACACACCTTCCACGTCGAAGGTCACCGGCGGCTCCACGTCGCCAGTAAGCACGGCTCGCAACGTCTCAAAGTCGACGTGTTCTTCGAGCGGTTCGACCGCCTCGCGCGTCAGATCGCTCTTGGCAACAATCGCATCGGTGATCACGTCCGAGGCCGGTTCCGGGGCGATCCAGGCGTCAGCATCGTCAGTATCGCCATCCTCGTCGCGAACGATATACGGCTCATCAGCGCTCATACTAAGCCGTAGCTGTTCCGGATATAAAGTATTCGCGAGTGATTTCACGCTTCGAAAGAGCCTGTATCGTGCGGGATGGAAACCGCTCACTCGATGTTCTCGCCGTGGTAGGATCCGTCGTAGGTGCTCTCGTGGTCGGCCTCGGCGAGGACGAGTTGGGCAATCCGGGCGCCCGCCTCAAGCTCGATGTCGTGATAGACTTCCAGCAAGCCCTCGCCACGGCCCTCGTAGCCGGCGTCCCAGACTGCCGTGTCCAGCATACAGGAGTTGCGAAGCAGCGAGGATCGCGGATACAGAAAGCCGATATGGCCCTCAGGTATCCGGATACGGTCTGCGTATCGCACGACGTATCCGCCCGGCTGGAGTCGGTAGACACCGTCGTCGGTCTCAACCGACTCACGCTCGCCGATCTCCTTGCCGTCGGTCCCGATACGACCGGGTGAGACCTGCTCGAAGACGGTATCGAGCGTGAGATCGACCCCGTTGGGCTGGACCTGCTCGGATGCGACGCTTCCCAGATGGTCGGCCACGAAGCCGCCACTTCTGAACATATCCACACAGGCGACCAGCGCCGACTAAATCACTCCGATTCGTACGTCGTCGGTCCGGTCGAGATTGTTAGCCGTGCCGTTGCGGTCGATCTCGCATTAGATGTTCATCGTCTATTCATATCAACTATCGAAACCGCAAGACGGCATCGAGGCAGTTTTCGCGGCAACACGCGGGATTTATGTCGATCCACGGCGCACTCGTAGACGTTATGGGACAGACGCTCACGGAGAAAATCCTCTCCGATCACCTCGTTGCAGGCGAACTTGAGCCCGGCGAGGAGATCGGTATCGAGATCGATCAGGTCCTCACACAGGACACGACAGGGACGCTGGTGTGGCTGCAGTTCGAGGCGCTGGATCTGGACGAAGTCCAGACAGAACTGGCGGCGCAGTACTGTGACCACCAGACCTATCAATTTGACTTTAAGAATACGGACGACCACCGCTTCCTCCGATCGGCGGCGGGCAAGTTCGGCGCGCATTTCTCGCGGCCGGGCAACGGCATCTGTCACAACGTCCACAAGGAGAACTTCGCGGCGCCGGGCAAGACGATGCTGGGCAGCGATTCGCACACGCCGACGCCGGGCGGACTTGGCGAGTTGGCTATCGGGGCCGGCGGGCTGGATGTCTCGGTCGCGATGGGTGGCGGGGCCTACTACATCGATATGCCCGAAGTTGTCAACGTCCACCTGGAAGGCGAACTCCCCGAGTGGGCGACCGCCAAGGACGTCATCCTCGAGCTGCTGCGCCGGCTTTCGGTCAAGGGCGGCGTCGGCAAGGTACTTGAATACACGGGTCCGGGCGTCGAGACCCTGAGCGTCCCCGAACGG
>ENA-ORCS01000102-ORCS01000102.1-marine-metagenome-genome-assembly--contig:-NODE-102-length-95468-cov-6.254039_pt1 | contig 95468 bp, 95 predicted proteins | sample MGYA00237781_ERZ508513 | MGnify/ENA primary metagenome ERZ508513 (study PRJEB26184, sample SAMN06268793) | marine metagenome | isolation source: Eden Landing Ponds, San Francisco, CA, USA | place...
GTATAAATTCAAGACCGGCCTGCCTACCGCCTACTCGTTTGTCGCCCCCGGACGCGGTGCGGGGATCGCCTGTCTCATCAACCCCACTAGTCCGCACGACGTGAGACATCACATCAGGCGAATCACCCGTCCCTGCAGGAACTACGATCTATGAGTACTGATACCGACACCAGCGCCAGCGTACCGAACCGACACCGCTCGTTCACTGTGCATCACCAGTCTGTTTTCGTGACAACTGAACACGAAGACGAAGCTCAGGATGCCCCCGACAATACCGAGACAAAGACCATCGACGAGGCCGGTTTGCTTGCCCTTGACGACGAACCCTTCGAGACCACGCTGTTTCATCACGGAGTCGGTGTTGATACCCGGGAGCGAGCCTCACGAATCGAGACCGGCGGCTCCGACGAGTTCGTTGACGACCGTCCTCTCTCTGTAATCCGCGCTCAAGATGGGGAGAAGACGGTCCCCGAGGACGTGTCCAACCTCCAGGGGAAACTGTTTGCGGATACCGTCGTCGATCAGCGTACCCTCGGCGGGGACCAAGCCAGCGCCCGCTTTATGTTCGAGGCCGACCAGCGCCGCCAACAGGCCGACTCTCGCGATCAGGACACATCTCGCGAAGTCTCTCGATGAAACCCCCCTTTGATACTAGATCGTCGCTGATGCTCGCGCTCGTTTATATGAGAGGACAATCTATGAAGGGGTAAGGAAGCCCTCCATGACCGCCGAAAGCCCTTGGGACGACGACCGTAGATTCTACGGTGAAGACGACTTCGGTGACACATACTTTGAAGACGAGCACTACGACCCCAACGATCCTGGCGAATCCTCCGTCGACGAAGTCCCGCGATGTACCCAGTGTGACCGCCCCGTCGACCCCGATCAGGACCTCTGCGAGGAATGTGAGCACGACAAGGAACTCGAATCGGAGAATCCCTATGGACCCATCCACGACGACGTCTCTATGACCTACGAGAAACGCATCGACGATCTCGCGTTCGCCGTCGTACCCGCGAGATCCCGTTTCGAGGCGATCGTCAAGGCTACCCTCGCGTTCGACGCTCGAGAGAACGCCCTCAAGACGCCCGCCGGCTACGACGGTGTGACTTTCGAGCTCCTCCACGAAGCCGACGAGTCAGACATTCGTCCTTTCAACATCGGCTGGGGCGCACTCCCTGAAGCCGTCCCCGTCGCGAGCGAACGCGGTCTCGAACTCTTCAACAAAGCCCACAACCGCACCGACTGGTGCGATCGTCTCGCCGAAGGCGCTGAAGTTGACCTCAAACCCGAACCTGACATCTACCTCTACGATGAGGACGGAACCGCGATCTGCCGCGCCAGGCAGTTCATAGGTCTCATCGACGGATACAACGTCCCTGACGACTCCCGCGACTATACCCGGGCCGAGTACGGCAGCACCGACGAGGAACTATGGATCGTCCCGGCGTTTTCGCTTGATGTGCATCCCACTATCTCCAGCTGATTGCGAGAACGGATTTTTGCCTGTTTGTGGTCCCCCGAGACGGCGGAGGAGTCCAAACAGCATGGCAACCACCAACCGCAGTACCGTCCGTAGTACCAACCAGCGAATCTACGAGGTCGTTAAATGAGTTCTCAGAAGGGTAGCTCTGGATCGGAGTTGCTTGCTTGTCCTGACTGTGGCAACGGGCGGTTCTCGTGGATCATCCATCAGGTTCAGTTCGGAGAGGTGCATCGCTTCGTGAACGGACATATCGACGTCGAAGCAACGAAGAATGGGCCCATCACAGACTCCGATATCGGTGAGAACGGAGTCTTCTGCGTCGAGTGTCAGGAATCCCGAACCTACGACGAACTCGTGTCTGCTGACGCCGGCGAGGACGCCGAGACGGAGGGTCGTTGATGCCGGCGTGTCTTTCCTGTGGGAATCAAGTCGCGTTCGTCCACCAGATCGAGGGGACGGAAACCCGGCTCTACAACGCGAATGGTGAGTACGATGGCTCTGAATACCAGCAATTCGAGACCACCGCCTGCTGGTGTGACGAGTGTGAGAGCCACAACGTGGAGTTCGACCGATGATGGGCCGCGAGAGCCATGTCTTCGACGACGATGGGCCACTCTACGAGCAGGTTCACGCCGGGATGGTCTTCGTCACCAGGAACGGCGGCCACATCGTTCGCGTCACCCGGGTCAACAAAGAGGCCGACGAAATCACACTAACCTACGACTCGAACGGGGAGACAGAGGTCCGTTCTGCCGACGAGATGTGGATGTTCTGGGATCAGGAAGCGTTCGCCGTTCCCAGTGGGGTCCTCCGTGACCCTGAGGCCGTCGTCACCGAATACGCCTGGTTCCACCTCGGTCGCGACCTGGAAACCATCGGTCGAAGTCACGAACACCACATCACCGGGAGCGAACGCGTCTCAGACATCGAGTTCGCGGTCTGGGCCGTCAGTGAAGCCCGTCGCGACAACTGGCCGCCCGACGACGCCGCTGGCGTCTATCTCGGCGAGGAGCAAGAGGGAGGTCGTTGATGGGCGCTCATACCTTCTACACGCGAGCGAGGGGGACGGACGCCGAGAGCGCGTTCCGCAGCGCCGTCGAGGACGCTCAGTACCATCACGGACACGGTGGGTACACGGGAACAATCGCCGAGAAGACCTCGTTCACGCAAATCCCAGATGACGAAGTTGGCGACGTCGAGCCCCAGGAGTATGCTAACCAACTCATCGACGAGCAAGATCCTCGAATCGACAGCAAGTGGGGACCTGCTGGGTGTATCCACGTCGAAGACGATGTGTACCTCTTCTTCGGATGGGCAAGCGCCTGACTCTCAACACTTCCCCAGCTCATGAGTACCTGTGAGCACCCCCAGTCCAGAGTGATACGCCCCTTACTCGAGGGCGACATCGTTGCGTTTCCCTATCGCAACGCGATCGGCCGCTATACCGGCGATAATTCCGATCCTTTCGAGTGGTACGCCAACCGGGGGGCCTCCTTCATCGACGGTCGACTGCCTGCCCCCGACCGAGACGATCTCGATGTGATGATAGAGTCGGGGGAGGTCCTCATCCTCAAGACCGGATTCGGCTCCCTCGCTGCTTATGATGCCTACCGGACATACCCGGATTGTGACCCGCGCCTCGTCTCTCCTGGTGGTGCGCCCTCGACGAGCCATCTCTCACTCCGTTCCGAACGTGGGTCTGGCGCTCGCGAGTGCGTCAACGGCTTCCTCAAACATCCAGCTGTCAGGTATCAGCACGACCCCGTGACCACGCCCTTTCGAATCGCGCTCACTGCTACCTACCAAGAGCGAGAGGTTGCGATGGCGGTCCTCGGACGCCCACGGGGGCGACACAACGCCGACGGTCGGAAGGTCGAACTGTATCGCTTCGCTGCCCACCCCGACCGGCCCGCGAATACCGGATCGTGGCTCCTCTCACGCTGTTGTGCGTGGAGTCGCCTCGAAGGGTACGACCATCTACTCACGTACGCTGGTGTCCAGAACGACAACGAGGGAACCATGTATCGGGCCGCTGGGTTCGAGCTTCTCGGGACGACGATAGCCGATCGGAGTAAATGGCACTCCCGTGAGGGCCGCGCCGGGGGTGGAACGTACCGGAAATGGCGCTACAGATACGTCCTTGCCAGTCATTCAATCGAGGCCCGACGGTCCGCCGGTCGCGTCAGTCCCGACCAGACTCGTCTAATTGACCAGGGCACACCAATTGAACCTGCGTGTGCCTCTGCCCGCACGCTTGCCCAGGGGGAACTCGTCCAGACCCGGGAGGAGCGTCTGGCTCGTCGAGAAACCACCCTCACCACCGACGCCCGGGCGTTTTTTGATGAGTACGACTGTGGCGAATCTGACGACACCGCACCGCTCGTCGCGTGCTTCGCCTACCGGACGCCAGGAGACTCCCTGGTTGCCGTACTCTGCCTTCGCGACCACTCCGGGGAGCAGAACCCCCGGGACAACACCGAAGCCGTCACGCTGTCCACTGCGAGCGTCCAGACCGACGCCCTCGCTTACCCGGTGAACGTGCTTCGGGGACTCATCGCCGACGCCTGTGAGTGGGCTCGGCTCCACGGCTACGCGACTGTCGAGAACTGCCTCACCGGGAACGTCGCGACCGCCGCAGTCGAGGGAATCGCTGGCCTCGAGATCGACCACGACCATCTTCGTGACCCATCCGTAGAGCCATCCGAACGAGCATCCTCGTCGTCAAGCTCCCCTTCTGTGTCCTCCGCGTAGGCGGGGTTTCGCCGCCAGTTTTTGTCGGCGGCGGAGCCGTGCGCCGCCAGCTGACCATCCAGACGTCCACTGCCTATGGCGAGTTCCAATACCAGTTCAGCCGAGAGCATCGGCCATGGCCAACTCGACCTCTCCACGTACCTCTCGCCGGCGACTCTCGACACACTTGAGGACAGACACCGAGCCTCGGGAGGCGAGCATTCCGACCACCGAACCGAGATTGAGGCCGACAGCAACACCGAACGAGAACGCGAAGGGGACGCGCTTCCTATCGAAGTCGCTCGTCGTGCCGAGTACATCGGGTTCCTTCACCGAGCTCCGTTTGCGACTGAGGCATACGCCCTCGGATTCGTTACCGGCGCTCGCGAGGACTGTCGGATTCAGGATAGCCATCTCCGCAACGTCGACGTCCCGATCCTCATGCTCGACAACGATTTCAATCGGCCCGACCTCGATCGGTATCTCACCCGCTTCCGTGAGGTTGAGCCCGAAATCGGTGTCGTTGGCGATGCCCGCACTCCTGAGGAAGCACACACGTTTGTCGACACCGCCCGCGAACTCAAATCCGACTACCCAGACGCGACCATCATAATCGTCCCGAAGTGTCGCGAGGCCATCGACATCGTCGCCAACGCTGATATCCCCGGGGAATCGCTCGTTCTCGGATACGCGATGGGGCGTTCAAATATTAAAGCGTGGCACTTCTCGGATATCGCCAACTGGCGCGGTCACCGTGTGCATCTCCTCGGAGCCAGCCCGACGAAGCAATGGCGCGTCATCCAGGAGCTCACCCAACCGAATCTCACAGCGGACCCGCCTGCGGACATCATCGGTCTCGATTGGAACGGCCCGCAGGGTATCGCCTACAAGGGGGAATCCTGGTCACGCGACGGGTGGCAAGACGCTGACTTCCTCAGCATCCGTGAGACTGTCCGAAGAAGCCTCCGTGAGATGCGAGCATTCTGGGAGGAACGTGGAGTGTGGCCCGCCGAGGGGAAGACGCCAATCGAACGCCTCAAGCCCGCCGTCAAAGAACCGGACGACCCGATCTGGGCTGCCAACGGAGGGGACCTCAGCGATCCCGATCCGCTTGGGTCACCCGATGAGTGGGCAGAACTTGTCGACTACGCGGACGAAGACGGGCCCTACCCCATCGAGCAGGCCATCGTCGTCACCTACGAAGACGGGCGTACACTTGCATATCGAACTCAGACAGAGCGCGACTACGTCGAATATCATGAAGGGCTCAGGGGCAAGATCGCGAATAAACGGACGTGATGGCTGACTTAGTCCTACGTAACAGTACGAATTGTTGGTATCCGAATGTAGCGTAGGACTCGATTTGTCTGGCCCCCGTGCGGTGGAGGCCCACTCAAAATGGAATCCACCACAGACGATAATATCGCCGGACAGCGCATCGTCGACGTCCGTGAAATGACCAACGAAGAAGTTGAACGCGAAGGCTGGCAAGCCCACGATTGGCAATCGACAGTCGTTCTCGAACTCGAGTCCGGGACGATCCTCTACCCGTCGGCTGATCCCGAAGGGAACGCTCCTGGCACAATATTTGGCATCGACGCCGACGATACTGCGTTCGCCCTCTACCCCTGACCAAATTCATCATGCATATGCTCATCAGAGTCGTCTGCGAAGCCTACGACGCCGAAGACGCGACCGGCATCGCCCACGGCCTCTTTGAGGGTGTTGACGCGCCGCTCTACCCGACGTTCGACTACGGCACACTCATGACCGATGGTGGTCGCTGGAGCGAGTCACTCCCTGACATCTTCCGTGAAGAGGGCTCCGCTCGTGCCGACTCCGAGATCGGGAACGATCTTCTCGAGGGCGCCTGGGTATCAACCACTCGCGAACTCGCTCGAAGAATGGCTGTCATCCGCAAGGGATTCGAAGAGTACACGGACAAGGAACTCCTCGAAAGCCCCCGTATTGAAGCCGACGTCGAACCGTGGAACCCTCTCGGGCCCACCCGAAGCGAAGAGGAGTTCATCGACTCCTACTCAACCGATGTCCGGTATGCGATGTACTCTGTCGGTGAATACGCCGGCCCGGTCTACTACCTCTACAACGAATACGGAACCGCGATTCGGAGCCAAGCCGAATACGAACAACTTCTCGACAAGATTGTGACCGATGATACAGGTAACGACGAGACCTCGTTTTACCTGACGCCCGTCGACGTCCACTACTAGCCCCCTCTCCCCTGTCAAACGAATCATAGTTCCTATCACAGTTGCCCGATTATCTATGACGTTGAGTGGCTCGCGGAGGCCGATTCATCCCTAACGGCTATCAAAATCTCACCGACTGATGCACACAGGTTCACGGCGGAGGTGACTCACGCCGCTCCGAGACGACAGATGCCAACGAGACAGACCACAATCGAGACCGTTCAGACTGACGGTGGAGGCCGAGAGGATAGTGATCGAAGTGGTCTCCTCGTTCGCCGAACTGCCCTCGTCGTGTGTGACGATGCGAAACACGACGGCTTGCTCCCTGCTCACGAAAAATACCGCTCGACATACTTTGGCCTCAAGCGCGATTTCGCTGAGACACTCTGTGCTCGCTGGTGGATCCTTTCTGCGAAATTCGGACTGCTTGATCCCGACCGCGTCATCGACGATTACGACGTCGCCATCACCGACGACGATGTCGACACCGCTCAGCGGGTCGAGGACGTCCGCACGGCGCTCTCTAATGTGGAGTGGCCCGAGACGACCAAGGACGGTCGGGACATCGTCTGGGAACTTTACGCACTCGCCGGGAGTGGCCATCTTGAGGCCGCCGACCAGGACGGCAACGCGCCCCGTGTGCAACTTCCCGACGTCACTCCTGAGCACGTGACGATCCGGTTTCCATTCGACGACCTTGCGGGGATCGGCTACCAGAATGGGTGGCTCGCCGCGTGTCGTGATTCCGGGTGTGTCGTCGAGACTGCAAACCACGGGTGACTCTATAGGATTCTCCTCTCCCGTGGGTTCCGTACGGTGATCGTGCTACCCCCCACCAGCCTTCCCCGCATACTTCGAGGTCACCTTCCCTCGGCTATCTCGATAGACGATGTAGCGATACGGTCCATGGGGGCAACCATCGCATCCTGGCCCACACGGGAGCTTCCGTATCTGGACGTGTCCATATCGGGTCAGTTCATCCTCTGAGAGTTCCTTCATCTCGTCCGTACTCATCTCTTCGAGCTCTTCTTTCGCTGCACGCTGCTCCTCACGAGAGAGGTTCTGCGGTGGTTTCTTGTCTGCGACTTCACCCTCTCCGGCCGCCTCACTCGGAGACACCGGCCGTTCCTTGTGCTGGATAAGTTCTTCGCAGTAGTCGATGACTCGCTCTAGATCGTACACAGTCTGTGCCTGCAGGGGCTCCCATACGCGCTTTGCCAGCCCTTCCGGGGGTGTAGGCATCTCTGCGCCCCTTTCTTCAGGGCTGGTGGGAGCGCCAGCGTCGGGGTCAGGTTCGGGCATGTATCATCCTACGCTACTTTCGTACTAATAATGTAACGTAGGGTCGGCTCACCACTCCTCGTTTGTTGTCCCCCGCTTCGGTGGAGGGACTCATTCCGATGAACACTATCACGACCGCACAGCGCATCTCCACTAGCAGCGACATCGACGCCAGTATCGCCGCCACCCGCCGTGTGCAACACCTCTCTGCTGTCGCCCGAGACGCTATTGAAGACCCCCAAACGCTTGATAGGGATGCACTTGCGAAGGCCGTTGTTAAAACACTCTACGACGCCCACCCACTCATCCGATTCGAGGACGCCCTGGAACTCGCTGTAATCGTCGAGACACCTCCCGTCGATTCGTCGACGACGGAAGCGATCGAATACGTCGTTGCAGACATCTGTTCCCATCTCGATGCGTGGAACCACTCCGAGCCACCTGCACTCCCTGGTCAAGTATGAGTCACGATGAATCGCTCCTCGAACAGCTCCCGCCCGAGAAACTGCTCGACACTCGAAATACGCGGGTCATCACGCCCGCAATTAGGATGATGGAAGAGGCCGCGACCGTTGAACGATACCTCGAGCACGAGCGGGCGAACCGTGACAGAGCGGGTATCATCCGCTATCTCACTGACCGAATCGACGGCACCTACGAGGAGAACGGCGAGATCCTGCCCGGAGAACAGAGTCAAGAACAGGAGATGGAAGGCGAACATGAAGGAGACATCGTGCCCGTTGATGAAGCCGAGACGGTCTCAGCGATGTCGCCACCGGAAGAGTTGCTTGCGTATATCCATGACCTCGGGAGTGAGCCAGACAAGGAGATCGCCTCATCATTTGATCCACCTATGTGGGATGAGCTCTAATTCCCGTTTGTAAACCGTAAAACCGCTCGTTCGTCGCAGATGCCAGTAGTCATACGCAGTAGTCACAATGCCACAATGAGGTTGTAACGTGGGATATACCCTCCGCCAATCAAATGCACAGTTTTACTTGGCCGATTTTATGTCTCCCCGAGAGTGTAGAGGGACGACACCAGAGGAACCTGCCAGTCGTGTACAGCATCTCGACGTGTCGTCGTCCTATGGAGACCGATATCCCGATGGCAACAGCAGCATCCGATTCCAACCCAGTAGAAGAATCGACACCGTCTATTGAGAACGCCGCAATCCGACGTGAGGGCCGGGCACAGACTCAGGAGATGGACGTCTCGTTGCTCCGACAGGGTGGCATCTACGAGGTCCGATCGGCGTCCGGGGGCATCTACGAGGTCGACGTACTCGAAAGAACCTGTACGTGCCTCGATGAGCCACCGGAAGGTGGCTGCAAACACTACCGACGCGTCCGCACTGACATTCAAGCCGACCTCGTCCCCAGACCCGATGGGAAGCTTCCCAATACCACTCAATCAGTAACCGACGAAGAGATTCACGCGATTCGGTCAGTAGAGGCCACTATCCTCAAACAGCATCTTCTCGATGCTCTCCTCGCTCGCGAACTCGAATGCGCCCAACTCGAACAGGAGATTCATGACCTCGAGTTCCTCGTCGGGGTTCTCCTGGAGGTTAGCATTGCAGAAGGATACGACCTCGACGAGAGTGGGATACTCTTACCAGATCTCGCTTAAATCATGCCAACCGGTTCAAAACTACGACACTTACCGGAGACGTCTGCTGCGTAGTGGCCTGTGCTCCTCCAAAAGCATCGGCCACAGGGGAACACCCTCCAAGAAGTGCCTGAGTGACAAAGACCACTCCCATTCTAACGGGAGCGAACCTGTCACTCATCCGCGCAGACGTTCCTGACCGGGTGTCGTAGTCCTGTCGGAGTTGAATATACTGACTCACATGGTATATCCTTTGGCCAAATCGACAGCCAATAGGCTGTTCGAGGGGAAGATCGACGAGACTCAGTTGATGATCGTGGAACTCGCTGAGAACGCCTACCGCCACCTCTACAACCCGAGATCTTGATAGCGATTCGCGAAGTCTCTAACTCACTTGCCACCTAGTTACTTCTGGTATCTACGGTATTAATCATACTAACGTTACTACCACTGTTACCAATATGAGTGTTCATACCTATATACCGAATACATAAACAAGTGATATTATTGGCCAGAAGAGAACGCTGTGATCACCCCTCAGTGTCCATACCAAGTTCGTCGCGAATGAGATCAGGATTGTCTAAGATGACCCGGAAGCAGGCCATATAGAAGTCCCAGTTTTTATTGAGTTCCGTGTCGTGAGACTTCTTCCATTCATACTCGATGTCATCCCAGAGACCCTCAACGGCGTCGACGACCTCGGGTGAGAGGAATACGTTATTATTTGCATAGACATCAGCAAGCGCTCCCAGCTCCCTATCAGGGTTCGGGTACTCGTGGGTATCAGGTCCTCCAGCCGTGCGTGACTCTTGTTCAACTGCCTGCTGAGCAGCCGATGGATCATCAGAATCCACTTCGGCTACCTCCTCAGTGTCACCGGTGGTATTTTCGGACAACGATTCAGCGCCCGAACCCGAGCTTGAGTCCGAACCGGAGACTCCGAGCTTCTGTGCCCGCTCTGATACATCACTCATCTGTGCCTCAAAGTCGTCTTCAGAGGGATCGTCACTCATACTTCCACCTCCTGGTCGGCCGCCGCAGCGCGAATATCTTCGACGGTCATCGCCTTTGCCGCTTCAACATCCAATCCGAGCGTCGGTGGTGATGTCTGCTTAAGAATCAACTGAAGGAGTTCGTCGTATCGTTCGACTTCGTCGTTCCGGAGCGATTCTGGGTGAGCGTAGATTGACTGCTGGCTCTTTTTGGCCCTCGCGAATGCCGCTCGATGGTCAGTAATAACGCCCTTTTCGTCGAAAGTGTCGTTGAACCACTCGACCATCCGCTTGTTTTCGTTGGTCATCTTCGTCGAGTTAACCGTCATCAGGAATGCGAGATACTGAATCTCGAGATCGTGCATCATTCCAAGGACCTCATATTGGTCGAACAACAGATCTGTTGAATGCGGCATCTCCGTCTCCGGCTCCATCGGCACGACGATCTTCTCGCCGGCCGTGACCGCGTTTTTCGCGTATGGTGAGAAATCCGGTGGGCAATCACAGACAACGTAGTGATAGTCGTCTTCAAGGCGTTCTAAGAGTCGCCCCAATCGGTTCTCGCCGGCATCAGCCGAGTCTAGAGGCGTTTTATTCCCATTATAACTCTGGTTGCTGGGGATGATATCGAACTCCTCGTGATCGGTGTGGATGAGGTCGTTCACCTTATTCCAACTTTTGGGATCTAAAAGAATTTCATCCAGTGAGAGCGCGTCCAGGTCTTTGTAGAGGTCTCGCTTCCCAAGGTTTGCGGTGAGAGTGCCCTGTGGGTCAAGGTCGATGGCAAGCACGTTGAAGCCGCGAGCTGCAAGACCGCCCGCAATGTTCAACGAGGTGAATGTTTTGCCAGTGCCACCTTTCTGAAACGAGATGGCGAGTACTTCTGGGTAGGTGTCGGTCATAACTACCCTCAAATTGAATTCATACCGTTATAATTGTTCGTCAGACAATTACTGTTCAGAACGATACTACCGTTAATAATGGTATTATTGATCTGCTTCTATTCCTCCAATTCGGCATCTTAACCTATGTAGGGCTCCCTGATGCGACGGTAATAACGGCAATACCGATTTTAATAGTATATGCGGTATTACCATTGTTACTATTATAGTCAGTAGTACCGTTATTATTGATATCACCGTTAAAAAGGCTACTGCTGTTAGTACTATTTGTTACACTATTTCTATTATTTACGGTAACTACATTTTGAACATTCAAAATGTTAGCACCACTATGACGGACATTAAAACCGCTACCGACTGGGGCACAGTGGATAGCTGAGTGCTACCCGCCGGAGTCCTGGTCAGGCACATCTTTCTGGCCAGGTCGCTGGTTCTGAAATGCCGTCTCAGCCATCTGAGCGCGTTCACTCGCCTCGATATGTGAGTAGTGCTCGCGAACAACCTCCTCGGAGTTATCCAAGTGTCGTGCCGCCTCTGTGTACCCGAACTCCCGAACCATCACTTCGCCAGCTCCCCGACGAGCGCCATGCGGCGCAAGATAGCCGTGTTTGTCGTCATCCAAGTCGATGTCTGCGTCCTCTGTGAGTCGCTGTAAAATTCGCCGTGCGCTGTGGGTCGTCAACGCCGGAGGGTCGACATCGTATTCGACACAGAGTTCGATCATCGAGACGTCCCCGTCGTTCACCCGCTCGCGATGCAGACTCTCAGCCTCTTTGCGCGTATAGTCCCGCTCAACGAGTTCGTCTTTGAACGCCTCGACGAGCGTTGGATACGACAGCGTCGTGAACACGGGCCAATCGTCACTCGGTGGGTTCAGTACTGATCGGAGGCGTTCGAGTGACGGGACCGCAGATGGTGGGACAGCCCTATCGCTCCATTCACCCTTCTTCCCGAGGACGGTGATCGTGTTGTCCTCGAGGGAGACGTCCGACCAACGAAGCCCATCACGACCTCGCCGGGTGTCAGCGACATCGGCCAGGACTTCCGCACCGCGAACACCCGAGAAGCACAGGAGATAGACAAGCGCCCGGTCGCGACACGTCTTGATCGCCTTGTAGTGGTTCTCACCCACTTCGTCGATGGCCTCGTGTGCTTGTTCGTCGACGTACTCTAAGAGTGCCGTTCGCTGCTCGGGTGACCACGCCTGTTGGCGTTCGGTCTTCCGTCCGTCGCCTTCTGGAAGTGGCTCTTTTGCCCGTGATTTCAACGCCGAGTTCTCCTCTAGGTATCCCTCGCGTACCGCCCACCCGCAGAACGCCGAAATGTGGGCGTAGTAGTTCTGAATCGTACTTTCGGCCCAGTCCTGTGTCGCGAGATGGCGAGCGTATTGGCGGATATCCCGGATAGTCAGCTCTTCGAATGTCGTGGGCGAACGCGGGCGCTCATCTTCGAGGAAAGTGAGAAAGCGGTCGAGTTCGCGTTTTGCATCTCGGCGGTACGTTCCGCTTTTTCCTTCCGCTCCTTTGCCCTTGTCCGTGAGGTAATCCTCGACGACGTCCGCGATCTCGACCGGCCGATCATCCTGGCTGTCCGTGTGGCCCTCACCGTTCCCAGAAGAACTCATCTCACTCACTGCCTCCGTGGAACCGTGCTTTGAGGGCTATCTGGGCTGGAATACCCGGGATGTCGGGTGGAGTCATGGGATTCGGTTTGGTAGACGGCGGCTGCTTCCTTGAAAGTACGTACTCTTATCGACCTAAGAGTACGCACTCGAATCTCGAAACTGCGATTCGATAAACACACGATATAGGACTTCTAACGCAGAAATACCGTGTTTTAGAGATTCGAATTTAGCTAATAAACTGTATGATGCTATATCGAACTTTTCCTCTTTGGAAGTTGAGACTACACCGGGAATAGCGGGACTGTAATGCGTGGTTTCAACCGAATCCGCGATCAGAAACGGCTTCGAATCGCTCTCAAGCAGCCTCTCCTATCATACGTTCAACTATATCCACGTATTTTTGGGATTGCCGATAGCATTGCCACTCAGAAAATCGGCGTTCGCCCGGACTGAGCGGCTATCTACCCAATTCCAGTCTCCTTCTTTAGCAGCGTGAGCGTATTGTCGGCCGTCACGATCGGTGAGTGCTCGTACTCGTCGGTCAATGCGACCTGGACCAGCAGATCCACGGCTCGCCAAATCGAGTACAACAGACAGGCGAACGCGAAGTAGAAGAACCGTAGCCCGAAATCCTTCGACGTCGTCGCAGCCATGAACCGCTTTATCGACTTGTAGCCACTCTCGATTTCCCACCGATACCCATACTCGGTGAGATGTCCGCTCCCGCAATTCGACATGAACACCGAGTACCGCCGGTGGTCATCGTGCTCAGGATTCTCTTTCCGGCGGTAGATCAGCGTCGTCTCGTGCCACTCGTTGTTCCCCAGATGGAGCTTCCGGTCGGTTTCATACCTGTCTTGATCTCGCTGGAGCAACCGTTTTGCTTGGGCTTTCTCGCTGGTCTGCATCCGCTTGGGCACGACGTACGAGAGTCCGCGCCGGCTGAGCATCTCCAAGATGTGCTGACTATCGAACTCCCGGTCCATCAGCACGTTATCGACGTGAACCAGTTCCTCAGCCGAATCCAGGAGGTCCTCAACGATTTCTAAGCGAGACTCACCCTTCCGAACTGGCCGTGCGTCCAGTACAATCGGTACGGTATTCCCTACTAACTGGACGGTGGCCCATTGGTAGGCGTACTCGTCGGTGTTCTCTTTCGTCCCGATGATTTCATCCTCGTAGCCCGTCCTATCACCGGTGAATGGGTCGGCTTCGGTAATGTCAATCGCGATGATCCCGGCTCGGAAGAACTGCTCTGTCTCCACAACCTTGTTAAGGAGCCTATTAACAGCCTGTCGGTACATCTCGCGAATCTCCGATACTGAGAGGTCACGAACTTGCTCGCGGTGGGCGTGGCCCAACGGTGTCCGCTCTCGAGTCGACTCGTAGGTGAAACTACGAGCGCCCTCGTTGGCAGCCAACCGCTCACGAAGTCCGAGATACGTCTGCAGGTCCCAGTAGGCGTTCTCGTGTATCTCACAGCCCTCACCACGGTCCAGCGAAAACGCCGGAAAGACGACACGGCTGACGTGGTCGGTGATCTTCTCTGCTTGCTCCAACGTAGTTTGATCGTCTGGTTCTGACTCACCAGGCTCGTTCCCGTGGTATCTGACCTTTCGTGCCGGTTCACGCGGAACCTCGACGCCCGCATTCTGGGCTTTGATGAGGATCGTTCGAGCCGCCGTCTCGACTGTCTCTTGGAGATCAGTGGTGAACCGCTCGTTCCAGCTTCGCCACAGTGTTGACTGGTCCGGGATCGTCTCGAACCCTATTCGCTCGCAGAGCTCAGGACGGTTCCTGAGGTGGTCAACTAGTGCTGTTTCGTGCTCCCATCCGTGGAGTTCTTTCAGGACGAACACCCGAAAGAGGGTGTCCATCTGATAGCATGTTGACCCTTCATACCGGTCGTGAGCATTGAACCGGAAGTAGGCTAGGGGGAGTGCACAGACGGACTCCTTGACCGAGTCGTGGCTTTCGTGATCGAACCATGTCTCTGCGACTATTCGGACATCTGATTCCAGTCCGGCAAGCGACGTTCGATCGTACAGTGGTGTCGAATCATATGCTGGCCAGGTAACGTACGAACGCTGGGCAATCTGTCGAAAAACATCACGACGTGAGGCGAGCGTTAGGGACACGGTTTTACTAAAATCGTGGTTTCAGACCCTATAACTGACAATTTATAGAAAAATGATAAAAATATATTCAGAATACACCGATGATGAATCCAATACCTATGATAATAAGGATCGCAGCAGAAAAGGCTGGTAAGTACGGTGTGTACCGTTTCACCGTCTCCTCATGGTGCTGATAGCCCGCGACCAGTAGCATCGTTAGTCCCACAATACCGATAATAACAGTAATTGCATATGCACTCATCAGTTCGAGACAGTAGCTCGACCCGGCACAGAGAGCGATAATCTCGAACTCCTCCTCGTGAGCGAACCCGAGCAGGAAGGCAAACCAAGCAATTCCGAACAATCCCCTCTCGGCAACATCATCGGAACCCTCATCGGTATGTGAGTGCCCCCCGATGAACGGAACGGTGCGCTTCAGGCGAGAAACGGCTCCCTCGGCGTCCTGTGAATCTGGATGCTCGTGAATATCACCATGGCTGTCGCCGTGTACGGAGTGGTTCGTTGACTCGTGTTCGTGACTCTCTTGCGAGTGAGAGTGGTCGCCATCGGGACTGTCATGCGAATGGTTGTGGCGGTACTCTCGAATCCCAAGGCCGATTAGCAGTACGCCTGCAACGAGACTGACCGGACCACCGACTTGGATACCATTGAGAATCGTGACTGGCTCGTTGATCTGGGTGAGACTAAAATAGGATTTCGCGTAGAAGAACACGCCAACCATCGCGAGACTACTAATGAGGTGGCCGACACCAATGACGAGCCCCGCCGCAAGGCCGTAGAGCCACTTGTTCGTCTGATCCAACGCGTACGAGGCGGCAACAGGCCACCCATGACCAGGTTCAACTCCGTGGACAGCCCCGAGCGCGATCGCACCGAGCAATAACCCGAATGTGTCTCCAGGTACCATCGTCATACCCTGAAGTCGGCAAGAGCATCGAATAACGGTTTTTAATACCTAATTAGGGGAACCGTAATACTCTGGACTCTTGTGTCTTGGGCACCGAGTATGACCATATGCGAACGAGTTTCAATATCCCGGATGCGGTCGTTGAGGAGTTTGATCATGTCTGGCAAGACGAGGGACTGGACAATCGGTCACGGGCAGTCCGTGAGGCAATGCAGGAGTATATCGAGTCACATTCTCGACTCGAAGACCTCCGCGAGGACGTTATCGCACTTGTCGCCTTCGACTATCGCCATCACGAGGTGATTGGGGAACTCCACGGTGTCCAACACGACTATCAGGACGTGATTCTCAACACGAGTCACACCCACCAGGGAGAGTGGTGTCTGGAGTCCTTGTTCTGCCAAGGAACCGGTGAACGCGTTCGAGAATTAACCTATCGACTTCGTGACTTCGACGGCGTGAACCGAGTGAAAATTATGGTGATTCGGGATGACTGAGCGTGGTAGACGTCCCGTGAATTCGCTCGCTTAATCCGCTGCCATTGCCGTATTTTTGGCTGGTTCGGACGGTGTGTTCAGATAGAGATAGATCAACACAAGGATCAAGGCGACCTGAACTGCCTTGTCAACGTAGTCGATCATCCCGTATTCTGACTTGGCCACGATCCAAAGGGGGAATTGCACGGCCGTATACGGAATGCCGAGCAGGTAGAGCAGTCGCCGCCGATAGTCGAAGAAGAACAGCACAAGTGCACCGGCGTAGCCAACACCTGCGAGTGCAACGGGAATCCGTCCCTCGACGATACCAGCATACACGTGGAGAACGCCAGTGATCACGACTAACGCAACTGCTAGCCACTGGAGTTGGGTGAGCGATCCGATCCGACCCGTGGACTTATTTTGTGCATTCATCACAATACTAACTCGTCCGGGATAGGACATAAGGACTGTTATTATCAGACTCTTGGTGTCGTCATACGACGCGAATTAAGCGGTTGTGCCAGTTTCTCAGTCACGGTGGTTGCAGCTACGCTTTCGCTCGGAAGAGAACAGTATCCACACAACCGATTCGTTCACTCACTACCAGCTATGCATTGAGACGGCCAGTCTCAACTTTTGTTTCCGCGATGGAAGTTGAGACTACAGCGGGTTTAGCAGGTCTGTAATGCGTAGTATCGGCCGATTCAGTGAACAGAAACTGACTCAGATTGCTCTCCAAACGGTCAATCTTGTTGAACTGACAACCATATGCGCGAATTTCGGCGACGTCTGGCAGCGTTGCCACTCAGACGCCGCGCTACCACGGGGAGAGTCCCGTCACTATCCGATCCCCGTTTCCTTCTTGACCAGCGTCAGCGTATTGTCGGCCGTCACAATCGGCGAATGCTCGTATTCACCGGTCAACTGCACCTGTTCTGCTCTGTTGAATCCGCAGAAGACGGCGGGATAGCGTCGCTCTGAAGGCGGTAGCGAAGCGGAAGAGCCGAATGTGTCCAACCTACTCTTCCGCTTCGTCAAACAAGCCGTATCGCTGGCTCAAAAGCGCTGTGCCGCCAGTCCAACGGCGGTGAGTGATCCGACTGGCAACGGATTTTCCGGCTGGAAGCACGTCACGCTCCACTTTTTGCGGGTTCACATGGATGCGACGTACCGCGAGATCGTCGATTGGGCGAGTGAAATGGATCGGGTTCGCGGGTTGTTACAGCTGTCGCGGACGGCATTTCCCGCACCCTCAACGCTGTACCGGTCGTTTGAGAGGGTGCCCATGTCGGTGTGGCGGCGCTTCCTTCGAGCGACTGCGCGACAGTGCGATCCGGGCTCGCACGGTGCCATCGATGCCACATTCTTCGACCGCGAAACGGCATCGAGACACTACCAACACCGCTCGGATCGCCACATACGCACGCTGAAAACGACGGCGTTAGTCGATACCGACTCGTGTGCCGTCCTCGACCTCCACTGCTCGGCACACTGGCCTCACGACACGCAAATTGGCCGTCGAGTCGCCTTGCGAAACGCCGAGAAAATCGAGAGTATAGCCGGTGACAAAGGCTATGACGACCAATCGCTCCGGGACGCCCTCCGTTCTGAGGGCGTCCGGCCCTTGCTGCGTCATCGGCTGTTCGCCGCGTACGACCACGCACACAACGCACGGTTGGACAGCGAGTTATACGGCCAGCGCTGGATGGCCGAGACCGCCTTTTCGGCCATCAAGCGTCGGTTCGGCCCCGCTGTCCACCCTCGCGCGTGGTACCGCGAGTTCCGCGAGCTCGTGTTGACCGCCGCAGTCTACAACCTCGAACAGGCTCTCAAACAGTGATCCCCACGCCGTCATCGGATTCAACAAAGCAGAACAGAACGGAGAGGAGTGTCTTCATCCCTCGTAAGTAGAGGCCCTGTGCGAGGAAGCTTAGGCAGAGGCAGACTCCGCGATATCGATGTACTGATCTTCCCATTCACGACGGGTTCCGATTTCACGTCGCCCGCGGCGGGTGAGTGTATACATGTTCGTCCGTCGGTCTTTCTCACCTTTTTCGACCAAACCCTTCTCAACGAGCGTGTCAAGGTTGGGATACAGTCGGCCGTGATGAATCTCCTTCTCGCAGTAGTTTTCGAGGTGCTTCTTGATGGCGAGACCGTGGGGCTCATCGAGGCCAGCAATCACGTACAGGAGGTCGCGCTGGAAACCGGTTAGGTCGTGTATCGGTCCGTTGCCTGATAGGTCGCACTATTTCATACGTCTGTTGCCCCGCAAATAGCAGTGAGACGCGCTTGAGTGCCAGATGAGAATGCTGATATTTATACAGAAGAGAGAAGAACGGTCCACTCGTATGACAGACTTGATCGTCAAATCCACCGTGAAGGAACAACTCAATGACATGAATGTGGCTGCAGATTTCTATGATGCTCTTGATGAGGATGTCGCCGAACTGCTAGAGGACGCTGCCCGTCGGGCTGACGCAAACGACCGGAAGACAGTCCAACCGCGCGACCTGTAACCGACCCCACTCTACTTCGCTCATCCTGACGGGTTCGCTCGTTGAGGGTGGGGCTTTGATCTGGTTCTCGCCCTCGGTTGGCGCGCGCGGGGCGTCTTGTGCGCTCCGCCTACCGGACGCCCTTCGGGGTCGACAAACCCACCATTTGGGGCTGGGCTACTGCGGCCCGTACTGCGCGAGACGTGTGCTCGCACAGCACTATCTGGCAGTACGAGCGGGTGAAAAGTAACGGTTGTCTCCCACCGTGTCGACTTCCTCCCCAGCCTACACGCGTCGTACTTCCGACTCGGCGTCGGAAGCCCCCGCTCCTTGAGGCCGGGGGCTCCGCCTCGAAAGACGCTGAAGATGCATCTTCCTCAACTTCCAACCGGCGAACGAAGAGATCTCCTTGGGCACTCAACCGATAACAATTTCCCGAGCAATCTTGATCTTGTAGATCTTGTAGAGAGGTATGGACGACAAGCTTGTTCAAGAGATGCTCGGGGATCACTCACGGAACCCACGGAATTACGGTGAACTCCAATCACCTGATATCGAAGCCGAAATGACGAACCCGCAGTGTGTCGGCCCAACTCATCCCGATGGCGACCGTGTCTCCGTTCAGGCCGCTCTTAGCGACGAAGGAAACATTGTCGAGGCCGTTCGCTTTACAGGAGATGGATGTACATTATCTCAAGCTGGTGCTTCGTTGTTGTCCGAACAGATGGTTGGTACCGCTGTTTCTGAGATCATCGAGTGGGATAACGAATACATCGAAGAACGTGTTAGAATGGAGTTGACACCCAGCAGGCTCCAGTGTGCAGAATTAGTCCTCACGGCTTTTCGCCAAGCGGTTGAACACCACGATTAGCTCCCGAGAGTCATCGCCAAGATGTGTTGCTCATTGCCACGCACCAGCGGTCACGGTGAAGCCAACATCCCGAAGTCGATCACCGAGTGGATCACCAATCCCCGAAGCGGGCGTCAGAATGCCACCGTCTAGCGGTGACTCCGTCTCACCCCGCAGCAAGCACATCCCAGCCTCTCCGAGCATCCGGGCGGTTGCGCCATAGCCAGGATCCAGTTCGGCTCCGATCTCACTTACCACAGTGAACGGCCCATCGGTCGTTGTCCCTCGGCCGATGACACGAATCAAGAAGTGACCTGATTTAATCTTCGCTTCCGAGGGCCCTGTGCCCGGCTCAGGGAACACGAACCGACGCAATCCACGCCGAAGCAGCCGACTCTTCATCGCAGCGGTTCCGACACCCAAGCCGAGTGCGATCCCGCCAGCTGCTGCGGCACCGCCGATCCCAGAACTGGTTGGAACGACCTCTGTACACCGAAACTCTCGGCCCCACGGATACTCCAAGAGGGCATTGCTCCGTCGGATCACCCGTTCGTTGACGGCTGCCATCGGCGAGGGAGCCGTCCATATCGAGCGAATGGAATCTCGCTGTGGTCGTCGTTGTTCGCCTGTATCGACACCGGAGCGTTCGCCCGGTGGAGCTAACGAGTACGGATTCGATACTGTTTCTCGGGCAATCGGATCAGTTGCGGCGGCTTCGAATAATTCGGCTGCACTGGCTAAGGTGCCGCCACTCACCCCACCCTCTCCATCTTCGAGATAGATACGAACGAACTCACAAGGGTCTCCAAACGCCTCGGTAGCGTACGATTGCAGCAGTTTGACCCCGAGGTCGGATGGGATCGAATCGAACCCACAACTGTGGACGATTTTCACGTCGGCAGCCACAGCATCGTCGTGATAGCGGTCGATCATCTCTCGAGCCCAATTAATCTCCCCGGTGAGATCACAGTAGTCGGTTCCAGCCTCAATGCAGGCTTCGACGAGTGGTGTCCCGTATGTTGTGTAGGGCCCGACTGTCGTACAGACGACCTTCGTTTGGCTGGCCATCTCACGGAGGCTCGCCGGTTTGGTGGCATCACCGACAACAATGGCGATCTCCTCTCGATCAGACTCATCTGCAAGCCCTTCTGCGAGTCGGCGGAGCTTGGATTCATTTCGACCACCAAGAGCAACAGACAGTTCAGCAGCGGGGTAGTGACTGGTGAGATGTTCGGCGACGAGTTGGCCAGCGAATCCTGTGGCTCCCCAGACCACGATATCGTAGTTGTTTGTTGTAGATGACACGGGTTTCTACTACCAATAGGACGCGAAGAACCTCAACTGTTCGGGCAAGGCTCTGACCGGTGATAGTGGGACCATCTTATCCGGTTTCTATCAGGAACTGCTGTGCCAGATGTAGAGGCTGAATTCAGCATTCTGTTACCCACCATTATTGTAATTATTTTCCGGTTCTTATGGCCAGTATGAGCGAAGAACAGGCACGCATTCTCGGCCTCATCAGCATTATCCTGATCGCTCTGAGTTTGAGTTATACCGCCCTCTCGTTCGCCGGAATCGTGTGAACTGTCTGACCGACTCGCGCGTTGTATCTTGCACAGTTTCAGGAAGATGATCTGAATTTGTTATTTTGATTGCTCGCAAGTCCACGGTTGAAGCTACACTCACCCCGGCTGTGCTCCTCGTTCGTTGGCGCGCACTGCGATGCTCTGTGAGCACGAGGGCTCACGCCTGAGATCAGCTACGTACGCACAGGGGGTCGATAGCCACGAGCCATCTCACAGAATCGCTACTCCCCTTGTCCAACCGTGATGACGGGGACTGGTGCAGAGCGGACGGTCTTCTCGGCGACACTCCCGAGAAGGATTCGATCGCTCCCGCGTCTCCCTGTCGTTCCCATCACGACGGCGTGGATACCGTTCGAGTCGATGGTGTCGAGTATCACCTCGATCGGGGACCCGTGTTCGACGTGCCGGACACTATTCGATACGCCGCGTGTCTCCGCCTCGGACACGAGGTCGTCGACGGCATCGGTCGCTGCCTGTTCACCTTCATGTCCCGAAATCGTGGAGCGAACGTCCAGACCCAGCGACGTATCGTCGACGACAGACAGCACGTGAACAGTCGCATCGAGAGCCGCTGCAAGTGAGAGGCCATACTCGGCAGCATGGGCCGCACCGGCACTCCCGTCGGTTGGGATCAGGATATTCTCGTAGGGGAACACCAGTTGTTCGTCGGGCTGCATCCGCGCTGTGAGGACAGGGACGGTAGACAGACGGACGACCTTCTCGGTGACGCTCCCGATGAGGTATCGTGACACCCCCTCCCGACCGTGGGTCGGCATCACGATCACGTCGTACTCGTATTGCTCGGCGTACTCGACGATTGTCGGCGCTGGATGCCCCTGGACGATGTCGGAATCGTAGTCGACACCAAGTGTATCCAGTGTCTTCTCTGCTTCCTTGACGATGTCCTTGCCCTCCTGAACAAGGGCGTCAACGACCTGGGTTTCGACGACTGTGACACTATCGCGTGTCGTGTCCGCGACGAATAGAACGTGGATCGTGGCGTCGGTCCAATGTGCGATCTCAGCAGCGTGATGCAATGCCTCCGCAGCCCCATCGCTCCCATCGAACGGGAGCAGAATGTCCTCGTACATGTGCACTGTGAGTACCTACGTGCATCCCTCTCAAGTGGTTTGTCACCTACCACCAGAGGCGTCTCACCCACCACTCGAGTCCGGCTCCCGAACCCACATCACCGGAACTGGCGACGTTCGAACGATTTTCGCACTTACCCCACCCATCATGTAGCGGCTAAATGGTCATTACTGACCTTCAGGAGTGATATCCAACGCTACTTCTTTTGCCAGACGGCGTCGGGAACTTTGTGAGGAGAGTAAACAATACCCGTGATCACGGCGCCGTGTTTTCACTGTCTGCCTCGACAATGTATATAATAGTAGCAACGTATACTCCACTTGGAACGGAATGGCTGTACTGGACGACCTCTCCGGATTCGAGTTTGAGGACGTGGTGGAAGACGTCTTCCGAAACCTCGGCTACGAGAATGTCCGGCAGGCCGAGCGAACGGCCGACGAGGGCCGGGACGTCATCATGGAAGAGGTCGTCGACGGCACCCGTCGTGCAATCATCGTTGAGTGTAAGCACACGGATACAGTCGGACGGCCGGTCGTACAGAAATTACATTCGGCCATCGCGACGTTCGACTTCGAGGGGCCAAAACACGGGATGGTCGTCACAACCGGGCGGTTCACGAACCCCGCTCAGGAGTACGCTACCCGGCTTCAGCAGAACGACGACCCGCATCCCATCGAGTTGCTAGACGGCGAGAACCTCCGTGAGATCGCCGGCGAGATCGGCCTCGACCTCTACAACGGTCGAATCGAAATCCTCTGTGACGAGACGCTTCGCCCGTACGACCCGGCGGCCGATGTGGACGCGGCCGTCGCAGAAGCGTTCCGCGACATCGAGAACATCGAGGCCGCCGACCTGCCAGCGCCATACTCGGAGGCAACGTTTCGGCCAGTCGTGGCAGTCACCGCTGACACCAACGCGGTCTTCGAGACATCAGTCGGCGTCATCCACCGGATCAACGAACGGACGCGGTTCGTCGTTCACGCCGATCGCGGACATCCACAGGTAGCTGACGACGACGTCGCGGCGCTGGTCACCGAAAACCTGCACGTAACGGTCGACCTAGACACCGATCGATTTGGCGAGGTATTCGACGAGATTGAGGAGCGCCGGTTCGGGCAGACCCAGACCGACTACAAGGAGTGGGCCGTCGACCGCCTCCAGGACTTCCACACGACAACGGTGACCTACACCGGCGACAATAACGTCACGTATAACAAGGCCTGCGAGCCGAACAGATCAGACATCTCTGTCCAGTCGATCGAGCCAGTCTACCTGCCTGAGGTGCGGCATACGACCGATCTCAAAGAGTACACCTATCCCTACGAATACTATGCGGCGGGCCCCTCTCGGATCACCGCGGAGGACGGGATCCATCGCTGCGTCCACTGTGACACGAGCGGTGTCGACAAGACGTACACCTACTGTCCCAACTGTGGAGCGATCGCCTGCGACAGCCACACCAAGACTGAACGGCTAAAACAGGAACCGGTCTGTACGGGCTGTGCGGTAACTGAGCGGTTCGCGTTGAAGACGAAGTACTTCTACGACGAAGGCAATCTCGAGGCCTTCCGCGAGGAGTACACCGATATGCCGATCCACCAGAAGGCGATGGAGAACAAACTCTTGGCTGGGGCGAGCGTGGTTGCGACGCTGCTAGTTGTTATCGGGCTACTCGTCATCGGCGGTGTTATCTAGATTACGACGAGTCTCCAGATTGAGGAGTCCAGATCAGTCGGCGCGTAGGCGTCCTCAACATAGTTACGATGTTCCTCGGACGTCTCTACCCCAACCTCGATACGCTGGTCAAAAAGGGGCTGGTTGAGAAAGGAGAGAAAGACTGCCGGGCAAACGTCTATACAGTTACCAAACGCGGACAGCGAGAACTCGAAGCCCGGCGTGGCTGGGAACGCTAGTATGTCGACTTATAATTCGTATCGAGCGATATCACTACAATCGCATTCGGAACAGGAGTCCTGGATCTCGTCTAAATTGGTCCCGCAAGATCGACACTCGAACAGTACTGTTGTATCAGGTGAGCTCGGAGACAGCCGCTTTAGAACTCGTAACATAGAGACTCACTGTGGGTCAACGACATCCTGGCACTCGGGACATTCAGCCCAGACACCGCCCGCATACTCTATCAGAGTATGACGGGACAGAATCTCACAACCGCAGTACGGGCAGTCGCCGAGGTGCGGGTCCTGAGTGCTCATATGAGTGTGAAGCGTGTGACTGAGGGACGCAATGCCCTCTGTTTCTCTCTAAGGGGACAGCCCCACATATAGCTCAGTGAACCAAGGTGAAAGTGGAATCAGAGTAAGTCTACTCGATATAAACCCTGCCGCCTGGTAGATTGTCGCCGTCAAATCAATTTGGTGAGCGTTGCTCGCCCAACCATTCACGTACGTATATCCGAGAGTATCCTGATGTCCTCTCTGTCCTGAAGACGGAGTATTATCCTTACAACGTTCATAATTGACGATTGACAGCACACCAGTTTCGAACGAAGAGTATGAAGCACCGAAGCCCTCAGATCAAGTCACAGGAACCACCCAAACGCGACCCACAGATTGAATCCGACCGGTCGCATCCATCTACATAGCGAATGCGGATCGAATTCGACGACGGAACTCTCCTACTCCGTGACGCGACCGAGAATGTGCCCCACGCGGAGTGGGACGACCGCGTCGACGAGCATCGCACACAGGCATATCGATATCGAGCCCTCCTCGAATGGGCCGGCACATGGACGGGCAGCGACGACCAAGCCACGCTCCGCGATGGATTCGGTGCAGCCTGCGAGGATGCTGCCCGGGGCTACCCAGACCTCGAACTTACGCCGGCACTTCACATCGAACCGCGTGACTACCAACAGGCCGCCCTCGACGCCTGGATCGACCACGATCGGCGAGGCAGTGTCGTCCTCCCCACGGGCAGCGGGAAGACATTCCTCGGACTGCAGGCCATCGCCAACGCCAGCGTGAGCACGCTCGTCGTGACGCCGACGATCGATCTGATGAACCAGTGGCACGCCACGCTCACCAACGCCTTCGGCGACCAGCTCTCCGAGTCGGTTGGCGTTCTCGGTGGCGGCAGTCACGACGTCACCGCGATCACGGTCACCACCTACGACAGCGCCTACCGCTACGTCAACAAGTACGGCGATCGGTTCGGCCTGCTCGTCGTCGACGAGGAACACCACTTGCCAGCCCCGACCTACCGGCAAATCCCCGAGATGATGATCGCGCCGTATCGCCTCGGCCTCACGGCGACCTACGAGCGGCCCGACGGCAAGCACGAACTTCTCGAAGACCTCATCGGCCCGGTCGTCTATCGAGAAGACGTCGACGAACTCGCTGGCGAATACCTCAGCGAATACGAGACGATCCACATGTCGGTCGACCTCACGGCCGACGAACGCGAGACGTACGACCAGGAGTATCAAATCTATCGCGACTACGTCGACAGCCACGAGTTCGACCTCTGGAAAGAGGACGGCTATGCGGAGTTTCTCAAGCGCACATCCTACGACCCGCAGGGTCGGCGGGCACTTATCGCCAAGCAACGCGCTGAGCGAATCGCCCGAACAGCGGAGAAGAAGCTCGACACGCTCGACAATCTCAGCAAGCGCCATCACGATGACCGCGCGATCATCTTCACCGCCAACAACGACTTCGCCTACGACATCTCCCAGGAGTTCATCGTTCCCTGTATCACCCACCAGACGAAGACCGACGAACGCACCGAGATTCTCGAGCGGTTCCGGACTGGAGAGTACTCGATGCTCGTGACCTCGCAGGTCCTCGACGAAGGCATCGACGTGCCGGCTGCGAATGTCGGGATCATTCTCTCGGGGAGCGCCTCGAAACGCCAGTACGCGCAACGGCTCGGGCGCATTCTTCGACCGACGGACGACCGCCAGCCCGCCCGTCTCTACGAAATCATCACCGAGGATACGATGGAAACCTACGTTTCGCAACGCCGCCGGGAGGGGGTGAGTGCCAGTGCTGACGGCTAAGCTCGCCCGGTCACGCACGACGGATGAGACAGTGACGCCACTGTTCATCGATCCCGACGAGACGCAGTATCGGAAGACTGCTCGGGAACTGCTTCAACTGTTCGAGGCCCATCTCGGCGAACCGAAAGGCGATCTCGAAGACGCGATTGACGAGCTGACCGTCGCGGATACCGACTACAAGATCGTTCAGGGTCTTGCGAAACTCCTCAAAGATGAGTGCGAATTCGAGGTCGTGGCCTCCATCGAACCGCGCGAGATCCGCCAGCAACTCTTCGAGAAAGCTAACGAGCGCTATCCGATCGTCCGCCAGCCCACGCTCGGTGAGGACACACAGAAACTGGAGGTCTACAGCGCGGTCGCCGACGACCTCGGGTTGTCCCTCAAAGAGTGTTATCGCGGGATGTACGCCGATCTCGAGGACAAAAAGCGACTCGTCCGAATCGGGACGCGGACGGCCGACCAGTACACCAGTGATGATGATGCTTCGACATCGACGACCGCGCTGACCGGCAGTAGCGACGAGGACTACGAACACACCGACCTCACCGTGGACTGGCTGTTGACGCGCTACAATCTCGCGCTGGCCCAAGCGGTGCTCTACGATGCGACGGAGATGCGAATTCGCGTCTGGGATCACTTTGGGACGGTGTTCAGCTACGTGAAGCTGTTCGGATTGATGCACCGGATCTATCCGATCGACACCGACGGTGAACGCGTACCGAGTACCGACCAAGCCGCCGGCTACGAGGCCGTGCTGGACGGGCCCGCATCGCTGTTCTCCCAATCGCAGAAGTACGGGATTCGCATGGCGAACTTCCTGCCGGCGTTGCCCCTCTGTGACCGGTGGGGAATGACCGCCGAGATTCTCGTCGACGAGACGACCGGCGAGACGCGACAGTTCGAGCTTGACCATACCCAGGGCCTCGACTCGCATTACAGCGCCGGCGACCGGTTCGATAGCGACGTCGAGCGGACGCTCGCCAACAAATGGGAGCGAGCGAATACGGAGTGGGAACTCGTCAGAGAAGACGATGTCTTCGACCTCGGTGCCGAAGTGATGATCCCCGACTTCGCGATCGAACATCCGGATGGACGACGAGCAATCCTCGAAATCGTGGGGTTCTGGACGCCCGAGTACCTCGACGAGAAGCTGGCGAAAATTCGAGCGGCTGATCTCGACCACTTGCTTATCGCAGTCTCGGAGCGGTTAGAGTGCTCAGCGGACGACTTTGAGGGGGCGAGTGCCCGCGTTCTCTGGTTCAAATCAGGGATTCACGTCTACGATGTGGTGGAGTTAGCCGAGGCGCACGCCATCAACGGACGCCCCCCTGATCAGCAATCCTGACCGGGATCGCTCCGCTCCAGATATTCCGCAGGATACCTACTAGCCTTCGCCGGGTGGCGGATACTGCTCGACAGGCTCGCCTTTCTCTCTCACGACTTCCGGCTCTGTATCGCTGGCTCCGTCCTCGTTGATCTCCTTGAGGATGGCATAGAAGCGCCATTCGTCACCGTAGTCGAAGAGGTAGCAGATCCGGTCGCGTTCGTCCAGGTCCAACTGGCGGGCCATCCGACCGACTGTCGTCTCGCCCGCGTCATACTCCTCGCCACCGCGTAACATCCCGCCTGGGGATTGTTCGATCTCGCCGGGGCGCTTGTACTGGACGTCGCTGTCCCAGTAGTCTTGGTCAGTTCCGAAGAACCAGAGGTGGTCCTGGTTCAGTCCGACCGCGCTGTTGAGCACCGACTGGAACTCGTCCAGGGTCCGGTCCGCCCCGACGACGATGTCCCGCCACAGCGACCGGGGATCGTGCTCGTACTTGACGCGGAACCGGTAGGTCGTCATGCGTGTGGAGTTCTTCTACATCGACGCTGGTGATGTTATCGTTCGAGCCAGTAGTGCCAGTCCGAAACGGCCTGCTCAGTGTCATCACTGACTTCAACCGGCCCCAGTTGGCTCAGTGGAACACCGAACTCTCGGTCCATCCACTCGATGGTCACGAACTGCTGGCGGAGGGACGGCTCCGATGACGGTTTGCCGACTACACGAACCATCTGCCCTTCCTCCAGCGGTGAGACGTCCTGCTGTTCGATACAGCGTGCCTCGAAGGGAACGTCCATCGTCTCCTCCAGATAGATGTGCCACCCCATCGCCTGCTCGTCCTGGGTGTAAACATCGACAATAATCTCCATCTCGATACGTTCTTCTCGCTCCTCGTCTCGCTCAGTCATGGTTCACCACCAGCCCGCGTGTGGAACTGTGAGCCCGATTTAAACTCCGTGAGTTCCTCGATCCGGTCTTCGAGTTCCTCGATCTCCTCGCGCAGTTCCTCAGGTTCGTCACCTTCGGCGGCCGCAAGCTGGTCTTTGAGTCCCTGGAGGCGTGTCTCCTTGCGTTCTTCGTCCACCTCGGCTTTACGGACGTACTCGGACTCCTCGATCTCGTATACGTCGCCCTCCGAGAGTTCGGTCACGTCGAGGGCGTCGTCTACCTTCTGACGGTCTACACCCATCACACGCTCCGGGTCAATCCCGGCGTCTTCGAGCGTCTCCAGCACCTCGTTCTCGTCTTTCAGCGAGCGGTTGCGCCTGGTTGTGCGCTGGACAGAACCGAACGGGCCACTGACGGGGCGGTCATGATGGAGCCGGGTGAGCAACACGTCGGCAACGTCCTGCCGGAGGTCGTTGGCGTTGCGCTGCACATCCGAGAGCAGGGTGTACAGGTTCACGAGCGCGCTCGTCTCAATGTCTTCCAGAACCTCGACCTCGTGGCGTTCGAGCGCGTCGATGAGCAACAGTGCGTCAGCGTACACGTCCAGATCCGGCTCGGTCCGTTCCTCCTCGGGTGTCTCAGCGTCGTCTCCCGAATCGAGTAGCTGGCTGGTGGTCGGACCCTCTGTCTCACCGATCACTCCCCGATCCTCGTCGATCTCGAAGCGCGGGTGAAGCGATAGGACAGCTGGATACGGATCGGCGTCGGGCGGGAGTCTATCGAGGTCGAAGCCGTCCGGCTCATCGGTGATCCGTCGGTACAACGTCTCGAACTGGTCGCGCTGAAGCGGGCGTGTCTCGTCGATGTCGCGGTCCAGAAACTCGATGATGACCCGTTGCTCCTGTACGTCGGAGACGTGGAATTGGTCGTGTGACAGCGGCGTGATGAGTGTAGCGCCATCCGGGAGCTCGTCGAGTTCATCAAGCAGGGTATGCCAGGAGGCGCTGAACGGCATACGCGAAGTATCGGAGGCGACGGGGAAAGTGTATGGGGTCAGGTCGAACCGGTGCGTGCCGTCAGCGATGAGTCCGGATTACTGTCTCTCGAAATCACCAACGTCTCGCAACTAGCTGTAGGGATACCGGACCGAAGGTGGAACTGGCGAGCGACTCCGCGACCACTTCGAAAATCACCGAAATGGATATGCACGCACCGCAGAAACGTCCAGTCACGATGTCCCAGCCCGACGTCTCCTCGCTCACGCCCGACGACGGCTCAACCGGACTCAACCCGATCCCCGCGCTGAGTACCCTCGACGAGACGACTCGCGCGAACATCATCGGGACGATCGTCGGCCATCCGAAGGGTGCTCCCTCAAAGAAAGAGCTCGAATACTACAATTCGAGTGTCGCAGCCTCGACGCTCACCGACCACCTCAGCCGACTCGAGGAAGTCGGCCTGATCGAGGTTGTCGAATTGGACCGTGAGGGGCTCGAGCGGGGGCAACCGTACCGGTTCTTCCAGCTCGCCGATGCGGCACGCGAACTGTTCGACCGGAACAATCTCTTCAAGCCTGACGCGTATCGAGCGATGTTCGCCGAAGTCGAGAAAACGGATGAAATCGAGGCCGCCAAAGCCGTTGGGCGCCCCGATAGTTAGGACTGATTAGAGCTGATTGAGTACCCGGTCCAGAACCTTCACTGTCGTCTGGGTGTAGAGATACCGGTTCTGGTTCTCGCATTGCGAATCCATAAGACAAGCGGGACAACCACCGGTTCCTTGATACTTGCACTATACAAATCGCTCTCAAGTTCGTTCAGCGAGGTGAGCAAGAACAACGCTCGCCTCTCGAACTGGGTTCGCCTGTACTTCTTGAAAGTCCTCGAAGTCAGCGTCCGGATCTAATGCTTCCTCCTCGACAGGCGGCTTCCGGAACGCGATGTCACCCTTCTCCCGTGGAGAGCTATCCTCGTCGACAACGGTGAACGACTTTCCAGTTACTCAGCTGCTGAGTGGGATATCTAGTATCGATTTAGTTTCGCCTCGATTGCCACACGTTATTGTACCCTCCGCTGTCAAGTTAGAGTAGTTCAGAAACGTATGACGAAGATCCTCCATCTAAGTGACACACACCTCGGCAATCGGCAATACGGAAGCGATACTCGCAGGGATGATTTCACGCACGCTTTCGAGGCCGCCATCGACCGAGCACTTCAGGAAAACGTCGACGCGGTCATTCATACCGGCGACCTGTTCCACCGCCGAACACCGTCACTCCCAATCGTCACAGACTGTATCGAGATCCTCAGGAAACTCGCAGATGAGGACATCCCGTTCTACGGGATCGTCGGGAATCACGACCGGAAAATGGATCAACAGTGGCTCGATCTCATCCGCGAGACAGGAACCGCACAGCGACTTGACCAGACACCAGCGATGGTAAACGATGACGTCGCTCTCTACGGAATCGACGCCGTTACCAAACCCGCATGGCACGCAGCAGACTTCACACTCGAAGAACCACCAAACTCCGACGCGTTCCGACTGCTGGGTCTGCACCAGCTTTTCGAGCCGCTCGTGCCCGAGTTCTACGCAGACCACGACTTGGCCGAAGTCCTTGACCGAGTTGACATCGACATTGACGCGCTTGCACTCGGCGACTACCACAAAACGGAGAGCGGCATCGTCGATGGTGTTCCAGCGTGGTATGCCGGATCAACCGAGCGCTGTGCGACAGATGAAATCGAACCCCGAACCGTCAGCCTCCTCGAAATCAAAGATGGAGACCTCGAACGCCGAGAAATCGAACTCGACACCCGCGAGTTCGAGTCGATCCGCATCGAATTCGACGAGGACGACAGCCACGGGTACGCACGGGACGAATTGGCTCGGCACCAACTCGATGACAAAGTCGCCATTGTGACGCTCACCGGTGAGCGGACACCCGTCACGTCAAGCGATGTGTACGATATGGCGATAGACAAGGGCGCGGCAGTCTGCAAAGTGGATGATAATCGCGGCCGTAGACAACTCGACTTGGAAGACGGGCCACAAGGCGAGATTCAGAGCGCTGATAAACTCATCGAGGAGAAACTCGCCGACCAGAATCTGAGCGATATCGCCACCGATATCGAAGCACGCGTTCGCACTGACGACGACCTCGCCCAGACAGCCATCGACGACACTATGGAAGAACTAATCAACGAGGCCCAGGCGGACGCCTTCGACGAACGGGACGCTGAAGCTGCCCTCGATGACACGGACGCAGAGGTGAGCGGCGAATGAAAATCAAGGCACTCACGCTCCAGAATATTCGGAGCTACGACGATCAGACCGTTGAGTTCCCCGATGGAACCATCCTGATTCGCGGTGACAATGGTGCCGGGAAAACGTCCCTCCTGATGGGGATCTTCGGCGGGTTGTTTCTCTCGAAGATTCGGAACGTCGGAACGAACGATTTCAATCTGGACGACTTGGTCCGGCGCGGTGAAAATAAGGGCACCGTAGAACTGGTCTTCGAGATCGACGGGACAGAGTTTACCGTAACTTGGGAGCTATACACGACGAGCACCCCGAACAGTGCGACGCTGGACTCGGACTCCTTTTCGGATCCAGTCACTGGGATCGAAGACGTCCGCGAAGAAGTGATCGGGTTACTCGGGATGGACGAAGACGACTTCTCCAGTTCGGTCTACGTCAAGCAGGGCGAAATCGACCGGCTCATCGAAGCTGGAGACCGTGCCGAGATGATCGACAGCCTCCTCGGGTTGGACGAACTCGACGAGTACATCGAGCGGATGAAGGCGGCACGTCGTGGTGCTGGTCGTGTCCAAAAACAGAATAAAACGAGTTGGGAGAACTACCAAGAGGATCTCGACGAGATCGAGAAGACAGAAGCTGAGTACGAGGACGAAATTCAATCGCTCACCGACGACATCTCCGATCTTGAAGCGGATATCGAGGAGATTGAGGAGTTCATTGATGAGCTGAAAGATCACCGGACCAGCATCAAGAGCGACATTGAGGACTATGAAGACCTGCAGGAACGCAAGGTCGAGAAGCAAGATCAGATCGAGGAGGCCCAAGCGAAGCGGGCCGACCAACAGTCGACCATCGACGAGAGTGAAACGACCATCCAGGAAGCACAGGACGAGATCGATACGCTCGAAAGTGATATCGCGGACCTCAATGCAGAGGTTGAGTACGATCTGAGTACTGCAGAGAGTGCTGCGGACGCAGCTGAAGCCGTGCAGGACGCCTATCTGGAGGCGACAACGGAACGCAACGATTGCAAGAACGACCTGCAGAACGCACAGGACGAACAGGAACGCCTCGAAGACGGCCTCTCTGAAGCCGAGACTGAGCGCGAGGAACTCGTTGCGGAGCGTAATGCGCTCCAGTCTGATCTCGAAGACGCCACCGACCGCCTCGCTGAAGCACAAGCAGAACGCGAGTCACTCACGGCTCAGCGAAACGAAAGCATGGCCGCGTTCCTCCCCGCCGTCGCTGATGCAGACGAGGTCACCGACGACCACGAAGAGACGGTCGAGACGCGGCTCGCCGAGCTCCGTGACGAGCGGGAAGACGTGACTGCGACCAAGCGAGAAGTCACGACGAAGCGCGACCATGCTGAGGACGACCTCGAAACAGCGCGTGAAGAGTTGGATACGGCGACCGATGACTTAGCGGACGCAGAATCTCAACTCGAAACGGTCCAGTCCGACCTAGCGACTGCCGAAGATGACCTCGCTGCTGCCGAAGATGAGTTCGAAGAGCGTGTCGAAACGCTCGCGGACCAGGCCTCCGACTTCGACGTGGAAGTCACAACGGAGAACTTAGACGAGCTTCGTGACTCGGTGATTCCGGAACTCATCGAGGAAACCAACGCGGATCTGAACGAAGCCGGGAACGCCATCGCTGAACATCGGAACGAAAAGCAGCGCTACGAAGAGGAGCTCGCGGAAATCAAAGAACTCGGTGAGCAGGACAAGTGCCCGAAGTGCGGGAAGACTGTTGAGGACTCGCACATCGAAAATGAGGTCAACGAGCTGGAAGCCGCCATTGCCGACGCACAAGAGGCGGTAGAAGACGCCCGGGCGACTGAGACGGAACTTGAATCACGGAAAGAGGAGCTGCAGGCGTTCCGTGAGGACTTACTGGAGACGATCACCTATCGTGACGAAACGCTGGCAGCGGCACAAGACGAGGTGGAATCCCTCCACGATGAGGAGGACGAGTTGCAGTCACGCATTGAGGAGCTGGAGGACACTATCCAGAGCCACGAGTCCACCATTGCAGACTTAGAGGCGGACATCGATAATCTCGAAGAGCAGGAAGCAACGCTCGATGCGGAACTCTCCGAGGTTAACGACGCCATTGAAACGGGCGAAGAGGTCTTAGACGCGTTCGGGCAGGTGGCTGACCAGCAGGAGACGGTGGCTGATCTCGAAGACGAAATCAGCGAAATCGAGGCAGACATCGAGAACGTCAACGATGAGCTCGCGGACGTTGACGACGAAATCGAGGAGCTTGAAGACGCTATCGAAGATCAGGAGACTGTCGTTGACGACTGCGAGACCGCGCTTGAAGCCGCCGAGAAACGCGTCGAAGAAACAGAGACTGTTCAGGAAACCGTCGAAGAGGCCGTTGCGAAGTACGACATCATCAATAAGTTACGGACGACGATTGAACAGGAGCAGCAAGCTGTTCAGCACGCCCGTGATCGGATTGACGATCTTAACAGTCAGCTCGCTCGCCTCCAAGACGAGAAGGCAGATATCGAGGAGCAACTCGGCGACGAGGACGTCGAGGATCTGCGTGAAGACTTAGAGCGCGTCAACACTCGGATCGAGCAGCGGCAGGAGACGCGAGATGAGTACCAAGAGGAGCTACAGGAGACACGTGACGAGCGTACACGACTGGAAACGGAGCTTGCGTCGCTGCGTGAGACGAAAGCGCAGATCGAACTGTACGAGGACAAAGAGCAGTGGGCAAAGGAAGTCCACGACGAGCTCGACGCAGTTATCTCAGTGTACGAAAGCACGAAGTCCGATCTCCGCAAGCAGTACCTCGCCTACATCAACGAGTACACCAACGATATTTTCAAAGAGATCTACAAGAACAGCAGCTACCAGCAAGTCATCATCGAAGAAACGTACGACGACCGGCGAGACAGCTACGAGTACGACATTCGACTGCTCCGTGACGACGGGACGACCGAAGACCCGAGCAACGCCAGCGGCGGCGAGCGCGCTATCGTGAACCTCGCGCTGCGCGCCGGGATCTACAAACTCATCGCTGAACTGCACGGCGGGAACCGCGGTCAACTCCCACCGTTCATTCTCGACGAGCCAACGACATTCCTCGACGAAGGACACGTTGGGCAGCTCGAACAGATGCTGACGACCATCAAGGAATGGGACGTCCCGCAGATCATCGTCGTCTCCCACGATGAAGCCCTCATCCACGGGGCCGATCACGAATGCCACGTGACCATCGACGAGTCGGACAACACGAGCCAGATCACGATGCGCACTGCCGGGGCTGACTGATGGACACGAACGCTCTCAGCATCGTCGAAGATATCTTTGACCACATCGACACGAACATCCCGCGCGACATCACCCTCCAAGCCAACTACGCCCGCCGACTCTTCGAGCACCTCTCGCGTGACGGCGGCCGCGTCACCGCACTCGGCGACCCAGCCTACCAGAAGACGCGAATCGACGAACTCGGCACCTGGACCGGCGACCCGTGGGGAACACCGACCTACGGGCTCGATGCCAGTACCACACGCCCGATAGAGTTCAACAACGGACTCATCGTGGACACCGCGTACGCCAAGCTCGGTGTCGCCGGCGCTGACACCGACAAGCAAATCGAGGAGACCGGCACGGTAGAAACGGTCGTGTACCTCGCAGACAGCGAAAGTACGCTCCACGCAGAACAGTTCGAAGCCGACCGCGTCACCGGCGAAGTCGTCCAATTCCCCCCGACCGATCGATCGGCAACCCTTTCGAAATCTGTCGCCAGCGCCGCGCAAGGCCTCGCCGAAAGCACGCACGCCGCCGACCACGTCGACGCGCTCGACGGGCTACTGTTCATCGACGGCGCAGTCTACCCGCTCGGCATCCTCTACTGGGTGCTCCTCAACCAAGTCGGCCGCACCACGCCCGCCGGCGCATGGGACAAACCCGACGAGATTATCCGGAACTACATCGACGTCATCGACACCCAGTATGAGAACGGATATCCGGTCATCGGCGTCGTAAAGACTTCCACTATTAGTCAACTTCTCGACGCGTTGGACGCGAAACTCGCTACGAATCACGTGACGAACGACCACGGTGGCCGACCCGATGTTCCGTGGACACGTGACCACCAGTTCATCGCGGAGGTACTCCGAGATGACAGCCTCGAACACCTCACGTACACGTCCTGGTTCGTCCACAAGCAAGCCCCCGTTGACGGGCAATCGTTCGAACTCTTAGCCCCGTACAGCGACGACTTGGCACACGGTGAACCCGCCGACTACCGGCGAGCGTTTTTCTACGTCCGACTCCCGAAAACCGGCGACGTACTCCGCGTAGAAACCCCGCGGCTCATGATCGACGACGCGGAGACCCGCGAACAGATCCAGTACAAAGTCCTGAAAGAAATCGCACAAACCCAGGATGTCCCGCGAGCCGTCGGGCGCGCCGACCGGATCGCCAGGATCAGCCGCGACAACCGTGACACGATCCGGGACTTCCTCACCGCCGCCGACCACGCCCACGACTACAACTGGGACGGCCGCTGGAACGACATCGAACAAGCACCTGACACACAACTCCAACAATGAGCGATAACACCGACGACATCCTTGACCGCGACCCCGTCGCCGATGACGAAACTAGCACCGACACGGACACCGACGACTCCACTGATGGCAAAGCGGCCACAACAGACACAGAGACGAACGACCAGACGGCAGTCCCGGAAACGACGGTTCCGAACTCGCTTACTGACGCCGACGAGAACGAACTCGGCCACGTCGTCGCCAGCGAGGAAATCCACGTCACTCGCAGCGACTACAAAGTCAACGCATTCGTGAAAACGAACTGCCGTAATAATGTCCGCGTCGGCGACTACGTCCAAATCCCGTACCCCGTCTCAGGCCCAACCGACCAAGCCGACGAACTCTTCGCCGTCGTCGATGGGCTTCGATACGAACCCTACACTGAACTCGACGACAAATCCGACACCCACAACCGAATCGCATCCGCCCACACCCTCGACGAGACAGGGTTCGTCCTCATCGCTGAACTCGAACCCATCGCCATCATCTCCTCGACCGACACCGGGCTCGAACGCAGCGTCGTCAACAAGATTCCAAAACCCAACACGCCCGTCGCGCTCTCCCTCGACGAGGAGTACCTCCGCACCGGCCTCAACATCCCACAAGACGGCGTATTCGCCGGCTACCTCTCCGTCGGTGGCGACCGCATGACTGTCGACGGCGACCCACTTCCGTACTTCATCAACAACCCCGGGATCGACCCCGTTACCGAGGAAATCGAATCGGGCGAACCCGCGATCTTCCGACACACCCTCGTCGCCGGGTCCACCGGGAAAGGGAAAACGCATTTCACGAAAAACCTGCTCCGACAGTTCGCCACGGACAAGCGATACCCGATCGAGAACCACCAGACTGGTGACACCGAACACAGCCGTCTCAACCTTGTCATCCTCGACCCCGAAAACGAGTACTCCGAAATGCGGAACGATAACCCTGAAATCAACGAGGACGACATCAGTGGCGATATCGAGGTTGGCGGTATCGACAACTTCGAGACGTTCATCCCCGACATCGGGAACACAAACGCCCCGAGTACCGGCGAGAGCCGGAACCTAACGATCCCCTTCTCGCTCGTCGAGTACCGTCCGCAGCTCCTCATGCCATACAAACCGACGGAAGTCACGCGCGGAGCCCTCGAAAACTGCATCGACGCGTACTTCACTGATACTGATTCGCCGACGTACGACGGGTTCCTCCAGTACCTCCGCACCAACGAGGATTCAGAAAGTCCCCTCCGTCAGCGATACAACATCGAAGACAGCACGTGGAGCGCAATCATGCGTCGCGTCACCAATGCCGCCTACCGTGACGTCTTCGATCACGGCACAAACCCTCTCCCCGACGTGTCGAACGCCGTGTTCCGCGAAGGCCAGGTCACGGTCATCCCAACCAGTCACCTCCACGGCGCAAAAGAAGAACTCACCGTCCTCTCCATCCTCTCCTACATCATCGACAACAAGATCGACGACTACGATGTCGATCCCAACGTCAAAGACACCCCACTCCTCGTCGCCGTCGACGAAGCCCACAACTACGTGTCAGATCCGGGGACCCTCCGCGAACAGTACATCGTTAACCGCGCCCGTGACGCCGTCAAACAAGGCCGAAAAGACAAACTCGGCCTCTTCATGATCACCCAAAACCCCGAAGACATCGACGGCGACATCCTCAAACAAACCAACACCAACATTTTCCTCGGCCTCCGCGAAGAAGTCATCACCAAAGTCCCCTCCATCCCTCGCGGCTACGAACAAGACCTACAAAAATACGGCAAAGGCCAAGCCGTCATCAAAGCCCCCGACGTCGAAGCCGTCGAAGTCAAAGGACTCCCCTACTGCCTCACCCAACACAGCAACTGAGTCTGAACAAATTGTTATTTAATGGATAGAACTAAATGACTATTCTGCCACATTACGTAGTATGAAGCGGGTCTCCGTCTCCTCAAGTAATCTCAGCAGCGTAGGGTACGACGAGTCGGACCAGGTTCTAGAGATCGAGTTCCACGGTGGAAGAGTCTACCAGTATTTCGACGTTCCCAAACGAATTCACCAAGAACTCATGAATGCTACTTCGCACGGGAAATACTTCCACCGGAATATTGAAGACAACTATCGCTACGATCAGATCAAATAATGCGCATTAATCCAGTGCGTGTCCAAGATTCTCGAATCGAGGGAGTAGAGCCGTGAGTGACGGACGGACTCACGTTTCACGACTCTCGGTTGAGAACATCGGGAAATTTGAGGACTTAACACTCCAGCTGACCCCGTTCACACTCTTGGTGGGTCCTAATGATGCTGGAAAAACCACTCTCTTGGAGGCATTACAGACTGTATGCAATCATTCGAAGTTGGATGTTAAGCAGATCCGGCGTGATGTGACACAAGACACCGGAAGAGCACCCGACGCATCAATCGAGGCAGTTATTGAAAACCCGCCGGACGATCTGGCAGATAGTGCCAATCTTGAGGAGGACGATGCTGCAGGGCTGAAGATGGAATGGGAAGTAACTGGAGATTCAGAAGAAGAGGTCTATTTGGAGTCCCCAGACCACTATCTCAGAGAGCGGGTTCCCGAAGATGAACGACTCCACGAATGGGACTATTTAGCGGATGAAGAACGAGAAATCCTGGATGATTACGATATTGACCCGGGGAGTAACGCCGATGAGCGGGAAGAACAGTTCGAGGAATTGAAGGCTGAGATGCTTGAAGATCCCGAAGACACTTGTCTTGATTATGTCTCTTGCGGGACCCGAGAATTCGGTCGTTTAGCTCCAGCCAGTGAGCAAATCGATACCGAGGATGTAGACAGTCCAATCAAGTTACTCTCAAAACTACTCCGTCAAGAAACCAAATCGTTCCTCTATGCCGAGGATGAGGATGGTGAGGAGAGTGGAGTTGACGAACTTGTTGAAATTGAAGAACAGGCGACGGATGCGCTTAATGAACGTCTCGAAAGCCTTTCCGACAGGATGGAGCGATACCTCCCCGGTTTGGATCAGATTACGGTTGATCCTGATTGGAGTTTTGTCAACGGGGCAGATCTATCCAATATTGTGCTTCGCCGTGATGGTGAACAAATACCGCTTCAAGAACTGGGTGGTGGAACTAATGCCCGTTCGGCCTTATCGATGCTTGAATGGAGCGCAGAGGCCAATGAAGGGAAAGAATCCGTCATCCGGACGATGGATGAACCGGATCACCGGCTCCATTTTGACGTTCAACGGAGGCTGATCAATCTTCTCCGGAGCGACATCTCGGATGAAGATAGTTATCTCTCCCAGTGTATCGTCTCGACTCATAGTTTGATTATGGTCGATGGTACTCCCTTACACGAAGTAGTATATCTCCCTGAAGAAGTGGATACGAACGACGAAAGAGCTCCGCTGGTTTCAAAAGAGGAAGCAGAAGCTGAGGATTTCATGGGCAATATCATGGCCGGTTTGGGCCTCTCTGCCAGCTGGGTCTATCTCGAACGAGCGATGATTGTCGTAGAGGGGGCAACTGAACACAAATATATCGAAGAACTATACCACCGAGTCACCGGTAGCACCCTCGTAGAAGATGGAGTCCAAATCTGGGATAGTCAGGGGTGTGGCCATATCGTAAAGACCCTTGATCGCCTTCGGGACAGTGGGCGAGCACGAACGTTCGTTATCCTGGATTCCGATGCAAAAGAGCGGACCTATTCTGAAGATACTCTTGAAGACCATCTTGAAGATATGTACGAAGTTGGCGGTACGGAACCAGAACTCGTCTGGGTTGGTGACAAGGAAGTTGAAGACACGTGGGAGAAGGACGACTTAGCCCGACTGGCTGAAGAACACTGGCCGCGTGCAGATGGCAATGACTGGGATGAAATCCATTTTCAGTCAGTAGACGAGGCAGAGAAACCGAGTGGGGAGATCGTTGATATCATTCAAAGTGGCTGCGCGCGGAATATCCAAGACTGCCCTAGTGTGACTAAACCAAACATAGGGCTTAAGATGGGAAGATTAGACGATGTGGAACACCCAACGGAGATTATCGATCTTATTGACAATGTTCATGAATACTGTCACCGGGACTGAGAGGTAAGCGTGGGGAGTTGTGAGGTACTGAGTATGAACTTGTGGCTCGTGCCTGTCGACGAACCGTCTTTCCAGCGCACACTCGCCGAACCAATCGACCTGTCAAATTGGGACGACCGGCCCGACTCATTTCCCGACCGCGCCCGCGTTTGGGGCGTCCGGACTGACCCGGAACAGGGTTCTTGGGAGCGCAACCGTCGAAACCTTGAACAGATGGAGCGTGACGACCCGCTCCTGATATACCGCAACTCGGAGAGCCGGTACACTGCAACCGGGCGCATCGGGCCGATGGCCCACACAGAATACGTCCGCGATGAGTATTGGGACGGCGGCCCGGCACTCGACATCTACGTCGTGGAAGACTACGAGGACTCTCTCGATGTAGAACCGGAGACAATCAATCGGTTACTCGGCTACGAGGAGTCATTCTGGCCACAGGGCTTCTGGCGAGTGAGTGATGACCGTCCAACGGAACGAGTTGTTCGTCAGTTCGACATCTGAATTGCCGGGGAACCTCTCACACTACCCGTCGGGGGTCCGGACGCAGTCATCGAGCCGTAGCGAAGCATGATGCTGGACAATCCCAGCATCCGTGTCCTCATTGACCGGACGTTCTTGGCCTCGCCAGTGCTTTGACGCTACCCCGAATCTAAAAGAATTCGTGCTACGTTGGCCGTACTATGGAGTTCTTCACCGCGGACGATGTCCTCAGCCACAGTACTGCAGCAACACCAGATGATCCTGTGACCGTTAACCTCGATGATCCAATCCAGAAGGCGTTGGAACTCATGCTGGAGAACGATTTTGACCAGCTCCCCGTGGTGAGCGATGACAGCGTTGAGGGAGCCGTGACGTACAAATCGGTCGCAAAATACGTGAAATCGATCGAGGAACCCCGTGTCGAAGAAACATCGGTCAAGATAGCCCTGAACACCAATCCCCATCCGTTCTAGTTTAACGCGCCAACTCGCCACTGTCTGTTGATTCGATATCGTCGTAACTACCCGGTTGAGGAACCCGGTGGAGAATGTGTACACTCCACCGGACTCGGTAGTTGTTGACCGAATTCAAAGAGCGTTTCCCTCCGATGAGTTGCGCGAGCGCGCTCGCGCAACGAATCTCGTCGAGCGAGAGCGCAAGTTCGACATCGTCGCGCTGTTCTATACACTCTCGTTTGGCTTCGCTGCCGGTTCAGATCGCTCTTTGCAGGCGTTTCTCGAACGCTACGTTGAGATGGCTGATTGCGACGAACTCTCCTACTCGTCGTTCCACGACTGGTTCGAACCAGGGTTCGTTGCACTCCTTCGAGAGATTCTCGATGACGCCATCGAGAATCTCGATACCGGACGAACCGACCTCAACGGACGTCTCGAACGCTTTCGAGACGTCCTCATCGCCGACGCAACCATCGTTTCACTGTATCAAGACGCCGCTGATGTCTACGCAGCAACTGACGAGGATCAAGCCGAACTGAAGCTCCACCTCACCGAATCTCTCTCAACAGGCCTCCCGATACGATTTCGCACAACCGACGGGACGACGCATGACCGGAGTCAGCTACCCACTGGCGAGTGGGTAGCTGACGCCCTCATACTGCTCGATTTGGGATTTTACGATTTCTGGTTGTTCGACCGTATCGACCAGAACGGCGGGTGGTTCGTTTCCCGCGTCAAAGACAACGCGAACTTCGAGATCGTTGACGAACTACGGACGTGGCGGGGCAACAGTATTCCACTGGAAGGAGCGTCGCTGCAGGACGTCCTCGACGACCTGCAGCGACAGGAGATCGACGTCCGCATCACGCTCTCGTTCGAGCGCAAACGAGGGTCGGGCGCCAGCGCGACCCGGACGTTCCGGCTGGTCGGCCTGCGCAACGAGGAGACCGAGGAGTACCATCTGTATTTGACGAATCTCGGCAAAGACGACTACAGCGCGCCCGATATCGCGCAGCTCTATCGGGCGCGCTGGGAGGTCGAACTGCTGTTCAAGGAGCTGAAATCGCGGTTCGGGTTGGACGAGATCAACACGACCGACGCCTACATCATCGAGGCGTTGATCATCATGGCGGCGATCTCGTTGCTGATGAGTCGTGTGATCGTGGATGAGTTGCGGTCGCTTGAAGCAAAACGGCGTGAAGCCGAGGCCGCCGCAGACGCCGACGAGTCGGCGTCGCGGCTCCCTCGTCGTCGCTGTTCGCTAGCCGTGGAACGCCACGCTCATCTGATCCAGCTGTACCTCATGGTTGAGTTGGGCTACGAACTGCCGGATTTGGACGAGCTGTTGCTGTGGGCGTCGCGAAATCCAAATCCACACAGAGATCGGTTACGCGAGCAGGTTGAACGAGGTGAGTTCGCCTTTGACCGCCACTAAACTAGAACGAATGCACCAATCCCGAATTCGTCGACCGTGATCACGATCTCTTCGAGCTATTCGACACACTTGCGGAGGACGACTACGTCCTGATCGGTGACCGGGACGAGCTAAAGGGTATCCTGACCCGGTACGATGTCTTCTACTTCCTCGAACACCAAGTGGAACCGTTCCTCAAGATCGCTGGAATCGAGGAAAGTCTCCGCTACATGTTCCGCTCATCCTGCAATGACTTGGATCAGCGGATCGAGGACACGTTTGTCGACCGCGCCGAGCACGACGATAGCTACGATCCACCCGAACGGCTTGAGGATTTCTCCTTCGACGAGTACCGGATGTTCATAATGCGGAACCTCGACCAGCTCCCGCCACGCCTCTCACAGGAACGCGACATGATCGAAAGCCTACTTGAGGACATCCGCGAGACACGCAACGCACTCTTCCACTTCCGAGCCGAAGCCGATGAAGTTGACCGCGACCAACTGGACATGGCTCACGGATACTTCACCGGTATCGCCAGCACAGTGTAGTTCAGTGTCCTTGGTCGCTTGTCCGAAAGACGACACCGGCCGGTTCTGAACATTCGATATGCGCGTTATAGGACGTTTCGATCCGGACGTAGTCCCGAATATCCTCCTCATCCGAAAGTTCCTCAGGGTCCCAATCATCGACATCTTCTCCAGGAGTCACCTCCACCGCAATCGGGTAATCATTGACCTCTTCAACATAGTCGAATCCCTCGTCAAACAACGCGACAGCAGCAAATTCAGTCGTGACGTCCCGAAGCACCGGAACATCTTGGAACGCGAGATAGCTTCGCAAATCATCATTCGAGATACGGTCGCTCCGCTCGTCATCCCGCAGTGTCCGGACGACTTCTATCTCTTCGGCCACGATAAGCGCAACATCCTCGTCTGATACCACCTCTGCGAGTACATCTGCCACGTCGGCAGCCGCGTCAACCTCCCATTCTTCGAACTCAAGATGGTCTAACACCAGCCCGCGATACTTGTCGATGAGCCCCGAAAAGTTACTGTTGAAAAACGTCGGGATACCATCGTCTACGAACGCTTTTCGCACCGATGAAGAGTATAACGTGAATTCGGCATTAGCGTCCTGTTCAAGCGATTCCACCTGAGAAATGCCCCCGACTTCCACGACAGCGGTCCGCAGGGCACATGAGTCTAACTGCGAGTCAATACTCTCCTCGTAGCTGTTCGCGCAGTCATCGCTGATTGGCAGGGTTCGGATCCAGTCCTGCTCCTGCTCGTTGAGAACAGCCTTGACTGCCTCAAAATAGTCAATCAGCGCATCACACCGTTCATCTGTAGATGGTCCTCCACTCAGAACGTCGTCAAGCGGATAATCGACTTGATATGATTCGAGACGGTCGATGATCTTGTCGACACGGTTCTGAATACGGTCGTGTTCCGTAAGCGGACTATCCTCTGGATCTCGTGCCTCAAGATTTTCTATCGCCTCCTCACTGTCCATGACCCAGACAAGTGCAGTACAGTAGAACCGAAGAAGCCACGTATGGATCGCCATGCCTGCCGACGCGACCCCGTAACTCTTCTCAAGCTCGCGGTCAATGTTCCAGCGCTCCCAGTAATTTAGTGGTTCAGTCGTCTCACCCATCTCGAAATACATCCCCGAAAGCCTGTTGTCAGACCCAAAATCCTGCTCTACGTATTCGGTGAACACCTGTTCGACGAAGTACTCCGAGACGTCCTCCTCCTCGAACAGATTAAGTGCCCACCCGTACGTGGCAAACTTCAGGTACCTGACCGCATCACGGTACTCATCCGCCTGCTTTTGCTTCCGCGCCTCAAGAGAGTCCTCGGCACTATCCCTGGTGTCCCGGATCGCCTGAGGAAGTGCATACGTGTACTCCTGGAACTGGTACACGTCGTCGAGCATGTGCCGGAGGTAATCCATTGCGCCGACAGCCTCGTATTCAACCGCAGTCCGCCATAGACTGGTGTGCGTCTCCAGCAGGCCATCAACTTGCGCCGTCGCTACCTCAAGTGACTCATCATTGTCTGCATTCTTGAACTGGCTAAGTATCCCGTTCTGAGCGTTCTCAAACCTATCCAGAAGAAACTCAACCGAGGTGCTCTGCGGCTCCATGTCATACCCGCGAGCGAACAGCGTTGCGAAGCACTGGACTGTCCGCTCAACTAGATCGGGATTACCGTAATTCCGTGTTTTCCAGAAAACACCCGAGAGTGAGGCGATCACCTTCTTTTCCAACTCTGGACTTTGCTGCGCGACACTTTGCCGATAGATCGCGTCATACCTCCCGTACACGTATTCCCAGAAGCGTCCATCGTCTTTTAGTTCGGAATCGGATACAAGCAGCTTATCCAGCAACTCTTCCACCCCCCAAAGTTTTTCCCGGAGACGCTCGGGTCGATCACATTCGATTTCTGTCCGACTCGCATCGAAAAAGTGACCGAGATACACGTCGTACTCGCTTGCTGTCGCCCGGGACTTCCCTGACAAGGCGGCATCGGCAAAATCGAATACCTTCTCATCCAGTGTATTGTGCAGGAGGAGATCGAAGACTATCCAGAACCGGTGCACCGTTATTGCGACACTGACAGCAAGCAGCGCTCCGCTTGCCGCACCGATATCGGCGGTAACGAAGTCGCCCGTGGCTATCAGGACACCGGCACCGATGCAGAGATTCGCGCTCAGCAGGAACGTGATGGTCTCAATCGACCGCAGCCGATACGCAATTTCTTCAACGATCAAGTCCATCGTTGGAAGATTCTTCACGGAGTTCCACGCGAAAGATAACCCGACCAGGCTCAGCGTGATAACACTCGCGTGCACCCCCCAGAGCACAGTGAGGTCACCCGTCGTCAACACGAGCGGCGGGACAACCGGCGAATCAGTGACGATGGGCCTCACGGCCGGACCTGCCACATAGCCCACGACCGCGATCAGTACTGCACCCACGAATCCGATTCCAATACCCGCCTTCCGGCTGTACCGCCCAGCGAGCAAGCGGAAGAGAAGATGCGTAACAGTTACGTGAACCTGCGATACGCTGCTCCGAAGATCCATCACCATAACCCGCACTGGCTTAACATATAAAAACTCTCGACTGTCCTCCGCAGCAACATACACCCGATTCACCAATACAATCGATAGTATCGCATAAGAGAGTCCACCGACCAAACCACCTAACCCACGTCACACCGGCCTTCTCGCACCACCCGCGGCTTCGAATCCGGATCATACTCGCTGATCTTCCCCTGTGACTGCGCGTGTCCGCATCAAGCACATCGATAGCAGATCGAAATTTCTTCAGCTAGAGTAGTTAGGGTGTTTCGGCAAGGGAGAGAATGGCTTAGTCCTACTTCCGCGGTTTACCACCATCCGGAGAATCCTTTGATCATGTCTTCAGCGACTTCGCTCGCTTTCTCGCGGGAAAATCTATGACGGTCTATCAATCGTTGGGTCGCCACCTCCAGCACGAGGCGGCGAGCCACCTGTTTGAATGACTCCAGTCCGGTCCCATCTGTTCCGGTGCGTAACCTTTGTTCAGCGATGAATGCATGAGCCAGCATCACCACGGCCAAGTGGTGATGCAGGCCATTCCAGCTCCGTCCTTGGAATTTATCCGCACCCAGCACTTCTTTGGACTCCTTGTGGAACTGCTCTATCGTCCACCGTACATGTGCCCACGAGACTAACTCCTCCAAGGTTGCGTCGTCCAGACCCCAGCAGATCCAAGCCTTGATTGATGACTCCTCCTCGGCTGGCTGCTCTTTCTGCAAGAGCAGCCGACCTCATCAAACACCCGGCGTTCATGGACGTTTTTCACGACCTGAACACGATGACGGGAAAACGCTCCAGTCAAGGTTCCTTTGCTTCCGGCGGCCCAGCTGACTTCGGTCCACTCTGCTTTGTTGAATAGGGGTACGGCGTCGGGATCATAGTGCTGAGGTGGCTCGTTCGATGTTGTAGACGGCGAATTTGAGAACGCATTCTCGGAATTCACGGTACCAGGCCTGCGCTCGCACGGTCGCGCCGTGCGAGCGCTTGACCACCGAGAAGCACGTCTCAGCGATCCACCGTTTGTTGTACAGTGAGTCGTCCAACCGCGCGTTGTGGGCGTAGTCGTACCACGTGTACAGACAGTGACGCACCAGCGGACGTACGTCGTTGTCCCGGAGCAGTTCACGAAACGCGTTCTTGTCGTAGCCCTTGTCGGCGGCGAGACTGTGCAGGTCGCCCGCGTTCCGGCGGGCGACCTGCGGGCCAACCGCGGTATCATGCCTCCATTTCGCCGAGGGCTGTATATCGAGGACGGTCTTGGTATGTGAATCGACCAAGACCGTCGCGTTCAACGTCTGTATCTCGCGTCCTGACCGCCGACGGTAGTGGAACGATGGCTGTGTTCGCTCGAAATAAGTGCCGTCGATCGCGGCGTGGCCGGTGGTAGGCAGTTGCTGCGCCGAAGCGCGCAGCAACTGCCGCCACACCCACATCTCGAAGCGGTCGAAGGACTTGCACAACGTGGATGGGTTTGGCAAGTCATCGGGATCGAGGTCTAAAGCATCGCAAACCGCCTCCATCAAGGCGACCCGATCGACGAGTTCGCGGTAGCTGTAGTCGTCCTCAATACGGATGCAGTGGAGGACGACGTGCTTCCAGCGGGCGAACCCGCCGCTGGCGGGCTCGCCCGCGTGTTTCCCCAACGCTTGTTTGGCCAGGTGCCGACACTCCTGAACGAAGTCGAGGAGTGAGACTTCCATGGACAGAGTCGAATTCCTCGACTTCACCCTTCTAAACCGGTGATATCGACCAAATCAATCGCTATTCAACAGAGCAGTCCACTCCTCTTTGCCAAGTGCTGCGGCGATCTCACCAGAAGTCTGTGGTGTGACCGATTCAGGGATTGTAGGGTACTGCCGCGCCGGGCCACGGCCCGGCGACGGCCCCGGTTTGAGTAATTCGGTGTCTTCGGGGATAATATGCTGACGCCCTGGTTCGAGTTCAAAGACATACAGTTCGTTCAAATCGCGGAGACGTTGCCGGAGTGGGCCGCGTTTGCCGTACCCAGAGTCTGCCACGATACACGCGTGGGAAACAGTAGGTGCAGCTTCTTCGATTAGATCGCCGCCGATCACGTACTTCGGAAGATACGAGATGTCATCAGGTATGCCCGTCTCCTCTCGGAGCCGGGCATACCATTCTTCTTCCTGTTGATTTTCATACACAGACGGATCGTCACCGACCCATTTCTTCGGAAGGTACAGCCTCATGCCAAGCGGCCAAGTGATCTGATCGGTGTTGTGTTGTTCGCCAGGTGCGACAAGTGTGAGATTTACAACCGACTGGCAGTTATCGACCTTGCCGGTCGTCCCACACCATTGACGGCCAACACCGACGCTAGAGGACCCTTTCTTGGGAATCCCGAAGTCATCGAGGATTAAGGCGGCGGTCCGCGTCTGGACCGCCGCCGGAGCATTCTCACGCAGGTGTGCGATGACCTGCTCGTGTTCCCAGGGACTGTCACGGACGAACCGCTCAAGCTGTTCCTGTTTGTCGTCAGTGCTGGCGGCGAGTTGCAAGGCAGTTTTGCGACTTCCGGGGCGCAAAAGGCCCCGGAAGTAGCGAGAAGCATGCAGCCATGTCCGTTCCCACTTTGCCCAAGTCGATTTGTCAGAGCGTGTGGTGAACGCGGATTGGTACTGGCTGAAGAACTGCGATCCTTCGACAAGAGGGTGAGCGAGAGAGTTCATACACTACTGAAGCGCGCTGCGAGCGTGAACGTACCGAACTAAACCGCGGAAGTAGGATTAGGGGAAGATGTCTTGTTCCATGAAGTCGCGCAGGGTGCTGATGTCAAGTGAACTGTCTGTCGTATGCTCGTCAAAGTTTTCGAACAGCGTCTCAGCGTCCTCAGCGGTCAAGTGGACATAGAACTCGTCATCCACGTCCCGGTGATAGTAATTACCGTCGTTTAAAATCAGATAGAACTGTTCATAGAATTCCTGGATATGTCGTTTGATTGCCTCAGCGTTTTCGTTGAAGCCGATGTGAAGACCGAGAAGGAAGTCAACATGCATTAACACTGGAATCCCATCCCAACTCTGCATCTTGTTGATACGTTCGGCGACACGTGAACCAAAATTGCCGGGCTCGGCGTTGGTAATCACGACAAAGTTTCTGAATTGCGTATCAGACGACTGGACATCAGGAGAATCCTTGATGCGATGGATGTAACCGCGGAGATCCTTGGCTTCTGACGCCTCGATACTCAATTCATCAGAAGTAGTGAACTTTCCATCCCACGCAAAAGACCGGAAGAAGCGCCCCTGACTCTTAGAAAATAGGAGTTCCGCAAAGCCATCTGGGAGATTCCCCCGTCGTTTCGTACCCCACTGCTCGGCATTCGTGATTATCTGATTGATAAGATGGAAGAGTTCCAGTTCGAAATCCCCGCCGACGTAGTTTTCGGAATTTGTGACAATCTCCTGTAGTTGGTCATACGCGTCAGCAGCGGTTCGTGCAGCACGCTCTTCAGTAGCCCGTGCCACCTCTTCGATGTGCTGGGTGATATAGTCATCCGGCAGCTCATCGTCAAGATACTTGTCGATCATCTCGCTCAAATCCAAATACGTGGCAAGGACCTCCTCTATCAAACGCTGATTTTTGACTGTCCCCGGATTCAGCAGTGTCACCGGATTAATACTCCTGTACAGGTGATCTATCGACTTCGGAGTGATGCTCACTTCCGGGGTATTAGTCAGCACATGGACAATGTCGCCTTCATGGCGGACACGACGGAATCGGTATTCTGTCCGGTAGATCTTCTCTGTTTTCGTCCCTAAGTAGTCCAGCCCTTCGTCCGCAAGCCGGTTCTTGAAAAAGTTCAAAATGCCGCGACTCGACAGTGTCACCTTCTCGAACTCCGCGAAAACAGTTAAATCGCCGCCACATGCTGGACAGGTATCGTCCTCCCGCTGCTCATAGATTTCTTCACAGCCTTGGCACTGCTTCCGGTCGACAGAATGCGTGTTGACCACGCCGAGTTCGGCGAGATCATCGATCAAGTCTTGATATAGGTTATTCTGTGTTTCGTAGGTAGGCGGATTTTTGAGGATAAAAGAGACTACCTGCTTCCGCTCACCGGTCACCCAGTGTAAGGGAATTTCCTGGTCAAGCGGGATTCCAAACCGGTCTTGGAACGTGTCCCGAATTCTGCCAGAGAGATCACCTGAGTGTGTTTTGATATCTGAATCAAGCCGAAGAATATTTTCATCAGTTGAGATGTCGACGTGTACACGGGCGTCAACGCCATAGGCATTGAACCAGAATCGGCGAATGTTCAGGATGCTTGGATTAACGATATCTTCAGCGAGTGCTGCTACAACATTTCGAATTTCGGTGTCGTAGGATTTTTTGGAGACCGTGAGCGGTACTGACGGAGTTGTCTCTGTCCGCCGAAATTCTACGTTCAGCAGCCGGATATCACTTTCCTCAGTATCATCGTCTAATTCGCTGAGAGACGATTCGAACTGCGCCGCATCGACAGCCATCTGATTTTGAACGGCATCAACATTCACCAACGAAATAGCGAATATCTCCTCAAGCTTCTCTACAAGCGTGTCACGAATTGTCTGATTGTTCGCAATGATCTTGAAGACTCCCTCCTCCTCTTTGACCTCTACAAAGATGCTCCGTAGATTTCGACGCCGTTGAGCCCCGATAACGTCACGTCGCTCTCTATCAGAGGTTTGACGATCAATTGCAAAGATGGTCGAATTCTTGAAAGAGAGTTCGTTTCGGTCTTCATATCTGAAATGGCCGGTGTTCATGCGGCGTGATAGAGTAACCTGGATTTTCCGAAAGTCGTTATCAAAACGATCGATATAGTCGTCTGGAAGATCATTTTCGACACTGTATGTCCGTTCGTTCTTCGCATCGGACCACTCGTTGTAGAGCAGCAATTGATAGGCGAAACTCTGATTCCCATGTAAGAATGCTTGAATCAGATACCGATATTCCTCATCCTCCTCAACCTCGTCTCCATATCTTCCTGCCATTTCCCGTAGGAGCGTGCGTTTATCCGCAAGAAATCGGTAGAGGGTGTAGAGTGTGATTGCCTCTGCTTGATGCGAAACAATCTCAGATTGGAGGTTGGCAGAATCCTCGTTGATATCCAGAAGCTCACGAATAACATCTAGCGTATCAGAATCAATATTATCCAGCACATCCTCAAATTTCGATTTGTAGGTTTCGTCCCATCCGTCCTCGTACCGTGGCCGATCAGCAGGGACATCCCTCAATATAGTATCGGGATTCAATTGGGCTTGAACGGCCGACATACGGCTTGAGACGAAGGGTAGTCTTTTATCTTTTTGGCTCCTGACAGCATAGTCGCCATCACCCGCCCAGAACACAACGGCCTCGAATTGTCGAGCCTCTGGAAACCAGTACTGCACAACGACAGCTCACAGTCATCTCGCGGTCAACAGACAGTACGGGACTAACCAGGCGATAGCCACCTCCAACTGAAGCTCTTACGGGGTGCTTGAATTCAGTGACTTACGATCTGGATCAATATCACTCACGCTTCACCCGCCGTCGCGCATTATCCACAGTTTCGCATCGGGATCGTACTCGCTGATCTTCCCGCTGTGACTACGGGTCTCGGCGGCAAGCACGCCGATATGCTTGAGCTGTTGCACGAAATTGAACAACACGTTGGTGCGGATGATGTCCTTCCAGACGGCTTCCTCTTCGTAGATTCGGGAAACCTGCCCTGCTTCGATCAGTTCCCGGGCCCGTGTTCGGCCGGCTTGCGTGCAGAACGTGTTCAGGAAGACGTTCGGGTACTCGTGAACCAACCGCCGAACCAGGTCCGGGAAGTGAATCCGCGGGCCCTCTTTCCGCAGCGCGTCGAGCAACAACCGGAATTCGGGGTGTCGCTCGTAGCAATTCCGGAGCAGAATAGCGAGCGGCTGGTGTTCTGCGACGACCGTCGATCGGCCGACATCACTCTGGACCGCATCAAGACCTTCGAGTGTCGAAATCCCGCACCCGTGAAGCACCGTCGTGTGATGAAATCAAAGAGAACGAGCTACGAGAACTCCGGGCGCTCGGCGTATTCAATCGGATCTCGTCCCCCGGCATTCCGGAACGCTTCGAGTCGGAACGCGCACGCATCACACGTGCCGCAAGCCGGTTCGTTATCGCGGTAACACGACCACGTAATATCATACGGCACACCGAGTTCCAATCCGCGCTCAGCAATCTCGGTCTTCGACCACTCAACGAACGGTGCTTTCAGATCGATTTCTGTCTCCGGTTTCGTGCCGACGTCGATCACTTGTTGGAACGTATCGAAGAACTCAGGGCGACAATCGGGGTACCCGGAGAAATCCTCTGAGTGCGCGCCGATGAACAGGGCTGACGACTCGGTCGCTTCAGCGTACGATGTCGCCATCGACAGCAAGTTCGAGTTTCGGAACGGAACGTACGATGTCGGAATCTCGTCGCTGTCGAGGTCGGCGTCAGCCACATCCATTTCCTCGTCCGTCAGACTCGACGCCCCGATCTGCGCGAGATGTCCGGTTTCGATGTGGAGAAAATCACTCGCATCAACCTCCTCAGCAAGCGCTTGGGCACACTCGAACTCCTTATTTTCTGTACGTTGCCCGTACGACGTGTGGAGGAAGTACGGCTCGTACCCCTGCTCCATCGCTTCGTATACCGCCGTTGCACTATCCATCCCGCCGGAAACCAGAATCACTGCGCTTTCAGTACTCATGAATTGTCAGTCTCGTCAAATCGGTTGTTACTCTGTTCGCCACCCCGGATGCGACGCCTCCGCCGCGTTCGAACCACTATCTCACGTCCGGGCGATCGCATCGCGGCGTTTATGTTCCCGGTGCGTCATTCCACAGGTCAACGTGAATACGTGGCGTGTACCGATACCCGTACTCCATAGCCAGTTCCGCCACTTGACCGCGCGTCTCATCGAGTTGATCACGAGTCATACCTTCTGGCATCAACAATACGTCATCATTCGCCACCGTCGCCACCGTCGCCTCCCGTATCCGCTCAACCAAATCCGTAATCTCTGGCATGTCTCCCTCGCCCGTCACGACGAACTTCAACTGGGTCTCATACGCATCCACCATCCGGGATAACGCCTCCATATCGATCCGGTTCTGCTCGTGCTTCTGTTCCCACTCGCCTTCGCCTTTCGGGTCACGATCCGGTGTCGGCGTGCTACTCACCAGTTTCGGACTGATACTCGCTAAATCGATCGGCGCATCCTGGAAAATCGTCCCGTTCGTCTCCACCGTCGTATGATATCCCTCTACAGCGAGTTGTTCTAACAAATCCACCGACTCCTGATGAATGAGCGGCTCCCCGCCCGTCAGCACGACATGGTTCGCTTGCTCGTATGACTGGACTTCTTCCACGATCGACTCCACGTCGCGCCAAGCACCAGTTGGCTCCCACGACGTGTGGTACGAATCACAGAACCAGCACCGAAGGTTACACCCTGAGGTCCGCACGAACACCGACGGCACGCCTGCAAGCGTCCCCTCACCCTGTAGCGAATAGAACACCTCGTTGACTGGGATCCCCTCACCAGTCACGTCAGCGTCCACCCGCGTCTCTTCGGCGTCACTAGCAACCGGCATCAGTACGACGCACAGAGCTCCCCAGTTTCTCGAACCGATACCGATACATCCGACACTGAGTCCGGGAACGACTCAAGCATCCGTTGTTCAAGTAGAACCGCCATCACCTCTGCCGTCGGCGGATGGTTCAGCACTACGAGCGAATCAGCATCACCAGACATCTCGAACGCATCAACAAGCGGATCACCCTCTTCAACGAGGAACATATGATCCCACTCATCGATTACACCGGTCACATCGCCTTTGTCCACTATCCACCCTTCCTCAGAGAGAGCGCCAGTTATCTCGACGGAGATCAGGTAGTTGTGTCCGTGTGGGCGGGAACATTTGCCATCGTGGTGGAGAATCCGGTGTCCTGCGCTGATCCGAATCGGATTATCATCGCCAATGTGAAGGATTCTCTCCCCAGCTCTTTCGATCAGAGTGCTATCGTGTTCCTCTTCGAGGGCACTTGGAGGCATATCTGAAGAATATCATAAGAGTAATTAAATCTATTTCGGTCTGTTTCCATTCTCGTTTGCTACACAAGCGGGAAACTCATTATCTGCCTTACGGCTCCTCACGCAACACCCACGGTTTCGCATCGGGATTGTACTCGCTGATCTTTCCGCTGTGACTGCGTGTCTCCGCGGCAAGCACACCGATATGTTTGAGCTGCCGCACGAAATTGAACAGGACGTCCGTTCGAATGATATCTTTGCAGACGGCTCCTTCTTAGTAGATTCGAGCTTTACGCCCGGCTTCAACAACCACTTGCTCGTGCGACTCCGAGGTCTGCGGACTCGACCACTGCGTCACGCCATCGACCGTCGCACCGATCATACCCACGCTCTTGGACCGGAGTGCATCTATGTGTTGCCCGACAGTGTCAGCAGCCACCGCAAGGTAAGAGACTTCGTCGCCTGCAGGTATGTGAGGGCTGTCCAATCCCGCGGAGTGATCCGCTCGACGCATTCACCTCGCGGCGAAGTTTAGATTATTTAGAGGGTGACTCCATGAGAATCCCGCTGAAATCCCTGGAGCGTGAAGTACGTCATGGAGTCCCGAAGGTCGATCTATGACATGCACCTCCGAGTACGGGAGGGTGACGGACCTCGGATGCGAAGGAACAGGAGAATTGGGATCACGGTCCGGCCGATCTGAGTGATCTGCGCAAAGTATGGATACTCACAGCGCCGATAGAGTGTATGAGTGGACGCCGTCGGTTCGATGTGGTAGAGCATCTCTCTGAAGAGCAACTTGATGAGGCAATCAATGAGGCACAGAAGGCGGACGAGGCCCGGCTCGTCCGCCGTCTCTGTTTTGTGAAGAATCTCTATGCGGGCGATGTGCTAGAGGCGGCAGCTAGCCGCGTTGGTGTCTCGCAAGCCAATAGTAGTCGGTGGGCACACGCCTGGAACGACGGTGCTGTTGATGGATTACGGCCGAGTTTCGGGAGCGGTCGACTCCCGAAACTCTCGGACGAACAGTTCACCGAACTGTGTGCCATCCTCGAAGAAGGCCAACCATGGACGCCACAGGCGATTCACGCACTGATCGAAGACCGGTACGGCGTTACGTACGATCCGGCACACCTGAGCCGGAAATTACGGAACAGCGGAATGCATTACGCCAAACCGCGGCCGATGGATCCCCGCAGTCCTGTGGATGCAGAGGAAATTCTCGCCGAGCGCCTCGCCCAGGCGCTCGGCGAGGATGAGCACGAGCGTGAAGAGGATGATCCAGTGATACTCGGATTTTTTCGATGAGGCGTGGCCTCACCCCTTCAAGAATTCCCAACGGATGTGGTCGTACGACTGTACCGTCGAGATCAAGAAGCCGGTGGTAACGTTTCCATGGCGGTCGATCGGATTCTATGCATTAACCGGCCAAAGCGTGATTACGTTCAAAAAGCGGTTGGTCAAAGAGACGATCGTCGAGGGGACTCGAAGAGGTCCGCGAGCAGAATCCGCGCGGTCGGATTTTGCCCGTGGCCGACAACTACGATTCCCACCACGCGTATCTTACCCAAGAACGTGCCGACGAACTCGGCATCGGGTTCGTCTTCATTCCGCCATACTCCCCGACGCTGAACGCTATCGAACCGCTTTGGAAAGACTTCAAACGGGATATTTCACCGGAAATCTTCGACGGCAAGGACCGTTTCCGAGACTATTTCACCGAGAGATTTCTTCGGTTGAGTCATCAGCTCAGCTTTGCGAACGACTGGATCGAGACATTCCTTCCAGACATTCAGAGGTTACGCTGATCACTCTCGCCGAGCGAGCGCTTCGTTGTCGAATACGAAGTTTCAGCCATCCAGCGCTGAGAGGAGCCTTTTGCCCGGATGAGCGCGTTATGTCCGAGCGTCAACGGCCTCGATCCGCGCTGTAGGATGAGTGGCTCGACACCGAGTGCGTAGAACTCGTGTTCGTGATCCAGTTGTGGAAGGCCTTGTCAGCAGCCACGGACAGCAGGTCGTCCGCGTTCCGGCGGACGACCTGCGGCCCGGTCTTCGTATCGTGTTTCCACCAAGCCGAAATGTGTACGTCCAGGACGGCAAGAGACTCTCTATCGGTTAGTGTCGTCACTTTCAGTGTTTGAACGGTACTTCCCGACCGCTGGAGGTAATATGACGGGGCAGAGCGGCAGTCAAAGAACGTACTGTCGAGTGCAGCGTGACCAGACTGCGGGTGCTGCTGCGCGGAAATGCGCAGCAGCGCCCGCCAGACCCATATTTCGAGTCGGTCGAACGATTTGTAGATCGTTGTGTAATCCGGTAGATCATTCTGGTCAAGGTCGAGGGCGTCGCGGATCTCCGCCATATACTCCAACCGATTCGGCGTTTCACGGTAGCTGTGGCATTCTTCGAGCCGAAAACAGTGCAAGACGACGTGCTTCCAGCGGGCGAACCCGCCGCTGACGGGCTCGCCCGCGTGCTTTCCCAACGCTTGTTTGGCCAGGTGCCGACACTGCTCAACGAAATTGAGGAGATCGATTTCCATGGGCAGAGTCGATTTCCTCGGTTTCGTCCTCCTACTCAATGACATCAGCCGATTAGATCGCTATTCAACACAGCAGATTCTAGTGCATAGTTGCCTCTGGAGTGGGAATGCATGGAGTGGAAACACACCTATTCGGGCTCGCCGCCCGGTTGCCTGTACGGACAACCGGGTGGCATCCCATGATACGGCTTCCTTGGCACGTCGGCCAATCAAGAGCAAGCGTTTGTGAACGCTTGTGAAGCATCGGTCTTTGCCACCCCGTTCGTACTCCATGTGCTGGGGACTTAGCAGGCTTTCATCGCATCAAGAGCGATGGTTCCACTCAAGTATCGATGAGAGGAAAATGTCGGTTTGATCAAGAGACATCTACCTCCGGGGCCGGCAGACAGGTTATGTGGTGTAATAAGAGGGTCGGCCGGAAAAAGGAACAGTCCACCAGATCTCAGACCAGTATCCTTTTATCCGAACGAATCGTTCAAACTATCAGCGACGATACCGGATAAAACCAAAGAATGTTTATTGGTCTAGGAAGTGACATTCTACTAGTAGCGGCCTGAGTGGAGACGATGAAGATCGGACTGTACATCGGGACGGAAGCAGATACGACGAATCAATACTCGGAACGATTACTGCTGGGATGGGGAAAATGTCTATCGGATCATCAAGTGGACGCATTCGGCGCATCGGATTTACCGGCATCCGCGACAGACTACTACAACCGCGTTGAAACAAAAGCGCGAGGTTACAGAACACCTTTCACAAAGATCATCACAACATACCGTGGGGCCCACGAGTATGCAAGTGTTCACGACCCCGACGTTCTTGTTCAGTTTCGAAGTTTTTCAACGCACGCGACTGGCATCGCCCTCGCTGGCAGGGACCTCGAAATTCCTGTGATTACTCGATTCCCCTCTGACGCGTTCCAGGAATACAGGATGGCCAGCGGGATACGTAAGGGCGGACTATTCCTCTTGCATAATGTATTTGGCCGCCTTCCGCTCGCGCTTTCTGAGGCAACGATTGTTCTCGGCCCCTACGGCCAGTCCGAGGTTGAGAAACGGGGCGTGTCAAGCGACGATGTCGTGATCATTCCACCGCCGAAAGACGTGACCGGCCGATTCAGGCCTGCAGACGAGGTGGGATCGCTCCGTGACGAACTCGGACTTCCCCAGGACAGGCGTATCGCACTCTTCGTTGGCAAAATGACTGAATTGAAGGGGATGGAGTTCGCCCGGTCTGTGATACAATCAACGTCTGAGCGGTCGGACATCTACTTCGTCTTCATCGGTCCAGGCCCGTACCGGCAACGGCTGAGATCCGAGTTTAGTTCCGATACGGTTGAACTTCCGGGCCATATCCCGTACTCGGAGATACACGATTATTACCGGGCAGCGGACGTGTACATTCACCCGTCGCCACACGAAGGGATCCCACTTAGTGTCCTTGAAGCGCTTGACTGTGGCACACCGGTTGTAGCCCGGCGTGCCGGCGACATTGCCTACGTGACCCCAAACGTTGTCGACACGCCCGAGGAGATGGTGGACTGCCTTATTGCGGGAAACAAGGATGCGACCTGGCTTCACGAGGCTGAGTTCACCATGGCGGTCCAGCAAGAAAAGTTGAATTCCCTGCTGGAGCGAATAAAGGAACGATGAGCGGGACTCAAGTTGACCACCTATGGTGGCGGTGCCGATCAAATACCGCCAGCTACAGGGTGTACGGGTGAAATCATGAGGGAAGAACTCTTGGAGTTACTTGAGAAGAAGCCTGCTGTCCGTGAGGATATCGAGGCAATTTTGATCGTTGACTCGGATAAAGGGACGTGGACTTTTGATGACGTACCGGTCGACTCAGGCACGTTCGGTGAACTGGTATCACGTGGCGTCGTTGAGAAAACCGACGGAGAATACAGTCTGTCGAATCCGGAAGCAACTAAAAAAGTTCTCAAGAGAAGAACAGTCTATTCAACGCCAGAAGACGACGATTCCACTGGAGACGACGACCTGTTCTCGTACCTCGCGGCGCCGCGGGTGGCCGCACTCGCTGGGACACTGGTAGTGGTGATCTTTTTTCGGATCTACGTGCTATCTGAAGTCTACGAGAACGGAGACATTCTATTACTGGGGAACGATCCGTGGGGACACCGCTACTATGTCGAACAACTTGTACGAGTCGGCAGTGGCCCATTCGACATCAGTGTTCTCTCGTCGGAGTATGTGGCCGAAGAGCCACTGACGAACGTTCTGTTGTGGTGGTTCGCGGAACTGTTCGGCAGCAGTCCGCAGGCGGCCGGACACGTTCTCGCCTGGTATCCAGTCGTCGCTGGGGTGGTGACAGCAATTGTTGTGTATCTCATTACAATGAATCTCACTGGCGATATAAGGGCGGCGCTTGCGGCAGTACTGGCTCTCGCTGTCATTCCCGCACACGCCCTGCGGACCGCATTCGGGTTCAGTGATCACAGTGCGATGGATTACGTGTGGCTTGTGTTGACTGTATACTACTTGGTAAGCATTGGGACAGCGGTTCAGACGCGCCAAGACCTGACGACGCGTCGGACGTGGATGCTGACGGGTGGCCTTATACTCGCAATCACTGCACAGACTGTCTCATGGCTTGCGGCACCGTTGTTGCTGGTGCCTATCGGGCTATACATTGTCGTCGATGTCCCGTTAGGGGTCCATGCGAATAGGTCGCCCGGGGTGACAAAATCGCCTATCATCGTCGCGCTGGTCGCTGCGACACTTCTTTCCGCGACGATCCAGTTCCTGTTTGACTGGCTCTTTCTCTATATCGTGTACGCGTTGGCGGGATTATCTGTTGGGGTGGTTGCAATTGTCGGACTAGGGGAACTGTGGTTCAGATACGGATGGGATACGAGGTGGCTTGTCGCCATTGAAGGAGGTGTCGTCACCGTGGGGGGGATCAGTCTGCTCCTGTTCCCGCCACTCCGGTCGTACGCCCAGTCCGGAGTATCGTATTTTACCGGGTTCACAGGCGGGGAAGTCGCCGAGGCGACCCCACTGTTTGGCACTGGCTCGCTCGGGGTGGTCGTTGGTCCGTTGTTGCTCTTTGGATTCCTCCTGTTTCTGGCTCTCGCCGTGCTCATCAGCGCGACGGCGACGGCAGTTCGAAAGGATCGGTCGGCGCTCCTAGTCGTTGTCGTGTACAGCTGGTTCCTGTTCATACTCGCGGGGTTCGTTCAGCGACGCTTCACCGGTGAACTCTCGCTTTTCGTCGCGGTCCTTGTTGGCATCGGCTTCGTTCGTCTCGCCCAGGTCGTTGAGATCGTCCCAAAAGACGGCGACTTGCTGGAGGGGACCACGAGCAGGCCAGCGTTCGTGATCCCCGGAAGGCGGACGATTTTGAATCTCTTGCTCCTATTCCTGCTCGTCGGCGGGTTCGCGGCAATTCAGACGCCCTTGACGATCAACAAAGTTGTCGTTGAGGACGAGGTCCACGAAACCGCACTCTGGATCAACGACTACGCCGAGCGAGAGGGACTGACATATCCGGAGAACAAGGTGTTGAGCCGGTGGTCGAGCAACAGGGTCTACAACTACTTCGTCAACGGAGAGGCTGAACAGTACACCGCCGCTAGGGCTACCTACGAACCGTTTATCATGTCCGAAACCCCTATAAACGGATACGTCGAGTGGAATCAAGACATTGGTTTTGTCGTCACACGCGACGACTACAACGTCCAGTCCGCGGCGACGATGTACTCTCGTCTCCACCACCGGTACGGGAGTCGGGGCGATGGGGTGCCGGGACTAGGCAACTATCGGGCAGTGTACGCTGCCGGGGACGGCAGGACGAAAGTCTTCGAGGTAGTCCCGGGTGCGACCGTCGTCGGGCAAGCAACGCCGAACAGCACCGTCACCACGACGACGAACGTGTCAGTGCCTGGCGCATCATTCACGTACACGCGCCGAGCCAGCGTCTCTGCGGACGGTATCTACACCGTGACAGTCCCGTACCCTGGCGCGTACAGCATCGAGAATGGAACAGTCACGGTGTCAGAGATGGCCGTGAGGAACGGTAGCCGCGTCTATTCAGACTGAGTGTCGGTCCCGCCACCGCAATCCCCTTTCTCGACTACGAAGTCCCCGACGACAAGCACATCCAGTCCCATGCCGAAGAAGTCCTTGATGGCCTCCTGTGGCGTATTGACAATGGGTTCGCCGTGGTCGTTGAACGACGTGTTGAGAACGACCGGGACCCCCGTTATCGATTCGAACTCATTGATGAGCCGGTAGTACCGGGGGTTCTGGTCCTCGTTGACGGTTTGGGGCCGAGTCGTGTCGTCTGCCGGGTGGAGGACTGCTGGGATGTTGTCTTTCTGATCGTCGGGTACGTCGAAAGTCTTGATCATGAATGGCGCTTGTTGGGCGTCAACGAGGTACTCGTCCATCGCGTCCTCAAGTAACGAAGGCGAGAAGGGGCGCCACTCTTCGCGGTGTTTGACAAACTCGTTCACCCTGTCTCGAGATGCGATGGTTCGGGGGTCGGCGACAATGCTCCGGTTGCCTAACGCTCGGGGTCCCATCTCCATGCGCCCCTGATGCCACCCGATCAGCTCGCCGTCGGCGATCCGCTCGGCGACGTACCGCTCAAGGTCGTCTGGTTCGATGTACTCGATCTTGTCCTTCTTCAGCTCCGCCCGGATCGAATCCCGCTTATAATCGTTGCCGAGGTATACAGTCGTCATCTCCTCATGGGTGCAGGAGTCGAGGTAGCCAGCCCCGATCGCCAGTCCACCGTCGTGCGCAACCGGCTGGATGAACAGAGTTTCGACGGCCGGTAGTTCCATGACGCGCTTGTTCATCTTACAATTGAGCGCGACACCTCCGGCGAGGCCGATGTTCCCCGTGCCAAGCCGCGTCGCGTAGTGGTCGACGATATCGGTAACAGTCTCCTCAAGCAACCGCTGGACAGTGTACGCGAAGTCTTTTTCCCACTGGGTGAATGTCGTTCCCGACGAGCGGTCGGCTTCACCAAACAGTTCTTCGAGACGGGCAACGCCGGACTCGATCCCGTTGTCAGTGATGCCGGTCACATCGTAGTCGACGCCGAGGTCGATCTCGGCCCTGAGTGTCGACTCGATGGCCTCGTTAGGGTTCCCGTAGGGTGCCAGCCCCATTACTTTCCCCTCACCGTTGAACGCCCGGTAGCCGAGGAAATCAGTAACGGCACCGAAAAAGTGACCCAGACTGTTGGGGAACTCGTAGGTCCGGACTCGTTTGAGGTCGTCACCCTTCGTACGCCAGACCACTGTCGCGTCGTACTCCCCGAGACCGTCGACCGTGACCACGAGACCCTCGTCGAACGGTGCCGGAAAGTGGGCGCTGGCTGCGTGACAGCGATGGTGTTCGAGCGTCTCAAGCGGTGGGATCGGGTCGTCGAACACCGCCGCGAGTTCAGTGCGAACCAGTCCCGTCAAGAAGCCAGCTTTCGCGCCGATGTACTTCTCAGCCGTCCGCTCCGTAAGATACAGACTCTTCCCCCTCGTCTCGGCGTCCAGCAGTTTCCCGGGGAGCGACGAGAGGCGCTCTCTTACCGAGTATCCGTACAGCGACGGCTCGTAGGGAAGATAGATCCGGTCGATGTCGTTGAGTTTGATGTTGCAGTAGTCGAGACAGGCTTGTATCGCCCGTGACGGGAAGTCGTCGGTAGCGTGTTTCTGCCTGCTGAGGCGCTCCTCTTCGATCCCGTAGACAAGCGAACCGTCTCTGAAGATAGCGGCACTCGGATCGTGCGACCCGAACCCGTGTGTCACGGGTTTGAACGACAGCACGTACCTGACCATATCCCTAACAACCGCCATCCGCATGATAGGAGTTTCGGGTTTTTATCGCGGCGTACGGGTACGTCCCGGCAATATCAGGTTGTGTACGCCAAGTCGCGCAACCGTTCTTCCATGTCGCCACGGTCCGGTTCGTCGCTGTCTCGTTCTCGTCTTTCGGTGGCTCGGCCCGTATCGTCCGGCACTCGCTCGGCGAGGGTCATGACGAGGAGGCTGATCCTTGGATTCTTTCGATGAGGCGTGGCCACAACCGTTCGAGAATTCGCAGCGGCTGTGGTCGTTTGACCGGACGGTCACAATCGAGGAGCCGTTAGTAACGTTCCCGTGGCGGTCGATTGGCTTCTACGCATTGACGGGCCAGAGTGTAATCACGTACAAGACGGAACTAGTCAAGGAGACGATCGTGGAGGCCATCGAAGAGATCCGCGAGCAGAATCCGCGGGGCCGGATTTTGCTCGTGGCCGACAACTATGGCTCGCATCACGCGAAGCTCACGCAAGAACGGGCCGACGAACTCGGCATCGAGTTCGTCTTCATCCCGCCATACTCGCCGACGCTGAACGCGATCGAACCGCTGTGGAAAGATCTCAAACGAGAGAGCTCGCCAGAGATCTGCGAGGACAAAGATCACTTTCGAGAGTATCTCACCGAGACATTTCTCCGGTTGAGCCATCGGTTGAGTTTCGCGGTTGACTGGATCGAAACGTTCCTCCGAGATATTCAGAAGTTGCGCTAATCACTCCATCGCCGCAAGCCCGACCGAGATTACACGCCAAAACTCGATGGCCGCGGTGAAGCCCACCTCGTTGCGCTCGCGTGCTCAGAGCCACCAGAAAGACGGTCTCGCTGGACATACGCACTCCCTGCTGACTGCCTTGTCACGCTTGAGGAGATCGAGTTCGACTCGATCTCCGAAGAAACCGTCCGACAGCGGCTAAAAAACGACCTGAAGCCACACCGCTCTGAGTATTGGCTCATTCCACCCAAAGAGAACGCAGAGTTTGTCTACAGGATGGAAACGCTCCTCTCGCTGTACCAACAACCGTATGACGAGACTCGTCCAGTCATCTGTTTCGATGAGTCCAGCAAAGAACTCCGCAAGCACGTCCGCGACCCGCTCCCGGCCCGCCCGGGAGCGGTCGCTCGAACCGACCATCACTACGAACGCAACGGGAAACAGATGCTTCACGTGGCCACTGAACCCCTGACCGGCCAATGTCGCCTCCACGTGACAGAACGTTGGCGGACGTGTGAATGGATCGACTGCATGGTAGCGATTGTTGACGACTACCCGGATGCTGATTGCATCCGGGTCGTCTTGGACAACCTCAGAACGCACAATCCAGTTGCCCTCTATCGGTTCTTTCCATCAGGGAAAGCACGCGAGTACCTTGATCGGTTCGAGTTTTACTACACGCCTACGCACGAGAGTTGGCTGAATATGGCCGAACTCGTCTGGAGTTCGCTCCAAACACAGTGTCTCAACCGCCGCATTCCGGACGCATCGACCCTCCGGTCGGAGGTTGCTGCGTGGGAAACCGAGCGAAACGAGATGAATGTCACCGTTGACTGGCAGTTCACAGCGTAGGACGCTCGAACGAAACTCCACCGACTCTATCCGACTATCGAGGAAAGCGAGAACTAGTCACTCGACGTTTGGGACGGTACTAGCTGGGACCGATCGGTGAGTCTGGACTACACCGGCAGGTGGTCGTTCAGCCGGTGCCGTTCCCGACACTGACGGTAAGCCGAGCGGTGCGATAGGGCGTCGAACTGTTCGCGTCGAGACGGTACAGCCAGACCTGGAGTCGGTACTTGCTGGGTGTGTCCGGCGCTTCGACCGTCACTCGCTGTTGCCACGTGCCGCCATGTGAGAGATCGAACGTACGGGTTTGGGTCCAGCTGTCGTTCCATCGGACGCGCAACTGGTAGGGGACCGTCTGTCCCTCCTGGTTCGTGACCCGGACGACCAGCGGCGCCATCTCCCCCGGCGCGAGGGCGTCCGGGTAGTCGTTTGCCCGCCCGTCCGCCCCGAGGACCGACAGTTCGGTGAACACCTCGCCTGTGGTCTGTGGGTCCGGCGTCGCCGCGACGTACACCGTCGTGATGACGGCGACGACGAGGGCGGCGATGAGAACCGACCGCAGGAGGGAGGTTGTGTCAGGCACGGTAGTCGTCGGTCAGAGTCGGCAACGACACCTATACCTGTCGGTTTTTGCGACCGTGGGTGCTGGCTGCCCCGATCCCGATCCGGGTCGGGCCGGCTCCGTTCCGACCGAGAACTGCCGCGCGGAGTACGAATGGGCTGGGTCCCGGAGCGACTGAACGCCCGTTTTCGCAAGCATGCGAACCATTTTATACGACCACTTGCAATCGCACCCTAATGGTACTACAGAGCGCCGTCGTCGGTGCCGGAAACTCGGCTGTCAACGGTCATCTCCCGGCCTTGCAACGGAACCCATCGACAGAGCTGGTTGCAGTATGTGACCTTGACGAGTCCCGGGCGCGGGAGGCGGCTGACGAGTTTGACACCGACTGGTACGCCGATTTCGACGCGCTCCTGGCCGAGGAGGACCTCGACTGGCTCCACATCTGCACGCCGGTACAGACACACTTTGACCTCGCGTATGCGACCATCGAACAGGGTATCCACACGCTCGTTCAGAAACCGGTGACTCAGTCGGTCGCGGAGATGGAGGACCTGCTGTCGCTGGCCAACGAACACGATGTCTCCGTTTCGGCGGTCCACAATCGGGCGTTCTTTCCGGTGATGCGTGAGCTGCGCAAGGAGATAGAGTCCGGGGGGTTCGGGGAGGTAGTCGCTGTGAACACTATCCTCGCGGGCGAGGGTCGTCCCGACGAGACGCCGCGAGGGTCGTGGGTGTTCGACCTCCCGGGTGGAGAACTTGAGGAAGGGTTCCCCCATCCGATCTATCTGACGCTGATGACGGGGGGTTACCCGGCCGCAGAGGGAGATATCAGGTCGATCAGTCGCTGTCGCGACACCTATGATAAAGACATCGACTACGACGGGGTGACGGTCAGTTACGAGAGCGAACGGGGTGCGCTGTGTTCTATCACCGTCCTCTCGGAGTCGGTTCCCCGGGACGTCATCCGGGTCTACGGCACGAACAAGTCCGCAACGGTCGACCTGAACGCGATGATCTACGTCGACCACGAGAAGGACAGCGAGTCGCCGGTTACCGCCATGGCAGACAGTGCCAGCACGTCGTTGCAGATGGTCGCCGGCATCCTCAAGAACGGTCTTTCGTTCGGGCGGATGCTCGGCGAGAACAGACTCGACCGCCACACCGACGACAGCGTCAGTGGGACGTACTATCAGATAAACGAGACGGCCAGAGCGATCGAAGATGGAACCGAACAGCCTGTTCCACCGGCCCAAGCGCTGTGGACGATGAAACTGATGCGTGCCATCCGCGAGACGGTCACGAACGACTCGATCGACGCGTCCCCGACCACCTGAGCGGGGTCACGGGTAGCCGCGACATGCGGTCACCGATTTGTAGAGCCGTTCCATCCGTGCCGTAATCTGGTCCCAGTCGTACTGCTGGGCCGCCTCAACACAGGCTTCGGGGTCGATAGTCGTCGTCGCTTGCTCGATAGCACGCGCAACTGCTTCGCTCTCGGGGGAACAAATGTAGCCGGTCCTTCCATCATCGACGAGGGCAGTGGCCGCGTTGCGCGGGTGGTCGATCGTAACCACCGGCGTCCCACAGGCGAGTGCCTCAAGCGCCGTGATACCGAACCCCTCACGTCGGGAGGGCAACACCAGCACGTCGGCGCCTTTGATCACCCCGAGCACGTCCTCGTACTCCTCAAGGAAACCGCGAAACCTGATGTGCGAGTCAACGCCCAGATCGGTCGCGAGAGTCCTGAGATCGCTCTCTTCTGGTCCCTCGCCGATGACGTCACACGTGACTGTCGGCCGGTGTTCGCGGTAGGCGGCGAGTGCTTCGAGGAGCAGATCGACGTTCTTCTGTTCGATAAGGCGGCCGACGTAGACCACGTCCGGCGGGTCCGCCGCCGGTTTGGTGGTACGGATCTCCTCGAGCGAGATGCCGTTGGGAACGAGGTGGGCCTTGCAGTCGGCCATCGCCTCGACATCTGCGCGCGTGCGTCGCGAGACGGCGACGTGTATGTCGGGGAGATGGACGGCGAGTCGCTCGACCGATCGACCCACGGGTCCCAGCGCGCCGAGGTACTCCTCCCAATACTCGTCCCATATCTCGTGCCAGGTGACGACAAGCGGGATCCCCCGAAGCAGCCCCGCCGCTTTCCCGGAAAAACAGGGGAAGTACGGAAACTCCTGTACGTGGACGAGGTCAAAGTCTGTCCTGACGAGTGTCGGTGTCAAGTGGGCGGTGAACGAGAGCGCCTGTCCGATCGACCGCCGGCCGTTGACGTACAGTTCCCCCGGCGGCGTCACCCCGTGCAGCGTCACGCCCTCGCGTTCGTACACGTCGGGACCGTCCCAGTACTTGCACCCGTACCAGTGGATGTCGTGGTCGTCGGCGAGTCGCCGAGAGATTTCCCAGACTCGCTTCTGGATTCCCCCTTTCTCCCACGGATAGACCGCATCGTAGACCTGAGCTATCTTCATTGGTGGCGATGTGGGCCGCGACAGCAACGACTGCCGACGGTTCTTGTATCGTCGGATTCGGCGGTGAACTGTTTCTCCGCCGTACGCTCGGAGAGCACCCACACGTTTATTACTGTCCCGGTTCGAACCGGGGCAGGGTTGGTGAGAGGGACCGTTCGCGCGGCCAGCGGTCGGACCCAGGATTCGTCCCAGGCCATTGAGGGGACTGACAGCCGGTGGATGGGATGGTGGCCAGTTCGAAAGACTAATTCCCGTGAGTTGAGAGGACACGGCCGATCAATGAATCTCTCCCGGGCGGGGGCCTTGCTCTACTCCTCGCGGCTCCTTGGCAAGGTGGTCACGTTCCTCGGCATCGTTTACTTCGCGAACATGATCGGCGCTGCGGCTATGGGGATGTTCTTTCTCTTCCAGGCGTCGCTCGGTATCCTCTCAATCCCGGCCGATTTCGGAGTTCGCGGTGCAGTCGAGAAACGTATCAGCGAGGGGACGGAAGCGGCTGACCGTCTCCTCGCGACCGGTATCGCCCTCAAGGTGATCCCGCTCGTGCTAATCAGCGCCGCGCTGTTGGCCCTCCGGGGCGAGGTCAACGAGTACGTCGGCGGAGCGGTGACCGTCGTCATAGTGGCGTCACTGTTCGTCCGAGAAGCCGCACTGCTGGCCGAGAACGTCCTCCGGGGCGAACTCAGGGTCGGCGAGACGGCGAGTCTCGAGGTGATCCGGGATGTCTCCTGGGTCGCCAGCAGCGTGCTTCTGGTGTGGACGGGTCTCGAGGCACTAGCGCTCGTCTACGGGTGGCTGATCGGCCACTTCTTGATGGCACTCGCCGGGTGGTACCTCATGGACACAGGCATCGGGAAACCAGCCGCTGGCCTCGTCCAGTCGCTGTTCAATTATGGGAAGTACCGGTTCGTGCTTGAGGCTGGTTCGAAGGTCTTCGGCTGGATCGACGTCGCGGTGCTTGGCTTTCTCGTCACTCAGGAGGCGGTCGGTGCCTACGAGGTCGCTTGGCGCGTCGGCGAGGCGGTGATACTGGTGAGTAGTACCATTGCAAAGACAATCTTTCCACAGATCAGCGCCTGGAAGAGCGAGAATCGAACCGAGGAAATTAGCCGGGTACTGCGACAGGCGCTCACCGCAACGATGGTCCTCGCCGTGCCGGCGGTCCTGGGGACAGTGGTTCTCGTTGAAGAGATACTTGAACTCGTGTTCGGAACCGAGTACGGCGTGGCGGCGCTGGCACTCGTTGTCCTGATGGGACAGAAACTAGTGCAGTCCGTCTACAACGTCTTCGGCTACGCGTTACAGGCAATCGACCGACCCGACTTGTCCGCGGCGGCCACAGTAGTCTCGATAGCGATGAATATCGGACTGAACGTCGTGCTGATCTTCCGGTTCGGTCTCGTCGGGGCCGCACTGGCGACGACTATTGCCTACGTCGTCAACACGGCTCTCCATGTTTTCTTCTTGCACGACGAGGTGCCGATCGCCGTCGCCCACCGCGACTTGCTGTGGATCGTGACGGCCGCGCTTACGATGGCCGCGGTGGTCGCCGCGACGAAAGCCACATTCGCCGTGACCACCAGATCGGCGCTCGCAGGGGCCGTCGCTCTCGGTGTGGTCGTATACGGGTGCGTTCTTCTCCTGAGTCACTCTCTCCGGACACAGATCCGGGGGAATCTCGGCTGGATACTCGGCGACGACGGATCGACTGACTCTTGAATGACCTGAAGCGCCACTGCCCGGACTGGTGCCCTGAGACCGCGGATGGATTCGCGGGGAAGTACCAAGATATAAGAGTGCCTGTCGCGGATCTGCTGACCAACCGACAGTCAGCGAGTGACTCCGCTCACCACGACCGGCAACCACGCCATGAAAGACGTACTCAGGAGCCGAAACTGGACCGACTATCGTAGGGCTGTGGCGATAACACGCGACCTGACGAACAATGACCGGGTCACGCTCGGTACTGGGACCGTCCTGCTGGCGTTCATCGCGACAGTGGTGCTCTCCAGCGTCGGCATCAACCTCGTGGTCTTGCGTCAGGTCCTCGGCTTCCTTCTTATCACGGTAGTGCCCGGCGTATTACTGCTCCCATTGGTTGGTATGGATCTTGACGATGCGCGGGCCGTCGTCTACGCTGTCGTCGCGAGCGTCACGATGGTGATGCTCCTATTCACCGCGATAAATATTCTTTACCTCGAATACAGCGGGTTGCTACTCGGTGTACAGCCGTTCACGCCGCTCACGGCGACGACGATCACGGTCGCGTTCGTCACCACCCTCGTAATTGCCTTCCGGTGGTCGGGTGTCCAGCCCGCACTCCCGTCGCGAACCACACTCAGCCTGCTCGCCGAACCGTTCGCCCTAGCTTTGTTGCTATTGCCGTTTCTCGGGAGTTTCGGTGCGTTGCTTATCAACTACTTCGGGTGGAACGCACTCAACGTCGTCGCCATAGTTCTCGTGGCTCTCGTGTTGCCCTATGTCATCCTGAAACAACCGTCCGAGCGGTACTATCCTCTTGCCGCGTGGTCGGTATCGGCGACGATGCTCCTACAGAATTCTATCCGGTTGATATATCTAAACCGTGGTGACGCCAAGTATGAGTACTATCTTGCTAATCTGGTGATGCACCACGAGATCTGGAGTCCGACATTCCTACGAAACAAGAACGCGATGATACGGATCACGGTATTACACCCTGTCTACTCCTTTGTGATGGACCTGGACCTCCTCTGGGAATTCAAACTCGTCCACCCAATCCTATTCTCAACCATCGCCGTCGCCCTCTATGTCCTGTTCTCGCGGCAGTTCAGTGCACGGATCGCGCTGTGGTCGCTCTTTCTGTACGTCTTCTTGCACCCGTTCTACATCCGGCTGTCGCGGGACACACGGTCGGGTGCGGCGCTTCTGTTCATAGTTGTCTGTGTCCTCGTCTGGACGGAGACGGAGATGAAACGTATCGCCACCGTGGCCCTTTCGGGGCTCAGTTTATTCGGCCTCGTCACATCTCACTACGGTTTCGCGTACCTGTTCCTGTTCATGCTTGCCGGCACCGCCGTCGCCACCTACGTTGAGGCGTCGGTGAGTGGCGACACTTTCCGGAGCGGCGTCTCGCTTACCTATCCACCCCTCTTTCTGGGACTGCTGTACGTCTGGTACAACTACACGAGTGGGGCACGGACGTTCGCGACACTGACGACCATTTCGGTGACGACGCTATTACAGATCAGTCAGTTCTTCAGTCTGCAATCGCGCTCAACCGAGGTGATAGCCACGAACTACTCCTCCTTCACCATGGAGTTCATCAAATATGAGTTCATGCTCGTCACGCTACTGGCGGGATTCGGGTACTGTGCGGCCGCACTCGACAGACCGCTGATCGACCCTGACAACTACAGTGGTACCCTCGCCTCTGTCGTCCGGGTCGTCTTTCACAACCGCCTGCTCACCGGGTATCGGGGTGTCTGGGGAGACAGCATCCCCGATATTGATAGTATCTACTTCTACTTGATCGTCGGTGGTCTCAGCCTACTATTTCTCTCGTTCGCACCAGTCGACACCTTTGGCCTCGAACGCATCTATATGATCGGGAGCGTGTTCGTCATTCCGTTCGTGGTTGTGACGGCTATCGGCGTCCCAACGACGGTGTCTCGGGGCCGGATCGGACAGCGACCGATACTGGCATCTCTGGCGGTGGTATTTGGCGCGTTCCTGCTCGTCAACGCCGGTGTCGTCTCCGCCGTCGGCCTCCACGAGAAGAACCCACAGCCGAACCTTGACCGAACCGGCATAATCGAACACGGAGACCGCGAGGCACTGTTCACGCTGTACGCGCGCTACACCACCGAGAGCGATTTCGCGGGGACGGCGTGGCTTGAACAGTACCGGACCTCAGAGAACGTGTTCACCTCTGGTGGTCTCGTTCGCCACTATCCGAGTTACTTCTTCGTCACCGAATATGACGCCGGCTCCGTTCCGGGCATCAACTACTACTCTATCGCCGCGACACCCGACGCGATGGACAACCGGGAGGGGTACATCTTCATCGCCGAGTACGGAACCCGAACCAACACGGTCGGCGTAATGACTCGGCCCGGCAAGACGATCAACACCATCTCACTGTCCGAGACAAACGCGGACCTCGTCCGTCGTCAAAAGGTCTATGACAACGGCTGGGTGGCCGTCTACCTTGCGGGTGGACACGAGTGATGACTTGATCGACGACGGGCAGTGATGACAGGCAGACACGCGGAGCAACTCGATTCAGCAATGTCGATCGATTCATCACCCTTCGATGTAACTCAGCAATCTTGGGCTTCTTTCAATCTATCAACAGCGGACTGAACTCCCACTCAGACACCGGTATATGCTCTCCATCGCTGCTACCGGATTTGTCGTACCAGTTGCACCCCAGGGTCCATGATGTAAGATAATCGAAACTAATTCCGAACTTCTCCTCGATGGTGTTCCCGATAGACCGATCCGAAAGTGTCGCTACCCATTGGTCGTGCATCAATTCGTCACACCCAACTAGATCCTGAAGTGTCGTTGCCGGGGCTTCTATCATGACTGCGTCTCGATAGTCGAAGAGTATTTGCTGAAAGAGACACGAAAGCGAATTCAGACCAGCGTCCTTGTCTGCACACTCTTGGAGTGCGATCGTACACGTGTTGCTGGTCGTATCTCGAGCAACGAGAACCGCTGCGTCGGGAGATGCTTCCTCGCCTATCCAGTAGGTTCGTATGTCGAGTAACGGGTCGTTCGTCCGCCAAGTCCAGTACTGTTCGTCCCGCTGAATACAAACTGGGTGATGGTCTGTAGGTGGTGTCTGAAAAGCCGTGTTCAGGAACCCTTCCTGATTCCTTACAACCTCCGTCGTTGTTCCCTGCGGTGCTATCAGGTCCCTGAGAATGAGCGTAAATCGGAACGGTACGCTGGCAAACTGTAATACTCTCTCGACATTCGGCGCCGAAGTGCCGCTTTCTGATAACAGTTTATCCGGTTGAAGTAAGCGGAATTTGCGGTGGTAGTCTGAAAACTTCCAGTTTTCAAACTGCTCCCAGATCTTGCGCGTTTCCTCTGTGGGCTGGCCGAATTCAACGGCCACGTCGTCATCTTCAAAAGAATTCCGTAACTCATCGACAATATCGACAAACAACTTCGCACTGCGATATTTTTCACGGATCATAAGATCAACCGGCTGTCTGGCAACCACTGGTGTATTATGAACGTACAACGGCACGCGGAAATCTCCAACGCATCCGACTAACTCCGAACCATGTTCTGCAACGATGATGTTCGGATTTTCGGTAAGTGGTGAGAGATGGTACTTCCAGTCGAACAACTCTTCCGAACGCGGGGACCCATGAATGGTTTCGTGGAGGTCCAGAACCGCTTGCTTATCATTTTCTGTATATTTCCGGAGAGTCAGAGTCACAGATGGTGGGGTTCTGGAACCAGCAATTTATACATTTTGGGTCGCATATAAAGAAATTGCTAGAGGATGGTCACATACAACACATGCAATTTAATGGCGACTCCAGATTTCGACTAGGCTGTGATATTGTTACGATAGGCCGCATCGAACGCCTGTTGTGTGACTACCCGGATCGTTTCCGAAAGTTTGCATTCAGTTCACGTGAACAGGAATACTGTGACGAACAGGCATTTCCCTCGCAGCATTATGCCGCTCGCTGGGCAATAAAGGAGGCGTTTATCAAGGCTCTCGGAGTACCCGGGAGGAATCCAGATTTCACCTCAATAGAAGTTGTCAGGGAAGAGTCCCCTCGACTCTCACTTTCAGAGGACGGGCTGGATCTGTTGTCCCAGGTGGCATTAACGAGACAGTCCTCGCCAAGAGATACCACTATCGCAATCTCAATGTCCCACGAGCGTCAAGCAGACCTTGCCCTCGGCAGTGTATTCGTCGTATTCTGAAATCAAAGGGTCCCGGAATCGATTCGGATAACTTCGCCCGTGATAGATGCTGCAGCATCTGACAACAGAAAGACGACCATCTCTGCCACATCGTCCATGTCCGTCGGTTTTCCCAGACTCGTCCTGTCATAGATACGTTCTTTCTGCTGGTCGTTGAGATCCGATGTCATTTGAGTCTCCATAAAGCCGGGCGCTACGCAGTTTGAGCGAATCCCGCGCTGTCCCCATTCCCGGGCAACACCCAGTGAAAAACTTTCCAACGCCCCTTTGGTTGAACCGTACATACTGAGCCCCTTGTATCCGGTCGCTGTCGAAACGGACGAAACATGGACGAGTGACCCTTCAGTCCCGTTCAGGATCATGTCTCGTAGCGTGTATTTTGACAGCATTATGGGGGATAGTACGTTGACTGCGAATAGTTGCTGTAGCTCTTTGAATCTGATGTTGCTTACCAAGTCGTCGTGTGGAATGGCCGCATTGTTTACGAGTCCGCAGAGAGGCCCGAGTGGTTTCAATTCCTCTTCATATAAGGATTCTATTTGTGATGGCTGTGATAGATCGAACTTGAGGTGGCGGTATCGGTCGGGGTACTGTTCACTTAATTCCCTCGTCTGATCGGATTCACCACTGCTTATTCCCAGAGCGCGATACTCGGTCTCTTCTAGAAGTTGTTCGGCGATCTGTGCACCTAATCCTCTCGAATCGCCAGTAACGAGTATACTATTCATGAGTTATCGTCCCGCCGAACTCGTTTCCCACTTCTGGATTTTTCAATGTCTTTGACCACGGTTATTTTTCGGGGTCGTTTCCACCGTTCGAGCTCGTCGACCGTCTCCCGTACCTTTGCTATTGCAGTCTCTTCATCTATCCCGTCCGCTGGTAGAATATCGGCCACGAGTACGTTGCCCGTCACGCTCGATTCTCGAGCATACACAACTGCGGCCTCGATCTCGTCCACGGAATAAATGCGCTGTTCAACCTGATGGGGGTTGACACGATAGCCCCCGACATTGACGAAATCGGACTCCCTTCCCAAAAAACGGAAGTGATCCTGATCGACGAATTCGACAATATCTCCCGTGTGAAACCAGTCCCCCTCTACGTCGTCAGTGACACCCTCGCCAAGGAGTGATTCATGGATGAGTAGTTCGCTGTCATCGCTAATCGTGAGTTGTTCGGTGCGATCCTCAGGTATTTTGAACAATTCCCCGTCCGACTCCAGTAGACTGCCCACTTCCGTGATCGCATAGACGTTCCGAAACTCCGCGTTGGGGAACGATTCGTGAAGTGAGTCTCGCAGAGATGGTTCGAATCTTTCACCTCCGGATGTGAGACGCTCGACTGTTTCGTAGACGCCAGTAAACTGCTGTAACCGTAGTCGATAGAACGTGGGTGTCGCAGAAATGTGGGTGATACCGTACGAGTCAATCAATCTGCCGATTTCGTCGGGCGACATCTCGAATAGATACACCATCGTGTTCCGATTCATCAATGCCTGGAAGAACACCTGGAGTCCGGCAAAGTGTGTCGGATTGTACGCAAATCCCCAGACGTGGCCATCGAAACGTTCGCCCCGCCGGATCGTTCTGGTGAGGCCTGCAAAGGTTTGATCGACCGCACTCGGGGTCCCTGTTGTCCCTGATGTATACAGCGTCATCGACCACTGATCAGCAGTGTTTGCGAGACTAGTCACAAGTTCTTCAACGTCGTCGATCTGGACTTCTGGTGCGGGTTTCGTCTGGAAACTATCGTCTCCCCCATAGCCAAGAGACCTGAGCGTCTTGTCAGTGAACTCCGGATCGAGAAGAGTGAGTTCCGCATCACCAAGCATCGCCAACAGAGTCTCGATGAGCACCTCCGAGGGGTCCTTGGAATATACGACCGGATGTCTTTTATCCCGATCTTTCAACTCCCTGAGCAGATCATCGTAGTGGAGGTACCTCTCGTGAAGTTCGTCTACCCAGAATACGGTCATTTGTTGAGTTTCTCGAGAACCTCGGAGACCTGATCTACGATGTCGTCCTCGAATACGTCAACGCCGTACTCGTCCTCAAGCTGAACCGTCATTTCTGCTAAATCGAGCGAGTCAAATCCCAGATCGGCGGTCAGAGACGTATCCTCGGAGAGATTTTCAACCGTGCTCGCACCCTCTTTTTTCTCTAGTATATCATTGATTATCTCTTTGAGTGTCTCTTGCTCTGGGGAGGTTTCCTCTGGCATATACATAGAGTGTGAGTGCGAACCATTAATATGATTTTGATGTACTGTGTGAATCAAACCGGGCCACGTGTCGAACGGTCTTCTTTCACTCTAAGAGAGCAGTCTGAACCACTGTCGATACCGAGTAGCGTACAGACCACAAGCCCAGAACTACTACACCAGCTCTGGGGACATCTCGGCAGTCGGTCTGATCAATGGTTCACCGGTTTTGCTACCATTAAAAGAGTTTGATTGCTGATCCTGTCCGGAGGAAGAACTTCGAGTACCTCGTGAAGGATCTGTTTCGGACGAATTGAATGGACCTGATTGGTTTTGAGATATTCAGTCCGTTCGACCTGAAACCCGTGTCTCTGAAGCAACTGACTGAGTGTCTGAGCATCGAACATACAGGTGTGTTCCTGATTGTGAACTTCGTACTGTAACAGCCGCCGGATCGGTATCAGAATAGACACCCCATTCGGGGTGGTAATGACAACTTGACCATCCTCTCGAAGGTGATTCCGACAGCAATCCAAAAACTGGCCGCAGTTACTGAGATGTTCGATCAATTCACCTGCGATGATCAAGTCGAAGCTCTGGTCCAGTTCGAAGCTCTCTGCGTTGGCACACCGAACGTCGTAGCCACGATTCTGAAGAGCCGTTACTTCCTCTTCGAGAATGTCGATTCCAACGGCGTTCGCAGCGTCCTCTACTACCTGTCCGTGAAGCCAGTTCTCCGAATCTACATTTTCTAGATCGTGCTGAACAACCCCTATGTCGAGTACGTCCCGATCTTGAACGTACTCACGTATGTGTTTATAGCGAGCATTATTATCCAGCATTGGTGACATATATGATCCGATTACGTAAAACAATACTCATCCCCGAGCGTGTCATAGAATATATAATACGACCTGAAATCACCCCCTATTGAATTGTCCTTCCATTGTTAGTTATGATTGGGATAACGATCCGAAGACAAAGTGAGAGATGCATTTGTGTTCCTGCGTGGACGGAGACTTCGGGCGCGAACGTGGCCGATGCCGCAGTACTTATACGCATTGTTCGTTCGTTCAACATGCGTTCGACGATTGGATGTCTCGTCTAATATCGACTGCCTTAGTTGGAAGTCCTCGCTGTATGCGTCGATCTGATATTTGACTCTGTACTTGATGTCGGGCGGATCGTCCGTATTCCATGGGTTTGTACGGGCAATTGGCACGACCCCTGCCTCCAGCAGGAGGGCGTGCCAGGCCAGGATATCGTACCCACTGTCTCCGATCATCCAGATCAGTGTCTCCACGGCGCCGCTCGTCGTCGCTTTTTCCATGTCTCTCTTTGATTGCCTGAACGCTGCGAGGGTGTCATAGAACGATTGGCACAACAAAGAGGGTCATGTTTAGTTAGTAGCATTGTGCCAGCGAGCGAAGGCTTGGAGCCACGATTCGGCGGTTTCTGGCTGAACGTGGCTGAAGCAGTTCGAGAACGACGAGGTTCGGCGTTTGAGTTCTCGGAAGATCCGTTCGACGGCGTTGCGATTTCCGTGGCGACACATCTGAAATCGGAGCCCTGTTCGGCGGAGTGCAGTTTGGAGATGTTGAGCGCCATCGACCGGAAACACGGCGGTTTCGACATCGTGTTTCTTCTTGAGTTCTTGGAGGAACATCTCGGTCAGCGCGGTCGTCGTTGTTGAAAACAGCCCTACGTGAAGCAACTGGTTCGTTTTGGGGTTAGCGGCGGCGTACAGCCAGTATTGCTCGTCGTTGATCCGAATCACCATCTCGTCGAGCGCGACGTGATTCGGGTTTTGGCCTGCGGCGGGCTGTAGATCGGCCTTCTGAACCCAATCGTGGATCGCTTTCCGACTGCGCTGGACACCCAGAGCGTCGAGCAAATCGACGGTATTCGACAGTGACAACCCCGCTAAATGCGTTTGAATACCGAGCGCCATCGCCGGCTCGGGTGTCCGTTCCCGCTCCACAAAATCCAAATCGATCCACTCTCTATGACCGGTGAGGCGGGCGATTTTTGCCATAGACCAGCAAGAAAATCTCCCGCCTCACTTTTCACGCTTAACTAAAGACGACCCTTTCACATGAGCGTACTTTCTTATATCCTGATTGATGGATGTCTCAACAAGGTTTTTTATTTCACTGGTAATCGATGGATACGATCACATGGCGACTCTAGTACTGAGTATGGAGGTTGAACTGGGGTGGGGTACCCACGATAAAGGAGACTTCTCCCATCTTTCTGAAGGAAGGACTGCCGAAACGAAGACGTTGAATGAGCTACTGGAGATCTGTGATAACTATCGTATCCCGTTTTCTTTCGACGTGGTCGGACATTTGTTCCACGAATCATGTAGTGGGCATCCGGAGAGCCCACATCCTACAAAATGGTTTGCCGCGGACCCTCAAACGGATTATGAGACAGATCCAATATTCTACGCACCGGATCTCGTATCCGCTATTAGAGACGCGAACACCGAACACGAAATCTGCACTCACACGTACTCACATGCACTATGTAACCAAATATCCGATAGCGCATTTTCGTGGGAACTAGAACAAGTGACAAAAGCACATTCGGAATTTGGCATAGCCGTTCCGAAGTCTATAGTCACACCGAGACATCAAGAGCCGTCAGACGAGGTGCTACGCGATTACGGGATTCGAATCATCAGGACGCCCGTTCCCGGATATCGCGACCGTTCTCGCGGGAACCTGGAGACGTTCTGGTGGATATTAACCCGATCACATCCTGTCCGACCTGCGAGAGTCCAGAACGGAGTTATCCGGAGTTACTGCACGCCCCACCCCTCACTCACTGCAACTCATCTTCCCGAGGGACAGCAATCTCCACACCCGGCATTTTCCGCTATTCCACTGCGTATTCGGCAGTGGCTCCACCGGCGTTATCTGCAGACGGCCCTAGAGACGGCGGTCGCAAAAGACACTGATATTCACTTATGGACTCACCTATTCAATCTGTCGAACGAACACCAGCTGGCGGTTGTCAAGGATTTTCTTTCGACCGCTGCTCGCTACCGGGACAACGACGAGCTCTCTATCGTCACCATGGCTGAATTTGATACTGGGGCGGCAGATCTGACTAAAGGCTGAAGCTCGGCCGTCTCTGGAACGGATCGTTCTTATCACACTCGGACGACCGTCAGTCGACCGAATCACGAACCAGATGTTCGTGGTCTTCGCCGAAACCACCACTGGGGACTGACGGTCACTCTGCCCCGGCCTCCTCGGCCCAGTTCCGTTCCGGTAGGCTCTTGGTCAGTGCACAGGCGGCGAGTGTGGCAAGCGCAGCGACGACTGTCGGTTCGGGCTGGGTACTGAGATACAGTCCGGGCGTCGGTGGATTGTACCTAGTCACCGGCCAGAAGACGTCAAACGAGCGATCGGACGGCGTCCGCAGGAGGGCGTCAGTCGCTAGGTGCGTCGCGGTACCGACCGCGAGCAAGCCAGCGACGCGATGGCGCTCGCGCCGAACAGCGAGCATAACGCCCACGAGCAGCGCCACGGCGACGCCGCCAGCGGTCCGGAGGACGAACCAGTCGAACGGGACGCCCAGCACCGCCTCGACGCGACCGCTTGACGCGAGGAGTTTGAGCTTCACGAGGTCCGGGACGAACGCACCTGCCATCGTGACAGCCATGTACTGGGGGTCAAGCCACCGGTACCGTACCGACAGCAGCGAGGCACACGTGTCCGCGATAAGCGCGTGGGTGGGCAGGTCAGGCATCGCCATCGCGCCTACGAGAGAACCACGCCCCGACCGCCGCTCGCACCGCGCGCGGCATCGGCCGCCGTTCGAGGGCGAACCGATCGGTGTCGAGGCGCCAGTGAGCAAGCAATCGCCACAGGACCCACAATCCGGCGAGTAGTGATACTACCCGCGTGTAGACGAGGCCACCCCGTCTGACGGTGAACGCATCCGTTGCATGGACGGTGCCGTCGGATTCGAGAATGCCGAACACTCGTATACGCTCGCCTCGCCGGACTGTACCGGTCGCCCCGGTGACGCGCAACTCGCGTCGCTCGTCGCCGTTCGTCACGGCGATTGTCACGGGGTCCATCGAGACGACCTGACCCCCGATTTCGACGCGGTCACCGACGTATCGCTCGTACCCGGTCACGACATCGTCGCTCGTCGCGTAGGCGCCGTGGGCCGGCGCCGGCGCAAGCGACCCATACCAGATAGCCAGTCCCACGGGCACTGCGCGCAGGCCCATCATTGTGCAGGCCTGCCCCAAGCCTCTCATCTAAGGTCCACGTTGCTGTCCGACCCTGACGAATGTTTTGTCTCGCGGCCGTTGCCACGCGGTCGGCGCGTCCAGACGAGTAGAAACCACTTTGAGTACGCGTACCGACGTGAACGATAATGACTGCCGGCACAAATGTCGTCCTTCTCACTGTCGACGCGTTACGTGCGGACCATCTGTCCTGTCAAGGATATGGACGAGAGACGACGCCGACCCTTGACCGCCTCGCGGCGGACAACCTCCACTTTCGTGAAGCTTACAGTGTGAGTTCCCACACCCGCGAGGCAGTCCCAGCACTACTAACAGGGCGGTTCCCAGACGAAGCAGTCGACGACACGTACAGACTTGACGCGCCAACTATAGCCACCCGACTCGGGGATCGGGGGTACGCGACGGGGGCCTTCCACTCAAACCCGTTCGTATCGCGCGCCTATGGGTTTGAGGATGGCTTTGACGAGTTCGACGACGACCTCTCGATGGGGCAGTACCGGGTCGTCGCACTCGCACAGCGCTTGTGGGACAAACTCAGGGACCGTCACTACGCGCGAGCACCGGAGATAAACAGTCGATCACTCTCATGGATTGATTCGCTGTCCGAGGATCAGCCGTTCTTTCTGTGGAACCACTACATGGATGTTCACGGTCCGTACCAACCACCGGGTGACTACCGGTCGCAGTTCGGGGACGGTCACTGGGACGTTGACCCGCAGTCGTTGTACAAGCGCGCGATAGATGACCCAGGGTCGATCACGGACACGGAACGCCAGGCGCTGATCGACCTCTACGACGGGGAAATCAGGTATACGGATTATCACCTGTGCCAGTTCCTTGATGAACTGGAACGACGTGGACTGTACGAGGGAACGCTCATAATTGTGACCGCCGACCACGGTGATGCATTCGGCGAACACGGTTACTACGAACATCCGCGCCGTCTGCACGAGGAGCTGACGAAAGTCCCACTCATCGTTGCCGGACCGGAAACCGGAAACGCAAAGCATTCCGGTCCCGTTTCAACGCTGGATGTCCTTCCAACATGTCTGGATGGTGAGACCGATGAATGGGGAGTCTCGCTGACCCGAATCACTGACGATGAAGAAATCGACGGGTCTCGGACGGTGTTCGCGAGTGCGACTGGTGAGGGCAACGAAACCCATCTTCAGCGTTTTGCGTGTTGGACGAACGTAGATCACTGTCGACTAACACTGAACCGTACTGAGTCGACAGTGCAGTCAACCGTGGGCGGTTCGACATCGCTCAAACAGGTGTTGCGTAAATTCGCCCTTGCACGCGGCAGCGATGGCCGCCAGACAGGGAACAGCGAAAGTGACGCAATCGTTGAGGACCGACTGGAAGCACTTGGGTACAGATGACTCTGGCGGACGTCAGAGTACTGGTCGTACAGGACCGCCTCAACACGTACGGTGGGGGGGAGCGCGTCGTCAAGCACCTCACGGATATCCTACCCGGCGAGACGGACGTAGTGACGGGGGACTTCGATCCGTCGTCAACCTATGAATTCTCGGCGGCTAACATCAGAGAAGTACATGCGAATTCGTTTCGTTCGTTCGTCACGTTGCGACTTGAGATCGACTGGACCGAGTATGATGCCGTTTTGTTCAGCGGTAACCGCCCCCAGTTCACCGTGTGGTTAGATCTCCCGATTCCGACTATCAGATACTGTCACTCGCCGACACGGTTGTTCTGGGCTCTTCGTGACCGTAGACACAGGAATGCAACGAGGGCCGACCGCCTCAAACGGACCGTTATCGCACCAACCTATCGCCACCTAGACCGGTGGCTTAACCAGAAGCATACATCGATACTGACCAATAGCCACAACGTCCGATCCCAGGTTGAGCGATTCTACGGCCTTGATGCGCGAGTGGTGTATCCACCCGTCGACACGGCGACGTTCCAATATCGACCTCACGATGACTACTGGTTGAGTGTCAACCGACTCGTCCCGAAAAAGCGGGTGAATTTGCAACTTGATGCGTTCACGGGAACGGACGAACAACTCATTATTATTGGGTCGGTTGATGACCAGTTTGATTCATATGGCAAGAGTCTGTGTGAACGGGCGGCAGCAATGCCGAATGTTACGCTCAAACGATCTGTATCTGAATCTGAACTCATCTCCCTGTATGCGAACTGCAAAGGAGTCGTCTATACACCGATTTTTGAGGATTTCGGACTTGTCCCCGTTGAGGCCATGGCGAGTGGCAAACCAGTCGTTGCCGTCGCGGAGGGGGGACCGGTAGAGACTGTTCAGCATGGGTACACTGGTTGGCTAGTTGAGGCGACAGCCGCTGACATTCGAGACGCAGTGACATGCGGATTCAACACTAAAGAGTATCGTGACCGTTGTTTCCAACAGTCCAAGCGGTTCGACGTGAGTATCTTTGCAGCTGCTATTCGAGATGAAATTAAACGAATCATAAGATGAAATTAAGCATACATTCATAGAATAATATGGTGAATTGTCGGGTTTACATACCATCAGTATCCACTGGATTGACTAATATAAACCGGGCGGGAGAATAGTTAGTGTCCGTCGAATCACGACGTATCCGAGACCGGCAAGCCCGATCACGATGATCCACTTCAGTCGCGCTCGCCACCATGGCGTGAGGTTGAACGGTGCCGTCAGTTCGACTACGACGAGAAACCCGATAAGCGAGACTACGAAAAACAGATCGAACGACAGCGACGAGAGAGTGGCCAACACCACGAGTGTCCCCAGCATCCAGACGGCCTGTCCGAGGATGAACCGCTGCCGTCGTGCCGTTGCCATACCAGCCAGTTAGACACGCTCCGGTTAAGAGATACTGGTTTCGTCGAAAGCCAGTGGACGGTGCTGACCTCACAGATTAATTGCGGTCCATACGCCACGAACACGTGACGACGAACTCACTCGCATCCTCGTCCGCTGTAGATACGTCGACGGTGACTGGCCTTTCAGTCGCACGCGCGAGTCCGACCCCGAACAGCGATGGGACAGGGTGATCTAACTGCTCGACGTTCCCAATCGCGCTTTCACGCACACGCACAGCGATTCGTTCCTCTTCGACGTCACCGTCGACCTGAGCACTGTCGATTAGTTCGAGTTGCTCAACCAGCGCGCCGGCCAACTCGACAGCGAGCGTCGCTGGCTCGGCACTCGGTTCGCCGGCAACTGCTCGCTCGAACTCCACATACAGGTCAGCGGCCGTCGGACGGACAGCAATCCCTCTCCGGCGTCCGTCGTCACTCACGACGAACAAGTCACGTAACTCGTCGGTCTCGGGAACCACGTAGTCGGCACGCTGTGGGACGAAGAGTCGAACGCCGTCAGCCACTCCGTTCGCCTCGCTCGTCGTCGACGGGACATACACCCACTCGTCTGCCAACCCCAGCTCACTGATCAATCGCGACTCGTTCCACGCCAGCGATGCGTACACCGCCTCGGCGACCGACGCCGAAACGAACCGTTCGGGCGTCAGGAAGTAGATCAGAACGCCCAGAAAGACGCCGGTGCCGCCGAGCGCGAACAGCACCGTCCGCGCGTTCACGACGACGATTCCGGCGAGAAAGGCGAGCACGCCGACCCCGAACAGGGTAGCAGCACTCCGCCGGTACTGGGACTGGCGCGCACGGGCGTATTCTTCGCGCAACCGTTCGTTTTCTTCGCGCAAGACGGCCAGTTCGCCCGCGAGAAGTTCCGGATCCTCTCCCGACCACTCCTCCTCGGCGGTGTCGTCACCCTCTCGACGGACGTCATTCGCGCTCATCGCCCACCTCCACGAGCCCCAGCGCGACGAGTTCGTAGCGATGGATCCCATATACCACGAGCGCGGCGGCGCCCAGGAGACCACACGCGACGAACAGGAGCGACTCACCGTCGCGTAGCAGCAGTGTCGCCCCGACGAAGCCGAGCCAGGCGACAGCGAGGACCGCGACCGACCGACCCGATCCGCGACCGCGTCGTCTCTCGACGCCGCCGACGACGGCGAGGAGTATCGCTTCGCCAGCCGCGACGACGACCAGGCTCGTCTCGGGCGTCACGAACACGAGCGCCACGATATGGGCGACGACGACGAGGACGACCCCGCCCCAGGCCGTGACTGCCGAGACGAACGGGGTAGCTCCGCCACTACCTGCCCGGGCCTCGTCGTGACCTGACGTTGCCATCGGCGAGTATGCACGGCCGGCGCGTTTGAAACTTCTGAACGAGGGCGACCGAACAGAGCGGAACGTTGCGTTGTCAGCTTATCGGCGATCGCTCGCAGAGAGGACTGCGTCGAGGCGCTCACCGGGAGCGACCTCGTAGGCGGTGACTCGCTCCAGCCTGGCGAGTTCCTGTCGGAACGACTCGAAATCGACGTAGCGCTCGTAGGCGGTGTCGAGGTCCGCGAGTCCGCCACCCTCGTACAGCACAGTGGGTGCGAGAAAGACGACGACCTGATTGCCCTCGGACAGTGCCAGCCGGACCGTCTCCTGAAGGGCCGCCCGGTCGGTGTCGTCGGTGAACACGAGCACCCAGTGGGACCCCTCCAGTCGACCGATCCGGGTCCGGACGGTTTCGAATAGCGGATCCCGTTCCATCAGCTGGACGTACCGGTCGCGCTCCTCGAGATACGGCGTGAGCGTCGCACCGAACGCGGAGTCGTCGCCGGCCAGCAACTCGGCCGACCGGTGAGTGTCAGTGATGCCTCGAACTGAACCCGACCGCCCGTTCGTACTGTCAGCTCGCGCGCCCGCCTCGGTTGGCCGCAACTCGCGCAACAGCGACCGGACTTCCCGGTAGTGGGCGTCGGTGGTTGCGGGGTCGCGCTCGGCAGTTGTGCCTCGGTCGCCGACCGTGTAACAACCAAGCGGGTCGCTCGCCCGGTCGGCAGCACCAGCGACGATCAGCGCCACCTCTCTGAGATAATCGAGCGCGCGCTCGCCGGCAGGTCCGGCCGCGAGTTGTTCGCGATGATCGACCACGAGGACGGTCCGTCGGTCGCTCTCGACCTCGTACTCGCGGACGTGTGGGTAGGCGAGTCGTGCTGTCGCTTTCCAGTCGATGTCTCGCAGTGAGTCCCCGGGTACGTACTGTCTGATCTCCGCCGGGTCTGTTCCCTGTCCGAGGTCGCCCGTGCGGTGGCCACCAAAGGCCGCTGCCGCGTCACCCCCCTCGCCGACGTGGAGTCGGCGTGGCTGTCGCGGTTCGACCACGACGACCGGTTCCGGCCCGCGCTCGTAGGTTTCGGTGAACAGCCCGAACTTGCCCGTCACGCTCACCGTCGGCTGGGGAAACGTCGCCTCGCCGACGGCGGGCCACTCGACAGCGAACGTCGTCGTCGCGTGCTCCTCGCCAGCGTCGAGTCGGACTGCCCGTTCTGTCACGGGAACCGACCCAGCTATGACCGGGAGTTTGGTAGTCACCGTCAGTGGGAGCGACACGCCATCGGGACAGTCGATAGCGAGCGTCACCGCCGTCTCGTCGTCACGCCGGGCGTACCGGTCACTCGGCGAGACCGAAACAGAGAGATAGTCGTCGAGCGCCGTCAGCGAGCGGACGAAGGCGTACTGGCGGGCCACGAGCAGCGCGCCGACGCCGCCAGCACCGGCCAGCAGGATTGGTCGGCCGAAGGCGACTGCGAGGGCCGCCAGCAAGACCCCGGCCGCCGCTATTCCCCAGAACCGGCGCGTGGCGTCCATGCACGACGCATCCGCCGCGCCGATTCAAAGTCCTGTCGTCGTGGGACGAGTCTCGGCCGGCTCCGGAGAGAAGACGTTTTATCCGTCCCTCGGATACGCAGTGGTGTGGCACGCAGGCTGGTCCCCGCGGATACCGCCTCACGAACGCTCGTCGCCAGCGGGATCGGCGTTCTTATCGTGGGTCTCGTCGTCGGACTTGCAGTCCCAGCAGCGAGCGTTCCCGGACGCGGCCCGGGGTCGGCGTCGGATACGACCGGACAGGTCGATCCCGAGGCGGCCGGGTCGGGAGCGGACCTGAGCGCGTTCGAGCGGCAACTGGCCGACCGGCTGGCGAACCGCGCACGGAGCGGTGCCGCCAACCTCTCCAGTGGCGACTACCAGCAGGTCCGCGAACGACTCAACGGTACCCAGTACGAATCGCTCCTCTCGGAGTACGAGTCAGTCGCTACGGAACGCGGGGGTCGGGAGCAAGTCGTCGCCTATCGCCGGATGCTGGTCGCCCAGCGGGCGTTCGTCGCCGTGCTCGACCGGTACGATACCGTCCACGGGCGCTACCGTTCGGCCCAGTACGGGCCGTCTGTCGCGCACATTCGGCCGTCCACCGAGCAGTTTACCGGCGCCAACCAGTTTGGTCCCGACTCCCGGTCAGTTGTGGCACTCGCCCATCGACTCGAACGGATCGAGTACCGGGTCGAGCGCCTCGGCCAGACCCTGCTCGACCGGTACCGGCGCCTGGAGCGGGTGAGCAACCGGAGTTTCGCGGATTCGAGAGCGTCAGTTCGCAACCAGACGACCACCGTCCGCACCCGTCAGGCTGCCGTCGAACAGGCGACGCTGGTTCCGACGGAGCTCCGGGTGATCCGACCGAACACGAGCAGACCGACCGATAGCTTCGGGACGCCAACCGGCACTGTCGGGAATCGGTCGTCGCTGACGAACCGTCCCCGAGCGACCGCAGTCTCAGTGGTCGACCCGCTCGTCGTCGGTGGGCGACTCACGACCGGTGGGGCCGCGATCGACGATACCGACACGCCATCCGGCGGGTCTGCTATCGCCAACGCGTCGATCCAGCTCCGTCTCGGCGAGGAAAATATCACCGGACGAACCGACAGCGACGGGCAGTTCAGATTGCGACTCCGTCCCCGGACGGTGTCGCCAAACGTCACGGAAGCAGTGGTCAGATACCTCCCTGCGGACGATGCGATCACTGCAACATCGAGTCGGTCGCTCCCGGTCAACGTCACGCGGGTCGATTCGGCTGTCACCGCCACGGCTACTCCACAGCGGGCCGGGTTCGGCGACAGACTTCGCGTGTCCGGGCGCGTCACCGCGGCGAACGATGAGTCGAACGGAACTGCTATCGAGTCCACGGGTATCGGGAACGCCACGTTCGTCGTCAGACTGGGCGACCGAGTCGTCGCCCGAAACGAGACGGCACCGGACGGCACGTACGAGGTTGCGGTGTCGGTTCCGAGCCGTGTTCTCGACGGGGAACGGAACCTGTCTGTCACTCTGCCGGCAGAGAACTCGTCGGTCACGGACGGGCGCGCAAACACGACGGTTACAGTGGTCGAACGGACGCCGAACGTGTCGGTGGCCGCCGCGTCGGTCGACGACCGGACGGTACGCGTGACCGGCAACGTCACCGTCGGCGATGTACCGGTCGACGGACGCCAGGTTTCGATAGTCTTCGGCGACACACCGGTCGGTACCGCGACGACGGGCACGTCCGGTGTCTTCCGGACGACTGTCGTCGTTCCGGCCGACCAGCGCAGTCGTGTGTTGGGGACGGGTACGACGGACGTCCGCGTCCGCGCTGTCTACCGGGGGACAGAGGGCAACCTCGCAAGGGCTGCCGCCGGGGAAACCGTCTCGATCCCGACCGCTGGAGTCCCGACGTCGCTCGTGCTCGGTGGTGGACTGGCGGTTGCCGTCCTCCTCGGCGTCAGCGCACTGGTCGTCTACCGGCGTCGCAGGTCGGTTTCCTCCGACACTCCAGAACGCGGTCTCGAGGACGGCGACGACGACGATTCGGGGGGTGGTTCGTCCGCTGACGACCCGCGTGAGGGTCCCGGGCCGAAAACGCTGCTGACGGCCGCACGGGCTGCGCTCGATAGTGACGCCGACCGGGCAATCCGCTCGGCGTACGCCGCGGTCCGCCAGCGCCTCCAGGCCGACCTCCCGCCGACCGACGAACGTCGGACCCACTGGGAGTTCTATCGCGACTGCCGGGACGCCGGAGTCGACGAGGAGGCCGTATCGACACTGCGGGAGGTGACCGAACGGTACGAGCAGATCGTCTACGCGACCGAGCCAGTCAGCGCCGAGGCCGCCGCGGCGACTCTCGACCGTGTCGCCGCGCTCGTGGACGAAAGACGGCCGAGTCGGGCCGACGGCGGGTCCGCCGCGCGGGCCAACGAACCGGGAGACTCGACGGGGCCGACGACCCCGATGGAGGACTGATGACAGGCACGTTCGACGTCGACTACCCGCGACTCGCCGTCGTGGTCGTGTTGCTCGCGGTCAACCTCGCGCTGGTCGGCGCGCTCGCGACGTCCGGAGCAGCCTACGACCCCTACAACGGTGCCTGGGACGGTGCGACGACGCTCCGGGAGACCGCGAGCGAGTCTGCGACGGTCCACGTTACTGTCACCGGCGACGCGTTCACCGACGTCTCGACGGGCCGCTCGGTGGCGTTCGCGCTCGCGCCGGCAGCACCGACCAACGAGTCGATAGCGGGCGTCCGACGCTTCGTCGCGAGTGGCGGCACACTCGTCGTCGCCGGCCAGGACTCCGAATCGACCAACGCCTATCTCGACGCGGTCGGCGCCCGTGCTCGTATCGACGGACGCAAGCTCCGCGACGAACGCAACAACTACCGTGCGCCGAACCTCCCTGTCGCGGCCAACGTCACCACTCACGCGCTGACCGAGGACGTCCCGTCGATGACGCTCAACAACGGGACCGTCGTCCAGCCCAACCGGGCGACGCCGCTCGTCAATACGTCCGCTATCGCGTACCTCGACGCGAACAGCAACGCGACGCTCGACACCGATGAACAACTCGGGCCATTCCCCGTCGCGACGGTCGAATCAGTCGGGAACGGGCAGGTTGTCGTGGTCAGTGACCCGAGCGTGTTCACCAACGCCATGCTCGACCGTGAGGGTAATCGGGCGTTCCTCGCCGCACTACTGGCGGACCGCTCGGCTGTCGTCCTCGACTACTCGCACGGCAGCTCACTCCCACCACTCGCCTACGGACTACTCGCCGTCCGCGCATCACCACCCCTCCAGTTCGTCGTCGGAGTCGCTGCCTTCGCGGGCCTCACGCTGTGGATCGTTCGGGAGCGGGTGGCCTCGGTCGGGGTGGGCGCCGTCACCGTGGTCCGATCACGTCTCGGCAGGGCCAGCACAGGTTCGCCACCACGATCTGGGGCGATAACTGGGAACGGATCGGACGTCCCAGTGGACCTGCGGAGTGACGCGACGGCTCTCGAAGCGCTACTGGCAGATCGGCATCCGGAGTGGGACGAAGACCGCATCGAACGTGTAACGGAAGCGCTAACACAGAGGGAGGATAGGAACCAACGATGACCGACCCCCAGGTGCTGTACGAGGCCATCAGTGAGGAGGTCGAGACCGTTCTCATCGGCAACGAGCGAGTCGTCGAAGGGCTGACGATCGCCGCGCTGACGCACGGACACGTCCTCCTCGAGGGGGTACCGGGCGTCGCGAAGACGACTGTCGCGAATCTCTTCGCCCGCGCCACCGGACAGGAGTACACTCGCATCCAGATGACACCCGATATCCTCCCTGCTGACATCACCGGGACCTACGTCTACCGTGAGCAGACCGGTGAGTTCGAACTCCGTCGCGGCCCGGTCTTCGCCAACGTCGTCGTCGCCGACGAGATCAACCGTGCGACAGCCAAGACCCAGTCCGCGCTTCTGGAGGCGATGCAGGAGGGCACTGTCACGGTCGAAGGCAACACTCTCTCTCTCCCGGACCCGTTTCTCGTCATCGCCACGCAGAACCCCATCGAGATGGAGGGGACGTTCGAACTCCCCGAGGCTCAGCGTGACCGCTTCGATTTCAAACTCCAGATGGATCTGCCCGAACGCGACGAGGAGGCAGCGCTGATCGACCGGTTCGACGCCGACCCCCAGCTCGGCCCGGAGACGGTCGAGCAAGTCATGTCCGAAGCCGACCTCTTCGCCGCGCGCGAAACGGTCGCAGACGTTCACGTCGCCGACGAAATAAACGAGTACATCCTCGACATCGTCGCCGCCTCGCGAGAAGCCCCGGACGTGGCTCACGGCGCCTCACCACGGGCGACGCTCGCGTTCCTCAACGCCAGCAAGGCCCGCGCGGCGATCGAAGGACGCGACTACGTCATTCCCGACGACGTCAAACGCCTCGTCGAACCTATCCTCATCCACAGACTCGTCTTGAGTACCGATGCCAGTTTGAGCGACGTCTCGGCTGCGGACGTCGTCACCGACATCAGGACGTCTGTGGAACCCCCCAGTGACGGAGACCTTCGTGAACCGACCACTGTCGAACACGACGGTAGTGTCGCCGAAAACTGATCTCGGACTGGAGAAGGCTGACCTCGGATCGGAGAACACTGCCGAGTTTACGTTCGAACTCGGAAGGTGAATGTGATCAACGTATGCCAGCAGACATAGACGCGTCACCGGGGCAGAACGCCTGCTAGTGATTATTGTAGATTGTTTTCGGATCGTGTTGACCCCGGTGTCGACGCGTACCGGTAAATCGCTACAATAATCACTATGACTCGGGTTGCAACCAATTCAGGATCCGCAGTGGCCCAGTTCGGATGAAACCGAAGCCGCGTGACTGGCCCACCGACACGCTCGCACGCGGCCGCGAAACTTATCTGTCGGCGGACTGGATCGACAGCTATGCGACGCGATCTGCGACACGTCCTCCTGGGGGCGGCACTGACCGCCCTCGCGATCGCCTGCACGCTCGGTCCGATTCTGGTCAGCCCGTGGTTGACGCGGCTATCGGGCTTGGACCCTGCGACCGGGCGAGTCGCCGTGACAGTCCTCGCGACGCTCGGAACGCTCGCGACGTTCGCGGCCAGTGTCGCCGTCGGCTACCGCGAACAGCGCCGCCACGACGTCTGCCGGGCGTACCGCGAATTCGCCACCGAACTCGGCGCCGGCGGCGCGACCGTCGTCGTGGCCGCGGCGATACTGACGGTCGGGCCCGCCGCGTCGCGAGGGGCGATCTCCCCGCTCTTGCTGGTACTGGTGCTCCTGTCGGTGCTGGTATCCGTGCCGCTGGTCGTCGTCGCGGCGGCGCTGGCGGGCGTCACCGTCGCGCGACTCCCGACGGCGTGGCAGCGAAGCGACGCACCCTTTGCCAGTCCGCTCGCGGTACCCGTCGGCGCGGCCGTCGTGGCCGGCGGGTCGGTCGTCGTCGAGTCCGCGACGGCGGTGCTCAGGTCTCTGTCGAGGGGGTTCGGCGTTCCCGACCGGTTCTCACAGTTCGGCGGGGCCGCGGTGGAGACGCTGTCGATCTACAGCAGCGCCGACAGCCTCGCCAGCGGGCTCTTGCTCGTCGGCGGGGGCCTCGCGCTGGGCGTCTTCGCCGTGCGACGGTACGATTTCGAGGCGTCGGTCCGACGCTTTGTCGTGCTCGTCGCCGTCGGGAGTCTCGTCGGGACGACGGTCGCCCCGCCGATACTGAGCACGGTCACGGGTACGACACTGGCCGGGTCGTTCGGCGCCGGGAGCAGGTGGCTGGTCGCCCTGGTCGCCTCGCTCACCAGTGCCTACGTCGAGACGGCACTGGTCGCCACGCTCGCGGCCGTGGCGGGTCTCGGCATCGGTGTGTTCGAGGGTGAACGCGGCCGCGGCGACACGACAGCAACGGTCACGAACGGTGAACCCACCACCAAGGGTACGGCCGTCACACCGGATACCGAAGAGCACTCGGAACTGTCGTCGACCGACGAGACGGCCCGGTGATCGGACGAGGTGGGCGTCTCACCGCATCGTGGTCCCCGTTGCTTTTGTGTTGGCCGGTTGAACGGTAGTGTATGCAACGTCCCCTCCGTCGCGCCCTCCTGGGGGCAGCCCTGACAGTCCTCGGGCTCGGCGCCGCGTACGGAACGCTCGTCCTCGTATCGGTAGTACCGGCACTGGCCCCGGGTTCGGGGTCCGGAGACGTACTCCGCCCGGCGGTCGAGACGGGACTCTCGGCGGTCTGCATGGCGGTGTTGCTCGTCGCCAGCGTCGGCGTCGGGTACCGCGAACAGCGCCGCTACGGCGTGAACGACGACTACCGGTGGTTCGTCGCCGCGATCGGTGCTGGCAGCGTCGCCACCGTCTGCGTGGCGGTGTTGGCAGTGATAGTGCTCTGGGGGACCGACTCGGTCCCGTCACCCTATTCGGTGACGATGGCGCTCGCCGCAGTCGTGGGCGTCTCGCTGGTCGTGTGTGTAGCCGTCCTGGCGGGCGTGACGCTCGCGCGACTCCCGACGGGGTGGCCCAGGGACGTACGGTTCGGCCGCCCGTTCGCGGTACCGGTCGGCGCGGCCGTCGTGGTTGCGCTGTCGGCGGCCCTCGACGCGACGACGGGGCTGGCCCTGGAAACGACGAACTCGGTCGGCCTCCCGGCGTGGCTCCCGCAGTTCGGAACTGTCGGTATGACTCTCACTGTCTACAGCTACGTCGACAGCATCGCCAGCGGACTCGTGCTCGTCGGCGGCGGGTTCGCCCTGGGCGCGTACGCGGCGCGCCGGTACGGATTCGACGAGTCGGTCCGCCGGTTCGTCGTCCTGGTCGCCGTCGGCGTGACCCTGCTTCCCCTGGCTCTGGCGGTCGTCCAGTTCGGGCCCTTCCGGCCCGGGTCCGCGAGCGGGGGCGCACTGGCCGTCCTCGCGTTGGCGACGTTCGCGAGTACCGTCGTCCAGACGAGCGTCGTCGCCGTGCTCGCGGCGGTCGCTGGCCTCGGTGTCGCCACCTTCGAGCGGGAGCAAGCAGGGGGCGGTCCCTCGGCGTCGTCCACGACCGTCGAAACGCCCGCCGACCCCGAGGCCCCGGTCCGGGACCGGGATAGCGACTCGAAGCTATCGCCGACTGAGGAGCCGTTCGGGTGAGCGAGCAGAGACAGTTCCGGGCCGGGAAACCGGCCGACCCCTCCGACGACAGCAGTTATGTGACCGGGTGACATACCGGGCTGTATGAAGTTCGTCATCGTCGGCTTCGGTCGCGTGGGGATGCGCGTCTGTCGCATCCTCCAGAGCGAGGGTCACGACCTCACGCTCGTCGAGAACGACCCGGAGAAGGTTCGACGTGCCGAGTCGGAGGGCTTTCGCGTCGTCGAGGGGGACGGCTCCGCGGAGTCGGTCCTGGAGGAGGCGGGTATCGCCGACGCGGACGCCATCGCGGCGCTGACCGGCGACCTGAACACCAACTTCTCGGCGTGCATGCTCGGCAAGCACTACGGCCTGCGCACGGTGTTGCGCATCGACGAGGACTACCGCCAGGAGATCTTCGAGAAGTACGCCGAAGACGTCGACGAGATCATCTATCCCGAGCGCCTCGGCGCGGCGGGGGCCAAGACTGCACTCCTCGGCGGCGACTTCAACGTCCTCGCGGACCTCGCCGAGGAACTGTCGGTCGCGACGGTCAGGATCCCAGAGAGCTCGCCGGTCGTCGGCGAACGGGTCATCGAGGTCGATCTGACGGGCGACGCCCGCATCTACGCCCACGGGCGGCGCAACGAACCGATGAAGATCCCGCTGCCCCAGACGGTCATCGAACCCGGCGACGAGGTGGCGCTGATGGCTCCCCACGAGGACCTCCCAGATATCCGGGCGTTCCTGCGCGGCGAGGAAGCCACGCCGTAGCCGGCTCGATATTGGAAGCGACTACCCTACCGATCGTTCTTCGCGCCTCACAGCCTCTCGCGCCAATTTTTTACGATTTCAATATCCGAAAACGCGGTATAAATCGAATTAATTCGGCTAAAATCCGACCAAGCGTTCGGGGGGATTAACAGCAAGCCGACAGACACCGAAGACAGATGTTCGCAGCAGCCACATCCGAACGGAACAAGTCATTGAGCGCGATCGTACTGACAGGTTGTGTCGTCCTTTCGCTAGTGTTTGGAGGGGCCGCCGTCGGGACGGCCGTGACGGCGGCAGCCAACGAACCGATACCAGGGGAGAACGGCACCGTTTCGGCGTCGTTCTCGTCGAACGTCTCCGAGGCGACGGTCGGTGAGGCAGTCGCTTTCAACGCTTCGACGTCCGCTTCGAGCGGCAACATAACCGCCTACGAGTGGGACTTCGACAACGATAGTACGACGGACGCGACCGGCCAGACGGTGACTCACGCCTTCACGTCCGCGGGCGAGTACAACGTCACGCTGACCGTGCAAGACGACGCCAGTCGGACGGATTCGACGAGCCAGTCGGTTACGGTCACGACGAATTCGACGACGCCGGCCGAGAACGAGTCCACTATCGCGTCGTTCACCGACACGACGCCGCTGGACGAGAACCAGTCGACGCCGGACGAACTCGCCGGGAAACTGCGTGCCGAGTCAGACGTCGCCGCGAACGTCTCCGTCGAGCTGGAACGTAATTCCTCGGCGAACTACACGCTATCGATCACCGCCCCCGAAGACGCCAAGAACGTCACCTTCTACCTCCAGGAACAGGCGGTGTCGTCGTCTCAGAACGTCGAGAACCTCACGATGTATCTCGACGGCGCGGAACACGACTACGAAGTCGACGCGAGTGCCGGACCCGGACAGAGTCCCTGGATCGCCTTCCAGGTGCCGCACTTCTCGACTCGGACAGTCACCTTTACCGACGGGTCGACGAACGTGAGCGAGACGACTCACGCCTCCGGCGTGGCACAGTCGAAGTTCGACGCCGCGGCCGGCGTCGACGGACAGCTGGGCCGTGGCGACGTGTTGGAGATGGTCAGGTCGTACCTCTCCGGTAGCGGGATCGACGGGACGCAGTTCACGCGCGGCGACGTGCTCGATCTGGTCCGCTATTACATCACGTCCTGAGTCTGCGGAGGGCCAGCGGACGAACCACCGTTCGGTCGTCTCGATGCCGTGAGCGGGACTCGGTTCGGTTCCGTTCGGCTGACGCACGGACCGCTGTGCGCCGGAACGGGCCCCCTTCTGCCGTATCGAGCCCAGTTGTCAGAAAATGCGGTCCCGGGCAGGACCGCAAGGGGCGTCTCGTATCGGGCTGTGGGTGGATGGGTGGGGCGCGCGTGTAGGGAGGATGGGAACTGAGGCCGTCGCTGCGCGCCCACGCAGGGGTGCTCCGGCGGGCGACTTAACTACCCGTCAGACAGTCGCATGACGGCCGGTCGCTCGCCGGTCCGGAGTCGGAGTGGCCCGGGGCCAACCGCCCTCGCGACCCACACGTTTTTCGCCGTCCCACCGTTCGAGACGGGCATGTCCTGGCGCGGACTCTTCGAGCGAGCAGACGCGTTCGACGTCGACGTCCCGGCCGTCCGCGCGGCGCTGGCCGACCAACGCGAGGCGGCGACCGACGAGCGAGCGACCGCCGACGGGCGACCAGACGAAAGCGAACCGACTGCGGACCCAGACCGGGGTCCGGACTCGGACCCGGACCGGGAGTCGGAACCGGACCCGGTGGACTCGAGTCCGGCACGGGTCGTCGCCGACGCGGACGTACTCGCGGCGGACCTGCTCGTCGGTGGTGACGCCCGCGACGCACTCGACGTGGCCCGCGCTCACTCGTGGGTCACGCTCGTCGCCAGCGACCCGCTGCTCGACGAGGCCGAGGCGGTCGTGGCGGCACTCGCGGCGGGCGACCCCGACCTCGCGGCCGACTGGCGCACCCAGATCGAGACGCTCTGTGAACCGGTCGGCCATCCCGCGGGCGACCACCCGGCGCTCGCCTCTGCCTACAGAGGGGGCGCGATGCACGTCCTCACGTTCGCGGAGGGGCTGCGCTCGGCGGGCGCCGGGGCGGCGATCCGCGGTCGCGTCGAGACGAGCGTCAAACACCCCCGGGCGTTCGCGACGCTGTTCGACCCCGAATCGCTCTACGAGGCCGTCGAGGGCGGCGAGTATCCGGGCCCCGACCGGGACCCACGAGAGTAGCGCACTCGGGGCGTCGAGGCGTCGAGACAGTTTACGAGCTCAGCGGGCGGCGGCGGCGTACCACTCGGCGAACTGCTCGAGTGCCCGACCGCGATGGGAGACGGCGTTTTTCTCGTCGGGGTCCATCTCCGCGAAGGTGCGGTCGCCGTGCTCGAAGATGGGGTCGTAGCCGAAGCCGCCGTCGCCCCGCGGCGCGACGATCTCGCCCGGGACGACGCCCTCGAAGAGTTTGACCGGGAGCGATCCG
>ENA-ORCS01000103-ORCS01000103.1-marine-metagenome-genome-assembly--contig:-NODE-103-length-94419-cov-20.518497_pt1 | contig 94419 bp, 80 predicted proteins | sample MGYA00237781_ERZ508513 | MGnify/ENA primary metagenome ERZ508513 (study PRJEB26184, sample SAMN06268793) | marine metagenome | isolation source: Eden Landing Ponds, San Francisco, CA, USA | place...
GCGCCGCCTTAGCTCAGACTGGGAGAGCACTCGACTGAAGATCGGGCTGTCCCCGGTTCAAATCCGGGAGGCGGCATGGCTTTTCCGCGCGGATTGGATTCACAATACAGCGTAGGGATTCGGCCCTATATCAGCGTATTTCCCCGTGAGATTTGAACCGGCTACAGCACGCACCCCTGTAACGTCGGGCGCTTCACTGCATCGTACGTGCCGTGGCCATTTCAGTCCTTCCCCTATTTTGAGAAGAATCAGAGGTTATAGTACCCCAAGCGTACTGATTTCGAGGATTGAGCCAAAGCATTCACTACAGCAAACTACGAGAGACGCGTGACGCCCGCGTGAGCGCTCTTGATTATAGAGCGAGCGTGATTGATACCCCTTCTCTCGTCGTCTGTGAGCCGCCAAGTGGCGTCGAGAGCGGGGCGTGTCTCACGGGCTACCGTAACATAGACCGGGCTGTTAGGCCAGCCCCGATTGACACTCGGTCGCTCTCACAGCACCCTTATCAGAAATCACAGTATCCCTATCAGAATGGCTTTAGACAGCCTGTAAGCGTGGTTTCTTGAATGTAGAGTCCATAGATATGAGCAAGGCTGTTCGTCTTTGTTCTGAAGAGGAACTCGGGGAACCTCGGCCAAGAGCGCTCCCCCAAGTCGGACAGTCTGAATGACTACAATGAGATTTACGAAGCCCACCGGTAAGAGTACACCGAATAGTCGTCCCCCCACTCGACGGAGCGTCGAACAGCGAACGTATTCGACTGTCGAGAGCGCTGTTACGAGTGGCGAGGATACAATTGTTCAATACCCACCCACAGTCCCACCAGAAGAGTACGCTCCCAAAATCATCGAGAGTAACAATCTCGCCGCGACGTATCTTGTTCCAACAAACAAGGTCGGAGAGTTAGTAAAAGAACGGTGTGAGAATCTCGGTCTTTCCACTCGCCTGATTCGTTCTGACAAGTCCAAGTGTGACACATACTCTGAAGAGCACGGGAAACCCGACGCCGAGCGTGTGAAACGTCTCCTACGTCGTCAGCCTGTCTCTCTCACCGGTCTTCATAGTGAGGGAATGTTGCCTTGCCAATCCGGGTCACCTTGTCCATACACGACAACGAATCCAGAATATACTGAAGACGTGCTTATCGGCCACCCTGTCATTGCGTATGCCGACGCGGTTCGGGAGAATCGCACCATCTTCGCTCAATATCTCAAGGCCGACGGGTTCCGGACGGAAATTAAGAATCCAGAGCAAGAACTCGCACCCTATATCGACAGTCTCGATATTGGCTGTAGTTCGTATGTAGACCTTCTCAAACGACGAGATAGCGGTAGCCTCGACATAGACTTGTCTTCGTACATTCAGGACTCTCAAAGGGCTAAAGACCCGCTACGACCGGGTGAACTCGATACCAAGGGTGCATTGAATGGCGGGGGACACGTTCTTGCTCCGCTCGCGATCTTCGGACTAATCTACTCGGAACGTCTTGCCAACGAGTTAGAGACGACACACTACTATCGAGAACTATCATCTGATACCCGATTGCCAACGAAGCGATACCAAGGTAGCGCCGACAGGTGGGAACTCGCTGGACTTGATTACGACCGTCACCGAGTCGTTCGGATTCCAAATGAAGACGATTCGGACACCCTTCACGTCCTACGGTGTCCGGATTTCTCGGTATCTAACGGCGTCGTCGCACTTGATACTGTTCCGGTAAACCGGATGTGGAACACCAATTACGGACTGACCTTCGACCTTGAGCGGGTGCTAACCGAACAGGACACCCGCGAGTTCCTTCGAGATACGATGAACGTCTCGGTTATCCATGTCGCTGACAAGCCACGTCCATACGACGGCGGGCAAGTTCGTCCCGGTCGTGACGCGAGTATCGCCCAATGGATAGACGCTGAACACGGGGAGAAACCTATCCTCATGACGACGGGACACGCTTTTGATAATGGGTACACTTCGGCAAAGCCGTTTCCTACGGCGGATACATCTACGACGATACAGTACCGTGATTATGAAACTCCGATTACTGACCCCTCGCCGGTGATTTTCGCAAGCGGTACAGCCCGGCCACCAAACGAAGAGTTCCAAGTATGAGGAGCGTTCCAAGGAGAATCTATCCCCGGCCAGCCCGATAAGAACAATTCCTTCGGTACGGTAGGGGACAGGATACGGTATCAACTACGAGACGCCTATGTCGGTCGTTCCGTGACGCGATTTACGGAGTCAGGGGCAACTCTTGTTCTGAACACGACCGCTCGTCCCAATTGGTTACAGAGTCCACGGGACACCAAGGTTGACCCAACGAACATTCTCTCCGGTAAGGCCAACGGGAAGCGTCGTGTCCTACGGTATCTTCGTCGTCGTGGGGATAACCCGCCAACGATAGAGGGAATTGTGGATACAACTGGGGCCGACGTGTCACAGACTACAGCCGAAAACGCTATTCGTCTCTTCGAGGGACAGGGTTGGGTCACGAAGCATGACACTGGCTCAAAGGAGTATTTCTACGAGTGGACAGCATGAGTCGTGTTAACATAGCCTCTTCCAGCCATAGATTGACTGTAAACACCCTCTACAGTTTACGGGGAACTTGGTGTCGAATCAAACTATGTTAACAAGCAACATGGCTAAACGGTCGAAAGGGTAAAACCGGGTTCGGAGCCTGACCCCACACCCCCACCGTTCAGTTTGCCACCCCGTCAACAGGGCGAAACCTTTGCTCACGACCGCCGCTGATGGTCAGCAACGTTCGTCACGACAACCTCTGTGGTGGGTGCAGTCCCGGCAGGGGGACAGGTCGTCTCACTGGTCGCCAGTGACGAGTGCCGTCTCACTGTACCTCTGTGACTACTGACGGCGTCGTGAGATACGAGGGACACCCGTAGGGCTGGATAGGTGGGCCAGCCAGGGATTAAGAGACTGCCGAGGGCCATCGGCATAATGGGGAGTCAGCAGTCCCCAAGCGCTCGATCACCACCGAGGAATACGTGACACACGTAAGTATGGCTGTCACCAATATGGATTAGAACGTGCGAAAGAGCAAGATGTATTTGCTCTGGGTCGCAGTACCTCGATATAGAATGTTTGAGAATGTGCTATTTTTGGTTGCTGACTCGCTACGTCAAGACTTTGTCGCTACTAACCAGACCAATACACCAGCGATTGACAAACTCCGGGCGGATGGAATTGAATTTACCCGTGCAAGGTCACCTGGGCCCGGAACTTCGGTAAGTATGCCAGCAGTATTATCGGGTGCATTCCCATTTACACATGGATACAAGAGAATCAATCCGAATCGACCTATGATTGCGCCCACATTATCTGATGGAGGATACAGTACTGCAGGATACCATTCAAACGGATGGTGTGACTCTTCCAATGGGTTCAGTCGAGGATTTGATGATTTTGAATACTTCACCAGTAACCAACCGAGTGGGCTGATTAATAATCAGGGACGGAAACTATTACGCGAACTCACGTCTGGATTTCCAAACTTTCCTCGTTTAACAGAATTAAGACGTACAAGTTTTGCCGAATATGCCAGTAGGTTCCTAATACGAACTTTGGCACAAACCGTACCTGAATCACGAAACGACGTGACTGCAGACGCTTCTCGACTACATAGCCGTGCTCTTAATTGGATTGACGATACTACTGCCCCGTGGTTTATTTGGCACCAGTATATGGATACCCACTTCCCCTATATGTCACCAAATTCGGAAATGCCCGCTTCCAAACAGCTGTACCTGAATTATCGAATGACTCGTAATCGTATTGCTGACGTATCAATTTCGCCGCAAGAGCAACGCTCACTGTTGAAATTATATCGCGAGGAAATAGAATATCTGGATTACGAGCTGGGGGAACTGCTTGATAAACTGGAAGCCAGGGGAGAGCTCTCTAACACACTCATTGTGTTCACTGCTGACCATGGAGAAATGTTGGGCGAATACGGCCAATTTGGACACAAAAGTGCCCGCCTCGGGACACCACTCACACATGTTCCATTAATAATGTGGTGCAAAGATTTCCCCAGTAAGAAGATCCACACGCCAGTTTCTCTCGTAGATATTGTTCCGACTATATATAACTATCTTGGTATATCCTCGCCTGACGGACTTGATGGTCAATCCCTTCAAACTGTAATTGAAAAGGATGCAATGCCCGTGACCCCCGCAATATCCGAAATGGGACACGATCCAATGGACTTTGGCGGTCCCCCTTCAAAAGATACTACAGTTGTGTCTGTTGAAACAGAAAATGGCATAATTATTGGCGACTGGCTTCACAATAATCCCCCTTCACAAAATTTAGATGAATATGAACTCCTCTGTGAAAGAAGAGAGACACTTGACGTGAAGGATAATACTTATTCAGAGAATGACGATATGGATAATGAAACGAAACAGCGTCTTCAAGACCTCGGGTATTTGGAATGACAATATGCTATTCTAACCCTGGTTATTAGCAAATTATATATTGCCCTCATCCTCTCTTTCAATACCTGATTCTCGAGGAAGAATATTCGCGAGGGGTTCGTACCATGTATTTATAATTTAAATAGGCTGATTGAGGCGTTCCCTCTCACAAATCACCAATCAATTTCGCCTGTGCGATTGCCAAATTTTTCTCTTGCTCGGATAGTTCCCGACCGCTCTCTCCTTCCATCTGGTCGATAAGGTCTTGTTCGTCTTCGGGGAGAGAGATTTCGGGTGATTCGTCTTGTTCGTCCATACACCATTGTTCGACGCCGTCGTCAAGAATGTCAGCCCGGACAGAGCAAGTCTATCCGATGAAAGGAGCGTTCAATCCACCGCCGACCTATACCCCGTCGAGGTACCCACGACGCTGTTCGGCCCGTTGTGCCTCACTTCTCTTGTCGTAGTGTTTGTCCAACACGTCTTGACCGACATTCATCCGGTCACTAACGACCTTTTCGGGTACCTCTTCCGAGAGGTGGTGAGTGATACCCCCGCGCCGAATGGCGTGCGGAGAGACGTTCAGTGGACACTTGCTGTATCCATCGTAATGCGTACCCTCGCACTCTTCCAAGTCACGTCCTTTTGGACAATCCCCCGTGTAGTAGCACGGTCGCGTTATTTCGTAGACGGCGTCCCGAATAGACGAACCGACCATGCGTCCCTGACTGGTCGTGAGTAGTGGCTCTCGCTCTTCCTCGTCCGTTACGTTGTGGCGATTGTGTTCGATGTAGGCGTCAACGACACTACACACGCCACCACCGAGAACGACGTGGCGTTCGCCCTCGTCGCCGTTTTTTAGAGGCGTACCTTTCTCGGGTCGATGGTGGATAGTTAGCACCTCTTTTTTGTCGTCGTAGTCTTCACGGTCAAGAGCCTGAAGCGCTCCGAGACGCATTCCAGTATGCCACAGGAGTTCGAGGATAACGTGGCCCCGTGAAGCGTACTCGAACCGCCGTAGATATTCCAATATGGATTCGGCTTCTTCGACCGTCAGGATACTCTCACTCTGTTCGTCTTCCTTCGAGAGCGTCGGCATGATGATTTTGTCGTGTAGTCCCTCGGGGACAGCGTTGTAAGACTCACACCAACGGATGAACACCCGTAGAGCGTCAAGATTCCCTTCAAGCGTGACCGGCTTAAGGTCGCCGTCGTCTCGTCGCCACGTTCGGAACTCCTGAAGATTCCGACCGGTCAGGTCATTCATGTTGTCGATACCTTCCTTGTCACACCAGCGAATGAAGTGTTTGAGACGGTAGTGGTACCCATCGAGGGTGCTCTGTGATACTTCATGTTTCCGAGCGTCGAGGTACATTTCTTTGGCGCGCTTCGGCGTGATAGGTTCGAGTTCCTGTTGCATTTCAATCACCGAAGCACCCAATCGGTTCAGGGTCGAAGTGCGCGCCACCGTAGCACAGTACGTGGGGAGCAACGAGACGGACAGAGAGACGCTGTCCCCGGTTCAAATCCGGGAGGCGGCACTTCTGCGATTCTGACCGACGAGCGTAGCGAGTCGTCAGAATCCAGAATGCGAACCGACCGATTTGAACCAGACGAGTCGCAGCGCCGAGCGGAGCGAGGCGACCGTCTCGGCGAGGTTCACAATCCAGGAGGCGGCATCCCACTTTTTACTTCGTCGGGTTCGCGCCAGCGGCGCGAACCACTCGCGGCAAAAACGTGGTCTCGCCGAGCGACGCGAGGCGAGGCTCGGAAGACGAGCACCGCGAGTCTTCCGGTGGCAAAAAGACCTGCTCGCTCACTCCGTTCGCTCGCAGTGAAACCGCGACTCGCTCCGCTCGTCGCGGTATGCTGGCGTCGCTCGCACTCTCACCGAACTGTGGTACGTTTCAAAATTGCCGAACAGAGCAGATCACTCTCTCGCTTCAAGTCCAGTAGCTCGTCCATCACGCGGTGAAGCGAGCACGTCTTCCTCCGGTTCAAATCCGGGAGCCGCCGCTGCTCGGACTCGCGCCGAGGCGAATCCTTACCTCTCCCCCCACCCAACGGCTCGACCGTGCCATCGGACCTCGTCTCGCGAGCGAAACGACCGCTCCGGTACGTCATGGGGGCCGTGTACGTCGTCGCGGGCGTGACGCACTTCCTCGCCCCGAAGACCTACGAAGCGGTCGTCCCGCCACGGTTGCCGCGACCGCGGGCGCTCGTCTACGCCTCCGGACTCGCCGAAATCGGTCTTGGCGTCGGCGTGCTGCTCGAACGAACCCGCAACGTCTCGGCGTGGGGCATCGTCGCGCTGCTCGTGGCGGTCTTCCCGGCCAACGTCTACATGGCGACGGGCGAGGACCTGCCGGAGCGAGTCGAGGACGTCCCCGACGCGGCGCTGTGGGCGCGCCTGCCGCTGCAGGCCGTCCTCGTCGCGTGGGCGCTGTGGTACACCGACGACCCCGAACCCACCTGACGGTCCGGCAGATCGGGCGAGCGACCGCCACAGCACGTCGGCGACCGATTCGAGCCCACCGCAACCGATAATCCGTCCGGAGACCTCCGCCCAGCCATGGACGCCAGCAGCCGCGTGATCGACGACCACGACGAACTCCGAGCGCTGGCGCTGGACGCGCTCCCGACCCGACCCGCACACGAGACGGTGCTGCTCGTCGAGCCGACGCACTTCGACCTCGCGTACGCGATCAACCCGCACATGGACGGCGAGGTCGACCGCGAGCGGGCGCGAGTGCAGTGGGAGCACCTACGCGAGACGCTGGAGCGGGCGGGCGCAGACGTGCGGGTGCTCGACCCCGACGAGACCGCCCGGGAACTCGGCGACGCGGGGCCCGACCCGGCCGACCGCCCGGACATGGTGTTCGTCGCCAATCACGCCGTGCCGACCGCCGACGGCACGGGCCTCGTGCTGGCACGGATGGCGACCGACGAGCGCGCTGGCGAACCCGAGCACCTCCGGGTGTGGGCCGAGCGGGCGGGCTACCGCGTCGCAGAGCCGCCGGCGGTCGCCTTCGAGGGGACCGGCGACGCGCTGTGGCACCCGGGCCGGCGCCTGCTGTGGGGCGGCTACGGGTTCCGGACCGACCGTGCCGCGTACGACGACCTCGCGGATCGGCTGGACGCGACGGTCGTTCCCCTCGAGCTCGTCGACGACCGCTACTACCACCTCGACGTGGCGCTGGCGCCGCTGTCGGAGACGACGGCGCTGGTCCAGCCCGCGGCGTTCACCGACGAGGGCCTCGCGAAGATTCGAGCCGGCTTCGAGACGGTGCTGGCGGCGCCGACCGACGAGTCCGCCGAGCAGCTGGCGGTCAACCTCGTGGTCGTCGGCGAGACGGCGGTCACCAGCGCCGAGATTCCCGAAACCGCCGCGCTGCTGGCGGACGCGGGGTTCGACGTGGTCGCGGTCGACACCGGCGAGTTCCTGAAGGCTGGCGGCTCGGTGTTCTGCCTGACGCTGTCGCTGGGGACGCCACCGGCTCCGAGTGACCAGAGGCGGTGAGACGACGGGGTCAAGCCAGCTGGATCGTGTTCACCATCTCGTCTCGGATGGTCGCCAGCGACCCTTCGAGACAGTCTCCGGGGCCCGAGGCGGAGACGGTCACCATGACGACGTCCGGGTCGGCGGGGATGTAGACGTCCACCCTGTTCGTACTCCCCGTGTCGGTCCGCTGGGCGCGGGCCCCCTCCGGGAGGTCGTACTCGTCGGTGACCTCCGTCGCGTCCGCGGCGAGCTCCGCCTCGACGGTCGTGTCCGAGTTGTTCTGCGATTGGACGGTGACCGACCCGATGGAGAACTCGACGCGGAGGGTGGCGGAGCCGCTGTCGATCTCGGCGCCGGAGGCGGGCACCCCGATGGTCGCCAGGGGCTCGTCGGCGATCGTCGCCGGGACGTCTTCGCGGGTGTACGACGACGGCACCGGAGGACAGCCGTCGCCGCCGCCCGCTCCCCCGCCGTCGTCGGCGTCCGATCCCCCACCGTCGTTGCCGTCGGTGCCTCCGTCTCCGCCAGCGTCCCCGTCGCCGCCGTCGTCGCTCTGACCGTCGTCGCCGTCGCTGCCGTCACCGCCACCCCCGCCACCGCAGCCCGCGAAGCCGGCTGTCACCGCAGTTCCGAGCGAGGCGAGCAGGGACCGTCTGTCCAGCGGAATCGTCTCGAACCGCGAGTTGTCGTCTGGCATCGCCTGTTCCGACGGCGGACCCGCCATTGAAACCACACTCCAAATACGTAGGGTTGGCACGACCGTGACAGCCACCGGGGACGGGCGCCACCTCGCGAAGTCGGCCACGGTGAGCGTGACGCACGCCGAATCCCACCGGGTGAGAACCGTCAACTCGTTTGAAGTGTCTTTTCTCCGAAGGTACGATCGAGGGAGAAATCGTGCAGAACCCGTTCGTCCTCGTCGCGGCGCTGTTCGTCGTGCTCACAACCACCCCCGCGCTCGTGTGGGCGACCCGCTGGGTGCTGCTGCGGGTCGACCGCGACGGGCACGGTGGTGGACGGCCCACGCCGCCACGGCCGAACCACCCGGCGCACTGATGTTCCGTCGACCCCCGCACCGAAGTGGCGGGGCGTCGTAGCCACGCCCATGCCAGCCGCGACGCTGCGGGAGTTGCTGGAACGCAACGCCCGCCACACGGACGCCCTGCCCGCCGATCAGTTCGACGCGGTCCAGGAGGGCCAGTTCCCGTCGTTGGTCTCGGTGTGTTGCTCGGACTCGCGGGTGTCCCAGGAGGGGATGTTCGACGTGACCGAGCCGGGGTGGCTGTTCACGCCGAGCACCATCGGCAACACGGTGTGGGACCGCCAGGACGGCCAGCGCGTCGCCGACGGCAGCGTCCTCTACCCCACCGTGGCGACGGACACCACCGTCGTCGCCGTCGTCGGCCACACCGGCTGTGGCGCGGTGACCGCCGCGTTGGACGTCGTCCGCGGCGAGGCCACGCTCGGCGAGTTCCCTCCGGGGATCGCCACGCGGCTGGACGAACTCGTCCCCGTCGTCGAGGACGGCCTCGCGGACGACCGTGTCGACCCCGACGCGGCGGCAAGCCTCGTCGACCAACTCGTCGAGTACAACGTCGAGCGCCAGGTGGAGTTCCTGCTGGAGAGCCCGGACGTGCCCGAGGCGACGACCGTCTACGGGTTCGTCTACGACTTCCAGGCGGTGTACGGCGACGTCCGCGGGCGGACCTACCTCGTCGCCGCCGACGGCGAGACCGACCCCGAGCGGCTGCGCGGCGAGGTTCCCCCGGCGTTCGACGCCTGGGTGCGAGGGCTGTTGTAGAGCCGCGCTGGGCTCCCTGAGGGGTTCGAGCCACCGCGACGACGCCGTGCCGCCCGCGCCGCCCGGAGACCGCGCCGCGACTCAGTCCGCGAGTTCGTAGCCCGCGTCCTCGATGGCCGCCCGGATGGCGTCGTCGTCGGCACCCTCGGCGTCGACGTCGACCGTGTCGGTCTCGTGGTCGGCCTCGACGGCCTCGACGCCGTCGAGACTCCCGAGCGCGTCTTCGACGTTCTGCTCGCACCCGCCACAGGACATGCCCGTGACCGAGAGAGTCGTAGATGTCATGCTCGTTCGTAGCCGCTCGACCGGAAAGACCGTTGCGTTCGACGACGGTAGCGCCGAACGGTCCGACGACCGACAGCCACAAACCCACGCCTGCGCTACCGTCGACAAATGGCGATCGAACTGGACGGCGAGTACACGACCGCGCGGGTGCTGGTCGACGACGAGGACCTGGTCGGCGAGAAGTGTCTCGACCAGATTCGGGCCATGACGAACCACCCGGCCTTCACCGAACCCATCCGGGTGATGCCCGACGCCCACTGGGGGATGGGCGCGCCGGTCGGGTTCTCGATGCCGCTGCCCGACGCCGTCGTCCCGAACGTCGTCGGCGTCGACGTCGGCTGCGGGATGGCGGCGACGAACCTCGGTCCACAGCTCCCGCTGGAAGACGCCGAGCGCGAGCGCCGTGTCCGGGCGGCGGTGCCGATGGGGTTCGACGTCCACGAGCCCGACGACGCGGTCCACCTCGTCGACGAGTTCCCCTTCGAGCGCGCCACCGACGTCTTCGAGCAGTTCGCCGGGCGGTACTACGAGCGGTTCGGCACCGAGATCGACCCCATCGAGTTCGCGTTCGACGGCTACGACGCCGACTACTTCGACGACCTCTGCGAGCGGGTGCTGGCCGACCAGCGCCAGGGCCAGTCGTACGTCATCCGCGGCGCCGGCACGCTTGGCGGGGGCAACCACTTCGTCGAGTTCGCCCGCGCCGCCGAGAGCGGCGACTACTGGCTGGTGATCCACAGCGGCTCACGGTACCTCGGCAAGGCCGTCGCCGAGTACTGGCAGAATCGGGCGACCGATCGCCGCTCCGTCGACGAGATTCGCGAGCGCATCCCCGAGGAGTACGCCCAGTTCCTCAAGTTCGACCCCGAGACCGTCGCCGACCGGGACCTCTACGAGTGGGTCACCGGCGGGAAAGGCGAGTCCTACGTCCGCAAGGACGCTCTGCGGCGGGAACTGGACGGCAAGGACATCGAACACGCCTTCGACGCGTTGGGCGACCTCGCGCCGGAGGGCGACGGCACCGACGACCGCGACACCGACCTCGACCACCTCGCGGGCCGGGAGGCCCACGGCTACTACGTCGACATGCTGTTCGCCCAGCAGTACGCCCGCTGGAACCGCCAGCTGATGAGCGACGCCATCTGCGAGGCGCTGGGGATCGACCCCGTCGAGCGGGTGGAGTCGATCCACAACTACGTCGACTTCCGCGACCTGACGATCCGGAAGGGCGCGACGCCGGCCCGCGAGGGCCAGCAGCTGGTCGTCCCGCTGAACATGGCCGAGGGGTCGCTGCTGGCCCGCGGGACGGGCAACGACGAGTACCACCGGACCGCCCCCCACGGCGCCGGGCGGACGATGGGCCGGCGAGACGCCCACGAGCGGCTCTCGGTCGAGGAGTTCGAGGCCGCGATGACCGGCGTCTACTCGGAGTCCGTCGGCGAGGGCACCATCGACGAGGCGCCGATGGCGTACAAGCCCGCCGACGCCATCGAGGCCGCGCTCGCGCCGACCGCCGAGGTACTCGACCGCCTCCGGCCGGTCCACAACCTCAAGGCGACCGATTGACGGCGGCTCCGTCGACGAGCGACGCCGCTACTCCACCAGAACCTCGGTCTCGCCGAGCACCTGCGTCATCGACTCGGGGTTCAGGAAGTTCGCGCCGTCGGCCTGCATCTCCCCGGCGGCCTCCGAGTCGAGCGCCTCGCCCATCTCCGCCCCGCTCTCGAAGTCGAGCACCGCGACGGCGTCGAACGGGCTCTTCTCGGGGTCGCCGGCGAAGGTGACGCGGTAGCCCGCGAGGTTCGGGAGCTGCTCGACGATCGGAGCGTGCTCCTCGTGGTAGTACTCGCGCAGTTCGTCGGTGTCCATCCCGTCCTGTCGCTCGAAGGCGACGATCAGCGAGTGCATGTCCGAGGCGTCGAACCCGGAAGGCTTAGTTCCTCCCGTCGCCCCCGGACGGCTCGTCGTTCCCGCGACGGCCCCGCGACACGTCGTCACCGGCGTCCTCGCCCGGCGTGAGGTCGCGGTGGCGCTCGGCGACCGCCGCCACCGCGTCGGCGTCCAGCGGGCCGTCCTCGGTGACGACGGTGACGGCGTCGGCGGGGGTCACGTCGAAGGTGGGGTTCAGCGCGTCCACGTCGGCGTCGCCGTCGTACACCGCTCCCGCGGCGCCGGACTCCAGCGAGACGGTCGGCTCGTGGGTCACCTTGTCCGCCGCCGCCACCGCGTAGACGGGGACGCTCTCGTGGGCGGCCGAAAGCGCCGCCGCGCGCGTCCCGGTCTTGTTTACCACCCGTCCGTCGGGGAGGACGGTGTCGGCGCCGACCAGCACCGCGTCGATGTCCTCGGTGGCGAGGACGTGCGCGACCGCCGCGTCCGACAGCAGCGTCACCGCCGCGTCGACGTCGGGGTCGTCGGCCAGCGCCTCGGCGACCGCGACGCCCTCGCCGGCCGGCCGGGACTCGGCGACGTACACCCGCTCGGGCGAGGCCCGTCGGAGCGTCTCGCGGACGGTGCCCGACCGCGACAGCGTCAGCACGGCGTCGCCGACCAGCGCCGCCGCCGCCCCCGCGGCCTCGCGGTCGGCGACGACCGCGCGCTCGATGCCGTCGATCGCCGCCTGCTCGACGTCGGCGGGGGCGTCGGCGTCTGCGACCGCGCGGGTGACGCGGTTTCGCAGGACCGCCATGCTCGGGCGCGCCCGTCGCAACCGCGCCGCGAGGTCGCGCAGTTCCCCGATGGTCACGTCCTCCCGACGGGCCAGCGCCGCGCGATCGCGGAGCACCGCCAGGGCGCGCACCGAGAGGGCGGCCGCGCCGTGCTCGTCGTCGGCCGCGATCGAGCGGGGGTCGGGCGCGACCCGCTCGTAGGTCTCCCACAGCGCCGGGACCGTCTCCCGGTCGAGCATCGCCGGCGCGGGCGCCCACTCGACGGCGGCCAGTTCCTCGTTGGGGTCGACGTCGCGGGTCGGGGCGTCGAACAGGTACGGGTGGACCCGCCACGCGCGGCCGGTCTCCTCGTCGTCGACCGCGAGCGGGCGCCCCGACCGGACGAGCGTGAGTCGGTCGGGGTCGATCCCGGTCTCCTCGCGAATCTCCCGGCGGACCTGCCCGTCCGGGTCGCCCTCGGCGTAGCCCGAGACGCCGCCCCACCGGCCGGAGTAGGTGCCGACAGCGTCGCTGCGGCGCACGAGCAACAGGTCGCCCTCGTGGCGGAGGAAGGCCGTGACCACGTCGGTTGGGTCGCTCATAGGCGAGACCACGCCGGGCGGCGCCGTCAGGGTTGCGCTCGGGCGTCAGGACCAGCGGCCGTCGCCGCCGGTGTGTCCGACGCCGTCGCCTGCCGGGAGACCCTCGCAGGGCTCGCTCGCGAACGCACGGCGATCCGCGTCCTCGACGACGACGACCGCCCCGCGCATCCCCTCGGCGTGGTGGGCGTAGCAGGCGTACTCGAAGAGACTGACGTAATCCAGCGTCGTCGACTCCGAGTACGGCGCCGCCCGCGGGTCCGGCACGGTGTCGGGGTCGGCGTCGACCCGCCCCTCGACCACGACGTAGTGCTCGTCGTCGCCGGTCCACTCCCAGGTGATCGTCGTCCCCGGGTCGACGAGGACAGCCGCGGGCTCGAGCGCGCGACCACCGTCGGCGCCGACGGTGACCGACACCGCCTCCTGGCCACGGGCGTCGACGCCGCCGGCGAACCCGTTGGCGTCGCCGACCCACCGCGACAGCGACACGTCCCCGCGGTCGATCTCGTTGCCGCAGATCGCCCGCTGGTCGTCGAACGACACCGGGCCGCTGTCGCCGGTGTTTCGCAGGCGGAACGCCCCCGCGGCGAAGTCGTGGATGTGGTTGCCGTAGACGGCGTTGTGCTGACTCCAGTCGCCGCCGTCGACGTCCGACGAGGGCGCCCACGCGCCGAAGCTGACGGCGGTGGTGCAGGCTCCGACGTCGTTCCAGCGAACCGTGCAGTCGTTGCCCTTCACGTCGATGGCGGCGTTGCGGCCGCCGTCGCTGTTGTGGCCGGCGTTGCGGTCGGTACAGTACTCGACGGTGATCCGCTCGGAGCCGAGTTTCACGTCGACGAGTTCGTTGTGGCGGTACCCCGCGCTGTTGTCGACGTGGTGGACGCGGACATCGCGGGTCCGGTCCAGCGTGTCGAACCCGTAGTACGGCTCCCCGCGGTGGACCTCCGGGCTGCCGACGTACACGATCTCGCGGATGTGTCCGGGCTCGTGGTTGGCGACCCGGCGGTCGAACTGCATCCCCGCGGGGCCGATCACCTCGAAGTTGCCGATGGACGCCCCGCGGACCCGCTCGACCTGAACCATCGCCCGCGCGGCGTTGCCCAACCGAGACGGTTCGACGACCACGTCCCGAATGTACTCGACGCCCTCCTCGCGCCGGCCCAGCGGCGAGATGTTGACCAGGCGCGGCATCCACGCCTCGTAGTCCGCGAACTTGCGGTCGGGCTCGGCCAGGCCGTCGACGGTCACCCCGCGCAGGCGGAAGTGGTGGTGTTCGATCAGCACGCAGTCGTTGACATCCCGCGTCGGCCGGATGACGGCCTCGGGCGGTCCCTCGACGGTGATCGGCGCGTCGGGCTCGCCGTCCCTGACGGTCCGGACCAGTTCGCGGTACTCGCCGGGCGCCAGCCGGACCGTCTCGCCGGGCTGGGCTCGCGCCAGCCCCTCGGCGACCGTCCGCAGCGGTCGGTCCTCGGCCCCCTCGGCGCCGTCGTCGCCGCCCGGCGCGACGTGGTACACCGACCGGTCCGTGGTCTCCGCCGTCGTCGGCTCGTCTGTGGGCGGCTCGCTGGTCTGCGGCGGCGGGTCGTCGGCGGTCGCGGTCGCGGTCGATCGCGTCGTCGTGTCGGTCGGTGGCGGGTCGGTCTCGCCGTCGTCGCCCTGCCCAGAACAGCCCGCCAGCGCCGCCAGCCCGCCGCCGCTCAGGGCCGCGAGCACCCGCCGGCGGGAGCGCTCCGCATCGTCCATGACACCGGGGAGACGGATCGGCGGCCTAAGCGTTGTGGCCTGCGCTCACGCCGTCGCGACGACGACGTCCCACAGGTCGTCGAGCAGCGCCTCGCGGTCGGCGAACACCGTCAGCCCGTCCCGTTCGCGAGCCACGCCGCCGGCCTCCCGGGCCAGCAGTTCGCCGGCGACCTGTTCCTCGCGGTCGGGGTGAAAGCAGACGAACGCGTCGATCCGCCCGCGGGCGAACACCCCCCAGTACACCGTCGGCGCCCACGACCAGACGTGGCGCTTGCAGGCGCCGTTCAGCGCGTCGCCGATCCGCTCGGTCCGGGCGGCGAGGTCGTCGTCGCTCTTGACGTCGTGGCCGATCACGACCGCAACGGTGGCCCGCGACAGCGAGACGGTGTCGCCGTCCCGTACCGAGATCGGGTCGCCATTCAGCGACACGCCCTCGCCACGGCGGGCGACGTACAGCGCCTCGGTCACCGGCTGGTACACCGCCGCCGCCAGCGGCCCCTCGGCGTCGATCGCCGCCGCGGCGGTCGCGAACGTCGACAGCCCCACGGTGAAGTTGTTGGTGCCGTCCAGCGGATCGACGATCCAGCGCACGTCGCTCGTGCCCGCGTGGTCGCCGCTCTCCTCGGCGTAGACTGCGTCCGCAGGCCGGCGCTCGGAGAGCACGTCGAGCACCCGGCGTTCGGACTCGCGGTCGGCACGAGCCTTCACGTCGGTCTCGCGGTAGTCGGCGTCCGTCTCACCGGCGTCGAACCGCTCGCGGAGGTACTCGCCGCCGGCCCGGACCGCGTCGGCGGCGACCGCGGCGACGTCGTCGTCGGTCATACGCGGCGTCGGGCGAGCCAGCGACTACTGCGTTTCGGTGTCGAGACTACGTCGCGACTGCGGGAGCGAAAACGAGAGGTCCAACTGCTCGTCGACGACCGACGATCGGAGTGGCGTCGGGCGAGTGGCCCGCTGCGCGAGAGACCCGAGATCAGTCCTCGAGGACGATCTCGATGTTGACGTCGTTGGGCACCTGAATCCGCATCAGCTGCCGAAGCGCGCGCTCGTCGGCGTCCAGGTCGATCAGCCGCTTGTGGACCCGCATCTCCCAGTGTTCCCACGTCGCCGTCCCCTCGCCGTCGGGGGACTTGCGCGTCGGGATCTCCAGGGTCTTCGTCGGGAGCGGGATCGGGCCCGACAGCGAGACGCCGGTTTTGTTGGCGATCTCGCGCACGTCGTCGCAGATGTCGTCCAGGTCTTCGGGGCTCGTGCCCGCCAGACGAACGCGTGCCTGCTGCATCGTTACTCGCGCTCGTCGACGCTCATGACCTGACCGGCCGCGACGGTCTGGCCCATGTCGCGGATCGCGAAGCTACCGAGCTCCGGGATGTCCGTCGCGGACTCGATGGCCAGGGGCTTCTGCGGGCGGACGGTGACGATCGCGCTGTCACCGGCCTGGATGAAGTCGGGGTTCTCCTCGCCGTCGCCCTCTCCGCCGGGGTCCATCTTCTTGTCCAGGGACTCGATGGTACAGGCGACCTGCGCGGTGTGGGCGTGGAACACCGGCGTGTAGCCGGCGGTGATCACGCTGGGGTGCTGCATGACCGCGATCTGGGCCTGGAAGGTCTCGGCGACCGTCGGCTGCTCGTCGGCGGGGCCACAGACGTCACCGCGGCGGATGTCGTCCTTGCCGATGCCGCGGACGTTGAACCCGACGTTGTCGCCGGGCTCGGCCTTGGGCACCTCTTCGTGGTGCATCTCGATGGTCTTGACCTCGCCGCCCACGTCGCTGGGCTGGAAGACGACGTCGTCACCGGTGTTCATGATGCCGGTCTCGATGCGGCCGACCGGGACGGTCCCGATACCGGAGATGGTGTAGACGTCCTGGATCGGCAGTCGGAGCGGCGCGTCCGTCGGCGGCTCCGGCTCCGGCAGGTCGTTCAGCGACTCGAGCAGGGTCGGGCCCTGGTACCAGTCGGTCTCGTCGGACGCCTCTGCGACGTTGTCACCCTCGAACGCGGAGATCGGGATGAACGTCGCGGAGTCGGCGTTGAAGTTGACCTTCTGCAGGAGCTCCTGCACCTCGGCCTTGACCTCCTCGAAGTTCGTCTCGCCGTAGTCGACGAGGTCCATCTTGTTGACGCCGATGATGAGTTCGCCGATGCCCAGGGTGCGCGCCAGGAAGACGTGCTCCTGGGTCTGGGGCGCGACGCCGTCGTCGGCGGCGACCACCAGCACGGCGTTGTCCGCCTGGGACGCGCCGGTGATCATGTTCTTCACGAAGTCCTTGTGGCCCGGACAGTCCACGATCGTGAAGTAGTAGTCGTCGGTGTCGAACTCCTGGTGGGCGATGTCGATGGTGACCCCGCGCTCGCGCTCCTCGGCGAGGTTGTCCATGACGTAGGCGAACTCGAATCCGCCCTTGCCCTTCTCCTCGGCGGTCTCCTTGTACTGCTCGATTACGTGCTCGGGGACGCTGCCGGTCTCGTACAGCAGGCGACCGACGAGCGTGCTCTTGCCGTGGTCGACGTGGCCGATGATGGCCAAGTTCTGGTGGGGTTTGTCTTCGCTCATTGTTGTATCTCACGCGCAGAGGCGCTGTGTAGTGGAGTAATGGCAGGTGCAGTTAAAACGATTACGAAACCGTCTTCGCCGAAACTGGCGCCTTCAGGCGTTTTGTGGCGGAATACCACGACGGACGGTCATTCGGCAGCCAGTCGGTCGACATCCGCCAGCACCGCGCTGGCGGTCTCCGGACCGCCGGCGCCCCGCCCCGACAGCTCCATCTGCCCCGCGTCGGTGGTCTCCAGCTGAACGACGTTGCGCGTCCCCGACACCGCGAGCGGATCGTCCGCGGGCACGAGTCGAGGGCCCACGTGGACCCCGTCGTCGGTCACCTCGCCGATCAGGCGCACCGTCCGGCCGTCTTCGGCCGCGAGCGACAGCGCGCTCGGCGGCAGGTCCGTGATACCCGCGACATCGGCGTCGGAGAGCGTCACACCACCACCCCGGAGGACGTTCGCAAGGATCACACACTTCAGCGCCGCGTCGGTCCCCTCGACGTCGAACGAGGGATCGCTCTCGGCGACGCCCAGCTCCTGCGCCTCCGCGAGGACGTGCTCGTAGCCCAGCCCTTCGGCGGCCATCCGCGAGAGGACGAAGTTCGCGGTGCCGTTGAGGACGCCCCGGACGGCCTCGACGCGCTCGGGCCCCATCGAGTCGACCGTCGCCACCGCGGGGATCGCGCCGGCGACCGTCGCGTCGAACCGGAGCTCGCCGGCGCTGTCGGCGACGAGTTCCTGGAGGTCGTCGTAGCGCTCGGCGACCGGCCCCTTGTTCGCCAGCACGACGTGGCGGTCGCGCTCCAGCGCGCGGCGGGCGTGACCGAAGCCCGGCTGGGCGTCGCCCAGGGTCGTCGGCGTCGCTTCCACGAGGACGTCGTAGGGGCCGGACAGCAGCGACTCGACGGACGCCTCGCCGACCGACCCCGTCCGCGCCTTCCGGTCGAACGCCGCCGCGACGTCGACCCCGGCTTCGTCCTCCCGTCGCCCCTCCCGCGCGACGCCGTCGACGACCGCCCCCGCGGAGTCGGCGACGCCGACGACCTCGTGGCCGTAGTCGCCGGCCAGCTCCGCGACCGATCGGCCGACGGCGCCGGCTCCGACGACGGCGACTCTCATCGGCCACCTCCCGCCAGGGGCTCGACGACGCGCAGGTCCTTCTCGTCGGCCACCGTCCGCACCGTCCCCAGCGCCGCCTCGGCCTCGCCGGCCTCGACGGCCAGTCGCAGTCGGACGCTGGAGGGGCGGTCGGTCCCCTCGGGGGCGTCGAGGGTCACGTCGCTGACCGACGCCGCACCGCAGTCCTCGATCCGCGCGAGGGTGTCCGAGAGGTCCGTGTCGACGACGTGGCCGACCAGCAGCACGGTCACGGCGTCGCGGTAGCGCTCGGCGTCGGCGCCGAAGACGTCGACGTCGGCGGCCCGCAGCGCCGCGACGAGGTCCTCGAAGCGCTCGGGTGGACACTCCAGCGCGATCTCGACCGGAATCCGCCCGCGGGGCGTCCGGTCGCCACGCTCGTGGTGGACGCTCAGGAGGTTGCCGCCGTGCTCTGCGATCGGTGACAGCGCCGCCAGCAGCTGGCCAGGTTCGTCGGGCAGCTCCAGGCGAACCGTGTGGGTCCGGGCGAGCTGGCCGCCGTCGGGGCGGGCCTCGTCGTCCGGGGTGGACCGCTCGCCGTCGCTCATCGGGTCACCCCCGGGCGTGCCGTCCGGCCCGGGGGTGTCGTGGTCCGCGACGGGAGGGCGGTCGGTTCCGTCGCGGCGCAGCAGTTCGGGAGCAGTCCTGCTCGCATACCACCGACTCAGACGACGGGCGCTCATAAGTCTTCTCGGCAGGTCAGACGTTGCCGGGGTCGGCGACGCTACGCGATGCGAAGGCGGTCGCCGACCGCACCGGCGGCGGCACCGGTCAGCGCGACGCCGATGGTCGCGCCGATCAGCGGGCCGATCAGCTGGTCGGCACCGCCGCCGCCACCGGGGGCAGTCACGAGGAGCAGGACGAACAGCAGGAACAGCCCGGTCAGCACCCCCGCCGCGTTGACGCCAGCGCTCACCGCCACCGGGGACTGCCGCCCGTCGTACGTCCGGCCGACGAACACCCCGAGCCCGGTTGCGACGATGGCCGCGAGAAACAGCATGAACAGGAACGCCACCGACACCGCCGCGAACAGGTCGTTGCCGCCGCCGGTCCCCGATCCGGCCACGCCACCGCCGAACGTCCCGGTCGTGCCGGTCGCACCGCTAGCGAACGCCAGAAACAGGAACACCGTGATCACCGTCCCGACCGCTGCCGTCACGTACGTCGCCACGCCGAACTTCAGGTAGCGCTTCCAGGGCTCTTCGCCGCCGGGGCCGTGGCCGTACGCGCCACCCATGCCGCCGGCACCGCCCAGGCCGCCAGCGCTCCCCTGGCCCGGGCCACCCTGCTGGGGCTGTCGTGCGGTGCGACCGCCTCGACCGCCGCCCTGGGCGCCACGGCTCTGTCCGCCGCCACTCTGTCGTCCGTCACCGCCACCCTGTCGTCCACTGTCCCGCCCTGACATACGTCCCCGCGGTCACGTCGCGGTGTGTTGAATCTGACGGATGGATGACCGGACAGCGTACCGCTGCCGGTAGTGGTAGCGGTGGCTGTGCGGTGGCGGTGGCTGTTGCGGTAGTGGTGGCTGTTGCGGTAGTGGTGGCTGTGCGGTGGGACACGGGCGCAGTCCTCGGGCGCGAGCGCAGCGAGCGCCCGGTTTTTTCGCCCACGTTTTTTGGCCGAGCGGTGCGCCTCCGGCGCACCCGAGGCGAAAAAAGGTGGTTAGATGTAGTCGATCGCTTCGGACAGCTCCAGCTTCATCCCCTTGCGCTCGCGGATGTCCATGATCTGCTCGCGCTGGAGGTTGTCGGCCATGATCTCGAAGCCGGCGTTCTCCGTGTTCCAGGAGGCACGGCCCTCGGTGGCCGAGCGGATGTCGCTGGAGAAGCCGATCATCTCCTCGACGGGCGCCTCGCCCTCGACGACCATGAGGTCACCCTCCTGGTACATGTCGTCGACGCGGCCACGGCGACCCTGAATCTCGCCGCTGGCGGCGCCCATGTAGTCGTTGGGCACGTCGATGCGGACGTCCTGCATCGGCTCCATCAGGCGGATTTCGCCGCGGATCAGCGCGCGGTGGACCGCCTCGCGGACCGCCGGGATGACCTGCGCGGGGCCGCGGTGGATGGTGTCCTCGTGGAGGCGGGCGTCCTCGAGGCGGATGATGGTCCCCTGGACCGGTTCGGCCGCCAGCGGACCGTCGTTGAGCGCCTCCTCGAGGCCCTCGATGACCAGCTCCATCGTCTCGTTGAGGTGCTGAATCCCCTTCGTCTCGTCGACGAGGATGTTGGTGCCGTGGATGTGCTCGACGTCCTGGGCCGTGTCCTTGTCGAGGCCGGCATCCATCAGGGCCTCGCGGCGCTCCATCTCGGGCATGTCCATCGAGGCCTCGCCCATCCGCAGCGTCTCGATGACGTCGTTGTCCATCGGCTCGGCGTTGAGGTAGAACCGGTTGTGGCGGTTCGGCGAGATGCCCTCGACGGTCTCGGTGCCCTGCGTGATCTTCTCGCGGAACACGACGATCGGTTCGCCGGTGTTGACCGGGATGCCCTTGTTGCGCTCCATGCGCTGGGTGATGACCTCCAGGTGGAGCTCACCCTGCCCGGAGATGAGGTGCTCGCCGGTGTCCTCGTTGATCTCGATCTGAATCGTCGGGTCCTCCTTGGAGAACTGCCGGAGCGCCTCGATCAGCTTCGGCAGGTCGTCCATGTTCTTGGCCTCGACGGACTTCGTGATCACCGGCTCGGAGATGTGCTCGATGGACTCGAAGGGTGTCATCTCCACGGAGGAGACCGTCGACCCCGCGATGGCGTCTTTCAGGCCGGTCACGGCGGCGATGTTGCCCGCCGGGACGCGGTCGACCTCCTCGCGCTCGCCGCCCATGTACAGGCCGACGCTCTGGAGGCGGTTCTTGCCCGCGGTGCCGGAGACGTACAGCTCCTGGCCCTTCTCGACGGTCCCGGAGAACACGCGGCCGGTCGCGACCTCGCCGGCGTGGGGGTCCATGCCGATGTCGGTGATCATCAGCACGACCTCGCCGTCCTCGTTGACCGCGGCCATGTCCTCGGCCAGCTGGGTCTCGGCGTCGCCGCGCCAGACCCGTGGGATACGTCGGGGCTGGGCGTTCAGTGGGTTCGGGAAGTGCTCACAGACCAGGTCGAGGACGACGTCGGACAGCGGCGTACCCTCGTGCAGCTCCTGGCGCTCGTCGTTGCGCTCCATCTCCATGACCTTCGCGAAGTCGATGCCGGTGCGCTGCATCGAGGGCATCGAGACGCCCCACTTGTACAGCGCCGACCCGAACGCGACGGTGCCGTCCTCGACGGAGACCGTCCAGTCCTCCTCGATGTCGTCCATCTCCTCGGTCATCCCGCGGATCAGTTCGTTGACCTCGCGGATGACGCCCATCAGACGCTGCTGCATCTCCTCGGGACCCTCCTGCAGTTCGGAGATGAGGCGGTCGACCTTGTTGATGAACAGCGCGGGCTTGACGCCCTCCCGCAGCGCCTGGCGCAGCACCGTCTCCGTCTGGGGCATCGCGCCCTCGACGGCGTCGACGACCACCAAGGCCCCGTCGACCGCACGCATCGCACGGGTGACGTCGCCGCCGAAGTCGACGTGGCCCGGCGTGTCGATGAGGTTGATGAGGTGGTCGTCGTCCTCGTACTCGTGGGTCATCGAGACGTTCGCCGCGTCGATGGTGATGCCGCGTTCCTGCTCGTCCTCCTCGGTGTCCATCGCGAGCTGCTCGCCTGCGGTGTCGTCGGAGATCATGCCCGCGCCAGCCAGGAGATTGTCGGTCAGCGTCGTCTTGCCGTGGTCGACGTGCGCGGCGATGGCGATGTTCCGAATCTGCTCGGGGTTGTCCATCAGCCGTTCGCACTGTTCGACGATCTTCTTGCGTCTACCCATTACACACTCGTATCGGAAGCGGGGTGAAAAGGATGCTGTTTTTCCGCGACCGATCACCGTGCAATGGCCGCCACGCGCCCGATTCGAGGCGATTCGCGTGGAAGCCGTTGACAGCCCCACCCCGGGCGGGGGTGGGACGGCGGCGCCAGGACGTTCGCCGCGGGCACAAGCCTGATACTGCCACACGCCTTGGTATCGGTACACATGGAACTGCGGGTGCACGGTCCGGCGCCGACCGCTCCGTTCCTCGGCGCCCGGGACCGCTTCGAGACTGAACACGACCTGGACCTACCCGTCCACGTCCACGTCCGCGCGGACCCCGACGAGCGGACCTGGACCGGCCACCACGACGACCACCACGTCCTGAACATCTCCCGGAAGGCCGCGAACAGCGCGATGGCCCGGGAACTCGCGCTCCACGAGTACGCCCACATGGCCCGCCACGAGGAGGCCCACCCCTCGCACGTCCAGTCGACCGAAGAGGCGCTGTTCCTCGCGCTGGCCGGCCAGGAGGTCCAGCGCCACCGCCTCACGCACTGCTACCAGATCGCCAACCACGCCAAGGACATCTACGCCGACGACATCACCGTCGCCGTCGGGCCGACGGACAAACTGGTCGCGTACCTCGAATCGCGGCTCGCGACGGCGCTGCGGGACACCCCTGGCGACCCACCCCGCGAGGGGTCGCGGCCGACGACAGACACGACCGATCCCGACATCACCGCCGTCAACGCCGCGTTCGCGGTGGCGCTGTGCGAACGCCACGACCTGCTCGACGAGGACCACCGCCTGTACGATCTGGCCCACGCCGCCGACGACGACGCCCCTGGCGTCGACCTCGACCGGTTCCGCCGGCGCTTCCGCTCGCTGGCGCGTGACCCCTCCGAGAGCGACTACCGGAAGGCCCTGGTCGAGCTGACCCGCGAGTACGCCGTCGACGCCGACCCCGACCAAGCCGCGGACTAACGGCCACAGACGGGTTCTTCTCACAGTTTTCCGGGAGCACGGCCCGCTGTGCTCCCGACCCTCGCGAACCGTCGGTTCGCTCAGTCCCGGGAGCGGGGCGCAGCGTGCCCCCGGAAGAAGCCGAGAATAAACCGCCTTACGCCGGGCTGATCCGGATCAGGCGGTCGTCGTTCTCGGTCGGGAACTGCTCGTCGCCCGAGCGCCCGTCACGGTTGCAGGTGATGACGTACAGCGCACCGTCTGGACCCTGCTCGACGTGGCGGATGCGCCCGAACTCGTCTTCGAACATCGCGTGGACCGTCGCGGTGTAGGCGTCGTCGGTCCACTCGTGATCGAAGCGCGCGACGGCGTCGCCGGCCGGCGGCAGCGACCCGTCGGGCCTCGTCACCGTCGTCCCCAGCAGCTGCTGGCCCATCAGACACCCCGTCAGAATCCGGTTTTGCAGCGACGGCACCGCGTCGCCGGTGTAGAACGCCGATCCCGAGGGCGCCCACGACGGCGGACCGCTGTTTGCCAGCGGCCGGTGGACATCGCTGTCGAGATAGGCCTCCCGGTTGCGGGTGTCCGGCCACCCGTAGTTCGCGCCCGGTTCGAGGCGGTTGATCTCGTCGCGGCCGCTGGGGCCGTGCTCGTTGATCAGCGGCGTCCCGTCGGGCAGGAAGACGATCCCCTGGGGGTTCCGGTGACCGTACGTGTAGACGCGGGGGTCCGCGTCGCTCCCGAGATCGGGGTTGTCCGGGGCTGGCTCGCCCGTCGGCGTGATCCGCAGAATCTTGCCGCCCAGCGACGAGGGGTCCTGGGCGCCCTCCGGCACGCCGCCGTCGCCGGTCGCGATCCAGAGGTAGTTCTCGGGGCCGAACTCCAGGCGGCCGCCGTTGTGGTAGCTGTCGCCGGGGATGCCCTCGACGAGGACGTCGACGGTCTCGCCGGGGTCCTCGGCGGTCGGTTCGAAGCTGACGACCTTGTTCGCGACGCCGTCGCCCGTCTCGTAGGTGTAGTAGACGTAGACGATCGGCGGGTCGGGGTACTCGGGGTGGGTCTCGATGCCCAGCGTGCCGCCCTCGCCGCCGTCGACCCACCACTGCTGTTCGCCCGCGCCGGGGTCGACCGATCCCGCGTCGATGGCGTCGCCCGGCTCGGCGACGGTCCCGACCTCCTCGCCGTCGAACGAGCGGACCCGCCCGACCCGCTCGGTGAAGAACATCCGGCCGTCGGTGCCGAAGGAGATGTCCCACGGAATCTCGAGGTTCTCGACGAGCACCTCCGTCTGCAGTTCGGTCGAGAGTGGCGAGTCAGTCGGCGCCGACCACTCGGGGTCGTAGTCCTCCCAGGACTCGATGTCGTGGTCGGTCGTCAGGTCGTAGCCGTCGCCGCCGTCGCCGCCGTCCGACCCGTCGGTGCCATCGCCGCCGTCGCCGTCGTCCGACCCGTCTCCGCCGTCGCCGCTCCAGCCGTCGTCGCCGTCGCCGTTCCCTGTACATCCGGCCAGCCCGGCGGTGCCGGCGGCCGCAAGCGCGAGCAGTCGCCGCCTGGAGGGCGTGTACGTCTCCGTGTCTTCGGGCCGTTCCATACCCGTACTGACGGGTAAAGCGAGATAAACCTGACGAGAACTGAAATCCCGACTGTAGCGTGGTGGGCGGCGCCACCGCAGGCCGGGTAGAGCGCAGAGAGAGTGAGAGAACTTACCGCGCGGCGGCCGCGACCCGCTCGGTCTCCTCTTTCTGACTGACGGCGTACGTCTGGACGTCGTAGTTGGCTGCACCGACGAGCTGGTCGGCCAGGGCCTCGTGCGCGTCGGTGGGCGTCTTGAAGGAGTTGCCCTGGACGCCGTCGGCGATGAACTTCAGCGCCTGGTCGACCCGGCGCTGGGGGGCGACGTCGACGGCCTTCGGCACGGAGATGCCCCCGTACTTCAGGCGGACGGTCTCCTCGCGGGGCGCCGCGTTCTCGACGGCGGTCACCAGCACCTGAACGGGATTCTCCTCGGTGCGGTTCTCGACGACCTCGAAGGCGTCCCGGACGATGGCCATCGCCTGCTGTTTCTTGCCCGTGTTCTCGTCGGTCTGCATCAGGCGGTTGATCAGTCGCTCGACGATGGAGATTTCGCTCTTCTGGAACTGCTTGGACGCGTGGCGGCCCATCGTGTGCGCGACGGGCGTGACGGTGATGTACCGCTCCGTCGAGGGGTCGCCGTACTCGATGCCGGTCGTCTCGTACTCGCCGAACAGCTTCGCGCCGACGTCTGCGCCGCCGGCGGGGCTGTCGGGTTCGGGGGCGTCGCTCTCGGACATGGTCAGCGCACCGGTTTCTCTGCGTTCCCGCGGACCAGTTCGATCAGCGATACGCCGTTGACCTTCTCGACCTTGTAGTTGACGCCGCCGATGTCGCCCATCGCACGACCCTTCGCGCCACCGATGCCCGCGATGGTGACCTCGTCGTGCTCGTCGATGAACGAGATGGCGCCGTCACCGGGACAGAAGGCGGTGACCTGCTTGCCGTTCTTGATCAGCTGGACCCGGACGCACTTCCGGATCGCGGAGTTGGGCTGTTTCGCCTCGATGCCGATCCGTTCGAGGACGATGCCGCGGCCCTGCGGGGCGCCCTCGAGCGGGTCGGACTTCTCCCGAAGTCCACGCTCACGTCGCGCGTAGTCCGAGTCGGACCACCGCTGCTCCTGGCGGTCCTTCTTCAGCTTGCGCGCGGCGTACTTGCCGTTTGCCATGGTACGCCCTCGTACCCGACGGAGCCACTTAAGCGTCCCCTTTCGGAACGCCGTTCGAGGGCCGCAGGAGCCGCGAGCGCCCCCGAAGCGCCGATCTGAGCGCGTCTCGGCGATCGCTCCGAGCGGCTCTGCGCCCGCCTCCGTCGCTCGGGCCGCCACAGCGTCCGCGACGGTGTTACGTCAGTTGGACGTCATCGATGTCGAAGTGGCGCGCCGCCAGCAACCGCGCGGCCTCGATGTTGCGTCCGTCGGCGCCGATGGCGACCCCCCGATCGGCGTCGTCGACCTCGACGTACGCCACGCAATCGTCGTTCTCGCTGATCGTGACGTTGTACACCGCCGCCGGCGCCAGCGCGTTCGCGACGAAGTCCGCCGCGGTGGCGGCGTCCTCGACCAGCGACACGTCCGCGCCGACCGACGACTCGAAGCGCTCGATGCGCCGCCCCCCGGGCCCGATCGCCTCGCCCATCTCGCCGGCGGCGACGACGATCAGCACCCGCTGGTCGCCGTCGTCGTCGTCCTCCAGCACGACGCAGTCGACGCCGGTCGCGCCGGTCTCCTCCTCGAAGGCGGCCAGGTAGCGCCGCGCGCGGTCGGTCAGCGTGCGGGCCATCCGATCAGTCCGCGGTCTCGTCGCTCGCCGCCGAGAACGACCCCATCCGGAGGTCGACGTCGCCGGTGCCCAGCTTGATCGGCTTGCCGACGATCACGTTGTTCGTGACGCCGTTGAGGTCGTCGATCTCGCCGTGGATTGCCGCGTCCAGCAGGTGGTTGACCGTCACCTCGAACGCCGCCCGGGCCAGGACGCTGTCCTTGTTGCCCGAGATGCCGTGGCGACCGATCGACTCGATGGTCCCCTGGTTGGTCATGATGTCCGCGACCAGCATCAGGTGGCGGATGTTCACCTCGTCCAGGCCCTGCTCCTCGAGGGTGTTCATCGTCTCCTCGATGATCGCCTCTCGGGCGGCTTCGACGCCCAGCGTGCGGTGAATCTCGTGGATGTTGTTGCAGGTCGTCCGGGAGGCGTCGACGCCCTCGATCGAGAGCACGTCGCCGAACGCCGACCCCTCGGTGTACAGGACGAACTCTTCGCCGTCGTCGAGTTCCTCTTTGCGGATGACGACGCGGGAGACCTCCTCGATGCCCTTGAACACGACCTCGCGCAGCTCCTCGACCAGTTGCAGCAGGTCGCGGTAGGACGGTTCCTCGGGGCCGAACTCCACGACGGTGTCCTGCTGGACGGTCTGGACGCCGAGTTCGTCGCTGACGATGTCGGCGATCTCCTCGGCGACGGCGACGGCGCTCTCGGCGTTCGGCCACCGCTCAAGCAGCGTGTCCTCGTTGAGGTCGACCTGCACGCGCATGTCCGCGACGTTCGTCGAGACGTCGCCCAGCGCCAGCACCTTCGTCGCCTCGATCTTCCAGACCACCTCGTGGGCCTGCTCGCGGTCGGTCGCGTACTCGTCCTCGAGGTGGACCGTCATCGTCGGCGTGTCCGGGGTCTTCCGGGCGTCGACGAGTTCGATCAGCCGCGGCAGCCCCTGGGTCACGTCGATCTCCGCGACCCCGGCGAAGTGGAAGGTGTTCATCGTGTTGTGGGTCACGACGCCCTGCGCCGTCGTGAACGTCTCCAGCCCCGCGACGGAGAAGTCGTACACGTACTCGTGGTCGCTCGTGACCGTCTCGATCGACTCGATCCGCTCCCAGACGACGTCACCCGCTACCGCGCGTTCGAGTGCGTCGAGTTCCGCGGGACGCTCATCGGCATCCTCGGCGATCCGGTCAACGAGACGGGCCAGACGGTTGCGACCGATCCGCTGGCGGTCGGTGGCGCTGTTGATCTGTCGCGACGGGATTCCTGCGGCGTCGGCAGCAGTGCCGAGCGCCTCACCGAAGTTCGGAATCTGATCCACGCTGTCGGGACCGTCGGGGTCGACATCGTTCGCGAGTGCCGACAGCTCCTCGCCACGTTCGCCGACCATCCCAACGACGGCGTCGAACCTGGGAACGAACTTCGCCGGGATTCGCAGCGTCGTCGACGCGTCCTGCTCGCCGAGGGTCGCGTAGACGCCGACCCGACCGAGCAACAGCGCGATGCCGTGCGTGAGTCGGGGCGAGGTCGAACTCGAGCGGGCCGAGCGACGACCCACGTTGCCGTCGCCGCTGAAGTACCCCGAGAGCAATCCTGCGACGAACTCCTCGGACGCACCGACGGCGAACTCCGGCACCACCTTCGAGCCATCCTCGTAGCAGGCGGCCTCGAGGAACTCTGCGAGCACCGTCCCATTGACGCGGATGTCGTGTCCGGTGGCGAACCCGCTGTCGTTCTCGTACTCGTTGATCGAGAGGTCGAACCGCTCGGCGAACGCGCGAATCCGACGCTGGAACGCGTCGTCGACGTTCGAGACGGACACGTAGTGGTCCGTACAGTTGCCCTCGGCGAGGAAGGCGCCGACGAAGAAGCCGGTCTCCTCGTCCAGCGGGAATCGCTCCGGCAGCGAGACGGTGCCACCCTTGGGGTACACCGCCCGGTCGTCGAGGTCGCCGGCTTCGAGCGCCTGGCGCTTGTTCCTGATCTGGTCTTCGCCACCGGGGTACGTCGTCGCACCGCCGTCGGTCAGCGTCGACGTGTACCAGTACTCGTCGGCGGGCAGGTATTCGCGGAGGTCGACCGCGCTGGTCCCGTCCTCGACGGTCAGATCGCCGACGACCGGGAGCCAGTCGCCGGTCTCCAGATCGGACCCAGCGACGGGCACGACCTCGTTGTCACGTCGGGTGACGAACGAGTGTGCCTTCGTCGCTCGAATCTCGCGGCCGGACTCCAGTTCGAACCGGAGCAGTTCGTCGGGGGTCTCGTGGCGACTGACCTCCTCGACGGCCTTCCACGCGACGGTTTCGTCGTCTCGCAGTGACGGCACTTCCAGATCGTCCGGCGCGAGCGCGACCTCGTGGTCGTCGATCTCCCGAGACTCCCGACGGTCGACGATCTCGTCGACCAGGGGCCCGATCTCGGCCACTTCGGTCTCGCCGTCGCGTCGGACGACGACCCGCTCGTCGGCCGGGAGCGACATCTGCGTCCCGGGCTCCCCGATCGACTGGGCGCTGACGGTCCCGACTGGGTCCAGCGGATCGACGCGCGTGTCGAGGTACTGCGACTCGGCAGCGCGCGCGATCTCGTCGGCCTCGGCCGTCTCGAGGTCACGCTCGTCGACGGCCTCGTAGACGTCGCTTTTCAGTCGGCGCGGCAGTTCGGTGTCCTCGACGACGGCCTCGACGTCGTCGGTGACGTTGTCGTACTCGGTGGTTGGGTCGTAGCTCATCGTTAGTCGTCCCCCGCGAGCCACTCGTCGGCGTGTTCGGAGAGGTTCGTGGTCGGTTCGCGCTCCCCGAGGAACTCCGCGCGGTCGCTCTCGGAGTCGAACTCGTCCTCGAGGATGCGGTCGGCGATGCGCTCGACGTCGACGCCGCCGTCCTCGTCGGAGGACACCTGCACCGGGCTGGTGCCGTCCTCGCCGAACTCGAACTGGACGATGGTGTCGCTGGTGTCCCGGACGGTGCCGTCGTACTGGGTCTCGAGTTCGGACAGCGCGTTGATCAGGCGGCGCTGGAGGTAGCCGGACTTGGAGGTCCGGACCGCCGTGTCGACCAGGCCCTCGCGGCCGCCCATCGCGTGGAAGAAGAACTCCCGCGGGGTCAGCCCGCTCGTGTAGGAGTTCTCGACGAAGCCGTGGGCCTCCGCGGAGAGGTCGTCGGGCTCGTAGTGGCTCATCGTGCGGCCCTCGTAGCCGCGGTTGATGCGCTCGCCACGCACGGACTGCTGGCCGACCGCCCCGGCCATCTGGGTCAGGTTCAGCATCGACCCACGGGCGCCGGAGTCTGCCATCACGATCGCCGGGTTGTCCTCCTCGAAGTGCTCCTCGGCGATGTCGCCGGCGGTGTCCCGGGCGTTCGACAGCGTCTGCATGATCTTCATCTCCAGCGTCTCGTCGAGCGTCCGGCCGGGCAGACTCTCCAGGTCGCCGCTCTCGTAGACGTCGATGAGTTCCTCGACGCGGTCGTACGCCTCGTCGATGGCCTCGTCGATCTGGTCGCGGGCATCCTTCGGGACGGTCTCGTCGTCGATGCCGATCGAGAACCCGAAGTGCATGATCGAGCGCATCGCCAGCGCCGCGACCTCGTTGATGAAGATGCGTGCGCGAGTCTCGCCGTACACCTTCGTGATCGTGTCGACTATCTCGCCGCCGAAGCTGCCGACCTCGTCCTCGGCGATGGTGCCCTCGACCAGCTGGCCGTCCTCGACGATGACGTCGTCGCCGACGGTGCCGGTGAACTCCAGGTTCAGCCCCTCGGGCAGCAGCTCCGAGAAGATGTCACGCCCGGTCCAGTACGGTTCGCCGTCCGCGGTGCCGGACGGGTCGGGCAGTTCGTCGATGCGAGTCGCCCGCAGCAGGTCGAGCGCCTGCGTCTCGTTGAAGTGGGGGTTCTCGTTGGTCAGGAGGTACGTCCCGGAGATGTGGTCCTGGATGGCGCCGATGATGTTCTCGCCGAACTTCGGGCTGAGGATGTGCTCCTGGACGCGCATGAGGACGCGGGCCTCGGCGCGGGCCTCCTCGTTTTGCAGCGCGTGCATGTTCATCTCGTCGCCGTCGAAGTCGGCGTTGTACGGCGGACAGACGACGGTGTTCAGCCGGAAGGTCTTGTACGGCATCACGACGACCTCGTGAGCCATGATCGACATCCGGTGCAGCGACGGCTGACGGTTGAAGATCACGATGTCGCCGTCGGTGAGGTGTCGCTGGACCTCCCAGCCCGGTTCGATCTTCTCCGCGAGGTCCTCCTTGGCCTTCGGCAGTATCTTGACCGTCTTGCCGTCGGGCCGCTTGACGCGGTTGGCACCGGGATGTTCCTCGGGGCCGTTGCGGACGTACCGGCGGGCCTGCTCGACGTTGCGCTCGGTGACGTTCATCGTCTGGGTCATCTCGGTGGCGACCCGGTCGGGAACCCCGACCTCGTTCAGCGACAGCGTGGGGTCCGGCGAGATGACCGTCCGCGCGGAGAAGTTCACCCGCTTGCCGGACAGCGACCCGCGGAACCGCCCCTCCTTGCCCTTCAAGCGCTGAGACAGCGTCTTCAGCGGCCGCCCCGAGCGGTGTCGCGCCGGCGGCGTGCCACTGATCTCGTTGTCCATGAACGTCGTGACGTGGTACTGCAGCAGTTCCCAGAGGTCCTCGATGATCAGTTGCGGCGCACCGGCCTCGCGGTTCTCCATGAACCGCTGGTTGATCCGGATGATGTCGACCAGTTTGTGAGTCAGGTCGTCTTCGGAGCGCTGGCCGTTGTCCAGCGTGATCGAGGGTCGTGCGGTCACGGGCGGCACCGGCAGCACCGTCAGGATCATCCACTCCGGGCGGGAGCGCTCGGCGTGGATGCCCAGCACCTCGATGTCCTCGTCCGGGATGTCCTCGAACCAGTCCCGGATGTCGCTGGGCATGAGTTTGTTCATGTCCTCCTCCGTGAGATCGAGGTCCAGAGCGGACTCGATGGCCTCACGATCCTCCTCCCGGGGGCGGAACTCGCCGCTGAGAATCTCGTTGACCCGCGAGAGGTCGATGTCGGTCTCCTCGGCCAGCGCGTCCGGGCTGATCGGGTCGGCGTCCTCGCCGGGGTTCTGCATCGCCGCCGCGATCTGCTCGGAGTACTCGGCGGTCAGCACCTGCTGGACCTCGTAGTAGGTGGTGGGCTTCTCGTGGTTGATGTCGTACTGGACCTCGCCACAGTGCGGACAGCGGTCCTTCTTGCGGGCTTGGCGGATGGCCGCCTTCGTCACGTCGTTGAGGTCGTTGCTCAGTTCGCGGGTGGTCTGCAGGCGGTCGCGGAACTCGTCTTTCTCCTCCTCGGTCAGACAGAGTCGCGAACAGTCCCGACAGGTCCCCCGCAGCAGCCGCCGGATCAGTTTCGTGAACCCGACGTGGATCACGGGCGCGGCCAGTTCGATGTGGCCGAAGTGCCCGTTACAGGAGCCAGAGTGCTTGCCGCAGGTCTTGCACTCCAGACCCGGGTCGATCACGCCCAGGCGCGGGTCCATCAGCCCCATGTCGATGGGGAACCCGTCGTCGTCGTACGTGTCCGCCGTGATGATCTTCGTGGCGGACATGTCGCGGTACTCCTCGGGGTCCATCAGGCCGAAGTTGATCTCTCCGATCTCCTTGGGTGTGCTAGATCGTGCCATGTCAGACTGCGTCCTCCAGTTCGAGCCGCGGTGCGATCCCCAGCGCCTTCATCTCGTCGAGCAGGAGCTTGAACGCGTAACTCATCTCGATCTCGTGGACGTCCGTCTCCTCGCCACAGTTCGGACAGTACACGCGGTTCTGATTGATGTTCTCGACCGCGCTCATCCCACACTCCGCACAGACGTGGATGAACTCCCGGTCGGACTCGTCCAGCAGTCGCTCCTTCAGCGCCATCGCGGCGCCGTGGCCGATGAACACGTCCCGCTCCATCTCCCCGATCCGCAGGCCGCCCTCGCGGGCCCGGCCCTCGGTCGGCTGGCGGGTCAGCACCTGGATCGGACCGCGCGAGCGGGCGTGGAGCTTGTTCGACACCATGTGGTACAGCTTCTGGTAGAAGATGGTGCCGACGAAGATCTCCGCCTCGACCTTCTCGCCGGTGACCCCAGAGTACATGACCTCCTTGCCGCTTGACTCGAAGCCGTGGTCCTCCAGCGACCCTCGCAGCTCCGCCTCGTCCTCGCCGGTGAAGGCGGTGCCGTCGACCCGTCGACCCTCGAGGGCACCGACCTTCCCGCCGATCATCTCGAGGATGTGGCCGACGGTCATCCGCGACGGCAGCGCGTGGGGGTTGAGGATCAGGTCCGGCACCACACCCTGCTCGGTAAAGGGCATGTCCTCCTGCGGTGCGATGTGGCCGACGACGCCCTTCTGGCCGTGCCGGGAGGCGAACTTGTCGCCCATCTCCGGGATGCGCTCGTCACGCACGCTGACCTTCGACAGTTTCGAGCCGTCCTCGCCCTCCATCAGGGTGACCGTGTCGACGACGCCGGACTCGCCGGATCGCATCGTCACGCTCGTCTCGCGGCGCTTCTGTGGGCTGAGACCGCCCATGTCGTCGGGTTCCTCGAGGAATCGCGGCGGCGAGGTCTTGCCCAGCAGCACGTCGTTCTCGCCGACCTGCGTCTCGGGGTTGGCGAGGCCGTCCTCGTCGAGGTGGGTGTACGCCTCCTCGCCGCGGGCGCCCCGCACGTCCTGGCTCGGAATCTCGAAGCGGTCCTCCTGACCGCCGGGGTACCGTCGCTCCTCGCCCTCGTAGGTCCGGAAGAAATGGGAGCGAGCCAGCGCCCGGTCGACCGACCCCTTGTTCATCACCAGCGCGTCCTCGATGTTGAACCCCTCGTAGGACATCACCGCGACGACGAAGTTCTGTGCCGCCGGGCGGTCGTCGTACCCGATCTGTTCGGTGGTCTGGGTCTTGACCATCGACAGCTGTGGGTAGTGCAGGAGGTGCTGGCGGGTGTCCGGCCGGATGCGGTAGTTCGCGCTCGGGAGTCCGAGCGACTGCTTGATCATCCCCGCACCCATCGTGATGCGCGGGCTGGCGTTGTGCTCGGGGTAGGGGATCATCCCCGCACCGATGCCGAAGATCAGCTGCGGGTCGATCTCGAGATGCGTGTGGTTGTCCTCGAGGTCGTCCTCGTCGACGGCGACGTAGATGTCCTCCTCCTCCTCGGCGTCGATGAACTCGACGTACCCGTGCTCGACGAGGTCCTCGAACTCCATCTCGCCGTCCTTGACGGCCTCGACCTCCTCGTCGGAGATCAGCGGTTCGCCGTCCTCGACGACCAGCAGCGGTCGTCGCGCGCGGCCGGCGTCGGCGTTGATGATGACCTCGCGGGTTCGGTCCTTGACCGAGACGTTGACCATCTCGCTGACGTCGCCGCGTCGTCGTGCTTCTCGAATCTGTGCTGCGAGCCCCTCGGGGTCCTCGTGGGTCCCGACCAGGCTCCCGTTGACGTACACTTTCGCCTCTCGCTGTTGGCTTGCCATGTCAATCGTCCGCGTGGGTTTCGACGCTCTCGATGCCGGGGATACCCTCGACACCCATGTCGGTGAGCTCTCGTTTCAGCGACTGTTCGTCCTCGACGTTCTGTGACAGCTCCATGGCCTGTGCGAAGTTCTTCACCAGACCACAGTTCGGGCCCTCCGGGGTCTCCGAGGGGCAGATGCGACCCCACTGGGTCGCGTGCAGGTCCCGCGCCTCGAAGTGCGGCTGCGACCGGGACAGCGGCGACCGCAGGCGCCGCAGGTGACTCAGCACGCCCATGAAGTCCGTCCGGTCGACGAGTTGGGAGACACCCGACCGACCCCCGACCCAGTTGCCCGTCGCGATGGGGTGTTCGAGGCGCTCGGTCAGCACGTCCGACCGCACCACCGTGTTGACCGACAGCTGCCGGTTGCGCATGTTCGCTCGCTCGAGTTGGTACTTCACGTCGCGGGCCAGCTTGTTCAGCGCCGTCCGGAACAGGTCCTTCATCAGGTCGCCGCTGACCTTCAGGCGCTTGTTCGCGTAGTGGTCCTTGTCGTCGGCCTCGCGCCGCCCCAGGGCCAGCTCGAAGCAGGCCTCGGCCATCCGACAGAGGTAGTACGCCTTGTTGATCCGGACCTCCTCCTCGTCGACGCCGTCCTCGTGGAGGTGCGGCAGGAGGTAGCGGTCGATCACGTAGTTGGCGCGTTTCAGTTGGTAGTTCTTGCCCTGCCCGGAGGCGACGCGCTTGCCCAGCGCCTCGATGGCCCCCTCCTCGGTCTGGACCTCGGCGGCCTCCAGGTTCTCCAGCATGAACTTCACGATCTCGGGGTCGTCGCTGACCCGGTGAACGATCTCTTCGTCGGATTCGAGGCCGAGCGCGCGCACGAGCGTCACGAAGTTGATCGAGCCCGACACGGAGGGGAACGACACCTCCAGCAGGCCGTCGCGGGTGCGCTCACACAGCACCAGCGCGCGGTAGCCACGGCGCTGGGAGAACGTCTTGGCGACCTGAATCTCGTCGCCGTACTTGCTGTCGTACTCCGCGAGAATCTTGTTCGGCGCGAGGTCCTCGCTGGTCATCAGCACCCGCTCGGAGCCGTTGACGATGAAGTAGCCGCCGGGGTCGGCCGGGTCCTCGCCGATCTCGATCAGTTCCTCGTCGGAGAACCCGTCGATGTTGCACTTCTCGGAGCCGATCATGATCGGCATCCGGCCGATCTTGGTCTCGGTCGTGTCGACGACCCGCTCCTCGCCCTCCTCGCCCTGCATGACCGTCATCTCCATGAACACGGGCGCGGAGTAGGTGATGTTCCGCAGGCGAGCCTCCTGGGGGTACAGCAGCTCCTCGCTGCCGTCGGCCTCGCGGACACGAGGGGTCACGACGCGGACGTCGCCGAGCTCGACCCACACCGGTTCCTCCCCTTCCTTGTCGCCGATGTCGGTGTCGATGGTCTCCTTCTCGTCGACGACCCGCTGCATGCCGCGGTTGAGGAACGCGTTGAACGACCGGAAGTGGTGTTCCGCCAGTCGCTCCTTCGAGAAGTACTGGCGGGAGATTTCGCGCCTGTCCTGTCGGTTCATGTCCATGTCGAGTTCAGTGCTCATATCAATCGACCACCAGTCGGTAGACGGTCGCCGTGTCCGCCGTCCGGGAGTCCCGGACGATCTCGATCACGTCGCCGACCGCGGCCTCGTCGGGCAGCGCGGGGTCGGTGCGCTTGATTTTCGGTAGGTCTGTTCTGTCGACGTCGTACTCGTCGAGCACGTCCTCGAGGGCCTCCTCCTCGACGACGTTGTGCTCTGGCACGAGTTCGTGTTGGCTTACATCTACCATGTTGGCTGGCGTTCCCGGAGAGAAGCGGCTGTCACGAGATACTACAGTTCGTTACTCACGGGACGCATATAACGCTTACCAAACGGAGGCAGGCGGCGCGGCTACCCGGCCCGCCGGGACTGGTCCGACGGCACTCACACCGGCGTTCGCCCGCCCCGATTAAATCGTTTGTGGGAATTGGTGGCACGCCGACCCCGTCGCCGACCCGCACACCACCACCGTTTGGAAAGTCTTATATTTGTCACCCGGATACCCGGAAGTGCAGGTTGCCCGGATGGTGTAGTGGCCCATCATACGACCCTGTCACGGTCGTGACGCGGGTTCAAATCCCGCTCCGGGCGTTTTCAACGACCAACACGGCGAGCGTAGCGAGCCGTTCGTCGAAAACGGTCGCAAGAGGGTTTGAATCAAGGAGTGAAGCGAGCGGAACGACTGAGGTTCAAATCCCGCTCCGGGCGTATTCTGCCGACGGAAACTACGAGTGAGGAGCGGTGCGAGCCTTCTGGACGCTGACGGGCTCTCGGAAAAGGCAGCTCCGAAAAACGATCGAACGCGACCGTCCGCCTTTATAGGTCGATCAGCGACCGCAGATCGGCCACCAGTGTCTCCGTCTTCCCATCGGGCTCGTCGTCGTCACTGACGGGCGTCCGCCCGTCGAACGTCTCGTGGACCATCGAGACGCCTTCGGCCAGGGTGTCGAGGCCGTAGCCGCCTTCGAGGACGTAGGCGTTCGCGGCCCCGATCTCGTCGGTGACCGAGCGAATCCGGTCGGTCATCAGCGCGTACCCCTCCGAGGAGACGCGCATCCGGGAGATGGGGTCGTGCCGGTGGGCGTCGAACCCGGCCGAGACGATCACGAGGTCGGGGTCGAATCGTTCGAGCGCCGGGGCGATCGCCTCGTCGATGGCGTAGAGGTAGTCGGCGTCGCCCGCGCCGGCCGCGAGCGGGAGGTTCACCGTCGTCCCCTCGCCCTCGTCGCGACCGGTCTCGTCGAGCGCGCCGGTGTCCGGGTAGAGCCCCTCCTCGTGGATCGACGCGTAGAACACGTCTCCGCGATCGTAGAACACATCTTGAGTACCGTTCCCGTGGTGCACGTCCCAGTCGAAGATCGCGACCCGATCGGCGGCCCCGTCGTCGAGGACGGTCTGCGCCGCGACGGCGGCGTTGTTGAAGAAGCAGAATCCCATGGCGTCGTCGGGCACCGCGTGGTGACCCGGCGGGCGTCCGAGCGCAAACGGGGTGTCCCGGCCGTCGTCGCCGTCGAGCGCCGACCGGGCCGCCCACTGGGAGAGGCCGGCCGAGGTGAGCGCGGCGTCCCACGTCCCCTCGCTCGCGACGGTGTCGGGGTCCCAGCTCCCGCCGCCGTCGGCGACGAACGCCTCCAGCTCGTCGACGTACTCCGCGTCGTGGACCGCGACGACCTCTTCGCGCGTCGCCGGGTCCGCTTCCGCGTATTCGACGCCGTGCCGCTTCGCCAGCCCGCGGCGGATCGCGCGCAGCCGGTCCGGGTTTTCCGGATGCCGTTCGCCGGTGTCGTGTTCGAGACACCGCTCGCTGTAGCCGAAGCGCATCTACTCGAACAACGCGAAGTACGTCTCGATATCCTCGGCCTGTACGGTCCGTCTGTCGGCGTGCCGCGCGAGCGTCGCGGCCGCGCTCGCGACGTTGTCGGCGTAGTCCTCCAGGATGTCGGCCAACGCGATCCGCGCGTCGACGCCCACTCGGTATCGGTCGTCGATCCGGAGCCGCGCGATGCGGTCGATGGGGGCGACGGGAAGAGTGAGATCCTCTCGGCTGATCACCTGTTCGACGCCGAAATCCGACGCCATCAGCGTCTTCCGCCCGTCCTCGGTTGCCCGTTCGGCCGCGTCGATCGCCAGCTCCGAGCCGTGCGCTTGGATCCGGCGAGCCAACTCCTCGGCGGCGTCCGCGCTCACGCGGAGGTCCCCGGCGTTCCGCCGGATGATCCCGTCGACCGGCGCGAACGGCAACTCGACACTCATACACACAGTCGCGTCCGTGGTCCGTATAACGCTTTCCGTTACCGCCGTCTCCGAGGCTGAGCGCTGGCGTCGCGGCTACTCGACGCTTCGCTGTAGCGCTCGCCGTCTCGTAACGTCACGGCGTCTCCTCCTCGGCCGAAACGAACTCGGGGCGGCTAGAACACGTCGACGGCGTCGATCGTGCCGTCGCGCTCCGTCCCGCGTACCGTGACCTCCTCGCCGAGCCGCAGGCTCGCGTCGGTCTCGACGCTCTTCGTTCGCTGGCCGTCGTCCAACACGACGGGATCGCCGGTCTGAACGACCGTTCCGGTGAACTCGACCTCCGCTTCCGACCGCTCCGCCGTCGCGGCCGCGGCGCTCCCGGCACCGCCGCCCCCGCCGCCGGCCTCGCCGCTGTCGTCGTCGGTGGCCTCGCCCGCGACGGCCTCGGCGGCCGCCTTCTGTCCGTCCTCGGCGAAGGCGCCGAGTCCGGTGTCGTTCGCGTCGCGGTCGCTCTCGGCGTCTGCGCTGGCACCTGCCGCCCCGCTCGACGCGTCGCTCCCCGCTTCGAGGACGGTGACCGTCGAACGCCAGTTCGCGGAGGCCTCGAGGTCGTCCTGCCAGCCGTCCTGAATCTCCACGTCGGTGAAGACGACGCGGTCCGCAAGGTCGATCTCGCGGTCCGCCTTGTCGCCCCACAGCGCGACGCGGATCTCGCCGGTGTCGTCCTTGATGCGGACGTTCCGGACCTGCCCCTCCGAGCCGTCGTCGCGGTCGAACGTGCGCTTCGGATCGGTCTCGATGACGCCGCCGCCGACGTCGACGACTTCGCCGATCTCCACGTCGGCGACGTCCGTCGTCTCCGGGACGTACTCCACGTCCTCGTCGACGCGTTCGACTGTGCCGCGGTCGCCCACGTGGAGCTCCAAGTCGCCGTCGCGCTCGCGCACGTAGCCGTCGCCGACCTCGACGACCTCGCCCGGCTCGAACTCGTCGGCGAGGCCGGCCTTGTCGTCCCACAGCGTGACGCGCACGCGACCCGTCTCGTCGCCGACGGTGAGGTTGGCGACCCGACCCTCGGAGCCGTCGTCGCGGTCGAACGTCCGGACCGAGTCGGTGTCGAGCACCTGTCCGACGAGGTCCACGTCGGAGGCGCCGAGCGAGAGGTCGGCCACTTGGTAGGTGTCGAGCACCTGCACGTCGACCTCGGCGTCCTCGTCCGGTTCGACCTTGTCCGCGCTCACTTCGAGCCCGCTGTATCCCTCCTTCGGACGGCCCATGACGCGAAGGACCTGTCCGACCTCCAACTGCTCCTCGGCGGCGGCGGCCATCTCGTCCCACAGCGCGACCCGCACGGAGCCGGAGGCGTCCGCCACGTCGACGTTGCAGACGCGGCCCTCCTCCGCCTCGTCGTCGTCGCGCTCGAACGTGCGGACGTCGCCGATGGAGGTCACCTTCCCCAGGAACTTCACGTCGTTCATGCCCGGTTCGATGTCGGCGATCGTGTCGGCCTCCTCGTCGCGCAGCTCGTGGGCGATGAGCATCGCCGCGGTCTCCTCGTCGGCGAGTCCGCCCATCTGCTCGACCTTGTCCTCGACGGCCGCCTCGAACTCCTCGAACTCGACGTCGGTGTCGAGATCATCGTAGACGTCCTCTATCACTCCCATACGCGTACCTCCTCGGTTGTCGAGTCCGCGGATAAGCGTTGTCCTTGCGGGGGTCTCGCGGTCGAATCGGGGCGATCGTTCCGGGGTCGCCGCGGGGTCGCCCTCGCGGGTCGGTGCTTCGTCATACCCGTCCATCGGTCCCGTCGATACAAAAGGTGTGCAATCGGGGCCGGCCCGGACGGGCCGCCCCGCCCGCTCCCAGCTACGTCCGGCCCGCCCGTCGGTCGCGATCGTCTCGCGACCCCGTGCGCCGTCGCGGACCACCGCCGCGGCCTCGGGGCCTCACCGTCGAACCCCGCTTCCGGCTCGTGGCCGACCGTGGTCACCGACTGGGTGCACACAGCCGGTCCGGTTCGGAGCGGTCGACCGCGCCGTGTGCGACCGTTCGCCACGCGCTCTACGGACCGTAACCGTCTTAAGTAACAGCGCGGTACGTTCATTTGAGTCCTGGTAGGGTAGTGGACTATCCTCTTGGCTTGCGGAGCCAGGGACCGGAGTTCAAATCTCCGTCAGGACGCTCACTTTGCGGCTGCCTCACTTCGTTCGGCAGCCGCTGCGTTCGGTCCTGACGTGCCCCACGCTCGTTTCACCCGCGTGGGACTCCGTCAGGACGTTTTTGGACCCACCAAACGGCGAGAACCGCGAGCCGTGCATGCGTTCGAAACCCGTCGCTCGGTCGTCACGACCAACTTTGAAGAAACCGGACGAGGTGCAACGCGATATGGAGCGCACGCGGCGAGCGATTCTCGGGACGCTCGGAACGGGTGCGATCGGGGCACTCGGCGGCTGTTCTCTCAGAGTGAGGTTCGGAGACCCACAGACGGTGACCATCGAGGTCGGCGGCGACTTCGACACCGAACAACCGATCGAACTCGAAGTGCTCCCGGCCACGGTGGAGTCGGGACTCTCGGAGAACGTGGTGTTCCAGCAGACCATCACCGTCGGCCCGTCCGGTCCGGAGGAGGCCCTGTCGGAGATCGGAGGCGCTTTCGAGTCCGAACGGGCGCTGATTCGCGTGCACGTCTTGGGACTCGGCCTCATCGGTGAGTACACGTTTGTCCCGGACTGTCCGACGGGCGCCACCTACGACGAGGTGCTCTACGTCACTCTGCAGTCGGTCTTCGACGTGACGTTCCGGCAGAACCGGTGTCAGTGAACCGAGAGGCTGCGCACGCGATCGAGTCGAACGGGCTCCCGTGCCGCTGATTAGTCGTGCGGATGGAACCGCTCCATCGCGCGCTTGACGGCGCCCGTGTCGCCGATGAAGGTGACGTGGTCGCCGTACTCCAGCACGCTGTCCGCCGACGGCACGTGATTCTCGCCGTCGCGGCTGACGACGGCGACGAAGGCGCCGTCGGGGATCTGCGCGTTGAGGTCGCGAATCGTCTTCCCGGCGAGGTTCTCCGCGGTCACCGTGACCTCCTGCACGTCGTGGCTGTCGCCCAGTTCGTTCATCCAGTGGGTGATCGCCGGGCGCTCGATCTCGTCGTCGATGGCGACCGCGGTGGCCGTCGGCGAGTCGATCGCCTCCACGCCGATGCTCTCGAAGGCGTCGATGTTGTCCGACTGGTTCACCCGGGAGTACACCGATTCGACGTCGAACTTCGTGAGCGCGAGCTGGCACGCGAGGAGGTTGATGTCGTCGTCGCCGGTCACCGTGATCACCCGCTTCGCGTCCCCGATGCCCGCGCCGCGCAGCGCTTCCGTGTCGCTGCCGTCGCCCTCGTAGACGGTGAACCCCTTCGAGCGCGCTCGTTCGATCTCTTCGTCGTCGATCTCGACGATGACGACGTACTCACCCCGTCGCTCCAGTCGTGTGGCGAGCGCCCGGCCGACTCGGCCGCCGCCGATGATTATCGTGCGCATTGGTGACACTCCGAGAACGTCGCCGATCTGCCGGGCTAATCCGGCCTCGATCGCGACCGTCGCGAAGATGACGGCGAACACCGTCCCGACCAGCAGTTCGCCCGCCTCCACGCTCCCCGCCAGCTCCAGTTCGATCGCGAACAGGGTGGCCACGCTCGCCGGGATGATCCCGCGGGGGCCGACGCCAGCGATGAACAGCCGCTCCGGCCACGTGAACCGCTCGACGCCGGCGGTGGCGATGATCGCCCCCAGCGGCCGGAGCACGAGCATGATCACCAGCACGAGCCCGACGGCGCCGACGCCGAGCGCCGCGATCGCCTGGACGTCGATCAGCGCGGCCAGCGAGATGAACACGAACGAGAGGACGACGAGCGTCGTGTTCTCCGCGAACCGCTCGATCTCCTCTCTGTGGTCGATATCGAGGTTTCCGAGGAGGATCCCGCTCGTCGCCGCCGCCGCGATACCCGCCTCGGCGGCGACCGCCTCGGCGGCCGCGAACGCCCCGACCGCCGCCGCCAACACGAGGAACTGGGACGCCTGCACGTCGCGCTCGGGGACGAACTCGCTGTCCAAGAGGAAGTAGATGATCACCGTCGCGAGCATCCCGGCACCCACGCCGACTCCGAGCCGCTGGAGGAACGAGAGCACGGTCGCGGGAACCCCGAGGTCGTCGAGCAGCAGCGTCTCGAAGATCACCACGGCGACGATCGCGGCCGTCACGTCGTTGACGATCCCCTCGGTCTCCAGCGCGGTCGCGACGTGGTCCCTGACGCGGACGACGTTGAGTATCGGCGTGATCACGGTCGGCCCCGTCGCCACGAGCAGCGCCCCGATGAGCAGCGCGATCTCCCAGTCGGCTCCCTCGAAGAACCGGACCGCGACCGCCGTCCCGAGGAACATCACGAGGGCGCTGACCGTCACCAGCCGAAGGGAGACGGTCGACGCGCTCCGGATCCGTTCGATCCGCAGGGCGAACGCCCCCTCGAAGACGATGATCGCGACGCTGAGTCCGACGATGATCTCGAGCCCGTCTCCGAACGTCTCGAGGGTCACGAGGCCCAGCACCTCCGGTCCCAACACGACCCCGATGAGGAGGTAGAAGATGACGCTCGGCACCTTCAGGCGGTGCGCGACCAGTTGGACGACGAGTCCCGACACGAGGATCGCCGCGATGACCGGCAACAGGCTGGACACGTCTACGGGTCGTACAACCGCCGCCCTTCTTAGTGTACTGGTAGCCGGGGTCGGAGTCGCCCCCCGCGACGCCCTGCGCGGAATAACTGAAAGGAATACCGACGCGGGGACAAATCACGCTATTGATTCGCACACACGAGCAACTATTAACTCGGTTCCTCCTGTCAACGAGAATACGCCCGGACGGACTCCCCCGCTGGGCGACCTCACCATGACCGTTCGCAACTCCATCCCGATGTTCGCCCCCCTCCGGAGCGTCGGGAAGCCGGGTTGCGGAACGGTCGTCACTCGCTTCGACACCGTCGCCGCGTAACCCCCACGCGGGGCGGTCGGCTTCGCCCGTCGGAGCGAGCGCCACCTTCTGCCCCTTCCCGTCTTTCCGACACTTAGACCCGGTAGCTCAAGCGGCAGAGCCTCGGGGTGAGGAATCGACTCCCTCCCGGGTCCGTATGGCAGTCCAACCCTGCCACCGCGCGACCGACGTCGCGCTCCGACTGGCGGTCCCCCGCGACGCCGCGGGCGACCTCCACGCCGGGGTTCGCGACAGGCTCGCCGGGCGCGACGGCGTCGAAGTCGCCGACCTCGACGTCGTCGCCCTCCGGCCGCGTCTCAACGACCTCACGGTCGAGGTCGACGCCTCGCTCCGGCTCGCGCCGGACGCCGAGGTCGACGATCTCACCGACATCGTCGGGGTCCACGAGGCGCGTCCCCGGTAGCGGGCGCCGGACGGTGCTCTCCGGTCCACGCGGTCCCCGACCGACGTACCGACTCCGACCGCGGCGCGAGGCCTCGCGCCACCCCACTCCACGACACGACACCACGATGAAACGAGATTCCCCCTCCAGACGCACGAGACACCCCGACCTCTACACCGGTCCGGTCCCCGCCGACCGCGTGCCCTCGTGGCGCGCGACGGCGGCGCTCGCCGCGCTGCCGGTCCTGGTGCTGGCGATCGCGGCGTTCCCGACCGCGGCCGCGTTCGTCGCGGCCGCCCTCGCCGGTGCGGTCGCCGGTGCGGCCCTCCAGCGCCGGTTCCCGGACGCGCTCGATCGGATCGTCGACCGCGCTCGTCCGGCGCCCGGCGACGACCAGGCCGGCGCCGCCGACGGCTGATCGCGTCGGGTCATCGACCCCTCGCTGACGCTTGCCCCTCCCCTTTCGCTCCCCGCTGACGCTTGCCCCTCCCCTTTCGCCCCCCGCTGACGCTTGCCCCTCCCCTTTCGCTCCCGGCGGTCACCGCGGGCGTCCTCACCGCTTATCCCTCGGGGCCCCCGACGGTCCGGTATGACGGACTGCGATCGCGGCTCTGCCCCCGGCAGCGCCGCCGAAGGCACCTCCGACGCCGCTCCACCCGTTTCGTCCGCGCTCCGCGCCGGCGCCGCCCTCTTCAACGAGGGGCACGTCCTCGCGGCGCACGACCCGTGGGAGGCGGCGTGGCTCCCCCTCGCGGAGGGACCGGACGAGCGCCTGCTCCACGGGCTGATCGCGACCGCGGCGGCGACCCATCACGCCGACGCCCGCAACTGGTCCGGAGCGGTCGGCTGCGCGAGCAACGCGGTCGAGTACCTCGACGGGACCGGGTCGGCGCCGCGGGGGGTCGACGTCAACCCCGTCCGCGACTGGTGTCGCCGGCTCGCGGCCGATCCGGAGACGATCGAGCGCGCGCCCTCGCCGACGCTCCGGATCGAGGGTGCGGCGCCCCGCTTCGGCGACCTCGACCTGCAGGCGGCGCTGCTCGCGGCGCCCGGGCTGGCCGGCGCGGTCGCTCCCGGCGACGAGGAGACCTTCGAGACCGCGGCGGCGCTCGCGCGCGAGGAGCGCGGCACCGGCCGGACGACCTTCGCGGAACTGCTGTTCGCGTTCCTCCGCACGCCCGACGCCCGCCCGCAGGTGGCCGCGCGGCTCGCGGACCACGTGGAACTGGCGGAGCGGAAGCGACGGGACGTCGACGACCTGTTTTAACCCCTCTCGGTCAGGCGCCGTCGGTGGGCGTGTCCGGGTCCGTCGGGAAGTTGGGATCGGCCGGGGGACCGCCGTCGCCGTCGCCTCCGTTCTGCTCCTCTTTCGGCTCCCCCTCGAACGTGTAGTCGCCGGAGTTGTCGGCGGGGTCGTAGCCGAGCGCCTCGCGGGCGCGCTCGATCGAGTAATAGCGTCGGTCGTTGTTCGAGATGCCGTAGACGATCTCGTAGCCGTAGTCGGCCTGCAGACACCGGTCGAACAGGTGCGCGCAGTCGCGGTGCGAGAGCCACATCGCCTGCCCGCGCTCGTACTCCCGCGGCGGGTGGTCCTTCGTGAGGTTCCCGATGCGGACGCAGACGACGCTCATTCCGTGTTCGTCGTGGAAGAACCGTCCGAGCGACTCCCCGGCCGCCTTCGAGACGCCGTAGAGGTTCCCCGGCCGCGGGAGTTCGGTGCCGTCGAGTCGATATTCGTCGTCGGGGCGATACAGGTCCGGCGTGCGCTCCTCGGTCTCGTAGCCGCCGACGGCGTGGTTCGAGGAGGCGAACACGAACTTCTCGACGCCGGCGTCGGCGGCGGCGCGCATCACGGTCTGCGTTCCGTCGATGTTGTTCCGGAGCACGGAGTCCCACGGCGCCGTCTTCCGCGGGTCGCCCGCGAGGTGGACCACCGCGTTGACGCCGTCCATCGCCCCACGAACCGCCCGATCGTCGGTGATGTCGGCGACGTACCGGTCGGCGTCGGTTACTCTGTCGGGCACCTTCGTCGCCGGCAGCGGCTCCCTGTCGAGGAGTCGCCACTCGTAGTCGTCGCCGATGCCGCGGAGGATGGCCTGCCCCACCCGTCCGCCGGCGCCCGTCAGCAGGACCGGCTCGTCCATTCGGTCGTACGTGGGCGCGAGACGGGCATATATGATACGGTTCGGCCGCGACGTGCGGATCGGTGGTCGTCCGGGTCCTACAGCTTCTCGCGCGAGATGCTCACGCCGGTCGGAGTGACGACGATCTGATCGTCGCCCTTCTGGACGATGTCGCCGTCGACCTCCTGCGCGACCTGACGCAGTTCGTCGATGATGTGTTCGATCGTCCGGTCCGACGTGGAGTGGCGAGTGATGTCCGCGATGACGAAGTCGCCGTCGTAGACGGCGTCTTTGATCGGGATCACGTCGCCCTGGTCGCCGATCTCCGCGATGTGTACCTGCATGCCCGTGTCCGCGTGCGCCTCGGCGAAGTCGTCGAGGTCGAGCTCGACGTAGTCGTCGACGGAGCGGTTTCCGCCGCCGCCGAGGATCTTGCTCATAATACCCATACACACCACACGTCGAGGTCGGACATTAGTTCTTACGTCAGACGCTCTCGTCGCGTCGCCCGTCAGCTCTCGTCGAGTCGCTCCTGCCACTCCTGAACCCGCGACAGCAGCTCAACCGGCGCGGTCTCGGCGATGTCGATGTCGCTCAGCTCCTCGATCACGGCGCGAGTCTCGGGATCGAGTCGGTCGGTCTCCGCGGTCTCCGCAGTCCCCGCGGTCCCCGCGGTCTCCGGGGTCTCCGCGTCCTCCGCGCTCCCGCTGGCACCGTCCGATGCCGACCTCGGAGCGGTCCCGTTTCGACCCGCGCCGGAGTTGGGGGCGCCGGACGCTGTCGCTCCGGCGTCGCCGCTTTCCGAGAACGACCCGGACGAGAGGTCGAAGACGACCTGTTTCGTGTCGCCGTCGAGGTCTTCTCCTCCGGCGCCTCCGCCTCGACCCCCGCCCTTCGCCTCGATCGCCTTCTCCTCGCGGAGGCGGTCGAGAACCGTGTCGGCGCGGGAGACGACCGGCTCCGGCACGCCGGCGAGGTCGGCGACGTGGACCCCGTACGACCGGTTCGTCGGCCCGTCGCGGACGGTCCGGAGGAACGTCACCTCCCCGTCGCGCTCGTCGACCGCGACGTGGACGTTCTCGACGCGCGGGAGGTGATCCGCCAGCGTCGTCAGTTCGTGGTAGTGCGTGGCGAAGAGGGTGCGCGCGCGCACCTCGTTGTGGAGGTACTCGGTCGCGGCCCACGCGATCGAGATCCCGTCGTAGGTGGCGGTGCCCCGGCCCACCTCGTCGAGGATGACGAGCGAGTCCGCGGTCGCCGAGTGGAGGATGTTCGACAGCTCCTGCATCTCCACCATGAACGTCGACCGGCCCTGCGCGAGTTCGTCGAGCGCGCCCACGCGGGTGTAGATCCCGTCGACGAGCCCGACGGTGGCCGCCCGCGCGGGGACGAACGACCCCGCCTGCGCGAGCAGCTGAATGAGGGCTGCCTGCCGCATGTACGTCGACTTCCCGCTCATGTTCGGGCCGGTGACGATGAGGAACCCGCGCTCCCCGTCGAGCCGGAGGTCGTTCGGCACGAAGTCGGTCGTCCGCTCGACGACCGGGTGCCGTCCGGCCTCCACGTCGAGCCGGCGCTCGTCGGAGAGCTCGGGCCGCGTCCAGTCGTTGCCGGCGGCGTGGGTCGAAAGCGACGCGAGCGCGTCGATCTCGGCGACCGCGCGCCCCGCGTCCTGCAGCAGTTCGGCGTCGGCGGCGACCCGCTCGCGGAGCTCCTCGAACAGCTCGTACTCCAGGTCGCCGCGAGCCTCCTCCAAGCGGAGCACCTCGCGCTCCCGCTCCTCTAGCTCGTCGGTGACGAACCGCTTCGAGTTCTTCAGCGTCTTGATCTCGCGGTAGTGCTCGGGGACCCCGTCGGCCGCGGACTTCCCGACCTGGATGTAGTAGCCGTCGGTCTTGTTGCGGTCGACGGTGACGTGGCTCAGCCCGTACTGGCGCTTCTCGCGCTCCGCGAGCGTGTCGAGCCACTCGTTGACCTCCTCGTGGCGCGCGATCAGCTCGTCGAGCTCGTCGTCGTACCCCTCCCGGAGCAGCCCGCCCTGCGTCTTCGTCTTCGGCGGGTCCTCCGCGAGCGCGTCCGCGAGCTCGTCGTGGAGGCTCGCGGCCCGCTCGCGGTCGATCCGCTCCAGCACCCCGGCGAGCGGGGAGTCGGCGAGCGCGGTCCCGGACACGGCGTCGGCGAGCGCGGGCACCAGCGCCAGCGAGTCGCGCACCGAGAGGAGCTCTCTCGCGCCCGCGCTCCCGCTCGTCGCCCGCGCTGCGAGCCGTTCGAGGTCGTACGCGTCGCCGAGCGTCTCGCGCAGGCGGTCGCGCGCGAGCGCCGCCGACGCGAGCGCCTCGACCGCGTCGAGCCGGCGGTCCAGCTCCGCGCGGTCCCGCCGCGGTCGGGTGATCCACTCTCGGAGGAGGCGACCCCCGGCGGCGGTGACGGTGTGGTCGATCGTCTCGAACAGCGAGCCCTCGCCGTCTCCCCGCATCGTCTCGGTGAGTTCGAGGTTGCGCTGGGTCGTGGCGTCGACGGCGACGTGGTCGTCGTCGCCGTAGGCGGTGAGCCGGGTGATCGACGCCAGCACGCCCGCGCCGGTCTCCTCGACGTAGCCGAGGACCGCGCCCGCCGCGCGCAGCGCCAGATCGGAGTCGATCCCGACGCTGTCGGCGGTCTCCCGGCCGAACTGATCGCGGACCGCGTGGTTCGCGCGACCCGGCGCGAACGCCTCCGCGTCGAAGACCGAGACGGACCCCGACAGGTCCTCCCGGACCGCCCCGAGCAGCTCGTCGTCGTTGCGGACGCGCGGCCCGGGGAGCACCTCAGCGGGGTCGAACCGGTACAGCTCCGCGCGGAGGTCCCCCGCGCTCTCGACCTCGGTGACGAGGAACCGCCCGGTGGTCACGTCGGCGAGCGCGAGCCCGTAGGGCCCCTCCGCGTCGTCGCTCGTCTCCGCGGAGCCCGACGCCCTCCCGCCGTCGTCCTCGCGGACGACCGCCGCGAGGTACCGCGCGTCGTCGTCCGCGGTCTCGAGGAGGGTACCGGGCGTGACGACGCGGGTGATCTCGCGGGCGTGGCCGTCGTCCGTCTCGTACTGGTCGGCGACGGCGACGCGGTAGCCCCGCTCGACGAGCGCCTTCACGTAGGGGGTCAGCTCGGAGAGCGGCACGCCCGCCATCGGGTACGACGAGCCGTGCGAGGACTTCTGCGAGACGGTGAGATCCAGTTCGTCGGCGACGAGCTCGGCGTCGTCCGCAAAGAACTCGTAGAAGTCGCCGCACTGCATGGCGAGAACGTCAGCGTCGGTCTCCGCCTTGAGATCGAGGAACTCCCCGACGATCCCCGTTGGCATATACCCGTACTCCCGCCGTCGGCGGGTAAAACCCTACGGGTGTGCGGCGGCCGGCTACGTCCCGGTCGCCCGCGGCGCCCGCGTCACCCCAACCGGTTCTGCCGCGTCGACATCCGATGTACGATCCCGGAGACGCCGAAAAGCGCCGCGAACAGGACCGCGTAGGCGTATCCGGACACCGACGCGAACGGGACCGTTCCCACCCACGCTGCGCTACCGAGCAGTCCACAGACGACGGCGAGGCCGACGTAGTACTCCCCCCAGAGGATCTCGTTTTCGGAGACGACTTCGAGGTATATCTCGAGTTGCCGGCTCTGTTCGGTCAGCGAGACGATCCCGCGGTCCGGCTCGTAGTCGATGAATCCCCCGTCGGCCAACTTCGGCAGGTGCGACTGGTGGAGCGCGGTGTACACCCGCTTGCGCTGTTTGTACGTCACCTCGGGGATATCGAGGTCGTTCTCCCACGCCGCCAGCTGTTCGGCGATGTCCCTGACGCGCGCGCCGTCGCCGTGCTGTTTCAGATAGGTGATCACGTTCCGCCGCCGCCGGTTGCTGAGCGCCGTGAACACCTCGTCTCGCGAGGGCTCGTCGTCGCCGGTCGTCGATTTTCCCTCCCCTATGAGTTGCGGTGTCATGGAAAAATCATGCCATCAATTACTGTACCTACCGTTACCGCCCTACATATCACTAACTGTTATCATTTCACGGCGAGATCATGGAATCTATATCGGTTGAAAAATGTCGTATCAGGTCGTATGGCGTGCGGATGTGAACTGATCGCCTCGCGAGACGTTGAGAACCATCACGAGATTGAATTTTCATCCTCTGCGATTCCGTCTTGGGCCCGCGCCGATCCGCCGTCCGCCGTTTCCGTCCGATCCGGCCCGTCGTCTGGTTTTCCGCCCTCCCTCGAGCCCGGTCCTCGGCGGTAGGCCGCGCATACATACGCCCTCTCGCCCCCAACGACGGGCATGACGGCATCACATGACACCCGTCTCGATCGGCTTCGGCGCCCGGAGCACACCGGCGAGAACCGCTGTTTACCGTGTACGGTCGTTAACGTCGCGATCGCCGCGGTCGGCGCGGTCGCCGTCGGCGCGCTGGTCGCCGTCGAACTCGGCGCGGCGGTCCTGGTCGCCGCGCTCGCGGCGATCTGGCTGCGCGGCTACCTCGTGCCCGGCACGCCCGCGCTCACGAAGCGGTACCTCCCCGAGCGCGTGCTGGGGTGGTTCGGAAAGGGTCGCGACCCCGGACCGCCGGCGGAGTTCGACGCGGAGTCGTACCTCCTGTCGGCCGGCGCGTTGGTCGAGACGCCGGACGGGAGCGACCTCGGGTTCGCGCCGTGGTTCGAGTCGGCGTGGCGGACGCACCTCGCCGCGCTGCGCGACGCCGCCGACACCGAGTTCGGCGAGCCGTCGTCGACGGACGAGACGGTTGGCGCGTCGATCGCGACCGCCGAGACCGTCGAAACCGCCGAGCTCGCCCCCGACGGCACGCGCCCCGCCGCGCCGGCCGACGTCGCCGCCCTCGCGGGCCTCACCGGCGTCGACGAGGACGGGCTCTCCCTCCGGTGGCGCGGCGACGCGGCGTTCGCGCACGCCGGCGACGAGCGCATCGGTCACTGGGAGTCGCGCTCGGCCTTCCTCGCCGACGTCGCCGCCGACCGCGCGCTGACGGCGCGGCTCGACGACTGGGAGTCGCTCCCCCTCGCCTCGCGAAGCGGCGCACTCGGCGCGCTCCGGCTGTTCGTCGAGCGCTGCCCGACCTGCGAGGGGCCGGTGCAGCTGGAAGAGCGGGTCGTCGAGTCCTGCTGTTCGAGCTACGAGGTCGTCGCCGGCCGCTGTACCGCCTGTAACGCGCGGCTGTTCGAGATCGACCTCCCGGCGTCGCTTGCGGAAGCGCGGTCGTAAATCCCTGGGAGGGCGGAGTTTTTCGGTCGCCGATCGGTCGCTGCCGCTGGCGAGTGTTCACCAGATGCCTGCGGCGTCGCCGTCTGTTTCTGATCGTCTGGTGGTTCTGGTGACTCTGGTGGTTCTGGTGGCTCTGGTGGGTCTGGTGGCTCTGGTGACTCTGGTGGCTCTGGTGACTCTGGTGGCTCTGGTGACTCTGGTGACTCTGGTGGCTCCGGCGACGCCCTCCAAGGCCCCAGCCGGGAGGTGGGCGCACACTCGTTGCGCGCTTCGGTCGCTCGCGTTGCTCGGCCCCCGGAGTGCTTTCGTCGTCTGCGCCCACCTCTCGACTGCCTCTTTGAGTCCCGCCACAAACGCACAGCGACCGCACAGCGCCCGCGCCTCACCCCTCCCCAGCCTCGTCGAACCGGCGCGGTCGCGCCGGTTCGACTCCCTCGCGCACGCTGCTCGCGCCCGGCGGGCGCTCGCAGGCGCGCGCCACCGTAACCACGATCTCTCCGATTCTCTGTCAGTGTCGAACTCCGGTTTCCCTGTCAGCACCAGACCCGGGTTTCTCTGTCAGCGGCGGCGGTCGCGAAAAACCGTAGTTTGCCTCACCGCCGTCGCAGACCGGCGATCCCGCTTCGACCGCCCCGGAGCTGCCGGAGCACGGAGAAGCGGTTGACCCACAGCTGGTAGGCGCTCGCGGCGGCGAACAGCGCGAGCCCGAGGCTCGTAAGGAGGACGGGATCGACCGCGGAGACGAGGGGGACGCCGAGCAGCGCCGCGAGCAGGACCGTCAGCGAGGCGACGCCGAGCGCGCGGTACAGCTCCGACCAGGTGACGCCGACGCTCGCGACGACCTCGGTGTACAGCGCCACGTCTCGCGCGTGGCGGGACATCTCGATCGTCTGGCTCTCCCGGTCGTATTCGATCACGCCGAGCTCCTCCAGCTTCGGGAGGTGCGTCTGCACGAGCGAGGTGTACACGCTCTCGCGACAGCGCTTCGGCGGCGGGCTCTCGCCGGTCTCGCGGCCCGCGACCAGCGCCGACAGCTCGTGGACCGTCACGACGCCGCCGACGCTCCCGAGATGTTCGAGGGCGTGCCGACGGCGCTCGTTCGCGAGGATTGTGTACACCTGTTCGGCCGGAAGGACGTCTGTTCGGAGCTTCATGGATGGGAGTCCGACGCTCCGCGCGACGCGGAGAATCGTTCGTTGACCCTACATCTTCTCTCGGGGGCATATGTATGCGCTCGCTACCTCCGCTCGGTCCGTGTTTCATGGTACCGCGAGTCTGGATCCGCTCCCGCGAAACCGCTAGCCTGCACCCCGGTAGGCGGCGCCGTCCCCTGCTTACCGGCGCCGAGGCCGCTGCCGGCGTGGCACGGAGTCCGTACCGCCCGCCGCCTTCGAAGTATGGGGTTCGTGCCGGTATTTCGGGCCCGGGTAGGCCCTCCGGACCGCCGATCGAACGCGGGGTTCGACGGCGCGAACCGTCCGTTCCACCGGATCGAAGCGTCCGTTCGACGGTGACGTGGCAGCGCGTAACTACGTGGGTATCCCTCGGAGGGGAGAGTAACCGATTCGGCTAACCGGCGCGGACGGGGGCGAGTCGGGGGAAAATCCATGAGCCAAGACACAAACGACACGATCGGACTCTCGCGGCGCAAGCTGCTCGCCGGCCTCGGGGCCGTCGGCGTGGCCTCCGCGGGCGCGGGACTCGGCACCACGGCGTACTTCAACGACACCGAGTCGTTCGAGGGCAACACGCTCACCGCGGGCGAACTCGACCTCAAGCTCGACTACCGCGCAACGTACGCGGGCGGCCTCGGCCGCGTCGACGAGATCAACGGCTGGTACAGCGACGAGGGTCCCGGAGAGCCCTTCAATGTCGTCGAGGAGGAGGACGGCGTCTACCTCATCGGCGAGGTCCCGAACATCGACGAGGGCGAGTGGCCCGACGTCGTGCAGGAACGCGACTTCTGTGCGCCCGACGTGGGCCTGATCAACGGCGACCAGATCCCGGTCTTCGCGCTCGATGACGTGAAGCCCGGCGACTGCGGCGAGGTGACGATCAGCCTCCACATCTGTGACAACCCCTCGTGGGTGTGGATGAACGGCGAGGTGACCGCGGACGACGAGAACACCGTCTCCGAGCCCGAGGCGGGCGCGGACGGCGAGGGCAACGCGCTCGGCGACGACGCCGACGGCCCCATCTCCGGCGAGGGCGAGCTCGCCGATGCCATCGACGTGACGATGTGGTACGACGAGGACTGCGACAACGTCTACGAGCCCGGAAGCGAGAGCGGCGGCCCGCTCTGCGTCCAGATCGTGCTCGACGCCTCGGGGTCGATGACGAATGGCGGACGCAACCAACAGGCCATCGACGGCGCGAAGACGCTCGCGGAGAGCATCCTGAACGACGGTCCCGCCGGCAGCAGAGTCGGTGTGACGTTCTTCAGCGCCGACGGCTACGACGAGAGCGCGCAGGTCATCCAGACGCTGACCGACGACCTCTCCCTCGTCGTCGGTGCGATCGACACGCTCCCCGCCGACGGCGATTCGACCGCCATCGGTGAGGGCATCTTGGCCGCCCAGGGTGACCTCGAAGACTGCGAGGACGGGGAATCGCCCACGATGGTCGTGTTGACCGACGGTGGGAACAACGCGGGGACGGACCCCACCACGGCCGCCACCACGGCCAAGGGCGAGGGGACCACCATCTACGCGCTCGGTGTGGGTGGTGCGCAGGTCTCGACGCTCAACGCCATCTCCAGCAACCCCGACGAGGACTACGTCTTCTTCGCCAGCGACGACGGCGCGCTCGAACAGGCGTTCGGCCTGATCGGCGAGACGCTCCTCGGCGAGACCATCATCTTCGAGGGATCCCTCGCGGGCGCGATGGCTGAGCTTGAGGGCGGCCTCCTGCTCGACGGCAACCGCGCCACGGAGATGACGGATCCCTTCGAGGGCGGCCTGACCCAGTGTATCGGCTTCGAGTGGTGCCTGCCGGCAGAGGTCGGTAACGAGGTCCAGACGGACTCCGTCGCCTTCGACCTCGGCTTCTACGCCGAGCAGTTCCGGCACAACGAGCAGGTCGGCGCGCCGAACGGGACCGCACCTAACGGCACGGCGCCCAACGGCACGGCTCCCAACGGCACGGCGCCCAGCGAGCCTGGGCAGTAATCGACGTCTGACGGTCTCGGAAGCCACGCGCTTCCCCCGGGCGAGTCTCGCCCGGTTCCCGGTTCGGCGCCCATCGCGGGCGGCCGACGCGGCGGTTCGCGACCGCCGCCGGGAGTTCCCTTCGGGGATGACACACAATGAACGACGACACAATCGGACTATCGCGGCGCAAGATGCTGGTCGGACTCGGGGCCGTCGGCGTGGCCTCCGCGGGCGCGGGACTCGGAACCACGGCGTACTTCAACGACACCGAGTCGTTCGACGACAACACCCTGACGGCCGGCGAGCTGGACCTGTTTGTCCACGTCGACTACTCGGAGGACCAGGGCAGCTACGCGCAGTGGTCGACTCCCGACGGCACCTTCATCGACGGTAACGTCGTGGGCGGCGACCAAGAGGAGGGCGAACCCCTCAGTATCGAGGTCTCCGACCTCAAGCCCGGCGACTCGGGCGAGGGCGAGTTCTGTTTCTCGATCGTCAACAACCCGGCGTATCTGTGGATGTGCGGCGCGCTGACGGAGAACAACGAGAACGGGCAGAACGAGCCCGAGGCGGCCGTCGACACGACCGGCGGCGATCCCGGCGAGGGCATGGGCGAGCTCGCCGACGCGATGCAGGTGTCGGTCTCGTACTGTACCGACGACGGTGAGGGAGGAAACATCGTCGGCGAGGAGATCGTCTCCGGTTCGCTCGCGGACGTGATGGTCGCGCTCCGCGCGGGCGTGCCCCTGTACGGCGACGGAATGCCCGACGCGCCGATCGAGAACCGCGTTCCCTTCGAGGGCGTCGACGCGCCCTTCGATGACGACGAACCGGTCATCGCCGAGCAGTGCGTCTGCTTCGAGTGGTGGCTCCCGACGAGCGTCGAAAACGAGGTTCAGACCGACTCCGTCGCCTTCGACTTCGAGTTCTACGCGGAACAGGCCCGCCACAACGACGGGACGACCAACCCCTGCGTCGACGAGGAGTACGCGGCCGACTACGTCAACCCCGACGGGATCGACCAGCCCATCCCCGACGGCGTCGCCCGCGTGGGCGTCTCCTACGGCGATGACGACGTCGTCTACGCGGTCACGTTCGACGAGCCCGCCGGCAGCCAGTACAGCCTCGCCGACCCGTCCTTCGCGAGCACGAACTTCTCGCTGCCGTTCGACGCTGACAACGACGGGACCTACGACTTCCAGGTCGCCTGGAACGCGCAGGGCAACGACGAGTTCCTGTACTCCGGGGTCGAGACCGGTCCGAACTGGGAGAAGGACACGTCGACCGGATGGTCGGCGCTCCCGGCGGGCATCACCGCGGTCAAGTCCGGCTCGCAGGCGCTCATCAGCGTCCCGCGCTCGACGCTCGAGGCCAACGACGACAACTACGTCTTCGGCTTCAACGCCGGCGCCGGCGGCGAACAGCCGTCCGTGAGCGTCCCGACCGGCGGGCCCTACTCCCCCGTTAACAACTTCACGTCCAGCCAGAACGGCCAGTCGACGACGCTCCAGTAGGACGCGAAATCGGCGCGACACCGAGCAGACACGGTCACCGGGACCGACCGCGGCTCCGCCGGCCTTCGGGCCGCGAGGTCGCGGGTTCCCACAGCGGCTGACGGCGGTTCGACTCCGCCGGTGGGCCTCCCTTCGGGGAACGACCGACTAACGAATTCGGGGTTCGTCCCCGTACACTCATACACACACCAATGACAGACGACAAACTCACCGCACTCACCCGACGCAAGCTGCTCTCGGGCCTCGGAGCCGTCGGCGTCGCGAGCGCCGGCGCGGGCCTCGGCACCACCGCGTTCTTCAACGACCGGGAGGGGTTCGAGGGCAACACGCTGAGCGCCGGCGCCTTCGAGCTCCGGATGGACTGGCAGCAGAGCTACTACACCGGCCTCCCCGGACAGGACCCCGACGACCACACGACGTGGGCGCCGGTGAACGCGTACCCGGACCTGGACGGCGACGACCGACAGGACCCGATCTACGCGCGCTATCAGCTGACCGAGGATCCGACGCTCCTCGGGCTCCCGGCGAACGCCGACCCCGAGGCGATCGAGGCGGCCTACCGCGGGCAGTTCGCGAGCTTCGAGGGCACCGACGGCAGCGGGAACCACGAGTTCGTCGGCCCCGTCATCGACCTCGACGACGTCAAGCCGGGTGACCGCGGCGAGATCACGATCAGCAAACACGTCTTCGACAACCCGGGCTACCTCTGGCTCAACGCCGGCGGCGTCGAGGCTCAGATCGGCGCGCTCAACGATCCCAAACGCGAGGCGCTCAAAGAGATCCACGGGGATCTCCCCGACGCGGACCTCGTCGCCGCGGCGGAGGCGGAAGAGCAGCTCGCGAAGGAGATCGAGGCGACGCTGTGGTACGACGACGACTGCGACAACTTCCTCGACGAGGGAAGCGACACCTGCATCCAGTTCGTCGTGGACAACACCGACTCGATGGGGAGCACGGCGCCGTTCTCCGGCGATCTGAAGGACGACCTTCTGATCGACGCGATCGAAACGTACATCGGTCGGTTAGACACCGCTGACGGCGCGGAGTCCGCCGACGGCGACACTGCTCCCTTCAGCGTCGGACTGACGAACTGGACGACGGTCGCGGACACCGTCCTTCTGCCGACGAGCGACGTGTCGGACATCGTCGGCGTCGACGGCGGGAACTACGCGGATTCGACGGGACTGCAGACGATCGATTACCAGTCGCTCGACGCTGGGACCGACATCCCGGTGGCGATCGAAGCCGGCGCGGACGCGCTCGCCGAGTGCCCCGAAGCGGACAGCCGGATAATGGTCCTGATCACGAACGGGATCAACGTTGAGACGAGTGATTTCCTCGCGGCGGCCAGCGATAACCTTCGACAGAACGGCGGCGAAATCGATCGGTTCCTCATCGTCGGCTTCGGTCCCGAGGAGGATGACGCCGACACGCTCGCTCAGATCGCCACCCTCCCGGGCGATCACAAGTTCATGCACGTGACCGACGCCGATATCGATCAGGCGATCAACGGCCCCGCGGATCCGAGTACCGATCCCGTCACGAGCGTCGCCGAGGAGATCGGTTTCACCGCGGACGGCGAGCAGGTGATATTCGAGGGGTCGCTGTACGACCTGCTCGGCCCCCAAGACGGGATCGCCGGCGGCTACCCGCTCGACGCGGACCGCAACCGCGAGGGGCGGCAGTGCTACCCCAACTCGGACACGCGCTGTATCGCGCTGGAGTGGCACCTCCCCTACGAGGTCGGCAACGAGATCCAGGGGGACTCGATCGTCTTCGACCTGGAGTTCTACGCCGAGCAGTGCCGCCACAACGACGGGTCGGACAACCCGTTCGAGTTCGACGGCGACGCCGATCCCCAGACGCCCGCGTAGTCCCGCGCCCGCTGCGGGTGACCGCGCGACGCTCGGAGCGGCGTCCCCGACGGGCCGCTACCTCACCGGTAGGGGATTCCTGTCGCGGGGTTCGACCGACCGATCGCTCGGGTAGGTGACCCATACATACGTGCACGGGCAGCGAGGAGAGATACCGACGACCGGCCGTTCGGAGCCGCAACGACACACAATGACACAGAAAGAATCAGGACTCACGCGGCGGGAGGCGCTCGCGGGCGCCGGAGCCATCGGCTTCGCGACCCTCGGGGCCGCCTCCGGACGGTCGACGGGAACGGACCGCTGGGACGAGTACTCGGCGTACACGTACGCCCAGTCGGACACGTCGCCGAATCTGCTCGTCGGGTGGCGGCGCACGGAGAACGGGACGCTCGTCGATTCGAGCCCGGTCGGCGCGGTCGACGACGTCGAAACGGCCGGGATCCGGCTCTTCGACGTCGACAACGCGCTGCCGCACGATCACGGCACGGCCAGCGTCGGCCTCCGGCTCGAGGACCCCGAGGACACCGCCCGCGTGTGGCTGCGGATCGACCCGCACCTCGACGGTGTCGACGCCGCGGGCGCCGCGCTCGCGGAGCGTCTCAGGCTCACGGTCCGACACGACACCGGGATATTCGGGATCGGCAGCTGCGGCGGCGCCGAGGGCGAGTTCGCGGCCGCCGGGGGGATGATCGCCGACGAGACGACGCTTGCGGACATCGACGGGTCCGCGCTCGCAGACGGGGTCGAACTGCGTCCGGGGATCCTCGGTGACGGCTGCCTCGGTCCCGGCGAGCAGCGCTGCCTGACCTTCGCGTGGGAGTTCGACGGCGAGGGCGGCAACGCCGGGCAGGGCGGTGCGGTCGATTTCCTCGTGGAGTTCGCCGTGGTCGACTGTGACGACGATGGGAACCCCTTCCCGCGGAGCGACTCGACCGACACCGAGGTGTCCGAATGACCCGCGGAGGGGACGGAGCGGGGCGTCCGAGCGGCCTGAACCGGCGCCAACTACTCGCCGGGATCGGCGGCGTCGGCGCCGTCGGAATGGCGAGCGGGCTCGGCACGGGGGCGTACCTCTCGGACCGCGAGACGTTCCCGGACAACGTCTTCGGCGCCGGCGAGGTCGGGCTGACGGTGGACGGCGACCTCACGACCGGGACCGTCACCGTCGGTCCGTTCGCGGTCGATCGGACGACGTTCGACGATCGCCCCGGCCCCGAGACGTTCGAGGTGGGCGCGTCGGCGAACCCCGTCCGGGTGTGGCTCGCGACGGAGTGCCCGGACGGCGACCGGCTGGGGAACGCCCTCGAAGTCGAGGTCGTCGTCGACGGCGAGTCGCTGACGGACGGCTACCTCCCCCTCGCTCAGGCCGAGCGCCGCCTCGCGACCGGGCGGCGGATCGACGCCGACTGTCTCGAGGCCGGCCCCGACGGCGACCCGATCGTCGTCGAGGTCGCCCCGTACCTCCCGGCCGATTCGCCCGACGTGGGCGGGGAGACGACCGACCTGACGTTCCGGCTATACGCCGAGCAGTGTCGGCACGTCTCGGAGGCGGAGGCGGACGCGCCGGGGGCGAACCCCTTCGCGGAGGTCGCCTGCGAGCAGACGTGCGTCCCCTGCGAGGACGAGAACGACGTCAGGGTCGGATCGCTCACGCTCCGGTACCTCGGCGACGACCCGGCGACCGTGGTCGTCGTCGCCACCGGCGGCGGCGGGGGCGGCACGGGAACGGGCGGAACGACGGTGTTCGACGGCGAGGTGGCCCCGAACGACACCTTCGTGATCGACGGGACCGGCTCTCCGACCAACGACGATCCGGGGTGGATCGGTCCGAACATCTACCTCGACGACGGCAGCAACGGCGGCGGTAACGGAGACGGAAACGGCGGCGCCAACGGAAACGGCGGCGGTAACGGAAACGGAAACGGCGACGGAAACAACGACAACGGCGGTGGAAACCGTCCCGAAGGCGTCAAGATCCACACGAGCTGTTCGGTTCCGCTCCGGGTCGGTGACATCTACGGCGGGCTCTACGAGGTCGTCGCCGCGACGACCACGGACGGCGAGCCGATCTGCGGTACGGAGGAACTCTGATGAACAACCCACTCACATCACCACGGACCAGGAAGGCGGCGAACGTACTCGGGATCGTCCTGCTGATCGCCGTCGTCGCCCCGTTCGCGGTGTACGCGGCCCCGGAGATCGTCGGCGCGGACGAGAGCTTCGTCGTGCTCACGCCGAGCATGACGCCGGCCATCGCGCCGGGGGACGTGGTTGTCGTCGCCGAGCGCGACCCGGCGGCGGTCGCCGAGGGAGACGTGATCACGTTCGCTCGCGGCACGGGCGACGTACCGGTGACGCACCGCGTGATCGACGTCGTCGACGAGGGCGGGACCCTCGCGTTCGAGACGATGGGCGACGCCAACGAGGGGCCGGACCCCGGGCTCGTCCCCGCGGGGAACCTCGTCGGCGTTGTGACGCTCACGATCCCGTACATCGGGTACGTGATCCAGTTCGCGGGCACGCAGGTCGGGTTCGTCGCGCTGGTGTTGCTCCCCTTCGGCCTGCTCGCGGTCACGGAGGTCTGGTCGATCGTCCGGGGCCGCGACGACTCGGAGTCGCCGGCCTCGCCGACCGCGGAGGCGGCGGCCGCGGGCGAACCGGACGCGACGCCCGGCGCGGCCGCCGCGGTCAGCGCGTCCAACGCGTCCGATGCGTCCGACGCGTCCGCCGCGACCGGATCCGGGGGCGTCTCCGTCGACGCGGTCGGCGGGGCGGCCGCGGTGCTCGCGGCGTTCGCCCCCTACGCCGTCTACGTCGCGTTCGAGGTTCGCACCGCCGTCGCGATCGCGATCGCGGTGGGCGCGTCGACGCTCCTGCTCGGCGCGCTCGCGGTGTGGGTCCCGGCCAGCGGCGTCCTCGACCGCGGGGGATCGGCCGCCGACCGGCCCGGGGACGGGGACGCCCCCGGTCCGGACCGGGACGCGACCGCCACCGAGGAACCCGCGTCCGGGGCCGACTGGGAGTCGCCCGACGTGGTCGAGGGGCCCGAGGGTGCTCGGGAGGGCACCGACGACCAGCCGGCCATCGCCGACGGAGCGTCCGAGACGGGCGACGCTCCCGCCCCGGCCGCGGCGGTCGACGCGCCGGCACCGGCTCCGCCGACCGCGCCGCCGCCGACGCGGCCGGACGGCGCCGGGGAGGGAGACTGATGCCCGTGAACCGCGGGCTCGTCGGCGTCCTCGCCCTCGCCGTGTTGGTGTGGGGCGTCGCCTTCGGCGGGGGGCTCACCGTCGCCGTCCTCACGTCGAGCGCTAACGTGACGACGACGTTCGAGACGGTCGACGAACTCGCCTCGATCGACCAGCCGAGCGGCGACGATCTCACCGCCGCGACCGGCTCCGACGGAAACGGGACGAACGGTACCGCGCCGTCCGGGAACGGTACCGCACCGTCCGGGAACGGTACCGCACCGTCCGGGAACGGTACCGAGCCGTCAGCGACCCCGCCGCCGAGCGAGCCGGTCACGAATGGTTCGTCGCCGCCGCAGAACGAGACGGAACCGTCGGCGTCGAGCGGGAACGCGTCGTCGGAACCGTCGGACGCGGTCGCTCCCGAAACGAACGAGTCGGCGTCGACGGGAAACACGACCGCCGGGAGCACCCCGGCGCTCAGGGCCGGCCCCTCGTGGCGCGCGACGGGTGAGGCGTGAGCGTGAACTCGCCGCTCCGACCGCGGGGGCCGGCGGAGAGGGGGGCCTCGCGCTCGCGGGCTCGCTGCTTCCCGCTCGGAACGAAGCTTGCGGTGTTGCTGCTGTTGGCGGTGCTGTTCCTGCTCGTTCTGCTCTTCGGGCTCGTTCGCGGACTTGCGTAGTCCGTTCACGATCGTTAAGTGACGGCCGATCGAACCACCGCACGATATGGTCGCGTTCGACGCGTTCGCGTTCGTCTTCGTCGCGGGACTCGTCACAGCGCTGGCGACCGGCGTCGGCGCGCTCCCCTTCTTCTTCTTCGATACGATCAGCGATCGCGGCAACGTGGCGCTGTGGGGGTTCGCCTCCGGGATCATGCTGGCGGCGTCGCTCTTCGGGCTCGTCGGCGAGGGGCTCGCCGAGGGGACGCCCGTGGAGATCGGAATCGGCATGCTCGCCGGCGTGACCCTCGTGGTCCTTGCCCACGAGGTGCTGATGGACGCCGAGATCGACCCGAGGCAGTACGAGGAGGCCGACTTCAAGAAGCTCGTCCTGATCCTCGGCGTGTTAACTGTCCACAGCTTTCCGGAGGGAGTCGCGGTCGGCGTCTCGTTCGCCGACCTCGGGCTGGAGGGCGGGACCCAGCTGTTCGGGTTCACCGTCCCGCTTCTGGCGGTGTTCATGACCCTCGCGATCTCGATCCACAACGTTCCCGAGGGGACCGCCATCTCCATCCCGCTGCGGGCGATGGGCGTCTCCAAGTGGAAGATGGTGTGGTGGGCGGTGTTCTCCAGCCTGCCGCAGCCGATCGGCGCGGTCGCAGCGTTCGCGTTCGTCCGCTACGCCCGCGAGTTTCTCCCGTACGGCTTCGGCTTCGCGGCGGGCGCGATGATCTACCTCGTGCTCTCCGAGTTCATCCCCGAGGCGCTCGAAACCGGGAGGGATCTGCCGAGCGGCGGCAAGCCCGTGCTCGCCGGCGGCATCGCGCTCGGCGCCCTGCTGATGGCGCCGCTCAACTTCATCTGACCCCGGGCAACACCACTACGCCCCGCCGTCGAACGCGGTCGGGTTCACCGCGCCGGGGCCCTCGCCCACGTCGTAGCCCCGCCGGATCGCGGCCCCCATCCCGTCGACCGCGGCGGCGACCGCCTCGCGGAGTTGCTCGCCGCGCGCCAGCCGGGCGGCGATCGCGCTCGACAGCGCGCAGCCGGAGCCGTGGGTCGCCTCGGTCTCGACGCGGGGGTTCTCGAAGCGGAGCGCGATCGAGTCGGCGTCGTCTCCCTCCTTGCTCCCGACCACGAGCGTGTCGGTCACGCGCTCCCCGTCGCCGACGTGGCCGCCCTTCACGAGCGCGGCGTCGGCGCCCGCTCCGACCAGGTCCCGCCCCGCGCGCTCGGCGTCGGCCGGCGTCTCGACCGGCTCGCCGACCAGCACCTCCGCCTCGTCGGCGTTCGGCGTGACGAGCGTCGCCGCCCCGATCAGCCCGTCGTAGGCGGCCTCCGCCTCTTGCGACAGCAGCCGGTCGCCGCTCGCGGCAACCATCACCGGATCGACGACGACGGGGGCCTCGACGGTCGCGACCAGCCCGGTCACCGTCTCGACCGTCTCGGCCGTTGCGAGCATCCCGGTCTTGACCGCGCCCACGTCGAAGTCGTCGAAGACGGCGTCGCACTGGCTCGCGACGTGCGCCGGCGGCACCGCGTGCACGTCGCGGACGCCGCGGGTGTTCTGGGCGGTCGTCGCCGTCACGACCGACGTGCCGAAGGCGCCGTGTGCGGTCATCGCCTTCAGGTCGGCCTGTACCCCCGCTCCGCCGCCGGCGTCGCTGCCGGCGATCGCGAGCGCGACGGGCGGAGAAACGGGGTCGCGTGCGGGTGTCATACACTAGTGGTACTACTCGGTTGTCTAAAATCGTGACGATCGCCGCCGCCGAACGGCCTTTGCCCCTCGCGGCCGAATCGGCGGTATGTCGAACACCGACCCCGCGGACTCAGCGGACGAGCCGGCTCCCGCCGCGACCGAGTCGATCACGGTTTACTCCGACTACGTCTGCCCGTTCTGCTACCTCGGCCGGCAGTCGCTCGCGCGGTATCAGGCGACGCGCGATGAGCCACTCGAGATCGACTGGCACCCCTTCGACCTCCGGGCGGGCCAGCGCGGCCCGGATGGCGAGATCGACCACGACGCGGACAACGGGAAAGACGAGGAGTACTACGAGCAGGCCCGCGAGAACGTCCGACGCCTTCAGGAGAAGTACGACGCGGAGATGGCCCAGGAGCTCAGGACTGACGTCGACTCGCTCCCGGCGCAGATCGTCTCGGTACACGTCAGGGAGACCACGCCGGAGCTGTGGCTCGCGTTCGACGGTGAGGTGTTCGCGGCGCTGTGGCAGGACGGCCGTGACATCGGCGACCGCGAGGTGCTCGTCGACATCGCGGAGCGCGTGGACGGGATCGATCCCACCGTCGTCGACGAGGCGCTCGAAGACGACGACCTCCGCGACCGCGTCACCGACCTGTTCGCCGCGGCGCGGGAGCGCGGCGTCACCGGCGTCCCGACGTTCGCGTACGAGGGACACGCCGCGCGCGGCGCGGTGCCGCCGGAGCAGCTCGAACGCCTCGTCGAGGGGTAGCTACTCCTCGTCGACGAGCCGATACGACAGGGACACGGCGCCGAGCGCGAGCGCGGTCCCGCCGATCACGTCGGTGAGCCAGTGGATCCCGAGGTACATCGTCGCGATCACCACGCTCGCCGCGAGCCACGCGGCGAGCGGCGTCCACAGCGGGTACTCCCGCCGCGTCAGGACCGCGAACGTCCCCACGGTCACCGACAGCGACGTGTGCAGCGACGGGAAGACGTTCGTGGGCTCGTTCACCTCTCCCGTCAGCGCCATGAACTCCGGGTTGTGGGTGAACAGCAGCGAGGTCACCATATCGGGCATGACGTTGCGCGGGCCGTACGCGAACACGACCGTGTACAGCACGAGCCCGATCGCGTAGTTGAGCGCGTACGCGACGAGGAGCCGCTTCACCGTCGTCGTCCGCGGCAGCGCCAGGTACGCGAGGAACGGGAACGCGAGCAGGAACACGTACCCGTACACGTACACCGACGAGAAGTACATCGTCAACTGGGGCGAGCCGAACGTCGACTGGAGCCACGCGACGAAGTTCCCCTCCAACGCGTAGATGGCCCACGTCAGCTGGAGCCCGAACAGCTCGGAGACCGTCTGGAGGGAGCTCCGACCGATCGCGCTCGCTATCAGTACCACCACCAGCGCGGCGAGGGGCTTCCGGATCTCCCACAGCCGATCGCGGAGGTCGTTCCAGAGCCCGTACAGCCGCCGCGGGCGGATGATCGCGACGCTCGCGACGAGCAGGGCGGACCCCACCCACAGCGCGAGCGAACTCACCACCGACAGGAGCGGACTCATGCGCCCGGCGCGATCAGCCGGCCTTCCTCGTCGAACCGATACCCGGCCTCGCGGAGCCGATCGCGAGCCGTCTCGGCGTCGAGCGATCCGGGCTCGCCGACGAACGGGTGGACGGGATCCGTCTCGCCGTCCCCCCACTGGAGGTCCGAGGGCACCCACTCCGGAGCGGCGGCGAGCGGCGAGGCGGCGGCCTCGGCGTACCCGTCGAACGCGATGTCGACGAGGCTCCGCTTGTCGATCAGCGACGCGAGCACCCCGCGGAACCGGGGGTTCGACAGCGGTGCCCGCCGGGTGTTGTACCCGACGTGATAGAACCCGCCGGACCGCCCCGTGACGAGCCGCGCGTCGGCCTCGCGCCCGATCCGCGGGACGGCGTCCGGCCCGAGGTTCGAGACGGTCGCGTCCGCGAACCCGTCGCCGACCGCCTGCACCGCGGCGATGTCCGACCCCATCACCTCGATCTCCAGCCGGTCGAACGCCGGCTTCCCGCGGAACCGCTCGGGGATCCCGGCGAGGGGGTCCATCGCGTCACCGGTCGAGTCGTCTCCGTCGTCCGCGCGCACGAGGAAGTGGTCCGGGTTGCGCTCGAAGGCGACCGACTCCTCCGGGGACGCCTCGACGAAGCGCACCGGGCCGCTCCCGATCGGGTCCTCGTTGTTCGTCACCACGGCCTCGGTCGTCTCCGCGTCGACCTCGAAGCCGGCGATCGTCGCCACGTCGGTCCGCTCCTCCCAGATGTGCTTCGGGAGGATCGGAACCTGGAGGGCGCGCACGCCGACCGCGTCGTTGACGCCGTCGAGCGTCAGTCGGACCGTCATCTCGTCGACGGCGGTCGCCTCGTCCACGGCCGACACCCGACCGCGGAACGTCGGCGTCGGCACCGGCGACTCGGTGGTTCCCATCGAGGTGTCCTGGAGGAATTCGTAGGTGAACGCGACGTCTTCGGCCGTCACCGGCTTCCCGTCGTGCCAGTCGACATCCCGAAGCGATACCTCGATGCCCGAATCCCCGACCCGCTCCCAGCCGGCGGCGAGCCACGGGATAATCTCTCCGTCCTCGACCAGCGCGAGCCGGTCGTACAGCAGGGACGTGAACGTGCCGTAGCGCCGGTACTCGGCGGCGATCGGGTTCCAGTTCTGCGTGATGCGCTCGTCGGTCGTCACGAGACGGAGTGTCGCGGAGTCGCCCTCCTCGTCGCCGCTGTCCGTGAACGGGTTGTCGCCGATCAGTCCGTTAGCGGTGGTTTCGTTGTCGCTGGTGGTGGTCTCGTTGTCACCGGCGGTGGTTTCGTCGTCGCCGGCGGTGGTTTCGTCGTCGCCGGCGGTGGTTTCGTTGTCACCGGCGGTGGTCTCGTTGTCGCCGGCGGCAGTCCCGTCCCCGGATTCGGTCCCGGTTCCGTCGGCGTCCCCGTCTCCCGCGTCGACGCGCTCTACGCCGAGCAGCCCACCGACCGACAGCGGCTGACGGTTCGTCCAGTTCTCGAAGCGGTCCTCACGGACCGCCGTGAGCGGGTCGGGGAACGCGACGACGGTGAACGGCTGTAGCTCACAGAGGGTCCGCTGGAGGTCCTCCACGGCCTCGCGTCGCTCGTCGCCCCCCGTCCGGCGCTGGCTCGCGAGCAGCTCGTCGGTGCCGTTGATGTCGGTGAATCCGAACGGGTTCTGCCACCCTGACTCGGCGACGAACTGCGAGTGAGTGAACGCGTACATCGCGTCCGGGTCGAACGGCTCCGCCTCCCGGAACTGCCCGACGTACACGTCGAAGTTGTGGTTGATGAGCACCTTCCGGCGGAGGTCGGTGAGCCCGAGGGTGTTGATCCGGGCATCGATGCCCACCGCGTTCAGATTCTCCGCGAGGTGTCTCGCGATCCGGATCGCGTTGGGGTCCCGGTCGGCGGGCGGGGCGTTGATCTCCAAGGTCAGCTGCGAGGACCGGTCGCGTCCCGCGATGTTCCGCGTGCGGTCGAGACAGCCGGCGCTCAGGGCCGCGATCCCGACCCCCGCGAGCGTCTCTCGCCGGCTCACGTGCCGCGCCATGTGTTCGTCGCTGTTTCGCGCCTCGCGTATATCTCTTCTGTGGTGTCGCCGTCGGATCGAACCCCCGGTACGTCCGCCATACCGACTCTCTCGACGGGTGAGACCCTCAGATCACGTCCGCGAGCGGGAGGGCCAGCCCGACGACCCACGCCGCTAGCCCCGCGGCGAGCACCGGGCGGTCGGCGGCGGCGCGCCCCACCGCGACGACGCCGAGCGCCGCGAGCAGGGCGACGCGGTGGACGAGGAGGCCGGGCGGCACCGCCACGCCGAGCGCGGCGAAGTCGATCACGAACCCCGCGCCGAGGCCGACGACGACGCCGAGGAGCGCCGCGCTCGGCTCTGATTCGGGCGAGTGAACGACGACGAGCGCCGGGATCCCGACGGCGATGACGAGGTACAGCGGGGCCGCGATGAGCTTCGGCCCGACTCCGGGGTACGCGGTCTCCAGCGCGACTCCGGCCGCCCGGACGCCGACGATGACGGCGGCGAGCGCGACGCCGAGCACCGCCGCGTCCGCGTGGCGACCCGCCTCCCGCCGGGCTCGATGCGCGAGTTCGAGGGCCGCGGCTCGGGTCCGGCGTCGGAGCAGCGCCCCCGAGAGCGTCGCCAGCGACGCCAGCTCGATCACCGAGACCCAGCCGTCGCTCCACCCGCCGTCGATGCCGCGGTACTCGCGGCTGACCTCGGCGTCGACCGCTCCGTAGATGAACTCGTCTTCGAGCCGGACCGCCGGGTCGTCGATGCCCGGCACCGTGTGGCGGAGCCGGAACCAGTCGTAGTACTCCTCGTGGGCCTGTACCGCGGTGTAGGCGCCGTCGGGCGACTCGTACGCCCGGAGGTGGTCGCGCACGCCGAGGTACGCGCCGTCGTGGAGCTCGAACGTCTCCTCCAGCCAGACGCCGCCGTCCGGTCCCTCCACGTAGCTGTAGCGGTCGGAGCTGTGCGCGTCCGCCCAGTCGCGCTCGACGATCGCCTGTACCTGCTCGGCGTCGGCGGTCGCCGCCGCCTCCGCCGGCTCGGTCTCCTCCCAGTCGGTGCCCGACCGGCCCTCGATCGCCCGTCGCGTCGCCTCCGCGTCGGCGTGAAAGAGGACGTTGATCGCGAGCGTCCGCCCCTCGACCGAGGTGCTCCGGCTCGTGTACGGCCAGAGCCGGTAGTCGCCCGCGACCGCGATGAGCGACGCCTCATCGACCCCTGAGGGCTCGGGCTCCTCGACGGTCGGCGGGGGCGCCTCGTCGCCCGCGCCGGCGAAGAACCCGGAGGCCGCGAGGCCGACGCCGACCGCCACGAGGAGCGCGACGACGACCGTCGCCCGTTTCATGGCTCGTGTGAAGCCGCCGGGGAAGAAACGCCTTTGGGTGGGATCCCGCGATCCCAGGCGGTTCACCCGGCCCCTGCGCTTCCCCCGCTCACCAGGTCTCGACGAACCCCTCCCGCACGTCCTCCGCGCACCCCTCGCAGTCGGGGTGGCCGCCCTCGAAACACGCCGGCCGCCCCTCGCCGTCGACGGCGACGGTCCGGCGCTCGGCGTGGCGGCGACAGACGATCCGGGCGCGCCCGTCGTCGTCGGTCGGGAGGTCGTATCGCTTCGCCCCCGCGCCGTCGTCCGCGGAGTCGTCCTTCGCCTCGGAGTACGCCCGCTTGGCCTCCTCGAACTGCTTGCCCGCCCTGCGGAGCTGCTGGCGGATGACGCGTTCGAGCCGGTCGTCCATGGAGGCCGTACCGGCGCGTCGGATATAGGTCCGTTGCCGGGCGCGGCTTCCGGGCCTCGATCCACTGCCGCGACAGCCCGGAACATGGTAGCGTTCCACTTGAAACGGCGCCCGCGCGTGGCTGACGCGCGTCAGACGCCTACGCGATTCCATCTTCGACCGACGGCCGAGTCGATCCGGATAAACCGCGGTACGGGCCGTGAGAACCCTCGATGCGTTCACTTTCACCGCGGTCACGCACGTTTTAATACCGTGAGGAACCAACCGCCGTACGCCTCCCATTGAAACACGACCGGAGGCGGAGACACCCCATGAGCGAACTGCGACAGGAAGCGGAAGCGATAGCGGAACAGTTCTCGGACCACCTCGACGTGGACGCCGACGAGATCGAGGAGCGACTGGAGAACCTCGTCAACGAGTACCGCGTCCCCCTCGACGAGGCGCGCCGAAGCGTCACCAACAGCTACCTCGAAGACGCCGGGATGGAGCGCGACGAGCTCGGCCGCGGCGGCAGCGAGTCCGTGCTCGTCAACGAGATCGACGAGGACGAGCAGTGGGTCGACTTACGCGTGGAGCTCGTCGACCTCTGGGAGCCCCGCAGCGACTCGATCTCACAGGTCGGTCTCCTCGGCGACGAGTCGGGCACGATCAAGTTCGTCGCCTTCGAGACCTCGGACCTCCCCGAGCTGACGGAGGGGCAGGCGTACGAGCTCTCCAACGTCGTCACCGACGAGTACGAGGGGAGCTACTCGGTGAAGCTCAATCGGACGACTGGTATCACCGAGATCGACGAGGAGATCGAGGTCGGCGACAACGCCGACACGGTTGAGGGCGCCCTCGTCGACATCCAGTCCGGCTCCGGGCTGATCAAGCGCTGCCCCGAGGACGACTGCACGCGCGTCCTCCAGAACGGGCGGTGCTCCGAGCACGGGCAGGTCGAGGGCGAGTTCGACCTCCGGATCAAGGGCGTCCTCGACGACGGCGAGACCGTCACCGAGGTCATCTTCGACCGCGAGGCCACCGAGGAGCTCACCGGCATGGGCCTCGAAGCGGCCAAAGACATGGCGATGGACGCGCTCGACACCACCGTCGTCGCCGAGGAGATGGGCGACGACGTGCTCGGGCGGTACTACCGCGTCACCGGCCCCACCTTCGGTCGGTACGTCCTGGTCGACGAGATGGAGGATCCCGGCGCCGTCGACGTCGAAAGCGCGCTGATCGAAGCGAGGTCGATTTGAAATGAGTCAATCCGCACCCACCCGAGAGGTCGCCCGGCGCGTGTTCGCGAGCGAGTTCAACGACGCCGGCTACACGTTCACCGAGTCCGACGACGAGCGCGCTCCCGTCTACGCGCTGCTGCCGACGGGCGAGTCCTCGAACCGCGTGTTCTTCGTCGGCACCCTCACGGAGAAGGAGGACGTCGGCGAGGACGCCGAGTACTGGCGCGGCCGCATCGTCGACCCGACGGGCACGTTCTTCGTGTACGCCGGCCAGTACCAGCCGGAAGCCGCTTCCAAACTCCGGGACTTGGAGCCCCCGGCGTACGTCGCAGTCGTGGGGAAGCCCCGGACGTACGAGACCGACGACGGCACCGTCCGAGTCTCGGTCCGCCCCGAGTCGATCACCGAGGTCGACGCCGACACCCGCGACCGCTGGGTCGCCGAGACGGCCACGCGAACGATCGAACGCGTCGCCGCGTTCGACGACGAGGGCAACGAGTACGCCCGGATGGCCCGCGAGGAGTACGACCTCGACCCCGAGACGTACAGGGCCGCCGCGCTGTCGGCCCTCGAGGACCTCGACGAGGGCGACGAGCTCGCGGGCGACGACGTCGCCTCCGACGAGTCCGTGTCCGGCGACGCCGCGAGCGACGAGACCGTCTCCGACGGGACGGATTCGGCCGGTACGCCGGAACCCTGACGCTCTCGGCGCGCCTCGATCCGCGGCTCGACTCCGGAACCAATTTTCAATCTTGCGATCGTCTGACAAACGCTTAAGTATATTGCGCGACGATCGGTCCGATAATGGGCAACAAGAACAAGACGATCTCGTTCCGCGTCAACGAGGACGCATTCGAGACCCTCCGCGACATCGCTGAGGAGCGAGACATCTCGCTGTCGGCCGTCTTCCGGGACTACGTGGATACGCTCGTTGCCCACGACGGACAGGTCCGCGTCGTCCCGGAGGCGGAGCTCGACAGCATGGGCGAGAGCGGGGAGTCGTTCCCCCCGAAGATCGAGGTCCCGAAGAGCTTCGTGCGGGAGCACGAGCGGCTCGAACTCGAGGCGGATCACCTCCGCGAGCAGCTGGAGGAGCACAAACGCTACGTCAACTACCTCCGCGAGCAGTTGGAGGACGGCGACGAAGAAGTGATCCAGCTCGAAGACCTCGACGGCGAGCCCGACGAGCCCTCCTTCCGACTCGGGTAGCCGACGCGACGGCGGGCCGTTTCCGATTTTCCGAGCCGTCGATCCCGTTCGGCCACGTTTCGATCCCCCGCGGCCGTGACTCCGATCCGCGGAGATACCTTCCCGATCGTTCGGTACTATTCGGCGAAACGACGATACTGGCGAAAATATTGCCGAGAGGACTGTCGTTTGTTCAAAGACGTTTGATTCTCTCCGAATCTGATGGACACTCTCTCATCCCTCTCACCGATTTCTGACTATAATAAACTATGTACGAAAACAATAATACCCGGGCGGCGAACCCTTCGTGTATGAAGAGGTGGGTCCAACCGTGAGCGTGTTCGACAGGGCGTACGACGATCCGGTCCGCGTGCTCGACGAGGACGGCGAGGTCGTCGGCGACGTGCCGGACCTCGACGACGAGGAGCTCGTCGGGATCTACCGACACATGCGGCTGGCGCGGCACTTCGACGGGCGCGCCGTGAGCCTTCAGCGACAGGGGCGGATGGGGACGTACCCGCCGCTGTCGGGACAGGAGGGCGCGCAGATCGGCTCCGCGACCGCGCTCGCCGAGGACGACTGGATCGTCCCCTCGTACCGCGAGCACGGCGCCGCCCTGGTCCGCGGGCTTCCCCTGAAACAGACCCTGCTCTACTGGATGGGCCACGAGGCGGGCAACGCCACGCCGGAGGGCGTGAACGTGTTCCCCGTCGCGGTTCCCATCGCCTCGCAGGTCCCGCACGCCACCGGCGCGTCGTGGGCCTCGAAGCTCCGGGGCACCGACGAGGTGTTCCTCTGTTACTTCGGCGACGGCGCGACCAGCGAGGGCGACTTCCACGAGGGGGTCAACTTCGCCGGCGTGTTCGACACGCCGACCGTCTTCTTCTGTAACAACAACCAGTGGGCCATCTCCGTCCCCCGGGAGCGGCAGACCCGGAGCGCGACGCTGGCCCAGAAGGCGGAGGCGTACGGGATCGACGGGGTACAGGTCGACGGGATGGACCCGCTGGCGGTGTACCGCGTCACGGAGGCGGCCGTCGAGAAGGCGCGCGACCCCGAGACGGACCGGCCGCGGCCGACGCTGATCGAGGCGGTCCAGTACCGGTTCGGCGCGCACACCACCGCCGACGACCCGACCGTCTACCGCGACGAGGACGAGGTCGACCGCTGGAAGGCGAAGGACCCGATCCCGCGGCTTGAGCGCTACCTCCGGTCCGAGGGAGTCCTCGACGACGAGCGTGTCGCGGAGATCGAGACCCTCGTCGAGACGCGGGTGGCCGAGGCGATCGAGGCGGCCGAGTCCGAGGCGCGGCCGAAGCCGGAGGAGATGTTCGAGCACGCGTACGCGGAGCTCCCGCCGGAACTGGAGCGGCAGTACGAGGAGTTCGCGACGTTCCGCGAGGCGCACGGCGACGAGGCGTTCCTGGAGGAGTAAATGAGCGAGACACAGAACCTCACCGTGGTACAGGCGGTCCGAGACGGATTGTACACCGAGATGCGCGAGGACGACGAGGTCCTCGTGTTGGGCCAGGACGTGGGGAAGAACGGCGGCGTCTTCCGCGCGACCGAGGGCCTGTTCGACGAGTTCGGCGGCGACCGCGTCGTCGACACCCCGCTCGCGGAGTCGGGCATCGTCGGCGCCGCGGTCGGCATGGCCGCGATGGGGCTCCGACCCGTCCCAGAGATCCAGTTTTCGGGGTTCATGTACCCCGGCTTCGACCAGATCGTCTCCCACATGGCCCGCTTCCGGGCCCGAAGCCGGGGGCGGTTCACGCTCCCGATGACCCTCCGCGCGCCCTACGGCGGGGGAATTCGGGCCCCCGAGCACCACTCCGAGTCGAAGGAGGCGTTCTACGCCCACGAGGCCGGGCTGAAAGTCGTCATCCCCTCGACACCGTACGACGCGAAGGGGCTGTTGGCGGCGTCGATCCGCGACCCCGACCCGGTGATCTTCCTCGAACCGAAGCTCATCTACCGGGCGTTCCGCGACGAGGTGCCCGAGGAGCCGTACACCGTCCCCATCGGCGAGGCGGTCACCCGCCGCGAGGGCGGCGACGTGGCGGTGTTCACCTACGGCGCCATGACGCGCCCGACGCTGGAGGCCGCCAAGAGCCTCGCCGAGGAGGGGATCGAGTGCGAGGTCGTCGACCTCCGGACCGTCTCCCCGCTCGACCGCGAGGCGATCGTCGAGGCGTTCGAGGCCACCGGGCGCGCCGTCGTCGTCCACGAGGCCCCGAAGACCGGCGGGCTCGCGGCCGAGATCACGGCGATCGTCCAGGAGGAGGCGCTGCTGTATCAGGAGGCGCCCGTGAAGCGGGTCACCGGGTTCGACGTGCCGTACCCGCTGTACGCGCTGGAGGACTACTACCTCCCGTCCGCGGCGCGCATCGAGGAGGGTATCAAAGAGGCGGTGGAGTTCTGAGTATGCCTGTCAAAGAGTTCAAACTGCCCGACGTGGGCGAAGGCGTCGCCGAGGGCGAGCTGGTCACCTGGCTGGTCGCGCCCGGCGACCGCGTCGAGGAGGACCAGCCGGTCGCGGAGGTCGAGACCGACAAGGCGCTCGTCGAGGTCCCATCGAGCTACGACGGAACCGTCGAGGAGCTGTTCGTCGAGGAGGGCGACATCGTCCCCGTCGGCGACGTGATCATCTCGTTCCGCGTCGGCGAGGACGGGGAGGGCGGCGAGGCGACCGCGGAAGCCGACGCCGACTCGGCGGAAGCCGACGCCGACGCGACCGAATCGGCGGCTGACGCCGACACCGAGTCGGCGTCGGAGCCGGGCACCGAGCCGGAGCCTGAGACCCCGTCCGGCCGGACCTTCGCGCCGCCGTCGGCCCGCCGGCTCGCCCGCGAACTGGGCGTCGACATCGCGGCGGTCGACGGGAGCGGCCCCGGCGACCGGATCAGCGAGGCAGACGTGCGGGCGCACGCTGAGGGCGGCGACGGAGGTTCCGATACCGCCGATTCCGGCTCCGACGAGGCACCGACCCCGACCCCGACCGACGTGGGATCCGGCGGCCGCAAGTCGGCCGTGAAAAAGCGCGGCGACGACGGGGCCACCGGATCCGCGGCGACGACCGCGACCGCGCCCGACGCCCCCGAGCCGGCCGGCCGCGAGACGACTCTCGCGACGCCGGCGACCCGGAAGGTCGCCCGCGAGCTGGGTGTCGAGGTCGACGACGTGCCGACCGACGAGACCCGGGACGGCGAGGCGTTCGTCACCGGCGAGGCGGTTCGGGCGTACGCGGAGGCGCTGGAGTCGGGGGAATCGCCCGAGCCGGAAGCGCCAGAAGCGCCAGAAGCGCCAGAAGCGCCAGAAGCGCCAGAAGCGACGGTCGTCGACGCCGACGCGTCCGTGCCCGAACCGGGGTCCGTCGACGCCTCATCGAGCGCCGGCTCGACCGACGAGACCGTCCCCTACCGCGGCGTGCGCCGCACCATCGGGAAGCAGATGGAGCGCTCGAAGTTCACCGCCCCGCACGTCACCCACCACGACACCGCCGAGGTCGACGCGCTCGTGGAGGCGCGCGAGGAGCTGAAACCGAGAGCGGAAGAGGAGGGTGTGAAGCTCACCTACATGCCGTTCGTGATGAAGGCGATCGTCGCGGGGCTGAAGGAGTACCCGTCCCTCAACAGCGAGCTCCGCGAGGACGACGAGGAGATCGTGTTGAAGGGCGACTACAACCTCGGGGTCGCCGTCGCGACCGACGCCGGGCTGATGGTGCCGGTCGTCGAGAGCGTCGACGAGAAGGGGCTCTTCGAGCTGGCCGCGGAGGTCAGGGACCTCGCTTCGCGCGCCCGCGAACGGAAGCTCAAGCCGGCAGAGATGAAGGGCGGCACGTTCTCGATCACTAACTTCGGCGCCATCGGCGGGGAGTACGCCACGCCGATCATCAACTACCCCGAGACCGCGATCTTAGGGCTGGGCGCCATCGAGGAACGCCCGGTCGCTCGCGACGGCGAGGTCGTCGCGGCCCCGACCCTGCCGCTGTCGCTGTCGATCGACCACCGCGTGATCGACGGCGCGGTCGCGGCCGAGTTCGCGAACACCGTGATTGAACACCTTGAACACCCGTTGCTACTGTTGTCACACTAATGGTTGTCGGAGACATCGCAACCGGAACGGAGGTACTGGTGATCGGCGCGGGACCGGGCGGCTACGTCGCCGCCATCCGCGCCGCGCAGGAGGGACTCGACACGACCTTGGTCGAGAAGGACGCCTACGGCGGCGCCTGCCTCAACCGCGGCTGTATCCCCTCGAAGGCGCTGATCACGGGCTCGGGGCTCGCCCACGAGGCCGGCAACGCCGAGTCGATGGGGATCCACGCGGACCCCGCCGTCGACATGGGGAAGATGGTCGAGTGGAAGGACGGGGTCGTCGACCGGCTCACCGGCGGCGTCGAGAAGCTCTGTAAGGCCAACGGCGTCAACCTGATCGAGGGGACCGCCTCGTTCGTCGACGAGCACACCGCTCGCGTCGCCCACGGCGGCGAGGGACAGGGCTCCGAGTCGATCGAGTTCGAGCACGCGGTCGTCGCGACCGGCTCGCGTCCGATCCAGATCCCCGGCTTCGACTTCGCCGAGGACCACGTCTGGAGCTCCGCCGAGGCGCTCGACGCCGACACGGTCCCGGACCGGCTCGGGATCGTCGGCGGCGGGTACATCGGCATGGAGCTGGCGACGACGTACGCCAAGCTCGGCGCCGACGTGACGGTCGTCGAGATGCTCGACGACATCCTTGACCCCTACGAGGACGACGTGAAGCGGATCGTCCGCACGCGCGCCGAGGAGCTCGGCGTCGAGTTCCACTTCGGCGAGGGCGCGAGCGAGTGGTCGGAGGCCGCCGACGGCGGCTACCTCCTCCACACCGAGACGGAGGAAGGCGAGGAGTCGACGTACGGCGTCGACAAAGTCCTCGTCGCGGTCGGACGTCGGCCGGTCACGGACGGGCTCGACCTCGGCGAGGCCGGGATCGAGACCGACGACCGCGGCTTCATCGAGACGGACGACCGCACCCGCACCGCGGTCGACCACATACACGCCGTCGGCGACGTTTCGGGCGAGCCGATGCTCGCGCACGCGGCCTCGAAGGAGGGGATCGTCGCCGCCGAGGTGATCGCGGGCGAGCCGGCCGCGATGGACCAGCAGGCGATCCCCGCGGCCGTCTTCACCGACCCCGAGATCGGGACGGTCGGACTGACCGAGGCGGAGGCCGAGGCGGAGGGGTTCGATCCCGTCGTCGGCGAGATGCCGTTCAACGCCTCCGGGCGCGCGATGACGACCGGCCACACCGAGGGGTTCGTCCGGATCGTCGCCGACGACGAGACCGGCTTCGTGCTCGGCGCGCAGATCGTCGGCCCGGAGGCCTCGGAGCTTATCGCCGAGGTCGCGCTCGCGATCGAGATGGGCGCGACGCTGGAGGACGTGGCGGCGACGGTCCACACCCACCCGACGCTCGCGGAGGCGGTGATGGAGGCCGCGGAGAACGCCCGCGGCCAGGCGATTCACACGCTGAATCGGTAGTCGAGAGCCGATCCGACTCTGGCTCTTCTCTTACGCCGACGCGTCGTAGCCCGCCTCGCTCACCGCGCTCACCAAGGCGTCCGGGTCGGCGTCGCCCTCGACGGTCGCGGACTCGCGCTCGCGGTCCGCGGTCGCGCTTTCGACGCCGTCGACGCCTTCGAGCGCCTCCGTCACGCTTTGCTCGCAGTGCTCACACGACATCCCCTCGACGGTGATCGTCTGACTCATGACGGGTTCCGGTAGGGTCGGAAGCGGTTTGTCGCTTTCTCCTTCGCGATCGGGGTTCGAACGCCGTCTCGACTTTGGAATCCGAACCCGATCGCCCAACCGTCTTATATATCGGAGCCGTACCGGGAGACATGCGCGACCTCGACGAGACGGACTTGGAGATCCTGTCGCTGCTGGCAGAGAACGCCCGGCGTCCCTTCAGCGAGATCGGCGAGCGGGTGGGGCTGTCGGGGCCGGCGGTCTCCGACCGCGTCACGCGGCTGGAGGAGACCGGCGTCATCGAGGGGTTCACCGTCGACGTCGACCGCACGAAGCTTCAGGCCGGGGTTCCGGTGCTCGTGGACGTGGAACTGCCGCCGAACCGCCCCGAGGCGCTCGACGCGGCGCGGGATCGGGCCCGAGAGGCCGACGCGGTCGAGCACGTCTTCGTCACGGCCGAGGGCGACCTCCGGGTGTACGCTCGCGTCGAGGGTCGGAACGCGCGGGAGTGGGTGGCCGGGCTGTTCGAGGGGGTTGCCGTCGACGACTACGCGGTCACGCTGGTCGACGAGTTCGAGTGGACGCCGTCGATCGAGGGCGTGGAGTTCGCGTTGACGTGTGCGGAATGCTCGAATACTGTTGATAGTGAAGGCGAGACGGCGCGGATCGATGGCGAGGTGTACCACTTCTGCTGTCCGTCCTGCCTGTCGCGTTTTAGGGAGCGGTACCAGCGACTGGAGGAGGGGGCGTGATACGGTGAATACGCAGTTGACCCCGGATCGTCTGTGAACTCCGCCAAAGCCCCAGTCGCGAGGGCTCGCGCGCCTTGCTGCGCTCCTCTCTCGGTCGCTTCGCTCCCTCGTTGCGGTGCTTACTGCGGCGTGCTTCGCCCTCGCGACTGCCCCTTTGAGTCCCGCCCGAACTGCAACCGCACAGCACCTCACACCTCCCCAGCCTCGTCAGTCGCCCTCCGCGTTGCTTCGGCGACTGACTCCCTCGCGCGTGCTGACTCGCGGCCTGTCGGCCGCTCGCAGGCACGCGCCACCGCCTTCTTTAGATCGACGCCCTCGCTCGTCCCGTTTCCTTGTCTCTCCGATCGACTGATCACAACGGCCACTTTGGAATCGAAGGTTTCGACCCACTCGGAGGCGAACTCTCGAAGCAGAAAACCGCCTAAGGGTGGAACACGTAGTAGTACACATGCCAACGAGAACAGCTCACCTGAACGTCACGGGCATGTCCTGCGCCAACTGCTCGGCGACGATCGAGGACGCCCTCGACGACCTCGACGGGGTGGCGTCGGCGAACGCCAACTACGCCACCGACGAGGGATCGGTCGAGTACGACCCCGAGGAGGTGTCGCTCGGCGAGATATTCGACGCGATCGAGTCGGCGGGGTACGGCGCAGTCACCGAGACGGTTTCGGTCGCGATCACGGACATGTCCTGCGCGAACTGCGCGGAGGCCAACACGGAGGCCCTCGAATCGACGCCGGGCGTGATCGTGGCCGACGTGAACTACGCGACCGACGAGGCGCAGGTCCGGTATAACCCCGCCGACGCCTCGCTCGGCGACCTCTACGACGCGATCGAGTCGGCGGGGTACTCGCCGGTCCGGGAGGGCGGCGAGGGCGGTGGAGACGGCGACGACGGCGGCGACGGCGCCGGCACGGGCGACGCCGAACAGGACGCCCGCGACGCCGCCCGCGAGGAGGAGATCCGCAAGCAGCTCCGACTGACCCTCTTCGGTGCGGTCCTCGCGACTCCCCTGCTGGCGTTCATGGCCGATCACCTGCTGTTCGCCGGCGAGATATTCCCGGACCGCGTCTTCGGCGTGCGTCTCGGCTGGGTCCAGTTCCTGCTCGCGACCCCCGTGCAGATCGTCTTGGGGCGCCCGTTCTACAGGAACTCCTACAAGGCGCTCGTGACGAACGGGCGCGCCAACATGGACGTGCTGATCGCGCTCGGCTCCACGACCGCGTACGTCTACTCGGTCGCGGCGCTCTCGGGCGCGATCGCCGGGAGCCTCTACTTCGATACGGCCGCGCTCATCCTCGTGTTCATCACGCTCGGCAACTACCTGGAGGCCCGCTCGAAGGGCCGCGCCGGCGAGGCGCTCCGGAAGTTACTGGAGATGGAGGCCGATCAGGCAACCCTCGTCGACGATGACGGAACCGAGCGGGAGGTCCCCGTCGACGAGGTCGAGGTCGGGGACCGGATGAAGGTGCGCCCGGGCGAGAAAATCCCGACCGACGGGGTCGTCGTCGACGGCCAGAGCGCGGTCGACGAGTCGATGGTGACCGGCGAGTCGGTCCCGGTCGAGAAGGGGGAAGGCGACGAGGTCGTCGGGTCGACGGTGAACGAGAACGGGCTGCTCGTGGTCGAGGCGACGAAGGTCGGCGCCGACACCGCGCTCCAGCAGATCGTCCGCACGGTCAAGGAGGCGCAGTCGCGCCAGCCCGACATCCAGAACCTCGCCGACCGCATCTCGGCGTACTTCGTCCCCGCGGTCATCGTCAACGCCCTCCTGTGGGGAACCGTCTGGTTCCTCTTCCCGGAGGCGCTTGCCGGGTTCGTCGACGCCCTGCCGCTGTGGGGGCTCGTCGCCGGCGGCCCGAGCGCCGCGGGCGGTGCCGTCACAGTCTCCGAGTTCGCGATCGTCGTGTTCGCCTCCGCGGTGCTCATCGCCTGCCCCTGCGCGCTCGGGCTGGCGACGCCCGCCGCGACGATGGTCGGCACGACGATCGGCGCCGGACACGGCGTCCTGTTCAAGGGCGGCGACGTGCTCGAACGCGCCAAGGACGTCGACACCGTCGTCTTCGACAAGACGGGGACGCTCACCGAGGGCGAGATGGAGCTGACCGACGTGGTCGCGTTCGACCGCGACGGCGAGCCCCTCCCGGACGGCGGCGCGGCGCAGCGGTGGGAGGGCGACGACGACCTCCCGTCCCCCGGCTCCGATCCCGACACCGATCGCAACCCGGAAGACGAGGTACTCCGACTCGCCGCGACCGCCGAGCGCGGCAGCGAACACCCGCTCGCCCGCGCCATCGTCGAGGGCGCCGAGTCGCACGGGATCGACGTGGGATCCCCGGACGAGTTCGAGAACGTCCCCGGGCAGGGGGTCCGCGCGACGGTCGCCTCGGACGGGTCCGGCGAGGCCACCGAGGTGCTGGTCGGCAACCGGAAGCTGCTGCGTGACAACGGGATCGACCCCTCGCCCGCCGCGGAGACGATGGAGCGCTTGGAGAGCGAGGGGAAGACGGCGATGCTCGTCGCCCGCGTGTCCGCTGACACGAACGAGGGCCGGCTCCTCGGCGTCGTCGCCGACGCGGACACCGTGAAGCCGAGCGCGGCCGACGCCGTCTCGGCCCTCCGCGACCGCGGTATCGACGTGATGATGATCACGGGCGACAACGAGCGCACCGCCCGCGCGGTCGCCGAGCAGGTCGGGATCGACCCCGAAAACGTCCGGGCGGAGGTCCTCCCGGAGGACAAGTCCGACGCGATCGAGGCGATCCAAGCCGACGGTCGGCAGGCGATGATGGTCGGCGACGGCGTCAACGACGCCCCCGCGCTCGCGGTCGCGTACGTCGGGACCGCCATCGGGAGCGGCACGGACGTGGCCATCGAGGCCGCGGACGTGACCCTGATGCGCGACGACCCGCTCGACGTGGCGAAGGCGATCCGGATCTCGGACGCGACGCTCCAGAAGATCAAACAGAACCTCGTGTGGGCGCTCGGCTACAACACGCTGATGATCCCGCTCGCGTCGCTCGGCCTGCTCCAGCCCGCGCTGGCCGCCGGGGCGATGGCGCTGTCCAGCGTGAGCGTGCTCACCAACAGCCTGCTGTTCCGCCGGTACGACCCCGACCGCGATTACCGGCTGCTCGGCCGACTGCGGTGAGCGAGGCCGACCGCTCCGATCACGGCTCGCCCCTCGTCACGCGGTACGCCTGATCGGCATACCAGAATCGGACCGTCTCGTCGTCGTCGACGACCCGGTCGGCTGTTCGCCTGTTTGTCCGAAGGACCATCTGCTCGACATCTTCGACTGTGAACGCGAGCAGATTTCGGTAGCCGCGATTCCGCCACCGCATCATCTGCTCGGCGATGATCGTGCGGTCGGCCGTCTGCGCTCGCTCCAGCGTGAGGGTGGCCCGATCCCCGTCGTCGCCGTCCGACGCCGCCCGCCACCCGTCTGTCGTGACGGTTACCGTGGTCCCGTCCGACTCGCTCGTCGCGTCGTCGGTCGGCACGACGGAGACCGGCGGCGCGTCGAACTCGACGATGGCGGCGCTCTCCGATGTCGCGTGCCCGTATCCCACCACGGCCGCGTAGTGGCCTCCACCGAGATATGGATACTGCACGTCATCGTTGGTGTCTATTTCACCTGCCGCTGCCTCTATCGTCCACGTTTCACTCTCGCCTGCCGAGAGATTGTAACAGATGCCGTCGTGGGCGCCCGGACCGATGTGAAACCACCGTTCGTCCCGCAGCTTGTAGAGGTTCCAGTGGCCGCAGCCGGTCGATTCCTGTGACCGATTGTGATACGTGAAGTCGATCTGAGCAGGCAGTTCCGTCCTTTCGGTGCTCGGACGGACGAATCCCTGAGTCGTTTCGTCGGATTCGTGGTACCAAGTGACTTCGTTCTCGCCCGGAAGGTCCGGCACCGACATCCCGGCGAACTCCGAGTCGGTTGTCGGTCCCGGTGTGTCTGCCGGGTCGGTCGACTCGCTTCTCGTCGTCGGTTCGTCTGCCGATTCGTTCGATCCTTCTTCCGGCGTGTTGCAGCCGGCAAACGCCCCGAGGGCGACCGACAGGCCGGCGAGGAGGGCGCGTCGGCGCATACCCTCCCTGTTCGCCAGCGTGTGAAGGCTCTTGTGGGGGGTCTCGATGGGACACAGCTAGCCCACGAATCCACATTTAGTATAGCGATATACAATTTAAACACCTGATCGAGCCCCAATCCCCGATCGACAGCTACGACCGCCTCGCACGTCGGTTCCGGTCCACTGAGAGACGATCGACCGGCTTTTTCCCCGCCGTGCCGTCGGATCGAGTATGGCCGACGAGTTCGACCCCGAGAAGTTCGAGGACAAGTACGCGAACTACTTCAACGAGCTCCAGCGGGCGTACAAGAACGCGTTCAACCAGATGAACGACCGGTACGACTCGGAGCTGATCCACGGGATCGACCAGACGGTGCTCAACGAGTCCGAGCCGTTCTACGAGGACGGCGAGTTCCGCGTCGAACTCCCCGAGAACCCCCGCGACCGCATTCAGGGTGCCGTCCCCGTTGACGACGAGACGTTCGAGGAGACGCTCGACGAGTACGTCGACCGGATCGAGACGGAGCTGTACCGGACGCTGGGTGTCGACCGCCCGGAGTGAGATAGCCGCGTTCCGACCGCTTCACCCCCAGAGACGACGGTTCTCGCACCCTGCGTTCCGTCGAACCAAAGGCATAAGCCGCCCGGACGCCAACTCGCGTACATGAGCACGGACACGACTGACGCGGACAACGACCTCCGCGAGCGGATCACGAACTTCCTGCGACGCAACTTCCCGCAGATCCAGATGCACGGCGGGAGCGCCGCCATCAGCCACCTCGACCGCGAGAGCGGCGAGGTCACGATCCAGCTCGGCGGCGCCTGCTCCGGCTGCGGTATCTCCCCCATGACGATCCAGGCGATCAAGTCTCGGATGGTCAAGGAGATCCCGGAAATCGAGACGGTCCACGCCGACACCGGTATGGACTCCGGCGCGGACGGCGACCTCGGCGGCACCAGCAGCGGCGGCATGTCCCCCTCTTTCCCCGGCGAGACGACCGACGACGGCGGCGACGACGAAGGCCCGCAGGCCCCGTTCTGAGCGGTTCTCCCGATCTCGCGGCTCCGTTCTCTTCGGTTTTTTGCGTTCGATAGCCGTTCTCTCGGTGTTCAGGGCGTCTCTCGACGATTCCTTGTCGACATAGCTGTGCCTCTTCCGGACGAATTAAATCAAATGTCGCTATATCAATTCGGGTTCGCGGTGCGACTGAAGGGTTTTTGCCCCCGGCGGTCGTGGACGATTTCTATGCACCATCGGGAGGTCGAGACGACGGCGGAGTACGTCGCGCGGTTCGAGACGGGCGCCGACTGGCGCGAGGAGATCGAGGACCTCGCCCGGGCGGAGGATGTCGAAGCGGGCTGGTTCACGGCGCTCGGAGCCGTACAGGACGCGGAGGTGTGGTTCTACGACCAGGACGACACCGAGTATAAATCCGTGAGCTTCGACGAGCCGCTGGAGGTCGCGGCCTGCGTCGGCAACGTCTCGCTGCTCGACGGCGACGTGTTCGCGCACACGCACGTCGTGCTGTCGCGGCCGAGCGGGCAGGCGCTCGCGGGCCACCTCGACTCCGCGACCGTCTGGGCCGGGGAGTGCCACCTGCGGGCGTTCGCGGAGCCGCTGGAGCGCTCCCACGACGAGGCCACCGACCTCGACCTATGGCTCTGAGGCGGAGCGCGCGGCGATGAGGCCGGACGACGAGCGCTATTTCGCTCGGATCGAGGACCGCCTCGACGAGGCGTGGGACGTGGCCGAAGCCGCCAAAGAGCAGGGTCACGACCCGAAACCGGAGATCGAGATCCCGATCGCTCGCGACATGGCCGACCGCGTCGAGAACATCCTCGGGATCGACGGGGTGGCGGAGCGCGTCCGCGAGCTGGAGGGCGAGATGTCCCGCGAGGAGGCGGCGCTGGAGCTCGTCACCGACTTCGTCGAGGGGACCGTCGGCGACTACGACTCCCGCGCCGGCAAGGTCGAGGGCGCGGTCCGGACCGCGGTCGCGCTGCTCACCGAGGGGGTCGTCGCCGCGCCGATCGAGGGGATCGACCGGGTGGAGCTGCTGGAGAACGACGACGGCACGGAGTTCGTCAACGTCTACTACGCCGGCCCGATCCGGTCGGCGGGCGGGACCGCACAGGCGCTGTCCGTGCTCGTCGCTGACTACGCCCGGTCGCTGCTCGACATCGACGAGTACAAGCCCCGCGACGTGGAGGTCGAGCGATACGCCGAGGAGATCGCCCTCTACGACAAGGAGACGGGGCTCCAGTACACGCCGAAGGACAAGGAGTCGAAGTTCATCGCCCAGCACATGCCCGTCATGCTCGACGGGGAGGCGACGGGCGACGAGGAGGTCTCGGGGTTCCGCGACCTGGAGCGCGTCGACACCAACTCCGCGCGCGGCGGGATGTGTCTCGTCGCCGCCGAGGGGATCGCGCTGAAGGCCCCGAAGATCCAGCGGTACACCCGCGACCTCGACGAGGTCGACTGGCCGTGGCTCCAGGACCTGATCGACGGGACGATCGGGAAGGACGGCGGCGGCGCGAGCGACGAGGCCGCCGAGGACGCCGACGCAGAAACGGACGACGGCGAGGACGCCGGTACGGATCCGAACGAGGCTGACGACGCGGCCGACGACCCGGAGAGCGACGACTCGGAGGCGGCCGAGCCCGACGGACCCCTCCGCGCGAACTCTTCCCAGAAGTTCCTCCGCGACCTGATCGCGGGCCGGCCCGTCTTCACCCATCCGAGCGAGGCGGGCGGGTTCCGGCTCCGATACGGTCGCGCGCGCAACCACGGGTTCGCGACCGGTGGGGTCCACCCGGCGACGATGCACCTCGTCGACGACTTCCTCGCGGCGGGCACCCAGATCAAGACGGAGCGGCCGGGGAAGGCCCACGGGGTTGTCCCCGTCGACTCCATCGAGGGCCCGACGGTGCGCCTCGCGAACGGCGAGGTCCGGCGGATCGACGACCCCGAGGAGGCGAAGGAGATCCGGAACGGCGTCGAGAAGGTGCTCGATCTCGGCGAGTACCTCGTCAACTACGGCGAGTTCGTCGAGAACAACCACCCGCTCGCGCCCGCGTCGTACGTCTACGAGTGGTGGGTCCAGGAGTTCGAGGCCGCCGGCGCCGACGTGCAGGCCATGGAGGACGACCCGCACGTCGACCTCGAACACCCCGACGTCGACGAAGCGCTCGCGTGGGCGCGCGAGTACGACTGCCCGCTCCACCCGGAGTACACCTACCTCTGGCACGACGTGTCCGTCGACGCGTTCGAGGCGCTCGCCGACGCGGTCGCCGCCGGCGACGTGGTCGAGGGCGTCCTCGCGATCGAGCGCACGGACGCGACCCAGACCGCGCTGGAGTCGCTGTTGGTCGAACACGTCGCGACGCCGGACGCGCTCCGGATCCCCACGTGGCGCCCGCTGGCGCGCTCGCTCGGGGTCGACGACGGGCTCCGAAAGACGTGGGACGCGAGCGACCTCTCGACCGCGGCCCGCGAGTGGGACGACGGCGAGAACGCGGTGAAGGCCGTCAACGAGGTCGCCCCCTTCGAGGTGCGAGAGCGGGCGCCGACCCGGATCGGGAACCGGATGGGACGCCCGGAGAAGTCGGAGAGCCGCGACCTCTCGCCCGCGGTCCACACGCTGTTCCCGATCAACGAGGCCGGCGGTCCCCAGCGCGACGTGACGGAGGCCGCGAGCGTCATGGACGACTCGGGCCATCGAGGCCGGCTGGAGCTGGAGGTCTCCGACCGGGTGTGTCCCGAGTGCGGCGAGCACACGTACCGGGCGCAGTGCCCGGACTGCGAGGTCCACACCGACCTCCACTACGAGTGCGGCGGCTGCGGCACCGTCTGCGAGCCCGACGAGGCCGGCCGCGTCGAGTGTCCCCGCTGCGAGTGGGAGGTGACGGCGGCGACCGACCGGGAGGTCGACCTCAACGACGCGTACCGCTCCGCGCTCGACAACGTCGGCGAGCGGGAGTCCGCCTTCGAGATCCTCAAAGGGGTTCAGGGGCTCACCTCGCGGAACAAGACCCCCGAGCCGATCGAGAAGGGGATCCTCCGCGCGAAGAACGGCGTCACGTCGTTCAAGGACGGGACGGTCCGCTACGACATGACCGACCTCCCCGTCACGTCGGTCCGGCCCGAGGAGCTCGACGTCACCGCCGATCACCTCCGGGAGATCGGCTACGAGACGGACATCGACGGCGAGCCGTTGCGCCACGACGACCAGCTCGTCGAGCTCCGCGTGCAGGATATCGTCCTCTCCGACGGCGCCGCCGAGCACATGCTCAAGACCGCGGACTTCGTCGACGACCTCTTAGAGCAGTACTACGACCTCCCCCGCTTCTACGAGGTCAACGAGCGCGACGACCTCGTCGGCGAGCTCGTCTTCGGGATGGCCCCCCACACGAGCGCCGCGACTGTCGGGAGAGTGGTCGGTTTCACCTCGGCCGCCGTCGGATACGCTCATCCGTACTTTCACGCCGCGAAACGGCGGAACTGCTTCCACCCGGAGACGGAGATCGAGTACCGAGACGGCGCGGGTTGGCACCGCGAGACCATCGAGGAATTCGTCGAGGATCGGTTGGCCGATCCCGAGACTGATGACTTCGGAACACTCATCAACAAACTCGATGGCAACGTCGAGGTTCCTTCGATCGACGAACACGGAAATAAGTCGACACAGCCGGTGACTGCCGTCTCGAAACACCTGACTCAGGACCATCTCGTCCGAGTCAAGACCCAGCGTGGACGTTCGATTCGCGTGACGCCCGACCACACGATGCTGCGAGTCGCGGATGGTGGCGTTCAAAAGGTCGACGCGAACGAACTGGAGGTCGGCGATTCGGTTCCGGCGAGGGGTCTCCGCCACGAGATATCGGCGGACGCCACCGCCGACGCGACGACGGATGGGGGGATCGAGACGGACATAGTCACCTCGATCGAGTTCCTCGAAAGCGACGTTGACTACACCTACAATCTCACAGTCGCCGAGACGCACACGCTCGCGGCGAACGATTTACTGGTCGCTCAATGTGATGGTGACGAGGATTGCGTAATGCTGTTAATGGACGGTCTTCTCAACTTCTCGAAGACGTTCTTGCCGGACCAGCGGGGCGGTCGCATGGACGCGCCCCTCGTGATGTCCTCGCGGATCGATCCCTCGGAGATCGACGACGAGGCGCACAACGTCGACATCGCGCGGGAGTACCCGCGCGAGTTCTACGACGCGACGCTGGAGATGGCCGATCCGGAGTCGGTCGAGGACCTGATCCAGATCGGCGAGGACACGCTCGGGACCGACGAGGAGTACCACGGGTTCGGCCACACTCACGACACCACCGACATCGCGATGGGGCCGGATCTGTCGGCGTACAAGACGCTCGGCGACATGATGGAGAAGATGGACGCGCAGCTGGAGCTGGCCCGGAAGCTCCGCGCGGTCGACGAGACCGACGTGGCCGAGCGCGTGATCGAGTACCACTTCCTGCCGGACATCATCGGGAACCTCCGGGCGTTCTCGCGGCAGGAGACGCGGTGTCTCGACTGCGGCGAGAAGTACCGGCGGATGCCCCTCTCGGGCGACTGCCGCGAGTGCGGGGGGCGGGTGAACCTCACCGTCCACGAGGGGTCGGTGAACAAGTACGTCGACACCGCGATCGAGGTCGCCGACCGGTTCGGCTGCCGCCCGTACACGAAACAGCGACTGAAGGTGTTAGACCAGTCGCTGGAGTCGATCTTCGAGGACGACACGAACAAGCAGTCCGGCATCGCGGACTTCATGTGAGGGATCCGGTTCGTTGGGCGTTTTCTGCGGGTCTCTACGCGGTGATGGGTGCCGTCGGTCGGTGAGAAGTGATCGATCTCGCTGTGACGCTGACGATCTCCAAAGCCCCAGCCGGGAGGACGGCGCAGGCGATGCAAGGACCGCAAGGAGGGAGCGGTAGCGACCGACTGAGGACCGCAGCGAGCGTACGCCGTCCTCCCGGCTGCCCCTTTGAGTCACACCGCCCGCACAGCAACCGCACCTCACGCCTCCCCAGCCTCGTCGGTCGTCCTCCGCGCTGCTCCGGACGACCGACTCCCTCGCGGGCTTCTCGCGGTCGCCGGTGGCGACCGCTCGGAGGCACGCCACCGCTGCTGCCGTCCTCTTCTGTTTATAAACAGACCGGCGTTATTGCTTCACCTCAGTCGTCGTCGCGCGCTTCCTCGACCACCTGCACGAACTCGCGGGCGGTCTCGGTGATCGCCTCGTAGTCGCCGCGCTCGGCGGCGTCGTAGTCGACGAGGGCGCCGCCCGCGCCGACCGCGAACGCGCCGGCGGCGATGTAGTCCGCGGCGTTGTCGGGGCCGACGCCGCCGGTCGGCATCATCGGGATCTGGCCGAGCGGCCCCCTCATGGCTCCGAGGTGGTCCGGGCCGACCGTCTTGGCGGGGAACACCTTCACGAAGTCGGCGCCGGCCTCGTAGCCGCGGATCGCCTCGGTCGGGGTCATCACGCCGGGCGCGCTGACGGCGCCGTAGCGGTTGCACGCCTCGATCACGTCCTCGTGGAGGCTCGGCGAGACGACGAACTCGGCGCCGGCCATCAGCGTGGTCCGGGCCGTCTCGCTGTCGAGGACCGTCCCGGTGCCCACGACGACCTCGTCGTCGAAGGAGCCGGCGACCTCGCCGATCTTCTCGGCCACGTCGGGCGTGTCGGCGGTGATCTCGACGGCGGTGACGCCGCCCTCGCGGAGCGCCTCCGTGATCTCGATGAGCTGGTCGGCCTCGACTCCGCGCAGTACCGCGACGACACCGCTGTCGACGATCCGTGAGAGCGTTTCGTTCATGCGCTCCCGTTTCCGAGCGATCACCTAAATAGACGCGGATGCGCACGAGACGTTTCGATCGGACGCCCCGGATCGTGCCGACCGGACGCCCCGGATCGTGCGACCGATCGACACGAAACCGGCGCGATCGCGGGTCGATCCGGTCGAAACGGCCGAGACGAAACACTACCCTTTTGACCCTCCTTTCGGTAACAAGCGGTATAATGGGCCGACGCAAGAAGATCGTTCAAGAGTGCGAGCGGCTGATGGACACGCCGGAGAACATCCGGAACATCGCCATCGCCGCCCACGTCGACCACGGGAAGACGACGCTCTCCGACAACCTGCTGGCCGGTGCCGGCATGATCTCCCAGGACACCGCGGGCGAGCAGCTCGCGATGGACACGAAGGAGGACGAACAGGAGCGCGGCATCACCATCGACGCGGCGAACGTCTCGATGACTCACGAGTACGGGGACACCAACCACCTCATCAACCTCATCGACACGCCGGGCCACGTCGACTTCGGTGGCGACGTCACCCGCGCGATGCGCGCGGTCGACGGCGCGCTGGTGGTCGTCGACGCCGTCGAGGGCGCGATGCCCCAGACCGAGACGGTGCTCCGGCAGGCGCTCCGCGAGGGCGTCAAGCCGACGCTGTTCATCAACAAGGTCGACCGCCTCATCTCCGAACTTCAGGAAGGCCCTGAAGAGATGCAGAAGCGCCTGCTCGCGGTCATCCAGGACGTCAACGACCTCATCCGCGGCATGACCGAGGAGATGGACGACATCGAAGACTGGACGGTCTCCGTCGAGGAAGGGACCGTCGGCTTCGGCTCCGCGCTGTACAAGTGGGGTGTCTCGATGCCGTCGATGCAGCGGACCGGCATGGACTTCGGCGAAATCATGGAGCTCGAACGTGCGGACAACCGCCAGGAACTCCACGAGCGCACGCCGCTGTCCGACGTGGTGCTCGACATGGTGTGTGAGCACTTCCCCAACCCTGTCGACGCCCAGCCGATGCGCGTTCCGCGTATCTGGCGTGGTGACGCCGAATCCCAGCTCGCCGACGACATGCGGCTGGTCAACGAGGACGGCGAAGTCGTCCTGATGGTTACTGACATCGGTGTCGACCCTCACGCCGGCGAAATCGCCGCCGGGCGTGTCTTCTCCGGCACGCTGGAGAAGGGGCAAGAGCTGTACGTCTCCGGGACTGCGGGCAAGAACCGCATCCAGAGCGTCGGCATCTACATGGGTGGCGAGCGCGAGGAAGTCGACCGCGTCCCCGCCGGAAATATCGCCGCCGTCACGGGCCTCAAGGACGCCATCGCTGGCTCCACCGTCTCAAGCGAGGAGATGACGCCGTTCGAGTCCATCGAGCACATCTCGGAGCCGGTCATCACGAAGTCCGTCGAGGCACAGAACATGGACGACCTGCCGAAGCTCATCGAGACGCTCCAGCAGGTCGCTAAGGAAGACCCGACCATTCAGGTCGAAATTAACGAGGACACCGGCGAGCACCTCATCTCCGGGCAGGGTGAACTCCACCTAGAAGTCATCGGTCAGCGTATCGAGCGCAATCAGGGCATCCCGATCAACACCGGTGAGCCGATTGTTGTCTACCGCGAGGCCCCGCAGGAAGACAGCCGCGAAGTCGAAGGTCGGTCGCCAAACAACCACAACCGCTTCTACATCAGCATCGAGCCGCTCGGCGAGGACATCGTTGAGACGATCAAGATGGGCGAGGCGTCGATGGACATGCCGGAACTGGAGCGCCGTGAAGCGCTGCAGGAGGCCGGTATGGACAAGGACGACTCCCAGAACATCGAGCACATCCACGGGACCAACATCCTGCTTGATGAGACGAAGGGTATCCAGCACCTCAACGAGACGATGGAGCTCGTCATCGAAGGTCTCGAAGAGGCTCTCGACGACGGTCCGCTCGCGTCCGAGCCGGTCCAGGGGTCGCTCATCCGTCTCCACGACGCCCGCCTCCACGAGGACGCTATCCACCGCGGTCCGGCCCAGGTTATCCCGGCCGTCCGCGAGGCTGTGCACAACTCCCTCATTGACGCCAGCATCAAGCTGCTGGAGCCGATTCAGCAGGTCCGCATCGACGTGCCCAACGACCACATGGGCGCTGCGAGCGGCGAGATTCAGGGTCGCCGTGGCCGCGTCGACGACATGTACCAGGAAGGCGACCTGATGGTCGTCGAAGGCGTCGCCCCGGTTGACGAGATGATCGGCTTCTCCTCCGACATCCGCTCCGCGACCGAGGGCCGTGCCTCCTGGAACACCGAGAACGCCGGCTTCCAGGTCCTTGCCGACAATCTCCAGCCCGACAAGATCAGCGAGATCCGCGAGCGCAAGGGGATGAAGCAGGAACTGAACCCGGCCATCGACTACTTCTAAGTACCTTTTTACTTCGTCGGGTTTCCTCGCGCCGCCAACGGCGGCGCTGCGGGAACCACTCCTCGCAAAAATCTACGCTAAAAACGACCTCCGAGTCGCGCTCTGCGAGCGCGCTCGGAGTGAAACCGCGCGCCGACGGCGCGCGGTATGCGTGTCCGTTCCGCTCCGCTCTGTCTTATTGACTGCACTCGGACATGTTTTCCGCTACTCCCCTTCTGCTTGCGCCCGCAATCGATCGATTCGGTTCCCCAGCGGCGGCGATTTCGAGAACGGGTTCGCGAGTCGTCGTCGGGGCGGCTCCATGTCGTGGACGTCGGCGTACCGTTCGAGGGCGTCCGCGACGGCATCCGGGCCAACGCCCTCGGCCGCGTAGTCGTCGGCTGCCCGGACGCCGCGGCGAGTGACCCACAGGGTGACGACGAGCAGTCCGAGACTCGCGCCGACAAGGGGCCACAGCGGGCCGATGTCAACCAGTGCCGCGAACACCGGGACCAGCGCGATGAGCAGGCCACCGATAAGTCGAGCACGCACGCGGACCTCCTGACGGCCAGCCTGAACTGCGAGCAGGGCCGTTGCCATCTCGTCGTCAAACACGTCGAGGAACGTGCTCGTCACGAACAGGCGACGGTAGCCCGGGGCTCCACGGACAATCACGTTCGCGGTTCCTTCCTGTTCGGTGTCAAGCACCCGAACGTCGCGGACGGTCAGTCCTGCGCGCTCCCGGAGTCGGTTCAGTGTTTCCGTCGTCTGGTCGTCCGGCGTATCTACCGACCGCACTAGTGGGATAAACCACGGGGCAATGACCTGTACGCCGATGCCGAAAGCGGCAAGAAGTGCTAACACCGCGACTGACGACAGTCCGGCCTCAAGCGGTGCGACGACGACAGTCACCAGCACGGTGATTCCGAGGATGTACCGACCCATCCGGATGACCGCCTGACTGGTCGATAGTTTGATGTCCCGAACGCTGCGGATGCCCGGGACAGCTGGCGCGTAGGCGGCCAGCCCGACGAGACCAGCTGCGAGCAGTTCGGCGAACGTCGCTAGCACCGCTCCGACGACTCCGGTCTGTCCGCCGGCAATTAAGTGGCCGAGTCCAAGTAACAGAAAGACGACGTACGACAGCAGCGTGAACGGGAGAACGATGCCGAGCAACAACTGCCGGTATCTGACGACGGGGTTCGAGAGGCGCTGTACGACCGTGCTTCCGATCCCGCCGATGCCTGCTCCGACGACAGCGAACAGCCCGAAGACGAGCAACGCTGCGCCTGTCGACACTGATGTAGCTTGGAGGGCGTACACATACAACTCCCTCTGCCCTGAGTCAAAAAAACGTAGCGTTCACCTGCCTGCATCCGGCACGAGCATGGTTTGCCCCACGTTTAGGTCCACCGGCGTTGAACAGAGCGGTATGAGCGACCGCCTGCATCAGATTGTGGACCTTCTCGTGGCTGCTGTCATCGCCGGCACGTCGACGTTCATCTGGAGTTTCGTTCTGCCGACGGGGCTGGCGCTGACGCTTGCGGGGATGTTCGCGGCGATGTACTACTTCTCACGTAACCCCTGGGGGTCGCCTCGCGGCGAGGCGTACAACGAGTGGATCGATGACCTGTATGACCGGTTTCTGCCCTGAGACCAAACGAACGGTTTCTTATACGTGCCCCTGCTGAGTCATCCACAATGAGCCGAGATACTCAGGAGGTGAGCGGGCGATGAGCGACTCGACCGACGAGGTACGGTCCTACACAGTTCGGCTGGAACTGGTCGACGAACCGGGCGAACTGCTGCGGGCGCTCGAGCCCATCGCCACGAACGGCGGGAACCTCCTCTCTATCTTCCACGAGCGGGGGAACGTGACCCCGCGGGGGCACATCCCCGTGGAGGTCGACTTGGAGGCGACCCCCGAGCGGTTCGACGGGATCGTCGACGCACTCCGGGACGCAGGTATCAACGTCATTCAGGCCGGAGCCGAGCAGTACAGCGAGGCGCTGACGATCATCCTCACCGGCCACCTCGTCAACACTGACCTCTCCGATACACTCTCGCGGATTCACGAATCGACGGACGCGACCGTGACCGACCTCTCGCTGTCGGCCCCGGAGGGCACGGACGATGCCTCCAGCGCGCGCATTCGCCTGGCGACAGAGGAAGGGGCAGTCGACGAGACGATGTCCGCCATTCGTACCGTTGCTGACGAGAAGGGACTCCACGTCATCGAACCGCTTGCGGCGGGGGGTGAAGCATGAGACTCGCCGTTATCGGTGCCGGCGCCGTCGGCTCCTCCGTCGTCGAACTGGCGAGCGACCACGGCCATTCAGTTACTGCATTCGCTGACTCCAGTAGCGCCGTCATCGATAGCGCCGGTGTCGACACTGCTGCGGTTCTCGACCGGAAACGAACCGACGGCGTCGTCGGGGGCGGTGCACCCGAAGACGCGCTTTCGGCTGAGTACGACGTGCTTGTCGAGGCAACGCCGACGACGCTCGGCGACGCCGAACCCGGCTTCGGACATATTCAGGCCGCGCTTGAACGGGACCGACACGCCGTGCTGGCGAACAAAGGCCCGGTCGCCGAGCGGTACGCAGACGTTCGCGCGCTGGAGCGCGAAAGCGAGGGGTCCGTGCTGTTCGAGGCGACTGTCGGTGGTGCGATGCCGATTCTCTCGACCATCGACGACTTCGACCCGAGCCATATCACGGCCGTCCGTGGGGTACTCAACGGCACGGCGAACTTTATCCTCTCACGGATGGCGACTGAGGGCCTCGATTACGAGCACGTCCTCGCGGAAGCGCAGGACCTCGGCGTCGCTGAGGCTGACCCGACCTTCGACGTGGACGGCACCGACGCGGCGCTGAAAGGCGTCATCATCGCGAACGTCCTGTCCGATGACGAGACGGAGTACACACTTGACGACGCTGAAGTGACAGGGATTCAGGAGATATCCGGTAGCGCGCTCGAACTCGCGCGGGCGGACGGCCGAACGGTCCGGCTCATCGCCGAGGTCGTCGAGGGCTCCGTCCGCGTCGGCCCGCGACTCGTGCCGGACAACGCGCCGCTCGCTGTCTCCGGGACCCGGAACATTGCGCAGCTAGAGACCGAACACGCCGGCCAGCTCAACATCTCCGGTCGTGGTGCCGGCGGCCCGGAGACGGCGAGCGCGGTGCTCGCCGATATCGGCCGACTGTAGCGCCGAGCCGAACAGTTCCGTTTTTAGTGGCGTTATCTACCAGAAACGCCTTTGAATCAGCCTTATTTACGAGGACAGACAGTATTATTGCACACTCTATTATATTGAACTATATGACAAGTTAAGCGACGGTAACGAATGTGGGTGCGGAGGCCGACGATGTCGTGTTCGGTCTCTCGGCAACCATCGCTGCGGCAGTCGCCTACCTCCTGCCGTTCGGTATCATCTTTCTCCTCATCGAGGACGACAACGAGTTCGTCAGGTACAACGCAGCACAGAGTGTTGCCTACACCCTCGGACTGTACCTGTTCCGTTTTGCCCTCAACTTCGTCTTTGGCATGATGCCAGGGTTCGTGTCTCTGCTGGTCGCGCCGTTCATGATGGTATTTAACCTCGCCATCTTCGTCGGCCTCGTGTTCATGGCGTACAAAGCCTTCTCCGGTGACCTGTTCGAGGCTCCGGTCTTCGCCGACATGGCGCACTCGCTCGAAGAATCGATTTAAGCGGCCGCCGTCTCTTTTGCTACCGTCGAACGACTGTCTCACCAGTCCGATGTCTGTACCTGAGAGTCTCTGGACACGGCTGACACTGGCGCTACCGGTCAGTTGTCGAAACACACGCTCCGGGTGCCACACTACCATGCCATGGCGTGCCGAATCGCAAGAAAGCGACGGCCTGACGCTTACACGCTTTCGAAATCGTTTTATGAACCACCAGCTAATAAACCCGATACAGCGCCTCTGCGCGTGAGA
>ENA-ORCS01000104-ORCS01000104.1-marine-metagenome-genome-assembly--contig:-NODE-104-length-94400-cov-8.835364_pt1 | contig 94400 bp, 96 predicted proteins | sample MGYA00237781_ERZ508513 | MGnify/ENA primary metagenome ERZ508513 (study PRJEB26184, sample SAMN06268793) | marine metagenome | isolation source: Eden Landing Ponds, San Francisco, CA, USA | place...
CAACTCTCAGTGTCAAGTGCGGTCGCAGTGCGGTTTGCGGTTACTCCGACAGTTAGCGAGCGGGGCGAGGGCTTTCAACTCTCAGTGTCAAGTGCGGTCGCAGTGCGGTTTGCGGTTACTCCGACAGTTAGCGAGCGGGGCGAGGGCTTTCAACTCTCAGTGTCAAGTGCGGTCGCAGTGCGGTTTGCGGTTACTCCGACAGTTAGCGAGCGGGGCGAGGGCTTTCAGCGCTCAAGATCGGGTGCGGTCCCAGTGTCGTCTACGGTCGAGATAACAGCTAGCGAGCGGGGCGAGGGCGTTCACCGCACGGGATCTGCTGCGAGCACACTCACGCGCACATGTTCATCCAGGGCTTTAACGGACAGCGAGCCCAACGAACAGCCATGGTATCAACAGGCGACGCGGCACCGACGTTCACAGCGACAGTGGGCACGAGCGACCACGAATCGTTCGCCCTCGAAAACCATCTCGGCGACGGGCCGGTCGTACTCGCCTTTTTCCCCGGCGCGTTCACGCCGCCGTGTACGAACGAGATGGTCGCCCTGCAGGAACGGCTCGACGAGTTCGAGGACGCCGGCGCGACGGTCTTCGGGATCAGCGCCGACTCGCCGTTCTCGCAGGGCGCCTTCCGCGAGGAACACGGCATCGAGTTCGACCTGATCAGCGACATGGCCGGCGAGGCCATCGACGCCTACGACGTCGGCATCGACATCGCGGACCTGGGCCTCCACGACATCGCCAACCGAGCGGCCTTCGTCGCCGACGACGACGGCGAGATCGCCTACAGCTGGGTCGCCGACGACCCCACCACCGAACCCGACTACGACGAACTGCTCGACGCCGTCCGAAGCGCCTGAACCGGACAACGGCGTGTCGATTCCCGACGATATTCAGGTCGGTTCATCGACAAGACTTACAAGTCGGTGTCGTGTAGGTGAAACGTATGGCGCCCTCCAGAGACCGGTTCGACCGCTCCAGCGACGGTCCCGCCTGGCGATCGGACGACGAGATGGGGGTGCGCGAAACGGGTCGTGTCTTCCTCGAGTCCGTCAGGGACCACCCGGCCATCCTGGTGACGGTCGGCTTCGTCGCGATACTCCCCGTCGCCGTGTTCGGAATGCGGGTATTCTACCCGCAAGGACTGGCGTTCGCGGCCCTGGCGTGGATCGGACTCGCCGTCGTGCTCCGCCGGCGCGGGACCCCATCCGAGATCCTGTGGCGGCTCTGGCTGGCGGCGGTCCTCTACCTGTGGCTGCTCCCGTACTGGGTGGCGGTCGCGGAAACGGGGCAGCTCTTCGGGCCCGTCACGACGTTTTTCAGTACGTTCATCCCCATCGTCTACACCTACTTCGCGGTCAAGAGCGTGTAGGAAGACTTACAGTACCGTGCTGTCTCGCTGACACACGAATGGCCCCCTCCAGCGGCGAGTTCGCGACCTGGCTGAAAGTCGAAGTGTGGCTCTCGCTCGCTTTTCTCGCGCTCGCGGGCGTGGTGTTCGTGGCCAAAGTGTTCGGCTACGCTATTTCGACGCACCTCGGCGGGTTCGACGCCGCGATCCCCTACGTTCTCGGCGCGTGGGCCCTGGTCGTCGTCGGTTCGGTCTGGTACGTCGGCCGCCTCGATAGTACGTGAGCGTGCCAGCAGAAAACCCTCGACCCGCTCGCTAGCTGGAACCATGGCCGCCACGACAACCGACACCACCGTCGATCCTGAGAGTCGAAAGCCCTCGCCCCGCTCGCTCCGAGTGACGGCAGCCGCAACCGCAGACGACACCGCGCCCGCTCCTGATCCTGAGCGGTGAAAGCCCTCACCCCGCTCGCGGTCGCTGCGAGACATATCCGCGCTCTCCGCACCGCCCGCGCGGATAGGGGTCTCGCAGACGACTAGATGAACGCGAGCGCGCCTCGCCCTTTCAGTCCACCAGGCACCACCCAGCCCCGCACCGCCACCGCCCCGCACAGCACCGCGAACAGCCACATGCCTCCCCAGCCGATTGCGATGCTCGTGCCTGCGCTTCTCATCCCTCGCGCGGCTCCGTCGCGCCACGGAGGGCGCGACGGCGCGCGCCACCGCACAGCCACCGCACCGCCACCGCACCGCCACCGCAACCGCACGGCACCGTGACCGCCCCCGCAGTTCACTCTGTCACGACCGCTACCGACCAGACCGTCGCAGTCGCTGTCGGAGTCGTCGAACCCGAAAGAGAAAACCGTCGAAACGCCCGCTTACAGGCCTTCGAACAGCACTTCGGCGGCGTCGAAGGAACTCGGCGAGAGGAGGCCGAAGGCGGGCAACAGGGCGATGGTGGCGAAGGCGGCGATAACGACCGCCGCGTACAGCGAGGCGGGGTAGGACTCGATCTCCAGCGAGCCGTCACCGTCCTCGATCCACATCGCCTTGACGACGCGGCTGTAGTAGAACAGGCTCAGCGCGCTGTTGACGATGAGCGCCGCACCGAGCAGCCACGCGCCCGCTTCGGCGGTGGCGGCCAGCAGGTAGAGCTTCGAGACGAACCCGCCGCCGACCGGGAGGCCCGCGAGGCTGAACAGGAAGACGGTCATCGCCGCGCAGGCGACCGGCGCCTGCTTGCCCAGGCCGTTGAAGTCCTGGAAGGTGCGACCGACGTCCCAGTGCTCGGTGAGCGCGACGAACAGGAACGCGCCAGTGTTCATGAACCCGTAGACGAGCAGGTGCATCATGCTCGCGCCGAGGACGAAGCCCTTGTCGGGCGCCGACAGCGCCGCCAGCCCGATGAGGACGTAGCCGGCGTGACCCACCGAGGAGTACGCGAGCATGCGCTTGACCTTCTCCTGGGTGGCCGCGGCGAAGTTCCCGACGGTCATCGTCACGACCGAGAGGACGATCGCCAGGTCGACCCAGGCGACCGCGGGGTCGCCGCCGCCGAGGCCGCCGACCTCGGGGAAGGCGGTCAGGAACACGCGGAACATCACGACGAACCCGGCGGCCTTCGAGGCCGAAGAGAGGAACGCCGAAATCGGCGCGGGCGCGCCCTCGTACGCTTCGGGCGCCCAGAAGTGGAACGGGACGCTCGCCGTCTTGAACGCGAAGCCGAGCAGGATCATCACGACGCCGACGCCGAGGATGCCGCCGAACTCGGGGTTCGAGCCGAGCGCGTCGGCGACGGCGTCGAACTGCAGGGCACCGCTCGCGCCGTAGACGAGACTGATCCCGTAGGCGAGCACCGCCGACGAGAGCGCGCCGACGAGGAAGTACTTCAGACCGCCCTCGACGCTGCCGCGGTTCTTCTTGAGGAAGGCGACGAGCGCGTAGGAGGGCAGGCTGGCGAGTTCGAGGCTGACGAAGACGGTCGCGAGGCCGTTCGCGGAGGCCATCAGCGACATCCCCGTCGCCGCGAAGATGACCAAGGCGTAGTACTCGGCCTGGTAGCTCTCGCCTTCCAGGTAGTCGTAGCTCGCGAGCGTCACCAGCGCCGTCACGCTGCCGACGATGACGACGAAGAACAGGCTCATCCCGTCGACGACAAGCTGGTCGTTGAACAGCGGGAGCGCACCGCTGCCGCGGGGCTGGCCCACGCCCTCGACGAGGAAGTAGCCGGCGACGAGGAACGTGCCCAGCGCGCCGGCGGTCGCGATGCCGGCCAGCAGCGCGTTCGAACTCGTGCCCGGCTGGGGCTCGATGCTGTCGACGACGAGCAAGAGCAGCGCCGTCGCCGCGAGGATGAGCGTGGGCGTCAGCGCGACCCAGTCCGCGAGGCCACCGAGTATCACAGCAACCCACCTCCCGGAAGCAGCGCGAGCGGGTCACTCAGCGGGTCCGTCGCGTCCTGGATCATGTCGTAGACGAGCATCGGGTCGACACCGAGCGCGATGACCAGCGCCAGCAGGACCACGAGCGGCGCGACGTCCTGCAGCGGCGCGCGCGTCACCTCGTAGTCCGTGGCGAGAGAGTACTCGCCGAACAGCGTCCGCTGCATCGCCCACAGCAGGTAGCCGGCGACGATGACGATGCCGAACATCGCCAGCCCGGTCAAAAGCGGCGCCGACGGGAGCACCGACGACGCGAACGCGCCCTGGAAGATGAGGTACTCCCCGGCGAACCCGGCCATAAAGGGCAGGCCCATGTAACCGAAGGCGGCGGCGACAAAGACGCCCACCGCCCACGGCATCCGGTCCGCGATACCCGAAATATCGCCGACCATGCGCGTGTGCGTCTGGTTGTAGATGACGCCGACCGCCATGAACATCAGCCCCGAGATGAGGCCGTGGGAGATCATCTGGAAGGTCGCGCCGCCGAAGCCGTGCGGGGTAAAGGCGACCAGTCCGAGGATGACGTAGCCCATCGACGACACCGACGAGTAGGCGACGATACGCTTGAGATCCTGTTGCGCCAGGGCGAGCATCGCGCCGTAGATGACGCTGAACACGCCGAAAGCGGCGATGACCGCGGGCGTCTGTCCGGCGGTCGCCACGTCCGACAGCATCGTGAAGTTGAACCGGAGCAGCGCGTAGGTCCCCATCTTCAGGAGGACGCCCGCCAGCATGACCGAGACGGGCGTCGGGGCCTCGACGTGGGCGTCGGGCAGCCACGTGTGCAGCGGGAAGATGGGCACCTTCACCGCGAACCCGGCGAACATCAACACGAAGGCGATCTGGCGGAGCCGACCGGGCTCGATGCCCGCGAGAGTCTCGAGCGCGCCGGGCGTCCGCAGCGCCTGGGCGATCTCGGGCAGGTCGAACGTCGTCACCGAGTCGCCCAGCCCGAACACCAGCGCCATGAAGCCGACGAACATGACCAGCGTCGCCACGTTCGTGTAGACGAAGAACTTGATCGCGGCGTACTTACGGCGCGGACCGCCCCAGACGCCGATGAGGAAGTACATCGGGACGAGGACGAACTCCCAGAAGACGAGCCAGAGCAGGAAGTCCAGCGCGGTGAACACGCCGATGAGGCTGGCCTCCATCAGGAGCATCAGCCCGTAGAACTGCGACTGGCGCTCGTCGATGGGCGTCCACGAACTGACCAGCGCCAGCGTCGAGAGCACCGTCGTCAGCAGGAGCAGCGGCATGCTGACGCCGTCGAGTCCGACGTGCCAGGCGACCTCGTAACTGCCGAGCGCGATCCAGCCCAGCGACGACTCGAAAGCGGGCGTCGCGCCGAGCAGCGCGTTCCCGCTGGCGTCGAAGGCCGTGTACATCCAGACCGCGACGGCGACCGGGATCAGACTGATCGCGGTCGCGAGTTTGCCCGCGTACTCGTCGGGCGCGAGGAAGGTTATCATCGCGCCGACGAAGGTGATAGCGAGCAGCGCCTCGATGGGACCGGCGATCGCCATCAGACCCCACCTCCCACGACGACGAAGGCGAGCAAGAGGAGCACGAGCGAGAGCGTCATCAGCGCCGCGTAGTTCGTGACGACGCCCGACTGGATGCGGCGCATCCGCGAGCCGGTAAAGAGGCTCACGCTACTGACGCCGTTGACGACGCCGTCGACGACGCCCTGGTCGAACTTGTCCGCCGCCCGCGCGATCGGTACCGTCACGCCCTGTGCCAGCCAGACCTGATACTCGTCCTGGTAGTAGTTGTGCATGAGTAGCGTCTTCGCACCGCCCAGCTTGTCCGTGTGCTCGACCGGGTCGGCCGCGTTGTAGAGACTCCGCGCGAAGAGCACGCCGCCGACCGCGAGCCCCAGCGAGAGCGCCGCCGAGACCAGCAGCGTGGTCTGCTCGCCCCCGACCGGATAGCTTGCGCTGACGTTCGCGGCGTCGTGCAGCAGTTCCTCGTAGTGAACGAGGTCCGTCGAGAGCGCCGCCGGCCAGCCGCCCTCGTCGGGCCCGTGGACCCACTTGTGCAGGAAGTCGATCTCCGCGCCGGTCAGCACCGCGACCGGCTTCATGTTGATGAGTCCGACCGTCGCCGCGCCGATACCGAGCACCGCGAGCGGCCCCTTCACGTTCCAGCGCACCGGCTCGGGGTCCCGCGCCGTCTCGCTGCGGGCGTCCCCGTGGAAGGTCAGGTACACCATCCGGAAGGTGTAGAAGCCGGTGAAAAAGACGGCCAGAAGCCCCATCGCGTACGCGAGGAGGTAGACCGTCCCGAGCGCACCCGAGGTGCCGAAGCCGTGGATGAGCGCCTCGAACAGCACCTCGTCTTTCGACCAGAAGCCCGCGAACGGGACGATGCCCGCGAGCGCAAGTGAACCCGAGAGGAACGTCCAGTAGGTGACGGGCATCTTCTCTTTCAGCCCGCCCATGTCCCACATGTTCTCGTTGTGGTGCATCGCGATGATGACCGACCCCGCGCCGAGGAACAGGAGCGCCTTGAACACGGCGTGGGTGGTCAGGTGGAACACGGCGGCGACGTAGCCGCCGGTCCCCAGCGCGAGCATCATGTAGCCGTACTGGCTGATAGTGGAGTACGCGAGCACCTGCTTGAGTTCCTGCTTGACGACGCCCATCGTCGCCGCGAACAGCGCGGTGAAGCCGCCGACGAGCGCGATGACCGCCAGCGCCGTCGGCGAGAGCAGATAGAACCCGTACATCCGAGCGACCAGATAGACACCGGCCGCGACCATCGTCGCCGCGTGGATGAGCGCCGAGACGGGGGTCGGACCCTCCATCGCGTCGGGCAGCCACGTGTGCAGCGGGAACTGCGCCGACTTGCCGACCACGCCGCCGAGGACGAGCAGGCCGAGGATGGTGAACCACGTCTGTGCGTCGTAGCCGAACGTGTCCACGCCCGCGGCGCCCGCGCCGTCGTTCAGCGCCTGCTCGGCCAGCTGCGGGAAACTCGCCATCTCCGAGCCGCCGATGGGGGCAAAGAGGCCAGTTCCGAAGGTGGCGAAGACGCCGACGACGCCGATGAGGAAGAAGTAGTCACCGAAGCGAGTGACCAAGAAGGCCTTCTTGGCCGCCGACGGCGGGCCGTCGTCGCGGAACCAGAAGCCGATGAGGAGATACGAGCACAGCCCGACCATCTCGAAGAACATGAACGCCATCAGGAGGTTGTTCGAGAAGACGAAGGCGAGCATGCTCGCCGTGAACAGGCCGAGGCCGGCGTAGTACCGGGGCAGGCCCGTCTCGCCCTCGTCGTTCATGTAGCCCAGCGAGAAGACGTGCACGAGCAGGGCGATAAGCGAGACGATGACGAGCATCAGCGCCGCGAGCGGGTCAACGAGGACGCCGAGATGCAGCGTGACGGCGCCGGCGTCCTGGCCGACGACCCACGTGTAGAGGTTCTCGTTGTAGGAGGTCGCGGAGCCCGTGATCCCGGCGACGGTCAGCGCCGTCCATATCGAGAGGAAAAGTGAGCCTGCAGTCGCGATGATGCCGGCCTCGGCGCCTCGCTTGGGCATGTACTGCCCGAAGAACAGCGAGATAACGAACGCCAGGAGCGGGAGCGCTGCGATCGCCGGAACGAAGTCGAATGCACCTGCCATCTTACCACCTCATCGTCGCCGCTTTCGTGACGTCGACGTCCTGGAAGTTACGATACAGTACGAGGATGATGCCGATCCCGACCGCGACCTCGGCGGCCGCTATCGCCATCGTGAACAGCGAGAACACCTGTCCCGTCAGGTTGCCGTGATGGAACGAGAACGCGACGAGATTGATGTTCGCCGCGTTGAGCATCAGCTCGACGGACATCAGGAAGACGAGCGCGTTCCGCCGCGTGAGAATGCCGTAGACGCCGATGCAGAACACCGCCGCCGACAGCAGGAGGTAATACTCCGTGACGATCGCCATCAGTGCTCACCTCCGTCGGTCGACGTCTCGTCGGCGTCGGCTTCCGTCGAGTCGCCGTTGCCGCGGAGCCGGCGACCGCCGTCGGTCAGCGCCGTGACGACGCTGCCGTCGGACTCGCGGCGCGCGAGCATGACCCCGCCGACGAGCGCGGCGACGAGCAGAACGTCGATGATCTCGAAGGCAACGAGGAAGCCCTCGGACTCGATGGCGGCCTGGTCGACGAGGCCGAACATCGCGTAGCCGATGCTCGCGGTGATCGACCCGTCGGGGAAGCCGCTGGGCGCGGGGAGACTGGCCGTCACGAAGACGTAGCCCATGACGACGAACAGCGCGACCGCCGCGAGCCCGTTAATGACGTTGACGTCGGTCGCCAGCCGCGGGCGGGAGGTCATGCTGTCACCTCGCCGTCACCGTCTGTGTCGGCCTCGACGTCGTCGACGTCGGCCTCGGCCGGGTTGTCCCTCTCGGTGAGCATGATGGCGAACGTGATCAGGATCAAGACCCCGCCAACGTACACCAGTATCTGCATCGCGGCGATGAACTCGGCGCGCAACATGACGTAGTACACTGCCACTGACAGCAGTGAGACGCCGAGAAACAGCGCCGAGTGCCAGACGTCGCGTACCATCACGACGCCCAGGCTGCTCCCCACGGTCACGAGGGCGAACAGCGCAAACGCGATCGACTCGAGCAATGCCATCGTTACTTCCCAACTCCTACCGGGCGCCCTTTGAAGATTTCTGTATCGTCCCGCGCGTGGCCGCTCACGCGCGGAAATTCTGTCCCACGTTGCCACACGTCCCCCCGATCGACCCCACCTCGACCGCACCTCGCGTCAACCCGTCGACGCGTTCGGACGAGCGCGGTCGGAAACCACCCCCACACGGTGACACACCGTCCCGAACACCGCCGGTCGCCGCCCGCGCGCGCTCGGCACTCGCCCCGCACCAGCGCGTTCAGTAATCACCGAGCACGCCCAGGCGGCGCGCCCGCCTCGTCGCGCGAGCGAAGGCCAGATACCCCAGCCCCAGATACAGAACGGCGGTCCCCACGAGGACCGCGATCGCCGTCGGCTCGAACTCCCAGAGACGGACCCCGTCTTTCATCGCCCGCTGGAGCATCGCGCTCCCCTGTGCCAGCGGCAGGAACTTCGTCCACCAGATATCGAACGACGGCGCCGATATCAGCCCGATAAAGCCGAACTGGAGGAAGTTCGCCACGTTGGAGATCCGCTTGTACAGCACCCCGAGCCCGCCCATTGCCAGCCCGAGCCCGAGCGCGCCCGCGATGGCGAGCAGTCCGACCACGATAACGGTCAGGACCGGCAGATCCAGCGTCCGCCCCGTCATCAACAGCATCACCGCCAGCACGATCGCGGAGGTGCAGAAGGTCCGGAAGACGATGGCGACCGACTTCGCGAGGACGACCGGTCCGAAGCCGAAGGGCGTCATGTAGTGGCGTTCGAGCGTACCCCAGCTGGCCTCCGACTGCACGTCGTTCATGATCCCCGCGTAGGCGCCCAGCGAGAGCGTCCACAGGAAGTAGCCGACGATGAGCCCCTCGATGGTGTCGTTGATGGCCTGGCCCGCGACCATCTGCCCGCCGTAGAACATCAGCCCGAAGAAGAACACGCCCATCACCAGCCCGAACGCGGCGTCGACCGGGTATCGCACCCACACCAGCAGGTCCCGATAGACGACCGCCTTCAGGAGGTGACGGTAGCCGGCCGTCCGGCCCGACTCGGGCGCGCCGTCGGCGTCGGGCGCGACACCGGCGCCCGACCGCTCCGCCGACCCGTCGGTCGACTCCGCGGCCGTCATCGGTCACCACCGCCCGACGCGGCCTCCGACCGCGCCCCCGCAGCGTCCCCGCCGGTCATCTCCACGAACGCCTCAGCCAGGTCGGGCTGGACCGTCTCGACGCCGTCCACGTCGAGGCCGTGGCGCTCCATCGCGTCGGTCAGCCGGTAGAACGTCGCCGAGTCGGCGGCCACCTCGAAGCGCGTCCGTCCGTCGAGTTCCTCGACCCCGCCGAGGTCGAAGCGCTCGCGCAGGTCGTCCAGCACGGCGTCGTCGGCGCCGCGGACGGTGAACCGGTACCCGGCCGTCTCGAAGCCCGCGAGCAGGCTGTCGACCGTGTCGTCGACGATCACCTGCCCGTCGTTCATGATGATCACGCGGTCGCAGACGTCCTCGATGACCTCCATGTCGTGGCTGGAGACGACGAGAGTGAGGCCGCGCTCGTCGACCAGCCGCCGGAGCTCCCGGCGGAGTTTCAGCGAGCTCTCCACGTCGAGGCCCAGCGTCGGTTCGTCGAGGAACGCCACCGAAACGTTCCCGCCGAGCACGCTCGCCAGCGACACCTTCTGTTTCATCCCGCGCGAGAGGTCCCGCACCGCCGTATCGGCGAACTCGGCGAGATCGAACTGTTCCAGCAATTCGTCGTGTCGGTCGCTGAGGGTATCTGGGTCCTGCCCGCGGATGGCCGCGAAGTAGCGCAGGTTCTCCCGCACCGTCAGTCGCCAGTAGTCGTTGCGCGCGCCCTCCAGCATCGCGTCGACGTGCTCGTAGGCCGCGCGCGGCTGCTCGTAGATGTCGATGCCGTGAACTCGCACGTCCCCCTCGTCGGGGAGGACCAGCCCCAGGACAGACTTGATCGTCGTCGTCTTGCCGGCGCCGTTCGGGCCGAGCAGGCCGACCACCTCGCCGGGTTCGACCGCGAAGGAGACGTCTCGGACGGCCTCGACCGCCTCGTCGCCGCTCCCGAACGTTTTCGCCAGTCCGTCGACGTACAGGGCTGCCTCGTCGGGGTCGACCGGCGGCGTCTCGACCGCCGTGGTCGCGTCGGACCCGTCCGCACCCCGAGAATCGCCCGAAATGTCCGTCTGGAGGGACTCGCCTGCCATCTGCGCTCTCCCCTACCTTTCGCTGTCAGCTACTAAGTTCCTGCGTGCGGGCGAGTCTGCTCAGCCGACTCTCCGGTCGAGGGGCGGGACTGCATCCCAGAAAGACCTGCAGTTATCCGAGCTGGGCCGTTCGAAATCGCCAGTACCCCACCAGCATCGGGACGACGACCCATCCGGCCATGATGACCAGCATGAACCACCCCTGGATGTAGAACGGGTCGCTCGGGCTCGACGCGGCGCCCCCGACGGTCTGGAGGAACCGGTCCGGGATCAGCAGTTGCGAGGAGTTGAGATACGCGCCCGTCGGGCTGAGGCTGAACACCAGCTCCAGAAAGGAGTCCGAGAACTCGACATCGAACTGGTCGCCGAGGAACTCCAGCATCTGGACCGGACCGACCGGCAGGAAGTTCCAGACGATGTTGAACAGGAAGAAAAAGCCGATGGCGCCGGACATCGCGCGCGAGCGACTGGCCGTCATCGCCGAGATCGCGAGCGCGACGCTCACGTAGGCGAGTCCGTACAGCGAGGTGACCGCGACGAACAGGGCGTAATCGCCGTACTCGAACTCCATCCCCGGGACGAACACGAACCCGGCGAGGATGCCCAGCAGGAACGACACGACGATGCCGACCACGACGACCCCCGCTCGCGAGAGGAACTTCCCCGCGACGAACTCGCCGCGGCTCACCGGCAGCCCCAGCGAGTAGGTGATGCTCCCGGACTCGACCTCGCCAGCGATCGACAGATACGCCGCGACCAGCGCGATCAGCGGCACGACGAGGACGCCACCGATCCCGATCAGTCCCCACAGGACCGCGTAGAAGTCCGGCGAGTCGGCGTTGCTCTGCCCCCAGAAAAAGAGGAACATGAAGATCGTGTACAGCACGACCGGCCCCCAGACGAGCTTCGCGCGGCGCACGTTGAGGAAGTCGACCTTCGCGACCGACAGCGCGCGCGAGCCGACGGTGCTCACGCCACCACCTCCTCCGTCCCGTCGTCGGACCCGGACCCGGACCCAGTTTCGGACTCGGTCTGAATCGCCCCGCCGGTGTACCGGTTGAACAGCTCCTCGAGGGAGGTCTCCTCGCTGAGCACGTCGCGGATCGTCGCCTGGCGGTCGACCGCGCGGATCACCTCGATCTTCACTGTGGGGTCCGCACAGGTCACCGTGATTCGACTGTCGCCGACGGTCACGCCCCGGACGCCGTCGATGTCGTCGAGCGCGAGCGATTCGGGCACCGCTTCGACCTCGAACTCGACCTGTGCAGTCCCGGACTCGTCGCGGAGCGACTCCAGCGAGTCGACGGTCGCGAGCTGGCCCTCGTTCATGATCCCGACGCGGTCACAGACCGCCTCGACCTCCGGGAGGATGTGACTCGAGAAGAACACGGTCGTCCCGTCGTCGGCCTCCTCGCGGATGATCTCCCGGATCTCCTGCATCCCCTTCGGGTCCAGCCCCGAGGAGGGTTCGTCGAGCATGAGCAGGTCCGGGTCACCGACGAGGGCGATGGCCAGCGCGAGGCGCTGTCGCATCCCGGTGGAGTAGTCGCCGGCGGGCCGGCGGGCGTCGTCCGCGTCGAGCCCCACTCGATCGACGAGCGCGTCGGGGTCCTCGTCGGTCCCCTTGACCGAGATGGCGTGTTGGAGGTGTTCGATCGCGGTGAGGCGCTCGTAGACGCCGAACCCTTCCGGGAGGATGCCGATCCGCTCGCGGATGGCGCGCGACTCGCGCTGGCAGTCCTTGCCCAGTACGCTCGCCGACCCCTCGGTGGGTTGCGTGAAATCCAGCAGGATGTTGATCGTCGTCGACTTCCCGGCGCCGTTCGGCCCGAGGAATCCGAATATCTCGCCCTCTTCGACCGTGAGGTCGAGGTCGTCGACCGCGAGGACGCTCTCGCCGAAGCGTTTCGTCAGTCCGGAGGTTTCGATGGCGCCCATTCCTGGTCGTCTCCTCTCGGGCAGATTACTAAAACGTAGGGCCCGCAGACGAGCCGAGACGCGCTTGAAAAAGCAGTGTGTCGCTCGACGGACTACTGGTAGTCCACTTCGCCTTCGCCTTCGCCGACCCGAGCCCACCTTTTTCCTCGTCGGGTTTCCTCGGTCGCTACGCTCCCTGCGGGAACCGCTCTCTGCTCACGGGCGCGAAGCGCCCGTTCGCACGGTCAGCGGGACCGGAGGTCCCGCTCGACTCGAAAAAGCTGGACCAAAAATCGGGACCTCCCTCCGTTCGGTCCCGCGAACCGCGCGCCGACGGCGCGCGGATGCTGGCGATTTACTGGTAGTCCACTTCGCCTTCGCCTTCGCCGACCCAGCCGCCGCGGTCAGGCTCGCGGGACTCCAGCGGGTCGATGTCCTTGTACCAGGGAACGTTCTTGAGCTGTTCCTTGTCGAGGACGAACTCGTCTTTCGTGTCGGCGGTCCACTCGAAGTTCTGGGTCAGGAGGATAGCGTCGACGGGACAGACCTCCTCGCAGAGGCGACAGTAGATGCACTGGCCGATGTGGAGGTTGTACTGCTCGCCGTTGCGCTGGTCGTCGGTGACGATCTGGATAGTGTCGTTCGGACAGACGTTCTCGCACTGGCGACACCAGATACACCGCTCCTGGCTGAACTTGTGGACGCCGCGAAAGCGCGGACTGACCTCGGGCGCGGTCTCGGGGTATTCGACGGTGAACGTGTTGCCGTCGAGCGCGTGTTTCATCGTCGTTGCCATCGACTTGAGGACGCCTATCATTGGGAATCACCTGCGTTGGGAGTCGTCGGGATGGAGCTGTCGGCGGTCATGCCGAGATCACCCCGACGATGATCGCGGTGAGGACCAGATTCGCAAAGGAGAGAACGAGCATGCCCTTCCAGCCGATCTGGATGAGCTGGTCGATCCGGACGCGGGGCACCGCCGAGCGGGCCCACTGGGTGAACAGGTACACCGAGATCATCTTGATGAAGAACCAGACGATGCCCGGCAGGACCGGCCCCGCGGGACCGCCGAGGAAGATGGTCGCGATGATGGCGCCGCCGAGGAAGATGTGGATGAACTCGCCGAGGTAGATGAGCACGAAGTACACCGAGGAGTACTCAGTCTGGTAGCCGGCGACGATCTCGGTGGGCGCCTCGGGGATGTCGAACGGGTTACGCCCGACCTCCGCGAGGTTCGCGATCATGAACAACACGAACGCGAACGGGTTGACGAACGCGAACCACTGCGGGATCGCGACCGGCCCGAGCGCGACGAGCGTCCCCTGCTGGGCCGAGACGATCCCCGACATCTGGAGCGTGCCGGTAAAGAGCACGACCGACGCGCCCGTGATGACCAGCGGGATCTCGTAGGCGAGGTTCTGCGCGACGGCGCGCAGTCCGCCCATGAAGGAGTACTTGTTGTTCGACGCGTAGCCGGCCATCAGCAGGCCGATCGAGGCGATCGAGGCGGTCGCGAACACGTACGCCAGCCCGGTCTCGGGGTCGGCGATGTGGATGCCGTTGCCGAACGGGATGACGGCGAAGCCGAGCAGGGCGGAACTGGCGATGATCAGTGGTGCGAAGTCCCACGCCGGCCGGTCGACGCTCTCGGGGACGATGAGTTCCTTCGAGAGCAGGCGGACCGCGTCGGCGGGGATGATGAGCAACCCGTAGGGCCCGTGGCGGTTCACCGCGATGCGGTCGGTGAACGCCGCGGTGATCTTCCGCTTGCCCCAGATACCGAGGACCGCGGTCATCGTCAGCATGACCGTGGCGATGAACCCGGCGGCGAGGAACGCGGCGACGAACAGCCCGACCGTGCTGTTGGGGTCGAGACCGAGCAGGTCCGCGATGGTCGACGGCAGCGGCGTCTGGAGCACGACGCTCATCTGTCCACCTCCCCGAGCACGATGTCGAGGCTCCCGAGCGAGGCGATCATGTCGGGGACGTACTCGCCCTCGGACATGACCGGGAGCGTCTGCAGGTTCGAGAAGCAGGGACTCCGGATCTTGAACCGGGCGGGCTTGTCCGTGCCGTCAGACCGGATGTAGATGCCGAGTTCGCCCTTGGCACCCTCGACGGCCTTGTAGACTTCCGTGTCGGGGTCGGGCCGCAGGGTGCGCGGGACGTTCGACTGGATCTCGCGTTCGTCCTCGGGCCAGTCCTCGAGCAAGTCGAGACACTGCTCGATGATGCGCGCGGACTGCTCGACCTCCTGCATCCGGACGAGGACGCGGGCGTAGTTGTCACAGCCGTCCTCGGTGACGACGTCCCAGTCGAGTTCGTCGTAGTAGCCGTAGGAGTCGTCCCGGCGCAGGTCGTAGTCGATGCCCGACCCGCGGGCGACCGGCCCCGTCGCGCCGTAGGATTTGGCCTCCTCGGGCGGGAGGACGCCGGTGTCGACACACCGGAGCTGGAAGATCTCGTTCGAGGTGACGAGGTTGTGGTACTCCGTGAGCCGCTCGGGCATGTCGTCGAGCAGGTCGCGGGTCTTCTCGAAGAACTCCTCGCGGGGCTCGGGCAGGTCCCAGGCCACCCCGCCCAGCCGGAGGTAGTTGAACATCAGGCGCTGACCGGTCAGGTCCTCGAGGATGTTCTGGACGCGCTCGCGGTCCTGGACGGCGTACATGAAGATCGCGGTGAAGTCGCCGTAGACGTCGAGCGCGAACGTCCCCAGCGCGAGCAGGTGGCTCGCGATCCGGCACAGTTCCGCGGACATCGTCCGCAGCACCTGCGCGTACTCGGGCACCTCGATGTCCGCCAGGTCCTCCGCGGCGCGAGCGTACGCCCACTCGTTGAGGATGCCCGCCGAGATGTAGTCCCAGCGGTCGGGATACGGCATGATCTGGTGGCGGTAGGTGCTCTGCTGGCACATCTGCTCCTCGCAGCGGTGCAGGTAGCCGATGTCCGACTCCACGTCGGCGACCTGCTCGCCGTCGAGCACCGTTTTCAGGTGGAGCACGCCGTGGGTCGCGGGGTGGTGGGGCCCGATGTTGACGAACATCGTGTCCGCGTCGTCGGCGCGGTGGTCCTCCTGGAGCGGGTTGGCGTGCTCGCGGAGCGTCACGACCTGCGGTTCGGTCTGGTCGAAGTCCTGCGAGAGCGGGTGACCCTGCCAGGTCTCGGGCAGGAGGATCCGTCGGAGGTCAGGGTGGTCGTCGTAGTCGATGCCGACCAGGTCGTAGGCCTCCCGCTCGTGCCAGTCGGCGGTCCGGTAGACCGGGTTGGCCGACTCGTTGTGCGGGTCGTCTTTCGGCGAGGGGACGACGACCGACAGCTCCTGGGTCGGGTCGTCGTACTTCTTGAGGTGGTAGATCGACTCGTAGCGGTCGTCGTACTCCTGTGCGGTGACACACGAGCAGTGGTCGAAGCCGGCCTCGTCGCGAAGGTCGAACAGAACCGACTGCACCTGGTCGGGCCGGATGACGAACCCCTCGGCGTTGACGTGCTCCTCGCGGTCGAGCAGGCGGTCGCCGAGCAGGTCCGCGAGCTCGTCGTAGTCGAGGCCGTCGTCGGTGGCGCCGACGGCCGTCTCCTCGGTCGTCGGCAGGTCCGCTTCGGGTTCCTCGAGGCTCATGGCGAGTCACTCCAGTTGTAGCGCATCACGAGGTCCTCCTCGTCGATGTCGTCGGCGAGTTTCTGGACGATCTCGTCCTGGTCGAGGTCGCCGAACTGCTCGAGTTCGTACGGTTTGACCGTCACGGGCGCGGACTCGCCGTTGGCGATGCGCTCCTGGAGTTTGGCGACGCCGTAGATCAGGGCTTCGGGGCGGGGGGGACAGCCGGGGACGTGGATGTCGACCGGGATGACCTCCTCGGCGCCCTTGATGACGTTGTACCCCTCCTGGAACGGCCCACCCGAAATGGTACACGAACCCATCGAGACGACGAACTTGGGCTCGGGCATCTGGTCGTAGACGCGCTTCATCCGGGGTGCGAACTTCGTGACGATGGTCCCCGGGACGATGATGACGTCGGCCTGTCGGGGCGACGCGCGGGGGACGCCGGCGCCGAAGCGGTCGAGGTCGTGTTTGACCGCGTAGGTGTGCATCATCTCGATGCTGCAACAGGCGATCCCGAACTGCAGCATGAACATCGAGGAGCCCCGCACCCAGTTCATGAAGTTGTCGAACTTGGTGAGGATGAAGGGGGAGGCACCGAACGCCTCGCGGAGCTTCGAGTTGAAGCGGCTGTCGACGCCCTCACCCATCCGGGCCGCCTGTGTCGATTCGATCTCTGTCTCGGTCGTGGGTTGCTGGTCGCTACTCATGAGTTATCGTTCGACCTTCTGTGCGGAGGCCCGCGGACTGCGGACCCACTTGACCGCCCCGTTGCGCCACGCCCAGCCGAGGCCGACGACGAGCACGCCGATGAAGACGAGCATCGGCACCAGCGCCTTGTAGAGGCCGACCTCGCTGACCGCGTCCTGGTAGATGACCGTCCACGGGAAGATCAGGACGGTCTCGATGTCGAAGACGACGAACAACAGCGCGACCATGTAGTACTGGATGTTGAACTTGATGCGCGTGTCGCCCGTCGGGATCTCGCCGCTCTCGTAGACGGAGCGTTTCCCCTGCTCGGGCACGCTGGGCCGCAACAGCGCCGACACCGCCATCATACTCAGCGGGATGACGAGCGCCACCACCGCCAGCGCCCCGATAGCTATCCATGGGTTGCTCATGTGTCTCTATCGTGCGATGGTTCGGAGGCGTGCCATATAAGGGTTCATTCTTTCGATTTCCAGGCTCTGCGCGCTGTCAGGTCGGCCTCGAGCGGCGCCGCAAAAATCGATGTCGTGTCGGGAACGGTGACGCCGGACGACCGGCCGCGCCGTCGACGGGTCCGTTTCGGATGCGTCCCACCCCATCCGGGTCGGGCGAGCGGTGCCCACGGCCCACCTGGCGTGTCAGAGGCGTCCCGCTCGCGTCGTTGATACAGTCGGTGCCCCGGACCGTCGCGACGGCCGAGCGGCCGGCCCGCACGGCTGCCGGCGTCCCCGACAGCGACACCGTGTACATCTTTCCGAGGAGCCATCAAGAGGTCAGCGCGTGACGAAGTTCGTCAGGTCGTGGGGAAATTCTCCCGCTGCGAGAAGATTATACACTTGGGGACGAAAGAGTGGGCGCACATGTCGGGTGGGAACGACGTCGACGACCTGCTCTCGCTGGTCGAGCGCCGCCGACCCTACCTGTCGCTGCTCGCGGCCGGGCCCGAACACAAGCGCGACGTCATCGACGCGCTGGGTGACTCCCGGTCGACCGTCGACCGTGCGATCGAAGACCTCACCGACCGCGGCCTGGTCACGCGAACCGACGACGGCGCGTGGACGGCGACGACGAAAGGCGACGTCCTGCTGGAGACCGTCGAGGAGACGAGAGCGAGCGTCGCATCTATCGCGGCCGCGAGCGATCTGCTCGCGCATTTCCCGTGCGACGAACCGGTGCCGCCGGCCCTGTTCCGGGACGCGACCGTCGACGTTGCGGACGGGCCGACGCCCCTCGCCATCGCCGAGCGCGTCCGCGACACCGTTACGACCGCGACGGGGATCCGCGGGTTCGCCGTCGCGGACCACGGGACCGGCGTCAAGGAGGACATCTTCGCGGCGACGTTCGCCGACGACGGCTTCGCGTTCGACTACGTCTTCGACGAGTCGCTGGTCGAAGGGATGCTCCAGAGCGACGAAGTGCCGTGGGACCGCCTGACCCACGCGTCGAACGCCAGGCTCACCGTCACGTCGGGCCTCCCGTTCGGACTCATGCTCACCGAGCACGAGGGCGGTCGACGGGTGACCCTGATCGTCTACGACGAACGCGACATGGTGCGGGGACAGGTCCAGACCGACGACCCCGGGGCGGTCGCGTGGGGGAGCGACGTTTTCGAACGGTACCGAGCGCGCGGCACCCCGATAGAGAAGTGGCTGGACGCGAACGGTCAATGAGTCGTTGCCTCGGAACCGGTCAGTCCCAGTACTCCTCTTTGAATCCGGGCGTGCCGAGTTCGTGGAGATCTCGCGACACCTCGCCCACGCCCTCCTGGAGTCCCTGGTGGTAGTCGACGAGTCGCTCGCGGATCTCCGGGTGTTGGCGCGAAAGGATCTGGGCGGCGGTCAGCGCGGCGTTGAACGACTTGCCGGCGTCGACGGCGGTGATCGGCGCGCCCTGTGGCATCCCGATCACGGAGTCGACGGACTTCTCCTGAACGGGGACGCCGATGACGGGCAACGGGTAGGCGATGGAGGCGGTCATGTTCGGCAGGTCCGCGGACTTCCCACCCGCCCCCGCGATGATCACGTCGATACCGCGCTCTTCGGCCGTCTCGGCGTAGGCGTACATCAGATCCGGCGTCCGGTGGGCCGAGACGACGAACGTCTCGAAGGTGAAGCGAGCCTCGGGGGCGTCCTCGTAGTCGGTCTGTTCGGCGAAGCCGAGTTCGTCCGCGAGCGCGGCGTACGCGCCCGGGCGCTTGCCCTTGCCGCCGGCCATCGTCGCCAGGTCCGAGTCCGATCCCATGACGATGCCAACGTCGGGGGTTGCCTCGGTCGGGCGGTCGGCGGCCGCCTGTTCGTGGAGTTGGTCGATCAGCGACTGGACGGAGTCCGCGGTCATGGGCGACCCTGGGTCGGGCGCCCCCGTAAGCGTGTACGTTCTCCGGCGGCCCCGCGAGTCCAGCCACAGCCCGCGGTCGAAAGTGACGGGGAGCAACGGACAGGGGCGATCGAAACGGAAGACGAGACAATCGGACAACCTTTTCAGGTGTGGGATGGAACTGTCACGTATGCGCTCTCTCTCCCGCGTGGGTCTCTCACTCGTCGCCGGCACGCTCGCCGCCGGCACGTCCTTCGCCGCCGCGAGCGGCGTGGCCGACCCGACCCAGACGTGGATCGCGGCCGGACTCAACGGCGTCGTCTGGACGGCCGCGATCGCCCTCTACCTCCCGGTGTACGAGCGCTTCGACGGCGCGCCGGCCAGCGGCGACCAGACCTCGGCGGCGACGGCGATGAAGTGGGGCGGCCTCGCGGGCGGGGCCGCGAGTCTCGGCATCTCGGGGACCGGCGTGTTGCTCGTCGGCGGCTACTCGAACTGGTACGTCGGCGCGGTCTGTCTGTTCGTCTTCGGCCTCTTCTTTCTCAGCATGACCGTCGGTATGGGGACCGTCGCCGCGAACCTCCCCGGAAGCCGAGGTGGCGACGGGCTCGATGCCGACAGTGAAACCGACACCGACCCGGCGGACGATTGAGTCCGATGGACGACAGCCAGGACCGGCCACAGGACGGGGACCACCGAAAGGATCAGGCAGATGTTTCTTTTACCAGCAGACCCGATACGAACGGAATGGGAGCGCCCCTCGACGACCACGAGCTGTCGCCCGAGGCGGAGTTACACGCCCTGATCACGGCGTTTCCCGACGTGGGGTTCATTCTGGACGGCGACGGTCGCTACGTCGAGGTGCTGTCCAGACCGGCGTCCGAGTCGCTGCTGTACGACGAGCCGAGCGAGATGCTGGGCAGTCACATCGGGAACGTCTTCGACCCCGAGATGGCCGACCGGATCCTGTCGAACATCGACCGGGCGGTCGGGACAGGAGAGTTGCAGCGGTTCGAGTACAGTCTCGACGTCGGCGACGGGGAACGCCACTTCGAGGCGCGGATCGCGCCGGTCGAAGAGCGGTGCGGGTCGGACCTGGTGGTCTACGTGGCGCGAGACGTGACCGAGCGCGTCCGTCGCCAGCGAGCGCTCGCCCGCCAGCGCGACTACATGCAGTCGATGCTCGACTCGCTGGACGACCTGTTCTACGCGCTCGACCGCGAGGGGAACCTCGTCGACTGGAACCGCGCCGTCGAGTCCGTCTCGGGGTACGGCCCCGGCGAACTGACCGAGTGCGCGCTCGTCGAGATATTCGGCGAGAACGCTGGCCGGCGACTCGAAGCGTTCGTCGCGGAGGTGTTCGAACACGGGTCCGCCCGGCGGGTCACCGAGGTCCAGACGAAGTCGGGGGTCGCCATCCCCTACGAGTTCGTCGCGTCCCTGTTCGAAGACTCCGCCGGCGAGGACCTGGTCGTCGGTATCGGGCGGGACGTCACTGAACGCCGGGAGCGCGAACAGCAGGCGCGCGTGTTCGGTCGCGTCCTCCGGCACAACATGCGCAACAAGATGACCGTCGTCGACGGGACCGCGGACTACATCGAACGTCACGCCGACGAAGCGACCGCCCAGTCAGGCGGTGCCGAGCGGATCCGCTCGGCCGCTCGCGACCTGCTCCGCCTGACCGAGAAGGCACACGACGCGACCGACATCCTCCTCGACGAGAACCGGATCGCCCGGGTCGACGTCGCCGAAACTGTCCGGGACGTGCTCGACGACCAGCGCGGGCGCTATCCCGACGCGGAGTTCACCTACGACGGGCCGGCGGATCTCGCGGCCGAAGCGATACCGGCGATCAGAATCGCGCTCGACGAACTGGTCGAGAACGCGGTCGAACACAGTCCGATACGTGACCGCGACGACCCGGACTTCGCGGGCGAAACCGCCGAAAGCGACGAGGCCCCGCCCTCGGTCGCGGTCAGCGTCGGCGCGCGCGACCGGTCCGTCGTCGTCGCCGTCAGCGACGACGGCCCCGGACTCCCGGACCACGAGGCGAACATCATCACTCGCGAGCGGTCCATCTCCCCGGTCTTTCACGCCAGCGGGATCGGTCTCTGGCTCGTCCGCTGGATCGTCACGCGCTCGCGCGGGGAGGTTCGACTGGCCGCGAACGACGACTCGGTCGACGAGAGCGAGTCTCGGGGACACACCGGTGTCGATATCACCCGACTCGGCGGTACGACCATCGTCGTCGAACTCACGGCGGCCGACGACGCCGAACGTTCGGGGGACGGCGAACGCTCGGAGGAGTGAGTCACAGGGCTCGGACGGCGCCTGCCCGAACAGTGGGAAGCGCCTACTCGAACGAGAGGTCGTCGCGGACCGACCCGACGGCCGACAACAGATCCGATGGATCGGCGTCGTCCTCGCCGACGAGGGTCACGTGGCCCATCTTTCGCAGGCGATAGACTTCGCGCTTGCCGTACCAGTGGAGATGCGCGCGCGGGGTTTCGAAGATGGACTCCTCGCCGTGGAGCGTGGCCTGTCTGCGCCCGTCGCCACCGCCCAGAACGTTGGCCGAGACGGTCGGCGCGCGGCGGCCGGTGTCGCCGAGCGGTCGCCCGGTCACGGCGCGGACGTGCTGTTCGAACTGGGAGGTGTGACACCCCTCGATGGTCCAGTGCCCGGAGTTGTGCGGCCGCGGCGCGATCTCGTTGAGCAGTATCTCCCCGTCGGCGGTTTCGAAGAGTTCGATCCCGTAGACCCCGCGGCCCTGCATCACGTCGAGGACGTCGCGCGCGACGTCTCTGGCGCGCTCGCGGACGGCATCGTCGGCGCGCGCCGGGGAGACCGTCTCGCGGAGGATCTCCTCGCGGTGGACCGTCTCGGTGACCGGGAACGTGTCGCGCTCGGGCGAGCGCTCGTCCCCATCGCCGTGCTCGACGGCCCCCTGACAGCCCATCACGGCGAGTTCGCGCTCGAAGTCGACCATCTCCTCGACCATCGCGACCCCCGCGGGGTCGTCCTGGCTGCCGCCCTGTGCGGCGTCGACGATCTCGGCGAAGGCCGCCTCGACGTCGTCGGGCGACTCGACGGGGACGTTCCCGCGGCCGTCGTAGCCGCCCATCCGCGCTTTGAGCATCGCGGGGTAGCCCAGTTCCTCGCAGGCCGCACGCAGTTCGTCGGCGGAGTCGACCGCGCGGAACGCCGGGACGGGGACGCCGGCGTCGGCCAGCCGGCGCTTCTGGACGAGTTTGTCCTCGATGGTCCGGAGCGTGTCGGGGTCCGGGTGTACCGGCGTGCCCGTCTCCTCGGAGACGCGTTCGAGCAGGTCCGGGTCCGCGAGTTCGATCTCGAAGGTGAGGACATCGGCACGTTCGGCGAGTTCGCGCACGGTCTCCTCGTCGTCGAAGTCGCCGACGACCTGGTCGCGGGCGACGGGCGACGCGGGCGCGTCCGGCGTCGGGTCGCTGACGACGATCTCGACGCCGAGCGGCGCGGCCGCCTCGGCGAGCATCCGGCCGAGCTGGCCGCCGCCGACGACGCCCAGCGTCGGCCCCGGCGTTGTCAGTGGCATGGGCGGCGGTTGCCCACGGCTCGGAATAAGCGTATCCTTTCGGGATCCGGTGTTTCGGCCGAACTACCGGTCCTAGTCAGTCGTCGAGCAACGACTCGACCACGGCCCGTCCCGCGGTGACGGCGTTTTCCACCCCGAGATCGAACGCGAGCCCGTCGATGCTCTCGGTCGGGTCGCCGCCGGGCGGTTCCCGGTCGAAGTTCGACACGCCGCGGACGCTGACGTACCGGTCGAGCAGTCCGAACCGCTCCAGGGCCACCGCCGTCGCGGCGCTTTCCATCTCGGTCGTGGCGTACCCGTCGAGCCCGTACAGCTCACAGAGGCGCTGGACCTCGGCGGTTATCTTCCGCCCGTGGTACAGTTCGTCAGATCCGATGGTCGGCCCGACGCCGACCGACGGGTCTCGGTCGTCGTCGTACTGCGCGCGGATCGTCCGGGCGCGCTCGCTGTCGGTCAGGTCGATGGTCCGCGCGGCCGCCGCCGCCCGCTCGACGAGGTCCGGGTCGAGTTCCCAGACGTACTCCGCGTTCCAGCGCGGGAGTTCGAACTCGTCGTCCAGGCGCATCTTCGGGTCCCAGTCGACGACGGTGTCCGCGACGAACACGGAGCCGAGCGTCCCGACCGACGGCGGCGCACCAGCGATGCCGACCGTCACCATGGTCGCGTCGGCGAGCGAGACGGTGTCGCCCGCGGCGAGCGTCGCGACCGTCGTCGCCGTCGGCGCCTTGCCGATCCCCGTCGCCGCCAGGACGACGTCGTCGGTGTAGTACAGCGGCTGTGCGAGACCGTCCACCTCGGTCGACCCGAAGTCGTAGACGTCGAACCACGGCGCGACTTCCGACGCCTCGCCGGCGTTGTCCTCCTGTGCGAACGCCGGCAAGACGACGACTGCTGGATCCAGAAACACGTCCGTGGCTTTCGACGTTGCGTGTATAAACGATCTGGTTTAACCAATATTAGAATCGAGACGATCGACTATTCCGAATATCGTAGCCCGATAAGATAACGAATGGGAATATTCCTGGCGTATCGACCACTGGCATACAGACACGTCCGGGCCCGACACAGACGCGACCGGACCCAAAAGAGACGTGGAGCGCAGGCACAACCGCAGTTCCGCGGACTCACGCTTCGGGCGCGGACGAGCGCGGTCTGGCCCGTTTGGCTCACCGCGCTCGAACCGGAACCGGTCAGCCGTCCCCGACTGGCTCCCACCTGCCGGGGAGCCCGCCGGCGCGGTCCTCGCGGACGAAAAAGAGCGTCTCGGACGCGTAGACCCGGAGGCGGTAGGTCTGGACGACGTAGCCGTCGAGGCTCCGCCGGAGTTCGCTCTCGTTCGCGGGACGGCCGACGACGACCGGCGGGCGCTCGCTCGCGACGGTGGCCCGGAGGTCGGTCTCGTTCACGGCGCAGTCGGTCTCGGCGTCGGCGGCGGCGCTGTACCACGGGATCGGGAGGGCGTTGAACCACTTCGCGCAGGCGGGCTCGCGCGGGCCGGTGCCGCCGGTCCCGGCGACGAAGAAGTCGCCGTAGAGGACCAGATCGCTTCCCTCGTGGTCGGGCGCGGTCGCGGCGAGGCGGTCCATCACGGGGCTGAAGTCGTCGGCCGGCTGGGCGTACTGGACCAGTTCGTTGTCCTGGGACTGGTCGTCCGCGTAGACGGCGACGGCGCCGACGACGGCGAGCTGGCCGACCGCCGCCAGCAGGACGACCGCGGCGACGGCCGCCCGGAGCGTCCGGTCGCTCGCGGCGGCGCGCAGCCCCCAGTCGAGGACGACGCGGGCGCCGACAGCGGCGGGGATCGCGAGCGGGACGACGGCGTGCAGCGTCGCCCACGGCGCGGTGATGTCGGTGATGATCGGGTAGCCGAGCACCGAGACGAAGCCCCAGTAGAAGGCAAAGGAGACGAGGTCGCTCGGCCCCCCGTCGCTGTAGCGGTCGGCGAGAAAGCCGACGATGGCGAGCAGACAGAGGCCGGCGGCGCCGTAGGCCAGCGTCTTCGAGAACGAGCCCAGATAGGGGAGGTAGGCGTGGCCGCGGTGGCCGCCGCTGACCCAGGTGGTCCACAGTTCCTCCCCGGCGCCGACGGTCGCGGCCTCGACGACTGCGGGGAACATCTCGACGAAGGTTCCGGGGTCGCGAAACGACTTCCGGAGGCCGGGGCCGTCCCGAGAACCGGCTCGCGGCGCGTAGAAGTAGACGATGACGACGAGGAACTCGACGGCGGCGAGGGCGAACGTCGTCCAGTAGCGCCGGAGGACGCCGACTGTCCGGCGGACGTGCGTGCCGACGACGTCGAGTCGGTCACCCTTGGCGCGGAACGCGACGGCGAGCAGGCGGTGGTCGAGGAGGAGCGCGGTCGCGCCGACCCAGGTGATCAGGTAGACCAGGGCGTTCTCCTTGGCGGTAAAGGCGAGCGCGACGGCGACGGCGGCGGCGTGGACGTGCCTGGTGTGGCCGGTGTCGACCGCGCGAACGAGGAAGGCGAAGGCGGCGAACATCCCCATCGCGACGATCGGGTCGCCGCGCATGAACCGCGTGTAGTAGAGGATCGTCGGCGTCACAGCCAGGAGCACCGCGAGCGCGGCGACTTCGAGGTCACGCAGCCGACCCCGGAAGAGGAGCGCGACGAGCGGGAAGAGGCCGCCGAGGAGCGCGACAACGAGGCGGATGGAGAAGTCGGAGGAGCCGACGAAACCGAAGAGGGCGCCGTTGACGTGGTGGTAGAAGGGGCCGTGGATGATGGCGTCGTACTCGTAGTTGCCGGTGCGGGAGTAGTCGAGGATCCAGTAGGCGACTCGCGCCTCGTCCCAGTGGGCGACGCGGCCGCCGAGGTCGTACAGTCGCGCCGCGAGCCCCAGAAGGGTCGCGGCGGCCACGGCGGCGTGGACTCGTTCGAGACCGAACCGATCGAGGAGGGTCGCCAGCGTGTCGCGGTCGCGGACCTCGGGGGCCGTCGACATCGACCGGACCCAGACCCGGCGGCCTTAGAACCCTTCTGGTTCCCCGAGTCGAGGAGTGACGCCCGGGCGCTTCGTGGGGAGTCGAAGGCCCCTCGGTCAACACCGACCCGCTCGACAACGGTAGTTCTTTGAGGCGCGCCAGTTTCGGTCCGGATATGGTACGGCTCGGTCTGGTGGTCGCCCAGTTCGACAAGACCGGCGAGGTCATCGACGCGATGACCGAGCGGGCGCGGGAGGCGGCCGACGAGCGCGGCGCCGAGGTCGCCGACGTCATCGAGGTACCCGGCTCCTACGACACGCCGCTGGCGGCCGACAGGCTGGCGCGACGCGACGATATCGACGCCGTCGCCGTCGTCGGCGCGATCATCTCCGGCGACACCGGCCACGACGAGGTCATCGCCGACGCCGCCGCGCAGGCGTTGACCGACGTGAGTCTCGACCGCGACACGCCGGTGACCTTCGGCGTCATCGGCCCCGACATGAGCGTCGCCGAGGCGCACGAGCGGGTCGGCTACGGCGCCCTCGCCGTCCAGAGCGCGCTGGACCTGGTCGAAGACCTCCCCTGACCGCCGACCGAAAACCGACGACCGACTACACACACAGCACAACTATGGACTTCGCAGAACGCGTCACCCGGATCGAACCGAGCGCGACCGTCGCGATAAGCACCGCCGCCTCCGAACTGGAGGCCGAGGGGGTCGACGTCGTCGACCTCTCGATCGGCGACATCGTCGACTTCGATACCCCCGAGAACGTCAAGCAGGCCGCCAAAGACGCCCTCGACGCCGGCCACACCGGCTACACCCCCTCCAACGGCATCCCCGAACTCAAAGACGCCATCGCCGACAAACTCCACGCCGACGGGCTGACCCAGTACGGTCCCGAGAACCTCGTCGTCACCCCCGGCGGCAAGCAGGGCCTCTACGAGGTGTTCCAGACCATCGTCGACGAAGGCGACGAGGTCGTCCTCATCGACCCCGCGTGGGTCTCCTACGAGGCGATGGCGAAGATCGTCGGCGCAGACCTGACCCGCGTCGACACCACGCCCCACGACTTCGCGCTCGAACCCGCGCTGGAGGACCTCGCCGACGCCGTCTCCGACGAGACGGACCTGCTGGTCGTCAACTCGCCGGGCAACCCCCACGGGATGGTCTACTCCGACAAGGCTCTCGAAGGAGTCCGCGACATCGCCGTCGAGCACGATGTCACCGTGATCTCCGACGAGATCTACAAGGAGATTACCTACGACGGCGTCGAGGCGGCGAGCATCGGCACGCTCGAGGGGATGGAAGACCGCACGATCACGCTCAACGGGTTCTCGAAGGCCTACGCGATGACGGGCTGGCGGCTTGGCTACTACGCCGCGCCCGAGGAACTGGTCTCCCAGTCGGGCAAGATCCACGGCCACTCGGTGACCTGCGCGGTCAACTTCGTCCAGCACGCGGGCGTCGAAGCCCTCGAAAACACCGACGAGGCCGTCGAGGAGATGCGCGCCGCTTTCGAGGAGCGCCGTGATCTGCTCGTCGATCTGTTCGCCGAGTACGGCAAGGACGTGGAGGTGCCGGACGGCGCCTTCTACCTGATGGTCCCGGTGCGAGACGACGACGTGGCCTGGGCCGAGGACGCCATCGAGCAGGCACACGTCGCAACCGTCCCCGGCGCCGCCTTCGGCGCCGAGGGGTACGTCCGCCTGGCCTACGCGAACGACCCCGAGCGCCTGGAAGAGGGCGTCGAACGCCTCGCCGAGAACGACCTGCTGTAGTCGGGCACCGACCGACCTGCTGTAGTCGGGCACCGACCGACCTGCTGTCGGCGGACCGGGCGAACGGTTTCTGTACTTCCGAGTTAATTTTTCGGAGATAGCGGTGCTGAAACGGACGATCATAAGTAGCGGTAGTAGTAACGGGGCGGTATGTCAGAGGACACTGGCGACGGGACGGACGTTCGACCGGCGGAACGGCGCTTCTCGCGGCGCCGCCTCCTCGCGCTGTCGGCGACCGGCCTCGTGGGATCGGTCGCCGGTTGCTCGGGGTCGGGTGACGACGGAACGGAGACGGCCGATCCGACCCCGACCGACGAGGCGACGGCGACGCCGACAGCCACGGCCGCGCCGACGGCCACCGCGACGCCCGAGGCGACTCCGACCGACAGCGAGCCGACGGCAACCGCGACGCGGACGGCAACGCCGACGTTCGACACGTCGTATCTGGGCACCTCACCGTCTTCCTCGTTCGCCCCGACGGCCGGGTTCGGGAGCGCGGACTGGCTCGCCGAGCGCAGCGACGACCTGCAGGTCCTGCGCGTGACGAACCTCGACCGGAGCGGCGAGGGGTCGCTCCGCTGGGCCGTCAACCAGTCGGGCCCGCGAATCGTCGTCTTCGAGGTCGGCGGCGTCATCGACCTCCAGGGCGAGCACATGATCACTGGCGGCGACAACCTCTACATCGCCGGCCAGACCGCGCCCGCGCCGGGCATCACGGTGATCAGAGGTGTCGTCACCGTCACCGGGAGCAACACCATCGTCCAGCACATCCGCGTCCGACCGGGCGACCGCCTCGTCGAGGGGCCCCGCGAGGGGCCGCCGGAGCCGGCGGGCGGCGCGGTGGACGCGCTGACGCTCGACGACGAAATCTCGAATATCATCCTCGACCACAACTCGGCCTCGTGGGGGACAGACGAGGTCATGTCCATCGGGATGGACAACGACCACGTCACGCACACGAACAACCTCATCGCGGAGGGGCTGTCGGTGACCCCGGTCCACGAGGAAAGCGAACACTCGAAGGCGACGCTCGTCCGCCCGGACGCGACGACGGTGAGCCTGATCGGCAACAGCTACATCAACAACGTCGACCGCAATCCGCGGCTGAACGGGGGCTCCGAGGTCGCTATCGTCAACAGTTTCGTCTACAACTTCGACGAGGCCATCGAACTGGTCGGCGAGGAGGGCAACCGGGTCACCGCCACGATCACCAGAAACTACTACAAATCCAGTGACATAACGCCGCCGAACGACCCCATCGTCAAACCCGAGCAGACCGGCGCGCGAGCGTTCATCGCGTTCAACCGGACCGAACCGTCGACCATCCCGGTGATCCGCGAGTCCCGAAACCTCGATAACCTCCGCACGCGTCCCGTCTACCCCGACGGGTTCCAGGCGCTCCCGGTCGGGGAGGTGCCCGAGCACAACCTCGCGACGGCGGGCGCCCGCCCCGCAGAGCGGACGCCCACCGACGAGCGACTCGTCGAGGAGGCTCGCACCGACACGGGCGACATCATCGACAGCCAGGACGAGGTCGGCGGCTACCCCGTCCTCGACGAGACCGAGCGCGCGCTCGACCCGCCGGAAGCCGGTGACGGCCTCGCCGAGTGGCTCCACCAGCACACCCGCGCCGTCGAACTCCCCGACGCGAGCGCGCCCTGACCGACAGACCGTCGAGGTCCTTTTTACCACGTCACCGACTCTCCCGTCGCGACCTATCCAGCCACTCTGGCGCGCGCCGTCGCGCCCTCTGTGGCGCGACGTACCGTGCGAGGGACGAGGAGCGCAGCTTGCGAGCACCGCAGGAGGCTGGGGAGGCGTGAGGCTCACGCTTGCCCGAACAGCCGCTGGTCATAGACTGCCTCTACAGAATTTTCCTGGCGGACTGAAAGGGCGAGGCGCGCTCGCGTGCAGTTTAGTCGCCTGTGCGGGCCAGTATCCGCGCGGGCGGTGCGGAGAGCGCGGATATCCCGCTCAGCGACCGCGAGCGGGGCGAGGGCTTTCACCTCTCGCGATCGAGTGCGGATGCGGTCGTGGTATCGACTGCGGATGCGGTCGGAGGTTCGACCATAGACACGCTTTCAGCGAGCGAGCGCGACGAGGAAACGCGTCAGACGAGAACAACCGGAATCACGAGCGTTCGTCGAGGATCCGGTCGACGATTCGCCCGGTCGAGAGCAGGGCGTCGTCGTAGTCGGGTTCGTACGCAGACGCACGCCGAACGGCACAGTCGATGCCCCGCTCCGCGAGCGCCGTCTCGATGCCGGCGACGTCGTGGTGCTGGTCGTAGCCGAGCGCGATCACTGCCGGATCGAGTTCCTCGATGGGGACGAAGATGTCCTCGGGGTGACCCAGCCGCGCCTCGTCGACCGGCTTCAGCCCGGCGACCATCTCGCGGCGTTGGGGCCCCGAGACGACCGGTTTCTGCTTGTGTGTGACGTTCTCCGAGCGCGCGACGATGACGACGAGTCGGTCACCCATCTCTGCCGCGTCGCGGAGATAGTGGAGGTGACCGGGGTGGAGGACGTCGAAAGTTCCCTGCGCCACGACGACCCGGTCGCTGTCCGAGCCGTCGCCCCGCTCGCCCGGACAGTCGCCCCGCTCGCCCGGACCGTCACCCCGCTCGCCCGGACCGTCACCCCGCTCGCCCGGACCGTCGCTCGACTCGCTCGGCCCGCCGCTCATCGCTCACCCCAGCCGCCGTCGTCGTCGGGCCGCCGGTCGACCGCGTCCTCGCGGCGGTCGACACCCTCTTCCAGGAGTTCCTCGTCGATGTCCTCCTGCGTGAAGTCGAAGAACTCGTCCTCGGGGAGTTCGATGTCGAGCACGTCCAGATCGACGGGGTTGCCCTCGCGGTCGAAGGCCTGCCAGTCCGTCATGCCGTAGGGCGCGCCCATGATGATGTGGACCTTCCCGCGCCCGAACGTCTGGAGGTCGGCGTCGCTCGGGCGGAGCACGCCGTTCGGATGCGAGTGGATCGATCCCGCGGCGCGCATGTCGTTGGGGATCATGTTCGAGTCGACGGTGGCGCTGACGGGGTTAGACTCGGTCCCCGGGATGACGAGCACGTCCGTCAGGACGGTACCCCCGTACTCGAACCCGAGTTTGCGCGCGTCCTCGCCGCGGAGCATCCCCATGTACTCGTCGGGATGGGCGTCCTCGGCCGCTTCGAGGGCGAACTCGAGCGCGGCCTCGGCGATGCCGACCACCTCGCCCGAGCGAAAGAATCCCATACACGTACTGTGGTCGGGTGCTTTCTAAGGATTCCGGACCATCTTTTTCCCGCCCGGGTTTCCTCGCGCGCCAGAGGCGCGCTGCGGGAACCCCGCACGGAAAAAGATGGTTGCGTCGTGTTTCGGAGGGTTAAACTGCGGTGAGAGCGGAATCCACAGCAAATGTCACCTGCACACGACGCCGGGGGTTCCGGCGTCGCGGTCCCCGACGGCGGGACCACCGTCTACGATCTGGCCGCGAACTGCGACTTCGACGCGGTCGAACGCGGCGAACTGTACCACGCGACGGTCAACGGCGTCGTCGACTACGGCGTCTTCGTCGACCTCTCCGACGACGTCTCCGGGCTCGTCCACGCCTCGAACCTCCTCGGTACCTACGAGGTCGGCGACGAACTCGTCGTCGAGCTCGACGAGGTCCGCGACAACGGCGACATCGCCTTCGCCGAGGTCGACCCCGGCGAGTACGAGATCGAGGAGATCCGCCGCGACACCCACGACGTCGACGGCCTCGCCGATGTCATCGGCGACTCGGTCACGCTCGAAGGCGTCGTCGTCCAGGTCAAACAGACCGACGGGCCGACGGTCTTCCAGGTCCGGGACGCCACCGGCATCGCCCCCTGCACCGCCTTCGAGGACGCGGGCGTCCGCGCCTACCCCTCCGTCGGCCTCGACGACGTCGTCCGCGTCGAAGGGCGCGTCGAGACGCGCAACGGCGCCGTCCAACTGGAAGTGAGTCACCTCGAAGCGCTCGAGGGCGACGACGCCGAACACGTCCGCGAGGAGCAGGCCGACGACCTCGCCGCACTCGCCGCGCCCCACGACCCCGAACCGCTCGTCGAGTGGGACGCCTTCGAGAAGCTCCGGGACGACCTCCGAGCGGTCGCCGAGCGACTCCGCCGCGAGGTGCTCGAGGGTCGCCCGATCCGGATGCGCCACCACGCCGACGGCGACGGCATCTGCGCCAGCGTCCCGATGCAGGTCGCGCTGGAGCGGTTCATCGAGGACACCTACGAGGACCCCTCCGCCGCCCAGCACCTCCTCAAGCGCCTGCCGAGCAAGGCGCCCTTCTACGAGATGGAGGACGTGACCCGCGACCTGAACTTCGCGCTGGAGGACCGCACGCGCCACGGCCAGCGGCTCCCCCTGCTCCTCATGCTCGACAACGGCTCGACCGAGGAGGACACGCCCGCCTACAGGAACCTCGCACACTACGACGTGCCCATCGTCGTCGTCGACCACCACCACCCCGACCCCGAGGCCGTCGAGGACCTGGTCGACGAACACGTCAACCCCTACCTCCACGGCGAGGACTACCGGATCACGACCGGGATGCTCTGTGTCGAACTCGCCCGGATGATCGACCCCGATATCACCGAGGACCTGCGCCACGTCCCGGCAGTGGCGGGCCTCTCGGACCGCTCGGAGGCCGACGCGATGGACGACTATCTCGACCTCGCCCGCGAGGAGGGGTACGACGAGCGCGAACTCCGGAACGTCGGCGAGGCGCTCGACTACGCCACGTTCTGGCTGCGCTACGACGACGGCGGCCAGTTCGTCACCGACGCGCTGAACGTCGACTGCGACGACGAGGAACGCCATCGCGAACTCGTGGACTTCCTCGCCACGCGCGCCGAGCGCGACGTCGACAGACAGCTCGACGCGGCGATGCCCCACGTCGAGCACGAGCGCCTCGACAACGGCGCGCACCTCTACCGCATCGACGTCGAGAACCACGCCCACCGCTTTACCTACCCGGCGCCCGGCAAGACGACCGGGAAGATCCACGACCGGAAAGTCGCCGAGACGGGCGACCCGGTCATCACCATCGGCTACGGCCCCGACTTCGCGGTCCTCCGGTCGGACGGCGTCCGCCTCGATATCCCCGAGATGGTCGAGGAGCTCAAAGAGGAGGTGTACGGCGGCGGCGTCAGCGGCGGCGGCCATCTCGTCGTCGGCTCGATCAAGTTCGTCAACGGCATGCGCGACTCCGTGATCGAGTCGCTCGTCGCCAAGATGGCCGAGGCCGAAATCGACGAGGAACTCGGCAGTTCGGCCGCGTTCGTCGAGACCGAAGAGTAATCGAGACCACGGCCGCGAGCGAACGCGGCCGCCGGCCGTCAGTCGGGTCCCACCCCCACGTTCTCGCCGAAGTCGATCCGTCGCGCCACCAGCACCGCGAGTACCACGCAACCGAGCACCGCCGCGGCGATCCCGACCGGAAGCTGTGGGCCCGACTCGCTCCCGTCGGACCAGTCGGCCTCGAAGACCGCCTCGTAGTAGCTCCCGACGCGCTCGCCCTCGAGTCGGAGCATGACCTCGCGGTTCTCCCGGATCGATTCGCCGTTCCAGTTGAGACTCCCCAGAATGACTTCGTCACCGTCGACGACCACTCCCTTGGCGTGGACCTTCTCGAAGTCGCCACCTGGATCCACGAGTTTCGCGTCGAGTGGCAGGTCCTCGCTCTCGCGTCGCTCGCGCAATCGGTCGACTAGCCGGCGGTTCTCCGCCTCGACGTACCACGCGCTACTGAGCAGGACGCGCACGTCGACACCGCGGCGGGCCGCCCGGACCGTCGCGCGGAGGAAGCGCTGGTCCGGCCCGTCGATCGACATCTGGATCACGTCGATCGAGTCGGTCGCGTTGTCGAGCGCGGCCACGACCGCCTGCCCGGCGTTGTCCGGCGCGACGAGCAGCGACGTACGATTCACGGGCACGCGCTCGGGGTCGAAGGCTGCTGGATAAGAGGCGTTGGCCGCCGTGGTCCGCCGGAACGTGCGTCCCTGCCTCACTTGCCGCCAGGGTCGCGCGCCGCGCCAGTCCGCGTCCGCCTCGAAGGTGTCGACGAGGCCGGAGACGATCCGCGGCTGCGAGACGACCGCGCCCCACCCGCGACTGGAGTGGCCGCCCGTGCCGGACGGTTTCCAGTTCTCCGTCAGGACGACGGCCCGGTCGTCGACGACGGCGTATTTCGCGTGATGGAAGGCGTAGCGACCGTGGGGACCGCCGAGCAACTCCACGGTGACGTTCGCCGCCGCGAGCGAGTCGAGGATCCGGGCCTGTCGGCGCGAGATCCCGTCGACCGGGTCGCCCTCGAGCAGGACGCGCACCTCGACGCCGCGTTCGGCCGCGCGTTCGAGCGCCGTCGCGACGCGACGGGAGGCGAACGTGTAGCCCGCCAGCAGGACCCGGCAGTCGGCGTCGCGGATGGTCTCGGCCGCGACCCCCGGCGCGTCCGGGAGGACGAACGCCCGCGCCGTGCCGCCGCGCGCGGTGACGACGGGACGGTCGGTCGTCCCGAGCGGTTCCCACGTGATCGCCCCGCGGTCGTCGTAGCGCCCGATCTTTCCCTCGGGCGCCTCGCGGTAGCGCGCCGTGTCGACCGTCTCGTTCCCGCGGCGGAGTCGCAGCCGCTCGCCGCCGTTCGCCAGCGCGATCGAACCGTTCGCGGCGACGACGCGAACGTCGGTCAGGTTCCGCGCGGCCGCGGGATCCGGGGAAAGCGCGACCCGCCCGCTGGCGGTCGCGTTCGCTGGAACGAGCGTGCCGTCGCCGTCGGAGAGCCGATAGCCTGCGAGCGAGGTGTTCGACTGGAAATCGAGAACGACGAACTCGCCGCGGTCACCGTCGGCGACCGGGTTCGGGTGGACGGCCGCGATTTCGGGTTCGGAGAGGCCCGGTTCGTCGGGTGAAGCCGGCGCGACGAGCGCATCCGCCGTCGCTGTGACGGGACCGAGGGCTGCACAGACCACGAGCGCCGCCACTGCGAGCCGCCGAAGCCGGGACACGCGAACGGGTGGTCGCGGGTTCGGATATAAATCTCCGGACCGACGCCGGGAGCCAGTCGGTCAGTCCGTCTCGCCGTCGCCGTCCGGAGACGCTTCCTCGACCGGGTCGGCGACGTCGCGGTCGACGGTCACTCTGGCTTTCTGAATGCGGGTGTCCGACACCTGTTCGGCCCGCAGCGTCACGTTCTCGTACTCGAACTCCTCGCCCGCCTGGACGAGGCGGCCGGCGCGGTTGAAGATGAACCCGGCGATGGTCTCGAACTCCTCGCCCTCCGGCAAGACGATGTCGAGAGCTTCGTTGACCTCGTCGAGAGTGACCGACCCGTCCACCAGGACGGTGTCGTCGTCGACGAACTCGATCGGGTGCTCCTCGTCGCCGACCAGTATCTCGCCGACGATCTCCTCGGTCATGTCCTCCATCGTGATGAGCCCCTCGGTGGCGCCGAACTCGTCGATGACGATGGCCATGTGCATCCGGTTTTCACGCATCTCCGAGAGGAGTTCGTCGACGTTTTTCGACTCCGGGACGTGCAGCGTCGGACTGATCACTTCCGCCACGTCGAGGTCCGCGAAGTCGTCGTAGTCCGACCCCTCCAGGTCGCGGATGTCGAAGATGCCGACCACGTTGTCCAGCGAGTCCGCGTACACCGGGAGTCTGGCGTGGCCCGACTTGATGCAGCTCTTGATCGCCTCCTCGACGCTCGCGTCTTTGGAGATCGCGGTCATGTCGAGGCGGGGCGTCATCACCTCCTTGGCGGTGGCGTCGGTGAATCGCAGGGTGCGCTGGAGCATCTGGCGCTCCTCTTCGTCGAGGACGCCCTCGCGCTCGCCCGTCTTGATCATGTTCCTGATCTCGTCGCGACTGACGTACGTCGATTCGATGGACGGACTGCCGCCGGTGATCCTGTTCACGACGCTCGTCAGGTAGTAGAACAGAATGATGAGCGGCCACAGCACTTTCTCGACGACCTTCAGCCCGCGGGCGACGCGGCGCGCGTGCAGTTCGGTGTTCTCGACGGCGTAGGACTTGGGTGCGCTCTCGCCGAAGACCAGGACCATCGACGTGATACCGAGCGACGAGACGATGACCGCCGTTCCCGGGTCGAAGTAGAAGCCGACGAGAGTCGTCGAGATCGAGGACATCGTGATGTTGACCATGTTGTTCCCCACGAGGATCGTCACGAGCAGGCGATGGGGGTCTTCCTTGAGGGACTTGACCGCCTGCGCGCCGCGTTTGCCCTCCTCGACCATCGCGTCGATCTGGTGGGCCGGCAGCGAGAACAGCGCGATCTCGGACGACGAGAAAAAGCCCGACCCCATGAGGAGCAACAGGATCAGACAGACACCGATCGCCGTGACGCCGGTCTGTCCCAACTCGACACCGACGAACGGGACGGTGTACAGTGCGGTGCTGACCTCAGATGCCGCTGTGAGCACGGGTATCCCCATCAATACCGAGTTTTTGTGAGAGCAGTGAATTAACGCTTTGGGAGCCGTTTGGACGCGCGGATCCCCTGGAGCGTGCGGTGCCGATGGAACACGGGTCGGACGCCGACGAGCGGGACGCTCCGTCTCGCGATACGGAAACGAGACCGGCGGGAGGACAAAGAGGAGAAACCGCGGAGGAAACCGCCGTTAGACCGCTTTCTCGGCTTCGGACTGGACGATGTAGGCGCGGTCGTCGGCGTAGTCGGAGACGACGTCGAGCGCGCGTTCGGTGCCGATCTGGTTGAGTGCCCACGCGGCGCTGGCGCGGACCTCGTCGGCCTCGTCGTCGGCGAGGACATCGGCGAGCGGGTCGATAGCGCGGGTGTCGCCGATGAGCCCGAGCGACCTGGCGGCGGCGCTGCGGATCTCGTAGTTGTCGGCGTCGAGCCTGTCGGCGACCGGCTGTGTCGACTCCTCGCTGCCGATCTCGCCGAGCGAGCGGAGCGTGATCTTCTGGAGGGCGGCGTCGCCGTCGCCGTCGATGAAGTCGTGAAGCGTCTCGCAGGCGCGATCATCGCCGATCTTCCCGAGGATCTTCACGGGCATCTTGTTGCGCTTCTGGGCGCGCTGGTGCATCTCGTCGAAGGCCTCCTCGGGCCCCATCCGCCAGAGCGCATCGAGCGCGTTCTCCTCCATGAAATCGGAGTCGAACGTGTCGAGCGACTTCAGGATCGGCTCGACTTCGCCTTGCTGTTCGTAGATCTTGATGGCGTTCCACTCGGCCGGGAAGTCCTTGCGGTTCTCGGATTCGAGGACGTCGTAAAACCCCTCCGTGGAGAGCTGCTCTCGAACGGTCAGGTCGCCCCACTCCTCGGCGGCGTCGAGGTCGTCGGTCAGCGTCTCGGCGGCCTCGATCAGCGCGGCGATGGTCTCGGCGTCGTCGTCGGGGTGGAGCGCGCTCCCCTCGACGGCCTGTGCGGCCTGGTCGAGCGCGTCCGTCAGCGTCTCGAGGTCGTCGTCCGACGCCGACAGGTCGGCGTCGAGGTGCTCGCCCGTCTCCGCGAGGTACTCCTCGACGGCCGCGACGACGTCGGGGCGGCCGTCCTCGGTCCAGCGCGTGTCGGCGACGGTGGCGCTGGCTTCCTCGACGATCTCGACGACGTCCTCGACGTAGGGACCGCGCTCGTCCTCGAGCTGGTCGCGCAGGTCCGCGATCCGGTCTTCGAGTTCCGCGCGCGGGTCCTCGGCCTCGTCGTCGTCCTCGTCGGGTTCGGGCAGGTCCGCCGCCTCGAGGTCGGCTTCGATGGCGTTCAGGTCCTCCTCGACCTCGTCGAGGGTGGCCTCGGTCTCGGCCGCCTCGAGCGTGCTCTCCACGTCGTTCAGTCGGGATTCGAGAGTGTCGGCCGAGAGTGCCGTCTCCTCGTCGGCCGCGTCCTCGCCGGCCGCCGCGTCGGCGCCCTCCTCGTCCGGTTCGGCCGCGTCGTCGGGAGCGTCGTCCCCGTTGCTCATACCCGTGATTGCGATTCTCCGGGCCAAGAGCGTTTCCCTTCGGAGTCCGGGACAGATCCAGCACGCGCCCCGTCACGACTGGAGATCGAGTTGCCTATGCCGGAGCAAACCCGACCGTCGGGTATGGAGAGACGGTCGTTCCTCCGGACCGTCGGCGCCGTCGGGGTCGGCACGGCGCTGGCGGGCTGTCCGGCCGGCGGCGCGACGAGCGGCGACCACGACGTGGGCATGACCACCCGGAAGTTCCGCCCGGCGAAACTCGAGGTCCCTCCGGGCACGACCGTCGTCTGGAAGAACACGAGTTCCCACGCCCACACTGTCACCGCCTACGAGTCACAGATCCCCGACGGCGCCGACTACTGGGCGAGCGGCGACTTCGACTCGCAGGCCGACGCCGTCGACGCCTGGACCGGCGGCTTCGGCGGCCGGCTCTCGCAGAGCCAGTCGTTCGAACACACCTTCGAGGTCGTCGGCACCCACCACTACTACTGCATTCCCCACGAGGCCAGCGGCATGAAAGGACGGATCGTCGTCACCGAGGACGCGACGCCGCCGGGCGAGTGACGGGCGACACTCGCCGACCGCTGACTACGTCGTCTCGTCGCTGCTGTAGGCGTCCCGGAAGACGTGTTCACGGCGCATCAGCTCCTCGACGCCGTGGTCGAGCAGTCCTTCGCCCAGTGCCGTCGCACGGTAGTACGAGTAGAGTCCATCACGGTCCGGCGTGTTCCGTTTCCGGTTCTCGACGAGTCCGACGTCGACGAGCATGTCCAGGTGGTAGTGGAGGGTGTTCCCCGCGACATCGAGCGCGTCGCCCAGTTCCGTCGCACTGCTCGGCCCCTCGTTGCGGAGCCGATAGAGGAGTTTGAAGCGCGTCGGATCGCCGATGGCTTTCTGCATGGCGACGTACTCCTCGAAGGAGAGAACGCTCCCCTCGGGCAGCAGGTCCTCCGGGTCTGCCGGCCCACCGTCGGGCGCGTCGTCCGTTATCTCGGGCATGGCGTCTCTCACGAGTATCTCGGACCCGTTCCGACTTAACGGTTCTCGATTCAGTGATTCTCGAAAATACCCGATATTAAGTACAGAGGCGGCGGACACGGTCGTATGCGAGACCGGGTGCGGGCCGAACTCGGGTCGGTGCGATACGGGGAGTTTCTCGTGTATCTGATGGGGCCGTACACGACCTTCGACGTCGGGGACCTGGTCCCAGCGGAAGTCGACCGCGAAGAGGTCTCGTTGCCGTCCGCGCGGGCCGACTCCGACGGGATCGACGACATGCTCACGCTGCTCCGACGAGTACAGGCAAGTCTGCGGGTCGATCCCGGCGTGAACGCCTTTCTCGCTGTCGACGCGAACGTGCCGCTCGAAGTGGTGGACGCGGCCACGCAAAGCATCGAGTTCGCTCGCGCGAGCAACGCCGTCGTGTTCGTCCTGCCGCGACTCGGAGACAGCCTCGGCGTCGGGATGGAGGTCGGGTCGGTCCTCGAAGACCTGTATCCCGACGATTCCGAACGAGTGCTGTTCGTCCACGAAGCGGACGTCACCTCGGCGATGCTCGGTGGGATCACCGATCGGTGGGAAGCCAGGATCACGTCGTACGAGGACGAGGGTGAACTGCTGACCGAGATTCGCCAGTTCGTCGTCGAAATAATGACTCGCGAGCAGTTCGGCGGACTCGAACGGAAGTGAATCGGAAAAGCGCCGCTCAGTCGGCGGCCTCGACGTCTTCTTCGTCGACGTCGACGCTGGTCTCCTCTTCGGCGGCGACTTCCTCGGGCCGGGCTTCGAGCGTGGCCTTCTGGATTTCGACGCGGCGCAGCGGGTAGATGGTCTTCGACTCGTTGTAGATGGCCGAGGAGAGTCGGCCCTCGACGACGCTGTCGATCAGGTCGGCGAAGGAGTGCTCGCGAGCGGACTCCTCGACGAGGTCGATCATCGTCCGGCGGATGGCCTTCTCCTGGCTCTCGTCGGCGGACTTCGTGGTCAGCGCGACGGGCTGGATCTGCACACGGTAGTCGTCGTCGGTCAGCACCGTGATGAACGCCTCGACCTTCGAGGAGCCCCGACGGACGAGCGAGCGCATGTAGTCCCGCGTGAGTTCGTGCTTGATGAACTCCGTGTAGGCCGTATCGGAGGCGACCTCGTTGACCTTGAAGGTCAGCTTGGTGTTGTTCTCGCTGGCATCGTTCTGCAGGTCGCCCAGCGTCGTCTCGATGGTGCGTCCGAGCACCTTGTCCGGTTCGTCTGCGGGGGTCTCGCCCAGTTCGGCCCGGTCGAACTGCTCGGGGGCCTGCAGGGTGTACCACCGCTTCTGTTGCTTGCGTCGTGAAACTGATCGTTCGCTCATGAGTTGGTGTCTGTGGTGTCGTCTGTCGCAGCTTCGGTGTCGTCTGTCGCGGTCGCCGCGTCGGCGGCCGCGTCGTCGGTCGTCGTGTCTGTGCTCTCCCCGGAGAGTCGTCGTGCCACCGTGAGGTTGACCACGTAGTCGTCCACCGTCGACCGGAGGCCGCTCGTCGTCTCGCGCTCGACCGTCGTCACCACGCGCGCGCCGTCGGCCCGGGTCGACATTTCGTCAGTGTTGTCGGGGGCGACCGCGGCCGCGACGTGTGCGGCGACCGTCTCGTCGTCGTGGGTCGTCGAGATCGCTGCGCGTCTCATCGTGCCTCCCTGAACGCCGTGATGAACGCGGCGGTGTCGGCCCCGAAGCGAGCGTACCCGCTCGTGCCTCGGACTTCGGCGGTCCCGTCGGCCGCGTCGGCCGCGGCCGCGAACGATGATTCGAGCGCCCGGCCGTCGGTGGTCACCGCGGCCGCCGCGCCGTCGGTCACCGCGAGCGTCAGCGGCTCCGGCGAGCGGTAGGCGTGGACCAGCCGCGCCAGCGTCGCGACCGGCGCGTCGCTGGATTCGGCGCGGGCGACGTAGAGGCCGTCGTACCGGCCCGTCGTCGCCTCGCGGACGGCCCCGTGGGCGCGCCGCGCGTGGTCGCGCCAGACCGCCAGCGCGTCCTCGCGGACGTCGTGGCCGAGCGCGAGCGCGACGCCGGTGCCGGGTCGCTCCCGCGCGACGGCGTCGAGCACGTCGGCGTAGCCGCCGATCGTCTCGAACGGGCCGCCCGCGTGCGGGCGAAGGAACCGTTCGACGGCGTCGCCGCCCCGCGGCGGGACGTCATCGGAGCCGACAGTACGGATCGCGACCAGCGACGCGAGCCGGCGGCCGTCCTCGTCAGCGAGGTCGCCCGTCGCTGCCTCGTCGGCCGGGCCGAAGTCCGCGACCAGGTCGGCAGCCGTCTCGGGGTCGCCCGAGAACGGCGCGTGGACGAGCGTCGAGTGTGCCAGCCCCTCCGCGAGGTCACGCGTCGGCACCGCGACGCCGGGTCGGCGCTCGATCCCGGCGGCGGTCGCGGCCTCCGCGAGCGGGCCCGCAGGAGCGCGTCCGTCGGCGACTGCGCCGGCGAGCGCGAGCGCGACGAGGCCCGAACCGAGCGGGTCATCGTCGTCCGCGAGTTCGCGGGCCACGTCGAACGCGGCGGCGCTCGCCGAGCGGCCGGTCCCGGAGAGCGAGCAGTCGGCGCTCGCGTCGGAGCGGCCGACGGCGACGGTCAGGTCGGCGTCGGTCGCGCGGTCGGCGTCGGTCGGGAGCGCGGCCAGCGAGAGCTGGAACGGTCGGTCGCGGGCGGTCAGCGCCCGCGCGAGGACGCCGCTCGCGGCCAGTGCGTTGCCGGTGGCGGCACCGACGATCCGGACGAAGCCGGCGTCGCGGAGTCGCGCGGCGACGTCGCTGGCGGCGGGGGCGTCCTCGTTCGGCCGACCGGTTGCGGACATGATGGGTGGTCTGGTGTCGGTGGTGGTCTGGTGGTAGTGACGGGGCGCGTTACTCCAGCAGTTCGGCGACGTCGTCGGCGCTGTAGGTGAACTCCGCGTCGAGTTCGTCGCCGCGGTAGTAGTCGACCAGGCGGCGGATCTTCGCCTCGGTGTTCTGGAGCGCGCGCTTGTTCTGGTGGTCGCCGGGGTTTTCGTCCATGTGCTCGTGGATGCGGACGGCCCGCTCCATGAGATTTCGGAGGTCCTCGGGGAGCTCGGGGTCGGCGTCGTTCTCCTCTAGGATCTCGGTGACCTTCTTGCCGGTCGCCAGCGAGACGTCCGGGACGGGCGTCCCGTTGACGCCTTCGTCGCGCAGTTTCAGGCCGATCTCGCTGGGGCTGTGGCCGGCCTCTGCGAGTTCGACGACGCGCTCTTCGACGGCGTCTTCGTCGACGTCACTCCACTCCGGGGGGTCGTCTGCCACCGGCTTGTCCGAATCGGACGAGCCGCGGCGGCGTGTATGCATTCGTGCCATTGTTGATTGGAACGCTACGTACCGCTGTCCTGCCGTGACGGCAAGCGTGTGTGCGCCTCGGCACCCACACGCGACGCGCGTCGAGCGCGTGTCGCGGCGGCGGAGCGTCGGCGCGAACACGGCCGCAATCCCGAGCCGCGCAAGCGCGCGGCGAGTCAGATTTGCGGTCGTGCGTTCCCACCGGAGACTGTCTCCTGGCACACTAAACGGTTTCCATCCCGCGCGCACCCGGTCTCTGGTCCCGAGAGTACGGCCGGCCCCGAAGGTTCGATATCGTCTCTGATACCGACCGAGAGCCGAGCTGTTCAGCCCGTATACGGCACCGAATGCAATCGAGTATCAGCGTCGATAAACAGTCCGGTGTGCTTATCGGGCGAGGACGGGAAGGGGTGATGAGAGATGCGTCTGGACAGTCGGTCAGTGAGCGCGCCGCTGGGGGTCGTGTTGTTGCTGGCGATCGTCATCATGGGGATGGCGGTCGTGGTGACCGTCGGCGCGACGGCGCTTGACGACACCCGCGACCGGATGGACGTCGAGCGCGCCGAGAAGATCCTCACGCAGTTCGACTCCAAGAGCGCGATGGTCGCGCTGGGCGAGACCGACAGCCAGAGCGTGGCGCTGGCGCGCAGCGACAGGTCGCGGTTCACACTCAGCGACGAGGCCGGCTGGATGAACGTGACGGTCACGGACCCGGCCAACGACACCGTCGACGAGGTGGTGAACCTGACCCTGGGCGCCGTGGCCTACGAGAGCGAGCGGACGACCATCGCCTACCAGGGCGGCGGCGTCTGGCAGTCGACCGACGGCGGGGCGTCGATGGTCTCGCCGCCGGAGTTTCACTTCCGGGACGCGACGCTGACGCTGCCGATCATCTCCGTCGACGGCGACGACCGCCTCGACGGCACCGCGACGGTCAGGCGGCGGGCCGAGACCGGCGTCCGCTATCCGAACGCGAGCGCGAACACCCGCTTCGAGAACCCGCTGACCGACGGCGTCGTCAACGTCACCGTCCACAGCGACTACTACCGGGCCTGGGGCGAGTACTTCGCGACGCGGACCGACGGCAACGTCAGCTACAACGAGGACCGCCAGACCGCGACGGCACAGCTGGTCGTCCCGTTCAACGAAGCCTTCGACGACATCCTCGCGACGACCGAACCCGGCGGGATCCGCGTCAACGGCAACGACGACCCGCCCGAACCCTCCGAAACGGGCGTCGCCTACCCGCTCGCGGACTCGCGCATCGAGTCCCGCGTCGAGGAGTGTGAGACCAACGCCTCGGCATGCACCGACCTCAGTGCGGTCAGTAACGAGATCACGAGCCCGGGGACGTACTACAACTACCAGTTCTTCGGCGGGGACCTCGACGTCGATACCCCCGGTGGGAACGTCACGGTCGTCGTCGAGGGGAACTTCCAGCCCAACTCCGTCGACATCGATATCGCCGACGAGTACAGCGTGACTGTCCTCGTCCGCAAGTCGTTCTCGCTGGGCTCGAACGCGGTGAACGACGGCGGCGACGCGGGCGACTTCTCGGTCGTCATGCACTCCGACGGCGCGTTCAACGGCAACGGGAAGTTCCGGTTCGTGGGACTGCTCTACGCGCCGGGGTCGGACTGCAACCTCAACGGCGGCGGCGGCCCGAACTACGACAACGTCATCGGCGGCGTCGTCTGCGAGGAAGTGACCGTCAACGGCAACCCCAACAAGTTCATCTACGACGATTCGATCGAGGACACGAACCTCGAACTCAGCGGCGACGGCACCAAGATCACCTTCCTCCACGTGACCGCGAACCGGATCGAAGTCTCCGATTGATACGGTCGGTTGGAACGATTTACCAGTGATTCGCCGGGCGGTCCGGCGAATCCCGAAAACGACTTACAACCGACCGTATGAGTCGAGGCCCGCTGCGAGCGATCCCCGGCTTCCCGCGTCCTCAGGTCTCCAGGTCGAGCGCGAGTCGGTAGTCGACGACGTAGATCCGCCCCGGGACGTAGTCCAGTTGGCACTTGACAGTCTCGGGGCCCGTGGTCGAACACGACAGTTCCGAGTGCGATTCGAGCATCCCCTGCCAGAGGTCCCGGCGCGGCGAGGTGACGTTGATCCAGACGTCGTCGTACTGGCCGGACTCGTTGGCGACTTCGACGCGACGGCTGTTCGCGAGCGCGCGCACGAGGACCGTCGACGCCTGGACCGACTGCCCGCTGTCGGTCGCCGACGCCGTGTTGACCACGGGGAGGAAGGTCCGCTCGCGCTCGAAGACCGGGTCCCACGGTTCGAGGACGACCCCGCCACCGCGCTCGACGCGGAACACCGCGCCCATCACGTAGACGAGTCGGGTGTCGCCCGCGTCGTAGATCACGGGCCGGGGTTTGAACGTGCGGTTCTCGAGGAACGTCGGGTCCGAGTGGTTCGGGTCGCGGACCTCGACCTGGATCGGGTCGCCCAGCGAGAGCGTGCTGTCGCTGAGGCTGATCTCCGTCGCGCGACTGGGCGCCCCCCGGTGGACGACGTCGTCGACGTTGTCCGAGAGCACCTCGAAGGCGCGCTCGGCGTTGTCGGTCTGTTCCGCGTCGCGCGCCGACTGCAGCGAGCTCAGGCCCACAGTCGAGACGACTGCGACGACGCTGACGACCAGCGCGAACACGAGGATGAACCCGACCAGGTCACTGACCGCACGGTCGTCCCCGCCCGCTTCAAGCATCGCAGGCGGCGTCACGACGACACCTCCAGCCGGTCGGCCGACGGATCGTAGGTGATGGTGATCGTGCCGCCGTCGACGGCCGCGTCGGCGATGGGCGTCGCTGTCCGGACCCTGATCGACACGGTGATGTCGGGACTGCTCGCCGTGAGGTTGACCCACTGTGTCGACCCCACGGTGTTCGTCTCGACGGCGTAGCCCGTGCCGGCGACCCGCGCCGGCAGCGGCTTGCTCACCGACAGCCGCTCGGTCTCCGCGCCTGACTGTGCCAGTCTGTCGGCCGCGACGAGTTCGTTCGCGACGTGCTCGCCGACGACTTCGAGTTCCGTCCGGACGACCTGCTGGCGGTTGTCGGCGACGAACCCGCTCGCCGCCGTGACCAGTCCCGTCACCAGCAGCGTCGCGATCGCCAGCCCGAGCGTGTAATCGAGCGACGTCGACTGTCCGCGACTGCCGATCCCGGTCGTCCGTCGCGGGCGGTCGCGTCGGCGCCCCACCCGTGCCCCTCTGCGTCGCCGCGGCGGTCGCTTACCCATCGTGATCACCCGGTTCGATCTCGATTTTCGACCGGTAGTCGAGTTCGGCGGTCCGATAGAACAGGTCGACGGTCATGTTGTACAGCGCGGCCTCGGCGGTCGGGTCGTCGAACGCCGCGGCACCGTAGGCCACGCGGACGTCCTCGTCGACGACCAGCGAGTACGACCCGCGGACCGCCGACCCGTTCCTGATGTCGAGGTCGTACTGTGACGTGGAGATCCCCTCGGCGAAGGTCAGGGCGTCGCAGGGCTCGCCGTCGACCGTCCCCGCGGTGACGTTGATCCAGAGTTTGGGAGCCGACCGCCGGCAGGTGTCGTAGCTCCCGGTGGCGTTGACGCCGACCACGATCTCGTTCGCCGACGAATCGCGGGAGACGTTCATGTACCACCGCTCCGTGGGAGCGCGGGCGACCACGCGGAACTCCCGGTCGCCGCTCTCGTTGAGGTCGGTCCGGTCGTCGACGAAGACGTTGAACGCGCGCACGTCGGAAATCGCGCTCGCGACCGTCCAGTTGTCGGCGCCGCCCTGGCTGTCGAACACGCCCGCGTCGTCGGTGATCGCCGTCCCGTTGACCGTCGCGGCGACGCTGAGGTTCGGGACGTGTCCGTAGGTGGCCTCCTGTCTCGTCGAGATGGCGTCGATCCCCGCGACCGCGTCGGTCACGTTCCGGTTGAGTCCGTCGTAACCGCTGTCGTTGACGGCGTGGGCGTACTCGAACGCCTCCAGCGCCGCCGACTCGATCGTCCGCTGGTAGGCCGCGGCGTCGGTCGCCCCGGAGGAGTCGCTCCGCGTCGCCAGGTTCTCCGTGTAGATGGCCGAGTTCATCACCAGCGCCAGCGCGATCAACACGACCGCGATGACGAAGCCGGTGACGAGGATGAGTTGCGCCCGCTCGCGCCGCGAGTCGGGCCCCGTCGCGGGCGGCCTCAGATCCGCCACACGACCACCTCCACGCGGAGGACGTTGTAGACGCTACCCGCCGACGCGTCGGGCGCGAAGTAGGTGTCCTCGTCGCTGACCGCCGTCGCCGTCGGGTCGCCGTTGCGGTCGTAGATCGGGTCGTCGTCGAAGACGACGAGCGAGCGCGCGGCGCTGACCGCGTTGTCGCTGGGTCGCCCCTGATACACCAGTTGCTCGACCGCTCGCTCGCCCGCCGCGGTCTCGTAGACCACGTCGACGTTGTAGGCGATCCCCTGGCTGTCGAACGACCGGTCGAGCATCGCACCGAAGTCGTTCGGTGGCGACCCCGAGGCGAAATAGCCCAGCGACGACGCGTGCCAGAACCGCGGCGCGGAGTCGTTCCAGGCCAGCACCGCCCGCTCCAGCGCGCCCGTCTCCGCGGCGGCGCCGAGTATCCCCCGCGCCGTCGCCTCCTGCTGGTTCTCGAGGTGCTGACTGGAGGTACTCGCCGACAGCGGTGTCACGGCCGTCATCTCCAGCGCGAAGATGACCGCCGACAGCATGATCAGCGCCGCCACGACCCCTTCCAGGGTGTGGGCCTGCCCGCGGTTCTCGCGGCCCCCGAGACCGCGCTGGTCGCGTCCGTCGTCAGACTTGGCCGCACGGCCGCGAGTCGGTGGCGGCGCCGGGCGGTCGCGGGTCGGGGGCGCCGGGCGGTCGCGGGTCGGGGGCGCCGGGCGGTCGCGGGTCGGGGGCGTCACCACAGCACCACCTCGATCGAGACGGCGTGGCCCTGGAGCAAGGCGACACGGCGGGCGCTGATCGTCTTGCCGCTCTGGACCGTCGGGTCCGACCCCCGCGAGAGCAACACGTCGCCGCCGACGCCGGGCGAGCAGTTCGCGTCGTCTTGCTCGACGAACTGGTCGTTCGCGCCGTTCCAGCAGACGGTGTTCGATCCGGCGTCGCTGGTGACGTTCCCGCGGATGGTGACGTTCACGTTCGTCCGGTCGAGCACGCCTACCTGTTCCTGGATCGTGCCCGCGTCGAACTGGCAGGCCGCGGGGGCGCCGGCGGTGAAGAACTCGCGCGTGCAGTCCGTGTCGAGCACGTAGGGTTCGCTCGCGTTGCCGAGCAGGCGCTGGGAGAGGTCGTCGGCGACGCGGTTGGCCGCCGGCGTCTCCGCCTGGCTCCCACCGACGAACGGCTGTAACATGCCGGGGACGAACACGACGATAAACGCCAGCGCGACCAGGAAGATGCTGATCCCCAGCGCGAAATCGATCGTCGTCTGCCCCCGGCGGCCGGCCGGTCCCGCGGCTGACCGGCCGGTCGGATCTCTCGGCGATGTGTCGGGGCCCGCGCCGTGTGTACTCACGGACCCCCGTGGGTCAGTCCTGCGCATCCGTGTGGTTACGGTCGGTCGCGGCGACTGCGCGCCCCCCGGCGTCCGCGAGCCCGAGCCGTGCGTTACCCGTCCGAACGGACCCCTCCGTAATAGCCGTTGGCCCTACGTTACCGTTGTTGATAACAATAGAACGCAGGTATACACCTGTCTATCGTCTCCAATATCCCTATCGATAATTCGAACGCCGCTTTCGAGGTTCGATGGGTTTAAACAGACCGCCGGGTTACCGGTGAGTGCGTGCGGGCTCGTAGATCAGCGGTAGATCATCCCCCTGGCACGGGGAAGGCCGCGGGTTCAAATCCCGCCGAGTCCACTGGTTTTCCGCCGCAACGAGGAACCCGACAAAGACTTTTACCGAACCACGGTCTATCTCACGTCGAGATGGCTCAGCAGAGCGCGCGTATCGTGTCGACGCCGGACGTACTCGGAGGGGATCCCCGTATCGACGGCACCCGTCTCAGCGTCTACCGGGTTCACGAACTCGTCGAAAGCCGCGGTCTCGAACCGCAGTCCGTCGCGGACCGTTTCGACGTGGATGTGGCCGATGTCTATCGGGCGCTCGCGTACTACCACGAGCATCCCGGTGACATGGCGGCCATCAGCGAGCGGCGGGACGAGCGAAAGCGCGCGGCCGAAGCCGATTCGAACGTCGCTACTGGACCGGCGGATGTGCAAGAGTAGCGCCGGATGCAACTCTCGTTCCTTCTCGACGAGAACGTCGAAGCGGATCTCGCTCGAAAGCTCACCCGCGAGGGTCACGACGTCGAGCGCGTGGTCGAACTGGATGCACTCGGCATCGGAGCACCGGACAGCGAGGTTCGACGGTATGCGCGGGAGACCGACCGTATCATCGTCACCTACGACGATCATTTCGCCGACCCAGAGGACGACCACGCTGGGGCGTTCTTCTGCCCGAACCAGGACCTTTCGCCGTTCGACGTCTTTCGAATCGTCACCGCGGTCACCGACCACTTCGACGAGCGGGAGAGTCTGCCGCCGGTCGTCTATCTGAGCGAGAACTGGCTGTAACGGTGGTAGACGGGGAAGTCAAGTGGCAGCTTTCGTAGGTCTGCGTTTCCCTGGTCTTCAATTCTACTCCTCGTCCCCACGTTCCACACCGCGTGGCACCCACGCGTCGCCCGCGACCCGGACCGTGCCGACGCTGTCGGGGAAGGCGAACGCGTCGTCGGCCGTGGAGAGCCGGATTTCGTGCACACCGTCCGAGAACGCACCACTGTCGTTGCCGTACCGGACCGCCCAGTCGCGGTCGTCGAGCGGTCTGACCACGAGGCCGCCGTCGCGGGTGGGCCGGAGGGTCACGTCGGCGCGGCCGTCGCCGTCGCCGTCGCGGACGGTGACGTTGATCCAGCCGTCCTCGCCCTCGACGCGGAGGGTGGCAACGTCGGTGTGGCCCAGTCGGACCGGGACGCGCGTCGGCGCGCCGGGAGCGAGGTAGTAGGTCGGTTCGAACCCGGGATAGGACTCGAAGTAGGCGTGGCTGTACTCGAAGGCGTCGGGGTCGTTCGGGAACTCGGCCCACGCGCCGGTGCGAGCGTAGCGGTCGAGCCACGCTGCGGTGGCCTCGTCCGTGAGCAACAGAATCGTCGTGCGGAACTCGGCGTAGCTGACGTGGGAGTGGTGCTGGCGCGAGTCGCTGTTTGCGGCCTCGGTCACGTCGTTCTGTTCGTTGAGTCGGCGGAAGACGTCGAGCAGCGTCGACCGTCCGTCGGTCCGGTTGCGGATGCGGGCGTCGAGCGCGCCGAGGAAGGCCCGCCCCTCGCGATACTCCGTGTACTGATTCCAGGTGCCGGGGTCCGAGAGGACGGTGTCGTCGGGGCCCGCGTCGCCGGCGTCGACGATGCCGCTGAACACCGAGAAGGGGAACGGGCCCGAGAAGCCCAGCGACATGGTGAAATAGCGGCCGAGATAGCTCGCGCTGGCCTCCTGGAACCACGCCATCTCCGACCCGACGCGGAAGCGCTGGTCGACGTGGACGTACTCGTGGACGTAGGTGGCGTAGTCGGCCGACGCGACCACCCAGGCGTCGCTGTCGGCGGCCATCCCGGCCGAAGGCGTCGTCGCGCCCCGCGGAAGTTCGGGGACGACGAAGACGTACGAATCGACGGGCGGGTCGCCCTGGAGACGGCGTTCGGTCGCCGCGAGCGCCCGGAGCGCGCTCTCTGGCGCGACGGCGGGCGTGGTCCCGTTCGGGACGACCAGCGAGACCGTCTGGCCGTCGACGCGCTCGGTGTACGTCTCCACCGGCCCGAGAACGGCGGCGTGGGTTCCGACGACACCCTCGTCGGCCAGCCGCCAGGTGGTCTCGACGGGGAGCGAGCGGTTGGCGCCGCGGACGCGCTCGGGGGGTTTGTCGACCAGCGCCCAGTCGTCGGTTAGCGCCGTGTCCCACCACCCGAGCGCGCCCGGTCGCGTGGCGTAGGTCCCCACGACGACCATCCGGGGGTGGCGCGTCTCGCCGTCCCAGGCCCACTCGTCGCCCCGGCGGACGAATCCGGTCTGGTTCACGACGACCGGACGGATGTCTCGCTCTAGCGGGACGGTGAAACTCTCGGTGCCCTCGGGGACCGTATACCGGTGCGTGAACTGGACCAGCCGACTGTCGCGGACCCGGTCGATGGTGACCGTCTGCGAGAGCGTCGATGCCGCAGTCGGAGCCGATCCGTTCCGGTCGGTCGTCTCGCTGGCGGCGGTCGTCTCGTTGGCGTCGATCAGGGTATCCGGGCGGCCGGTCACACCGATCGACGCTGTCTGCGGCGAAGCTTCAGTCGCGGTCCGGTCGCTCGGGGCAGGGAGTGCGACCGCTGAGCCGACCGCCGAGCCGAGGAGGAGCAGACAGAGGAGGGCGGCGACCGCACGCGGCGTCATCACTGGACAGTACGTACCGGGACGCAAAAGCCTGACGCGCACCTCTCGGTCGGGGAACCGTCACGTCGATCCGTCGACAGCAGCGGGTCGCGGCCGTCGAAGGCGTATTGTACCGTTCGTCCCTAGCCGGGGTGATGGATGGCCGGAGGGCGGTTCTGGTCGGGGCGCTTGTCGTGGTCGCGGGCTGTAGCGGGCTCACCGGCGGCGGCGAGTCGACGGCGACGCCGACGGGCGAGGTGACCGCGGTGCCGGTGACGGAGACGCCGACAGCGGCGACACCGGGGACCGCCACGACGACTGGGACGCCACCCGCGTCGCTCCCACAGGGGGTGTTCGCCAACGGGAGCGTCGACACGGGGCTGCTGGCGTGGGCCCACGACCGCGCGCTGGCGAACCGGTCGTACGCGTGGACGTTCGAGCTGACCCGGCTGGCGACCGATGGAGCGGTCGCCACCGACACCACGCGGCTGGAACTGACCCGGGACGCCGACGCCTTTCTCGTCGACCAGCCGGCGCCCGACGGCACGGAGGACCGCGCGCTGTACGTCGCCGACGGGACCGGCTTTCTGGCCTATCTCGGCGGGAACGAGACGACCGTGCTCCGGACCGACGACCCCGGCGACGTGAGCCGGTACGACTACTCGACGCGGCTGGTCATCCGGTATCTGACCGGGCCGACCTTCGACGTGACGACCGTCGAGCGCGACGGACGCGTGTTCTACCGGCTCTACACGCAGTCGGGGCCGCTGCCGCGAGCCGCCGACACCTTCGGCGGGTCGGTCTCGAACTTCTCGGCGACGGCCTACGTCACGTCTGAGGGGTTCGTCCGGACGCTCGCGGTCCGATACGACCGACCCGACGCCCCTTCGCGCGACCGTGTCCGGATACGGTTCGACTACACGGCCGTGGGCGAGACGAACGTGACCGAACCCGACTGGCTCCGCGGGACCGACCCGGTCACGGCGACGCCCGTCTCGAGCGGGAACACAACCGACTCGCCGACGGATGCGACCGGTTCGCCGACGGATGCGACCGACTCGCCCCGGAACGAGACGGTGACTGTAACGTCGACAGAAGAGTAAGCCCCGCGGCTCAGGCGGTCATCAGCGTGACGCCGTACCAGACGATCAGCGCGATGGTCGGCAGGATGACGGCGAACTTCACGCCCGAGAGCAGGTTCACGTCGCGGATGTAGCCCGCGATGAACGAGGAGGTCAGCGCCTGCAGGACGACGGCGTGGAAAAAGAGCACCGAGAGCAGGTCGCTGTTGACGCCGCTGAAGCTCCCGCCCGGCACCTGTCCGCCGCTGCCGCCACCGCCGGTCTGGGTGGTCAGATCGCCCATGATCGGCAGGAATCGGACCTGGAGCAAGGCCATGACGCCGAGCAGAGTGAGGTAGGTCATGATGATGATGACCATCTGCATCCGGGTGCGGGACTTGCGCTCGCGGTCGATGTCGTCCTGGTTCTCGGAGGCCTGGGCGGCCGTCGAGAGGACGTCCTGGATCTGGCTGGATGCCTCCTGTGCCTCGCTGATGAGCTTGACGGTGCGGGCGAGTCGCGGGATGTGATACTTGTTGTTGAACTCCCGGAGCGCGTTCTTCAGGTCGGTGCCGTAGTTGACCTTCGCGTGCATCGTCTCGAGTTCATCTGCCAGCCTTCCGGAGGAGGTGTCGGCGACGACGCGGATCGACTCCAGCAGCGTCATCCCGGTGTCGTTGGCGCTGGCGAGTTTGCGCAGGTTCTCCGAGAGGTTGCCGATGACGCTGCGCCGGGTCCGGAGGTTCCACTCGTAGAACACCGCCAGCGGGAGGAGGTTGAGATACAGCGGGATGTACACCCAGATGAACGTCCCGGTGATGACCGGGTACTTCCAGGGTCCGGGCTCCTCGCCGGTGAGTTCGCCCGCCGTCATCGGCGCGGCCTCGAGCAGGAAGACGGCGGCGAGGATGGCGATGGTCAGCGGGACGGTCACCGCGAGCACGAGCAGCGGGTTGTCCCGGAAGAAGATGTGCGGGCGCTTGAGTATCTGCATCGCCCGGTAGCTCCCCTCGCGGCTCTTGATGCGGTCGAAGACGCTGAATTTCCCGGTGAACCCCTCGACGAGACCGAGGTTCAACACGCCGGCGTCGGCCTCGGCGTAGGTCTTCTCGTCGTCGCGGTCGGGCCGCAGATAGCCGTCGCCGATGCTGTCCTGGGTCACCGTCGAGACGAGCACGAGGAAGGCCACCCCCGTCATCGGGATGAGCCCGTACACCGTCCCGAGCATCTGGTTCATCTGCGAGGCCGAGGACATCATCGACATGATGACGAGGATGATGATGAGAAGCAGCGGGAACAGCGAGAGCGTCATGTACATCTCGCCGAACAGCTCCAGCGTGTCCAGCATCTTCTGCTGTTCCTGCTTGGCCGTCCGCATGTGCTTCTCCTTCTGGTCTTCGAGGAACGAGGTCATGTCCCCGCCGGAGTTGACGATCGAGAGCATGTCCGTCAGGAACTGACTCAGTTCCTCGCTGGGCGTCTCGATCGACTGGTTGCGGATCGCCGTCCGGTAGTCCGTGTCGAAGTACTCCGTCTCCAGGACGATCGACTGGAACTCCTTGGCCACCTCGCCGTAGGTGTCGTCGGCCTGGGCCATCGCCTGGAGGATCTCGAGCTGGTTCAGCCCGCCGACGGAGAGGGCGTACATGAACGCGACCGAGTCCGAGAGGAGAACGTTGATCTCGCGCTTGCGAGCGTTCGCCCGGAAGTAGGGGATCGACAGCAGCGACCCGAACCCGGTGAGAAAGCCGATGATCCCGAAGACGAACCCGGAGACGAAGACGATGAAGGGGACCTTGAGGGTGTTGACGATCTCGGAAGCCTGCTCGGAGAGCTGCAACCCGAGAAACTGCGGGTCCTGGATGCCGAGGATCTGAATGATGAGATAACCCAGCACCATCCCGAGCAGCCACAGCGTGAGCCCGGCGATAACGCCCACCGCGAGCGCCCGCGAGATGTACATCTCGACGTTGTCGTCCATGCGGGCCTCCTTGAGCTTCTCGTCGACGCTGTCGACGAAGTCGCCCTCGTCGTCGAACAGCATCTGATACAGCGGGTAGAAGGTGTCACCGATGCTGCTGGCGCCGCCGAGCTGGTTCGACCCCGTTCCGAGACTCACGGCCGGTCACCCCCGGCGCCGGACGGTCGTCGTTGCTCGTTCGGCCGGCCCGCCAACCCGCGTCCGCCGCTCATGCCTCGTCGGCCTCCGCGCCGGCGGCGGGGACGAACTCGCTGAAGTCGAAGTCGTCCTCTTCCTCGTCCTCGACGGGCGTGATGTTCGCCTGCTCCTCCATGCCCATGAGCGCGCTGACGATGTCGGAGGTTTCGCCCTCGCGGAACTGCTTGAACAGCGGTTCGGCGTTCTCGAGGACCTCGTTGGCCTCGGCGCGCATCTCGTCGGGCGGGTCCGGGCGCGGGACCATCTCCTCTTTCTCGGGGTCGATATCGATCTTGACCGACTCCATCTCCCGCAGGTCCTCCAGCGACCGTTCGAGGTTGTCGCTCGCGATGAGCGCCATGATGGTGTCCGGGTCGTTGATAAAGGCCTGGACTGAGGCCGCGACTTCGGTGTAGGTGTTGAGCCCCTGCTCGATGAGGTAGGCGAGCACGACCTTGCGCTTGAACAGCTCCTCGTCGAGCCGTTCCTGGTTCCACCCGCGGTCGAACTTGAGTTCCTCGAGGGTGTTCGAGTTACCCATCTGGAGGTACTCGTCGGTCTCCGCCTGCCACTCATAGACGTCGCGGACGTTCACCTCGTCGTGCTCCGCGGAGTACTCGTTGATCTCGGTCAGGTTCTTGTTCCGGCGGACCTTCGTGCCGTCGACCCGCGTCTGGGTCTGGATGGAAACGAGGTCCAGCGCCGTGAACAGGGTCTTCGAGACGTTGATCGGTTCGGTCGTGAATCGCTTGATGACCTCGCCGACAGTGTCGGCGTGGAAGGTCGAGTAGGCGGTGTGTCCCGTCGACATGACCTGGAAGAGGTCGCGCCCCTCCTCCCCGCGGACCTCGCCCATGACGATGTAGTCGGGCCGCTGACGCAGTGCTGCCTCGAGCAGGTCGAACTCGTCGACGTCACCCTTGTCGTCTTCGCCGAAAGAGGGTCGGGTGACGCTCGCGACCCAGTTGCGCTGGGGGAGTTCGACCTCGCGGGTGTCCTCGATGGAGACGATCTTCGCGTTGCTCGGGATGAAAAGGGAGATGGCGTTCAGCGAAGTGGTTTTCCCCGAAGCCGTACCCCCGGCGAAGATCATCGACTTCTCGTTTTCGATACACAGCCAGAGGAAGGCCATCTCGTCGAGCGAGAAGGTGTTCCAGTTGATCAGGTCGACCGGGGTGAACGGGACGTCCTTGAACTGGCGGATGGTGTAGTTGGTCCCGTGGTCGGACACCTCGCGCCCGAGGGTGAGCTGGGCGCGCGAGCCGTCGGGGAGGGGGGCGTCGACCTGCGGTTGGCGCTTGGAGATGCCCTTGCCCGAGCGCTGGGCGAGTTTGACGACGAACTCGTCGAGTTCGGCTTCGCCGTGTTCGATGTTGGTGATGATGTTCTCGTACTCGGTGTGGTAGACGAACACCCGCGAGTGATACCCGTCACAGGAGATGTCCTCGACGTTGATGTCGTGTTTGATCGGGTCGATGCGGGCGTAGCCGATGAAGTCGCGTTTGAGCTTGTACAGCAGTTTCTCGACCTGGTACTCCGTGAGTTCCTGCGCGTCGTCTTCGACGACGGCGTCCTCGGGTCGGGCTTCGATCCCCTCCAGCCCGCCGCCCTGCATCTCGACTTCGACTTCCATCCCCAGCGCGTCTTTGAGCTGGTCGACGAAGCCCAGGTTGCCCTTCTGGCTCGGGGAGTAGAGGTCGTAGCGTTCGAGCAGGCGCTCGGTCTCGCGCTGGATCACCTCGGCGCGGTCGGCGTCGGACCCCTCGACGACCACGTCGTCGTCGGAGTACTTGATCGCCGATTTGAGCTTCCCCGAGAGGAACTCCGCGAGGTCGGTCTCGATCTCGTTGCGGTAGGGCTCGATGGCGTAGTACTTCTTCTCGTTTTCCTTGCGCGAGTGGAAGATGACGACGCAGGCGTACGGTTTGTTCACCCAGTAGCGTTCCTCCTCGACGAAGTGGGCTTTCTTCTCCTCGGGGACCGCCTTCTCCAGGTCGTAGCGGTTGACGACGGTCGTGTGCCCCTCGACCGTCGAGAAGAAGGCGTCCTCGTCGAGCTGGGGATTGACGTCGACGGTGCGCTCGTCGACCATCGCGGCCAGGTGGTCGCCGACCGAACCGGCCTCCGCCAGCAGGTCCTCGGTCTCGGCGGGGTGAAAGCCCAGATACTCCACGGGGTCGAACGGAATCTTCTCGCCGTCGCTGTCCCGCGGGATGGAGCCGTCTTCCTCGTAGTAGTACTCCTGTTTGAAGTGTTCCCAGGTGTAGCGGTCCTTGACGACGTACGAGCGCTCGGCTTCGATCAGTTCCCCCCAGTCGCGCTCGATGGTCTTGGCCGCGCTCGCCCCCGAGCGCAGGCGCTCCTCGATCGTCGACGGGTCGTAGCCCAGATACTCGCTGCGGTCGAATCTGCCCCCCGTGTGAACGTCGCGCCGCAGGTCGTTCCAGGTGTACTCGCCGACTGTGACGTCGCCGTCCCCCGAGAACCCGCTTCCGATCCCGTCGGACTCGTCGCCCCCCGTGCCATCAATTGCCATTACAGGCTTACTACCGTTAAGACGGAAAAAACTTTGCGCCGTGCGCGTTCACGCCCGCGAGGCGCGCTCCGCCAGGATATCGACGGAATGACCCCCTTACCGACCCCCATATTTCACTGAAAGACGACGTTACCGGTATCGAAGCTGAGAATTCGGACCGGCGCCGATCCGTGGTCGACGCCGCCACACATTCGGTCTCGTCACGCGGTCGGCGACGCCACGCGGTCGGTTTCGTCACGAAGTCAGCGACGCCGCGTGGCCGGTCTCAGCGCGCGGCCGGTCTCGGCACGGCGCCCGGCCTCAGTCGAGAAACGACTCGATGCGCGCCATCGCTTCCTTCAGGTCGCTCATGCTCGTCGCGTAGGTGACCCTGAGGTGGCCCTCGCCGCCGGCACCGAAGACGTGACCGGGGACGACCGCCACGCCCTCCTCCTCGATGAGCGCCTCGGCGAAGGCGTCCGCGTCGTCCCACGGGCACTCGGGGAAGACGTAAAAGGCGCCAGCGGCCGGGAAGCAGTCGATGCCCATGTCGTCGAACCGGGAGAGCAGATAGTTCCGGCGGCGGTCGTACTGGGCGCGCATCTCGGCCACGTCGTCGGCGCAGTTGTCCAGCGCGTCGACGGCCGCGTGCTGGGCCGTCGTCGGCGCCGACAGCATCGTGTACTGGTGGATGCGGTTCATCGCCTCGATAGCCTCCGGCGGCGCGAGCGCGTATCCCAGCCGCAGGCCGGTCATCGCGTAGGCCTTCGAGAAGCCGTTGAACACGACCGTCCGCTCGCGCATGCCGGGGAACGACGCGATGGAGGCGTGGTCGTGCTCGTAGGTCAACTCGGCGTAGATCTCGTCGGAGAACACCTGCAGGTCGTGCTCGCGGGCGAAGTCGGCCACCGGCGCGAGTTCCTCGCGAGTCATCGTCGCCCCGGTCGGGTTGTTCGGGTAGCACAGCACGAGCGTCTCCGCCTCGCCCGCGCCCGACTCCTCGAGCACCTCGCGCGTCAGTTTGAAGTCGTCTTCCTCGCGGGTCGGCACGTCGATCACGTCCGCGCCGGCCAGCGTCGCGCTCGGGACGTACGAGAGGTAACACGGCTGGGCGACCGCGACGCTGTCGCCGGGGTCGTGAAACGCCCGGAAGGCCAGGTCGATCGCCTCGCTCGCGCCGGAGGTCACGAGTATCTCCTCGCCCGCGTCGTAGTCGAGCCCGTAGCGGGAGTGGACGTCGTCGGCGATCCGCTCGCGGAGTTCGCGCATCCCGCGATTGGCGGTGTAGGAGGTCTGCCCGCGCTCCAGCGAGGCGATGGCGGCGTCGCGGGCCGACCACGGCGGCGCGAAGTCCGGTTCGCCCACGCCGAGCGAGATGATGTCGTCGTACTCCTCGGCGATCTCGAAAAAGCGGCGGATGCCGCTCGGCGGCACGGTCGAGAGGCGCTCGGACTCCTCGAACGTCATGGCGAGATCGACAGCCGGTCGTCGTCGCGGCCGTCGCCGAACTCGACGCCGCGCTCCTTGTAGCTCTCCATGATGTAGTGGGTCACCGTCTGGGTGATCTCCGGGACGGGCGCGACCTTCTCGCTGATGAACCGCGAGACTTCGGACATGGAGTCGCCCTCGACTTCCATCGCGAAGTCGAAGTCGCCGCTGACGAGTCGGAGGTCGGTCACCTCGGGGAACTTCGCGAGGCGCTCGGAGATGTCGGCGTAACTGGTCTCGCGGTCGAGCGTGACGTTCAACTCGACCGAGGCGCGCACCCGTTCGACGTCGGTCTTGCTCGGGTCGACGATGGCCTGGTAGCCGCGGATGACGCCCTCGGCTTCGAGTTCCTCGATAGTCTCGGCCACTTCGGCCTCGTCGAGGCCGGTCTGTCGCGCGATGTCCTCGTTCGAATAGCGGGCGTTCTCGCGGAGCAACGCCAGTATCTCCTCGCGAGTGCTCATACCTACTCTCCGCCCGAGCGCGGACAAAAGCGTTTCTCCATCGCGGGAGGCTGTGACATGCGAGTCCCCGAGTGGGCGTGTGGGCGACTCTTCGATCGCGGCGGACTTCGCCTCGGCGTAGGGTGTCCGCCGCAGTGAGCGCAGCAGCGGACTCACGGCGGGGACGGCGCTGTCACTCCGGGGTGACAGATCTGTCCTGACACGACACAGTCCCCCGCTCCTCAGGCCACTGGCTCGAACGACTCGATGACATGTCGTGCGATCGTATCGTATGTCTCGGGGCAAGGGTCACCCTCGCCGGCCTCCGCCTGCGCCGTCAGCTCGTAAGTCCCGTCGGGGCCCTCGACGCGGACGAGGTAAGTCACCGAGTCGGGTCGGGGCCGGACGTGCGCGGGCACCGTTTGACCACCGTAGGTGGTGACCGTCGCCGTCTCGGTATCCGCCTCGTACTCGTATGCCGCAGGGGCCGTGTCCGGTCCGCCGAGTGGACCGGTCTCGCCGACAATGAGGCTGTGCAGCGACGAAATCTCTCCGCGTCCGTACCCGAACGACGTCAGGTGCCCGCCGTCGTCACTCTGTTCGAAACTCATCTCCCCGCCCATCGGATAGGCGAACGTGGCTATCATTTCCCGACCACTGGTATCGTACGCCTGGAGCGTGTCGCCGTAGACGCTTCCACAGGATCCTGCCAGACTCGTGTCGCTACTGTCGTCAGTGACACCACCCGAACCACCACCAACTCCCTGCCCTGACTGTGTGGGAGTGTCGCCGCCGCCGGTCCCCTCGCCACCGTCGCTGTTCGCACCGTCACTGTCGCCACCGTCGCTGTTCGCGCCGTCACTGTCGCCACCGTCGCCGTTCCCTCCGCCACCCGAACAGCCGGCCACCGCACCAGCCGCGAGCAATCCGAGGATAGCGCGTCGTGAGAAACCCATATCATACAGAATATACATAGTAGCTTAGTCTTACCGGATGCCGGCACTCACTAGTCGAGAGGCTTTCAGCCTGTTTTCGATACCCTTCTCGGTTCTTTCGTCGGTCGGGAGTTTCAGGCGGTTCACCACTGAGTTGCAGAGAATACAGCTCCACTCGCTTCCCTGCCGGAGTCGTCAGTTTCACGTCGCCACCGACCAACCCCCGCCACATGCGAACTGACGAGACGCCGACGGGTGGCTGGGAGTTCGTCGCCGAACGGGAGGGCGCCGCGCGACTGCTGGGCGCGCTCGCCGACCTGGACGACGGAACCGCGTACACGAAAACCGAGATCGCCGAGCGGACCGGCGTCGCGCGGAAGACGCTCTACCTGAACGATCTGGTGGCCGAGTGCGCCGACCTCGGCCTGCTCGCGCCCGTGGACTCGGACGGCACCGAGGACGACGCGGCCGACGGCGAGACGCAGTACCGCGTCGTTTCGGACAGCGACCTGCTCGCGGCGGCCGCGGCCTTCGACGACGCCTACCGGAACCAGCGCGACGGCGACTGAGCTGGCCGCCGTCGCCCGGCTCTCGTGTCGCTTCCCGTTCCGAGACACATAAGCACCGGGAGTCCCACCGATCGCAGTGTGTCACGCTTCGGGTTCTCCTCGGAGGGCGGGCGCGTCGTCGGGCTCATCGGCGGCTCGCACTTCGTGAACCACATGTACTTCATGCTGTTGCCGCCCGTCTTCGGGCCGCTCCAGTCCGACCTGAACGTCGGGCTCCCCGAGGTCGGACTGGCGGCGAGCCTCGTCGGTGCGATCATCGTCGCCCTGCAACTCCCCTTCGGCTACCTCTCGGACACCCGCGGCCGGACGCCGGTGCTCGGCTTCTCGCTCGCGCTCGGCGCCGTCGGCGCGGGCCTGATCGCGACCGCACAGTCCTACGCCTGGCTGCTCGGCGGCGCGCTCGTCATGGGCGTCGGCCTCGCGGGCCACCACCCCGCGCACTACCCGCTCCTGTCGGCGGCGACCGACGCCGGCAACCGCGGGCGGGCGTTCAGCGTCCACGGCTTCACCGGCGCGCTCGGCTTTGCCGCACCGCCGGCCGTCGTCGGCGCGACCGCCGCCCTTGGCATCGACTGGCGCTACGGCCCCGGCGCCATCGCCGTCGTCGGCGGCCTCTACGCGATTTTCTGCATGGCCCGCTTTCGCGGCGTCTCCCGCGAGGTCACGCACGGCCCCGACACCGGAACCGACCGCGACCCGCTGACCGTCCGCGGACTCCCCTCGCGGATCACGGGTGGCCTGCGCTCGCTCGCGGCCTCGACGGGCATCGTCCTCCTCACCGTCCTCTGGTTCCTCACCTCGATGGCCAACTGGGGGATCCAGACCTACACGAACGAACTGCTCGTCGCGGGTTACGAAGTGCCCGAGGGAACGGCGAACCTCCTCGTCTCCGCGATGCTCGTCGTCGGCGCGCTCGCAATCCTGCTGGGCGGCGAACTCTCGGACCGCTACTCCGCCCAGGGCGTGATCCTCGGCGGCTTCTGCGCGCTCATCGCGATGACGCTCGCGCTCGCCTGGGGCGAACTCCCCCGACTGGCGGTTTTCGGCCTCGTCGTGATATTCATCTCCAGCGTGAAGGTCGGCCGGCCCGCGCTGTCGAAACTCGGGGACGCCCTCTCGGCGGACGAGGACCTCGGGAAGAACTTCGGCCTGCTGACCATCGGCATCTCCGGCGGCGGCGCGGTCGCCCCCTACGTCTACGGCGTCGTCATCTCCGCGACGAACGTCCGGTTCGCGTTCGCGACCATCGCCGCGGTGGGCGTCCTCGCCATCGCGATGACGTTCGTCGTCGTGGGCGTGAGCGACCGCTCGCTCGCCGGCGGTGCGAGCGCCGAGAGCGAGAGCGCGACGGCCGAGGACTGAACGGCCGCCGCTCCCACGACGCTGGCTACGCCTCGTCGTCCGGACTCGCCAGCAGGTCCTCCTCGAAGGCCGCGACGGCGCCGACCACGGTTCTGGCGTCTTCTTCGGGCACGTCAAACTCGTCGAGACTCTCTTCCAGCAGTGCCACCGCGCGCTGGATGTGTTCGGGGGTGAAGGGCAGGTGCAGGTGCGCTTCACGGACCGGCGTGGCGTCGTACGTCTCCGGGCCGCCCGCGGCCTCACAGAGGAAGTCCGTCTGCGTGCGCCGCAGCAGTTCCATGTCCGCGTCCTCGAAGAAGGGGCCGAGCAGGTCGTCGGTCTGCAGGCGGTCGTAGAAGTCGTCGACCACCGCGCGGATCCCCTCCCGTTCGCCCAGGCGCTCGTACAGCGTCGTCTCGGTCATGACCGAGCGTAGGCAAACCCCCGAAAAAAGCGTATCTATTGGCGCCCGTAGCTGGACGAACGTCCGGATCGTCGGCCCACATCGAAAGATACGGCACCGGTTCTCGCTCAGGCGTCCGAGACGCGAACGGTTGCGCTGGCGACCGCGCTCTCGGCGTAGCCGTAGCGGACGGCCTTCGCACGCAGCGTCAGTTCCGCACCCGTTTCGAGTCGGACCGGCCCGTCGTAGATCCGCCAGCGGGTGTCGTCCGTGCCGGTCTCACTGTCCGCCGGGGCGGTCGCGTACGCGATCGACGCCCCCTGCATCGGGCAGTACAGCGAGACGGTCATCGGCCCCTCGAAAGCGCCGCCGTCGGTCGTCTCGGTCCCGCGGTTTCCGGGCGCGTTCGGGACGAACTGCGGCGGGGCGGTCGTCGGTTGTTCCCCGTCAGGATACACCCGGTCGCGCATCTCCAGTTCGCACTCGGCGGCTCGGTCGCGGTCGCCGGTCCGCGCGCGCCAGTCGTCCAGCGCGCCGCGAAGTCGGTCGAGCACCTCGGCGTACCGGGGGTCGTCGGCCAGGTTCTCGGTCTCGTGTGGGTCCGCACGCAGGTCGTAGAGTTCCTCCGCGGGCCGAGTGGGCGCGAGCCAGCGCGACTGGACGGGATCCAGCGCTTCCTTGGCGTCGAGACGGAGCAGTTCGCGCATCGCTGGGTGACGATTTCGGTAGGGGACGTGCTGGACGTACGGTCGCTCGGGGTAGTAGTGGCGGAGGTAGCGAAAACGGTCGTCGCGCACCGACCGCACCATGTCGTAGCTCTCGTCGTAGCGGTCCCGGGTGGCGAAGACGTACTCGCGGGTCGTCGCATCGGGACCGAAAAAGGGCGACCCCTCCAGATAGCGCGGCGGATCCACGCCGGCCAGCGAGAGCATCGTCGGCGCGAGGTCGACGTGGCTGACCAGGTCGTGACTGACCTCGCCGCCGGTCCGACCGGGCCAGCGGACCACGAGCGGCACTCGGGTGCCCGAGTCGTACGGCCAGCGCTTGCATCTGGGAAGCCCCTCGCCGTGGTCGCTGGTGAGGACGACCACCGTCTCGTCGGCGTGGCCGTCGTTCGCGAGGCGGTCGAGCACCTCCCCGACCCACCTGTCACTGTGAGCGAGGTTGTCGTAGTGGCGGGCGAGAGCGAGGCGGGTCGGTTCGGTGTCGGGGAGATACGGCGGCACGTCCACGGCATCGGGGTCGGTCTCCGGGTCGGGGACCGCGCAGCCGTGGGGGTCGAACTCGTCGGGGTCCCACATCCCGCTCTCGTGGGTGGCGCCGTTCGTGAGCATCGCGAAGAAGGGCTGGTCGGGGTCGCGGCGGTCGTCGCGCCAGTCGGCGCCGTCGGCGTGGCGGTCCCACATCGTGAACGGTTCGCCGAACTGGTAGTCGGTCTTCGAATCGAGCGTGCAGTAGTAGCCCGCCTGGCGCAGGCGCTCGGTGAATGCGGTCACGTAGTGGGGCGGGACGGCGTCGTAGGAGTCGGGCAGGCCGGCTACGTCGTGGGTGTCGGTGCGCATGTGCTGGGCGCCCAGCGACGGCGGGTGGAGGCCGGTCATCATCGAGGCGCGACTGGGCGCACAGACCGGCGCCGGACAGAAGGCGTTCTCGTAGCGCCGCGCCTCGCTCGCGAAGGCGTCGATATTCGGTGTCCGTGCCACGCTGTCCCCGTAACAGCCGTAGCGCGGGCTCACGTCCTCCTGGACCAGCAAGAGGACGTTGGGTCGGTCGTCGGCATCGGCGGCGTCGGCGGCGGTCATGGCTCCCGCCTCGCCGGCCAGCGGGATAACTCTCGGGTCATCGGCGAGTCTCCCTGACTCGCGAACTGGGAACCCCACGACGCCAACCGACAAGTCGCCGCCACCGACAAGCCACCCTGGCCGACAGCCACCGCCACCGCCGCTATCCAAAACCACTTGCTCGGCGCGACCCAACACTCGACTGTCATGGTCGCACTCGATTCGAAGGAGGACGCGCTCGAACGCGGCGAGGTCGCACCGGGCTTCGAACTCCCGGGAACGGACGGCGAGAGCCACAGGCTGGCCGACTACGCTGACCACGAGGCCGTCCTGCTCGTGTTCACCTGTAACCACTGTCCCTACGCGAAAGCGAAGTTCGACGAGCTGAACGCGCTCGCCGCGGAGTACGACGAGGTAGCCGTCGTCGGTATCAATCCCAACGACGCCGAGGAGTACCCCGACGACTCCTTCGAGACGATGGTCGAGTACGTCGAGGACGGCCGGGTCGCCTACGACGCCTATCTCCGCGACGAGAGCCAGGAGGTCGCGACGGCCTACGGCGCGGCCTGTACCCCGGATCCGTTCCTCCTCGAAAACGCCGACGGCGCGGGCGAGTTCCGCCTGGCCTACCACGGCCGTCTCGACGACGCGACCAACCCCGACGACGAACCGACAGAGCGCGAGATGAAAGGGATCATCGACCGCCTGCTCGCCGGCGAGGAGATCGACGACGAGTTCAAACCCTCGCGGGGCTGCTCGATCAAGTGGAAAGACGACTGAGCACCCTGAAACGGACTGTCGACCGAGCGGTTGCTATTCGACTGACCCGGGGACGGCGGCCCTACCGCAGTCCGTCGTCGAGGACGTCCATCACGGCCGACCACGAGTCGGCGTCGGCCTCGGCGTAGCCGTCGGGTGTTCCACCGAGCGCGAGGTCCGACCCGAACACGAACTCGCTCGTCTCGCGGCCGACGACCGGCCGATACGGCGCCGAGATGGCGTGGCCCGCGTCCGGGTAGCGGCGGTGTTCGAGGCGGTGGTCGTACCCCCGTTCGTCGAGTCGCTGGCCGATGTTCTCGGCCATCCTCGTCGAGGGCCAGAGTCGGTCGTCCTCGCCCGAGACGAGCAGGACGGGCCCGTCCGTCTCCTCGACCGGGAGCGTCGCGGCCGCCAGTCGGTCGTCGGCGACGCTCTCGCGGCCGTCCTCGTAGGTGTGTGAGATGTCGACGGTTTTCCCGCGGAGACCCCGCCACACCCAGCGGAGCGTGTCGGTCAGCCCCGTCTCGACCGGGACGTGCGGGAGCGGGTCCCCGTCCCGCGTCCACGCAGCCCCGGGCGGCGCCCACTCGTCGGGTTTGCCGGTCCAGATCCCGCCGTACAGGACGTCACTCGGTGCGCGGGCGACGACCGTCCGCACTTCCGGGCGCTTGGCGCCGAGCCACAGCGCCATCTCGCTCCCTCGCGAGACGCTCATCACCCCCAGCGGCTCCGACCGGACGCCTTCGCGGTCACCGAACCACTCGACGGCCCGCTCGAAGTACTCGACGGGGACGTCGACGAGGTGGTCGGGGAGGCCCTCGATACCGAAGTAGGCGAGGCCGAGCACCGCGTACCCGCGAGCCGCGAGCAGCGACGCGACGACCTCTCCCGGGTAGCCGCCCTCGGACCCGCCGAACCAGACCACGCCGGGATGGGGACCGTCGCCGGCCGGGAGATAGCGGTGGCCGACCAGCTCGGGATGGTCGAGGTCGCGCTTGGTCACCTCGGGCGGTCGGACGACGCGCTCGGAGGCCGCCTCGTCGACGACTGTTCCGTCGACGGTCGCGCGGATCCGCCCCGGAAACGTCAGTTCGTCCGTCCCGTCGTCAGCCGGGTCGATACTCCCGCTGTCGGGAGTGAAACCGACGCTCTCCTCGGCCTCCCGCATGAACTGGAACAGCCCCATCGGGCGGACGCCCCGGTAGGCGCCGTCGACGGGGGCGTCCTCGGAGGGGTCGACGGTGCCGTCGCTCGCCTCGAACGTCGCGGTGGACTCGAAGACGGTGTCCCAGTGGCGCTCGCGGACCCGGAGCGTGACGCGGTCGCCTGAGTCGATGCCGGTGACGCGAACGGCGAGTTGCTCGTCCAGCAGTGGACGGGTGGGCGAGATATCGAGCACAGGGCTGGCAACTCCATCGCTCATCCGAACGGTCGACCGCTGACACACCGAACTGACCTAAAGGTTCCTGCGAGGGCGCTCGCGGTCGGTTGTCAGCGGATCCATCGATGTCACCGATGCGTCGTGTGTTGGACTTCAGCACCCTCTTCTTTCGTCAGCGAGACTGACAGACGAGGTCACAGCGAGACGCAACTGCAAAGTACGGACCCCCGGATCCCCCGGTATGAAAGCGACGGCGAATGCCCACCCGATCCAGGGGCTCGTGAAGTACCACGGGATGCGCGACCCGGAACTGCGGCTCCCGTATCACGACTCTATCAGCCTCTGTACGGCGCCGAGTCACACGAAGACGACCGTCGAGTTCGACACCGACCTCGACGCCGACGTCTACCGCATCGACGGCGAAGACGTCGACGGCCGCGGCGCCGAGCGGATCGAACTCGTCGCCGACCACGTCCGCGAACGCGCCGGCATCGACCACCGCGTCCGCTTCGAGTCCGAGAACTCCTTCCCGACGAACATCGGCTTCGGCTCCTCGTCGTCGGGCTTCGCCGCCGCCGCGATGGCCCTCTGTGAGGCCGCCGGCCTCGACCTCTCACGGCCCGAGATCTCGACTGTCGCCCGCCGGGGCTCGTCCTCGGCCGCCCGCGCCGTCACCGGTGCGTACTCCCATCTCCGGGCCGGCGCCGACGACACCGACTGTCGCTCCGAGCGCATCGACGTCGCCGACGACCTCGAATCGGACGTCCGGATCATCGCCGGGATGGTTCCCAGCTACAAGGAGACCGAGGCCGCCCACGAGGAGGCCGCCGAGAGCCACATGTTCGAGGGTCGACTCGCTCACATCCACGAGCAGATCGCGGACATGCGAGCCGAGCTCCGCGACGGTGACTTCGCGGGCGCCTTCGAGCGCGCCGAGCACGACTCGCTTTCGCTCGCCGCGACGACGATGACCGGGCCCGCCGGCTGGGTGTACTGGCAGCCCCGGACCATCGAGATCTTCAACGCCGTCCGCGAACTCCGCGCGGAGGGCGTGCCCGTCTACTTCTCCGTCGACACGGGCGCGAGCGTCTACGTCAACACCCGCGCCGACCACGTCGACCGCGTCGAGGAAGTCGTCGCCGACTGCGGCGTCGACACGCGCGTCTGGGAGGTCGGCGGCCCCGCAGAAATCCTCGACGAGAGCGACTCGCTGTTCTGAGTTCGGATATTTCTGCGACCCCGAATTTTCGGCTGCGGTGGCGCGCGCCGTCGCGCAAGCGCGGCGCTTTGCGCCGCGACGCGAGCGGCCCTGCCGCGAGCACGACGTGGCGCGACGTACCGTGCGAGGTCTTCGCGAGCGTGCGAGCGAAGGCTCGTCAGAGCTCGCTCTGACGGTGGAGGAGTAACGCAGGAGCTTGCGACGAGTAACGCAAGAGGCTGGGGAGGTGTGAGGCTCACGCCTGCCCGGAAAGCCACCGTTCACAGCCTGTCTCGACAGAATTCTCCTGGTGGACTGAAAGGGCGAGGCGTGCGAGGCGCTTGCGCCTCGATGCCGAACGGCTCTGCCGTGAGGCGCGCTCGCGTGCAATTCAGTCGCCTGAGCGGGCACTATTCTCGCAGTGCGAGGCGCTTGCGCCTCGGAGCGAACGGCTTTGCCGTGAGCGGGCGGTGCGGAGAGCGAGTATATCTCGCTCAGCGACCGCGAGCGGGTCGAGGGCTTTCATCTCTCAGGATCAATCGCGGTTGCGGTGGTGCCGACTGCGGTCGCAGTGATGGCTACGGTCGCGGTGGTGTCTGGGGTTCCACGTCGAACAGCTACCGACCATCACCGAAACCGACACAGCCGCCGAATCAGACCTGTTCACCTCCCAGACGACGCGCATTTACGTTCGCGTCGAGTACCGCCGGGCATGACAGACGTGACGGCGGGCGAGCGGGTTGCGGTGGCGTGTCCCTCGTGTTCGCCGGACCTCGAGACGGTCCACGAGGTGCTGACGACGGGGGGCGGGCAGGCGACGATCCGGTGTACGGAGTGCCACCACACCCGCAAACACCAGCTCGAGTCGGAGACGGAACTCCAGCGCGACGTGGTCGTCTCCCAGGACGGCGAATCGTTCACTGCGACGGTGGACGTGCCCGAGGGCGAACAGTTGGCGACGGGCGAGGAGTTCCTCCTCGACACCGACGAAGCGATCATGACCCTTCGCATCACCCGACTCGAACTCGACGAGGGCGGCCGTGTCGACGACGCACCGGTCGAAGACGTCGAGACCATCTGGTCTCGCGCGGTGGGGAACGTCAGCGTCGACCTGACGCTGCACCCGAAAGACGGCAGTCACGACGAGACCCGTAGCGTGACCGTTCAGGTGCCTGGCGACTACGAGTTCGTCGTCGGCGCGACCGAGGAACTGGGCGGCGAGGAGTTCACCGTCGAGGGGATACACCTCCGCGACGACGCCCACGGCTACGACATGGCGAAACTCGACTACGACGGCGACAGCGCAGTCGCGAAAGACGTCAACCGCGTCTACGCCCGCGACCAGTCGAGCAGCGCGTGGTCGGCCTGGTAGGATGACCGCGGACGGGGTCGACAACGGTCGCGGAGACGACGACCGCCGCGAGGACGACGACCGATGCGAGAACGACGACCGCCGGGAAGAGCGCGCTCGGCTCGTCGACCGACTCCGCCGGCAGGGCCGCGTCGACGACGAGCGCGTCCTCGACGCCATCGGTGCCGTCCCGCGCCACGAGTTCGTTCCCGAAGATCGCCAGCGGTCGGCGTATCGCGACACGCCGTTGCCAATCGGCGCCGGACAGACGATCAGCGCGCCGCACATGGTCGCGATCATGGCCGACCTGCTCGAACTGCGCCCCGGCGACGCCGTCCTCGAGATCGGGACCGGCTGCGGGTATCACGCGGCGGTGACGGCGGAACTCGTCGGGGCCGAGTACGTCCACTCCGTCGAGTATCACGACGAACTGGCCGCCGAGGCGCGCGACCGACTGGCTGACCTCGGGTACGGGGACGTGTCCGTCCGCGCGGGCGACGGGCGCGAGGGGTGGCCCGAACACGCCCCCTACGACCGCGCGTATCTCACCTGCGCCGCCGGCGAGATTCCCGCCGCGGTCGTCGAACAGCTCCGTCCTGGCGGGTACGTCATCGCCCCCGTCGGCACCGGGCGACAGACGCTCGTCCGGGCGCGCCGCCGCGCGGACGGGAGCGTCGAGCGCGAGGACCACGGCGCGGTGCGGTTCGTCGAGATGCGGTGACAGAGGGGACGCCGGTCGGCGTCCAGTCGCGCCATTCATTACCGTCGAGAGCGGACCCGCGGGCATGGAGCCCGCGGTGTTGCGCGACGACATGGTCGACAGCCTGGAACACGAGAGCAAAGGCTGTGTCCACAGCGAGCGCGTGTCGGTCGCGATGCGGGCCGTCCCACGTCACGCCTTCGTCGCGGACGAACGCGGGGCCTACGCCGACCGCCCGTTCGAACACCTCGGCACGCGCGTGCTCTCGCCCAGCACCGTCGGGCGACTCCTAGAAGCGCTCGACGCCCGCGAGGGCGACTCGGTGCTGGTCGTCGGTGCGGGCGTCGGCTACACCGCCGCCGTCCTCGCGGAGGTCGCCGGCGCGCGCAACGTCCACGCCGTCGACATCACCCGCCGACTCGTGATCGAGGCACGGGGAAACCTCGCCGACGCCGGCTACGACGGCGTGCTCGTCGACCGCCGCAACGGCGCCGACGGCCTCCCCGAGTACGCCCCCTACGACCGGATCCTCCTCGAAGCCGCCGCGGTTAGTCCGCCGAGCGCGCTGGTCGACCAGCTCGCCGACGACGGGCGCCTGGTGATGCCCCACGGCGCGGGCGAGCAGACGCTCGTCGCCGTCGAGGACGGTGAAATCGCCGAGCGCCTCGGCGGCGTCGCCTTCCAGCCGATGCTCGTCGAGGGCGAACAGGCCGACACGGTCGAGCGCAACCGCACACGCCGCGAGGACCGCGAATTCGCCCGCCGGCAGGCCGAGGGCCGCACCGGCTGGGAACAGGACTGGATCGACTGGGACGGCTGACCGAACGCCCCGCCGCCCGCGGTCGCGCTCACTCCGCGACCACCAGCACCGCCGTGTTGTCGCGGTCGTCCTCGTAGCCGCCGCTCGACGGCGGTTTCACCCCCAGTTCGATCCGCCCTTCCTCCTGGTTCGGACCGAGCGACGGGTCGATCCGGAGCGTCGCGTACCCGCTCGCGTTCGTCTGTGCGGTCCTGACCGACTCCAGCGTCGCGGTGCCGCTTTTGGCCACAATGGTCGCGTTGGCGATCCGGTCGCCCTCCGGACCGACCGCGGCGACGGTGAGGTTCTGCGCCGAGGTGTTGACCACCTCCGGGGACGGTTTCGTATCGAGTTCGCTCACGCCCAGCGTCTGGATCCCGCCGAGCGTGTTCATCATCACTCCCAGGCTGGCGACGCCCACCACGAGGGCGATGACCAGCCGGATCGGGAGGCCTTCGATCGCGCGTTCGTCTCCGCCGAGTGCGGGTCGCATGGGCCGGCCTGGTCGCGGACTATGATAAAAAGGCTCGGCCGCCCGAACTGTCTGTGAGAATACTTAACAACGGACGAGATACAAACACGGACCATGGAAGCCGAAGACGGTGGCGGAGGCGGCGGATACGGACCGTCACAGGTGGACGAGGCCGAGGGGGAAGACATCCGGGACGTCTCCGGGGGAACGGCCCTCGAAGAGATGGGATACATCGACAGCGGTGAGGGCACCGGCGGGAGCGACGCGGCCGCGAGGGCCCCCTCGACGCTGGAGAGAGTCACGGAGCTGATCCCGCTGCTGGTCCTCGTCGGCGTGGTGCTCCTCCTCGCCGCCGTGTGGGTGCTGTAGCGCCGCGGGCGCGATGCCCGGAGACTCCGCTGTCGCCGGCACGACCGAACGGAAACGCTCGAATACCTGCGTGTGCCTTCTCGAAGCGATGACCGAGGCGTCGCTGCGCGGGGAGTCGCCCCGATGAGCGAATCGTCACACGCGCTGGCGCGGGCGGAACCGCTCGCGCTCGTCGCGGTCGGCGGGTTCGCCGGCGCGGCGTGCAGGTACGCGCTCGCGGTGGCGCTGCCGGCGTCGTTCCCGTGGGGGACGCTCGCGGCGAACGTCCTCGGGAGTTTCGCGCTCGGACTGCTCCTCTACGAGGCACAGTTCGCCGGCGCGCTGAGCCCGGAGACGCGCCTGGTCGTCGGCACCGGCTTCCTCTCCTCGTTTACCACCTACAGCACGTTCGCCGCCGAGACGGTCGAACTCGCGCCGCCGCTCGCGGCCGCGAACGTGGCCGCGAACTACGGGCTCGCGATCGTCGCGGTGCTCTGTGGGCGCCGGCTCGTGAGGTGGCTGTCGTGAACCCCGTGGCTCTCGTCGGCGTCGGCGGGGTCTGTGGCGCCATCGCGCGCCACCTCGTCGGCGAGCGGGTCCCCGACCGCTTCGCCGGGACCCTCGTGGTCAACGTCTGTGGCAGTTTCGCGCTCGGTGTCGTCCTCGCCGCGCCGGTCGACGACGCCCTCCTGCTCGCGCTCGGCACCGGGTTCTGTGGCGCCTTCACGACCTTCTCCACTTTCGCCTTCGAGACGGTGCGACTGTTCGAGACCGGCCACCGGCGGCGCGCCCTCGTCAACGCCGCGGGGACGCTCGTCGCCGCCGTCCTCGCCGTCACCGCCGGGTCGGTCGTGGCCGGATCCGTCGCCTGACCGCGCTGCGGTCGCGGTGTCGGCTTCCCCCTCAGACTCGCTGACGCCCCTCAGAGACGGATATGGGGAACCGGCCTATGCCAGTATATAACACACACGGTTCGTGGTACCGTTGCGCGTACCATTAGACCTATATAGTGATGTGGTATACCATAGCATGTATGGCGTCCGCACCGAGCAGCGACACTGACGATTTGCTCGACGAGTTCCTCACCCAGCGCGGCCATGACGTGGAATCGGCGGGCTGGGAGGACAGCTACAACAAGAAGCAGTGTCCCGACTGTGGCGGCCTCCACGAGACAGCGGCGGCGGAGTGCTCGGTATGCGGCTGGTCACCGGTGTGAGAGCGAACGACTGACGACGCTTTTTCGCGGTTTCGACGCCCCTGAGCGGTCTGTACTCGATCTCGGGACTCGAGAGACGTCGGTTCCGGGACTCGAACGATATGCGGGCAGACAGCGGACGCGGAGTGCAGCGGCTATCCGGTCGGAACAAAGGGGGAAAGAGAGTCACGCCGGGAGCGGCGTCCGAAGGGGATGCGGTGCCGGACCGGTGGTCGTTCCCGGCGGCCGCGTCGGGGGGACAACGCGGCCGGAGTTGGGGGGAATGGCGTCGGGAACGACCCCTTCGTTGCGCGCTCGTGCCGGCGAGGACCGGCGTGCGGAGACGGGCGTGAAGCCCCGCCCGTCGGGGACGTCCGAACGGGGGGATGTTCGGACGTCAGCCCGGGCGGGCGGGTCTCCCACGTCCCACCACTGGCACACACGGATGCGCACGGCGACGGTCGCCCGTGCCCGCACTCGGTCCGCACTCGATGGTAGCGGGGGGACGACTATAATGGGGGCGGCGCGTTTTCTGAGCCTGAAAGAGCCGTCCCCTCGAAAGGTCTTTGTAGCGCGTCACGAGAACTGTACAGTAGTGGACGACGACGAACGGAGCATCGAGGAGATCCTCGATACAATCGGCGACGAGCACGCCCGTCGCGTTCTGGCCGCCATCAGCCGGGAACCCCGGTCGGCCAAGGAACTGAGCGAGGAGTGTGACATGTCGCTGCCGACCGTCTATCGACGCATCGAGATGCTCAGCGAGTACGACCTCGTGAAAGACCAGACGCTCGTCGCCGACGACGGGAACCACTACAAGATCTACGAGTCGAACTTCGAATCGACCGTCATCTCCCTCGAGGAAGACGAGTATCGCGTGCGTATCTACCGCGAAGAGAACCTCCCCGACCGGTTCAGCCAGCTCTGGGACGACCTCAACCCCGAGTAAGGGCTGCCATTCTCGCCGGTAAGGGCCGCCACTCGCGTCGGTAGGGAGCGACCGGCGAACTTTTAAGCCGTCACGGGGTGGCGAACAGATAACGGACGATGGTCGAGTTGGCACCGATCCTGAGCGGCGTGCTGGCACTCATGCGGATGACGGTGTTCGGACTCTCGCTCGGGATCACACTGATCAGTTTCCAGGCCTACCGGAAGCGCCCCTCGGAGCGCCTGCAGTACGCCTTCATGGGATTTGCGTTCATCAGCATGGGCGTCGCCGGCGACGTGATCGTCCAGGTCGGCATCCGCCAGGCGGGCGAAGTCGCGCGACTGTTCTTCCAGATCGCGGAGGCTATCCCATTCATCATCGGCTTCAGCATGCTGTACGTCTCGCTGTATCGGTAGGACCTCTCGGCTCCGGTGTGGCAGAGGCGGACGGGACGGACCGAGACTCTCCGGCCGGGTATCGCCATCTCCAGGACGCTCGGTCCAAGCCACGTCGTTTATTGGTGAGCGGCCCGTTACGTGGTCCAATGACTGAACCGTCCACCCAGGTGACGCGCCTGTTTGGTGGTCCCGGAAGCGGGAAGACGACGGCACTGCTCGACCGGGTCGAACGGCTGTTGGACGAAGAGGATGACGTGGAGTTCCGCGACGTGCTGGTGGTGTCTTACACCCGTGCCGCGGCCGCCGAGATCCGCGAACGCCTCGCCGAGCGACTCGACGAGTCGCCGCGCGCGCTCAAAGGCAATGTCTGTACGATGCACGCCAAGGCCTACGAACTGCTCAACCTCTCGCGGGGCGACGTCGTCGGCGAGTCCGACAAGCAGGAGTTCTGCGAGCAGTACGGCGTCGAGTACGAGGACGAGTACGAGGGGTCGCGTCGCCGGACCGCCCGGTCGACGACGCTGGGCAACAAGATCATCGCCACCAGCCAGTGGCTCCAGCGGACCCGCCGCGACGTCTCCGACTGGTACGACGTCCCGTTCAAGTGGGACGACGAGACCGTCCGCCTGCCGCCCGAGATCGACGACAACGCCCAGACCGGCAACAAGTACACCCCGACCTGGCCCTCCGACGACGACCGGACGAGCGTCCCCGAGACCATCCGCGCCTGGCGCCAGTACAAGGGCGAACACGACGTCGTCGGCTTCGCCGACATGCTCGAACGGGTCCGCCAGCGCTCCCTGCTCCCGAACGTCGACTACCTCGTCATCGACGAGTTCCAGGACATCACGACCCTGCAGTACGACGTCTACGAGGAGTGGCGCCCGCACATGGAGACGGTCCTCATCGCCGGCGACGACGACCAGGTCGTCTACGCCTGGCAGGGCGCCGACCCCGACCTCCTGCTCGAAGAGGACGTCACCGACGACAACGTCCTGCCCAACTCCTATCGGCTCCCCTCGCGCATCCTGAACGTCGTCAACGAGGAGGTCCGCCACATCGAGAAGCGCCAGGAGAAAGACCTCAACCCCCGCAAGGAGGGCGGCCGCGTCGAGGGCGTCCAGAACCCCTCGATGATCGACCTCGTCCGGAACGTCCGCAACACGGTCGAAGAGGACGAGGAGGGCACCGCGATGATCCTCTTTCGCGCGCGCTATCAGATGTTCCAGTTCATCGATGAGTTCATCGGCGAGGGGATCCCCTTCACCTGTCTGACCGACCAGCGGATGTGGACCGACCGGCTCACCCAGTACGTCCGCGCCATCGAGGCGCTCGACGCCGAGGAGCCGGTCGACGGCCTGCAGGCCCGCCGCCTGGCGGACATGCTCGCCGATTCGGCCTTCGGCACCGGCGAGCGCGACGACCTGTTCGACGAACTCGACGAGCGCGAGGAAGCGGCGGACGTCGAGGACCTCGAAGAGCTGTCGATCGAACCCGACACCATCCGTGACTTCGCTCCCTTCGCGCCCGACCCGCGAGCGGCCGCGGACATGCTCCGCAAGGTGACGAGCTTCCAGGAGCGGACCGTCGAGTCGTACTTCGGCGGCGACTACGAGGGGTTCGACCCCGAGCGCGTCCGTGTCGGCACCATCCACAGCGCGAAGGGTCGCGAGGCCGACCACGTCTTCGTCGCGACCGACCTCACCGAGAAAGTCGTCGAGCAGATGGCGGCGACCGTCGAGCAATCGGGACGTGAGGTGCCCGGCGACGAGGAGTTCACCAAACACACCTCGCCCGTCCCCACCCTGACCGACAACGAGCGCCGCGTCTTCTACGTCGGGATGTCCCGCGCTCGCGAACGCCTGATCATCCTCGAGAACCTCGTCGACGGCGCCCCGACGCTGCCCATCGACGTCCTCCTCAACAACGAACCGACTGGTAGCTCTGTGGACGAACTGCTCGCCGACGCCCAGGACGCCGCGCCGACCGCCGCCGACTGACGGTCGCCGCAGTTTCCCCCCGTCGCACCACGCGTTCGACCGCCCGTTCGACAAGCGCGTTTCTTTTGTCGTCGCGCCCGATACCGACTGTATGGCACGGGGCATCCTCGGGCTGGTCGGACTCGCCGCGACGCTCGTCCTCGCCCTGCCAGTGGCGCTGCTGGGCCTCGAGTTCCTCGTCGGCGGCGATACCGTCATGGGTGCGGGCCTGCTCGCCGTCGCCGGCCTGATGATCGCCGTCGAGGAACTGCTCACGACGCCCGGCGATATCCCCTCACTGGTCGCGAAACACACCGTCGGCCGCGTCGCGAAGACCGACGACGAGGAGTGACTGCCGCCGGCCGACCGACCGCCGTCAGTGGCGGCCGCCGTCAGCGACCGACCACGCGCGTCACGCATCTGAGAACGATAACACTCTTGTCGAACTTGTGCCAAGCCGGAGTATGTTCACGGGCATCGTCGAGGAGACGGGACGCGTCGAGCGCGTTACGGACGACGACGCGGGTCGCCGGCTGCGGATCGCGACCACGTTCGAGGACCTGACTGCGGGACAGAGCATCGCGGTCGACGGCGCGTGTCTCACCGTCGAAGACCACGCGGACGGGGAGTGGTTCGAGGTGTTCCTCGCGGCGGAGACGCTCGACCGGACGACCTTCGATTCGGTCGCCGAGGGCGAGTCGGTCAACCTGGAGCGGGCGCTGGCCGCGGACGAGCGCTTCGACGGCCACGTCGTCCAGGGCCACGTCGACGGGACGACGACGGTCGAGGGTATCGAGCGGATCGGCGAGGACTGGGCGTACACCTTCGACCTGCCCGCGGGGCTGGAACAGTACGTCGTCGAGAAAGGGTCCATCGCGCTGGACGGGATCAGCCTCACCGTCGCCTCGCTCGACGACGCCGGCGGGACGTTCTCGATCGCCATCGTGCCGACCACCTACCACGAGACGACGGTCTCGGAGTACGAGGTGGGCGACCGGGTCCACGTCGAGGTCGACGTCTTCGCGAAGTACGTCGAGCGGATGCTCGGGATGGCCGACCGCGACGCGGCCGACGCCGACGCCGTCCGCGAGGCACTGGGCGAGTATCGCTGACACACGACGGGGCGGACGCGGGTCACGGGGCGGACGCGGGTCACGGGTCGAACTCGGTGCGTTCGGGCGCCGGTCCCGCTGTCGACGCCGGGCCGCGGTCGCGGCCGTCGCCGTGGACGTCCCGATAGACGCGGCGATAGCGGGTGAGTTTCGCGAGGAGGACGAGCCCGAAGATTCCGTCGTAGCCGACGACAAAGCCGACGAAGGCGACGAACCACGGGACCCCCAGCTGGTCGGCGACGAGCGCGGGGACGACCCCCGCCAGCGCGTTGTACGTGGCGTGGATGAGCGCGGCGATCAGCAGTCCCTTGACGATGATCGGCCCGGCACGGTCGGGGTTGAACTTCGCGAGACCGAGGTAGTAGCCGGCGAAGGCGGAGTAGATGACGTGGCCCGGTCCCGCGAGCGCGCGGACGGCGGCGATGGCCGACCCCGTCGCGATCAGGTCCAGGGGGTCCGCGATACCCTGGGTGATCCCGGAGACGTAGACCACGTTCTCGATGGTCGCGAAGCCCAGTCCCGCGACGGCGCCGTACACCGCGCCGTCGACGACGGCGTCGAAGTGGCGGCTCCGGTAGGGATAGAGCCGCACCGCGAGCAGTTTCACCGTCTCCTCGACGGGGCCGACGACGACGTAGAACGTCGCGATCTGAACCGCGAAGCCGACGGCGCCGGTGGTGAGCGCGAGTTCCTCGGTGCCGATGGCGACGACGGAGTTGAGCACGCCCGCGAAGCCGGCGAACAGCAAGCCGAGGAGGAAGGTGGCGACGAGGAGCCTGAGCGGTTCCTGCGTGGTCACGTCCGCCTGCCAGACGTACCCCGCGAGCAGCGCCGCCGGGACGACCGAAAAGAGGGTGAAGACGGCGATCACGGGGTTTTCGGTCAGCGCACTGAGTCCGCCGAGCGCGCCCTGGAGCGCGAGGATCAACACCGCGAACACGACCACGAACAGTCGCCCGCCGCGGACGAGCGCGCCGTAGAGCCACACCGACAGCGCGTCGATCCGCGACCGGACCTCCCACTCCGACACCTCGTAGAGGTCGTTCTCGCCGTTCGCTCGCACTGCGACCGGGTCCCGACCGTCCGACATACCCGTCACCTGCGACCCGCGACACCTAACAGTTCCGTCGTCTCACCCAGCGATTCCGTCGTCTCACCCAGCGATTCCGTCGTCTCACCCCACAGTTCCGCACCCTGCCGAACATTAATATCCCCTTATATACCTGATGTATGATTGATCTGTTTGAGGGGTACGGTTATGTGTGAGACTGTGTCACTGTCGGGTAATGACACGCGTGAGTTCGAGTCGCGGGCTGCTGTACTCGGCGCCGCCGGGTGAGGACGAGGAGCGCGAGGACCCGGCCGACGACTGATAGCGAGGACGGCGGATCGCTGCAGTTCACCGTCGTAGCGACCGCTTCACGGGCGGTCGTCCCGGTAGATCGGTACCAGTTTTCTCAGAGATAGCCGGCGTCACGAGCGAGAGACAGCGGGGTGAGCGCGCCGCCGTCGGTCGGGCCAGGCTGGTCGCGCACTCGGTCGATGGCCTCGTCGGCGGGCACCCTGGTCACGTCGACGAACTCGCCGTCGTCGAGAGCCTGCTCGCCGGGGTTCGGGTCCTCGGCGACGAAGACGTGCCGGACGTACCGGACCCATCCCGACGGGAAGTACGTCTCGACGTGGGCCAACTCGTCGGCGACGTAGCCGGTCTCCTCGCGCAGTTCCCGGCGGGCCGCTGTCTCGGGGACTTCACCGGAATCGATCCCGCCGGCGGGAAGTTCGAGCGTCCGGCGGCGGGCCCGCGGGCGGTACTGCTCGACCATGACGACGTCGTCGCCGTCGAGCGCGACGACCATCACCGCGTCGGCGGGTTCGATCCAGTAGTACTCCGCTCGCTCGCCGGTCGGCCGCTCGACGGCGTCGTAGCCCGCCGCGAAGAAGGCGTTCTCCCAGACCGTCTCGACGTCCAGCACCGGCCAGTCGGCCGCCTCGACGCTCGCCGGCACGGTGGGGTACTCGTCCATTGGCGGGGCCGACGCCGCCGCGGGAGAAAGACGCGTCGGTCCCGCGTCGGTCCCGTGTCGGTCCCGCGCCAGTCCCGCGCCGGTCCCGCGCCGGTCCCGCGCCGGCCGCGGTCAGGAGCGCTCGAACGACAGCAGGCCGGCCTCGCGAGCGGCCAGCAGCGCGGTCAGTCCGACGCCGAAGGCGGGCGAGCGCGATTCGAGCGCGTCGAGGACCGCCGCAGGTGAGGCGGTGTAGACGTCGAGGTGTTCGCCGTCGTCGCGGTCCGGTTCATCCATTTCGAGGTCGGTCGCGTAGACGACCGCCTGCTGCATCCGCGCCCACGCGGTCGGGTAGTAGGTCGAGACGAGTTCGGCCTCGCCGGCGCGATAGCCGGTCTCCTCGCGCAACTCGCGGACGCCCGCGTCGACGAACGACTCGCCGCTGTCGACGCCGCCACCGGGACAGGTCAGAAGGGGCCGGCCGAGTCGGCCGTCGTACTGCTCGACGACGACCACCTCGCCGGCGTCGGTCTCGGCGACGACCGCGACCACGTCCGCCGGGTCGATCCAGTACCAGCGCTGAATCTCGCCGTGGGGCCCCTCGACGGCGTCGTACCCCGCCGAAAAGTAGGGGTTCTCCCAGACGGTTTCGGAGTCGACGACCGACCACTCCTCGGCGACGTCGGCCTCGGCGGGCCGCTCGGAGAGCGGGCTGGGTGAGTCGAGTTCAGTGTCGTCGCTCGCGCCGTCCCCGCTCACAGCAGCCCCTCCGCGCGGGCGAGCAGGACCCCCTCGATGGTGGCGTCGTTGGCGGGTTCGCGCCGCGCGACGTCGAGGGCGTCCTCGATGGGGACCGTGGTCACAGTGAGAAACTCGTTGCTGTCGAGGTCGCGGCCGACGGGTTCCAGTCCCTCGGCGAAGACGATGCCCCGTCGGTGACGCAGGGCACCGGTCGTACACCAGAAGTCCTCCAGCAAGGAGACGCCGGCGGGGTCGAAGCCGGTCTCCTCGCGCAGTTCGCGGGCGCCGGCCTCGGAGTAGGATTCGCCGTCCTCGACGAGGCCGGCGGGGAGTTCGAGGCACTGCTCGCGGATCACCGGGCGATACTGGTCGACCATGACGATGCTGTCGTCGGTGCGCGCGACGACGACCACGGCGGCCGGGAGTTCGGCCCAGTAGTAGTCTTTCTCGGAGCCGTCCGGTTGGGTGACGCGGTCGTAGCCGGCGTCGAACCACCCGGTCTCGTACTCGGTGACGGAGTCGACGACCGGCCACTCGTGGTCGAGTTCACGGGCGGTCTCACCGGCGGAATCGTCGGTCGGCACCGGACCCTCTGTCCCGTCGTTCGGGTCACTGTCGGTCATACACGCCGTCGGGACGGCAGGCTGTAAAGCGTGCCGCTCGGAGCCGCTGGAACAGCGACCGTAGACGGCGTGAAAGTCCCTGCAGGAATGAGCGTGACCGCGACCGCAAACAGCCTGAAAGTCCCTGCAGGAATGAGCGTGACCGCGACCGCAAACAGCCTGAAAGCCCCCGCACGCTCGTACCGCCGCGCCTCGCTGCGCGCTTCGCTCACTCCGTTCGCTGCAGTGCTTACTTCGTCGGGGCGGCGACGAGCGCGCGGCCCCTTTCATTCCCACCCGCATAGACTGCCGAAGCAACTGACACGGGTGGGAATCAAAGGGGCCGTCGTCTGCGCGAACCCCGGGCCCGTAAGCACCACAGCGAGGGGTGCGAGGCGCGAAGCGCCTCGAATGCGAGCGGCTCTGCCGCGAGCACGAGCGAGGAGCGCAGCGTGGTCCGCGGGAGCGCAGACGACGGGGGCTTTCAGGCTGTTTGCGGTGGCTGCCGCAGTGATTCCGGTCGAGGCTTTCAGGCTGTTGGCAGTGGCTGCCGCAGTGACTCCAGTCGGGGCTTTCAGACTGTTGGCGGTCGGTGCCCAGTGGATGCTCCAGCAGGTATACTCGGTTCGGTCGCAGCACGGCGAGCGGTCACACAGTTCTGGCCCGGTTACCGACCGGCGCTCACTCTTTCCCGACGGAGACGTCGAAGAGGGTGTTGTCGTACCGGACCAGCACACCCTCGTCGGTTCGCGCGGAGGCGTTGCGGCCTTTCAGCGCGCTCACCTCGTCGAATGGCGAGTGAGTAAACGCCTCCTTGACGCCGACGTAGCCCTTCCAGTAGGCGTCCGACCGGCCCTCGTCGAGCGCAGTCGTGGTGTAGGGGAACCGTCGCTCGGAGAGCGTGGAGCCGTTGATCGCCGCGGCGGGGTCGGCGCTCGTGTCGCCGGGCGAGACCTCGACCGCGGTCACGCGGTAGGGGTCGCCGGTTTTCAGCAGGCCGGGGAGCGCCCCGAGCGCGAGCAGGAGTACGACCACCGCCACGAGGACCAGGACGGCGTTGCGCGTGATCCGGCGCATACCCCGACTACGGGCGAGACGGTGAAAACGACACGGATACGCGACGGGCGACCGAGACGCCGCACGGACACGCGACCGCCGGGCGACACGCTCAAGAGCGCGGCACCCCCCGAACCGAGTATGCGCGTGACGGTCGCCGTGGCGGGCGAGGACACCCACGAACTCGACGTCGACGCCGACGCGACCTACGCGGACCTGCTGGCCCCGCTCCCGTACAGTTCCCACGAGGTGTCGGTGCTGGTCGACGGTCGTCCCGTCCCCGAGGACGCCCCGGTCGAGACCGACCGTGTCGAAGTCCTCCGACTCGTCAAGGGCGGGTGACCCCCGGTTCGCGGTCCCGGGCCTGGGTCCAGGACACAGCCGTTTTCACGGCCGGTCGCGTACCGGCGGGCAATGAGCGGCGCCCGCGCCCCCGCGTTCGAACTCCCCAACGTCGGTCCCGGGCCGGACCCGATCGCCCTCTCGGACCTGACAGTCGAGGGTGAGTTCGTCGTCCTCTTCTTCCAGCGAGGGTACCGCAGCACGCCCTGTCGCGAGCAGGTCACGCGCGTCGGCAAGCGCATCGACGGCTTCCTCGCGCGAAACGCCGCCGTCGCCGCCGTCGTCCCGGAACCGCGCGAACAGGTCGAACGGTGGCGGGAGCGCATCGACCCGCCGTTTCCGCTGCTCGCGGACCCAGAGGGGACGGCCGGGCCGGAGTACGGTCAGTCGATCCGACTCGACGCCATCGACGACTGGAGCGACTTCTTCGGGCGGATGCCGCTCGTCGCCGTCGTCGACGCACGCGGTCTCGACCCCGAGATCGCCTGGACCTACCGGAGCAACTGGGTCTCCGACCGGCCGAAGACCGCCGCGATCCTCGACGCCGTCGACGAGGTGGCCGACGAGCGATGACGCCCGCACTGACCCAAACGACCGCGTCGACCGCACCGACCCCAGCGACCGCGTCGACCGCGCCGGACTCGACACGCCGATGACCGACGACGTCGCCGTCCGCGAGGCGCGCCCGGCGGACCTCGCGAACGTGCTCGGCGTCCTCGACGCCGCCGCGCTGGAGACCGACTCCGATCGCGTGCGCGCGAGCATCGACCGCGGCGAGACGCTCGTCGCCGTGCGTGTCGGCTCAGCAGTCGAACCGGACTTCCCCGACCGCCTCGTCCTCGGCGCGCTCGTGCTCGTCGACGACGAAATCGACGCCGTCGCCGTCCGACGCCGTCGTCGCGACCAGGGTATCGGCCGGGCGCTCGTCGCCGCGGCGGCCGACCGCCGGGACCGACTGGTCGCCGAGTTCGACGCGAGCGTGCGCCCGTTCTACGAGCAACTGGGGTTCGCAATCGAACCTGTCGGCGCGGACGGCGACGCGGGCGACGACGCGAACGGCGACGCCGAGCGGTATCGGGGCGTCCGGACGGGCGGCTAACTCTCGCCCCCGTTCCCGTCGTCTTCGCCCCCTGTTCGCTCGCGCGCCTCGTCCAGCCAGTCGGGTCCGGGAACGGTCGTCGTGCCGAGCCCCGATAGCGTCCGCTCCAGTTCGACGGTCACCCGGTCGCCGTCGACGGTGGCCGTCAGCCGGTAGTCGACGCTGGTGACGAGGCCGGTCCCGTCGTCGACGACGACCGTCACCGAGACGGACTCGACCGTCCCGTCGGTGACGTTCCCCTCTATCTGGTCGGGCGAGTCGACGGTGAAGCGGTGGTCGCCATCGCTCGTGCGCTCGTGGTCGAAGTCGAATCGCGCGGCGAGGTCGCCGGGCCGCGACAGGTTCCCCGTGTCCGCCCCGGTCCCCACTCCGGACTCCGAGGGAGACCGTCGCTCGTAGATAGTCGTGTTCGTGCCAGGCAGCGGCGACCGGACGAAGATCACGTCGTCGGCGCGATACGTCTCGGTCACGAGCGTCACGTTCGAGCGGCCGACGAGGCGTTGGCGCTGGCGCAGGTGCGCACTGCCTGCCTCGACATCGACGGCGTGGGTCTGCTCCGAGACCACCGTCGTCGTCGCGTTGCTCACCCGTGAGTCGAGCCGGAGCGTGTACGACCCCGCCTCCCGCAGGGCAGTCGCCTGGTCCGTCGTGAGGCTCGCGAGCGTGGGGCGGGGCGTCGGAGTCGGAGTTGGCGTCGCGGTCGGAGTGGCGGTCGGAGTTGGCGTCGGGGTCGCCGTCGCGGTCGAAGTGGCGGTCGGCGTCGGAGTTGGCGTTGCGGCCGCCGACGGCGTCGCCGTCGTCGCGTCGCTCGCCGTCCCGTCCGCGCCGGAGGCCCCCGACGGGTCGCTCCCGGCGGGCGAGGGCGTCGGCGCGGCCGTCGGGGTGGCGTCGTCGGCGTCGCCTCCGTTTGCGGTCGGGTCGCCGTCCGCGCCGCCGTCGCCGCCGCCGAAGCTACACCCCGCCAGGAGGACGAGCGCCGCGAGACAGAGCGCGGCCGCCGCACGCCGACTGGGTGTGCGGTTACGACTCATCCTTCTCTATGTCCCCGTCGGCCCGCTTGGCCTCGTTGATGTCCGCGCGGCTGAGGCGTTCGTACCCGTACACTTCGGGGTCGCGGTAGTTGTCCCCGTAACACCGCTCGATATCGTGGTAGATGGCCTGCCGGTCCTCCTCGATTTCGTTGAGTCGCTGGACTGCCCTCGCCATCTCGTCGCCGAGTTCGTTCCCCTCGTCTATCGCGTCCTTGAGATCGAGGGGACTGGGGAGCGCGAGGCCCGCCAGGTTCTCCACCGCGTCGTCCAGTTTCAGGCCCTCCAGCAGTATCTCGGAGCTTCCCCAGAGGAACGCATCTCGGGTTCCTTGTAGCTTGTTGGCCTCGAAGTCACGGCGCGCGGCGAAGTACCGCGAGATGGAGTTGAGCTTCTGCCGGTCGAGCGCGTTCAACTCCGCCGCGGCGTCGAAGTCGGCGCGACAGCCTCCCATCTCGACGGTCATCGTCGACGACTCCGTGGGAGCCCCGGAGATGACGTCCGGACGCATCTCGTACGGGTCGAGGTCCTCCGGCAGTGCGGTCGGGGCCGGGCCGTCCTTCCAGATGTTGTACGCCACGGTCCGGATCTCGTAGACGCCCGGGTGGAGTACCGGGTTCATCGGCACCTCCGGGGAAGACAGCGTGTACCAGTACGTCGGACCGTCCGCGCCGTGAGGGGCGGCGAAACTAGCCCCGCTGTCGGCGACGACGGCTATCTGGTCGTCGGGGACGGACAGATGGGTCCGCCACATGTTCGCTATCTCCTCGACGGCCTTGCCGGCCACGATGTTGTCGGTGACCGTGCTCCCGCCGGGTATCTCGTTTCGCCCCCGTATCTCATCGGGCAGCGTGACGTAGACAACGAACGCCCAGGGGCCGCCGTTCAAGGCGCTCAGCCCGGTGACGTGCAGCGTGGAGTTGTCCGGACCGGCGGTCGAGCACCCGATCCTGAAGTGGTCCGGGTACGCGCTGCCGGTCACCGTGTCCTCGACGACGCAGTCGCTCTCGTTGGCCGCTGCGACTACCGTGGATGTCCGGTCACCCGTGGCGGGGTCGGTCCGCTCGGCGGGTGTCGCCCGTTCGCTGCCGTCCGCTTCGGCGGACGGCCGGACGGCCCCGTCGTCGGGACTCGCGACCGCACCGGCCGGCACCAGCGTCAGCACGACGAGCACTGCACACCCGAACGCGGCCCAGTGGACCCCCTCCCTGCTGTCGGACCACATGAGTGTGCGAACGATTGACAGTCACTTATATTTCAGTGATAGTTGTGGACACCGGTCCCTCGCGCGGCGTCCGTTCGACGTGGTGGCGCTTCCCGGGGCCTGGACGACGGGTCACGGCCCCCCGGCGGCGTCTGGTTCGGCGGCCGCGCTACACGAGCGGTTCGACGATCTCGCGGCCGGCCGCGAGGAGTTCGTCGGCCCGGCCCTGGGATCCGGCCTCGGCGTACACCCGGAGTTTGGGCTCGGTACCGCTCGGGCGCACGAGGAGCCAGGTGCCGTCGTCGAGGAAGATCTTGAACCCGTCCACCGAACTGACGCGCTCGACGCTCGCGCCGGCCACCTCGTCGGGCAGCGCGTCGTCCAGTTCGCGGAGGACCGGTTCCTTGCGGTCGTCCGGGCAGTCGACGCTGATCCGGTCCTGAACGATACCGCCGAAGCGGTCCAGCAGCGCCGCGATCCGCTCGTCGTAGGACTCCTCGGCGTCGATTGCGGTCGCGAGCAGAGCGAGCAGGACACCGTCCTTGTTGCGCAGATGGCTCGTGAGACCGAACCCGCCCGACTCCTCGCCGCCCATGAGCGCGTCGTGTTCGCGCATCGCGTCGGCGACCCACTTGAAGCCGACCGCGGTCTCGTGCACAGTCTGATCGTGGCTCTCGGCGACGCGGTCGACGATGCTGCTCGTCGAGACGGTTCGGACCACATCGCCACTGCGGGCGAAACTGGCGGGGTCGGCGAGCGCGTCGCCGTCGAGCAGCGCCTCGTAGGTCGCGGCGAAAAAGAGGTTGGGGTCGAGCGCGCCCCGCTCGGGCGTGACGACCGTGATGCGGTCGGCGTCACCGTCGTTGGCGATGCCGAACGCCGCGCTCCCCTCGCCGACCCGCTCGATCAACTCGCCGAGGCGTCCGGCCTCGGGTTCGGGAGAGGTGCCCCCGAAGTCGGGGTCTTGCTCGCAGCGCAAGCGTTCGACCTCGGCGCCGGCCCGCTCCAAGAGGTCGTCGGTGACGCCGCGGCCGCTGCCGTACATTGCGTCGTAGGCGACCGTGACGCCCGAGAGGTCGGCGTCGACGGTGGCGAGCGCGTGCTCGTAGAAGGGGCCGAGGAAGTCCACCTCACTGACGTCGCCCCACTCGTCGTCGGGCAGGGTCTCGGGCTCGGCCAGCCGCGATTCGAGCGCGTCGGTCACGTCGGGCATCGCCGGCGCGCCGTCGCTCGGGAGGAACTTCACGCCGTTGTACTCGGGCGGGTTGTGCGAGGCGGTGACCATCAGCGCGCCCGTCAGGTCGCGGTCGGTGACCGTCCAGCCGACGACCGGCGTCGGCACGTCGCGCTCGGGGACGAGCACGTCGAAGCCGTTGGCCGCGAGCACGCGCGAGAGTTCCTCTGCGAACCCGCGAGAGCTCTCCCGGGCGTCGTAGCCGATGGCGACGGTCGCCGATTCCGCTCCGCTGCCTTCGCCGGCTTCAGTGCCCTCGCCGGCCCCGCTGCCTTCGCCGGCTTCAGTGCCCTCGCCGGCCCCGCTGCCTTCGCCGGCCTCACTTCCCTCGTCGTGCAGGTACGTCGCGACGGCTTGCCCGACCATGCGGACGCGCTCGGCCGTGAAGACGTCAAGCGTCGCGCGCCACCCGTCGGTCCCGAACTCGATAGCGTCAACGTCGGCGTCGGTTCCCATATCCACAGACACCGCCGCGACCCCGAAAAAGGTGCCTGCGTGGTGTGCTAGCGCGTCGCTGCCCGATTACCGTTCGGCCTCGCTGTCGTCGGCCACCAGCGTCGGCGGGAGGTCGACGCTCTCGGGGACCCCGCCCGCGGCGACGACGCGGTCCTTGCGCCCGCGGGAGAACTGCTTGAGTTCGTACTCGCGGGACATCGCGGCCGATCGGGAGGCGAAGCACTCGACGTGGACGAGTTCGACGGGGGTGCGCCCGCGGGTGTACTTTGCGCCCTCGCCGGCGTCGTGCTCGTGGACGCGGCGCTCGACGTCGGTGGTGTAGCCGGTGTAGAACGTGTCGTCCCGGCACCGCAGGACGTACACGAAGTGGTCGGGGTCCGGGGGCCGCGGGTCGGTCACGTGTCTGTGCGGGGACTACGCTTCGTGGGCGCGCTCTCTCGCGACTTCGGCGATGCCGGCGTTCGCGGAGCAGCTCGGACAGGCGTGGATCCCACCCGTTTCGTCCGCGAAGACGCGGGCGAACTGGTCCGAGACGTGCGCGCCACAGTGGTCACAAGTTGGCATTCGTGTCTGCCGGCTGTGCGCCGGTACCCGTCTCTTGACGTGCCCCGGATAAAACGAACATACCAACATGGTTTGGTACTCACTCCCAGGTAACCGCACGGCCGCGAAATTCCGGGACAGCGACGGTATATCGCCGGTTGCGTGTCCCGGGCCGTGGGTGGGGTTCGAGGCGGTGCGGTCGGGCGAGGTGGCCCCGCCGGGTGAGGCCATGCGGGCGGGCGATGCGGCCTCACGAGCGGGCCTCGTCGATCCGGCGGGCGATCAGACCGGCCTGCGCTCCCGCAGTAAAGCCGGCGTCGACGTTAACGACGCTGAGCGCGGTGCAGGACTGGAGCATCCCCGAGAGCGCGGCCTCGCCCGCGCCCCCGTGGCCGTAGCCCGTCGAGACGGGGAGCCCGACGATGGGGACGTCGACGAGGCCGGCGAGGACGGTCGGGAGCGCCCCCTCGCGGCCCGCGGCGACGACGAGCACGTCCTGGTCGCGCAGCGTCGGGAGCGCGTCGATCGAGCGGGCGAGCGACGCGACACCGACGTCGTCGACGCGCTCGACGGTCGCGCCCATCTCGCGGGCGATCGCGGCCGCCTCGCCCGCAGGGACGGCGTCGGACGTGCCCGCGGTGACGACCCCGACTGCGGCGTCCAGGTCCGCCGGGTCGAACGCCGGCGTCCGGGCCACGAGGACGCCCGCTCGCTCGTCGCCAGTCCACTCAATCTCGGGATGGTCGCTCGTCACTCGGTCGCGGACGGCCCGCTCGGTGTCGTCGTCGGCTCGCGTCACGATAGCTCGCCCGGTGGTCTCGACCGACGTCGCGGCGAGGTCGGCCACCTCGGTCGGTGTCTTCCCGGTCGCGAGGACGGCCTCGGGGACGCCGCTGCGGGTCGTGCGCGCGGCGTCGAACCGGCCGGTCTCGCCCGTCGCGTAGCCCGCGAGTCGGGCTTCGGCCTCGGCGGGCGAGAGCTCCCCCGCCGCGACGGCCTCCAGTAGATCGCGCATACCCCCCGTCCGTGCTCGACGCACTTGGTCACTGGCGTTCCCGCCCGGGTCGCGCGCGTCTGCGACCGGTCGCGCTCCGAGACCTAGTCGTCGAGGCACCAGAGTCTCATCGCCGAGACAACACGATCGACCGCGCGCGAGGCGCACGCAAGCGCCGAAACCCGGCGGTTCGGCCCCTCTCCGGCGCGCATCGGGCCGAACGGACCCACAAGATACTTAAGCACAGGAATTTCGAGGCCACCGACCGGGCGAGAGCGGCGCTCAAACGGCCGTCAGTGGCGTCGAGAACGCGTGAGATGGGGAAAGCTTATAAAGTACCCATCTGAAGACGTATCCTGTATGGCAGACCTCATTGTCAAGAATTCGGTGAAGGAAGCGCTCGACGACATGAATGTCTCCCGCGACTTCTACGACGCTCTCGACGCGGAAGTCGAGGAGTTGCTCGACGACGCCGCGCGACGCGCGGAGTCCAACGACCGGAAGACGGTTCAGCCGCGCGACCTGTAAGTCGGTAACCCGACTCGATTTTTTGGGGAATGGCGTCACCGTCCGCGAGCCCCGGCTCTGTCGCTTGTGGCGACCCTACGGCTCGAAGACGGTGACGTCCGTCTCCGTGCCGACGTGAATTTCGTCGGCGGCGTCGACGAACAGGCCGTGCTCGACCACGCCGGGCAGGGCCGCGAGGTCGGCTGCCAGTCCCGCGGGGTCGGGGACCGCGCCGAAGTCGCAGTCCAGCACGAGGTTCCCGTTGTCGGTGACGACGGGCCCGCTCTTGCGCTCGGCCCGGCGGAGGTCGGGCTGGCCGCCCAGTCGCCGGACTGCGTCGGTGACCGGCGCGCGGGCGTCGGGGAGCACTTCGACTGGAACGGGGTGGTCGAGCACGTCGGCCTCCTTGGTCGGGTCGGCGACGACGAGCAGGCGGTCGGCGGCGGTGTCGACGATTTTCTCGCGGGCGTGGGCGCCGCCGCCGCCCTTGACGAGGTGCGGGCCGGCGAACTGGTCGGCGCCGTCGATGGCCAGGTCCACACTCCGTTCGTCCAGCGTCGTCAGTTCGATCCCCGTCTCGATGGCGAGTTCGCGCGCCTGGAACGAGGTGGGAACGCCCTCGATGTCGAGGCCCGCATCGACTGCCCGGCCCAGCGCCCGGATGGCGTGGGCGGCCGTCGAGCCGCTGCCGAGGCCGACGGTCATGCCGCCCTCGACCGCCTCGGCGGCGCTGTCGCCCGCGCGTCGCTTGGCCGCCTCGCGCTCGCTCTGGTTCATGTCGCCCCCATCGCCGCCCCGCGGCAAAACGCTACTGGGCCGCCTTTTTCAGTGTCGGGCTTCCCCGCTCGCGTCGCTCGTGGCTGCCACTGCTCCCTGTCGAGGTACCGAACCGCGAGCGCGTCCGGGCACAAGCCAGCGTCGACAGAGCGGGGTCAGCCGACCCAGCCGCCGGCCACGTCGTCGGTGACGCGCTCGCGCCACAGTTCGAAGGTCGCTTCGCAGTCGGGCGCCTCGTCGATGTGGTCCACGAAGCCCGCACCGGGCGAGGCGAGGCGGTCGCCACAGAACGGACATCGGTCGGGGTCGCTCCAGGTACCTGTCGTTGCCATGTCGAAACCATCCAGCGAACACTCACTTCAACGTTTCCGGAAAACAACTAGGACGTGTACTACGTGTTAATATGCCATGAACGAGGTACTGGTGACTCCGTCGATGACTCCGCATACGATCCGGTCGATTGCCACGGTCTAACTGCCTCATCGGCCGGAGTCACGAATCCGGTTCCGACTTCACGTCGCTCGCGCTCGACCGTCACTCACTCCGTTTGTATGCCCGCGAACCCGCCGCTCCCCCGGTTTCGATTCGAACCGACCACTGATCTGTCCCGGTACGCAATCCTAATATTCTGGATTGAATATAATAGGTACGGTTAAGACGGTCGGACGGGTGAAATGACGTAATGGCAACGAAACACGGGACGAGCGTGGCGGTGTACGGCTGTCCGGACTGTGGCGGATCGATCGAGTTCGAGGCGGGGTCGTGGCAGTGCCCCGACTGCGCGTACGCGCCGCGACACGGCGCGGACTGATACGGATTGCTCGAACTGTTTACCACGACGAGCGCCCGCAGCGGGCGGTCGATGTGGAAACGACTTAGAGCAATCCGTATGAGAGTCCGCGGCGTCAACCGGGGGCGCGCAGACCGGGCGAACAGCTCGCGGTCGGCGCGCACGCTGGCCGCGAAACGGAGTTTTTTGGTGGTCACGGTCGACTCCCGAGTATGTTCGGAACCAGCGGCATCCGGGGACCGGTCGGCGAGGAGGTCACGGCTGAGCTGGCGCTCTCGCTCGGGCGCGCGCTCGGCGTCGACGCCGACAGGGTCGTCGTCGGCCGCGACGCCCGCGAGAGCGGTCGCCTGCTCGCCGACGCGCTGACCGCCGGCCTCCGCGAGTCCGGGACCGACGCCGTGGACCTGGGCTTCGCCGCGACGCCGACGGTCGCCCGGAGCGTCGCCCACGAGGGCGCCGACGCCGGCGCCGTCGTCACCGCCTCGCACAACCCGCCCGAGGACAACGGGATCAAGCTCTGGCAGCCCTCCGGCCAGGCGTTCGACAGCGCGCTCCAGGACACCATCTCCGCGCGCGTCCGTGAGGGGGCCACCGACCTCCAGCCGTGGGACGCTCTCGGCGAGCGCGACCGTCGCGACGCCACGGACCGCCCGACCGACGCCCACGAGCGCCACCTCGCCGCACTCGTCGACGCCGTCGACCTCGAGGAGTCGCTCTCGGTCGTCGTCGACCTGGGCAACGGCGCCGGGGGGATCACGGTCGACGCCCTGCAGGAACTGGGCTGTCACGTCGAGACGCTGAACGCCCAGCCCGACGGCTCCTTTCCGGGACGGCCGAGCGAGCCGACCCCCGAGCACTGCGAGACGCTGGCGGCGACGGTCGCAGTGACTGACGCGGACGTGGGGATCGCCCACGACGGCGACGCCGACCGGATGCGCGCAGTCGCGGCCGACGGCACCTATCTCTCGGGCGATGTGACCCTCGCCTTGCTGGCGCGGGCGGCCGCGAGCGAGGGCGACAGCGTCGCCGCGCCGGTCGACACAAGCCTCGCGGTCGACGACCACCTCGCGGCCGGCGGCATCGACCTCGTGCGGACGAAAGTCGGCGACGTCTACGTGGCCGAGCGAGCCAGCGAGCCCGGCGTCGCCTTCGGCGGCGAGCCCAGCGGCGCGTGGATCTGGCCCGCGGAAACGCTCTGTCCCGACGGCCCGCTCGCGGCCTGCAAGATCGTCGCGCTCGCGAGCGAGCGACCGCTGGCCGACCGCCTCGCCGACATCGAGACCTACCCGATCCGCCGGGGGAGCGTCGAGACCGCACACAAGGGCCGTGTCATGGACCGCGTCCGCGAGCGGGTCACCGACGCATACGACGACGTGACGACGCTCGACGGCGTCCGCGTGAGTCTGGGCGACGCGTGGTTCCTCCTCCGGGCGAGCGGCACCCAGCCGATCGTTCGGATCACGGCGGAAGCCCGCGACGAGGAACGCACCGAGGCCGTCCTCGCGGAGGCGCGCGAGCACCTCGACGCGGCCATTGCAGCGGTCGAGGCGGACTGAGAGTCCGCCCTCGGGCGGCGACCCAGCAGTGGCTGGCGAGTTCGATCACAGGAGAGGCGTCCGGCGGTGGCGTGCTCCCCCAGGAGCCGGGCGTCGGTGCCCGACCCGCCGGGCCGTCTCCCCCCGAGAGTTCGTAGGCGATGCAGGGACCAGGGCGTTACCCGCGGCGAGTCGAGCGCGCTTCGCGGACGTCGGCGCCGTCGCGGATCTTGTCCTCGCACTGCGGACAGACCCGCGGCGACTCGACCCCGTTCGGCGTGAACACCCGTGCGTAATCCGCTGTGACGAAGGCGCCACAGTTCTGGCATTCCGGCATACGTCCGGATCCTTCGAGTACTATCCCTTAATGGTTGATGATTTGGTAGTAGCCCACACGACCCGACGAACGGGTTTTTCTCCCGCTCTCCGGACGGATCTGTCCGATCTGGCGGATGCGAGCCGCCGACACCGCCACCGTTCGAGAGCGGTACGGTTATTACCGGAGACGGCACAGAACCGACAACTCGAACCCATCGAGTCCTGGCTATGGTGAACCTCTCACTCCCCTCCCGCACGCGCGGTAACGTGATCCGACTCGCCGTGCTCGTCCTCGTGGTCGCGTTGTTGATCCCGACGGTCGTCTCGGCGTTTACTCACACGCCGGTCGGGATCCAGCCGGGAACGATCGAAGAGCGTCCCGACGGCAGGACGCTCATCTCCGCACAGGGATTCGAAGAGCGCACGGCCACCTCCTCGCAGAAGGTGACGCGCGTCGTCTCGGTGAGCCCCGGCGGCCTCCCGCAGTGGACCTTCCGGCGGTCGAGCGGCGTCCGATACTTCTACGACATCGACCCGCTGGCGAACGGCGACGTGCTCATCTCCGCCGGCCACCCCAACTCCAGTTTCATCCGGTACGATCCGGGCGCCGGCGAGCGGGTCTGGACCGAGCGACTGGACACTGACGACACCCACGACGTGGACCTGATCAACGGCGACGAACTGCTCGTCGCGGACATGCGCAACTACAACGGATCGGCCGACCGGAACGACGACCGGATCTTCGTCTACAATCGCACCCGCGACGAAATCGTCTGGGAGTTCCGCTTCGAGCGCATCTACAACGAGAGCGACGGCGGCGACTACGAGGACGACTGGACCCACGTCAACGACGTCGACAAGATCGGCGACGGCCTCTACATGGCCTCGCCGCGCAACATGGACCAGGTCGTCGTCATCAACCGCTCGACCAAGGAAGTCGAGATGCGCCTGGGCAGCGACGGCGACCACGACGTGATGCACGAGCAGCACAACCCCCAGTACTTCGAGGGGCCGAACGGCACGCCGACCATCCTCGTCGCCGACAGCGAGAACGACCGCGTCGTCGAGTACGCCCGCACTGACGGCACCTGGGAGCGCACGTGGACGCTCGGCACCGGCGGAAAGCTCAACTGGCCGCGCGACGCCGACCGCCTGCCAAACGGCAACACGCTCGTCATCGACTCGCTGAACCACCGCGTCATCGAGGTCACGCCCGAGGGACAGGTCGTCTGGGAGGCGTACGTCTCCTGGGGGACCTACGACGCCGAACGCGTCGCCATCGGTGAAGAGCCGGGCGGCCCCACGATCCGCCAGCAGGGCGCGAGCGGGTCCTACGAGGTGAGCGGAAGCGCCCAGAAGACGGCCGGTGCGAGCGACCGGCCGACCTTCGCGGACGTGCTCTCGGACACGTTCGCCGGGACCCCCATCTCGGCGGAGGTCGACTGGTTCGCGACCCGCTGGTCGCACATCGTCCCGTGGATCCGGCCCGTCTGGATGTCGCCCTGGGCGTTCGTGTCGGCGGCGACGGCCGTCCTGCTCCTGCTGGGCTGGGGCGGCGCGGAACTCGTCGTCCGGCGCCGCCGGATCGCCGACCGGGCCCGGTCGCTACATCCGCGACTGCGCCGGAACCTCCGGTCAGACGGTGCCGGTGGAGCCACTGAGTCGGCCGACGCTACGGCGAGCGACGCGGACGGCGCCGACGAGGACTGACCGCGACTGGCCCGAGGGCACGCTACTCGATCGAATCGCGTCGCTGCTACTGGTCACTTCTCGACCGGAGAGCCCCCGCTCAGAACTCGCTGGAGACGGAGCCGTCCTCGTCGAGGTCGACGACGCCGTCGAACCGGTCGGCGAAGCCGTCGCGCGTCTCCGCGTCGTGGACGCCCTTCGCGAGGTGGAACAGCCCGACGGCGTCGTGTTCACCGAGCAGTTCGAGGATGGCCTCGACGGCCTCGCTCGCGCGTTCGACGTCGGTGTAGTAGATCATCTCGGTGACGGAGTCGAGGCTGACGCGCCGTTTCCCGTCGGTGGATTCGAGGAAGACGCGGATCTCGTCGACGATGCCGTCGAGGTCGTCGGGCGCGGAGACGTACCGGACGTTCTCGGACTGGCGGCGGGTGTAACCCCGGTCGACCGAGAGCGCGTCGAGGATGGTCGCTTTCGACTCGTCGACCTCGTAGTGTTCGAGTTTCTGTCGCACCTCGCGGGCGGTCGTCCGGGTCGAGACGACGAGCATCCGGTCGGTGTCGGTGCTCAGGAAGTCCGTGTCGATCCGGTCGGTTTCGCCGGTGCTCGGGTGGAGCAACAGGATCCCGGTCCCCCCGGGGACCGTCTCCGGCGTCGAGTCGATGGCGAGGCGATAATCCATACCCGACGAGGGGGTCGGAACCGCCTTAAGAATGCGGGTGTCGTCCCACGTTTTTCCGGCGGGGGGTCCCCGCAGGGCCGCTGCGGGGATCCTCCGCCGGAAAAACGTGGGGAAAAAGGCCGGACGGCGCGCTCACTCCGTTCGCTTCCGTCCGGTGTCTCGCGGCGTGTATCGCCGCGAGGCTCGTCAGAGCTCGCTCTGACGGCGAACCGCCTCGCTCCCGTCGGTCGCTCGGCGGATGCTGGCGTGCTAACTGCACAGCCTGTACAGAACAGCCGCACGGCATCGGCGCGCGGTTCAGCGCAAGACAGTCCTGCTCGCGTCGTTGCGCGGGCGTGCGACGTCCGATCCCACACTCGTTCGCGGTGCTCACTCGTGTGAACACCGCGAGCGCGTCGGACACGACTCGCGGCCTTTTTCACCCATGTTTTTCGCCGGGGGGTTCCCGCAGGTCGCCTTCGCGACCGAGGAAACCCGGGCGGGAAAAGGTGGTCTAGAAGACGCTATCCGCGGTCGCGGCGCCGACGACGCTGAAGATAGCGCCGACACAGACCATGCGGACGGTGACGGCGGCGCGGTAGGCGGTCGTCGCTTCCTCCTGGACGAAAACGTCCGGGGCGGTCAGCGTCAGCGCGAGGATGGCGACCGAACCGTAGGAGACGGCGATGAGGGAGAGAAAGCGGACGGGAACGCCGCCGAACTCGGCCTCGCGGTCGGGGTCGCGGTCGTCGTCGGCCTCGTAGAGCGCGCCGTAGCCGATGCCGAAGACGACGACCACGGTCACCAGCGCGTGCCACCAGGTCATGTTCTCGGCCAGCACCCAGACCTCCTCGGTGACGACGAACGGCCCCGCGAGCAGGAATCCCCCCACGACCTGCTGTGCGGTGTCGGCGAGCTTGTACCGCCGCGCCCGAGCCATTGCCCCTCCGTTCCCCCGGCCGCGCCAAAACGCTGGTGCCTCGTGATCGACTGTGACCGCCAGCGCCAACAGCGTGAAAGCCCCTGCAGCAACGGATCGGACCGCCACCGCCAACAGCCTGAAATCCTCGCGATGAAACCCTCGAACCGCCATCGCAAACAGCCTGAAAGCCCCCCGGTCGCTCGTACCGCCGCGCCTCGCTGCGCGCCTCGTTGCTCGTTGCACTCGCTCCTGCGGTGCTTGCGTCGTCGGGGCGGCGACGAGCGACCGGCCCCTTTCATTCCCACCCGCTCAGACTGTCCAACCAGTCGAATCGGGTGGGAATGATAGGGTCAGTGATGAATCTTTACCCCTCAGTTGAACAGAGATAGTTCCAGATGTTCGGTTCATCGATCGCATCGAT